>Ga0207701_10000052_pt1 | contig 94366 bp, 80 predicted proteins | sample KBSSwiSSwithPhiX_FD_184294 | JGI IMG/M metagenome (GOLD analysis project Ga0207701, IMG submission 184294) | Switchgrass rhizosphere bulk soil microbial communities from Kellogg Biological Station, Michigan, USA, with PhiX - S5 (SPAdes) (version 2) | ecosystem: Environmental > Terrestrial >...
TGTTTTTTCGCCTTCCTCATCGACAACCGCCACGACGCCGCCAACGGGTCGCGCAGCGCGCCTCGATCGATTCGCGACAGCCGCGCCCCGCACGGCGTGACGTCACTCCTTTTGACAGTCGAAGGGAACCGGGCGTACGCTTCTTTCGTCTATCGAAAGGAGAAGCGTGGCTGATCGCGGAGACGTCCTCCAAGGCACCCTCGACATGCTCGTGCTGAAGGCCCTGCAACTCGAGCCGATGCACGGATGGGGCATCACCGAGCGGATCGAGCAGTGGTCCGAGAGCGTCCTGCAGCTCGGGCAGGGCACGCTGTATCCAGCCCTTTACCGTCTCGAGCGCCAGGGCCTGATTCGATCCGAGTGGAAGGTCACCGAGAACAACCGGCGCGCACGCTACTACGCGCTGACCCGGGAAGGCCGCCGGCACTTCAGCGATGAGCTGGCACAGTGGCAGCGGATGTCACGCGCGGTGAACCTGGTCCTCGGAGCGACCCTGCAGAGATGAACGCCATGAACCGACGCGTAGTGGACGCCTGGCGATGGATGCGATCGATGCTCCGGCGTCGCGCGCTCGAGCGCGGATTCGACGAGGAGCTGCAGTTCCACCTCGATCAGCAGACCCAGAAGAATGTGCGCGCAGGGATGAGTCCCGGGGAAGCCCGCCGTGAGGCGATGCTTCGATTCGGCGCGGTCGCGCGCGCTCAGGAAGAGACGCTCGACGAAATCAGGCCGGCGCTGCTCGACGATTCGATTCGCGACATCCGGTACGGCGCCCGCATGCTGCGCCGCGCACCAGGGTTCACGGCTGCGGCCCTCGCGACGCTGGCCATCGGCATCGGCGCGACGGCCGCGATTTTCAGTGTCGTGCGCACGGTGATGCTGGAGCCGCTGCCGTATCGGGAACCAGGCCGGGTGGTGGGCATCTGGGAAACCACCCAGGATGGCATGACCCGCAACGTGATCGCCCCGGCCAACTTCGTCGCGTGGCGCGAGCGAAGCAAGACGCTCGAGCAGCTCGGAATGGTCGGACCGGATGGACTATCGGCCATCGTCAATGGCGAACCGACGAGCCTCAAAGGTCTCGCGGCTTCGTACACCATTTTTACGGCTCTGGGCGTCCAGCCCGCTCTCGGCAGGGCCTACACGTACGACGAAGACCTCGGTGGCAAGGGCGGAGTCATCGTGCTCAGTCACGAGTACTGGCAGGCTCGCATGGGCGGGCGGCGGGACGTGCTCGGCATGGTTCTGAGCACCAACGATGGTCCACGCACGATCATCGGCGTCATGCCGGCCGGGTTCACGGTCGCGGGCCGGAAGGCCGACTATCTCGTTCCCTACGCGGAGACCCTCGAAGAGTTACGGGCCTACAGGGGGCGCGGCAGCTCGTCGGCTCTCGCACGGTTGCGAGACGGCGTGTCGTTCGACCAGGCAGCCACCGAGATGCGTGGCATCTTCGCTCAATTGGTCCGGGACGTTCCCCAGCGGAACGCGCGTCGTGCCGTCCTGCTGCTCCCGATCCAGGAACAGATGGTGGGCGACCTTCGGCCGGCCTCGCTGGCGCTGATGGGAGCCGTTGCGCTCGTCCTGCTCGTCGCGTGCGTCAACGTCGCGAGCCTCCTGCTGGCACGAAGCGCCGCCCGCGAACGCGAGTTCGGGATGCGCACGGCGTTCGGGGCACGACGCGCGAGGCTGGTCCGTCAGCTGTTGACCGAGAGCCTCGTGCTCGCCGTCGCAGGCGGGCTGGCCGCGCTCGTGGTTGCCATGCTGTGTCATCGGGGACTGCTGGCGCTCGTCGGAGACCGCATTCCGGTTCCGCGGCTCGACCAGCTGCGGCTCGACCTTCCGGTCGCCGCCGTCACGATGGCGGTCGCGCTCCTGAGCGGGCTCCTCTTCGGCGTCGTGCCGGCCTTTGTGACCACCAAGCACGCCAGTGAGACGCTCAGGGACAGCGGGCGTCACGGCGGAGGCCGCAGGCTTCACACCGTGCTCAGGACGCTCGTCGTGGCGGAGGTCGCACTCTCACTGGTGCTGCTCGCGGGAGCCGGCCTCCTCCTGCGCAGCTTCATCACGTTGCAGCATGTCGATCCAGGCTTTCGCGCAGAAGGCGTCCTGACCGCTGCCGTGGATCTCCCGAGCGCGGGATACGACCTCTCGCACGCAGAGGATGCATTGCACGCCCTCGTCGCGCGGATTGCGGCACTGCCGGGTGTGGCGAGCGCTGCAGGAGCGTCGTGCCAGCCTGTGCCGTATGCCTGCATCGGCACCAGCTTCTGGCGCGTCGATCGCGCGAAACCGGAGGAGGGGCGGCTGCCCTCGGGGCAGGTACGGCCCGTCACGCCCGGGTTCTTCAGGACGATGGGGATCAAGCAGATCGCGGGTCGCGACTTCTCTGATGCCGACGCCGCGAGCTCGGCGCCGGTCGCGATCGTCAGCGAGGAGGTCGTGAAACGGCAGTTCGCTGGCGAAGATCCGCTGGGCCGGCGGATGCGGGTCAGCTTCGAACACGTCAGCGGCAGAGACGATGTGGAATGGACGATCGTCGGTGTGGTCGGCAACGTCAGATCGAATCTGGACGGGCCCGTCCGCGAGACGATTTTCGTGCCGCGGACGCAGCGTCCCGGTTTCGGCATGACGTATTTCGTCCGAACTACCCAGGATCCTTCCGTGCTGGCGAAGAGTGTCACCGACGTCGTCCACCGTGTCGAGCCGCAAGCGCCGGTGGAAGTTCGCACGCTCGACACGGTCGTTGGAAACACCATCGCGCGTCCGCGCGCCCTGTCGATTCTGATCGCGGTGTTTGCAATCGTGGGCCTCGCGCTTGCCGCGGTTGGCGTCTACGGTGTCATGGCCTATTCGGTGCGCGAGCGGACGCAGGAGATTGGCCTCCGCATGGCGCTGGGCGCGAGCGAGCAGTCAGTGGCGCGCCTGATTGTCGGACAGGCCCTTCGACTGGTGCTCCTTGGCGTTGCCATAGGGCTCGCGTCCGCCATGATCGTGACCCGTTCGCTGGGGAGCCTCCTGTTCGGTGTTGAGCCGCTCGACCCGTGGACGTTTGCGGCAACCGCACTCATGCTGCTGGCGATTGCCACACTCGCCGCCTACGTGCCCGCGCGGCGCGGGATGCGCCTGGCGCCCATCGATGCGCTTCGAGTGAACTAGTGCCCCCTGAGGCGGCTGACGTCAGCCCTCGTGCTCCACGACCTCGTGCCGGCTGACCGCGTCGCCGTCGTCGACCCGCAGACCGCGGAAAATGGCGGTGGACACGACTGTCATCCCCCCGAGCACCACGAGCGCCTTGTGGATGCCGTGAATCATGTCCTGCTGGCTCGCGTGGAACCGGTCCGGAATGAAGACGCCCGTCACCAGTGAGGCCGCCGCCACGCCGAAGCTCATCGACATCTGCTGCATGGTGCTCGCGATGGTGCTGGCGCTGCTGGTTTCGGCGTCGGCGACATCCGCATAGGCCAGGGTGTTCATGCTGGTGTACTGCAGCGACGAGAAGAAGCCGTAGACGAAGACCTGGAGCACGATTAGCGCCACGGGCGTCGTGGGGCCGATTGTTGCGAACACCGAGATCAGGGCACCGAGCGCGACGGTGTTCGACAGCAGCACGGCGCGATACCCGAACTGCCGCAGGATCGCCGGCATCGTCAGCTTCAGGCTCATGGCCGCGATGGCCTGCGGCATCATCAGGAGCCCGGACTGGATCGGCGTGTAGCCGAGCCCCACCTGATAGAGGAGCGGAAACAGGAACGGCACGCCGCCGATGCCGAGGCGCGTGAAGTAGCTTCCGCTGACGGCGATGCGAAACGTACGGATCTTGAACAGCGCGAGCCGCAGCAACGGCCACTCGATGCGTGTCGAGCGCACGCCATAGGCGGCAAGGCAGGCCATGGAGACCGCGAGCAGGCCGAGCATCGCACGGCTGCTCAGCGTGTGCTCGCCGAAGACCTCGAGCACATACGAGAGCAGCGCTACGCCGGCGCCGAACAGTACCAGCCCGGGTGCATCGAGCGGAGGCGAGAACCTCTGACGGTAGTCAGGCAGGTGGCGGTAGACGAGGTAAAAGCCAGCCAGGCCGATCGGCACGTTCAGGAAGAATATGACGCGCCAGTGGAAGTAGCCGACGATGAAGCCGCCGGCCAGCGGCCCCAGCATCGGTCCGATCAGCCCGGGGATGGCGACGAAGCTCATCGCCCGAATCAGCTCGGACTTCGCGAACGTGCGGACCATCGTCAGCCGCCCGACCGGCAGCATCATGGCTCCGCCACAACCCTGAAGAATGCGGCACGCCACGAGCAGGTGGATGTTGCTCACGAGACCGCAGAGCAGGGATCCCAGAGTGAAAATGCCGATGGCGGATGCGAACACGCGGCGGGTGCCGAATCGGTCGGCCATCCAGCCGCTGATCGGAATGAAGACGGCCAGGCTCAACGTGTAGCTCGAGAGCACCGCCTTCATGCTGAGCGGAGCGACGCCCAGCGCGGCGGCAATGGTGGGCACGGCCGTGTTGAGGATGGTGGTGTCGAGCGACTCCATGAAGAACGCCACGGCGACGAGCCATGGCAGGAGTCGCTTTATAGAAGAAGTCAGCACACGCCCTAGGATAAGGGCGCGAGCCTCGCGAGCGTAGCGAGCGCCTGCGAGGCCCCGCCGAGCGCCTATCGGGGTCTGTACTCGAAGCTCACCCGGGTCGTTTCGTCGAGCACCAGCGGGCGCACGAACTTGTACGCCGCCCCCGCGCGCGGCACGTCCACGCGGACGGGCAGCACGCCGGCGATCCGCCGCTGCAGGTTGAGCACGTTCGATGATGGCGCCTGCGCGAACTCGTCCCGTGCCTTCGATTCGGGCGCCGGCGGTGGCGTCAGTGCGCCTCCGATCCGCACTGCAGGTGGTGCGGCAGCCGCCGTGGGTGCCGCCGTCGCCGTGACCTCTACGGTCTCGCCTACGCCGGCGGCGGGCAACTGGAAGTCCACGCGCCGCGCGTTAGTCGCATCGAAGCTCAGAGTCGCGCGGCCGGTCTGAAACCCCGGCAGGGAGCTCTCGACGGTGACAGAACCCTGCGGGACGTTCGACAGAAGGAACCAGCCGCTCGCATCGGTCACCACTTCGCTGACGACCACGTCCCCGCGCTTGGCGCGGACCGTGACGCCTGGAAGCTGCGCCGCCGACGAGTCCGTGACGACGCCGAACACTTGCCCGGACTGGGCGAGATAGTAGCCGCCGCCGGTCCCGCCCCCGACGCCCGCGCCGAGACCGGAGCCGCGAGCAGTATTGACGGCTTCGCCTGGTGCCACGAGCCCGCCGACGACACCGCCCACGACCCCTTCTGGCGCCGCCTCAGCGGGCGGCATCGGCATCGCGTTGCCGTCGAACCGCCGCAGCCGGTACTTGTCCGGCACGAACATCTCCCACTCGACCAGCGTCACCGGCACGTCCATCTTCGGCAGCTCGAACTCGGCGCGGCCCTTCTTCGCAAACGCCTGCGCGTCCTGCACGTAGACGAAGGACACGCGGTAGGCACCATTCGGCCGGAAGCCCGGCCGCAGCAATGGAATGCGCGCACCATCGGTACCCTGCGCGGGCTTGGAGGCTTCCCCCTCGACCTCCGCGGACACGATCGAGGCCCCACGCGGCAGCTCGACGCGCAGGAATGGCTGCGCTCGATTCCTCATCGTCAGGGCGATCTCCGTGAGCGTTCGGCCCTCGACGGTGACCAGGGTGGTCACCGTGGCCCGCTCGGCGACCGCCGCAACAACGTCCGCGTCAGGGAACCGGGTCACGTTCAGCGACAGCACCGCGGGCTCCGTGCCGCGACGGTGATAGCGAAGCGCGGTGAGCAGCGGCGCGCGCGACAGCGAGCGCAGGTTGGCGCTGGCCTCGCGGATGTCCATCCGCCGCAGCGTGTCGTTCTCCTTCGCTGTCAGTTCCACGGTGCCCGTGGCCTCGACGGCCACTTCGCCTGTTTCGCGATCGACGTTGGCGACCGAGAGCAAGGGTGTTTCGATGGCTGACGCATCGCCAATCGGTCGTTCGAGGCTCAGCAGGAACTGATGGCGCCGGTCCGCCGGCCGCTGCACCACGAGGACGATCGCCCCGGGACGCTCCTCGGTGCTGACGAGTGCACTGCCGGACGCGCCCGTGGCGGTGAAGCCGGGCGGCAGCTTGACCTCGAAGCGTTCGGGCTCTCCTCGAAGCACGGTGACCTCGACAAGCGCGGTCATGCGCATCTCGACCTCGCCCACGCTCACCATCGTCTTGACCTCCGCCATCGTCCGCGCTTCCTGCGGTGCCGAGGGCGCGGTTACCTCGCGCGACGACCAGGAAAGCGCAGCACGAGTGCCGGGCACGAGTGTCGCTTCGACGTGCGTGACGTCGCCAGCCGTCGTCGTGCGCGTGATGACTCCGGGCGCGATCCGGACGTCTGCCGGATGGCCGGGCAGGTCCAGCGACAGCGACGCGCTGCCAGCCATCGGCACGGGCAGGAGCATCGAGGCGCGGCCGGGCGAGGACGACAAGGCGGCGCCCCAGTCGAGCGCGATGGTGAACGGCCGCGGCCCTTCGACGAGCGCGACCGCCATCGGCCCTTCAGTGACCAGCGGAACCGACGTCGTGCCGATGTGAACATCGAGCAGTGTGGCATCCATGATCAGCGGAACGCGCGTCGGCCCGTTCTGGAACACCTCGCCTTCCAGCGTGAACGTGCCCGTGGCGCGATCGCCAGCAATGCGCACGTGAAGGTCGGCGCGCGCCAGCACTGCCGGGATGGGCGGCGGCTCCGGGCGCTTGACCGGGTGTTCGGCGCGCTGGAGCAGCCGATCGTATTGCTCCAGCGTCAGCGTGACGGTACCAGGACCGCCCTGCAGCGGCGGCGCGACCGCCCGTTGCGCCTGCGCGCGTGCCGGCAGCGTGCCGCTGAGGATGCAGGCCAGACCCACGACGATGAACGGAGGCTTCATGGCGGTCTCCTTCCAGGCTAGTTGCCGCGCTCGCGCTGGTACTCCAGCGACAGCCGTGGGGCGCGGGCTTCCGGCGTCAGCTCGGACGCGAGGAACAGCACGGCGCCAAAATCGGGGAAGGGCACCTGCACCGGCAGGATGCCGGCCACGGCACGGCCGCCCGCGGACTGCTGGTATTGCTTGACCAGCGCTTTCATGGCCGCCCCAGCCTCGTCCTTGTCGGAGAGCGACTTCGATTCCATCTCGTCGACTGCCGGGGCAGTCTCGTTCAGCGTCGGTGAGAAGGGATCCGAATACGGCTCCGCGCGAAACGCGCTCGTCGTCGACGAAGCAACGCGAAACCGCGGCGAGTAGTGAAGCTCGACGCCCGTCCGGGAGACCGGCAGATCCAGTGCGGGCAGCGTGACGTCCTCCGTGCCTTTCTCCGCCCACACCACCGAGGGCATGACGTACACCATCTCGACGACGAAGGGGGGCAGATCCTCGCGCGATCGCGCCTTCTCGAGCGGGATCAGCAGCGCGCCCTCGCTCGATCTGCCTGGACGCACCGGGCGGCCGGCTACGGATGCCTGCCAGAGCGCAGCGCCCTGCGGCAAAGCGACACTGAGCAGCCCCCGATGATTGTTGCGGACGGCGTATCGCGCCTTGATCATGGACTTGCCGTCCTCGGCGATCAGCACCTGGTAGCGAGCTTCGTCCACGTTGGCGACCTGCATGGCCTGCGTGGCGTAGCGCGAGACGCGTACCGCCAGCGATCGCGGGTCATGCCCGGCGACCGCCTTGTAGCGGAAAGCGACCAGCGACGGCGACTCGTGGCCGCGCACGAGGCTGCCCAGGTCCGATGCGTCCGCCGGATCGAGGGCGAGTGGCTGACGCTCGACGATTTCGCCGGCGCCCAGCACTTCGACTGCCACGCCGCCTGTCTCACGCTCGGCCTGCGGAATGCGCACGAGCGGAACGGGGATGACCCCGTCGTGCGGTCCACGAACGTCGCCGCTCACGGTGAAGCTCGTGGCGGCGCCGACCGGTTCGAGGAACGTGACGTGCAGGCCGCCGCCGCTCGCCGTATCCCAGTCGGCGACCAGCGGTCCCGACACCTGATTGATCGCGACGCCCTGCGGGACGTCGAGCGTGATCGATCGCGCCAACCCCTGCTGGATCTCGATCTGCACGGTGGCGGTGAGCTGCGTCGAGTCGTCGCCGAGGCCGACGAGCGACACGACGCTGCCACGCAGGCGCAGGGGCTGGCTTGCCCGCTGATCGTCCACACGACGGCGCCAGAGGAACGTGAGCGGCTCGTTCGCGCGACCGTACGCGGTCCAGCGCGACGTCCCGGCGTTCTGGTTCTGGCCGGACACGAACCCGTTGGCCACCGTCATCTCCACGCCGTCGCGTGGAATCTGCAGTGATGCCTCCACCAGCGCGGCGGGCGCGGGCGGGACGACTACAGACTCCGCGGCGCCCGCGGGTGTCAGGGGCAGCACGATCTGAAGCGTGAGTTGCGAGCGCCCGCGTTTCGACAGCAGGACGTGCGGAGACGGCTGATCGATCAGCGAGACGGGCCGGCCGTCGAGCCGTGCGTCGCGCACAAGCAGGCCGGCCGGGATCAGCACCTCGACCCAGCCGTCCTTGAGGACGTCGATATCGGCCGTCGCCGTGCCGGTGACCGAGTTGCCGGCGAGGGTCAGGTCGTACGCCAGCCTCGTGAGCGCGGCGTCGACCGGCGGCGGCGCAGGGACCGGGTCGTCGGGATACGCCTTCGCGCGCAGCGCGCGATAGTCCGCCACCGGAATCACCACCCATCCGTCGCTGCGGGCCGGCTCCTGCGCATGCAGCCGGACCGGGGCACACGACAGGGCGAGACACACTCCGAGCAACACGACACTTGCTGGTCGCATGAGAAACCTCACTTGATGGTTGAACGTTCGGACCGGGCTTCCTTGCAAAAGCCCGTCCCGATGCACACGTCCTCAACTGCCGCGCCAATCACGGCCGGGACCGGCAGCCCTTCAATCGGGCGGACGTGACGCTACGGGCGGATGGATGACGTGTTCTTGGGGGTTAGACACTGCGGAGCGCGGACTGGCCGGATGACAGATTTGTCATCGCACGATCGCGAACACGCGAGCCGGCGCTCCGCTACCGCCCTTGACGTTGACCGGCGCGACGACGACGGTGAACCCAGTCGGGGGCAGGTCGGTCAGGTGCGCCGCGTTCTCGATGTTGTAAACCTTGTGTGGCAGTGTGATGTGATGCGCCTCGTAGGCGCTCGATGGGCCGTAGTCGATGCTGGGAGTGTCGATGCCGATCGCGGCCACGTCGCGGTCCGCCGTGAGGAGGGTTGCGGCCTCGGCCGACACGCCGGGGAAGTGCATCGCGCCGTCGTGCTCGTTGCGGTAGCGCGCCTGGTCACCCCATCGCGCGTCCCATCCCGTGGCAATGAGGACGATCGTGCCAGGCTGGATGGCGCCGTTGCGCCGTTCGAAAAGGACGATGTCCTCCCTGGTGACGCGATAGTCCTCGTTCTTCGCGCACTTCGCGCGGAGATCGAGCATGACACCGGGTCGAACGAGGCGGATGACCGGAATTTGATCGACCGTCCAGCCGTCGGGTACGAAGTGGGCAGGCGCGTCGACATGCGTGCCGAAATGCTCGTCGGTCGAGAACGTTCCGACGAGGATGTCGCCTTGCCGCTCGGTCGTGTGTGAGAAGACGGGCTTGCCGCTCCAGGTCGGGTCGGCGTCCGACAACGGATGCCCCAGATCGACGATGCGGGGTGGCGGCGGTGACAGGTCCTTCGCGTGCTGCGCGACGACGACTGCCGACAGCGTCAGCGCGAAAATCGGAAGCACAATGCGGCGCATGGAACCCCCGGGAGACATCTCGGTCGCGACCACCGAAGTATAGCCGTCAGCCATGTATCATCGTCTCGAAGTCATGTCTGTGACCGACAGTCGCGCGCACGGTGAGGAGGCGCTTCACCGTGGCGCCTGGCAGGAGGCGTCCGAGGCGTTCGAGTCCAGCCTTCGTGACGGCGAGTCGCCCGAGGCGCTCGAGGGCCTCGGCCTCGCCGCATGGTGGCTCGATCACGCCGACGCGGTATTCGACGCGCGTGAGCGGGCATATCGCCTGTTCCTCGACCGCGGCGACCCACGCGGGGCGGCGCGCGTCGCCGTGTGGCTGGCCTGGGACTACTGGGCCTTCCGCGGCGAGAACGCTGTCGCCAGCGGCTGGCTGCAGCGCGCCAGGCGACTTCTCGAGAAAGAGCCTGCGTGCGCGGAGCGCGCGTGGCTCGAGCTTCGCGAAGCCGCGCTGGCGCTGTTCGAGGACGGCGATTCCGACCGCGCCCATCGACAGGCCGCCGAGGGCATCGCCCTCGCACAGGCGGTGCACAACGTCGATCTCGAGATGCTCGGGCGCGCCGTGCAGGGGCTGGCGCTCGTCAGCTCGGGGGCCATCGCGGAAGGGATGCGCGCTCTCGACGAGGTCAACGCGGCTGTCGTCGCCGGCGAATTGCACGATCTGGTGGTGATCGGCCTGTCGTGCTGTTATTTGATCGCCGCATGCGAGAGGGTGCGCGACTACGATCGCGCGCTGCAGTGGTGCGCACGACTGAAGGTGTTCTGTGAGCGGTGGGGACTGCGGCCCCTGTTTGCCGTCTGCCGCACGCAGTACGCGTCCATTTGCATGTGGCGCGGCACGTGGCTCGAAGCGGAAGCGGAGCTCACCGCCGCTACCAGCGAGCTGGCCGCGAGCAGGCCCGCGATGACGGCTGATGGCCTGGTACGGCTGGCGGAACTGCGACGCCGGCAGGGCCGCCTCGTCGAGGCGGCCGAGATGTTCGATCAGGCGGGATCGCACAGCCTCGCCCTGCTCGGCCGCGCCCAATTGGCCTTCGATCGAGACGACGCGGCAGGCGCCGCGGAGCTGGCGGCGCGTTACATGCGCCGCGTGCCGGCACAGAACCGGACTGCGCGCGCCGAAGGGCTCGAGATGCTGGTCCGCGCGCTGGTCGCCGCGGGCGACCTGGCGGCCGCGCGTACGGCGCTTGCCGAGCTCTCCGCGATCGCGTCGCTGCTGGCCATTGCGCCGCTTCGCGCCTCGGCGAGCGTCGCTGCCGGCTCTCTCGCCTTTGGGGAAGGGCAGATCGAGCAGGCGCAGCGTCACTTCGAGGACGCCGTCGACCTGTTTCTTCAATGCGGTGCGCCGTTCGAGCTGGCCCGCGCGCGCATCGATCTCGCGCGCACGCTGGCGGCGCGCCAGCGTGTCGAAGCGGCGTCAGACGAAGCCGAGCGCGCCGTCGAGCTGTTGAGGGAGTTGCACGCGGAATTCGAAATGGCACGGGCGCGGTCGCTCGTGGCGTCGCTTGCGCTGCCGGCCGGGACCGGTGCTTCCGGCGAAGCACGTCCGACGCGGAGGAATGCCGGGCTGACGAACCGCGAGCTGGAGGTCCTGCGGCTCGTCGCCGCCGGCGACAGCAACCAGGAGATTGGTGAGAAGCTCGCCGTCAGCGAGCACACCGTTCACCGGCATATCGCGAACATCTTCAACAAGCTCAGCGTGTCGTCGCGCGCCGCGGCCGTCGCGCAGGCCGCGCGTCGTGGATTGCTCGGCTGATTCCTCTCCGCCGCGGAGACGCAAGAGAAGTGTTGCCACGGAGGCGGGGAGAGCGCGGAGCAATTTGTGGGGTTGCCGAGGAGTCTTTTACTGACCTCTACCGGATCAGCGCGACGCGTGTGACATCCCTCGCAACCCTCCGTGTTCTCCGCGTCTCCGTGGCGGGTTCTCCCCGTCTCCGCCGCAAATCTCTCCCCGCGGCTCGTGCCGGCGCTACCGCGTGCCGCGGTATTGGCCGCCGTCGACGACGAGGCACGCCCCGGTGACCCAGCTGGCGCGATCGGAGCAGAGGTAGACGACGGCGTCGGCGACTTCCTGCGGATGGCCCATGCGTCCAGATGGGATGTTGTCGACCACGGCCTGGAATCGCTCGGGATCTCGTTGTCTCACCTGATCCCACAGCCCGTCCGGCAGAAAGATCGATCCCGGACAGACGACGTTGACGCGGATGCGGCTGGGCGCCAGCTCAATCGCGAGCGACTTCGAGTGGCTGATGACGGCGGCTTTCGCCGCCGAGTACGCGAAATTGGGATTGGCGTAGAGCCCGGCGATCGATGAGATGTGAACGATGGCGCCGCCGCCGGCCTCGGTCATCCAGGGCACGACCTTCCAGCATGCGCGGACGGCGGCCATCAGGTCGACGTCGATGCTCACACGCCAGGCCTCCGGCTGATCGTTGAAGCCGTAGCCGGTGGCGTTGTTGACGAGGATGTCGATGCCGCCCAGCGCAGCGCGGGCGGCGTCGAGGAACGCCTCGATCGCGCCAGGCTGACCGACGTCGCACACGTCGGCGAACACGGGCACTCCGTCAGTGCGGAGCGCGGCTTCGGTCTTCCTGAGGTCGGCCTCCCCGCGCGCGCAGATGGCCACGGCGGCGCCCTCGGCGGCCAGGCCAAGGGCAATCTCCCGTCCGATACCCTTGCTGGCCGCCGTGACCACGGCGCGCTTGCCGGAGAGATGCAGATCCATCGCCTGTCCAGCCTAGTTCATCGCGTCTATTTCGTGCCGTGACGTGGGTCGTCGGCCGGGTTCACGTACTTGAACTCCACCGGTCCCTGACCGTAGAGCACGATCGTCGCGCCTTCGGCCCCTGTGAACGCGAAGTGATTCATGTTGGCCGTGGCGAGGAAATACCCGCCCGACTTCAGCGTCTTGTTGCCTGGCGATGTCTTCACCAGCTTATCGCCCATGCCGAACGTCACAGCGCCTGATGTGATCACGACGTTCTCATCGGTCGGGTGCGAGTGCGCCGGAACAGCGTAGTGAGCGGGAAACTTCAGCCGAACCGTGTACGGCGCCGCGGCCCCCGGGTTGCCTGCGAGCACGGCGATCTGCGCCCCCGGCGGCAGCAGCGGCGGCGCCGGCCCCCACTGCGCCTCTTCCGGCGCGGCGATCACATGCGGGCCCTGCGCGCTTACCGACAGCGAGGCCCCGCCGAACAGAATGGCCGCGGCTGTCATCACCGAAGCGATCTTCGTCATTGTCGTCCGCCCTCCTGGACGCCAGACCGCGGCGTCATTGAGAACAGTCTAGCGAGCAGGAGCGGTTCCCCGCGTCCCACGCTCGGGTCATCAGGTGTTAGGGGATGACGTGGCCCGAACGGGCCATCCGCGCGTCGTCGGTCAGCGCTATCCATCGGGACACCGGGACGCCGCCCTGAGAATCTCAGTGTTCTCCCTCCGCGGCGTGAATTCTCCGCGGCGGAGCGTGTGAGCACCGGGGGCGTGTGCTCCCCGGCGCCTGGCCGCGGCAATCAAAGAGCTTCTCGGTGTTCTCCGCGTCTCCGTGGCGTGACTGCTCCGTGCCTCCGCGGCGGATTTCGCCGTGTCCGCGGCAGCCACGCGGTCAGCGGCCGAGCCCCAGGCGCCGGGCAAGCACTTCGGGCAGGCCTGCCAATCTGATCTTCCGCTGCGCCTCCTCCACGGCGTAGCGCACGCGATGGAGCTCGATTGTCCCGGCGGCGGTGTCGACGATTCCAGCGGCGGCGCGCGGATCGCCGTCACGTGGCTGGCCGACGGAGCCGACGTTCACCAGGTAGCGCGCATCGCCGTTGATCGGCAGGCGCACCTGATCGGTATCTCCGGGGCCGGCCGGCATCTCCAGGCGGTCCGGCAGGCGGCGGTACGCGATCGCGACGTGCGTGTGCCCAAACAGGCACACTGGCCGTGTCGACGTCTCGAAGGCACGCAGTGCGTCGAGCTCGTCGAAGATGTAGGCGTCTTCGTCGAAGGGCGACCCGTGGCAGATCTCGACCTTGTCGTCCACCGCGATGGGCCCTGCCGGCAGCTTCAGCAGGTAGTCGAGATTCTCCGGCGTCAGCATCTCGTAGGTCCACTGCACGGCGCTCCGCGCGACCAGGTTGAAGCTGTCGCCGTTCTCGAGGCCCGAGGCCACCTTGTCGTGGTTGCCGCGGATGATGCTGAGCGGCTCGAGCGACCGCACGCGATCGACGACGGCGTTGGGGTCCGCACCGTAGCCGACGAGATCGCCGAGGACGAGCGCGTGGTCGAAGCCCTGCGCGCGCATCGCGCCGAGCACCGCGTCGAGTGCTTCGAGGTTGCCGTGGATGTCGCTGATGACCAGGTAGCGCACGATCAGGCGTCCAGATAGTCCATGACTTGTTCGACCAGGGCGGGCACGGGACTCTGTTCCGCATCGAGCCGGTAGTGTGCCTGACGATAGCCGGCGCGGCGTGTCTCGTAGAGCTGCTCGAACCGGGCGCGGTCGGCCGCGAGGGGCCGCCGGCCGTCCGACGGCACGCGATCGACGAGCAGAGCGAGCGGCACGTCGATCCAGATCGAGAGCCCGTCCCGATTGATCAGCGCGCGGTTTTCGAGATCGGCGAACGTGCCGCCGCCCGTGGCGACGACCGTGTGGCGGAGCGGGAGCAGATCGAGCAGCACCTGACGCTCGACGCTGCGGAAATACGGTTCGCCGTCGCGTGCGAAGACTTCGGCGATCGTGCGGTGCTCCCGAGCCTCGATGCGCTCGTCGACGTCTTCGGCGCGCCAGCCGAGCCGGGCGCCGAGCGCGCGCGCGAGCGTGGTCTTGCCGGCGCCCATGAAGCCGACGAGATACACCTTGTCAGTCCGCACGCGTCAGCGTGGCCAGCGTCTGGAAGAAGCCGGGGTAGGAGACGTCCACCGACTCGGCGCCACCGACGATGGTGACGCCGGTCGCCGAGAGGCCGGCGATCGCAAAGGCCATCGCCAGACGGTGATCGCCGACGGCGTCCGGGTGTCCGCCGGTGAGGCGGCGATCGCCGCGCACGTGGAAGCCGTCGGGGAACTCCTCGATCTCGCCCCCCATCGCACGGAAGCCCGCGGCCAGCGCCGAAATCCGATCGCTCTCCTTGACGCGCAGCTCTCCGGCGCCGGTGACGTGCAATTCGCCGCCGCAGGCAGCCATGGCCGCCAGTGCCGGCAGTTCGTCGATCACGCCAGGGACTTCGGCGGGCGCGAGCACAAGCGGGCGGAGGCCGCGGTGGCGCACGCGGACGCGTCCGCGCGGCTCGCCCTCCGCCACGCGGTCGACGTCCACCTGCACGTCGGCGCCAGCCCGGGACAGGATGCCGAACAGCGCCGTCCGGGAGGGATTCAGGCCCAGGTCCACGATCTCGAGGTCCGAGCCGGGCAGGGCGGCGGCCGCGACGGCCCAGAACGTGGCCGAGGAAACGTCGCCGGGAATGGCGGTTTCCACGGCCTGGAGGGCCTGGAGCCCCTCCAGCCGGATGGCGTCGCCGTCGCGATCGACCCGGACGCCAAACGCGGAGAGGGCCAACTCCGTATGATCTCGTGTGGGGACCGGCTCGTGAACCGTTGTGCAACCCTCGGTCTGAAGGCCCGCCAGCAGCACGGCGCTCTTGACCTGCGCGCTTGGCACGTCGGGCGTGAAGTCGATGGGCGTCAGCCGTCCGCCGGTGACCGTCATGGGGAGGCAGCCGTCGCTCGATTCGAAGCGCGCGCCCATCCGCGTGAGCGGCGCGATGATGCGGCGCATCGGACGGCGGCGCAGCGAGTCGTCTCCGGTGATCGTGGCCGCGAACGGATGCGCGGCGAGGACACCCGAGAGGAGCCTTGTCGTGGTGCCGGAGTTGCCCGCATCGAGCAGGCCGGCGGGGGACTGAAGGCCGCGCAGCCCGCGGCCCACAATCGTCACGCGGCGGGCGAACGGCTCGCCGCCGGGATCGGGGCCGATGGTGATCGCCGCGCCCAGCGTTTCGAGGCATGCCAGCGTGGCTCGGCAGTCGGCGCCCGGAGAGTAGTTGGTGAGCGTAGTGACGCCCTGCGCAAGCGCGCCGAGCAACGCGTAACGATGCGAAATGGATTTGTCGCCGGGGACTCGCAGGCGTCCCGTCACGCGGCGCGCCGGAGCTATCCGCGCCTCCAGTGCCGAGGGCATCAGGCGACTATAGCATGCGATTCTCGCCGCGTGCAGCCGGCCCCGGGGCCCGTCCCCGCGGTGCCCGCGGTCGGCTTGACCGACTCAAATCGGTGTGTTATCCACTTGCGACGCGCGGTGTCCGGTCCGCGCCCGGTGCCCCTCGCATGACGAGCCCGACTCCCGAAATCGTGCGCCTGGAGTTCTGCAGCGCCTTCGACATGCTCGATTTCGTCCAACTGGTCAGCGATCACCTGTGCCACCGTGTCGGCTTCGACGAGGACTCGATGCACTGGGTCAGCGTCGCCATTCGCGAGTCGGTGATCAACGCCATCAAGCACGGCAACCGCAACGACGCCAGCAAGCTCGTGCGGGTCGAGTTCCTCACCACCCTCGACCCCGACTCCGGCAGCCTCACGATCAGCGTGCGCGACGAGGGCGAAGGGTTCGAAGCCGAAGAAGTCGCCGATCCGCTGACCCCGGAGAACATGCTCAAGTCGAGCGGTCGCGGCATCTTCCTCATCCGCAACTTCATGGACGACGTGACGCTGCGGCGGCCGCCGGAAGGCGGCATGGAAGTGCGGATGGTGAAGAAGCTCGCGAAGGCCACTTTGTGAGCGCCGAGCCGGCCGACGAGACCTACCTCCAGACCGCGATCGACGCCGTCCGCCGCGCGGGCGAGATCCAGCGCCAGGCGTCGCGCGGCACGTTCGAGATCAGAAAAAAGGGAATCATCGACCTCGTCACGGAAGTAGACGTGACGGTCGAGAAGATGGTACGGGCGCTCATCGCCGAGCGGTACCCGGGCCACGACGTGCTCGGGGAGGAACTCGGCGGCCCCGGCGACGGCGAACGATCGCGTCACTGCTGGATCTGCGATCCCCTCGACGGCACCACGAACTTCGCGCACGGCCTGCCGCTGTACTGCTCGACGATCGCCCTCGAAGTCGACGGCGAGCTGCGCGTCGGCGCCGTGTACGATCCGACACGCGACGAGCTGTTCACGGCCATACGCGGAGGCGGCGCGTTCCTGAACGGCGACCGCATCCGCGTCTCGACCGCCGCCACGTTGATTGACTCGTTGCTCGTCACGGGCTTCCCCTATTCCGTGCAGGAGAAGCTCGACGAGATGATCGGACTGTTCGGCCGCTTCCTCTCGAAAGCGCGCGCCGTGCGTCGGCTCGGGTCGGCCGCGCTCGACATGTGCTACGTCGCCGCCGGGCGGCTCGACGGCTTCTGGGAAGAGGGGCTCAACGCCTGGGACATCGCCGGCGGCGTCCTGATCGTTCAGGAGGCCGGCGGCCGCATCACGAGTCTCGACGGCGGTCCGTTCGTGCTGCGGAGCGGACGCATCATCGCCTCCAACGGCCTGCTGCACGACGAGATGCGCGCGGTCATCGCGGACTATCACGCCAGCCGGAAGTGACACGGCGGGGACCTCGCCAGAGGACATTTCCTCCCGACCTCACGAGCCCGCCCTCGCCGTTTTCAAGCCAAAACACGCAGTTCAGGCGTTGGCATCGGACGTGCTCGTCTCGGTGGTCGAGGAGGCCCGGCCGCGGGCCCGCCGACCGCGCCATCCACGCGCGCTGGAGGAACGCATGAGGACTGCGATCTCAACCGCACTGGTGCTGTTCGCGCTGGCCGCTGGCGCCGCGCCAGCCAATGCGCAGAACCAGGGCGTCACATTCACCTTCGGGTACTTCGCCCCGAAGGGACAGGACAGCCGCGTCGCCGGTGACGTGCTCAACGCCGACCGCTGCCTCGACGTCTCGTTTCAATGCGAGCCGCTGCTGTTCGACGTGAGCGACTTCGGAGGCCTCTCCTTCAGCGGTGAATACAGCATCGGCATCGGGAAGTACTTCGAGGCAGCCTTCGACGTCGGCTTCACGCAGCAGACCGTGCCCAGCATCTACGCGCTGGTCACGCGGCCAGATGGATCCGAAATTCAGCAGGACCTCAAGCTCCGCATCGTCCCCGTCACGGGCCTCGTCCGCTTCATCCCGACCGGCCGGCACGCGCCTGTCCAACCGTACTTCGGCATCGGGGTCGCGGCGCTCAACTGGCACTACGCCGAGAGCGGCGAGTTCGTCGATCCGAGCGACGGCTCAATCTTCCGAGCCCAGTACATCGCCGACGGGACCGAGGCCGCGCCCGTCGTCGTCGGCGGGCTCCGCGCGCCGATGGGGAACAAGTACATGATCGGCGGGGAAGTGCGGTATCAGAAAGCCGAGGCCGACCTGAGCAACGACTTCCTCGGCAACAAGCTCGACCTGGGCGGGTTCACTTACCAGGCGACGTTCACGGTGAGGTTCTAGGAAGTAGGAAACGGAAAATGGGAAGTAGGAAACTCAGAACGTTCGTACTTTCCTACTTCCTATTTGCCAATTCCAGATCCTTTCTGTAGAGCGCCACTCCGCCTCCCTCACAGACCCGCGTGAACCCGGACAGGAAGCGCGGGTTTTCCCGGGCGCGCTCGGCGAGCATGTCGCCGCCTTCGGCAACCTCCTCGATCAGCATCCAGCGCACGTAACGCTCGGGGCCGTTCAACGCGGCGATCCAGAGCGCGCCGTTGCCTTCGTGCAGGAAGTCCCGCAGCTCGTAGCCCGAGGCGGACAGCTCCTGCATGTAGTGGGCGAGCGAGCCCATGCTGGCCATGACGAGGTCCCCGTGGCCCGGTTCGGGCATGCAGCGGGTGACGTCGCGTCGAGCGGCGCTGCGGGGGCGATCCCATTGCGCCTCGAGCACCATCGCGGCGTGGTCGTCGAAGGGACGCGTCTGCCACCAGACACCGGCCAACAGCAGCACCGCGACTGGGCCTCGCCACGAGCGTGGAAGCTTGCCGAGCGCGATGCCCGTCAGCACCGCCGCCGCGGTGACTGACGGCACCATGTACCGGATCCGGAGCGGGTGGCCCTCGTAGAACGCGTACCACGGCAGCGCCATCGCGCCGAGCCAGGCGAGCGTGACGACGAGCGGCGCTTCGCGGCGTCGCAGGAACCACAACACCGTGAGCCCGACGACGGAGACGAAGCCGGCTCGGGCGAGCGTCTCCGATCCGAGCTGGCGGATGCCCCACCACACCGCGCCGAGCGATGTCGCGATCTTGCCCTCGTACATCGGGTCCGGCACGTAGAAGCCGCCCGTGACGAACCACGCCCCGACGGTCGCCTTGCTGTGGACGAAGAACCACAGGATGGCGACCAGCGGAATCAGCGCAAGCCTGGTTGCCGTGACAATGGCCGCGATCGGCCGCGCGTGACGCCGCCACTCGGCCAGCGCCACCGCGACAATGGCCGCTCCCGTGATCGGCCAGGCCTCGTAGCGTGTCAGGCAGGCGAGTGCCAGCGCCACGAACGCGGCGCGCATGCGTTTCTCGTTCCGCGCCGCGAGGCCCTCGTACAAGAGCACCAGGCCAAGCGCGCAGAGGCCGAGCAGCAGCGGCTCGGTCATCGGCGTCGACTGCAGGTAGAGCAGGTTGGGATTGCTGACGACGAGCACCCCGGCGAGCGCGGCGGCGAGCCCGGACCCGGTGGACGACATCACCAGCCGAGCGGCCGAGTACGCGAGCAATCCGAACGAGGCGATGGAGATCGCCACGCCCGAGGCGCCCGTGCGGTAGAGAACGTCCACCTGGACGGGCAGCATGTTGAGCAGGTGGGGCAGCGGCAGCCAGACGGCGCCGATCTGCAGCCAGCCCGGCGTGAGGTTGTCGATCACGCGGCGCGCCACCACGAGGTGGCCGCGCGCATCGTAGTGGCTCAACGTCAGGCCGGCGCGGAAATACACGATCGCGGCCAGAATTCCCCACACCGCCGCCAGTGCGCCGATTCTCAGGGCCAGGGGGCTGCGCGGAGGCTCGGCTATAATTTCTACGGGCGGTTCGGTCATGTCCGGCGCGTGAAGCGATGACTGAGCGAGGGCAGATTCGTCCAGATGAAAACAGTACTGGCGTGGATCCAGGCGTTCGCGGTCGCCATCGGCGGCCCCGGCCTGTTCATTATCGCTTTTCTTGATTCCTCGTTCCTGTCGTTCCCGCAGGTGATCGATCTCCTGGTCGTCACATCGGTGCTGCAGCATCCGCACTGGATGCCGTATTACGCCGGTATATCGACGCTGGGATCCATCCTCGGCTGCCTGACGATCTACTCAGTGGCGCGGAAGGGTGGTGAGGCGCTGCTGCGGCGACGGTTCAGCGGCGCAGCGGTCGATCGGGCCCAGGCCGTGAGTCAGCGCTACGGCGTGTTCGCCCTGCTGGTACCATCGCTCCTGCCGCCGCCGGCGCCGTTCAAGCTGTTCGTCCTGCTCGCGGGCGTATCAGGTCTTGCGCCGGTCCGGTTCGCGCTCACCATCGCGTTCGGCCGGGGCCTTCGCTACTTCGGCATCGGGCTGCTGACCCTCTGGTACGGCCAGCAGACGCTCGCTTTCCTCGAGACCAACGGCCGCACGGTCGCCTTCTGGCTGGCCGGGATCGTGGTCGCCGGGGCGCTCGTCGCCCTCATCTGGCGGCAGTTCCGCCGGCGGCAGGATGTTTTGACCTCGCCCACGAGCGCCGATATCATCCTGTGACGATCGACGTGATGGCCATCGACCTCTCCGTCGTCATTCCCATCCGCAACGAGTCGCTGAACCTGGCGGCACTGTACCGCGAGTTTACCGAGACGCTCGAGGCCTGGGGCCGTCCGTACGAGCTGCTGCTCGTCGACGACGGGAGCACCGACGACAGCTTCGCGAAGATGGCGGAGCTCCAGGCGCGCGATCCGCGGGTGCGCGTGATTCGCTTCCGGCGGAACTTCGGCCAGACGGCGGCGTTTTCGGCGGGCTTCCAGTTCGCGCGCGGGCGGCTGATCGCGACGGCCGACGGCGACCTGCAGAACGATCCGCACGACCTGCCACGGATGGTCGACCTGATCGATCAGGGGCACGACATCGTCTGCGGCTGGCGCCGCGACCGCAAGGATCCGTTTCTCACGCGGCGCCTCCCGTCGATGATGGCCAACCGGCTGATCTCCTGGGCGACGGGCGTCAACCTGCACGACTACGGCTGCTCGTTGAAGGTGTTCCGCGCGGAGATCGTCAAGCCGCTGAAGCTGTATGGAGAGATGCACCGGTTTCTGCCGGCCATCGCCAGCGAGCTCGGCGTGAGCATCAGCGAGGTGGTCGTGAACCACCGCGCGCGCCAGCACGGCACGTCCAAGTACGGCCTGTCGCGCACCATCCGCGTGGTCCTCGATCTGGTGACGGTGAAGTTCCTGCTGAACTACTCCACACGGCCGCTGCAGATCTTCGGACTCGTCGGCGGCGCCATGCTGCTGATGGGAATGGCAGTCACCGCCTGGCTGGCGTACGAGCGTCTCTTCGGCTATCAGTCGATCGCCAACCGGCCGATGCTGCTCTTCGGAATCCTGCTGATCTTCACCGGCGTGCAACTGGTGACGCTCGGCCTGCTTGCCGAACTGCAGGCACGCACGTATCACGAGTCGCAGGACAAGCCGACTTACGTGATCCGCGAAGTGCGCGACGCCGTGCTCACGGAGCGGCAACTCCAGAACGCCTGATCGGGCCACCCGGCCCGTGATGCCATAATGACAGTCGTGCCGCTCGACGTCCGCGACGCGCCGTCGGTCCGCGTGGTCCTCTTCTCGGGAGGCCGTGGATCCGGTGCTCTCGCGACCACGCTCATCCGCACGCCCGGTGTCGTCCTCACCATCGCCATCAACGGGTACGACGACGGGGCGTCGACGGGTGAAGTGCGGCGTTTCCTCGGAGACGCGCTGGGGCCGTCCGACTTCCGAAAGAACGCCTCGCGGGTGGCGTTTGAGCTGAAGACGTGCAGCGCGGCGCTCGTTGCGCTGCTCGACCGCCGTCTCCCGGCGGATTCGACGGCAGCCACCCTGACAAGCCTGATCGCCACACTGCGCCAGGCCGACGCCATCGACGCCGGCGTCGCGACGCCGGCGGCAGAGCCGCGCGGGCAGGTGGCGACGAGGCTCGAGAGATTCGCGACGGAACTGGCCGGCGGCCGGCCTTTCAACTTCGACGACTGCAGCGTCGGCAACCTCGTGTTCGCCGGAGGCTACCTGCTGGCGAACCGCCAGTTCAACCTGGCAGTGGACGACTACGCCGCGCTGGTCGGCCTCACGCCGGGGCTGATCGAGAACGTCACCGACGGGACCAACGCGCACCTGGTCGCGCTCGATGTCGATGGCCGCATCCTCGCGCGCGAAGCCGACATCGTCGACGCCACGCGGCACAACCGTATCCGCGACATCTACCTGCTGGCTTCGAGCCTGACGGTGGATGAAGTCGAGACACTGCAGCGGCTGGGCGGCAATGGCGCGGCCGGCGCGCTCGACGCGCGCGGCCTGCGGCCCCGTCTCAACCCGCGGCTCGCCGACGCGATCGCAAAGGCCGACCTGATCGTCTATGCCCCCGGCACGCAGCACTCGAGCCTGTTTCCGTCGTACCTCACCGCGGGACTGGGTGAAGCGATCGCGGCGAACCTTGGCGCGACCAAGCTGCTGATCACGAACATCCAGGCCGACGCCGAGATCGCCGGCGCGAGCGCGGTGGACATCATCGGGCGGGCGGTTCACTACCTGAAAGACAAGGGCCGGCTGGCGACACCAACGCCAGCGCTCGTGACGCACTACCTGGTGAACGATCCCGGCACTCCCGGGGTGCAGGGCGAGACCTACGTGCCGCTTGGCCGGCTCGACACGCTGCACGACCCGCGGCTCGTGCGCGTCGGGCAGTACGAAGAAGGCGTCACCGGCCGACACGACGCGAGCAAGGTGCTCGGGCCGTACGTGTCCGAGCTGCTGCGTCGCCAGCGCGTCCGGCGTCGCGTTGCCGTCCTGCTGTACGACTGCGACTCGGCCGACAAGGCCGCGCAGAGCCTGCTTGAGATGGTGCGCGGCGGGATCGGCGATCAGGCCGTCGACGTCACCGCGTTCGTGGACGTCGGAACCGCCAGCCTCGACCGGCAGTTCATCGCGACTCTGCCGTTCGATGTCCGCGACTGGGACAACGCCACTGGCGCGAAGGCGCTGCTTGACGGCGGCTTCGAGTACGTCGCCCTCTTCGAGTCGTCCGGGATGTACAACGGCGAGGACGTGCCATGGCTGATCTCGCACCTGACCGGACGCCTCGATGCCGTCTGGGGTAGTCGCCGGCTCTCGGTTCGCGACATCGAAGAGTCGCTCCGGCTCAAATACCGGAAGCGCGCGCACCTGGCGTTGCTCAGCTCGATCGGCAGTCACGCGCTCAGCCTGCTGTACCTGGCGCTTTACGGCCGGTATGTCTCCGATACCCTCTCCGGCGCGCGGGCCGTGCGCGTGGCCGACGCCGCGTCGCTCTCGGTCGGCCTCACGGACCGCCGGTGCAACCAATACCTGCTGTCGCGACTGCTCGGCCGGAAGGCCGAGATGTTCGAAGTCCCGGTGCACTTCTACTCGCTGTCGCCGGCGCTGGTGCATCGGACGACGACGGGGGAAGGGCTGCGGGCCATCGGCACGATCCTGTGGCAGCGGATTCATCCGTCGCGCAGCCGCGCGGATCGGTCGTCGGCGCTCGGCCACGAATCGGCGAAGGCCTGACGCGCCCGCGATGCCGACACTGTCGATTGTCATTCCCGCGTACAACGAAGAACGGTTCATCGGACGGCTGCTGGAGCTGGTGCAGGCCGTGCCGCTCGAACCGCTCGGCGTCACGAAGGAGATCATCGTCGTCGACGACTGCTCGAAGGATCGAACCAGCGAGATTGCCGGCGCGGCCGCCGGCGTTCGCGTCCATCGGATGCCAGTCAACGGCGGGAAAGGCCGCGCTGTGCGCGCCGGCATCGACCTGGCGACGGGCGACTACCTGATCATCCAGGACGCCGACCTCGAGTACGACCCGCAGGACTACGTGCCGATGGTCCAGGCGCTGCTCGACGGCCGAGGCGACGTCGTCTACGGCAGCCGCTACCTGGGGAAAGGCCGGCACGCGAACCAGTCGCTGGCCGCGTACCTCGGGGGCCGGAGCCTGAGCCTGGTGATGCTGGCCTGCACGGGCCACTACATCACCGACACCGTCACCGCGCTGAAACTGTTTCCGCGGACGCTGCTGCCGTCACTGGCGCTCGAAACGACGGGCTTCGAGACGGATCACGAGATCACCGCAAAGGTCCTCGCACGCGGCCTGCGCATCGTCGAGGTGCCAGTGAGCTACTTTCCGCGCAGCAAGGAGGAGGGGAAGAAAATCGGCCTCGCCGACTGGTTCATCGGCGCGCGGACGTTCTGGCGGTACCGCCGCGGCTAGCGCCACGGGGCCGCGGAGAGGTTAGCCACGGAGCCACGGAGAGCCATTTTGAATCGCCTCGGAGCCTTGGGGCGGCGTGTCGACAGGTGCTACCGTCTCGGGATGTGCAACCCTACCTTGAGGGATTGACATGATCCTCGTTGTCATTGGCAGCCTGGTGACTGCTTGCCTCGCGCTGCTTCAGGGCATCCACACCATTAGGACTGGCACTATGCAGCCGTTCTTTGACCAGTCCCGAGACATCCCACCGTACCTCACTGCTGCAGCGAGGGTGGCCTATGGCATGGTCCATTGCCTCCCCTCCATGGCGCTCCTTGCCGTACTGGCGTTTTCACTTTCTCGGAATTGCGCCGTGCGACGGCGTGGCTGGGCGGTCACGTCGGCGTAGCCGGCGCCTGCTTCCTACTTCTGTACGGTCTGGTCGCTTTGTTGCGACCTGACGTGATACTAGGATGGATTCAATCGTCGTACCGCGACCAAGTCTCCAAACTCATGTCGTCTTCGTCAGAACGTTTCGTAAGAGTACTTGGTTTCCTCGCAATCGTGGCGGCTCTGGAGATCTTCAACGGTATGTAAGATAGCGGGGGCAGCCTCCTCGAACTTCCTGATGTTCGGTTCTGTAGCACTCGATCAATGGAGGCCGAGACGCGTAGCTAACACACAGTTGGAGATGTTCTCTGTGTCCTCCGTGTCTCCGTGGCGTCCTTGAAACGCCTTCTCTGTGCGCTCCGCGGCTCCGTGGCGTCCTTGAAACGCCTTCTCTGTACGCTCCGCGGCTCCGTGGCGTCCTTGAAACGCCTTCTCTGTACGCTCCGCGGCTCCGTGGCTAATCTTGGCCTCCGTGGCGGATCAGGAGTGATGCAGGTGCGGCGTCGGTGACGGCCCGTGGTGCGTGATGACGCCGTGCGGCTGATCGACGAACCGCACGACGGCACAGGCAGCGACGCCGACGGTGAGGCACACCGCCAGCCAGCCCACCACGCGGAGCATACGGCTCAGCAGCGCCGATTCCTCGAGCGTGAACATCAGAAGTAGCCGCGGTTGGCCTCGTAGATCTCCTTCTGCCCGAGCAGCTCGGTTCCATCGCCCTTTCGACGGAGGAGCGAGGGAATGGTGCGCATGGTCATGTTCAGCTTCGACTTACCGGTCATCATGACCGTGTTCTTGAAATACCGCAGGGCCGGAATCGGCCGCACGCGGTAGAAAAGAAGCTCCTGCGTCATGTTGAAGGAGCCGAGGATCCGGAACAGGATGTTGTCCGGCAGCTTCGTCACCTTCTTCAGGAACGGCAGCCACGACGGCGGGCACTTCACCATCAGCCAGAAGAGCGACGCGATGTTGCGGAACTCTTTCGCGTAGGGGGTCTTCAGCGTGATCTCCTGCGACTCGGCGATCTGCTTGTCGATGTCGAAGTCCTTGTCGATGAAACCCATCTTCCTGGCGTACTCGACCAGCGGCAGGCCGGGGAAGAGCAGGAAGGTGTTCGCGCGCACGTAGTCCGACTTCAGCCGCATGTTCAGCTCGACGGTCTCCATGGCGTTGTCGAGCGTCTCACCTGGCAGCCCGATCATGTTCGTCGTCAGCACCTTGATGCGCTTCTCGCGCAGCAGGCGCGCGCCCTCCACGATGTTCTCGTTCTTCGAGCGCTTCTTGATGACGACCTCGCGAATCTCCTCGCTGCCGGACTCGAGACCGACCGCTGCGCCGTAGCAGTGCGCCTTCTCCAGCAAGTCGGCGGCATGCTGGTTCACCGAGTCGTAGCGGATGTTGCAGTTGAACGGGATGCCGACTTGCCTGCCGTAGACGTCGGCGAACTCCTCCAGCCACTTGTAGCTGTTGCGAATGAAAAACAGGTCATCCGAAAAGTGGACGTGGTTGAGCGGGTACCGTTCGGCGATGTACCTGATCTCGGCGACGATGCGCGGCACGGACTTGCGGCGCAGGTAGTCCGACTTTGTCTCCTTCCTGTACATCTCCCGGATCACCGGCTCGTGGCAGAACGTGCACGGATACGGGCAGCCCATGCTCGAGATGAACCGCTTCATGGGCATGTCGCGCAGGAACTTGTACTTGTAGTAGAGCTCGCGATCCGGGAAGGGCAGTTCGTCGAGTGGCGCGGGTGGCCGGATGTCGTTGCGATGGATGGCGCCGTTCCTCGTTTTCACGACGAGGTTGCGAATCTTCGTGACGTCTCTGCCGTGCTCCATCGCCTCGGCCAGTTCAAGCATCGCGAGCTCGCCCTCGCCGCGACAGATGATGTCGATGCCAGGCCGATCGATCATGTCGGGAGAGTAGGTCGGGTGCGGCCCGCCGACGATGATCGGAATGTTCAGATGCTGCTTGATCTGGACGGCAAGCTGCTCGAGCGAGTGGTGGACGCCGGTCAGCGCGGAGAACGCGATCAGGCCGGGGTCGTAGCGAGTGATGGCGCCGATGAGATCCGGCGTGTGAGAGACGAGGAGCAGGTCGGTCTCGTGCCCATGTGCCTTCAGGATGCCAGACAGGTTCGCGATGCCGATCGATTCCTGAATGCCATTATTCTGGACAAAAAGAATACGCACGCGGGAATTATACGGGGAAAATAAGACGGCAGCGAATGCGAAGAAACCCCGGCTCACGGCCGAGGCGAATTGCCTCACGACTGACTAATTCACGTGGTAGATGAAGACGTCGTTTTGCTGGAAAACCAACGTGAAGAGCTCGGGGTGGTCCTTGAAGCGTGGCGGATTTGCGCCAATCTTTGCGCTGACGTCGTCTTCGTCGAACCAGAGGTAATTGATGCCGAGGCGCCGCGCTTCGTCATGGGCCGGAAGCGGCGGCAGTGTCACGAGGATGGCGTGCGCACGTTCCTTGCCGCCCTGCTGCTGCGGCTCCGGCAGCAGTGGAAGAGCTTGTCCCACTGCCATCCGCCGGCCGGCAAAGGTGGGAATGATGCTCCAGTTCTGGCGGTCGCGCGCCAGCGGATCCGCCTGTACGACGGTCCGCGGTGGCGTCTTCCGGATCCACTCGCACCCGGCCTGCTGCGCGGGCGAGAGGGTGATGGTCCACGGAAAGCCGGGTCCCATCCGCAGGTTCGTGATGTCCTGCGCGTTGTAGGTATCTATCAGCGTCGTCGGCGACGCGGTGAGCAGGATGACGGCGACGCCAAGTCCGGCAAGGCCACGGCGTCCGGAGTCCCACAGGCCCGCCAGGCCTCGCGCGGCGAGCAGCGGCAGGGTGACCTGCAGGATGTTGCCCGCGCGGAAACCGACCCACGATCGATCGGTCAACCACACCAGGTAGAGGAGGGACAGGCCCGCGACCACGCCCGCCAGGGCCGGGACGATGGGCCGGAAGTCGAGGCCGCGCCAGCGAACGCAGCCGAGCACCGCCGGAATCAGAAGGCCGCCGAGCGAGAGAAACAGCGTGAGCACCGGCGAATTCTTCGCGTCGAAGAGCCACCCGAAGCTGAGATGCGAACCGGCCGTGTCGCCCATGCCGCTCGCGAAACACCACCACAACCCGAGGAGCACGGGCACGACTGCCAGCGGCTGCTCGAGGAGCGCGACGGGAGGCAGCCTGCGTGTGGCGACGTCGAACACCACGGTCGCTCCGTAGATGGCGCAGAACGCCGCGCCCAGCAGGGGATTCATCGTCACCGACAATCCGAGCGCGACGCCTGTGAGGAGGTACGCAAGCGGCCGCGCGCGGCCCGCCAGGCGAATCGAGACAATGACGGCGACCAGGCCCAGCGCGAACGACGTCGTGTGCTGCGGCGTGTACCACATCGAGCGGACGAGCCCGTCGATCCGGAGACCGTGGAAGTCCCATGCGGTGAGCGCGTCGATGTTGACGTCGGTCAGCCGCGATAGCGGCACGCCGCGGCGCAGGAAGTCGCCGATCTCGTAGAGGCCTTCGAAGCTTGGCGCGACGAGAGCGAGGATGCTCGCCGTGGCCGCAACGCCGGAGCGTCCCGTGACGCTCCACGTCGCGAGGAACAGCAGGCTGAACATCAGTGTCGCCGCGCCTACGGCGTTGATCTTGAGCGCCGTCTCGACGCTGACCAGCGGGGCGCGCTGCGGCCCGCTCAGCACCGCGGGCACCAGGAAGTACGTGTAGTAGTAGTGGACGGGGTCGCGCGCGAAGAACGGATTGTGCGGCGGCGAATCGAATCGCGCGAGCTCCTGCGTCAGCGCGGCGTGCCAGACGAAGTCGGCGGTGAAATACGCCCGGTAGTAGCGCGTCCCGCCTGCATCGACCGATCCGAGTCGCCCGAACGGAAGCGCAAGGAACGCGACGACGAGATGCATGACGAGCAGGCACGTCGCCGCGTCGCGTCGCGTGAAGCGAGGCAGTGACACCAGCGGCTCGCCGTCGCGCCGCACGAGGAGCCATACGGCCGCGCCGGTCGTGAGCCACGCGATCAGGAACGACGACGGCCGCGCCGCGCCGAATCGGATCGGGACCCAGAACGCGAGCGCCGTAAGGCCGTACCCGATGAGCGCGCCGGCGATCCAGCCGGCCGGCTGGTCGCGCCCGAAGAGCCGCCAGCCGATCGGCAGCCCTGGCAGCAGGGCGAGCAGGTACAACCCGAAGTACGCGGCGCCCGCGAGCCCTCCACACCACAGGACCAGGCCCAGCAGTGCGGCAAGCAGCGTGGCGCTCAGCACGAGCGGCGCCGTGAATCTCGACTCGCCCATCAGTCGGTCGTGGGACGACGCCCGTCGGTCACACGGCTCAATCGCTCGAGGTCCGCGGCGGAGTTGAGGCCGATGGTGTCGGCCGGCGAGGCCCCGGTGACGCCCACGACCGACGCTTCGCGCGCAAGGAAGGGGAGGGCCTGCAGGAAGTTCTCTTCGTGGCTCAGGCGCCCGCGCAGCAGTCCCGCCAGGCGGAGCCGCCGGAGCACGGGGAACACCGTCTGCGGCGAAATGACGAAACACCCGCAGTCGGCAAGGCCCACGTCGGGCAGCGCGTCGCCTTCACGCCGCTGACGGACGGTGAGCAGGCGGCCCGCCGCGTCGAACTCGTAATGCACGTACGGGACGTCCACGCGGGCGAGCGGAATGGTGACGGCCGGCCTCAGGTCGTGACACGCGTGGACCGCCAGCGCGCGCAGGACGGTCTCACGCTGGATTCCGATCTGATCGCCCCACAGGACGACGATCGTGTCGACGTCGGAGCGCACTGCCGATTCGGCGGCGATGATCGCGTCGGCCATGCCGGTGGGCTCGGGCTGAATCGCGATGGTCATCGGCATCGGCAGCGTGACCGGCGTCTGCTGTAATGCTGCGGCGCCCCCCGGGCTCAGGACGAGCGTCACCGATCCTGCCAGCCCGCTCAGCCGCGACCCCAGCCACTCGAGCAGCGGCCGCCCTTCCACCGGGAAGAGCACCTTCGGGAGATGGAAGCCAAGCCGCGTGCCTCGTCCGGCGGCCGCAACCAGCGCCATCGTGGTCCGCGGCGACGGTTTCCAGCCCGCTTCGCACTGCACCGCCTGGTCGGCATCGACGAGAGATCCTGGAGGCCTCATGAGAGCGTGGACTTGGCCGCGGGACGGGCCGCCGATGAGGCAGGGGCGTCGCCCCCAACGAGGTAGAGCAGCGCGCCGGGCAGGTTGCCGACGATGCCGAGGGCGATGAAAAGGACCGAGAGGGCGAACGCTTCGGGCCGGCTGACGCCGGCCGCGCCGAAGGTCCACAGGAACGCGGCCTGGCCGGTGCCCAGGCCGTTGATGGTGACGGGCAACAGCATGATCAGCAGGATCACCGGAATGCTCACGAAATACGTCGTCAGCGCCACGTCGATGCCCAGCGCGCGGCCCAGGCACCACGCCTGAAGGACACGCAGAATCTGCACGCAGACGGAAGCCGCGGTCACGGTCGCGAGGATGCCGTGATGATGCCGGTAGGCGCGCACTGCCTCGAGCAGGCTTTGTGACACGCGGCGGACCCACGCGCCCGGCAGTCGCGCCGCCAGGCTGACGGCGAGCCCCGCGACGGCGTCGGAGAAGATCACGAGGGCGAGACCGAGACTGGCGAGGCCGCCGAGCAGCAGGATGACGAACACGCCGCGCGGCACCGGCGCGGTGAAGGCGACCAGGCTGGCGAGGCCGAGCAGCAGAATCGCGACGACGCCCAGGGCGCGGTCCATCGCCACCGATGCCACGGCAGTCGCGCCAGGTACCGCGTGACGCCGCATGCTCAATGCACGCACCGCATCGCCGCCAACGCTCGGAAGCGCGGTCCCGACGAACGTGCTGATGAAGAACACGCGCATGACCGCGCCGAGCGGGGGCGGAGCATCAGCGGTGAGCGGCCGCAGGAGCAGCAGCCATCGCCACGCCATCAGGGCTCGGTCGAAGAGCACGAGGCCGCACGCCCAGAGCAGCCACGTGGGCGAGGCCGCCAGCGCGAGGCGCGCAACGGCCGACGGGTCGCTTTTCCACAGGATGATGCCGGTGAGGCCGGCGGCAACAGCCAGCCGCACGGCGCGGCTGGCAAGGAGCTTGGTCACTGCGTGGCGGGCAGGGTCTCGGCGTGCCTCTCGGGGTTGTGCTTGACCTTGTAGGCACGCACCAGGAACTTCGCGTACGGCACGAACTGCTTCATGGCGCCCACGTTGACCTGACACGGGCTGAGGCAGTTCTTGCAGATCCCATCTTCGAACCCCGCGCGGTGCGCGAGGTTCTCGGCCTTGAAGTACAGGGCCTCGGCGTTCACGTCCAGGACGTTGCCCAGCAGGTCCGAGTTCTCGCAGTAGAAGAGATCGCCGTTCGGATTGAGCAGCAGGCCCTGCGACCGGAACGGGCAGGGCATCGTGCGGATGTACCCGTTGGCGATCATGTCGGCGTAGTGCAGGTACATGAACGCCTGCCCGGACAACACCGACTCCTCCTGGACGCGCTCCAGGAAGAACTGCCGCATGAACTCCTCTTCGCGCTCCTTGAAGCCGACGCTCTCTTCGAGGTCGCGGTTGCCGAGCATGTTGTCGGTGAACCGCAGCATGTTGAAGACGACGTCCAGCTTCTTCGTCCGTGCCCAGGCGAGGATGTTCCTGGCGTCCTCGAGGTTCGTCGCGAAGATGGTCGACGCGATGCCGAACGAGAACATCGGGTGCTTCTCCGACAGGGCCTGCATCGCCTCGATGGTCTGGCAGGCCTTGTCGAAGCCGCGCTTCACCTGGCGCACTTCGTTGTGGATGTCGCCGATGCCGTCGAGCGACACGCGGATGCTGATCAGCAGCCCCTTCGACACGCAGAACTCGACGATGCGCGTGAGCATCGGAATCGCGCGGTGGGGCGTCAGGCCGGTGGTGTTGATGCCGATCTTGCGCAGCCGGGGGAGACGCTTGTGGAACATCTCCACCATCTCCGGCAGATCGTTTCTCGTGGTCGGCTCGCCGCCCGAGATGTTGAGGTTCTCGACAGCGCCCCAGAACTCGTGATTCATGGCGCCGTCGATCTCGGCGAGCGTCATGTCTTCCTTGCGGTTGCCGCGCTTCCAGTTGTTGCACATGGTGCAGCGGGCGTCGCAGACGAACGTGCAGTTGTAGATGAGGACCGTCGGCCGGATGGGCTTCAGCTTCGAGACGACCAGCGTGTTGGCCAGGTCGCGGGGGACGCCAATCGCGGTGCGGGCGAGATACTGAAGTCGGAAGCTGTCAGTCGACATTCGTCTCGTCAGTATAGCATCCCGGGCACCCCGTCCGTGGCGGATACTCCAACGCCATCAATGTCTTGCCGGAACCGCGGGCGCGAGGTGATCCCCGAGCCGGAGGGCCAGGGCCGCCAGCGTGAGCGTGGGGTTCGCGCTCGACGCCGACGGGAAGACCGAGGTCGAGAGCACGTAGAGGTTCTCCAGGTCGTGATAGCGCAGCGCCGAGTCGACGCAGCCGTCGGCGGGAGACGTGGACATCCGGGTGGTTCCCAGCCAGTGGAAGGCCGTCGGGATGCTGCCCAGGTGCTTCACGCGGGCCCTCGGCGCGTGCCGCTGCACGAAACCGGTGAGGCGCTCGACGCAGTCGGCAAAGTAGGCCGGGTACTCGATCGCCACCTTCGGGATCGCCTGCCCGCTCGCCTCGATGCGGTCGATCGACAGGGTGTGCGAGGGGTCGGGCTGCGGCTCGACGAGAAACCAGAGGTCGAGCGTGGACCGCCAGATCTCGCGGACACGCCGCCGGAGCGGCACGGCGTCGCCGTCGGCCACGGCCTGTTCGAGCACGTCTCGCAGCATGATGTCGCGCATCAGCGCGCCGCCGACCTCAGAGAGCGAGCCGCTTCGGATCTCGGCCAGCATCGACACCGGAAGCTCTGGCGCGACCTGCTCGAAGAAGGGCACGAGCATGCCCGTCTGCGCGCTGTCGCCGTACCCCGGCTTCGCGTCGATGCCGGTGTCGTAGATCCCGAGCTGGATGATCGAGTGATCCATGAAGTACTTGCCCAGGCTCGCGGGCTTCGGCACGTCCGGCGATCGCTGAAGGAGCAGGCACGAATCCACGCCGTTGCAGGCGACGACGAACTGCCGCGCGCGCACCAGGTGCGACCGCCCCTGCGCATCTCGCGCGGTGATCGCGTCAACGCGGCCGCTCCTGCACTGAACCGAATCGGCCAGCAAGCCTGAGCGCAGCGTGATGCGGCTTCTGATCGCGGGGTAGATCGAGTTCAGCGCCGTGCCCTTCGAGTCGATTGGGCAGAGGTGGCACTGATCGCTCGCGCAGCACGCCGGGCGCTGGCCGACGGCCTGTGACGGGCGCACGGTCGGCACTTCGATCACCGCCTCGGCTCCGAAGAGCGTCTGGCAGGCACGGTCGGACGGGCTCAGCCGATGCGGAGGCAGCGGGTACTCGAATCGTCCGGGGAAGAGCGGCCGTGTCGAGCTGCCCGCCACGCTCAGCCGCTGTTCGGCCTGCAGGTAGTACGGCTCGAGCGTCTGATACGAGATCGGCCAGCGGCGCGCGATGCCTCGTCCGACGGCCGGCAGATCGAAATGGGACGGGTGGAACCGCGGCATGTTGCCGAAGAAGTGATTGGTGCAGCCGCCAAGGTTGTAGACGGGAGAGAACACGTAGTCGCGGCCCCAGCGTGTCACCGGGCCGCGCGGCGGCAACTGGTGGGGAAGGCGATGCAGCGCCTTGTTGAACGGCAGCGGATCGTCGTGCGATCGCTGCTTCAGGCGCTCTGCGGCGGTCATTTCCGTGCCGCGCTCGAGCATCAGCACGTGCCGACCGTGGGCCAACGCGCGCTCGGCCAGCATCATGCCGGCGATGCCCGAACCGAGGATGCAGAGATCGGCGCTCGTTTCACTCGCGAAGGAGGCCATCACACGCGCTCAATCGATTCGGCAACGGAGGGTATCCGACGTAGGGGAACAGGCGTTCGCGTCGGCCCAGCACCTTCATGAGCAAATCGATCGTCCGCGGCGACGGATTGCCGCGCTGCACGAGAGCCTCGCGCAGCTGCTGCTGTTCGTGCTCCGTCAGGGCTGTGATCCAGCTGGCTTCCGACGGGGCCAGGCCGATCAGGCGTGGCAGCGCCGTGGCGGCCGGATCCGCAGTTTCGCTGCAGCCCGCGCCGGCGGCCAGGCTTCCGGCCAGCAGCGCGCAGAAGCCGCGACGATCAAGCTCGAGCGCCATGCAGTCTGTGCATGATGACTGGAAGCGCCGCGGAAAGACAAGCCACGCGAGTCAGCGTGTTCCCGTCCAGACCTCGACATTGGGTCTCGTCGCGACGCGGCGTTCGGGACGCCACGCGCCCTGCCACGAAACCTTCGAGCCATCGAGCCCGACGAGGACCACCCAGGCGCGGCTGCCCGCGACGCCCGCGAAGACGCGCGGACGAGCGCCGGGCGGCGGCGTGTCACCAACCGGCGCACCAGCGTCTGTCGCAGGCACGAACGTCAGCCTGACATCGTCTGGCGCGATCGTCGCGCCAGCGGTGAATGCGGCGGCCGCTTGCTGCTGGACGCCATGCGGAGTGCGGGCATCGAGACAGTCCTGGCAGTGGAACGTGGACCCGATCCCGAGCACACGCGCCAGTGCGCCCTGCCCGAAGAACGCCGCAGGGTCGTCGTCGCGCCGTGAGGGTTCGGGTCTCTCGGCCGCGCCAATCGGCTCGTTGTCGACGACGAACTTCCCGGTCTGCCGCGACATCGCCTCGAGCCCCGTCATCCGCGCGAGGCGGTCCCAGCGCTCGCCGCGCCGCGCCATGTGGACGACCACGAAGTCGCCGCCGGCGAGTGACGTGGATGTGTCCGCCGGAGCGGCACCCCATGCGACGACGACGTTGTCTGGCACGTGCTGTTGAAGTCGGCGCATCAGCGCCGGATCGTTCAGCCGCGCCTGCGTCCGGTGATACGGCTCGTTGGCGATCTCCATCACGCAATTGGCGGACCGCGAACAAAGGCGCCCCACCTCGCGAACCTGCTCTTGCAGAAACGCCTCGTCCTGTCCCGCGGTGTTGGCAAGCGCGACGATCTGCACGCGGAGCGAGTACTCGCCGGCGATCGAGAGCAACTGGGGCAGCGCACGCCGGCCATCGTCGACGGAGAGATCGAACCAGCCGTGCGGGTTCATCGCCAGCACGCGCACGAGCGTGAACCCGGTGTCCTGCGCCCATTTCAAAAACGCGCGCGCGTCGTCGAGTCTGCCCTTGGCCACATGCTCGAGCAGCGCGAATGCCGTGACGCCGCGCCAGGGGAACGGTGAGCCGTCGGCGAGGCAGAGCGCACGGCCGCACGGCGCGATCGCCGAGAGTCGGGATGGTGGCAGCGGAAACGGCAACGCGATAGTCGCGCTGGCACCGATGATGCTGATGAGGGCGGCGAATGTCGCGGCGGAGCTCTTGAGCGACGAGCCAAGCCCAGCTATATGATATAAATATGGGTTGCCTGTGATCGACCGGTTCGACACGACATCCCCTCGCTCGACCTTGTGCACTGCGGCAGTCCCGGCTGCGCTCCGATCCCGCTCGACGCGCCGCCTTCCATTATCCCTGTCAGTGATGTTGCGCGGAGCCCTGGCCGGGCTGCTGTTGCTTGTTCTGACGAGCTGCGGAGACAACGGTACGCCTACGGGACCGTCCGTAGTGCCGCCCACCGTCGCGCATATCGCGCCTGACGCGGGCTCGACGGCAGGCGGGACGGTTGTCTCGATTACGGGGTCGAACTTCGCGCCCGGTGCCATCGTCACGATTGGTGGCGTGGCCGCGACCGACATCGTCGTGAAGGACTCCGCCACGTTGTCCGCGAAGACAGGGGCCCACGGCGCCGGCGCCGCGAGCGTCGTCGTCGCGGTCAACGGGCTGACGGCTACGCTGAGCGATGCCTTCACCTACGCGAACCCCGGGCCCGAGAACAATCCGCCGCCGAAGGTCGCCGCGCTGGTGGCACAGGGGGCGCGGCCGAAGGAGCCGGCCCAGTTCGCCGATCTCGGAGAGCAGATCGCCATCACGGCGACGGTGACCGACGCGGAGACGCCGATCGATCTGCTGGCGTTTCAGTGGACGGCCGACAACGGGACACTGACCGGCTCCGGGCCGTCGGTCACCTGGCAAGCGCCGGACAGCGGCGCCACGCCACTCGAGAGCACCATCCATCTGACCGTGGTCGAGCGCTACATCACGACGGACTCGATCATTCACGAAAACACGGTCAGCCAGACGACGACGGTCAACGTGCATGACTCGACGAAGGAAGTCGGCGACCTGGCGGTGCAGTTCCTCACGGACTTCTCGCATTCCGAGATCCCGCCGGAAACCGTGGTGAGAAACTTCAGCGACAAGTGCCGCGGCAAGGCGTCCGAGCTCAGCGATGTGCGGCACAACCGGAACTGTTTCGTGATCACAGACTCTTTCGTGGGCAGCCCGGCGACCACGATTCAATTCGACAGCGTGTGCCCGTTCCGCTCGCGCGAAGGGGATGCCTGCGTCAGCGTCCCGGTACGGTGGGTGTCGACGGGGAAGGGCTGCCCGGGTGAACTGCCGACAGGTGCCACCGGCGTTTCAGAAGGCACCGACTGGGTCACGGCCGTGTACCAGGGGCCGAAATGGTATCTTTGCGACAGCGACTTCGAGGGTAGCGCTACCAGCACCGCCACCAGCACCATGCGTCGATTCAAGAAGTGAGCTCGTCCTCTCCAGCAGCACGATCGCAGTCCATGCCTCAGGAGACCGGGGCGCCGCAAGCTCGCAGCATGGCGGCGACGTTCCGCCAGCATCTGCCGTTGCTCCTGATCCTGCTCATCGCCACGGCGCTCCGCCTGCAGTACCTCCACGCACCGCTGCTCGATGCTCACCGCTGGCGGCAGGTGGACACGGCATCCATCGCGCGCACGTTTTACGAAGGCTCGATCAACCCGCTGAAGCCCGAGGCGAACTGGGGCGGTGCCCATGGCTACGTCGAGAGCGAGTTCCCGATGCTGCCGATGCTGGCGGCCTTGCTCTACCGGGTGTTCGGTCCGGATGAGATGTGGGGACGGTTGATCGTCATCCTCTTCTCCGTCCTCGCCGTTGCCCTGACGTATGTCCTCGAGCGCGACCTGCTGGACGAGCCCGCGGCGCTCGCTGCCGCCCTGCTCGTCGCTGTCTCGCCAGGTGCGGTCTTCTACGGCCGCGCGTTCATGCCCGACAGCCTGATGGTGTGTTTTTCGCTCGCCGCCATCCTCGGCTTCCTGCGCTACTTCCGCGGTGGACATACGTCCGCACTGGCCGTCGGTGCCTGCAGCTTTGCGTTCGCGGTCCTCGTCAAGCTGCCCGGAGTAATCACGATTGCGCCCATCGTCGTTGCCGGCTGGCTCGCGAAGCGCTGGCGCCTGCTTCGGGACCGGCGATTCCTGCTCGCGTTGGGCCTCTCGGGAGCGGTGGCCGCGGCGTGGTACGTTTACGCGTACGCCATCTATCTCGAAACGGGCCTGACGTTCGGGATCTTCGGCACCACCAAGACGTATCCGATGACGGTGGGGGCGGGGCCCTGGCCGACCGCCTTCTCGAAGTGGAGCACCATCGAGCTGCTCACGAGCTGGCAGTTCTACGAGACGATGCTCTCGAGGCTCTGGGTGCTGCACCTCACGCCGCCCGGATTCGCGCTGGCGGCCGTCGGGTTCCTGCTCTGGCGGCGCCTGCCCGGCCGCCAGATTGCCGACAGCTGGCTCCTGGCGATGCTGGCGTTCATCCTCGGCGCAGGGTTCGGCAACATGGGCCACGATTACTATCAGCTGCCGCTGGTACCCATTTGCGCGCTTTACTTCGGCGCCGCCGCCCGGCCGGTGTTCGACGCGTCATGGATCCGCGAAGCGCTGGGCCCTCCGCGCGTCTGGGCGCCGGTCATCGGCGTCACGATTGCCGCCCTGTCGATGCTGGCGTTCCTGCACAGCGGCGTGATCGAGCACCACTTCCGTCCTGAGACTCCCGACATCCGGATGCAGCAGGCCGGCGACGCGATCAACGATGCCACCGCGGACGACGCGCTGCTGGTCGTCGTGGACGACTACGGCGTGAACTCGCCGATGCTGCTCTATTTCGCGCATGCGCGAGGCTGGAGCCTCGACGCCGATACGGCACGGCCGCAGCTGGTACGGGGACTGGTGGGGCAGGGCGCACGGTACTTCGCGACCACCAGGTGGTGGCAACTCATCAAAAGGCAGCCCGACTTGAAGCTGTATCTCGAGTCGTGCCGTGAGGTGGAGCTCAAGGGCGCGCCATCCAATACGGCGCTGTTCGACTTAACGGCGTCGCGCTGAACGTGAAAACGGGGTCAGGCGCTTTAAGCAGTCCGCAACTCCTTAACAGCGTCTGACCCCGCCAAACAGGAAAGGGGCGGCCCGTGAGGACCGCCCCTTGTCATTTCCAGCGCTGCAGCGTCGTCAGTTACACGATGGACGCGGCGAGTACGACTTGTAGTGCGAGCCCGGGCCATCCTCGGCCCATGTCAGCTGCAGTACCTTGCCGGTGTTGTCGTAGTCGCGCGCGATGTCGACGCCGATCTCCTGGCCGCCGCGCCGATCGACGATGAAGTCGACGCTCAGATCGGGTCCGCCCCGCTTGAGGTTCCAGCCCAGATCCAGGCCGCCGCAGATACCGGCTTCGATGATCCGGTTGCGCAGGAACTCCATGTTCGACCGGCGTGTCCCGGCGCTGACACCCGCGCGACGGTACGACGCGTACTTGTCGGAGATGCAGTCCACGATGAAGTTGCCATCGCGGCTCGCGCAGTTGCCGGGGTTGCCACCACCTCCACCTCCTCCTCCACCACCCGGAGGCGGTGGCGGCGGCGGCGGGGGCTCGCTCGTCCCCACGGGCGTCTTGAAGGAGCCAGTGGCCGACCATGGCCCGGTGACGTCGCCGGCCGATGCGCGCACACGCCAGAAGAACGTCGTCGTCACCAGGAGCGCCGCGCCTGGCGTGACGCGGGTCTGGTTCGACTGCGGCGAGCCTGTTTCGCTGAAGACGATGTGCGTGAATGCCTGATCGGTCGCGATCTGCAACAGGTACTTGATGCCCGCGGCTGGTCCGGTGACATCCGCGTTCGCGAAGATGAGAGTCGGCGGATTGGCGTCGACGGTCTCACCGTGGGCGGGGGAGACCAAATCCGGTGCGCCGATTGTTACGGGCGTCACCACCGAGAACTTCAACGTGTCGGAGAACGGCCCGGTGTTGGCGCCATCCTGCGCACGCATCCGCCAGAAATACGTCCGGTCGGCGGCGAGTTTGTCGGCCACCTGCACTGACGTGCGGCCGTTGCCGCCCGGCGTGATGCCGTCCTTGCTGAACACCATGGTCGAGAAGCCGGCATCGGCCGCCACCTCGACGCGATAGCTGAGCGGACGTTGGCCCGTAGACGCGGCGTTCTCGACCGTCAGCATGACCGGTTGCTGGTCGCTCGTCACCGAGGCATTGGCCTGCGGCGAGAGCGGCTTCGGGGCGGTGATTTCGACGCCGGGAATCGGCCCGGCGACTGATGGGCTCAGGGGATTGGCGCTCTTGCTGGTCTCGCAGGCAGCAGCCAGGAGCGGCAGCAGCGCGAACGTCCCCAGCGCACGCAGATGTCGAACCTTCATGACAGTCTCTCCAACAGACGGGCTTGCACGGGAAGACACTGATCCCGTGCAATTCCGTGTATCGACCGATCCCGTGTCCGGGTTTAGAGACGGCCGTCCGGCGGGCGGGCCGGGGAGCCCTTTCAGGCGCCGGCAGGACTGGGCCTACTGGGATCAGACGCCGTTAAGCGTTCTTGCGGTGCTTAACAGCGTCTGACCCCCAACTTTCTATTTGTTGGCGTACGACGGGCGCGGACGGCTCGAGAGCCACACCTGCCGGATGATCATACCAGGCACTGTGCCGCTCTGGGCGCCGGCGCGTCCGCCAGGGCCGCCGATATACGCCACGTGGGGGTGCGGATCGTAGACGCCGTTGTACCCCTTGCCGAAGCTGTAGATTTGCGTGCCGTTGGCGCCGCCATCCTTGATCTGGAGGTTGAAACGGTTGCCGCCCCATACGGCCTTCCAGAAGTACGTGTGGGACGGATCGAAGTGCCTGACGACGCGCTCCGCGCCCTGGGTGTCGATCTGGTCGTTGCTCGTCCTGATGCGCCACGCCACCGTACCGGCGGGGTTGCCACGCTTCTCGATGGTGAAGCGGCGATCGTTGGTCGTGATGTCGCTGTCGCCCTCCGTCATCGCCATCACCTTCGTCTTGTTGCCCTCGGTGTTGAAAATCATGTTGGTGACGAGGATCGAGAACTCACCGCTGACGACGGTCTGCGGCAGGCGGTACTCGACGTAGCTGCTCAGGCTTTCGAGTTTGACGCCGACCCCGGGGATGAACGTGACCGGGCCGACCGGTTGCCCCACCGTCTTTCCGTTGTAGAGCGGGTCGTACAACTCACCGCCGTTGATGTAGCCCTCGGGGATCTCCGGCGTCTTGAACGTCCACGGTTCGGACCATGGCCCGAAGAACGTGCCCTGCTCGGCGCGAGCGTGCCAGGTGTAGGTCGTGTTGTTCTCGAGGTCGGTCACGGTCCACTGCGTAGTGGTGGACGTGCGGAACTCCTTGACGACCTGGTTGTTCAACAGGACCTGGAACCGGTAGGCAAACGCGGACACGTCCGCGAACTTGGCCGTCACCGGGTTCACCTTGAGGACGATGTTGAAGTCCTCGGTCGTGGCGCCGTTCCCCGGCGACACCGGCGTGGGTGGGGGCACTTTCAGGGTCGACCCGTCGGCAGTGGCCGGCGCGTTGGAGCCGGTGCCGTTGGCGACCGGCGTCGGGGCGGCCGGGCTGGAGGACTTGTCGCTGCATGCGAGCACTGTTGCCAGCAGGCCGCAGGCCGCAATGAGATATGCCTTCTTGTTCATTCGTCTGCTCCTCGGCCTAGAACCGGATGCGGGCGCCAACGCCGAACTGGAAGCCGCCGGCGCGCACCTCGGTGGTCGTGCCGTTGTCATCGATGTTGGCGGTGGACTTGGCGTAGCGCAGCAGCACGCCGGCCCCGAAGCGATTTGAGATCATGTAAGTGAAGTCACCGCTGATGTTCACGCCCACGGCGGAATCCGATCCCTTGATGACGACCGGCTCCAGCGTCGGCGTGCCGAACGGCGGCACGAGCGTCGGCTCGGTGACGTTCACCGTCGACACCAGTTCCTGTTTGACTGAGAAAAATGTCGGGCCGATCCCGAACGTCACGTCCATCTTCGGAGAGATTGCCAGGCGGTACATCGCGAAGATGTGGACCTGGTCTTCTATGTGCTTCAGCCCGTTCGCCTGCGCCACGGCCGCACGGGGCTGATCGGCAAAGAGCGGGTTCGGGATCTGCGCGGCAATCGTCGCGTTGCCGTCGCCGGACGTGTGCGAGTAGCTCAGGCCGGCGCCGAAATTGCCGTGAAAAAAATAGCCGCCGCCGACGTCCACGAGCGGACCGCTCTCGTACGTCTGCGCGACGTCCATTGTCGCAGGTTCATCGTAAATCGTTGGCGTCAGGTGCTGCGAGAGATCGCCGGAGCCAGCCTGGGCGCCGAAGTTGAGCCACGCCGAGATCCGGCTTTCGGGACCTGGCGGCGGAATCGGAGGCGTCTGAGCAAACGTTGGGGCTGCCTGGGTGCCCAGAGCGGCGAGCACGACTCCCGAGACAAACCACGCACGAAGAAAAATCATCAGGTAATCCTTAAGCTAGTGTCTGTTGTTGTGGAGCACGTCCGTGAGTCGCGCGGCCGAAGGCCTGCGACCGGTACTCCGTCCGACGCGCTGGGACACGCCGGTTTTTCGAGGCAGGGAAGTCGCCTACGTGCCACGGACCACGTAAACGGCGGCTCCGGAGAGGGAGAATAACATGACCAGGCCCGCTCCGAGCAGCGAAATCACCAGCGCCGCCTCGATTGGGAGCCCCAGGCGGGCGAAGTAGAACGAGAAGGTCGCCTCGCGCAGGCCCAGGCCGTTGACCGAGAGCGGCAGCATCTGCACGAGGAACGACACAGGCACGACGACGGCCATGTGCCACGGTGAGACGTGGACGCCGATGGCGCGCGCGACGGCCGCGTAAAACGCGACGAGCAGCGCCTGGACGACGATGGCGCCGGTGAAGCAGCCCACCAGGGCGACGGGTGCCTCGCGAAAGCGGGCGAGCGCTTCCGAGAGCTGCTCCAGCCGCGCATCCACCCACTCCGGGTGGAGCCGCCGCAGGGGGCTGAGGAGCTTCACGAGGAGTCCGGGCGCCAGAAGCAGCGGCGTCGCCACCGCTGTGCCGCCGACAAACAGCGCCCACAACGCCCAGGCCGGCACCGGTCCCGCGGGCATCCCTTCTTCGGTGGCCGTCGTTGCCGCCACGGCGGCGAGCAGGACGAGGCCGAGCAACCCGACGCCCCGATCGAGCAGCACGACCGTGGCGGCAAGGGTTCGTGACTGCGCCGGCTTGGCGGTGTCGGCGATCCGGATGACGTCGCCACCGATGTTGCTGGGCAGGAAGTTGTTGAAGAAGGTCGCGACGAGGAACGAGCCGGTCAGCGTCCGCGCCGGCACCTCCACGCCCTGAGCGGCCAACAGCAGGCCCCAGCGCCAGGAGCTCGCGAGGATCATCAGCAGGTAGAAGCCGAGCGCCGTGGCCAGCCACGCGATCGACGCGGACCGCACGTAGTGCCACAGTCGCGGCGCGTCGCTCTTCCAGAGCAACAGCGCCAGCAGGCCGGCGCTGACGACGATCTTGAGGGCGAGGATCAGCGCACGGCGGCCGCTCGACGCGGGCGCGGCGCCCTCGGTTACGTTCTCGGGCAAGGTGACGTGCGTGGAGCGCAGGAAAAGGAAAAAGTACAGGCCACGAAGGGAACCCAACGAGAGTACTACGCGAGTCGCCGGACTGTCCACCCCGGCGGCCGGCCGCGTTGACGCCCTTCGGGCCGCGGCCTACAATTTCTCGATCGACGTGTGCGCGGGCGGCCTCGCTGGCCTTCCGACGCCGCGCCGGACCCGATGCACATCCTGATGATCGCCCCGGAGCCGTTTTTCGAGCCCCGCGGGACCCCGTTCAGCGAGTATCACCGTATCCGCGCCCTGCTCGAACTGGGGCATACGGTCGATCTGGTGACCTATCCCTTCGGCGAGGATGTCGCGCTGCCGGGACTGCGAGTATTTCGCGCCATGCGGCCGCCGCTCGTCCGCCGCGTGGGCATCGGCCCGTCGTTCGCCAAGGTGCCGCTGGACCTGTCGCTCGCCGCGACCGCGCTCCGCCGCGCGCTCTCCGAGCGATACGACATGGTGCACTCGCACGAAGAAGGCGCGGCCATCGGCGTTGTCCTCGCCTGGTGGCTGGGGGTGCCGCACCTCTACGACATGCACTCCAGCCTGCCGCAGCAACTGGGCAACTTCAAGTTCAGTCAGTCGCGCGCGCTGCGATGGGTCTTCGAGCGCTTCGAGCGCGTCGCGCTCGCGCGCTCGCGTGTGGTCATCGTCATCTGCCCGGAGTTGGAACGCCTCGTGCGCGAGCTCCGGCCGGAGAGCTCGCCGGTGCTGATCGAAAACGCGCCGGGTGCTGGTGAGAACGCTCCGCTCGTCGAGCGATCGGCACTCCGGGCGCGATACGGTCTCGATGCGTTGGCGCCGGTGGTTCTCTACACGGGCACATTCGAGGCCTATCAGGGGCTCGACCTGCTCTTCGCGGCGGCGCCCGATGTGCTGCACGCGCGGCCGGACGCGCGGTTCGTGCTGGCCGGCGGCGCGCCCGCGCAGATCGACGCGTTCAAGACGCACGTGCGCGGCCTGGGCATCGACGGCCAGGTGGTCTTCACCGGCGAGCGCCCGGCGAGCGAGATTCCGGATCTGCTGGCGGCGGCGGACGTGCTCGTGTCGCCGAGAAGCCGCGGCACGAATACGCCGTTGAAGATCTACCAGTACCTCCGCTCCGGCCGCGTCATCGTGGCCACGAGGCTGCTCACCCACACGCAGGTGCTCAACGACGACGTGGCAATCCTCACCGAAGCGACGCCAGCGGCGCTCGCCGCGGGGATCCTGCAGGCGATCGGCGATCCGGCTGCGGCCACGCGGATCGGCGACGCGGCGGCGCAACTGGCAGCCACGAAGTACAGCTACGAGGCCTACCTGGCGCGTACGCGCGAAGCGATCGGCCGGCTCGGCGCGGATTCGAGGGAAACGCTGTCCGGGAGCGCCGCGTGACCGATCCCGTCTCGCGAACCAGGCCCGATCACTACAGCTACGCGATCTACGCCGATCCCGCGATGGCCGATTCCTTCGACCGCGCGCGGTTCAGCGGGCCGGTCGGCGAGCTGCTGGCCGAGACGCAGGCGCGCATCCTGACGGAGTTCTGCGGACCGCTCGACGGCCGGGACGCGATCGACGTCGGCACCGGCACCGCCCGCGCGGCCCTGGTCCTCGCCGGGGCCGGCGCTCACGTGACGGCCATCGACGCGTCCGACGAGATGCTGCGCGTCGCGCGCGCCCGCGCCGAATCGCGCGGCGCCGCCATCCGCTTCGAGGCCGGAGACGCGCACCAACTCGCGCATCGCGACGGCTCGTTCGACATCGCCGTGTGTTTGCGCGTGCTCATGCACACGCCGGACTGGCGCCAGTGCGTCGGCGAGCTGTGCCGCGTCAGCCGCCATCGGGTCATCGTCGACTTTCCCGCCCTGGGATCGGTGGCGGCGGTCCAGTCCGTCTCGCGGCGGCTTGCGCGTGCCGCGGGGGCTAACGTCGAGGCCTATCGTGTGCTGGCCGAGGCCGCGGTCAGTAGCGCCTTCGAGTCCCACGGGTTCCGCATCACTCGCATCCACCGGCAATTCGTGCTGCCGATCGCGCTGCACAAGCGGCTGGGATCGCGCGCCGCGACAGAGCGGCTGGAGGGTATGCTGGCCGGCGTGGGTCTGCTGCGCCTGGCCGGGTCGCCGGTGACAGTGCTGGCCGAGCGGTGAAAGCCCTCGTCACCGGCGCGACGGGATTCACCGGCGGACACCTGGCGCGGGCGCTGGCACTGCGCGGGGTCCAGGTCCGTGCGCTGGTCCGCAAGCCGGAAGCCGCGGCCGACCTGGCCGCCGCGGGCATCGAACTCGTGAAGGGCGACCTGGAACGCCGCGAGGGCCTCGCCGACGCCGCACGCGGCGTGGACGTCGTCTATCACGTCGCGGCGCTGTATCGCCAGGCGAGCCTGCCCGAGGCGACTTACCACCGTGTGAACGCGGAATCGGCCGGGTGGATCGTGGACGCGGCCGCCGCCGCCGGCGCGGGTCGCGTCGTCCACTGCAGCACCGTCGGCGTCCACGGCGACATCGAGCGTCCCCCCGCCAATGAAGACGCGCCGCTCCGGCCGGGCGACACCTACCAGGTCACCAAGCTCGAAGGCGAGCGGCTCGCCCGTGCCGCCGCCGAACGCACGGGCATCGAGCTCGTCATCGTCCGCCCGAGCGGTATCTACGGACCGTCGGACCGGCGGCTCCTGAAGCTGTTTCGCGGCGTCGCCCGGCGTCGATTCGTCGTCCTCGGCGACGGCGAGATCTTCTACCATCTGACGCATGTCGACGACCTGGTCGAAGGCTTCAGGCTCGCGGGTGCGGTGCCGGCGGCCGCCGGCCGGACCTACATCCTGGCCGGGCCGGAAGTGACGACGCTGAACGAGCTGGTCACAATCGTGGCGGAGCAGGCCGGCGTGAAGCCGCCGTCGCTGCACCTGCCGGTCTGGCCGTTCTGGATCGCGGGCGCGGCGTGCGAGGCGGTGTGTGCGCCGCTCGGACTCGAGCCGCCGATCTATCGCCGTCGCGTGGATTTCTTCACGAAGAGCCGCGCGTTCGACATCACGCGCGCGCGAACCGAGATTGGGTACTCGCCGGCCATCGGTCTCGCGCAAGGCGTCAGGCAGACGCTCGACTGGTACCGGTCGGCGGGGTGGCTCTGATGGCGGGACACATTCCGCGGGCGCAGGACGAGCTGTTTCGCGGCGGCGAGTCCGCTCGCGCGAAATACGCGCGCCTGATCATCGGCCGGCCCGGGTGGGGCGCGCTGGTCAAGTACGAGCTGGTGCAGCTGCTGTCGCAGTGGGTACCCGGCGCGCTCGGACTCGCGCTGCGCAAGGTGCTTTATCGATCGCTCGTTGGCGCATGTGGCCGGAACGTCGTCTTCGGTCAGAATGTGGTGCTCAGGCATCCGCACAAGATCCGTCTCGGCGATCACATCGTCATCGACGACAACTGCCTGCTCGACGCCAAGGGCGACGCGAATGCCGGTATCAGCGTCGGCAACGGCGTCTTCATCGGGCGCAACACCATCCTCTCGTGCAAGAACGGCGACATCACAGTTGGCGACGGCGCCAACATCGGGTTCAACTGCGAGGTCTTCTCGGCGGCGCGCGTGGAGATCGGCCGCGACACGCTGCTGGCGGCGTACTGCTACGTGATCGGCGGCGACCACGACTGGCGCGACGCGTCCGTGCCCGTGCTCGAACAGGGCCGCCATGCCGCCGGCGTGCGGATTGGCGCGGGCGCGTGGATTGGCGCCGGCGCGAAGATCCTTGACGGTGTCGTGATCGGCGATGGCGCGATCGTCGGCGCGGGCGCGGTCGTGCGGGAGGAGATTCCGGAGCGTGCCGTCGCGGTTGGCGTCCCGGCCCGGGTCGTCGGCCGGCGTGACGGCGATCCAGGCGCGGCCGCGGGCGAGCCGGGGCTGGCGCTGAACCGGACATGAGCCGTCCCCTCAACATCCTGCAGGTCTGCGATCACCTCGGCTGGGAGGGGTCCCGCATGCACGGGGTGAAGCGCCTGTTCTCGTGGATGATCCCACGCTTCGACAAGACGCGCTTCAACGTCTCGCTGGTCAGCCTGAGGAAGAAGGACCTGTCGGAGGAAACGCTCGAGTCGCTCGGCGTCGACATCGAGTACCTGGACCGCGGCAAGTTCGATCCGGCGACGTTGCCCGCGCTGCTCAAGATCGTAGACCGGAAGCAGATCGACGTGCTTCACCTGCACGGGTATGGTGCGACAACGTTTGGCCGGCTGGCGGGGGCGATCCGGCGCTTGCCGACGATCCTGCACGAGCACGCGAACCTGAGCGACACGCCGTGGTTCCAGAAGGTGGCCGACAGCCTGCTGGAGCCTTACACGGACATCGCGCTCGCGGTGTCGCGCAGCACGGCGGACTTCGTGCGCGACGCGCGGCTCGTGTCCGCCGAGAAGATTCGCGTCGTCTATCTCGGGGCGCCAATCGAGGAGTTCGGCCGGGTGCGGGACGCCGCGGAAGTGGCGGCCGCACGAGAGACGCTCGGCCTTCGACCAGCCGACTTCGCGATCGGGACCATCACGCGGCTGCACGATTCGAAAGGCAACGAGTACCTGGTCGAGGCCGCGCGCCTCGTGCTCGATCGGCGTCCGGAGGCGCGATTCCTCCTGGCGGGCGAAGGACCGCTGCGCCCGGCGCTCGAAGCGCAGGCAGCCCGGCTGGGCCTCGGCGACCGGTTCGTGTTCGTCGGCTTCGTGAAGGACGTCGCGGCAACGCTCAGCGCGTTCGACCTGAGCGTGTTCCCCTCGCTCTGGGAAGGCACGCCCCTCACCGCATTCGAAGCGCTGGCAAGCGGCAAGGCCATCGTCTCGACCGACGCGGACGGCCTGACCGACATTCTCGACGAGGACAAGAGTGCGTGGATCGTCCCCAGGCGTGACGCGGCCGCGCTGGCCAGGCGGATCGTGTACGCCATCGAGCACCCCGACGAGCGCGCGAGCATGAGCGCCCGCGCGCGGGAATCGGCGCGCGATTTCGATATCAACGCGTTCGTCAGGAAGATGGAGCGGCTCTACCCGCTGCTGCACGACCTGTCGCGGCCGACGAAGCGGCAGGGCATCCTGCGCGAAGACCTGTCGTTCCTGGATCGGGGTGTGCCGGCATGAGCGCGGCGGCGTCCGGATCGGTTGCCGCACCCCGGCCCTCGGCGCGGCCGCTGGACGCCCGGCCCGGCCTGATCGTCGCGGCGATTGTGCTCGCCGTCTACGGCGGACTCGCGCTGTCGGTGGACTTCCCGCACGCGTCGTACGGCTTCCAGAGCGACGAAGCCACGTACTACATGATGGCGCACAGCCTGGCACGCGACGGCGACCTCGAGTACCGCCGGGCGGATCTGGCGCGCGTCTGGCGCGAGTTTCCGAGCGGTCCCTCCGGCGTGTTCCTCAAGCAGGGGCGAACCATCTCCTTTCGGATGAACGGCGCGTTCCCGTTCCTGCATGTGCGGTACGGCCCCGATCCGGACACTGGCCGGCTCTACTACGGCAAGTCGTTCATGTACCCGCTCGTGGCCGCGCCGTTCGTGTGGCTGTGCGGGACGAGCGGCTTTCTCGTCCTGCACGCGCTTCTGCTCGCGACCGTGGTGTTCGCCGCGTATGTGTTCATTGCGGCGCGCAGCCCCGCGCCGACGGCAGCCGTGCTCGCCTCGGGGTTCTTCTTCGCCTCGGTGGCGCCAGGCTACGTGGTCTGGCTGACGCCGGAACTGTTCAACCTCGTGGCGGTCACGCTGGGCTACTTCTGCTGGCTTTACAAGGAAGTGGCGCCTGGCGTCCTGCCTCGGGGCGTGCGATGGCTTCGCGGGCGGTGGTCCGACGTGGCCGCCGTCGTCTTGGTCGGCATGGCGACGTTCTCGAAGCCGTCCAACGTGATTCTGATCGCTCCCATCCTCCTAGTCTTCGTCGCGCGCAGGCGGTGGATGCGCGGGATCACGATTGGCGCGATGTTCGGCCTCGTGGTCGGCGGGTTCTTTTTGGCCAACCTGCTCATCACTGGTGACTGGAACTTCCAGGGCGGCGACCGGAACACGTACTACGGCGCGTTTCCGTTTTTGACCGGGTCGGCGGGCTTCGACGTGGGCCTCGATCGTGCGACGAACGAAGTGCTGACGGACATCGTGTTCGATCCCGCCGTGTTCTGGTCGCGGCTCGGCTGGAACCTGGTGTACTTCGTCGCCGGCCGGCATTCGGGCCTGCTGCCGTATTTCTTTCCCGGCCTGTTCGCGGCCGTGGCGTTCCTGTGGCCGCGCGCGATGCGCGAGCGCTGGCAGTGGCTGGTGGCGGGCGCGATCGCGGCCGAAATCCTCCTCGTCATCGTGTGGATCCCGTACAACTATTTCGGTGGTGGCGGCGTGCTCGGCAACCGCTACTTCATGAGCACGTACGGGCTCCTGCTGTTCCTGCTCCCGCCGATCGAGTCGATTGGCGCCGCGCTCGTGCCGTGGTTCGTCGGAGCGCTCTTCACTGCCCAGATCGTCCTGAACGCGTTCTCGGCGTCGTTCAACCCGGCCGAACACGCCAAGAGCGGTCCGCTGCGCTGGCTGCCAGTCGAAATGACGATGCTGAACACCCTGCCAATCACGACACGGCAGGACCGGGTGCGCGTGCTGTTCGGCGCCAGCCCGCGGTTCCAGATCTACTTCCTCGACGACAACGCGTTCCCCCGTGAAGGCGACGAGTTCTGGCTGCGCGGCGATTCGCGCGCGGATCTGATCGTCAAGACGGTCGATGCCGCGAGGACCCTGCGGCTCACTCTCAATGGCGGCGACGCGCCCACCAGGGTCGTCCTGTCCGCCGAAGGCCAGGAAGTCAGCAAGACCCTGGCGATGGGCGAACGGGGCACGCTGGAGCTGGCGCTGTCGCGCGGCTTTCCGTACCAAGGCACCCGCGCCTGGTATGTCACCCTCGAGGTCGCTGGCGGATTCGTGCCGCTCTTCACGCAAGGCGGCCAGGACAACCGCTACCTGGGCGTGCTCGTGAAGCCCGAACTCATCCCGTGAGCACCGTCGCCGTCGTCACGTCGAGCCCGCCGTTTGTCGAGGGGGGCCATTTGGTCATTGCCCGGGCGCTCGTGGCGGCGCTGCAACAGGCCGGCCACGAAGCGGATCTGGTACTGACGCCGCAGAATCGCTTCGGACGGCAGGGATCCGCGTACCTGGCGAACTGGCTCACCGACGTCGGCCGCACCTCCGATGGCCGGCAGACTGATCGCGTCATCTCGCTTCGGTTTCCCAGCTACGCCGTGCGCCATCCGGCGCATGTGTGCTGGTTGAACCACACGATGCGCGAGTACTACGACCTCTGGGATCGCTTCAGCGCGCCACTGTCGCCCGTGCACCGCGCGAAGGAGCGCGTGCGGCGCGCGCTGATCCACCGGGCCGATCGCTACCTGCTGACGCGCAACGTCTCGAAGCTGTTCGTCCAGTCTGAGACCATCCGGCAACGGTACGCCGCGTGGCCCGAGCTGAAGGCGGAGGTCTTGTACCCGCCGCCTCCGCAACGGCCGTACCGCGTTGACGACTACGAGCCGTACCTGTTTTCGGTGTCGCGATTCACGCCGCTGAAGCGGATCCGCTTGATCGTTGAAGCGCTGGCACATCCCGACGCCGCGGACATCCGCGCCGTGCTCGCCGGAGAAGGTGAGACGCGCGACGAGGTTGCCGCGCTCGTGCGATCGCTGGGGCTCGAGGATCGCGTCAGCCTCCCAGGCCGGCTCACAGAGGAGCAACTCGTCGATCATCTCGCCCGCTGTCGCGCCGTCGTGTTCCCGCCGCTCGGCGAGGACTTCGGCTTCGTGACGGTTGAGGCCTTTGCGGCCGCCCGTCCGGTGATCACGTGTCACGACAGCGGCGGCCCGGCCGAGCTCGTCACGCACGAACGTTCCGGCTTCGTGGTGGCGCCGACCGCCGACGCCCTTGCGGCTGCGTTCCGCCGGCTCATCGACGATCCGAACACTGCCGCGCGATTCGGCGCCGAGGGCGCCGCCCTGGCACGCACGCTGACCTGGCCCGCCACGGTGAAGCGGCTGCTCGTTCCTGTAAACTGACGGGATGGGTTACGCCACATCGCTCGAGGCGCGAATCGCCAGGAAGACCACCAGGGCGATCACCGATTTCGAGATGATCGAGGACGGCGATCGGGTGATGGTCGGGTTGTCCGGCGGGAAGGACAGCTGGGCGCTCATCCAGATCCTCGAGGTCCTGCGGCAGCGCGCGCCGATCGACTTCTCGATCGTGGCCGTCAACGTGGACTCCGGCTACGAGGGCTACCAGCACGACCTGGTGGCGCGCACTTGCGAACAGCGCGGCTGGGAGTTCCACCACGTGAAGACGTCGATCGGCGAGACGATCGACACGGTGCTCGACGCCGATGCCACGCCGTGCTCGCTCTGCGCCCGGCTCCGGCGCGGCGTCCTGTATCGAATGGCCGGTGAAGTCGGCGCGACGAAGATCGCCCTGGGCCATCACGCGGACGACTTCGTCGAAACGCTGCTGCTCAACGTGTTCTTTGCCGGCGCCCTCAAGGCGATGCCGGCCCGCCTGCGCTCCGACGATGGCCGGCACGTGGTCATCCGGCCGCTCGTCTACGTGCTGGAGTCCGAGGCGCGCGAGTACGCGAAGGCGGCCGAGCTGCCGATCATCGGCTGCTGCTGTCCGGCATGCGGCGATCTCAGCCTGCAGCGGCAGCGGATCAAGCGCCTCATCATGGACCTCGAGCGTGAGCATCCGGATCTGAAGCAGTCGCTGCTCAAGTCGCTGGGCAACGTACAGCCACGGCATCTGCTGGACCGCCGTCTCAACCCACCGTCGGCTGCAGTAGCAGGGCCAACGGCCATAGCGCCGACGGACGCAGGGCCGGGAGTCGTCGCGCCTTCAGCCGTAGGGCCGAACATCAGTTCGGCCAACCACGCCAGCCACCCGGACGCCGCCTCACCACTAATCCCCATGGCCGACCTCCGCCGCTGACCGACGCCGTGCGCGCCGTTTTGCAACGGGTCTCGAGCGCGTCGGTCACCGTCGGCGAGCGCGTCGCCGGCACGATCGGGCCCGGCCTGCTCGTCCTGATTGGCATTGAAGCCGGCGATGGCCCCGACGATCGCGATTACATCGTGAACAAGATCCGGGACGTGCGGATGTTTCCGGACGCCGCGGACAAGATGAACCTGTCCGTCGCCGACGCTGGTGGCGGGGTGCTGGTCGTGTCGCAGTTCACGCTCTGCGGTGACGTTCGGAAGGGGAGACGACCATCGTTCGACCAGGCGGCCCCGCCCGCCGAGGCGAAAGTGCTGTATGAAGACACCGTACGCGCGCTGCGCGAAACGGGCCTGCGCACCGAGACCGGAGAGTTTCAGGCGATGATGCAGGTGGCGCTCGTCAACGACGGACCGGTCACGATCTTGCTGGACAGCAGGCGCCGCTTCTGACCGATGCGACTACCGCCTGGTGTCCGAATCATGGCCGCTATCGGTCTCGGCGTGCTCTGCGCGCGCACAGCAGACGCGCAGCAGCGGCCGCTGACGATCGAAGACCCCGAGGTCATCGGCGCGGGCCGCGTGCTCGTAGAAGCGGGCGTCGAGTCGGGGCAGAACGCCCGCTACTTCCTCTCCGGCCTCGAGGGCGATCGCGTCGCCATGCCCGTGGGCGTCAGCGTCGGGCTTGGCAACGTCGCCGAACTGCAGCTCGACGCGGGCTACACGTGGTTCGGGATCGACAGCCGCACTGACGCGCCGCTGGCGTATCGCGTGCCCGCTGACGCCACGCGCACGTCCGATGTCATCGATCTGACGGTGGCGACGAAGATTCACGTCTGCGGCGAGGGCACGCACCGGCCCGCCTTCGCCGTCCGCTTCGCGACGCGCCTGCCGAATGCGAGCAACGAGAGCGGCCTCGGGCTGGACACGACGGACTTCTCCTTCAGCATCCTCGGCGGGAAGACCTTCGGGCCATGGCGCCTCACCGGCAACGCCGGCCTCGGCATCCTGAGCAACCCGCTTGTTGCCACGATCCAGGACGACGCCTTCGTGGGCGGTGTGGCGCTGGCGCGTGCGCTCACGAAGCAGTGGGATGTGGTCGGCGAGGTGACGACGCAGAAGGTATGGTTCGCGGACGTGCCGCCGGTCGGCGCGGAGCCGCTCGGCGAGGTGAGGATTGCCGCCCGTTATCGCCGCGGCCGCGCGCGATTCGACGCCGGATTGCTCGCCGGCTTCACAGAGCGCTCGCCAGATTTTGGCCTGATCGCCGGCGTGACTATCGTGGGCCAGGCCTTCAAACCCTGAGCGGCAGATAGAACTCCTTCAGCAGTTGCAGCTCGTCCGCCGCGCGCGTGGACGACCAGCCCACCTCCTCGCGCATCAGGGTTTCCACTTTCATCACGGCCGCGTCTCCGGGGTATCCGGCCGATCCGAGGCTGGTTCGGCGCAGGATGACGTCCTCGAGCGTCATGGCCATCTCGTGCCGTGCCGCCTCCACGACTTGCAGGCCCGACACGGGCAACTCGGGCACGATCCGCTCTGCGAGTTCGGGCCGTGCGTTGGCCATCGCCGCGATGCGATCCGCGTGGTTGCCGAAGAGCCGCTGCAGATGCTGCCACACGCCGGCGTCCAGGCTTCGCACCGCCGTCGGCGCGATTTCCGACGGCACCATCCCCGGGAGCGACAGGCTGGCGGTGCGGGATGGCCTGGCAGCCCCAATCTGCGCCATCGCGAGCGTAACCGCGTATTCCGCGGCGGCGCGCGCAGTGGTGTACTTCACGCCCATCAGCGTGACCGCGCCGCTCACGCCGTCCTGGCGATGCTCGCGGATGATCGGCCGGTCGGCCAGCTCGAGCCGTCCGCGCATCATGGTCGCGGGTACGACGCCCCGCTGTACGAGGGTCACGTCATCGCGTGTCAGCTGCAAGTCCGGGAACGCCTCGGCGATCTGGCCGAGAAAGGTGTCGAGCTCCTCCGGCGTCACCAGATGCGCGTCAGCGCCGCAGGGCTCCGTTCCGTGCCACGTCCCGATCGAGAGCTTCCCCTGCCAGGGCAGTGCGAACAGCAGACGGCCTTCCGCGGTGGGCGCGCCGCAGGCCACCGCTGGCGCGGGGCGTCGAGTGACGAGGTTCAGCGCCTTGACCAGCAGCGGCGTCGGCCGGACGCCCATCGCGGCCATCAGCCGTCCGGCCGCGGCGCCGGTGGCATTGATGACGACCCGTGAGTTGATCTGCCAGCGCTCGGCATAGACGCCGTCGCGAGCGACCGCGCCGATGATGGAGTCGCCGTCGCGCAGCAGCTCGACGACGTCCATGTAGTTGGCGAGCACCGCGCCGGCCTCGGCCGCGGCACGGGCGACGGCGAAGGTCAGCCGCTCGGCGTGCGCCGTTCGGTAGTCGTGCCACACGGCGATCGGCCCATCGGGTAGCAGCCCGCCCGTGTCGAGCGACGCGCGTTCCTCGGACCCGACAACCTTGCCGCGCGGCAGGTGCAGCGAGGAATCGAGGCCGCGATTCCGGTCCGCCGTGAGGACCGCGTCCGCGGTGAAGGCGGCTTGCATCAGACCCGGAGACTTGCCGCGGGCGCCGCCCGCCTGAATGGCGAACGCCTGCGGTTCGATGAACTGTGGCGCCATGCGCGCCCACGCGCGCCGCTCGCGGGCCGATTCGCGAAGCCGCCCGAGGTCGAGCTTCTGCAGATAGCGCAGACCGCCGTGAAGTGTGCGGTGGTGATGAAAGGACGCGCCGCTCCCGAGGTCGTGACGATCGACCAGCGCGACGTGCAAGCCGCGCGTGGCCGCGTCCCAGGCGGCCATCAAGCCGCAGATCCCGCCGCCAATCACCAGGACGTCGAATCGGCGCGACGTCAGCGCATCGAGATCTCGGATCATGCAGAGGAACGGCAGAAACCCCCTGCATTATAGTTAGGGGTCGTGCCGAACGTGCCTGCGCCGGCCGGCTCGCTGAACGGGCGGGTCCGGGCTTACTGGAACACTCACATTCACGATCTCGCGATCACGTCGCACGCGGTCGGGTCGCCCGGCTTCTTCCAGGACCTCGACGAGTATCACTTCGACAAGCTCCACCATCTGCTCACGCTCGTCCCGTTCGACCGCCTCGCGGGCCGCGAGGTGCTGGAGGTGGGCTGCGGCACGGGCGTCGATCTGGTGCGCTTCGCACGCGGAGGCGCTCGCGTGACCGGAGTGGATCTGGCGGATTCCGCGATTCGCCTCGCGCGGCAGAATTTCGCGCATCAGGCCCTGTCGGCACGGCTGCTCGTGGCCGACGGCGAGCGCCTGCCGTTTCCGGACAACCACTTCGACTTCGTCTTCGCCCACGGCGTCGTCCAGTACACCGCCGACGGCCGGCAACTGGCGCAGGAAGCCCGGCGGGTCCTGAAGCCAGGGGGTGAGGCCGTGTTCCAGGTTTACAACCGCGTATCGTGGCTGAACGCCCTGTCGAAGCTGATGAAGGTTGACCTCGAGCACGAGGACGCGCCGGTGCTCAGGAAGTACAGCGAGGGCGAGTTTCGCCAGACCGTTGATGGGTTCTCGGACGTCCGCCTCGTCTTCGAGCGGTTCCCCGTGAGAAGCCGTCTCCACAAGGGATGGAAGGGCGTCGCCTTCAACACGTGTTTCGTCGGCGCCTTCAACGCGCTGCCGCGAGGCTGGGTGGAACGCTACGGGTGGCATCTCCTCGCGTTCTGCCGCAAGTAGGGGACACGTGGTTCCATTCATCAAGGCACACGCGTACGGCAACGACTTCCTGTACGTCAGCGCCAGCCACATCGCTCCGGCCGCTGCGGCTCGCGCCGCCGAGCGGATGTGCAGCCGGCATCGCGGCGTCGGTGCGGACGGGCTGATCCTCTACACGCCGACGCCGCGCGGCGCGTCGATGAAGCTGCTGAATGCCGACGGCAGCGCGGCCGAGCTCTCGGGCAACGGCCTGCGCGGCCTCGCCGCGATTCTGATTCGCGCGCGCGAAGCCGCCGGCGACGCGATCGATCCCGAGCTTGAAATCTCGACGACCGCCGGCCTCCGGCGGCTGCTCCTGACCGGCCGTGACGGCTCCCGCTACGTCCTGGACGCCGACATGGGCCAGCCCTCTGGTCTGACGCAGCAGATTCTTTCGGCCGCGGGCGAAACCGTGACGGTTTCAGTGCTGTCGATGGGGAACCCGCAGTGCGTGCTCCTCGGTCCGATTCCCGACGACGAGCGGTTCGCCCGGCTGGGGCCGGCGCTGGAGCATCACGCGTCGTTTCCGAATGGCACGAACGTCGAGTTCGCCCTCGTCGAGGCGCCGGACCGCGTGCGCATCCGCATCTGGGAACGCGGTGTCGGTCCCACCGAGTCGTCCGGCACCGGATCGTGCGCGGCCGCCGTCGTCGCCGCGGCCCACGGCGGCGCGCAACGGCGCGTGGAGGTTGTCGCCCCCGGCGGCGGGCAGTGGGTTGAGTGGACTGACGCAGGCGTACGACTCACCGGCTGGGCCGAGATCCTCTGCGAGGGTCAGTTCCTGCCTGAATGGTGATGAGCAGACCTGAAGTTCTGCTCCACAAGTGTCACGGCTTCTGTGACGCCGGGGATGAATCCCGCTGACCTGTGGCACAGGACTTCAGTCCTGTGCATCTGATTGTTGTGCGATCTGCGTACGTCGGGCCGATGCCAATTGCAGTAGCTGCCAACCGCGGCTAGCGCGGGCGCTTCTGCGACCTGGCTGGCACCACGGCGTCCGTCCTGGGAAGTCGTTGCAACAGCGCGGAAAGAGACACGACGATCCCATCCAGCCGCGCCTTCGCCCCCAGATAGTCCTGGATGGCAAGCGCCTTGCCCGCGTCCTCGGTGGCCTGACGCGCGCTTGCGAGTCCTTCTTTCAGCGGATCGGTGGTGGTGGTCGGCGCGCGCGCGGCCTCGGCCGCCCGCAGGCGCGCGGCGGAGACGGCGATCGCGGACGTGACGTCGGCGAGCAGCCGTTCGGCGGCGCTGCGAGCGGCCGCCTTCTGATCGGCGGCCGTCTTGGCGGCATTCTGGGCCTGCTCGCGACTGTCGAGCGCGTTGTTCAGCGCCAGACGGTAGTCGCGCTGCGCGACGGCATCCTGTGCGCGCGTGAGCGCGTCGACTGCTGCTTTCAACTCGGCGGGTGCGTACGTCTCTGCGCCGGCGGCACGAGCGGCGTCGATGGCGCCCTGGGCCTGGTGCATCTCCTTGTCGGGCGGCTCGCCGCAGGCAACGAGCGAGGCGATGGCCAGCAGGGCAGGCCCGAGCAGCACGTACCACCGAAGGCGCGACATCGCGCAGAAGTATATGCGATTGTCACTGTCCGACCGGCCGCGCGAGAAGCTCGTACGGCTCGGCCCCGCCGGTCTCGGCGACAACGAGTTGATTGCCGCGATCCTCGGATACGGTCGCCGCGGCTCCGACGCGCTCGAACTGGCCGCGGCCATCCTGGATCGGTCGGGCGGCCCCGGTGGCCTGCCGCGCATCGGCATCGACGACCTGCGTCAGTTGCACGGCGTCGGCGTCGCGCGCGCGGCGCAGATCCTCGCGGCGGTGGAATTGGGACGCCGCACGCTGTCGGCGCCGGCCGCGCGGCGGCGGTTTCGTCGTCCATGTGACGTGGCGGATTGGCTGCTGCCGCAATACGGCGGCAAGCCGGTCGAGCAGTTCGGCGTTGTCCTGCTGGATGCGCGGCGCGGGCTGCTCGCGACGCGCATCGTCTCGACGGGATCGGCCGATGCCAGCAGCGCCGATCCGCGCGAGGTCTTTCGCGATGCAATTGTCGCGCGTGCCGCGGCCGTCGTGCTGTTTCACAATCATCCGACTGGGGATCCGACGCCGAGCCGCGATGATGTCGCCGTGACGCGGCGGCTGGTTGCCGCGGCGACGGTGATCGGCATCGACGTGATGGATCACGTCATCCTGGGTGCGGACACGTATTTCAGCTTCCACGAACACGGTGGTCGCGAGTGGAAGGCGTGAGGCTATTCGTGACGTAGGGCCGCGGCGGGCTCAGCGCTCGCCGCACGCAGCGCCGGCGCGCCACACGCGATCAGCGCTGCCAGGCCGAAGACGATGGGCGCGGCGACGAACGTGAAGAGGTCGAGTGTCTTGACGCCGAACAGCAGCGACTCGAGGAAACGGCTCAGCGCCGCGGCTCCAGCCAGGCCCGCGAGACTGCCGATCACAGTCAGGCGCAGCCCATCGCCAACGACCAGGCGCAGGATGTCCAGCGCTCGCGCTCCCAGTGCCATGCGGATGCCGAGCTCGCGCGTCCTCTGCTGGACCGAAAAGGCGAGCACGCCGGCGATGCCGACGGCGGCGAGCATCATCGCGACCGCCGCCAGGACGCCGACGAGCTGCGCGCGGAATCGCGGACGTGACGTCGCTTCCGACGCAACCTCGTCGATCGTTCGCACGCGCATCACGGCCTGCGCCTTGTCCACGCGCCCGATGGCCGACTTGACCGCGCCAAGCGCCTGCGCCGGCGCGCCCGAGGTCTGCACGACCAGGGTGGACCAGTACCAGGCGTTTTGCGCCAGCGGCACGTAGAGCTGCACCTCGTTGCTCTCCTCACCAGGCATCTCGCGCACCTGTCGTGCGACGCCGACGATCTGCCGCACGACGGGCGTCGGCCCTTTCGGCCCCATGGCATCCACCTGGACGCGAAGCTGCAGGGGATCCCGTCCGCGCGCGTATCGCCGGACGAACGCTTCGCTGACGATGCAGACCTGCGGCGAGGAGGCGGTATCGGACGATTGGAACGCGCGTCCCTTGACCAGAGGAATGCCCAGCGTCTCGAAGAACCGCGTGCCCGTGATCTGGTAGTGCGCTGCCGGCAGGTTCGCGGCATCTGGCGCCGGATCGCCGATGACCGTGAATCCCTGGCCGATGTCCCAGCCGTCGAGAGGCAGGCTGCCGCCGAACGACGCCGAACGCACGCCGGGAATCGCCGCGATCTGGCGTTCGGCGGCGTCGTAGAACTGCAGCGCCCGTTCCGGCGTTGGGTAGCGGGAGTCCGGGAGCGCGACGATCATGCTCAGGACGTCGTGCGCGCTGGCGCCCGAATCCACCTCGTCGAGGGCGGCCAGCGTGCGAATCAGCAGCCCCGCGCCGGCCAGCAGCACCACCGCGACAGCCACTTCCACGACGGCGAGCGACGATCGGACCAGCCGTGTCCGGAGCGAGGCCGAGCTGCGGCCCGTGGCAAGCGCCTCCGACAGCGGCACCTGGCTGGCGTGCCAGGCGGGCGCGAGCCCGGAGACGACGCCGGTGCACAAGGTCAGCAGGACGGCGAACGCTGCGACGCGCAGGTCGAGCGCCAGGGCGATTCCCGGCGGCAGCGTCCCGGCAGGCATGAAGGACGGAGCCAGTCGAATGGCCGCGGCGGACAGGGCGAGACCTGCGACGCCGCCAACCGCAGCGAGGAGCAGGCTCTCGGTCACCAGTTGCCGCAGGATGCGCCCGCGGCGCCCGCCGAGCGCGGCGCGCACCGCGATCTCGCGGGTGCGGCCGACGCCTCTGGCAAGGAGGAGATTCGCGACATTGGCGCACGCCATCAGCAGGACGAAACCGACGATGCCGCCGAGGACGAGCGAGGTGGTCTTCAGATCGCGGCCGACGAGCGCGTCGCGCAGCGGCTCGATGGTGACGCCCCAGCCTTTGTTGGTGGAGGGTGAAATGGCCGCGATGTGCGCGGCGATGCCGGCCATGTCGGCGTTCGCCTGTTCCCGGGTCACGCCGGGCTTCAGGCGGCCCACCACCTGCAGGTAGTGCATCTGCCGTTGTTCCGGGCCACGCCCTGGCGCGTAGACCGTCCAGAGATCGGCCGGGAACAGGATCTGGAAGGTGGCCGGCATGACGCCGACGATCGTGATCGGCTCGCCATCCATCGGGACCGCGCGGCCGATTACGGTCGAGTCGCCGCCGAAGTGACTGCGCCACAGCCGCTCGCTGATGATGGCGACGTGCGCGCCCGTCACGGCGTCGGCCGGTACGAACGTGCGGCCTGCGACCGGCGGTACCCCGAGCACATTGAAGAAGGACGTCGTCACTGCCTGGCCGTCGACGCGCTCCGGCGTGCCGTCCGGCAGCGTCAGGGTCCGGCCACTGCCCGCCACCGCGGTCATCGACGTGAAGGTGCGGTTCTGCTCGCTCCAGTCCGCGAAGTTCAGCGGCGCGACCCGGTTGTACGCGTAACCGGGCGGTGCTTCCCAGAGCATCACGAGCTCGTGCGGAGCGCGGAAGGGAAGCGGCCGCAGCAGCGTGGCGTCGACGAGGCTGAAGACAGTGCTCGTCGCCCCGATGCCGAGCGCGAGGACGAGGATCGCGAGCGCGGTGAAGCCAGGCGCCTGCGCGAGCAGACGCGCGCCAAAGCGGAGGTCGCGCCAGACAGTCATGCGTCGTTGGACGACAGAAGCAGGCGGGTTGTTAGGTCGTTTCGCCCTCTGAATCCTGGCGCCTGACCCCTGACCCCTGGTACGGAGGCAGAAGGACGGTGCGCTACAATACCGGTTTCGGGTTTCCTTCGAGGGCCCGGCCGATCCGATGCGGATTCTCTACTTCGATTGCTTCAACGGCGCGTCCGGGGACATGGTCCTCGGCGCGTTGCTCGATGCCGGCCTGCCGCTGGCCGCCCTTCGGGAGGCGCTCGGCAGCCTGGCCATAGACGACTTCGAGGTGACCGCGTCGAAAGTGCTGCGCGCAGGCGTTTCGGCCACCAAATTCGAGCTCGTGGAGCACGGCGCACCCACGGCGGTGGAACGCGCCCCGGCGGCGGCTCATAGTCACGCGCACCATCACGGCCACGATCATGGGCACTCAACGTCCCCAACGCCCGCAACGTCCCCGACGCACCATGCCCACCGGAGCTTGCCCGAAATCTTCACCCACATCGACAAGTCCGCGCTGACGACGGCAGGGAAGGACCGCGCAAAGGCCCTGTTTCAGCGTTTGGCGGAGGCGGAAGCGGCCATTCACCAGATGCCCGTGGAGCGCGTGCACCTGCACGAGGTCGGCGCGCTCGACTCCATCGTCGACATCGTCGGCGCGGTCTTCGCCCTCGACTGGTTCAAGGCCGACCGCATCGTCTGCTCGCCGATCAATGTCGGGAGCGGAATGGTCCACTCGGCGCACGGTGTGTTCCCCGTGCCGGCGCCGGCCACGGTGAGCCTGCTCGGTGACGCGCCGATTTTCTCCCGTGGCCCGCAGGCCGAGCTGCTGACGCCGACCGGCGCACTGCTGCTCACGTCGCACGCGGCCTCGTTCGGCCCGCTGCCGGCGATGAAGATCGGCGCCGTCGGGTACGGCGCGGGGCATCACGACTTCCGGGAGACGCCGAACGTGCTGCGCGTGCTGGTCGGCGATGCCGACGACGCGCACGTGCACCAGGTAATCGTCGTCGAGTCCGAGATCGACGACATGAACCCGCAGTTGTACGGCCCCCTGATGGAGCAGTTGTACGCCGCCGGTGCGCTCGAGGTGTTCTACGTGCCGGTCCAGATGAAGAAGAACCGGCCGGGCACGCTGGTCACCGTGCTTGTCGCACCCGAGAAGCGGGCGGCGGTCACCGATACGCTGTTCCGCGAGACGACCACGATCGGCGTCCGATACGGCGAGCGCCTGCGCGAGTGCCTGACCCGGGAGTTCGTGACCGTCCAGACGGCGTTTGGTCCCGTGCGCGTCAAGGTGGCGAAGCGGGGGCAGACCGTCGCCAACGCCCAGCCGGAATTCGACGATTGCGTGGCACTGGCCCGCGACCGCGGCGTGGCCACCAAGGACGTGCACGCCGCCGCGCTCAATGCCTGGTTCGAGCGGCGCTCATAGGTCACCTCGTACTTCGTCCCTCGTCCTTCGTCCTAGACATGCGCTTTTATCTGACAACGGCCATCGACTACGTGAACAGCCGGCCGCACCTCGGCACGGCGTACGAGAAGATCACGGCCGACGTCATCGCGCGATACAAGCGGTTGTCGGGCGTCGAGACCCGTTTCCTCATGGGGAACGACGAGCACTCGCAGAACGTGTTCCGCAAGGCGCGCGAGCTGGGGCTCGACCCCCACGTGTACTGCGATCAGATGGAGACGGCCTTCCGCGAGGTCTGGGCGAAGCTGTCGATCTCGTTCGACGATTTCATCCGAACGACCGAGCCTCGGCATCGCGCGGCCGTCCAGCGGATGGCGCAGGCGTGTCACGATGCGGGTGACGTCTACGAAGGCCACTACGAGGGTTGGTACTGCGTCTCGTGCGAGGCCTTCAAGCAGGAGAAGGACCTGGTGGACGGCAAGTGCCCGATCCACCTGACGACGCCCGAGTGGATCCGGGAGAAGAACTACTTCTTCCGGCTCTCGAAGTATCAGCAGCCGCTGCTCGACCACTACGCGGCGCACCCCGAGTTCGTCCAGCCGGAAATCCGCCGCAACGAGATTCTTCGGCTGGTGGAAAGCGGCCTCGATGACATCTCGATCAGCCGCGCCGGGCAGTCGTGGGGCATCCCGCTGCCGTTCGATCCGTCGAGCGTCGTCTACGTCTGGTTCGACGCGCTGATCAACTACGCCGCGGCGGCCGGCTACGGCACCGACGCCGCGCTGCTGGCGAAATGGTGGCCGGCCGACCTGCACGTGATTGGCAAGGACATCACGCGGTTTCACTGCGTCGTGTGGCCGGCGATGCTGATGAGCGCGGGGCTGCCGCTGCCGCGCCACGTGTTCGGCCACGGGTGGGTCCATTTCAAGGGCCAGAAGATGAGCAAGTCGCTCGGGACCGTCGTCGATCCGCTCGAGGCCGCGGATCGCCTCGGGCCGGACCCGCTGCGCCTGTATCTCGTGAAAGAGATTCCGTACGGCGGCGATGGCGACTTCTCGTGGGAGCGGTTCGAAGAACGCTACAACGTCGACCTGGCGAACAACCTCGGGAACCTCGTGAGCCGCGTCACGGCGATGGTGGAGAAGTACCGGGAATTGGCGCTGCCGGTGCCGGTGGTCCCGTCCGGCCGGCTCCGCGCAATCTCGATCGAGACGCTGGCCACCTATCGGGACGCGATGGAGCGCTACGCGCTGCACGAAGCGACGGCGGCGGTCTTCGCGCTGGTGGACGCGACGAACGAGTTCATCACCTCCTCCGCGCCCTGGGCGCTCGCGAAGGATCCGGCACGGGCCGACGCGCTGACCGGCGTCCTGTACGACGCCGCCGAAGCGCTGCGCATCGCGGCCGTCCTGCTGCTGCCCGTGATGCCGACCTGCGCCGCGGAGATCCTTCGCCGCGCCGGCGACTCCGGCTCGACGTCCGGCGTGCGATTGACCGATGCCGAGTGGCGGAACGCCACGGCCCGAACACTGGTGAAAGGGCCAGCTCTCTGGCCGCGACTCGAGATTGAACCGGCGCCTGACGCCGCTGTGGAGACTGCCGTGACCGATCCGATTGTGCCTGGCCCGGCACCCAACGCACCTGGTGCACCTGCCGCACCCAACGCACCTAGTGCACCTCACGCACCCGGCGCACCTGAACAAATCTCAATCGATCAGTTCATGGGCGTCGAACTGCGTGTGGCGAAGGTCCTGACGGCCGAACGGGTGCCGAAGTCGAAAAAGCTGATGCAGCTTCGCATCGATGCCGGCACCGAGGAGCGGACCATCGTCGCGGGCATCGCCGAAGCCTACGAACCGGACGCTCTCGTCGGCCGCCTGATCGTCATCGTCGCCAACCTGAGGCCGGCAAAGCTGATGGGGATCGAGTCGAACGGCATGGTTCTCGCCGCGTCTGGTGCGGACGGCAAGCCTGTACTCGTGGAGCCTGGACCTGGGTCAGCGCCGGGGATGCGCGTTCGCTAGTCCGCCCTCGTCCTTCGTCCTTCGTCCCTGATCATGATCGATTCCCACTGTCACCTGGCGGATGAGATCTTCGAGGCTGATCTCGAAGCCGTCATCGGCCGCGCCAGGGATGCGGGCCTGACCGGCGCGATGTGCATCCTCGCGGCCGGCGACACCGGGGAGTACGCGCGTGCCGTGCGCGTGCGGAGCCTCTGGGATCGCGTCACGTTCGCCGTCGGCGTGCACCCGCACCAGGCGCACGAGTGCGCCGGGCAGCCAGGCCGGGCGGACCGGCTGCTGCGCGACGCCCAGGCGACGCAGCCGGCGATGTGCGCGGTCGGCGAGATCGGCCTGGACTATCACTACGACTACTCGCCCCGGGACGTGCAGCACGCGGTGTTCGCCGAGCAACTCGACACCGCGCGCTCGCTGACGCTGCCCGTCGTCATCCACACGCGCGAGGCGGACGAGGACACCTTCGCGATGCTGGCGAGCGAGGGCCGCGGCGTTGCCGGTGTGTTTCATTGCTTCACGGGCGGCGTCGAGCGCGCCCGACGCGCGCTCGACCTGGGCTTCTACCTGTCGCTGGCCGGCATCGTGACATTCCCGAAGGCAACCGACCTGCGGGACGTCGCCGCCTATTGTCCCGACGACCGAGTGCTCGTCGAGACCGACAGCCCTTTCCTGGCGCCCGTCCCGCATCGCGGCAAGCGCAACGAGCCCGCCTTCGTGGCGAGGGTGGTCGAGGAGCTGGCGGGCATTCGTGGGTGGACCCCGACAAGCGCGGCCGAGCGGACCACGGCGAATTTCGACGTGTTGTTCGGCCGGAAACCGCCGTCAGCGCGTTGACACTCGTCGCGCAGATATGTTGAGATCAACGCGCCTTGAACCGGTCCGTCGATAGCCCGCCGCCCGATCTCGTCCGGCTCTTCGAGCCGATCCGCGACGACCTGATGAAAGTCGAGCGCGAGTTCGGCCGTCACCTGCAGTCGCAGGTCGCGCTCATCCCGAAGATCGGGAAGTACATCCAGCAGAGCGGCGGCAAGCGCGTCCGGCCCGCGGTGCTGCTGATGGCCGCGCGGCTGTGCGGCTACCAGGGCGATCGCGCCGTGCTGCACGCGGCGGTCGTGGAGTTCATCCACACCGCGACGCTCGTCCACGACGACATCATCGACGATTCGGAGTTCCGCCGCGGGCGCCTTGCGGTCCACTCGCAGTGGGGCAACGACATCACGGTTCTGCTGGGCGACTTCCTCTACATCAAGTCGATGTCGCTTGCGCTGTCGCAGGACACGCTCGAGATCGTGCGGCTGCTGTGTGACGTCACGCTGCGGATGATCGAAGGCGAGCTGTATCAGCTCACCAAGAACGGCGACATCGACATCACCGAGGACGAGCATTTCGACATCATCCGCCGCAAGACCGCCTACCTGTTCGCCGGGTGCGCGCAGATTGGCGGCATGCTCGGCACCTCGACGCTCGAGCAGCAGGGCGCCCTGCGGGAGTACGGGTTCAATCTCGGCGTCGCGTTCCAGTTGATGGACGACCTGCTCGACTTCACGGGCGACACGGCCGCGCTCGGCAAGCCCGTCGGCGGCGATCTGCGCGAAGGCAAGGTCACGCTCCCGATCATCCGCGTGCTGGCCCAGGGCGACCCGGCCGCGCGCGCGCTGATCGCCGGCGTCGTGGACGAGAGGAACGTCACGCTGGAGCGCTGGGCCGAGATCACGCGCCTGCTCCGCCAGTCGGGCGCCCTCGACTACGCGATGACGCGGGCCAACGAGTACGCGCTGGCCGCCCGCCAGAAGCTTTCCGCGTTTCCCGATGGGCCCGAGCGCGACGCATTGGCTGCGCTGGCCGATTACGTCCTTCTCCGCGATCGGTGATCGGCCGAGCTGAGGTTCGGCCCTACGACGGCATCCAGCCCTGCGATCGCTGTTGTGTCGCCCGCTAAACGAATCCTCGAACTTCGCAGGCTCATCCGCCATCACGAAGAGCGGTACTACGTCCACGACGATCCCGAGATCGCCGACGCCGAGTTCGACGCGCTCATGCGGGAGTTGCGCGGGCTCGAAGAGGCGCACCCGGACCTCGTGACGCCGGACTCGCCGACCGGGCGCGTCGGCGGGCGCCCCGTCGAGGGTTTCGCGGAAGTCGAGCATCGCATCCCGATGCTCAGCCTCGACAACGCGTACTCGGAAGAAGAGCTTCGCGCGTTCGACGAGCGCGTCCGCAAGGCCCTTTCGGGCGACGGCCAGGCGCCGAACGCCGTCGAGTACGTTGCCGAGCTCAAGGTCGACGGCCTGAGCATGGCGCTGACGTACGAAGACGGCGCGCTCGTGCGCGGCGCGACCCGCGGCGACGGCGAGCGCGGCGAGGACGTCACGTCGAACGTCCGGACGATCCGCGCGGTGCCGTTGTCGCTCAAAGACGCGCCTCGGGGGACGGTCGAGATCCGCGGCGAGGTGTATTTCCCGCGCGCGGCCTTCGACCGCGTGAACCGCGAGCGGGAGGAGGCCGGCGAGCCGCTGTTCGCGAACCCACGCAACGCCGCCGCTGGCGCGATGCGCAACCTGGACCCGCGGCTGGTTGCTCGCCGCGGTCTCGGATTCTGGGCCTACCAGGCGGTCGGAGATCTCGGTCTGACCACGCACGCGGAGATGCTGGCGCGGCTGTCGGCGTGGGGCCTGCCCGTCGAACCGCACTGGGAGCGAGTGGCTGGCAGCGACGCCCTGGTCGAGTGGTGCGCGCGCTGGCAGGACGAGCGCCGCGCGCTGACCTTCGAAACCGATGGCGTCGTCATCAAGCTGAACGCGCTCGTGGCACGGGAGCGGCTCGGCGCTACGTCGAAGTTCCCGCGCTGGGCGATCGCGTACAAGTTCCCGGCCGAGCAGGCAACGACCCGGCTGAAGGCCATCGGGCTGCAAGTGGGCCGCACGGGGGCGGTGACCCCGGTCGCCCTGCTCGAGCCCGTCCTGCTTGCCGGATCGACCATCGCCAATGCCACCCTCCACAACGCCGACGAAGTGGCGCGCAAGGACATCCGTGTCGGCGATCGCGTCCTGATCGAGAAGGGCGGCGACGTGATCCCGAAGGTGGTGAAGGTCGTCGATCCCGACCGCGCCGATCGGTCCGAGCCCTGGACGATGCCGGGGGAGTGCCCGTCGTGCGGGAGCCGCCTCGTGCGGCCGGAAGACGAGGTAGTGTGGCGCTGCGAGAACAGCCGCTGCCCCTTGCAGCTCCGGCGGCGCATCGAGCACTTCGCGTCCCGGTACGCCATGAACATCGAGGGTCTGGGCGAAGCCATCGTCGATCAACTCGTGGAGAAGGGCCTGGTGAACGACGTCGCCGACCTCTACCATCTCGAGGCGGCGAAGCTTGCCGAGCTGGTGGTCGCGCCACGCGAGGCAAAGTCGGAACGGGCGCGCCCGCGGAAGCTGGGGAAGGTCGGGCACAATCTGGTCGCCGAGATCGATCGCAGCCGCCAGAACGAGCTGTGGCGCCTGGTGCATGGCCTGGGCATCCGTCACGTCGGCGAGCGTGCGGCGGAGCTGCTGTCGCGCGCTTTCGGCAGCATGGCAGCCCTCGCCTCGGCCGATGTCGATGCCCTGCAGGCGGTGCACGAAATCGGACCGGTGGTCGCTCAGTCGGTGCGGACGTGGTTCGAGCAGCCGTCGAACCGCGAGGTCATCACGCGCCTGACGGAGGCCGGAGTCCGGGTGGAGGCCACCGACGCCGAACGCACAGCCGCCACGCCCGGGACCGGTCCGCTGACAGGGAAGACCTTCGTCCTGACAGGCACGCTGGCCTCGATGACGCGCGAAGCGGCCAAAGACGCCATCGAGCGCCTGGGCGGCAAGGTGGTGGGATCGGTCAGCAAGTCCACCAGCTTCGTCGTCGTGGGCGAGGAGCCCGGCAGCAAGGTCGAGAAAGCGCGTGCGCTGGGAATCACTGCCTTGGACGAGGCGGCGTTCCAGCGCCTTATAATGCCTACATGAGCCGTCGCTTCGCCTTCGTGACCGTCGTGCTGGTGGCGGCCGGCTCCTTTCTGGTTGGCCTCATCGTCGCCGGCTCCCTGACCCCGGCGCCGGCCGCATCCCGGACGAACCGCCCTGCCGTCGGAACGGCGAGCGTGGCCCACGTCAGCAGCGCGCCGGCGCTGGTCAATTTCGCCGACATCGCGGAGCACCTGAACCCGGCGGTCGTCAACATCGACGCCACGTCGATCAACGACACTCCCGAGCGCGAGACGACGGAGCGCAACGGGTACGTACACCCCTGGGAAGCGCGGCCTCACGACGTGGACACGCCGCTTCGCGGCACCGGCAGCGGGGTGTTCATCGAGCCCGACGGGCATATCCTGACGAACTACCACGTGATCCAGCGCGCCGATCGGATCACCGTGAAGCTGGCCGATGGCCGCACGCTGCGCGCACATGTCGTCGGATCGGACCCGGATACCGACCTCGCCCTGATCAAGGTGGAGGGCTCGCAGCCCTTTCCCGCGGCGGCGCTTGGCGATTCCGACACGCTGCGCGTCGGCGAGTGGGTGTGCGCCATCGGGAACCCGCTGGCCTACGAGCACACGGTGACCGTCGGCGTCGTGAGCTACATCGGACGGAAGCTGTTCGACAAGAGCCTCGACGACTACATCCAGACCGACGCCGCGATCAACTTCGGCAACAGCGGCGGGCCGCTCATCAACACGCGCGGCGAAGTGATCGGCATCAACTCGGCGATCAGCTCGCGGGCCAGCAACATCGGGTTCGCCGTCCCGGTGAACCAGGCGCGCGCCGTGCTGCCCCAGTTGAAGCAGTTCGGCCGCGTGGCGCGCGGGTTCATCGGCGTCTCGCTGAAGGACGTCGACCCGGATCTGCAGCGATCGCTCAACCTGGGGACGGCGCGCGGCGCGCTGGTGTACGACGTCACCGAGAACACTCCCGGAGCGCGCGCCGGGCTCAAGCCGTACGACCTCATTACCGCGATCGACGGCACGGCCGTGGCCACGAACGACGAGCTGATCCGGGTCGTGTCGTCGATGGCGCCCGGCGCGGAAGTGCGGCTGGACGTCGTGCGCGACGGGCGCGCCATCCCGGTGCCGGTCCGGCTGGCCGAACGCCCCGTCCACAACGCCGACCCGCGCGACGAGTCGACCGCGCATCCGTCGAGCAACCGCCGGGCCGCGGGCAGCGACAATCCAATTGGCGTGTCGGTCCGCGATCTCGATCGCGACGACCTGACCAGGATGGAACTGCCGCAGAGCGTGCACGGCGCCGTCATCCTGCGCGTCGAGCCGCTGAGCGCGGCGTTCGACGCGAACCTGGAGCGCGGCCAGGTCATCCTCGAAGTGAACCGGCACCCGGTCGGCTCGGCCACCGACTTCCGCCGTCTGGCGGCCGGCGCGCACGCGGGCGATGTGCTGACGCTGTATCTCTACCTGCCCGACGCGGCCGAGCACGCGCTGCGAACGGTCAGGATCGACGCGCCGTGAAGTCACGCATCCTCGTCATCGACGACGAGTCGGCGATCCGCGACTCGTTGAAGATGATCCTCGAATACGACGGCTACGACGTGCAGGGCGCGGCCACGGGCCAGGATGGCCTGGTCATGGTGGACCGCGATCAGCCGGAGCTCGTCCTGCTCGACATCAAGATGGCGGGCATGGACGGCCTCGAGGTGCTGCAGCGCCTGAAGGCCGGCCACGAAGCGCTGCCTGTGGTGATGATCTCGGGACACGCCACGGTCAGCACCGCCGTCGAGGCCACCAAGCTCGGCGCATTCGACTTCATCGAGAAACCGCTGTCGACCGAGCGCGTGCTGGTCACGGTCCGCAACGCGCTCGACCGGCATCGGCTGGTCGATGAGAACATCACGCTGCGCAAGGCGCAGGAAGTCCGGCACCAGCTTGTCGGCGAGAGCGCGGCCCTGCGTGGCGCGCTCGACGCGGTGAAGCGCGCGGCGCCGACGACGGCGACGGTGCTGATCACGGGGGAAAGCGGCGTCGGCAAGGAGCTGGTCGCGCGCGCCATTCATCGGAACAGCCTGCGGGCGCGCGAGCGGTTCGTGCAGGTGAACTGCGCCGCCATTCCCGACGACCTGATCGAGTCGGAGCTGTTCGGTCACGAGAAAGGCTCGTTCACCGGCGCCACCGAGAAGCAGGTCGGGAAGTTCGAGCAGGCCGACAAGGGCACGATCTTCCTGGACGAAGTGGGCGACATGAGCCTGAAGACGCAGGCCAAGGTGCTGCGCGTCCTGCAGGAAGGCGAGGTCGAGCGGCTCGGGTCGGCGCGGACGACGAAAGTGGACGTGCGCGTCATCGCGGCGACGAACAAGAATCTCGAGGAGGAAGTCGAACGCGGCAACTTCCGCGAAGACCTGTACTTCCGCCTGAACGTCATTCCGATCCACGTGCCGCCGCTCCGCGAGCGCCCCGAGGACGTCCCCGCGCTGGTGCGGCACTTCCTCGACCTGTCCGCGCGCGAGAACAACCTGCGGCCGAGGAAGGTCAGCGAGGCCGCGATCGCGGCGCTGCAGCGGTTCCGGTGGCGCGGCAACATCCGCGAGCTGCGGAATACGATCGAACGGCTGGTCATCATGACGCCGGGCGACGTCATCGACGTCGGCGATCTGCCGTCGCTGGTGCGCGTTGACGCCGGCGCCCGGCCCCCCGATAATGAACCGCTTCCGGTGGGAACGCTCCGCGAGCACAAGGAAGTGGCCGAACGTGCGTTCCTCGTGCAGAAGCTGCGCGAGACCGGCTGGAACATCTCGAAGACGGCTGATCTGATCGACACGCCGCGCAGCAATCTCTACAAGAAACTCGAGCAGTACCGGATCTCGCAGGAGACGGATGGGTAGGAATGACGAAGGACGAGTGACGAAGGACGAAGGACGAGGGACGAGGGAGTGAAGGACGAGGGACGAGGGAGTGAAGAGCCGCAGCCAGGCCAGACGATCGCCGCCGGCGTCAACCGCGAGTCGCGGGTGACCGCGTCATGCGAAGTGGCGCCAGGGGAGGAAAGTCCGAACTCCACAGGGCAGTGCGCCGGGTAACGCCCGGGCAGGGTAACCTGACGGACAGTGGCACAGAAAATACACAGCTGACGTCGGTCCTTCGGGGCCGGCAAGCAATGGTGAAAAGGTGCGGTAAGAGCGCACCGCGCCGGCGGCAACGTCGGTGGCAGGCAAAACCCCGCACGGAGCAAGACCAAATAGGGAGGCGGTTGAGGACGGCCCGTCCGAAGCCTCCGGGTAGGTTGCTTGATTCCGGCAGTGATGCCGGAGCTAGAGGAATGATCGTTGCGCCATAGCCGAGCCCGCAAGGGCGAGGCGACGGCGAACAGAATTCGGCTTACAGGCTTGACTGCGGCGTTTCGCTCCCTCGGTTCTCTTCTTCCTGTCGGCCTGGCCGCGGTCCTCGTCCTGACCGCGAGCCCGGCCGCGCAGGATCTCGGCATACGTCAGTACAAGCCCACGTCCCGGCTCGTCGTCGCGCAGCACCCGGTGCCGCGCGCGAAGTATCCGGTCATCGACATCCACAGCCATCACTGGAACCTGAACGCCGATCGCTGGGCCGCCGTTGTCCGCGAGATGGACACGCTGAACCTCCGCATCCTCGTGAATCTGAGCGGCGGCACCGGCGGGCGGCTGCGGCAGAACCTGTCGGTCGTGGCCAACAGCCCGGCGCCGGCGCGCATGGTGCAGTTCGCCAACATGGACTACAGCGACATCAACGATCCGCTGTTCGGCCGTCGGGTGGCGCAGCGCCTGGAAGAGGACGCGAAGGCCGGCGCTCGCGGCCTGAAGATCTTCAAGGACTTCGGGCTGTCGCTGAAGCGCGCCAACGGCGTGCGCGTGCCCGTGGACGATCCGGCCTTCGACGAGGTCTTCGAGACGTGCGCGCGGCTGGGCCTGCCGGTGCTGATCCACACGGGCGAGCCTGCGCCATTTTTCGATCCGGTGGACGAGCACAACGAGCGCTGGCTCGAGCTGCAGGTACACCCGGAGCGCAAGCGCCCGCCCACGGACTACCCGACGTTTGAAGCGCTGATGGCCGAGCGCGATCGCCTCTTCGCGAAGCACCCGAAGACGATGTTCATCGCGGCGCACTTCGGGTTCCACGCCAACGACCTCGACCGGCTGGGGCGGATGCTCGACCGGCTGCCGAACGTCTACACGGAGACGGGGGCCATCATCGAGGAGCTGGCGCGCCAGCCTCGCGCGGCACGCGCATTCTTCGTGAAGTACCAGGATCGCATTCTCTTCGGGAAGGACACCTACGAGGCCTCGGAGTATCCGGCGTTCTTCCGCACGTTCGAGACCGCCGACGAGTACTTCGACGGCTACCGCGACTACCACGCGTTCTGGAAGCTCTACGGCCTGGACCTGCCGGACATGGTCCTTCGCAAGCTCTATTACGGCAACGCGCTCAAGCTGGTCCACGGCCTGCCGGTTGCGGACTTTCCACCGATTCCCGCGCCGGGCACCGCGGGTGGACACTGAGGGTATGGCGCTCTACGTCGTCACCGGCGGAGCCGGATTCATCGGGTCGCACCTGGCCCAGGCACTTCTGGCGCGCGGGGAAAAGGTGCGCGTCGCCGATAGCTTCATCACCGGCAACCGCGGGAACCTGGAGGCAATTGGCAGCGGCGTGGAGCTGGTCGAAGGCGACCTGGCCGACGCCGCGGTCGCGCGGCGCGCGGTGGCCGGGGCCGACTACGTGCTGCACCAGGCGGCGATCCCGTCGGTGCCGCGATCGGTCGACGACCCCGTCACGTCGCATCGCGCCAACGTGGACGCCACGCTGCAGGTGCTGGTCGCCTCCCGCGAGGCCGGCGTGAAGCGCGTCGTCTATGCGGCGTCCTCGTCGGCGTACGGCGATACGCCAGAGATGCCCAAGCGGGAAGACATGCCGACGAACCCGCTGTCGCCGTACGCGCTGCAGAAGCTGATCGGCGAGCAGTACATGCAGATGTTCACCGCGCTGTACGGCCTGGAGACGGTGAGCACCCGCTACTTCAATGTCTTCGGCCCGCGGCAGGACCCCTCGTCGCCGTACTCGGGCGTGATCGCGCTGTTCGCCACGGCGCTTCTTTCAGGCAAGGTGCCGACGATCACCGGCGACGGCGAGCAGACGCGCGACTTCACCTACGTCGCCAACATCGTCGACGGCGTGCTGCTGGCGGCAAAGGCGCCGAAAGCGTCCGGCGAAGTGATCAACGTTGCGACCGGGCGTCAGATCTCGATCAACGAGCTGGCGCGCACGCTGGGCAACGTCATCGGCAACACGAAGCCGCCCGTGCACATGGACTCGCGTGCCGGCGATGTCCGCCATTCGCTGGCCGACATCAGCAAGGCACGCACGCTGCTGGGCTACGCACCGACCGTGGATCTCGAGGAAGGTTTGCGCAAGACCGTCGACTGGTACCGGGCGACTGGAAAGTCATAGGGCATATTGGACCGACGTATTGGACAGACGTAGGGCCGAACTTTAATTCGGACATCAATCGACCCTTATCTGCCGACCAGCACCTTCGCCCCTATCCCGAACCCGCCGAGATCCTTCTCGCCGAATTCGCCGGCAACGCCCGGCGCGCCAATCGCATCCGGTACGCCTTCGTAACGGAACTCGACCGAGAAGAACAGGTACTTCATCGCCCGGGCTTCCGCGCCGGCGACAATGTTCCAGCTGCCGAAGCTTTGGTCTGTGTTGTCGCCCGGCTCGGCGAACTCCGAGACTTCCTTGAAGCGCAGCGAGCCGCCGCCGCCGCCCACATAAGCGGTGTTGCCGTTGGACAGCCTGAAGCGATAGCCGCCCGTCACGCGGAACGGCTGCATCGTGATGGTGTCCTTGATGCCCAGCGGGAAGGCCTCGCCGTCGACGACCACCACCCGCGACCCGCTCTTCTTGAACTGCTCCCAGCCAACATCGACGAAAATGTGGCGGAAGATGACCTGGCCACCGCCGCCGTAGAAAAAGCCGCCGCTCTGGTCGAGGATGGCCTTGAAGCTGTCGTTTGCGAGGAACCACTCGTAGGTGCCCGAGGCGTACCCCCGCGCGCGGAACGCCGGTGGCGGCGGCACGGGCGGCTTCGTCATCGCGCGCTCCGTCACCGTAGGCAGCTCGGGCGGTTCGGGGCCGGAAAGCTTGTCCACGTGCCCCCTGTAGACGAATCCCACAGCGCCGCCGGCGCCGCCGTATTTCTCGGGGACCCGGACCTGGTACCACTGCGCGTCGCGGGCGATGGCTTCCATCTCGACGCCCGCCGGAAGTGTCGCAAGCACCTGGCTCGGGCTCCGCCGCCACACCATCACCTGATCCCTGTTCGTCCTGACGATCGTGGTAGTCGCTGACTGGACCTCGCCAGCGGGAACTGTGGTGACCGGCTCCTGCGCGAACGCGGCAGCGCCGGGCAGCAGGCAGGCGGAGAAGATCAGCGCGCGAATGATGGGGAGTCTCATGGCGCGCCTCTATCTGGCCAGGCCGATGCCGTAGGAGGCGCCCCGGGGGTTGATGACGCCGAAGCCCGTGTCGTTGTCGCGCCCGGCGGGACCGACATCGGTCGCCGAGCGTTCGATGACCGCCTCGACTGCCTTTGGCGCCTTCACGCCGTGCGTCATCAGCAGCGCTGCCAGACCCGACACGTGCGGCGCAGCCATCGAGGTGCCCTGCAGGAAGATGTAGGCGAACTGATTGAAGATGCCGTGGTCGACGAGGTCGAGGTCGAGCGTCTCCTGCAGCACGCCATCCGGGTATCCGTCGCCGTCGGCGTCGACGTCGAGGTTCCCTCCCGGCGCCGCGACCTCGACGTAGGCGTTGGAGTTCGAGTACGGCGCGCGATTGAAGTTGTAGTCGACGGCGCCCACCGCAATCAGCCCCTCGATTGACGCCGCATAAGCCGCGGGCCAGAACTCGGGGCTGCCCTCGTTTCCGCTGTTGCCGGCCGCCGCCACCACGACCGCGCCCTTGTCTATGGCGTAGACGATGGCGTCGCGCACGGGCGCGACCTCGGCCTGGAATCCCAGGCTCATGTTGATGACGCTGGCGCCGTGGTCGGCCGCATAGCGGACAGCCTCGGCCACGATGCTGGCGGTGCCCACGTTCGGCGCGCCAAGCGCTTCGTCCCAGGGGCCGGAGACCGCCTTCAGGGGCATGAGCGCCACGTTGAACGCCATCCCGGCAGCGCCGATGCCGTTCCCGGTGCGCTCGCCGATTGTGCCCGCCACGTGCGTGCCGTGCCCATCCATGTCCGTCGGCGTCTCGTCGTCCCAGATGAAGTCGCGCGGGGCGAGGCACGTGACGCCCGCCAGGTCAGGCGCTTGTCTGAAGGCGCCTTGATCGATGTAGGCGAGCCCCGAGTCGATGACGGCGACAGTCAGCGACGAGTCGCCTCCGCGGTTGATGTCCCACGCGCGCTCCATGTTGAGCCGGTGGAAGTTCCATTGGTACTGGTAGAGCGGGTCGTTGGGGACGTAGGCGAGCACCGCGATCGGATCCGGTTGCGCATAGACGACGCCCGGCTGAGCGGCCAGGGCCGCCGCGGCCGCGACGACGTCGGCGTCGAGAGGCAGCGAGACGATGACGAAGTCCGCCGAGCGCGGACGCGAGATGCCGTACGCGCCGGCGTGCCTGGCCAGCGTGGTGGCCACCTCGTCGGTCATGCCGTCCGCGAGCTTCATCACCACGCGTCCGGGCGCGGAAACGGGCTTCGGACGCTGCCGCGCCATGTCGTGGAGCGCGGTCATGTTGACGGGCAATGGCTCGCCGGCCAGGAGCCGTTGCTTCGCGTTGCGCGCGGCGTTTGCGCCGGGAACCTGCGCGCGCGGCGCGGATCCCAGGCCGACCATCGTCGCGCCGACGACGAGCATGAGGCTGGCAATTCGGATCTGGGAGCGGGGAGCGCGCATCAATCGGTCTCCTGAGAAGCGAACAGCCTGACAGCACGCCGCGGCCCGGTCAAGGGACCGCGCCGCTTGCGTGCCGTCTGGAACGCGGGCATCATCGACGCTCTCATGGCGAAGCGTTCATCGCCGAAGACAGATGCGTCCGCGAACTCGCCCACGAGCCAGCTCAACCATTTCATGGCGAAGTACACGCCCGCGATGGTGAAGGAGTCGAAGGCTTCGCTGGCCCGAATCCGGCGACAGGTGCCGGGCGCAGTGGAACTGGTCTACGACAACTACAATGCGCTGGTGATTGGCTTCGGCCCGTCCGAGCGCGCGTCGGAGGCCGTGCTGTCGCTCGCGCTGATGCCGCGCTGGGTGACCCTGTGCTTCCTGCAGGGCGGTCCGAAGCTGCCGGATCCGAACGGCCTGCTGCGCGGGTCGGGCACGACGGTGCGGAACGTACGCCTGGCGTCGGCGGCGGACCTCGAGACGCCGGCCGTGCGCGCGTTGATCAGGATCGCGCTGGCACGCGCGAAGGTCCCGATCGACGCCACGGCCCGGCGCCGCATGGTCATCAAGTCGATCTCGGCCAAGCAGCGACCGCGCCGGCCTTCCTGAGTCTCATCTCTCCCTGGAGCATCGAACCATGACGACGACCCGACGCGGGGCAGTGGTGACAGTGATGCTGGCCCTCGTGGCCACATCGATCCACCTGCTGGCGCAGCCCGTGCCACCTCCGCCGGTGATTGGCCGCTGGGACCTGACCGTGCAGGGGACGAACGGCCCGTTCCCGTCGTGGCTCGAGGTGGTGCTATCGGGCAACCGGACACTCGTGGGTCGATTTGTCGGCCAGGGTGGCAGCGCGCGCCCCATTGCGCGGGTGACGTTTGGGGCCGACGGCACGGTGAAGTTCGCGCTGCCGCCCCAGTGGGACAAGGGCGATGCCGACCTGCAGTTCGAGGGGAAACTCGTCGGCGACAAGCTGTCGGGCACGATGGTGGACGCCGGCGGCGCGAGCCACCAGTGGAGCGGCGTGCGCGCGCCGACGCTGCGCCGCACGACCGGCAACGGCTGGGGGCAGCCCGTGACGCTGTTCGACGGCACGAACATGACGGCGTGGAAGCCGCTCGGCTCCGAGACCAACTGGCAGGTCGTCAACGCCGTGCTGACCAGCACGAAGCCGGGGGCGAACCTCGCGACGGTGCAGACGTTCACGGACTTCAAGCTGCACATCGAGTTCAAGTACGGGAAGGACGGCAACAGCGGCGTCTACCTGCGCGGCCGCTACGAGGTGCAGGTCGACGACAGCGCCGGACAAGAGCCGGACTCGCACCACACCGGAGGCATCTACGGGTTCCTGTCGCCCAATGAGGATGCGGCCAAGCCGGCGGGTGAATGGCAGACGTACGACATCACCCTGTTCGGGCGGACGGTGAGCGTGAACCTGAACAACCACCTGGTGATCTGCCGGCAGGAGATTCCCGGCATCACCGGCGGCGCGCTCGACAGCAACGAAGAGGCGCCCGGCCCGATCGTCCTGCAGGGCGATCACCAGCCAGTAGAGTACCGGAATATCGTCATCACGCCCGCGCTGTGATCACTCGGACAGGCTGAAGCGCTGCGTGGCGCTCGTGAAGCCGTCCTCCACGTCGTCGAGCATTGCCTCGGCCTCGGAGCGCGCAACCCTGCGGGCAGCGAGCCACACCAACAAGGCTGCCGCGAGCAAACTCGGCTCCGGACGGGCGGACTGACTCGGCCCGAAGCGCGATTGTGATCGGGAGCTGTCGAGATGGAGGGGGAGGGCGATAACTCGCACGCAGCGCACGCCGGCAAAGGGCGCACGCTGCGTACGACTTACTGAGGCTGGTTACGCGGGGGTGACGTTCTCGGCGCGCGGTCCCTTCGGGCCCTGGCCCGTCTGGAAGGTGACCCGCTGGCCCTCGCGCAGCTCGTCGAACGAGGTGCCGTTGACGGCAGACTGGTGGAAGAAATATTCGTTGCCGTCTTCCGCCGCCACGAAGCCGAATCCCTTATCGCTGACCAACCGCTTGATCGTACCGTTCGAAGTTGCCATCTGTTGAAGCTCCCAAAATAGAGTCGAGTCGATCGAATTTGCCGCACGAATGTGCGAGCGTCGGCTTTGATGAGTGGCTGGAGCGGTCTGGCGGCATGCGCCGGAGGTGCGACAGGTGCCCAGGAAAGCGTGCCGAGCACTATATCACGGCTCCGCCGCCCGGGGCGAACTCCCTCAGGCTGAGCTTCGGAGGCGCTGGACCCGGGATGCGACCGGACTGCAACCCCGGTTGCCGGCGATTCGGCGTTGGCGCACCGGCGTGACAACCGGCGATAGCACTCGGCGCGCGCCAGCGACCCGCCCCCCGTCGTGGGAGCGCGTAGCACACCCCTAATTCGTGTGCTGACAAGAGATTCCGCTGGCACTGCCGTGACATGGCCTCCGGGCATCCGCATTGCCTCATCGAGCGGCGACCGCACGGTTGCCGCAAGAGCCCGACCTCACTCTTCGTCGCGACCGGACGGTCTCGCGGGTATTGGCCAGGACGTCTTGCGCCCGGGCGTTCTGGCCACCCCCGCAATTCCATTCAAGAGAGGAGACCTGTCCATGTTCCGCACAGCTGCAGTCGCCCTGCTGGTCATTGCCTGTTCCGCTCCCGCCCTGATGCACGCGCAGAGCGCGCCAGCGGCCGCGTCACCCGACAAGACGGCAATGGTCAACATCAACACCGCCACGGCCGCCGAGTTCGAGGCCCTACCCGGAATCGGTTCGAAGATGGCCCAGCGGATCGTCGAGTACCGCGAGAAGAACGGCGCCTTCAAGAAGCTCGAGGACCTGATGAACGTGAAAGGCATCGGCGAGAAGAACTTTCTGAAGCTGAAGAACCAACTCACCGTCGCGCCGCCGAAGCACTGAGTTCGCCCGGCAGCGTCGCCCCTGGTGCTCGCAACTCCGGGCGATGCTGCCGCTCCCTCGAGGCATGCCATGCGCGGCTACACCCTGATCGACCTGCTGATCGCGATCGCAGTGCTGACAACGCTGCTCGCGATCTCGATCCCCACGCTGAGCGGCGCCGCCAATGCCGCTCGCCTGCGCGGCGCGGCGTTTCACATCTCGGCGCGGCTCGCGCTGGTCCGCATGCAAGCCGTCCGACGCTACGCGAATGTCGCCCTGAGGTTCCAGATGCAGAACGGCCAGTATCGCTACCAGACGTTCGCGGATGGCGACGGCGACGGCGTGAAGTCTGCGGACATCGCGTCGGGCCGCGACCTCCCGATCGGAGAAGACGAGGGCATCGGCGACAACTACCCCGGTGTGTCGTTCGGCTTCCTTCCCGGGTGTCCGCTGATCGGTGGCGGTACTGCCGGCGGCAATCCGATCCGCATCGGAAACACGACTTTGCTCAGCGTCTCACCAGCCGGGACGGCGACGTCGGGCACGCTCTACCTGCGGGGACGCGGCGACGTGGCCTACGCCCTCGTCGTGCTCGGCGCCACAGGCCGCACGACGCTTCTGCGCTGCGACGCCCGTGCCGGCACGTGGAGCGTCGATGCGCGGTGAACGCCGGCGCGCGAGTCGAGTCAGTTTCCGCGATGGCCATCTGCCTCCGGCGGCGCGCGTGCGACCTGGCAGTGAGGTGATCGTAGTGGACCTCTCGAGCACCGGCGCGCTGCTGGAAGGTCTCAGCCGCCTGCGACCCGGTGGCCGCTGCGAGCTGACGCTCGCGCTGACTAGCGGCGACATCACGGTCAGGGCCAGGGTCGCGCGGTGTTTCGTCGCACGGCTCGAGCGGGCCGCGGCGGTAAGGTATCGGACCGCCGTTGCATTCGAGAGCCTGATCGACCTCTCGCCACGATGGCAGCACGTTATGGGGTATCAGGCGCTCGTGCCGGGGGCGACTGCCGCGCCGAGTGGGGTAGTGGATACCCACGCCAGTCGAACTGGCGGTCACGACTGCTCAAATTCGTTGGATTTCCCACGTGATTCGACCAGGAGGTAAGGTGGCATCGCCCTTGAAATCCCCAGCCTGCAGCCTCATGACTGGAGACAACTGGGCCCCGGCCCCCGTGGTCTCGGCAGGACGACGGCGAAGAGAGCGCCGGAGGGGGATCGCATCGCTCTGCGCGGCGTTGGCGACGACGTTGACACGGACGGATAGCGAGGCCCTGCGTTTCCGGCTACTGGATGGCATCCGCCGAATCGTGCCAGGCGCCCGGACCGTCGCGATTCGCGACTGGCAAGTCGGCGAGACGCGGATCGATCCTCCGCAGCAAGCCGGTCTCGTGACTTTCGAGATCCCGACCAGCGACCCGAGGCGCATCGCGATCCTCGACGCCGTGCCATGTCCTGGCCGTCAGCTCGACGACTGGGATCTTCAAACGCTGGCGTTGTCGAGCCAGGTCGGTGCGCTGGTTCTCGAAGTGGAGTTCCAGCGCGTAGCATCGCGACAGGAGGTCCGTCCGCCGGCGGACAACGATGGCGCCGCGCCGCTCATCGGGTCGACGCTCGCCATGCAGCGGCTGCGCGAGACCATCGAGCGGGTCGCGTCCAGCGATTTCACGGTGCTGATCGAAGGCGAGTCCGGCACCGGCAAGGAGCTCGTCGCACGACAACTGCACGACCTGAGCCCGCGCCGGGCCGGCCCATTCGTGCCGATCAACTGTGCGGCGCTGGTGGAGACGCTGCTCGAAGCGGAGCTCTTCGGCATTGAAGAGCGAACAGCCACCGGTGTGCGGGGACGCCGCGGCAAGTTCGAGTACGCCGACAACGGGACTTTGTTTCTCGACGAAGTGTCCGACTTGTCACTGTCGGCGCAGGCCAAGCTTCTGCGTGCGATTCAGGACCTGGCGGTCGAACGGGTCGGCGGCAACGGCATCCATCGCGTGGACATCCGGATTGTGGCCGCCACCAACCGCAGCCTGCGGAAGCTCGTCGCCGACGGGCTGTTCCGCGCTGACCTGTTCTACAGGTTGAGCGGTGTGGAGGTTCACGTGCCGGCCCTGCGCGAGCGGCAGTCGGACGTCCTGGAACTCGCCCGATATTTCCTCGACCGGCATCGAGGCACGCGACGGCTCGAGCTGTCGCCCGAGGCGTGTGACGCACTGCTGTTGTACGAGTGGCCCGGAAACGTGAGGGAACTGCAGCGCGTCATCGAGAACATGATTTGCCTGGCGCAGCACGACAAGGTCCGCCTCGACGATCTGCCGGCCAGTCTCCGCGGTGACTACGAGTCGTTCCTGATGCCCTCGATCGGCCGTGACGACACGCTCCGCGCATGGGCGAGCCGGTACGCGCGGCTCGTCTGGCTCCGCTGCGGGCAGAACAAGCGGCGGGCGTGCCGTGTGCTCGGCATCAGCTATCACACCCTCGACTCCTACCTTCGCTACAAGACCAAGGCGTCCGGTGCGCGCCACGGCCTGCCCGATCGTGACCCGCACGGCGCCCCGGTTGCCGCCTCGCCTCGAGAGCCATAGGACCATGTGGCGGCCCGCGCATCTTCGCGACGAGTGGCTTCAGCGATCGACCAGACAGGGACCCGCGCGGCCTGAGCCACAGCCTCACCTGCGCGGCAGGGTCTCGCGCACCGTCGACGGGCACGCGCTGCTCGCCGCGACCTGGGGCAGCCTGGCTTTCCGCAAGGACATTCGCGCAGACGGCAGCTTTCACGCGCTGATGGAGCAGGGTCGCGATCGGCTGGCGCTCTGCGGGTCGAGAGTGGGTCTCCACCTGACTTACGGAACCCGATCGTTGACGATCAGTCCGGCGGACGAGTGCATCACGGCCAGGCGCCGGGCGCGGGAGCTGTTGCTCGCGGCACCCGTCGCGCAGGTCTTCCGCCGGCTTGGTGGCGACCTCGAAGAGACCGGCGCCCTGAACCCCGAGGCGTGTGGCGTGCGTGTCACCGCCGCGCTGCTCGCCGAGATCGATGGCGACGAATCGGCCGTCAGGCGGCTGGGACGCGCCGTGATGGCGCACGAGCGGGCTTTGACGGGCGCCAGGTTGGGGCCGGGAGGGGAAGCAGGTGCCGTGCGGACGTTCGCGGAGCGAGTGGTGCGCGCAAGTGTCGATCTCGAGCAGCGCGTGATGCGGTCGTCCACGTGGAGTACCGCGCGCGCCGCCGCAGCGCTGGATTGGGCGCTGCAGGTCGAGTCGGCGACCTTCGAGCTTGCGGTGCTGGCGCCGTCCGCTCACGAGACGCCGCGCACATGGAGAAACCCATGATTCCGTGTATCTGTGCGTTGCTGCTGGCGATGTCACCTTCCACGCAGAAGGCGCCGAACTCGCCCGGTCCGGTATCCCAGGACGTGATTGTCATCGATGGACACAAGGACCCCTCCAAGATCCCGGAGTGGGCCGCCTGGGAGGATGGCTTCGCGACGATCGATGCCTGGATCGGGCGCGACAGCGGGTTCAATCACGACCTGCGGGAGGCGCTCACGCCGGATGAGTTCTCCGCGCTCGAGCGTGAAGCCGCCGCCCAGGCGACCAGACGGGCGGAAGCGATCCGCGAGACGCAGCCGTTGCGGCCAGAGCTGACAACGATCGATCCGAAGGACGCGGCAGCAGCGGCCAGGCTGCGCGACCGCATTCACGCCATCGACTTGAAGTACCGGCGCGCCACTCTGGCCGCGCGCGATCGTGTCCTTCAGTCGCTGTCACCCGGATCGCAGGCCGTGCTGCAGGCCTGGATCGAGCGGGGCAAGGCCACCATGATCTGCGAGGTCCCACGCAGCGAGCTGGCGCATTGGCGATCGCCCGAGTAGCTGAGGTCGTTAGGAGGCTCCGTGACAGTCAGCGCTCGCACTCTCGTCCTTCTGGCCGTTTTCTGTGCGATGGAAGGAGCATCGCAGGCTCAGTTGCTCAATTGCGGAACGATTACCACGCGGCACGACATGCGGCAGACGCCGAATTACAAGCGATCGGTCGACGTCACGGCAACGACGTCGCGCTCCGCGAATCTTTGCCTGATCGAGCTCCAGACCGAAGTCTGGGTTGACGCTCTGTCGACGTACGTCACGATGAAGCGCGACCTCTACTCGGCGACAGCGACACAAACGCGGGGCGTGCCCACGTACGGCCTGTGGAACTCCACGGCCAACCACTGGATGATCTGGACGGGAAGCTCTGTCTGGACGAATCTCGGGAGGACGTTCGCAAAAACGATCGTCGAGCAGGCACCGTCGGCCGCGGATCTATGTCCGATCACGGCGCTCGACTGTCCTCCTGGCTACTTGTACGATGCGGGCCGCTGCGACTGCAAGACCACCAGCCCGATCCTGATCGATACGGCCGGTGACGGCTATCGCCTGACCGGTGCAGACGCTGGGGTGCAGTTCGATCTGGATGCGGACGGCCAGCCTGCGGAGCGCGTGGCTTGGACGGAACACAACTCCGATGATGCGTGGCTCGTTCTCGACCGGAACGCCAACGGCGTCATCGACTCCGGCGAGGAGCTGTTCGGCAGCCGGACGCCCGCGTTTGCCGACAGCAGCGAGCCCCGTGCCGTGAACGGCTTCGAGGCGCTGTTGCTGGCCGAAGGGCCGTCGTATGGCGGCGGGACGGCCGACCGCGTCATCGACGCGCACGATGCCGTGTTCTCGCGCCTTCGCCTCTGGTTCGACCGCAACCACGACGGCCGCACCGATCGCGGAGAGCTCGTCTCTCTCCCCGACGCGGGCATCGTCTCGGTGAGCACGTTGTACAAGGAGGTCGGCAGGCGGGATCAATACGGCAACCTCTACAAGCTGGCCGGGAAGGCGATGGTCCGCACGCCGGATGGCCAGATTGTCGAACGCCGGATTTACGACGTGTACCTCACGGTGTGGCAGCCCGATGCTGCCGGAAAGCCGCACGCGTCGGCGCGGTGAAGGGCAGGCGCGAGCCGCGCCTGCAGCGGCTCGCGCCACACCTCAGAATTTGTAGGCCAGCGACACGAGGAGCGCCAGGTCGTTCTCCTTCACTCCCGCCGGGGCTTCGTCTTGAGCGTGTCGAGCAGGTCCACCTTTGGACGCCGAGGATCTGCATCGCCCTCCCGACTCTAACTCGTCGCCATCGACGCGCAGAATCGCGAGCCCTCGCTTCAGCTGGCCGTGACTGACCGGCGGCCGCGCTTTTGGTGGGCGCTGCGCCTTGACCCCCTGCGGACGCGCATAGTACCTTGGGATGTTCGGCCATCCCGCGCGCGCCCAATGAGTCAGGTCGAGACGTCCACACTGCAGAAGACCCCGCTTCACGCCCGGCACGTCGCCCTCGGCGCCCGCATGGTGCCCTTCGGCGGCTGGGACATGCCCGTGGAGTATTCTGGCATCTCCGACGAACACCTCACTGTCCGTACGAGCGCCGGGCTGTTTGACGTGAGCCACATGGGCGAGATCGAAGTCGCGGGCGACGACGCCTTGGCTGCGGTCCAGCGGATCACGAGCAACGACGCCGCGAAGCTGAAGGTCGGGCAGATTCAATACTCCGGTCTGACCACCGAACAGGGCGCCTTCGTGGACGACTTGCTCGTCTACCGACTCGCCGACGCGCATTTCCTGCTCGTCGTGAACGCCGGCAACATCGCGAAGGACTTCGCCTGGATCAGCGAGCAGATCAAGCCGGCCGGCGACGCGGTCGCCGTGAACTCGAGCAGCCGGTATGCGCTGATCGCGCTCCAGGGCCCGGCCTCGCGCGAGATCCTGCAGATGCTGACGGGCGTGGACCTCGCGGCGATCAAGTACTACTGGTTCGCGACCGGGGAAGTGGCCGCGATCCGCGCGACGATCTCCCGCACGGGGTACACCGGCGAAGACGGCTTCGAAGTCTTCGTCGCGCCGCAGTACGCCGAGCGGCTCTGGGACGCCATCCTGCAGGCAGGCAAGCCGGCCGGCCTGAAGCCCGCCGGCCTTGGCGCGCGCGACACGCTGCGCCTCGAGGCGGCCATGCGCCTTTATGGGAACGACATCGACGACACCACGTCGGTGCTCGAAGCCGACCTCGAGTGGATCCTCTCGTGGACCAAGGGCGACTTCGTCGGCCGCGCCGCGCTCGAGCGGCAGAAGGCGAACGGCCGTCCGCGCAGGATCGTGGGGTTCGAGATGATCGACCGCGCCATCGCGCGGCACGGTCACCCCGTGTACATCGACGGCCAGCAGGCCGGCCTGGTCACCAGCGGCACGCAGACGCCGTTCCTCAAGAAGGCCATCGGCATGGCGTACGTGCCGGCGGCCACCCCCGACGGCAGCGACATCGAAGTCGATGTTCGCGGCCGCCGCGCCAAAGCCCGCATCGTCCCACTGCCGTTCTACAAGCGGCCGAGGAAGTAGCGCATGTATCCCGACTCGCTCAAGTACACGAAGGACCACGAGTGGATCAGCCTGGCCGGCGGCGTCGGCCGCGTCGGCATCACCAACTTCGCGCAGGAGCAACTGGGCGATGTCGTCTACGTCGATCTGCCCGACGTGGGGACGACGGTGGCGCAGGGGCAGTCGTTCGGCACGATCGAGTCCGTGAAGGCGGTGTCGGAGCTGTTTGCTCCGGTGTCTGGCGAAGTGGTCGAGGTCAACCCGGCGCTCAAGGACAAGCCGGAGATGGTGAACTCTGCGCCGCACGACACGTGGATGGTGGCGATCAAGCTGGCGAACCCGGGCGAGGCAGATGCGCTGCTGAACGCTGACGCGTACGGCGCGCTGATCAAGTAGGGCCGAACTTCAGTTCGGCCAACGAGGGCAGACTTCCGAGACATGAGAGACGACAGGTTCGACGCGTTCGAGCGGCGCCACATCGGTCCCCGTGACGCCGACATCACTGACATGCTGCGGGTCGTTGGCGCCTCGTCGCTCGAGGCGCTGGTTGACGAAGTGGTGCCACCCGCCATCCGCACGGGCCATCCCCTGAACCTGCCGCCGGGCCTGCCCGAGCACGACTACCTGCAGGCCGTCGCCGCCATCGCCGCGAAGAACCGCGTCTTCCGATCCTTCATCGGCCTCGGCTACTCCGACACGATCACGCCGCCGGTCATCCTCCGCAACATCATGGAGAACCCCGGCTGGTACACGCCCTACACCCCGTATCAGGCCGAGATCGCCCAGGGCCGGCTCGAGTCGCTCCTCAACTTCCAGACGATGGTCAGGGACTTGACGGGGATGGAAGTGGCGAACGCGTCGCTGCTGGACGAGCCGACGGCGGCGGGCGAGGCGATGACGCTGCTGCACCGCGTGCAGCCGAAGCGCGGCGCCGCACGAGACACGTTCCTGGTGTCGTCGCACACGTGGCCGCAAACACGCGCCGTGCTCGAGTCGCGCGCCGAGCCGCTCGGGCTCACCGTTCGCGTTGTCGACCCGGGCGACATCGCGTTCGACGGCACCGTCTTCGGCCTGCTGCTGCAGTATCCCGACGAGACGGGCGCGGCGGAGCCGCTGAACGCGCTGATCGCCCGCGCGCACGAGGCCGGCGTCCTCGTCGCCGTTGCGACCGACCTGCTGGCGCTGACGCTGCTCACGCCGCCCGGAGAATCGGGTGCCGACGTGGTCTTCGGCAACTCACAGCGCTTCGGCGTGCCGCTCGGCTACGGAGGCCCGCACGCGGCGTTCTTCGCGACGCGTGAGGCTCACGTCCGGCACATGCCGGGCCGCATCATTGGCGTCTCGGTGGATTCCAGCGGCCGGCGCGCCTACCGCATGGCGCTGCAGACGCGCGAGCAGCACATCCGCCGCGAGAAGGCGACGTCGAACATCTGCACCGCGCAGGCCCTGCTGGCGAACATGGCGGCGATGTACGCCGTGTTCCATGGCCCGAAGGGCTTGCGGGCCATCGCCGAGCGCGTGCGCGACCATGCGGCGTCGCTGGCCGCGGCCCTCGAGAGCCTCGGCTACCGGCAGGTCAACGACGTGTTCTTCGACACGCTCCGCGTGAAGCTTGGCAGCGTGTTGCGAGCGACGGTCGAAGAGGACGCCCTCGACGCCGGCCTGAACTTCCGGTACCTCGACGACCAGCACGTGGCGATCGCTCTCGACGAGACGGTGCGTGCGTCAGATCTGACGGCAATTGCCGGCGTGTTCGCCCGCGCGGCGGGGAAGCCGGTGCCCGTGGTCTCCTCCGTCGAGGCGTCCGCGCTGCCGGCAGGTCTCTCGCGCACGACCGCGTTCCTGGAGCACCCGGTCTTCAACCGCCACCACTCCGAGACGGAGATGATGCGCTACATCCGCAGCCTCGAGCGGAAGGACATCGGCCTGGACACGTCGATGATCCCGCTCGGCTCCTGCACGATGAAGCTGAATGCCGCGGCCGAGATGATCCCCGTGACGTGGCCGGAGTTCTCCCGCCTGCACCCATTCGTTCCGATCAAGCAGGCGGCCGGCTACGCCGAAGTGTTCACGTCGCTCGAGGCCGCGCTGTGCGAGGTCACCGGCTTCGCGGCCGTTTCTCTTCAGCCGAATTCCGGCGCCCAGGGCGAACTGGCCGGCCTGCTCGTCATCCGCGCCTGGCATCAGAGCCGCGGCCAGGGCCACCGCAACGTCGTCTTGATTCCCGCCTCGGCGCACGGCACCAACCCGGCGAGCGGGGTGATGGCCGGGATGAAAGTGGTCGTGACCGCCAGCGACTCCCGCGGCTACATCGACCTGGCGGATCTCAAGAAGAAGGCCGACGAGCACGCCGGCGATCTCGCGGCGTTGATGGTCACGTACCCGTCCACGCACGGCGTCTACGAGGAATCGATTCGCGAGATCTGCGCCATCGTCCACGAGCACGGCGGCCAGGTCTACATGGACGGCGCGAACATGAACGCGCAGGTCGGGCTCACCAGCCCGGCAGCGATCGGCGCCGACGTGTGCCACCTGAACCTGCACAAGACGTTCGCGATTCCACACGGCGGGGGAGGCCCTGGCATGGGGCCCATCGGCGTTGCGGCGCACCTCGCGCCGTTTCTTCCCGGTCATCCGCTGGCAGCGACCGGCGGGAAGCAGGCGATCCTGCCGGTCTCGGGCGCGCCGTGGGGAAGCGCGAGCATCCTGCTGATCTCGTACGGCTACATCCAAATGCTGGGGGCCGAGGGGCTAGCCAACGCGACACGCTTCGCGATCCTCAACGCCAACTACCTGAAGTCGCGGCTCGAGCGCCACTACGACGTGCTCTACACGAACTCACGCGGCCGCGTGGCCCACGAGATGATTTTCGACCTGCGCGGGTTCAAGCCGGCCGGCGTGGACGAAACGGACGTTGCGAAGCGGCTGATGGACTACGGCTTCCACGCGCCCACGGTCTCGTTCCCCGTGCCCGGCACGCTGATGATCGAGCCCACCGAGAGCGAGCCGAAGGAAGAACTGGATCGGTTCTGCGACGCGATGATCGCTATCCGCGCGGAGATCGACAACGTGGTGTCCGGGAAGGTCGATCCGAAGGACAACGTCCTCAAGAACGCGCCGCACACCGCCGCGATGGTCACCGACGATGGGTGGAGTCACCCGTATTCGCGGCGAGAGGCCGCCTTCCCGCTGCCGTGGCTGACCGAGCACAAGGTGTGGCCGGCCGTCGGGCGCATCGACAACCCGTTCGGCGACCGCAACCTGATGTGCATCTGCCCGCCTGTCGAGGACTACATCGAACAGACTTAGGAACTGACGATGTCGGGTCCTCACGGAGCTGACGCGGTCGGGTCCTGGAGTAGGATCGACGCATGCCGGGAGCGGTTTACGTCAACGGTCGCATCACGCCTGAAGATCAGGCGGTGGTGCCGGTGTTCGACCACGGGTTTCTGTACGGCGAAGGCGTGTACGAGGTGTGCCGCACGTATCGCGGGCGGCCATTCCTGCTCGACCGGCACCTGCACAGGCTGCGGACATCGGCCGGTCTCATTGCTCTGACGGTTCCACACTCCGACGGCGAGTTCGAGACGCGCATCAGCGACACGATGGCGGCCGCGGGGCTGTTCCCCTGGCGGACCGGCGGGGCCGACGCGTACATCCGGTTGCTGCTCACGCGCGGCGTCGGCGAGCTGACCTACGACCCTGCGGCGACGCCCACCCCGACGCTGGTAATCATCGCGCGGCCGCACAAGACGCCCGATCCGCGCATTTACGAGGACGGCGTCGGCGTCTCGATCGTATCAATCCAGCGCAACGCCCCGGCGGCGCTGAACCCGCTCATCAAGTCGAACAACCTGCTGAACAACGCGCTGGCGATGCAGGGCGCGCTCGCGCGCGGCGGCTTTGAAGCCGTCATGCGCAATGCGCGAGGCGAGCTGGCCGAGTGCAGCCAGTCGAACCTCTTCGTGGTGTCGGGCGGCGTCGTCCGGACGCCGCCGCTCGAGTCGGGCCTGCTGGCCGGAATCACGCGCCAGTTCGTGCTCGAGCTGTGCCGCGACGAAGGTGTCGTCGCCGAGGAAGTCACCCTGCACGACGCCGACCTGCTGGAGGCAGACGAGGCGTTCATCACGAGCAGCACCAGGGAGATCGTGCCGGTGGCGCGTGTGGATCACACCACGATCGGCGGCGGCAAGCCCGGATCGCTGACGAAGCAGCTCATCGCGGCGTTCCGCGCCGGAGTTGAGCGACTGTGCTCCGCTCCCACCCTGCAATCGTAGCGCCCCGTTTCAGCTGGGCCGTACGGCCGAACTGAAGTTCGGCCCTACGTACAACTGTTGTCCCTTTCAGGACCGACTGCGTCAGTTCCGAAGGACCCCACATCGTCAGTTCAACAAGACCCGACTGCGTCAGTTCCAAAGGACCCGACATCGTCAGTTCCCAACTCTGATGTATGCTCGACCGCCTGAGCATGCGAATCCTCAACAGCAGCCAGATGCGGGAAGCCGATCGCCGCACGATCGACGAGATCGGCATTCCCGCGATCGTCCTGATGGAGAACGCCGGGCGCCAGGTCGTGGCGGCCATCGAGGCGATGTTCGCCGACCTCACCGACCTGAGCGTCGCGGTGCTGTGCGGCCGCGGCAACAACGGCGGCGACGGCTTCGTCGTCGCGCGCACGCTGCTGCAGCGCGGCGTCGAGGTCTCGACCTTCCTTGTCGGCGAAGTGGGCGAAGTGCGTGGCGAGGCTCGTGTGAACCTCGAGATTCTCGGCCATCTCGGCCATACGATCGTCGAGATCAACGATTCGCAGGCCTGGGAGCTGCACTTCTCGGAGATTCGCGGCTGCGACATGCTCGTCGACGCGCTCTTCGGCACCGGGCTGAAGACTCCGCTCGCGGGTCTCTTCGAGACCGTGGCGGCCGACATCAACGCGAGCGATCTCGCGGTCGTGTCGGTGGACATTCCGTCTGGGCTGTCGGCCGACACGCCGGAGCCGATCGGCCCGCACATCGACGCGACGATGACCGTCACGCTGGCGGTCCCGAAGCTGCCGCTGGTGCTGCCGCCAGGCGAGCGGCATTGCGGCGACGTGGTGATTGCCGACATCGGGATCCCGGAGGCGGCGATCGAATCCGTCGAGGGACCGTATCTCGAACTGCTCACGCGCGACGTGGTCCGTCCGCTCGTCGAGCCCCGGCCCGCCGATTCACACAAGGGGGACTACGGCCACGTGCTCGTGGTCGCCGGCGGGCGGGGCAAGATTGGTGCGGCGCACCTGTCGGCCATGGGCGCGCTGAAGTCTGGCGCCGGGCTGGTCACCGTCGCCACGCCTGCGTCGTGTCAGCCGCTGGTGGCCGTGATGGCGCCGGAATACATGACCGACCCGCTGGTCGAAGGGCCCGAGGGCGGCGTGGCGCTGGAGTCGCTCGAGCACGTGCTCACGCGTCAGGCCGATGTCATCGCCGCGGGCCCCGGACTGGGAACTGCCCATGGCACCGTGGCGTTCGTGCGCGGCCTGCTGCAGCGGGCAGGCGTGCCGCTGGTCCTCGACGCCGACGCGCTCAATGCGTTCGCGGACGCGCCAGAGCTGCTGGTCGGCCCGGAAGGGCGCGACGTCATAATCACGCCGCATCCGGGTGAGCTGGCCCGGCTGGTGGGCGTGACCACCGCCGACGTGCAGGCGAACCGAATCGAGGTCGCGCAGGGATTCGCCGAGACTCACCAGCTCTACGTCGTCCTGAAGGGCCACCGCACTATCGTTGCGACCCCGGAAGGACGCGTGTTCGTCAATCCGACGGGGAATCCGGGCATGGCCACCGGCGGCATGGGCGATCTGCTGACCGGGATGATCGCCGCGTGGCTCGCGCAACTGCTCGACGCGGAAGCTGCCTGCAAGCTGGCCGTCTACCTGCACGGGCTCGCCGGCGATCTCGCGGAAGCCGCCGAAGGGGAAGTGGCGCTCACGCCGAGCGACGTCGTCGCGCAGCTCGGCGACGCCGTGCTGGAGCTGACGGCGCGAAGGAAGGTCGAGAAGAAGGACTGAAGACGTCTACGTGATTGCGATCCGGCGTCCGCTGTCGGCGTGTTCCAGACGCACCTCGATCACCGGCCCGATCGGACGTTCCGGCAGGCGGTCCGCCCACTCAATCGCCATCACCGTCGCCGGCGTCATGAGATCTTCCAGGGCGAGATCCGTGATCTCACGCGGCGTGAGGCGATAGAGATCCACGTGCTGCAGCGTCACCTGCGGCCCGCGATACTCCTGGACGATGGTGAACGTGGGGCTGCTGACCTCGGCGGGGTCGATGCCAAAGCCCTCGGCAAGGCCTCTGACGAATGCGGTCTTCCCGGCGCCGAGCTCGCCGTAGAGCAGGATGGTGGTGCCGGACGCCGCGCGCGCCGCGAGTGCCCGGCCCGCGGCTCCCGTGTCGGCTTCTGACGCCGCGACGAACGCTTCCGCGCGCTCGCCCTTCGTTCTTGTCCCTTCGTCGTTCGACAAGCTACTCAGATCGGTAGTTCGGCGCTTCCTTCGTGATCGCGACGTCGTGCACGTGGCTTTCGCGCACGCCGGCCGGAGTGATCCGCACCAGCTTCGCGTCGCGCTGAAGCGCCGGGATGTTCGCCGCTCCGCAATAGCCCATGCCGGCGCGCAGGCCGCCGACGAGCTGATGAATCATCGCGGCGACCGAGCCCTTGTGCTGCACGCGGCCCTCGATCCCCTCCGGCACCAGCTTGTCGCTGCCGCCGGCGTCGAGATCGAACTCGTCCTGGAAGTAGCGGTCGCGGCTGCCGCGGCGCATCGCGCCGATCGAGCCCATCCCGCGATACTCCTTGAAGCTGCGGCCCTGGTAGATGATCATCTCGCCCGGGCTCTCGTCGGTGCCGGCGAAGAGGTTGCCGATCATGGTGCAGCTGGCGCCGACGGCGATGGCTTTCGTGATGTCGCCGGAGAACCGGATGCCGCCGTCGGCGATCACCGGCACGCCGTGCGGCGCCGCGACCCGGGCGCATTCCATCACGGAGGTGATCATCGGCACGCCGACGCCGGCGATGATGCGCGTCGTGCAGATCGAGCCGGCGCCAATCCCTACCTTCACCGCATCCACTCCCAGCTCGATCAGCGCCTCGGTCGCCTCCGCCGTCGCCACGTTCCCGGCGACGATGTCCACGTCGCGCCACTGACGGCGGATGCGCTTGACGATGTCGAGCACGTTCTGCGAGTGACCGTGCGCCGTGTCCACGACGATGGCGTCCACATGAGCCGCCACCAGCGCTTCGACGCGATCCATCGTGTCCTTCGCGATCCCCACCGCGGCCGCCACGCGCAGGCGGCCGAGCGAGTCCTTGCAGGCGTTGGGGTACTTCACCATCTTCTGGATGTCTTTGACGGTGATGAGGCCCTTCAACCGGAAGTCCGCGTCCACGACGAGCAGCTTCTCGACCTTGTGCTGGTGCAGGATCTCGCGCGCGTCCTCGAGCGTCGTCCCCACCGGAACGGTGAAGAGCGGATCCTTCGTCATCACGTCGGCGATCAGCCGGGTCACGTTGGTCTCGAACCGCAGGTCCCTGTTCGTGAGGATGCCGAGCAGCCGGCCCTCCTTGCGTCCCCCTTCGGTGATGGGCACGCCGGAGATCCGGTATTTCTTCATCAGCTCCTGGGCTTCGTGAATCCGGTTTTCCGGGGCGAGCGTGATCGGGTTCACGATCATGCCGCTCTCCGACCGCTTCACGCGATCCACTTCCGTCGCCTGCTCCTCGATGGAGAGATTCTTGTGGATGACGCCGATCGCGCCGTGCTGCGCCATCGCGATCGCCAAAAGCGACTCGGTGACCGTATCCATCGCCGCGCTCGCCAGAGGCACGTTGAGGGCGATGTTGCGTGTGAACCGGGTGGTGACGTCCACCTGTGTCGGCACGACTTGCGAGTGCCGTGGAACCAGCAGGACGTCGTCGAACGTGAGGGCAGTGGCGATGGCGGTGCCGAGGTCGATGGCGGAAGGGGCGGTCTTGAGGTCCATGTCTCCCATCACTGGTTGGCGCCGTGACACTTCTTGTACTTCTTGCCGCTCCCGCAAGGACACGGGTCGTTCCGGCCGACCTTGGGCTCCTCGCGCTTCACCGTCTTGATCGTGTCGTCGCCGCCGACGCGCGCCGGTTTCGGCCGCGATGGCGCGAACGGGGATGCGGAATCGACCCCGGGCTCAGCAACCGCCGCCGCCGATCCCTTCCCGGCCTGACCACCGGCGCCGAACACACTGTTCGGCGACGCACTCGGGTCGTTCAGGATGAGCGGCGTCGGACGGCGTGGCGCCGGCCTGCGAACGGCCACGCCCGGGCCTTCCTCCGAGATCATCGGACGGAGCCACCACATCGCGCGGACCATCTCCTCTTCCACGCGCGCCTTCATGTCCTGGAACAGCGTGAAACTCTCGCGCTTGTACTCGACGAGCGGATCGCGCTGGCCGTAGCCGCGCAGGCCGATGCCTTCCTTGAGATGGTCGAGGCTGTAGAGGTGGTCCTTCCACTGCGCATCGACGATCTGGAGCATGATGTCGCGCTCGATCTTGCGCAGCAGTTCCGCTCCAAGAAGTTTCTCCTTCTCGTCGTAGCTGCGCTGGATGCGTTCCCAGAGCGCGTCGCGAATCTCCCCGGTCGACATCCGATCGAAGTCGATGCCGGCGTAGTCGTCGCCCTCGAGCGCGAACAGGCGGGACACTTCCTGACGCAGGGCCCCGAGATCCCACTCCTCGACGTCCATCTCCTGACCGGCGAAGCGGTCGATGGTGTCGTCGAGCAGGTCCTCGGCCACCTGCAGCAGGTACCCATGGGAGTCGATGGTTTCTTCGCCCTCGTCCACCCGAATCCGGCCTTCGAGCAACTGGCGGCGCAGCGTGTAGATGTTCTCCCGCTGCTTGTTCATCACGTCGTCGTATTCGAGCAGGTGCTTGCGGACTCCGAAGTTCTGCGCCTCCACCTGCTTCTGCGCGCGCTCGATGGCCCGTGTGACCATGCCGTGCTCGATGGGAACGCCTTCTTCCATGCCGAGCTTCTGCATCAGGCCCGAGATGCGATCCGACCCGAAGATGCGCATCAGGTCGTCTTCGAGCGACAGGTAGAAGCGCGAGGAGCCGGGGTCGCCCTGGCGGCCCGCGCGGCCGCGCAGCTGGTTGTCGATGCGCCGCGCCTCGTGCCGCTCGGTACCGACGATGTGGAGGCCGCCCATGTTGACGACCTCTTCGTGATCCGTCTCGCACTGCTGGCGGAAGAACGTGAAGATGCGCTCCCAGTCGGCGCGCGGGACCCGATAGAAGCTGTCGATGTGGAAGAAGTAGACGAACTCCTCATCGTCCACGAAGCGCGCCTGATCGCGTGGGATCTTCTCGGCGACCTCCTCGGCCAGCGTCTGCTGGCGGGCCATGTACTCGGGGTTGCCCCCGAGCAGGATGTCGGTGCCGCGGCCGGCCATGTTCGTGGCGATGGTGACCGTGCCCTTGCGCCCGGCCTGCGCGACGATCTCGGCTTCCTGCGCGTGGTATTTCGCGTTCAGCACGACGTGCTTGATGCCGCGCTTCTTGAGCATCGATGAGAGCCGCTCGGACTTCTCGATCGACACCGTGCCGACCAGCGCCGGCCGACCGGTGTTCTGCTTCTCGAGGATGTCGGTGACGATCGAGTCGTACTTCTCGCGCTCGGTGCGGTAAACCGTGTCGGGCTCTTCGATGCGAACCAGATCGCGGTTCGTCGGGATGACGTTGACGTCGAGCTTGTAGATCTTCGCGAACTCCTCGGCCTCGGTGTCGGCCGTGCCGGTCATGCCCGACAGCTTGCCGTACTTGCGGAAGTAGTTCTGGAAGGTGATGGTGGCGAGCGTCTGGTTCTCGCGCTCGATCTTCACCTTCTCCTTGGCCTCGACGGCCTGGTGCAGCCC
>Ga0207701_10000053_pt1 | contig 93444 bp, 83 predicted proteins | sample KBSSwiSSwithPhiX_FD_184294 | JGI IMG/M metagenome (GOLD analysis project Ga0207701, IMG submission 184294) | Switchgrass rhizosphere bulk soil microbial communities from Kellogg Biological Station, Michigan, USA, with PhiX - S5 (SPAdes) (version 2) | ecosystem: Environmental > Terrestrial >...
CTCCGTGGCGAAAATCCTCCGTGTCTCCGCGGCGCGTCAGCTCCGTGGCGGGATACGGCCATACGCGGCGAGCGTCGCTTCGACCATCCTCTCTACGCTGAACTTCTCCGTGGCGCGTGCGCGGCCGGCTTCGCCCATGCGCCGGCGTCGCGGTTCGTCCTGCAGCAGCTGCACGATAGCCTGAGCCAGCGCAGCGGGATCGTGCGTCGGCACGATCAGCCCGGTCTCTTCGTGGGCGACGGCCTCGGGAATGCCCCCCGCACGCGTGCCGATGCACGCCTTCGCGGCGGCCATGGCGTCGAGCAGCGACGTCCCCAGCCCTTCGGTCTCCGAGCTCAGCACGAACAGGTCGAATCCCTTGATGCACGCCAGCACGTCGTCGCGAAAGCCCGGCAGCACGACGTGGCGCTCGAGGTGGAGCTGTTTGACGCGATGCTCGAGCTGCGGCCGGAGCGGGCCTTCGCCGAGAACCACCAAGCGGGCATCGGGCACCTGAGCGAGCACCATGGGCATCGCTTCGATCAGGTGCCGCTGGCCTTTGTGCGGCACCAGCGCGGCGACGTTGCCGACGACTGGCGCGTTGTGGGGCAGGAAGAACAGCGCGCGCACGTTCACCGGCGCCAGCCGCTCGATGCGGCCTACATCGATGCCTTCGTAGACGGTGACCACGTTCGCGGCGCCCACGCCGTCGGCGATCAGCAGATCGCGAATCGCGTTCGACGAGGCGATGAACAGATCGACCTGGCGGTACTTCCAGCGCGAAAACGAGTTGCGCTTCAAGCGGAAGTCCACTCGACGCGCCGCGACCAGCGCCGGCGTCGGCGACCGCGTGAGCATCGACAACGCCATCGACGCCATCGCCACGCCGTGCGGATCGTGCGCGTGCACCACGTCCGGGCTCAGGCGCTGCACCACGCGCGACAGCTTCCACGCCGCTTTCAGGTCCAGCTCATGTCCCGGCGCGAGGGGGACGAGGTCCAGGCCTTCCGCGGCACGGCGCCGCAGCTCACCATCCGGATGCGCCACCAGCGTGGCGCGGTGGCCCAGCGCGCGCAGGCCGAGCACCGTGACGAGCACCTGGTTCTGGCCGCCGCGCCAGGATCGGGCCGTGTCGATGTGCAGCGAAAACACGTCGCTCAGCGATCGGAGGAAGAAGGCGTCCCGGCGGTGCGGGTCTGCTGCTGCAGCTCCCAGAGCTTCGCGAACTTGAGCAGCACGTAGTAGGAGTTGAGCAGCGACACGATCAGGCCCGGCGTACCCTGCCGGAAGCCGCCGCGCGCGACGTAGTTACGCGCGAACGCCAGCGGCGGGTGGATGGCGATCCGTCCCCACGAGGATCGGCGGCCCTGCGCGTGCATCTCTCTCGCCGCCAGCGTCGTATAGCGTTCGATCGTGTCGAGGTGATCGGAAATCCCCGTGTAGGGGTAGTGGAGCAGCTCGCCGTGCAGCGTGCCCGTCGGCCCGTTCAGCCGGACCGACTCGTGGACGCGCACGCGATCCCATTGGCCGGCGCGCCGGTCGTACAGCCGCAGCTGCCAGTCGGGCCACCAGTCGGTGCAGCGGATCCATCGTCCAAGGTAGTTCGCGACACGCGGGACGCGAAAGCCGCGTGCGGAGGGCTCCGTGCCGAGCGTGTGCGCGATCTCGTCGCCGAGCGCCAGGCTCACGCGTTCGTCGGCGTCGAGAGAAAGCACCCAGTCGTTGCGCGCCAGGCCGGCCGCGTGGTTCTTCTGGTCCGAATAGCCGCTCCAGGCCCTCACCTCGACGCGCGTCGCGTGCTCGCGAGCGATGGACACGGTCTCGTCGGTGCTCCCGGAGTCGACGACGATCCGCTCGTCGGCCCAGGCGACCGATTCGAGCGCCGCGCGGATGTGAGCGGCTTCGTTGCGGGTGATGACGGTGACCGACACCAGCGGCACAGGCGAGACTGTAGCAGAGCTGTGGACTGCGGACCACAGGCCGGCGGGCTACGGGAAGTACGTAGGGCCCAGCTTTAGCTGGGCCATCGGGCGATGGCCGAACTGAAGTTCGGCCCTACGTACGTCGTGCTTTTACGGTCCGACCGTGCCGCTGAGGGCGCCAGCGGTTCCGGCGGTGACCGCGCCACCGAGCGTCGTGCTGGTGCCGCCCACGGGGGAGACGCCGCCGCCGCTGACGGGCGCGACCTGCACGGTCTCGTAGTCGACCTGCGACTTGTTGTAGTCGAGCACCGCACGCAGCTCGTTGCTCCGCGCCTGCGAGAGATCGCGCTGCGCCTGGAACACCTCGAAGCTGGTCGACATGCCTGCCGCGAACTTCTTTTCCTCGGCCTCGAGCCGCCGCTCGGCCAGCACGCGGGCGGCCTTGGTGGCGTCCACGCGCTTCGAGTTGGCGAGCAGCGTCCGCGCCGAGTCACGGACCTGCTGCGCCACCTGCAGCTCGAGGTCGCGCAGACTGATGTCGATCTGCTGCTTCTCGACCTTCGCGCGGCCGTAAGAAGCGTCCGCGATGCTGTTGCCGATCGGGTAGTTGACGTTGAGCGCGAACTGCCACGTGGGGAACTTGGCACCCAGCACGTCCTTCATCATGTCCCAGTACCCCTTCTCGGCCGTTCCGATGATGGGTGGGGGGAAGCCATCGCCGCCACGGATCAACTGCGTGCCGCCGAGACCGGTGCTGTTGTAGGCGAACTGCAGGTTGAGGCCGGGCAGCGTCTGGTTCTTGAAGTACTTCAGGTTGTAGTCGGTGATGTCCATCCGCTTGCGCGCCGCGATGAGGTCGGTCCGCTCCTGTATCGCGCGCGACGTGGCGCCGGCCAGGTCCACGGCCTGCAGCTGGAACGGCGCCGTGTCGGTCGGCTTGAGGTTCATCGACCAGAAGTCGGGCGTCCTCGGATCGAAGATCAGCGTGCGCAGCCCGTCCTCGGACTGGCCGATGGACGCCTCCGCCAGGATCACCGCCTCTTCGCGGCTGGCCACTTCGGATTCAGCCTGGACGATGTCGATGGGCGCCAGCGTGCCGATTTCGACGCGCGATCTGGTGTTGCGGAGCGACTCCTGCGCGAGGTCGAGCGACTCCTTGGCGACGGCCAGCGAGTTGATCGAGAAGACGTAGTCCCAGTAGGCGTTCTTGACGGAACGCGTCGTGAGCGCCACGGCTTGCCGCAGCCCTACGTCAGCGATCTCGCGGTTCTTCTTCGCCTGGTAGACCTGCTGTCGGACGGTGTCGAACTTGAAGTTCCGGAGCAGCGGCTGGCTCACCTGCACGTCGACGTTGCCGCTCAGCTGCGGGTTGAAACTGCTGAAAATGTTGTTGCTGTCGAAGCGGGAGCTGTCCCACGAGACGGTCGCGTTGGTGCCGTACGTGAAGAGTTTCTGCAGCTGCGCGTTGCCGCCGAAGTTCGTGCTCGTGATCGTGTCCTCGCCGCCCGACAGGAAGCTGCTCGGCGGCTGATCCTGGTGGCGGTAGTTCACGGCGCCGCCGAAGATCGGCGTGTAGGTCGCCAGCGCCTGCGCGATCGTGTAATCCTGCAGCTCAGGATTGAGGCGCTCGACCTGGATGCCCAGGTTCTGCTGCAGCGCCAGCTGCACGGCTTCGTCGATCGAGAGCGGCCGGGCGGGCCCGGTGCTCTCAATGGCCTGCTGGGTCGCGGCCGTGGCCGGTGCGGCCGGCGGCGTCTGAGGCTGCGGCGGCAGCGGCTGTTGCTGTGCGAACGTAGTGCTTGCGGCGCCCAGGAGCATCGCGGCGGCCAAGAGGGCGCGCGCGCCAGGGCGGGGCAGAAGGTGCATGGGACGGTGCTCCAAATGTGAGAACGGCGTAGACCCGGGTATCGGCAGACTTTCCCCGGCACGGCCGGGAGGTCATGGTGGAATAGACGGATGACCTGCTGCGGGAGTTTCCGAGGCCGTCGGCGATTGTATACTAGCCCTTCCCCCACCCGGCGATCGGTCCCGCAATCGGGCGCCGTTCGTGCCGATTTCGGGACTCTCCGCCTGTGACCCACGACGAGCTCCTGCATCTGTTCCGCCAGTCCGGCGCTCTGCTCGAAGGCCACTTCCGTCTGTCGTCGGGTCTGCACAGCCCCGGGTACATGCAGTCCGCGCTCGTGCTCCAGCATCCGCGCGACGCGGCGACGCTCGGTGAAGCGCTCGGCCCCGCGCTCCAGGGCTACGGCGCGACGGCCGTCCTCTCTCCCGCACTCGGCGGCATCGTCATCGGCCATGAGGTGGCGCGCGCGCTTGGGGTACGCGCGATTTTCGCCGAGCGGCAGGACAGCCGGCTGACTTTGCGGCGTGGCTTCACGTTGAGCCCCGAGGACAAGGTGATCGTGGTGGAGGACGTCGTCACAACGGGACTCTCGACGCGCGAAACGATCGAGGTCGCGCGTGCGGCAGGCGCCACCGTCGTGGCCGCGGCCGCGATCGTCGATCGCAGCGGTGACTCGACAGACCTCGGCGTGCCTTTCCACGCGCTGTTGCGCATCAACCTGCCCACGTACGATCCGGCGGCGTGTCCGCTCTGCGCGCAAGGCGTGCCGGTCGTGAAGCCGGGGTCGAGGAACTGACGATAACCGTGCTGCAGTGCCGCAGTGCAGCGTGCAGTTGTAGCTGCGTGCAGTCGTAGGGCCGAACTTTAGTTCGGCCATGACAGCAACCCGTAATCCGAAGCCTGTAGTCCGGAGTTCGTTTGCGCACGCTCAAGCTGACGATCCAGTACGACGGGACTGAGCTGGCCGGGTGGCAGCGCCAGAAGACCGGCGACTCGGTGCAGGGGCTGCTCGAGGACGCGCTCTCGCGCATCGACGGCGCGCACGTCACGGTGCACGGCGCGGGACGGACCGACGCCGGCGTGCACGCGATGGCGCAGGTGGCGAGCGCCGCGGTGCAGACTGCTCACGACCCGGCGACGATTGCCCGCGCGCTGAACGCCCAGTTGCCCCCCGCGGTTCGCGTCACCGGTATTGAGGAGGCGCCGCCAGATTTTCACGCGCGCTTCTCGGCGCGCGGCAAGACATACCGGTACCTGACCCTCGAGGGCGAAATCGCCAGTCCCTTCCTGTGTCGCTACGCCCATCGAGTCCCGGGACCCCTCGACGTCGTCGCGATGCGCGAGGCGGTCGGCGCGTTTCGTGGGACACACGACTTCAGCGCCTTCCAGTCCACCGGCAGCACCGTGGCGCACGCCATGCGGACCGTGACGCACGCCGACGTCAGCGTCTGGGAGCCGGGGCAGCCGCCGCCGGCCCCGCCGGTTTCGGAGTCCGCGGTCGCGGGCGCCCGCCTGGTGGTGTTCGAGGTAACGGCCGACGGATTCCTCCGGCACATGGTGCGCGCCATGGCAGGCACGCTCCTGGACGTCGGCCTGCGGCGTTGCTCGGCCTCCAACGTTTCCGCCATCCGCGACGGCCTCGCGCGCGCCGACGCGGGGGCCACCGCGCCGGCCCGCGGGCTCTGGCTGGTGTCGGTCGACTACTGCTAATATTGCGGTTTGGTTTTCTGTTGAGGCCCTGATGTCGCTAGACCAGCTGCTCGCGTGGTTGCCGTCCGGCTCGCCCGAAGAGGCGCTGGCCAGGCAGGTGAACTTCGAACAGCTGCCCGCACACGTCGCGATCATCATGGACGGCAATGGCCGCTGGGCGGCCAGACGCCACCTGCCCCGCGTCGAAGGCCACCGCGCCGGCATCAACTCGGTCCGCGATGTCGTCGAAGCCTCGGCCCGGCTCGGCTTCGACGTGCTCACCATCTACGCGTTCTCGATGGAGAACTGGAAGCGGCCCGAAGCCGAAGTGAGCACGCTCATGGCGCTGCTCAAGCGTTACCTGCGGCTCGAGCTCGGGACGCTCCTCAAGAACAACATCCGCTTCCGCGTGATCGGGCGGCCGCAGGAGCTGGCCACCGACATCCAGGACGAGCTCGCCGACGCCGTCGAGCGGACGTCGAGAAACACCGGCCTGCTCTTCAACATCGCGCTCAACTACGGCGGCCGCGCCGAGATCGTCGATGCCGCGCGCCGGCTGATCGCCGCGGGCGTCGGCGAAAGCGAGCTCGACGAGAAGCGGTTCAGCGATTTTCTGTACACCGCTGGCCAGCCCGATCCCGACCTGCTGATCCGCACGAGCGGCGAGATGCGCGTCAGCAACTTCCTGCTCTGGCAGATTGCCTACGCCGAGATCTGGGTCACCGACACGCTATGGCCCGACTTCCGCGCGTCGCACCTGCTGCAGGCCATCCTCGAGTATCAGAAGCGCGATCGCCGCTACGGCGGCCTCAACCCCTCGCGCGTCGCGACGGTCAGGTGACGCGTGTTCTGAGCGGCGTCGTGCTGCTGGCGGTCGTCGGCAGCATCAGTTGGCTTGCGCCGCCCGAAGGGCTCGTCGCGCTGGCGGCGCTCGTCGCCGTCCTCGCGTTCTTCGAGCTGGCGACGTTGTGCGAGGGGCTCGGCGCCCCGATTCCGCGGCTGCCTGGCGCGGCACTGACGCTTGCCGTGACGGTGAGCGCGGCCTGGCCCGGGAAGACGCTCGAGCCGGTGCTCGTGGCGGCCATCGTGATCGCCGCGGGCGCCGCTGTTGGTGCCGGCGCCCCTGATCGCGGCCGGCTCGCCGCCACGGCCGCCACCGTCTTCGCGCCGCTCTACCTCGGGCTTCCGCTTGGCGGGCTGGCATCGATCCGCTGGACCGATGGTCGCGAGGCTGCAATCCTCGTCGTGCTTGCGGTTGTCGCAAGCGACACCTCGCAGTACTACGCGGGCCGGTTGTTCGGCCGCCGGTTGCTCGCTCCCGTCATCAGCCCCAAGAAGACGATTGAAGGCGCCGTCGGCGGCTTCATCGGCGGCTCGCTGCTGATGGTGGCGCTGGGCGCGTGGTGGCTGCCGGGCGTGCCGGCGCCCGCCCGCGCGCTGCTCGGCCTGGCGATCGTCGGCCTCGGCATCATCGGCGACCTGTTCGAGTCGATGCTGAAGCGCGCCGCGGCCGTGAAGGACAGCTCGAGCCTGATCCCGGGCCACGGTGGCGTGCTCGACCGCATCGACGCGCTCCTGCTCGCGGCGCCCGTCTACGTGGTGGTCCTCAAGTGCGGGCCCTGGCGGACGGCATGAAGCGGCTCGCCATCCTCGGTTCGACCGGCTCGATCGGCCGCAGCGCGCTGGCCGTCGTCGACGCCCACCCGACACGCCTGTCGGTGGTCGGACTTGCCGCGGGCCGACGGGCCGAGGATCTGGCCGCACAGATCGTCCGCTACCGCCCGTCGATCGCGGCCCTCACGAGCGACGACGATCTGCCGGCGCTCCGCGAGGCCGCATCGAAAGCCGCCACCATCACGACATCCGGCCCGGATGGGCTCATCGCCGTCGCTACGCATCCAGACGTCGACATCGTGCTCTGCGCTTCGTCGGGCACGGCCGCGCTCGAGGCCGTGCTCGCCGCGATCGCGGCCGGCAAGCGCATCGCGCTCGCCAACAAGGAAGTCCTCGTGATGGCCGGCGCGCTGGTGACGAAAGCCGCCCGCGCGCGCGGCGTGCCGCTGCTGCCGGTCGACAGCGAGCACAACGCGATCCACCAGTGCCTGCACGGCCGTCCGCCGGATCAGGTGACGCGCCTGATTCTCACGGCCTCGGGGGGCCCTTTCCGCACGTGGCCGGCCGCGAAGCTGGAGCATGCCACGCCCGAAGACGCGCTGCGGCATCCCACATGGCAGATGGGCCGCAAGATCACGATCGACTCGGCCACGCTCATGAACAAGGGGCTCGAGGTGATCGAGGCGCACTGGCTGTTCGACGTGCCGGCCGACCGGATCGAGGTGCTGATCCACCCGCAGTCGATCGTCCACTCGATGGTGGAGCTGAAGGACGGCTCGACCATCGCGCAGCTCGGCGTCACGGACATGCGGCTGCCCATCCAGTACGCCTTCTCGTACCCCGACCGCTGGGACGCGGCGATTCCCACGCTCGATCTGACCCGCAGCGCCGCGCTCGAGTTCGCGTCGCCCGATCTCGACCGTTTTCCGTGCCTTCGCCTGGCCTACCAGGCCCTGAATGTCGGCGGGACGATGATGGTGGCGCTGAATGCTGCCAATGAAGTGGCCGTGGACGCCTTTCTGGCCGGCCGCCTGCCGTTTCCCGCGATTTCGCGCGTCATCGATGGGACGATGGCGGCACACGATGTGCAAGATCCTGCTACCGTTGAGATCGTGCGGGCAGCCGACCAGTGGGCCCGCGAGCATGCTCGCACTTTGGCAGGCGAGCTGGAACTGAAAGTGTGAGGTCCTGACCGAGTGACAACGATCCTGGCTTTCGCTTTTGTCATCGGGGTGCTGGTTTTCGTCCACGAGCTGGGCCACTTCCTGGCGGCCCGTCGCGTGGGCATCCGCGTGCTGACGTTCTCCATCGGCTTCGGCCCCCGGATCTTCGGCTTCACACGCGGCGGCACCGACTACTGCATCAGCGCCGTACCGCTCGGCGGGTTCGTCAAGATGGCCGGCGAGACGACAGACTCGACCGACGCGCCGCCCACCGGCCAGGCCGACGAGTTCCTGTCCAAGACCAAATGGGAGCGCTTCCAGGTCCTCATCATGGGGCCCGTGATGAACCTGGCGCTCGCCGTGATCGTGCTGGCTTTCGTCCTCTACCAGGGCGCCGACGTCCCGGCCTATCGCGACATGCCCCCGATCATCGGTGGCATCGAGAAGTCGTCGCCGGCCGCCAAGGCGGGGTTGCTGAAAGGCGATCGGATCCTGCGCGTGGACGACCGCGAGGTGACGACCTGGGATCAGCTGCTGCTGACCATCGCGGGCAAGGCGCGTCGCGAGGTGACACTGCTCGTCATGCGCGGCGGCGAGTCGCGGCCCATCGAAGTCGTCCCCGCAGCGCTCGGCAAGTACGAGGTCGGCGACATCGGCGTGTACCCGAACACGCACCCGCACGTGCGCGGCGTCAACCCCGGCGACCCGGCCGAGAAGGCCGGCGTGAAGACCGGCGACGTCGTCATACAGGTGAACGACCGCACCATCAACTTCGCGCGTCAGTTGTCCGAAGAGATCAGCAGGAACGCCGACAAGCCGACCGTCGTCCACGTCCTGCGCGACGGCCGCCCAGTGGACATCCACGTGACCCCGGTCAAGCGCGGCGCACTCGGGATGATCGGGATCCAGATTGGCGACGAGGTCAAGAAGGTCGAGCCGGGGCCGCTCGAAGCCGTGAAGATGAGCGTCGAGCAGAACTGGGAGAACGCCGGGCTGATCTTCCGGACGCTCATTGGTCTCTTCACCGGCGAGACCTCGCCAAAGCAGCTGATGGGCCCGGTCGGCATCGCGCAGCTCTCGGGCGAGTCAGCACAGAACGGGTTCGTCCCGCTCCTCGGGCTCATGGCCTCGATCAGCCTGAACCTCGGCCTGCTCAACCTGATGCCGATTCCCGTCCTCGACGGCGGGCACATCCTGATCCTGCTGCTCGAAGGCGTTTCGCGGCGTCAGTTCAGCAACCGCATGAAGGAGCGCATGCTCATCGCGGGCTTCGTGCTGCTGATGCTGCTGATGGTGACCGTGATCTACAATGACCTCGCGCGCATTCAGTGGGTCGAGCACCTGATGTTCTGGCGCTAGCCAAGCGGGGTCGGGATACGTTTCAGAATTCGCAATCGCTGAGTTCGCCGGATTGCCAATTCTGAAACGTATCCTGAACCCGTCTTTCTTTCCCGAGCTCCCTGTCCCCCGGAGGCGTGTGTGATGCAGCGTGTGCTGATCGGCCTTGCCTTGGCGCTCTTCGTGATCGCTCCTGTCACCCGTGGCTCGGCGCAACCCAATTCATCTCTCACTGAGACCGACATCCAGCGGCTGCAAACCGCCGTCGCCGACGCCCGCGCCGACGTCGACCGCGCGCGGGCCCGCGACCAGCAGCTGGCGGCGTCGCTGTCGAAGGAGCTCGACAATCTGGCTGACGAGGTGACCTACCTTGCCGTCAAGCTGCGCAAGGAGCAGCAGGTGCCGCGGTCGGAGGGCACGGATCTGCGCGACCGGATCGACGACGTGCGCACACGCGCGCGCGGCGACTCGACGCCGCCGGCTGCCGCCGTCTCGGACGAGATCCCGGTCGGGACCGAGATCGACGTGAGGCTTCTGGATCCGCTCAGCTCTGGCCGCAACCAGGTCGAAGACCGCTTCCGCGCCACGACGATCGTCGACTTGAGGATGGGCGATCGGATCCTGATTCCCGCCGGCTCGGAGATGCGTGGCGTCATCATGTCGCTCGAGAAAGCCGGCCGGGTCGACCGCAAGGGCAACATGACGCTCGCCTTCGATCAGATCACGGTGGATGGCACGCGTTACGCGATGCACGGCACGGTGACAAAGGCGTTCGAGGGCGAGATGAAGGGCGAGGTGGGCAAGCTTGGCGTCGGCGCGGCCGCGGGTGCCATCATCGGCGGGATCATCGGGGGCGCGAAAGGCGCGGTGGCCGGAGTACTGATTGGCGGGGGAGGCGTCGCCGCTGCCACGCCTGGCAGTGAGGCGGAGCTGGCGCCGGGCACGATCCTGCGTGTCAGGCTCGATCAACCGCCGCCGGTCACGCCTCGCTAGGTCGAGGCGGTGGCCTTCACGGCATAGTGATCGGCCAGCGCCTGGACCAGCGCGCCGATCGTGAATTCCGACGGCATGACGGTGACCGGGATGCCCAGCCGCGTTGCGGCCTCCGCTGTCACCGGTCCGCACACCGCGACCACGGTCTGCTGGAGCAAGTCCGCGGCCTGCTCTGCGCCGAAGGTGTGCGCGAAGTTGCGGACGCTGGCGGCGCTCGTGAACGTGACCGCGTCGATCTGCCGATCGAGCAGCATTCGATAAATATCGGGGTCGTTGACCGGATCGATCTCGGGCGGCAGCGTCCGATAGGCAACCACAGCGTCCACCTGCGCCCCGGCCTCGGACAGCGTCTGGCTCAGAAGCTCGCGGCCGACGTCGGCCATCGGGAGCAGGAACTTGCGGCCCTTCAGCGGGCCCGCGCGCTCGAGAGCGTCCACGACACCTTCCGCCCGGAAATCGGCGGGCACCAGGTCCGCCCGCACGCCGTAGCGCAGCAGCCGGTCGCGCGTCGACGGGCCCACCGCGCACAGGCTGACGCCCTTCAGCGCCCGGACGTCACCGCCGCGATACAGCCGCTGCATGAACTGATCGACGGCGTTCGCGCTGGTGAAGACGATCCACGCGTACTCGTCGACGGCCTGCACCGCGCGATCGAGCGGCGCCCAGTCCTCGGGCGCGGCAATCCGGATCATCGGCGCCTCGACGGCGTCGGCGCCCAGCGCCGACAGCCGATCCGACAGATCCGCGGCATCTTCCTTCGGCCGCGTCACGACGATGCGCTTGCCGAAGAGCGGCCGATCGTCGAACCAGCGCAGATGCTGCCGCAGGGCGGCGACGCGTCCGACGACGAGGATCGCCGGACGAGTGGGGCGCGTGGCCCTGGTCAGTTCGGCCAGCTCGCCGAGCGTGCCGTCGATCGTCTGCTGTCCCGGCAGCGTGCCCTCGTAGATCACCGCCGCCGGATCGCTCTTGGCCCGCCCATGGGAGAGCAGCGAGTCCAGGATCGCCGGCAGTTGTCTGGTGCCCGCGTAGCAGACGATGGTGCCCTTGAGCTTTGCGAGGCTCGCCCAGTCCACCTGCGGCGCCGTCTGGCTCTCGTCCTCGTGCCCGCGCACGAGCGTGACCGTGTCGCCGCCGCCGGGATACGTGATCGGCACGCCAGCGTAGCTGGGGATTCCGATCGCCGCCGGGATGCCGGGCACCACCTCGAAGGGCACGCCCTGCTCGTGCAGGAACAGCGCCTCTTCGCCACCGCGATCGAACACGAACGGATCCCCCCACTTCAGCCGCGCGACAATGCGGCCTTCGCGCGCCTTCTCAGCGAGCAGGTAGCAGATGGCTTCCTGCGCCATGGCCTGCGGCGCCGCCGTGCCGACGTCGATGCGTTCCGCGTGCTCCGGCGCGTACTTCAGCAGGCGCGGGTGTACGAGATGGTCGTAGAGCACCACTTCGGCGGCGGCCAGGCAGGCCAGACCGCGCACGCTGATGAGGCCGGGATCGCCGGGCCCGGCGCCGATGAGGTAGACGATGGAACGCGGCACGAGTGAATCATAGGGGTCCATGGGTCCATAGGTCCATAGGTTCATGGGAAGACGCACCGCCCCATGGACTCATGGACCCATGGACCCACTACGACGTCGGCGCGTAGTAGCCCTGTTTCGTGCGGGCGGTGATGTTGGGTTCCTTCACGCGGACGAGGACGCGGCGCCAGGCGCCGTCGCGCTTGGGGTTGCGCGACGTGTAGCCAATCATGTACTGGCTGGAGAGCTCGTCGGAGATCTGCTCGTAGATGCCGACCAGCTCCGATGCCGAGCGCGCGAAGAACACGCGGCCGCCGGTCTGCTGCGAGAGCTCGCGCAGCACGTAGTCGGCTTCGTTGAAGGACCCGCGCAGGTGGTCGGGACCCTTGCCTCGCAGGCCGATTGCGTAGATCGCCGTTTCCGAACGCTTGGCCAGTTCGAGCACCTCGTCGAAGCTGACGAGGCTCGACGTATCCTCGCCGTCGGACAGCACCACGATCGCCTGGCGATTCACTTCGTCCGCGTTGCGCGCCTGGATCTTCTTCAGCTCCTTGAGCGAGATGTAGATCGCGTTGTGAAGAGACGTGGATCCGCCGGCCGTAGTCTTGCGGATGGCATCCTCCAGATCCTTCACGTTGCTCGTGAAGCTCTGCGAGATGAGGACGCGGCTGTCGAAATCGATCACCTGGCCGAGGTCCTGCGCGCGCAGGTGCTTCACGAAGCCCACAGCGGCTTCCTGCGCCGTCTGAATCTTGTCTTCCATGCTCGCGCTCGTGTCGAGCAGTATCGACAGCGCTACCGGCAGGTTCGATCGGTTGAAGAACTGGATCTCCTGCGGCTGGCCGTCTTCGTAGACGTTGAAGGATTCCTTCGGGAGGTCCGTGACGAAGTGGCCCGTGCCATCCACAGCGGTGACGTTGAGGGAGACGACTTCGACGCCCGCCTTGAACGCCGGCTGCTGCGCGTGGCCATGCGCCACGGTGAGGGTCGCGATCGCCGCAATCGCGGCGAGCCCGATCGGCGCGCGCATTCTCATCGTCAACGACCTTTCATCGCGCCAGCGTGCCGCGCGCGGTGAGGTCCTCCCGCGTCACGCCCACTTCGACCGCCTTGGGCGGGACCAGCGCGCCCGGACGCCCGTAGACCACCTTGTACTGTGCAGCCAAATCCTCAGCCACCTGGCTGAGCGCGTCGGCCAGGCCCATGCTCGTCAGCAGCTCCTGCCGGCGGCCGCCGCTCGCGCGCGTGCCCTGGTCGATCACGTACGAGCGATCCCGCGCCGGCTCGTCGCGCATCGACCCGCCGTTGGGCGAGATGCGCAGCACGTGCAGGGTGGTGCCGCTGGCAGCCAGCACCTCGAGGGTGCGCTGATAGGGCACGTTGCTGAAATCCGGTCCATCCGCAGTTATGACGAGCAGCGCCCGCCGGGGGTTTTTCCGCGCGCGAATGCCCTTGATCGAGTCGACGATCGCGTCCTGGAAGACCGTGCCGGCGCCGGGCTGAGGAAACACCTTCTGCACGCCGCGCTGAAGCGTGGCGACGCTGGTCGTGTAGTTCTCGAGGCCGGTGGGGCGATCTGCCATCCCGATGAGCGAGATGCTGGCGGACTGCTCGTCGGCCATTTTCGTGACGAAGGTCGTCAGCGCCTTGCGGAAGTCGTTGAGGTAGGGCTGGATCGACTGCGAGTTGTCGATGAGGATGCCCAGGTCCAGCGGGTCCGCGGTCCGGCCGGCGCGCAGGATTTCACGCGACTGACCGTCTTCCTTCACGCGAAAGTCGGGCACATCGAGCCCCGAGACCGGGTGCCCCGCCTTGTCGAGCACGCTGACGTACAACGTCTGCTCGGTTTCCTGCGCCCTGAGCGAGGAAGGCAGCAACGCGACGGCCGAGACGGCCAGCAGGACACCCAGCGTGCGCATACGGAAAACTCCCGGAACCGGTGGCGAGGCTCGTTCGGAGGGGGGAACGAAGCACCGACTGCTGAAAGTATAGGGACATTGACAGGGGCGGGTCAAGGCGGCTCGTCCCAGAAACTATTGCAGAGACTGGACTTGTGGTCGTAAGATGGCGGGATGAAGACGCGGACGCTGCTCGTGGCGCTGGCAGCGCTGTTGCTGCTGCTGGCAGGGGTCATGGGGTATCGCCGTGCGGCCTCGCGGAACGCTGCCGACTGCGCCGACAAGCCGAAGCCGCAGAACGAGTTTGCGCTGGCCGCCGAGTGCGACGGCGGCGCCGCGCCGGCGGGTCAGACGCCGGCGTCGCCCAAGCCCGAGCCTGCGGCGCCGAAGTAGCCGATGGCCGGCCGCGATCAAGGCGAGGCGCTCCGCAGCATCGGTGCGCTGGCATCGGCCGGGTGGTCGTTCGTCATCGCGATCCTCCTCGGGCTCGCTGGCGGCTACTTCCTCGATCGCGCGCTCGGCACTTCGCCCTGGTTGTTTTTTCTCGGGTTTCTGGTGGGTTTTGCCGCCGGCGTCGCCAACCTTTATCGTGCCGCCACCGCGGCCTCGGATTCGAATCGATCACCGAAGCCGTAGCGCAGGGTTGGTCATCCGGTTTCAATTTCCATTCAACTTCCATCTTCCAACTTCCAACTTCAGTTACTTTCTATTTCCCGCTTTCCACTTCGTCTTGCCTACTCGCCACTTTACGTTTCCGACTCCACTTCCCACTTGGCACTCAACACTTCGCACTTAGAGCGTGACGCCATCATCGTCTGCGTCGCACTGACGCTGGTTGCCCTTGTGCTGCCTTGGGGCGGGCTGTGGGCGGCCGTGTCGGTGGTGTGCGGCGGGGTGCTCGCGTGGATCAGCTACCGGGGGATCCGGAGCGGGGTAGATTCGGCACTTTCCGGCCAGAAAGGGCACGTTTTGCCGCTGGTGAAGTTTTTCACAAGGTACGCTATACTCGCGTTGCTGGCGTACGTTATGCTGGCGCGCTTGCGCGTCAGCCCGGTCGGCCTGCTGGCGGGGGCGTCCTCGCTGGTTGCCGCTGCGTGCGTCGCCGCCGCGAGGGTGATCGTCACCGATCGACGTACGGACAACTCCCGATAGCTCGATGGAAAAGCTTCACCACGAACTCTGGCTCACCCAGGCCGTCAACGCACTGTTCGGCCCCGTGGCCGCTGCCATTCTGCGCGCGCTGGGCCGCCCCGTGCCCGCGCACAACGTGATCCCCGACTACCTGGCGATGCTGCTGGTGATCACGGTAGCGCTCGCGGCGTTCGCACTGTTCGTGCGCTCGCGCCTGAGTGTGGAGCACCCCGGCTCGCTCCAGGTGCTGCTCGAGGACTTCGTCGGTATCTTCAACCGGCTGCTCGACGATTTCGTCGGGCCCGCGGGCCGCAGGTACCTGCCGATCGTCGGGTCGCTCTTCCTGCTGATCCTGATCGCGAACTTGGCCGGCATGGTGCCCGGGCTGATGGCGCCCACGAGCAACGTGAACGTCACGCTTGGCTGCGCGCTGACCGTGTGGGTTCTCTATCACGTCGAAGGCATCCGCGCACAGGGCATCGTGTCGTACCTGAAACACTTCGTCATGCTGCCGGGCGCCCCCGGCTGGATGATCGCGTTTGCACCGATCATCCTCATCATCGAAGGCATCGCCCACCTGGCGCGCGCCCTTTCGCTGACGATTCGACTGTTCGGCAACATCTTCGGCGAGGAGCTGGTCATCCTGATTCTGGCGTCCCTGGTGCCCTTCGTCGTGCCGCTGCCGATGATGGCGCTGGGCCTCGTCACCAGCACGCTCCAGGCCGTGATTTTCGCAATCCTTACGATGGTCTATCTGGGAGAGGCCGTCGCCGTCGAACACCACGACGACGGACATCACTGAGCCGTCAGCACGCCTGTCACAACTGCCCCGAGGAGGCTATTCACGTGAGTACACGGTCTGTCGTCACCACCGCCCTGGTCCTGATCGGCCTTGGGTTCGTCTCGCCGGTTCACGCGCAGGAGACCACGGCTGCCGCCAGCAATTCAGCCCTGATCATCCAGTGGTCGATCATCACTTCCGGCTTCGCGCTGGCTTTTGCCGCCGGTCTCGGCGCACTGGGTCAGGGCCGCGCGGTCGGTTCGGCAGTGGAGGCCATCGCGCGGAATCCCAGCGCGACCAACGACATCCGTGGCAGCCTGCTGCTCGGCCTCGTGCTCATCGAGTCGCTTGTCATCTACGTGCTGCTCGTGTCGCTGATCCTGCTGTTCCTCAAGCCGTTCAGCGCGTAGTCGCCCGCGCGGGCGCTGCCTGGGGTCAGACGCTGTTGAGGCGTCACTGCCTGGGGTCAGACGCTGTTAAGGCGTCAAAGAATGCTTAACAGCGTCTGACCCCGGATCGACCCCGGATCGATGAGACTTCGCTTCACCCGCCTCGACGCGTGGCTGCTCCTCATGACGTTCTTCTGGGGCAGCAACTTCACCGTGCTCAAGGCCGCGCTGCAGGAACTGCCCGGCCCCGCGCTCAACGGCATCCGGATGGTGCTGGCCTCGCTCCTTTTCCTTGCCGTGATCGCGTGGCGTGAAGGTCTCCAGGCGTCGGTCCGCGGGGTCGCGCGTGGAGACTGGCCGGCCATCATCGGCCTGTCGCTGGTCGGCCACGGCCTGTACCAGGCCCTCTTCCTTGGCGGCGTCGCTCGCACGTCAGTGGCCAACAGCGCGCTCATCTTCGGCTGCACGCCGGTCATGGTCAGCCTGCTCAGCGCGGCGCTGGGCCACGAGCGCCCGGGATGGACTCGATGGGCCGGCACGGCGCTCTCGCTCGGCGGCATCTACTTCGTGGTCGGCCACGGTGCCAGGCAGGGCATTTCGTCGCCGACGGGCGATCTTCTCATCCTGCTGGCGATGTTCTGCTGGTCCACTTACACGGTCGGCACGCGGCCTCTGCTGGATCGGTACTCGCCGGTCTTCATCACCGGCCTGACGATGACCATCGGGACGCTCGTCTACGCGCCCTTCGCGTTGACGTGGCTGAAGGGGGTGGACCTCACGGCCGTCTCCAGTCTGGCGTGGGTAGGCGTCGCGTACTCGGCGGCGTTCGCCCTCGTGGCGGCCTACATCATCTGGTACACCGCGGTCCAGCAGTTGGGCGGCAGCCACACCGCCATCTACTCGAACGTCGTCCCCATCGTGGCGATGGTCGTCGCGTCGCTGGTCCTCGGCGAGCCGACGACCTCCGCGAAGCTGATTGGGACCGCCGCTGTGCTCGCTGGCGTCGCGTTCACGCGGCTTGATCCAAGGCGCACGTATCCTGCCAGTGAGGGGTGACACCGGCCGCCACGATTTCGTGAAAAGGGCCGATTCGGCGAGGCTGCTCGTTGGTACACTGACTGCAACCTTGCCGCCCATGCGTCGACTCCGCGCCCGATGGTCCATCCTTCTGCTGTTCGCCTGTGTGGCGTGCGGTGGCGGCAAGTCCTCATCGTCGGGGTCCAAGCTGCCCCCCACACCGACGCCGACGCCGCCCGCGAACCCGTGCGCGGCCGTCGCGCAGACGGAGACTGAGGAAGAGGAGCCGACAGCCGAGGCCCAGGCTTATGCCGACTCGAAGCGCCTGCCGCGCCTCGACGGCGATCCCCGCTGGAGCGTCCTGAACAGCCTCTGGCTGCATGCCGCGGCAGGCCGCTTCGCGCTGCCGCTCGCCGAGACGGGCACCAACTCTCAGGACGTCGGCAACGTCGCCGTGCTCCAGGATCCAGGCGACATCATCGTCAGCGCCAACCAGTTCGACCTGCAGAATCTGAACCTGAAGTTCACCAGGAGCGGATCGAGCTACGACGTGGCGCGCACGGCGGACGGCTTCCGCTCCGCGTTGGGCAATCGCATCACGCTTTCGGACGACGACACGTCGCAGTTCACGGTGCCGTTCACGTTCTCGTTCTACGGCAAGGACCAGACGCAGGCGTTTCTCAACTCGGACGGCAACATCACGTTCGAGCAAGCCGACACCGCGAGCACCGACCGCAGCGTCTCGCGGTTCCTGACCGGACCGCCGCGCGTGGCGCCGTTCTTCTCGGATCTCGATCCGTCCACCGGCAGCGGCCGCGTGTTCCTGGCAACCGGGGCCGACGGCGCGACGATCACGTGGTGCAACGTCCGTGCGTTCGACACGGCGCAGACCGTCACCGCGCAGGCCGTGCTCCTGCCCGACGGCAGCGTGGAGTACCACTATGCGTCCAACGTGGGCATCAAGGACGCCGTCGTCGGCATCGCCCCCGGGCACTCGGGACAATTCCAGCCGGTGGACCTGAGCACGACGGGGCAGGTCTCGAGCAGTGTCGCGATCGGAGAGCGATTCTCGGGCGAGTCCGATGTCGACCTGGTCGCTTTGGCGAAGCACTTCTATCAGACGCACCCCGACAACTACGACCAGCTGATGATCTTCACCGACACGTCTGTCGTGTCGGGCAACACGTTCTCGTACGAGTCCATTGTCGCCAACGAGATCCGGGGCATAGGCGTGGACATCTTCAACTCGAGCGCCGACTTCGGCAGCGCCGGCCGCCTGCGCAGCGTGGTCATGATGGACACGCTGTCGAAGTTCCCCGACAACCCGGCCCAGAAATTCCTGGGGGAGAACAACACGCTGAGCGTGATGGGGCAGGAGGCCGGTCACCGCTGGCTGGCGTTCATGCAGTTCAAGGACGTCAACGGCCGGAATTCGACTTCGCTGCTGGGCCGCGATCTCGCGCACTGGAGCTTCTTTCTCAACTCGGAAGCGTCGGTCATGGAAGGCAACAAGATCGACGACCTCGGCGGCGGCGCGTTCAAGACCGTGGACGCCGTGAAGCGATACAGCGCGCTGGACCAGTACGCGATGGGACTGCTGTCGCCGTCGCAGGTGCCGGACTTCTTCTACGTAGACGCGCCGACCAACGTCGTGCCGCGGCGCGACGCCACCAGCGCGCCGGAGATCGGCGTCACGTTCAACGGGACGCGGCGCGACCTGAGGGTCGAAGACGTGATCGCCGCGATGGGCGCGAGGAACCCGACCTCGTCGAACAGCTCACGGGTGCACCGGCAGGCGTTCATCTACCTGGTGTCGGCCGGCGCGGCCGTGGATCAGACACAGGTGACAAAGGTGGACAGCATCCGTCGCGCGTGGGTCACCTTCTTCGCGCAGGCGACCAGCAACCGCATGAAGGCGGAGACCTCGCTCAAGTAGCCGGAGCGTCTGGTAAGCTTCCGCCGTCGTGATGTATCGCTCCCTGGTGACGGCGGTCGTCGCTCTGCTGGCATGCGTGACTGCGTCTGGCCAGGCACCTGTCGCACCTGTCGCACCTGTCGCACCTAACGCACCTAGCGCACCTAACGCACCTAGCGCACCTAGCGCACCTAACGCACCTAGCGCACCATACCTGTCTTCCGACCGCCTGACGCTGATCGAGCCGCTAGTGACGCAGTCGATTGCCGATCACCAGCTTCCCGGCGCCGTTGTCGTCGCGGGAATCGGCGATCAGGTGGTGTACCGCAGGGCGATGGGGAACCGTGCTCTTCGGCCGTCCGTCGAGCCGATGACGCTCGACACCATCTTCGATCTCGCCTCGCTCACCAAGGTCGTCGCCACGACGACCGCCGTGATGCAGCTGGTTGAAGACGGACAACTCCGGCTTGCCGATCGCGCCTCGGCCTTCATCCCCGGCTTCGAGCGCTACGGGAAGGATCGCATCACCATCCGGCACCTGCTGACGCACACATCCGGACTGCGGCCGGATCTGGAGCTCGAGGTGCCGTTCGAGGGGAAGCACGAGGCCATTCAGCGCGCCATCGAGGAAGTGCCGACGACGGCGCCCGGTGATCGCTTCATCTATTCCGACATCAACTTCTTCCTGCTCGGCGCGATCGTCGAACAAATCAGCGGCGAGACGCTCGGCGCCTACACCGCGCGCCGGATCTTCGGGCCTCTCGGGATGCACGACACGACGTTCCTGCCACCGGCGTCACTGGTCCCTCGCATCGCGCCGACGGAAGCGTGCGAGAGGCTCGCGTGGCCGTGCGGCACATCAGGCGCCCCGATGTTGCGAGGCGTTGTCCACGATCCCACGGCTCGGCGCATGGGAGGGTATGCCGGCCATGCCGGCCTCTTCTCGACGGGAGAGGACCTGTCGGTTTTCGTTCGGATGCTGCTGGCGAGTGGCACGTGGAACGGCGTGCGCATTCTGTCGCCGCTGACGGTGGCCACGATGACCAGGGTGGCTGCCGATGTGGGCGGCGCCCGACGAGGGCTGGGCTGGGATCTGGACAGCGCGTACTCGTCGAACCGTGGTGAGCTGCTGCCGGTCGGCTCGTTCGGTCACACGGGATTCACGGGCACCTCGATCTGGGTCGATCCGCTGACCGGAGTCTGGGTCATCTTCCTGTCGAATCGCGTGCACCCGGACGGGCACGGTGACGTCGGCGCACTGCGGGCTCGAGTCGCCTCAATCGTGGCGTCGGCCGCCACCGGCGTGACACTCCCGCCGGATGTCACGATGGCCGGCCGCGACTTCGTGCCATCGGCTCGTCCGGCGCCGGTCGCGTCACCCGCCGTTCAGACCGGCATCGACGTGCTTCGCGCGGAGAACTTCGCGCGGCTGCGAGGGAAGCGCATCGGCCTGGTGACGAATCACACCGGCCGGGCCGCGGACGGCACGTCGACGATCGATCTTCTGCACGCGCAGAAGGACCTCACGCTCGTCGCGCTCTTCAGCCCCGAGCACGGCATCCGTGGCATCCTCGACGAGAACGTCCCGTCGACGACCGACCAGGCCACGGGGCTGCCCATCCATTCGCTGTACGGCGCCACGCGACGCCCGACCGGTGAGATGTTCACGGGCATCGACACCATGGTCATCGACCTGCAAGACGTCGGCACACGGTTCTACACCTATCCCGCGACGATGGCCTACGTGATGGAGGAGTCAGCGAAGCGCGGCATTGCGGTCGTCGTGCTCGACCGGCCGAACCCGATCGGCGGGTGGCAGATCGAAGGGCCGAAACTCGATCAGGCGGCCTTCACCGGGTATCTGCCAGCCATGCCCGTCCGGCACGGGCTGACGATTGGTGAGCTGGCGAGGCTCTTCAACAGCGAGGCCAGGATCAACTGCACGCTCGACGTCGTGCCGATGGCGAACTGGCGCCGCAGCGCGTGGTTCGACGAAACGACTCTGGAGTGGGTGAACCCGTCGCCGAACATGCGGAACCTCGTGGAAGCGACACTGTACCCAGGCATCGGGATGCTCGAGTACGGGAACCTGTCGGTCGGGCGCGGAACCGACACGCCCTTCGAGCAAATCGGCGCGCCGTGGATCGACGGTCGTGCGCTGGCATCGTTGCTCAACACGCGAAGCATTCCCGGCGTGCGCATCTACCCGGTGCGCTTCACGCCGGCGTCGAGCAACTACGCCGGAGAGGTGTGCCAGGGTGTTTTCTTCGTCGTGACGGATCGCGAGGCGTTGCGGCCCGTCCGGCTCGGCCTGGAGGTCGCCGCGGCTCTCGTTCGTCTGTACGGCGACCGCTACGACGTGGGGAAGACTCCGTTGTTGCTGGGGTCGAGCGAGCAGGTCGCTGCGCTGCGTGCGGGCGGTGATCCGGCCGCGCTCGCCGCCAAGTGGGTGAGTGACGAAGCCCGCTGGCGGCTGCTGCGGGCGAAGTATCTGCTCTACTGACGGACGCCATGGCGCAACGCGGCGGCAAGGACCTTCACAGTTTCAAGAACCTCCCGCGTACGCCGGTCGGCTCGTACCTGCGCAAGGCCGTCGATCCGAAGTCGCCGACAGCGCCTGTACCTCCTGGCTCGCCTCCGCCCGTACTCGAGCGATTTCCCGAGCTGAGGCTCTACAACCCGCGCGCCTGGTCCGATTGGATTCGGTCGTATGTGAAGAACCGACTCGGCCGACGGCACAAGTTCAACTTCTATCTGCCAGGCAAGGCCGATCGCGGCATCTATCCGCTGAAGAGCGCAGATGGCGGCGGGAGGGTGCGGATGGCGTTGACCGGCGACTGGGGGTCGGGCACCGACGAGGCGCGACGAGTGGGCCGGCAGATGGCGGAGAGCCATCCTGACTTCACGATCCACCTGGGCGACATCTACTACGTAGGCTCGCTGGCGGAAGTGAACGAGCACTTCCTGGGGGTCGACAATCCCCACAACGACTACACGCCGTGCACGTGGCCGGCGGGCAGAGTGGGCAGCTTCGCGCTGAACGGCAACCACGAGATGTACGCGCTCGGCGATGCCTATTTCGAGCTCCTGCTCCCGCAGATGGGCATGCATTCGCCGCGGCGCCGGCAGCAGGCGAGCTTCTTCTGCCTCGAGAACGACGACTGGCGCGTGATCGGGCTCGACACGGGCTACAACTCGATCGGCCGGCCGATCATCGAGAACATCCTGCGGCCGACGGGCCGGCTCGAGGACGCGCTCGTCGACTGGCTGCGTGACGACGTGAAGCTCGGCGAGCGCGGCGACCATCGCGGGATCGTGCTCCTGAGCCATCATCAGTACTACTCGGCCTTCGACGAGTGGTACCTCAAGCCCGCCCAGCAGCTCGCCGAGTTCATCAAGCGGCCGGTCGTCTGGTTCTGGGGGCACGAGCACCGAATGATTGTGTACGGCGCCCACGCGTTTGGCGGCGGCATCACGGCGCACGGGCGATGCCTCGGCCACGGCGGAATGCCGGTCGATCGCGTCAACCCCGACCGTCCCTTGCGGCACCGCGAGTGCCCGCCGTTCTTCGTGGACAATCGTCCGTTTCCGAACGACGAGGGCATCGATGTCGGCTACAACGGCTACGGCGTGATCGACTTCGAAGGGCGCGAGCTGCGGGCCGAGTACCGCGATCTGACGGGCGAGGTCGTCTATCACGAGACGATCAGGGTCGATCGCTCGGGCGCGCTCCATGTACACGCCGCATGACACTTGTGGAGCAGGACTTCAGTCCTGCTCAGCGGTGACACTGACGCCGACGCTGACAGTGAGGCACAGGACTAAAGTCCTGTGCCACTAGTACAACCGGTACAACATCACGTAAATCACCACCCCCGTCACAGAGACGTACATCCACAGCGGCCATGTCCATCGCGCGATGCGCCGGTGCCGCGCGACGTCCATGCGCAAGCCGCGCCGCACCGTGACGAGCGCCATCGGGACGATGACCGCGGCGAGGATGACGTGAGTTATGAGGATGGTGAAGTAGAGCACGCGGATTGGCCCGTGGCCCGGGAACGGCTTCGAGCCGACGTGCGCGTGGTAGACGAGATAGGAGATCAGGAACAGCGACGACACCACGAGCGCCGCGATCATGCACGCGCGGTGGAGCGCGATGCGCTTTCGCCTGATGAAGTAGTACCCGGCCGCGAGCAGGCAGCCGGAGGTCGCGTTCAGCGCGGCGTTCAGCGCCGGCAGATCCTGGATCGTCACGCCCGTTGGAAGGAATGGACCGCTAGAGGCGGTCGCCGAGCATCAGCAGCCACAGCACGGGCAGGTAGACGAGCGAGGCGACGAACAGGCGCCGCGCTCCCTCGGGCGTCCGGTTGCGGGCGAAGCGGACGGTCAGCGCCAGCAGCCCGACGCCCAGCACGATGGCGCCGGCCAGATATGCGCGGCCGGCGATGCCCACCGCGGTGGGCATCAGGCTGATCGGCACCAGCGCGGCCGCGTAGTTCACCATCTGGAACGCGGTGCTCCGCCCGTCCGGGTCCTCGACGGGAAGCACGCGGATCCCGCCGCGCGCGTAGTCCTCTCGATAGAGCCACGACACGGCCAGCACGTGCGGCATCTGCCAGACAAAGACGATGGCGAAGAGCACCCACGCTTCCAGCCCAATGGACCCGCGCGCCGCGGCCCATCCGATGAGGGGCGGCAGCGCGCCCGGGACGGCGCCGACGACGGTCGCAAGCGAGGTCACGCGCTTCAGCGGCGTGTAGACCAGCGCGTAGCTGGCGAGCGTGACCATGGCGACGGCCGCAGCGAGCCAGTTGGCGCCGAGTCCCAGCTCGAGGATGCCCGCGGCCGAGAGGCCAGCGGCAAACAGCGCCGCGTCTTTCGGGCCGACTCGTCCGCCCGGCAGCGGACGGGTCATCGTTCGGCGCATCAGCGCATCGACGTCGCGCTCGAGCACCTGGTTGAACGCGGCGGCTCCGCCGGCGACGAGGAACGTGCCGACGACCGTGTGGAACAGCAGTGCGAGATCCGTGCGTCCCACGTTCCCCAGGTGAAAGCCGATGGTCGTCGTCACCAGCACGAGCAGGTTGACGCGCGGCTTCGTCAGCGCGACGTAGTCCACCCACGGGCGCGATTGGCTGACGGCGAGGCTCGATTGCTGGGACTGGTCGCTCAAGGAAGACATCCGGAACTACGAATTATAGCGGGTCGAGGCACCTGGCCGTCACTTGGCACCGTCAGTTCCAACAACGCTGCCTCCCGCTTCTCGAACCTTGCGCAGGACTCTGTCCTGCATCCACTTCGTATCCCACCACTCCACGGCGTTCACGGCCTGGCCGTTCACCAGCATCGTGAAGTGAAGGTGATCGCCGCCTGCGAGGCCCGTCATGCCGCTGCGGCCGATGGCCTTGCCCTTCGTCACCGTGTCGCCCACCTTGACGCCGATCTGTGAGAGGTGGGCGTAGAGCGACTGCACCCCGAGGCCGTGGTCGATGATCACGCAGTTGCCGTAGATGCCGAGGAACGCCGCGTGCACCACCTTGCCGTTGTTCCCGGCGACGACTTCGACAGACGACGTGACCGCGAGATCGAAGCCAAGGTGGACCTGCTGATCGATTTCCTTGCCGTTGTAGAAGTACGTGCGGTGATCGGCGAAGGACGCTTCCACCTGCGAGTTGCCGAGCTGCTGGAATGGTCCGACCCAAAGCATCTGCGGCGCGGTCTGCTTCGCATAGCCGGCGATCTGCTGCGCGTTCTTCCGGCGCAGGGCGCCGTTGATCGCCAGAAACGAGGCGACGAGATCGTTCGGGTTCGCCACCTCCGGCGCGAAATCCGGCGAGTTCCCAAGAATCTGCGGGACCACGCGCTGGAGGAAGGCGTCTGGCACATCGATGCGGCTGCGCTTGAAGACCTTCGGGAACGCCTTGTAGTCGAGCGGCGCGGTCGAAAGGTTGCCCGCCGCATCCGACGCGAACACGCCGATAGGGGTGGTCAGGTCCTGGTCGTAGAGCAGGGCGAACATGGCGACACGCATGGTCGGATCGGCGATGCCGACGGCGCTGCCGGGAAAGGACGGGTACGTCTTGTCGCCGACGCGGACGCCGGCCGTCGCGTCCTGCGGCGTCACGCGCAAGACGACGAACTCGCTGCCACCGAGGTTGATGTAGTGATGCGTCGAGACGACCGAGACCTGAGGCGGCTCGAGCTGCACGCGGAACGTCTTGTCCACGTCGGCGGGGAGCGTGCGCAGCCCGCGGAGCACCGTGCGGGCCGCGTGCACGATCACTCGCGCCTCGCCGGATTTGAGATCGGGCAGCTGCTTTCGCGTGGCCGGCAGGGTCAGGTGCAGCGTATCGGGCCCCGCCTGCGTCAGTGTCGCACCACCCGGCTGCGCCAGCGTGAACAGGGTCGTCTGCTTGGCGCTCTGTTCGAACACCACGTCCAGCAGGGTGAGCTGGCCGCGCGGCGTCTCGATGGTGAGGTCGACGACGCCGGTCGCGCCCATGGCCGCGCCGGGGCTGACGATCGTGATGGCGGGCGGAGGCTGGCGCCCCGACCAGATCCAGGCGCCGGCCGCGCCGACGATCGCGAACAGCAACAGGAAGCCGAGCAGCTTTTTCATGCCCGGCGATTCTACTCCGCGGCCGCCGTTTTCACGGCGGAAGAGCGGTCCGACGGCCCCAGCGGTTGACGCCTCCGTGGCGCCCGGGTACCATTGGAGGTTCCTCCTGAGTGCCGGTATCGTCTAGGGGTCAGGACACGTGGTTCTCAGCCACGGGACCGGGGTTCGAATCCCCGTACCGGTACCAACCCTTCATCGCACCAGCTGTCAGCGATTTGTAGCGGATTCTCTGGCGGGGTCTTCGCTTCCAGCGAAGCTCTGTTCAGTGGGATCTTGAAGGATTCTTCAAGCCTTGTCCCAACTGGCCCATGTTGCATTCGCCGCCCCCAGACACGATGCTGAGGGACCAGGACTTTCCCATTTTGCTCGAGGTGCAGCTGCGGGCCTCACGGGGGAGCGCCAATGCGTCCTCCAGGATCGCCGCTGCTCCGAGAGAAGATCTCGAGGTCATCCAGCTTCGGTCACCCCGGGCGATCTGATCGACGACTTTGGCCGCGTTCATATCGCAAGAGTATCCATGAGGGGAACACCTATGAGCACTCTGCACGATCCCGATCCCGAGTTCGAAGGGCGAGTCTCCGCTCTCCTTCTCGACGTCCTCATTCGCGCCGGCCTCGCCCTGGCCCTGGCCATGATCTGCTTTCAGGTGTTCTCCCCCTTCTTGAGCCTGATGACCTGGGCTCTGATTCTGGCCGTTACTCTCTACCCCCTGCACCAGTCGCTGGCCGCGAAGATCGGCGGCCGCCAGGGATTGGCTGCGACGCTGCTCGTGCTACTCGGAATCGTAGTGGTCGTCGTGCCGACTGCGGCGCTGATGAACTCGCTCGGCGACTCGGTGCACAGACTGGTCAACGACGTGCGGAACAACACGCTCCAGGTGCCGCCGCCAAGAGCAGGCGTCGCCGAGTGGCCGCTGGTCGGCGAGCGGGTGCACGCATTCTGGACGAAGGCGCACACTGATCTGCCCGCACTGGTGCAGAGCATGCAGCCGAAGATCGGCAACCTGGCCACGGCGGCGCTCGGTTTCGTCGCCGGCATCGGTGGCGGGCTGTTGCAGCTCCTCGCATCTCTCGTCGTCGCCGGCATCATGATGGCCTTCGGCGAAGAAGGAGCGCGCGCGATACGCTCGATCTTCGAGAGATTCGCCGACGGGAAGCGCGGAGCAGCACTCGTCGACCTGTCCACCGCGACCATCCGCGCGGTCGCCAAAGGAGTGCTGGGCGTCGCGTTCCTGCAGGCCATCATCGTCGGCATCTGCCTGCTCATCGCCGGCATACCGTGGGCAGGCGTGCTGACAGTGATCGTCCTCGTGCTCGGCATCGCGCAGGTGCCGGCGCTGATCGCCACGCTGCCGGCCATCGCCTACCTCTGGTCGAGCGGCAACTACGGCACCGGCGGTGCCATCCTCTACACGGTCCTCCTTGTCGTCTCCGGTACGGCCGACAACGTGCTGAAACCGTTGATGCTCGGCCGCGGCGTGGATGCGCCGATGCCGGTCATCCTTCTCGGCGCGCTCGGCGGCATGGCCGCGGCGGGCATCATGGGTATGTTCGTCGGCGCCACGCTTCTCGCGCTCGGTTACCAGATGTTCATGGGATGGGTCGCGACGAATCCCGACCCTGCGGTTCGCCAGAATCAGATAGCCAACCAGGCCCGTTGATTCGAGGGGAGGACGGAATCGGACGGTGGGTCTTCCCAGTCGTTGGATCACGCCCCGCCAGTTCTGGCGGGGCGTGATAGTCACCGTTGATTACTACTTCGAACCGCCCGACTCGGTGAGCAGTTGGGCGAGGACGGCGCGCCGGATCGCGCGCTTCACGAGAGCACGCTTCACGACAGCACGCTTGACGGCACGACGCTTCACGGCCTTCTTCACCAAAGCACGCTTGACCACGCGACGCTTCACGGCCTTCTTGACCATCCGACGCTTCACGACAGCGCGCTTCACGGCGCGCTTCTTCATGGCGCGTCTTGCCATCGCTCTCTTCACTGCTTTCTTCGCCAAGTTGCCCTCCTTGAACCATCGCGGTTACGCCGCGAAGCAGGCTGGCGAACGACGCCACAAGATGTTGGCCTGCTCGTCAAGTTCGGCACGTATTGTAGTACAACTTCGCAACGTGTCACGGCAACTTTTTAGGGTCGCACTCTCTCTCATCAGAGTCCCACGCGGTCCTCGCTGTGGTCCTCGCGCACGGTGTCTCATTGCCGCTCGCTGAGGTAGGTCGCCATTTCTTCCACGAGATGCCCGCGTCGCGCGCCTGTTCAGCTGCTTCTGCTCTGTGACGCTCGTGAACTTCTGCTTGGCTTTGGTTCATGTCTCCGCGCGTGAAGGTGTGGGGCTCGCCTTGCGGAACAGGCGATCGTGGTCGGTGTCGAAGTGGTAGAGCTTGGCGACCGTGGTCGCTTCATTCACGACTGGCGGGTCACGGAGAGGCACGCCACGGTGTCGACGCTTTCGTGCAGATGTTCGTAACGGCGCATGCCCACCGGCACGCTAGCCAACCCCTCGAGCCGGAGGCGTAGGTCAATGCCGTGCGCGCCGGAGTGCACCCTGGCGAGGCGGCCCACTCGGGCTGCACCTGCGAAGTGAGTAGGTCGCCGTGCCCGAATGGCTGGCGCCCGACCAGCGCGACACCACGTGCCGCCGCCTCGCGAGCCAGCGCGGCCGTATGGAGAGTCTGGACGCAACTGGCAGGAATCTGAACGACGGCGACGCCTTCGCGGCCGACCGCCTGGTGCGCGTCGTCGGCGCTAGCGATCTTGGCGCAGGAGATTCCCCAGAACCGGATGTAGCCCTTCGACTTCATGCGCTCGACGCACGCCAGGACGTCGTCGTCCTGGACGACTCTCGGCGGCGGGTTGTGAAGGTAGAGCACGTCCAGGCGGTCGGTGCGCAGGCGCCGCAGGCTACCGGCGACCGCGGTCTCGAGTGCGGAGGGACGGAAATTTCGCGACGACCGGCGGTTGAGTGGCCCGACCAGACGCTGGGCCGGCAGCGACGCCCAGAACCCGTGGCCCGCCTTCGAGCAGAGCACGATGTCCTGCCGCCGTCCGGCCAACGCGTGGCCCAGCATCCGCTCGCTGTCACCTGAGACGTACGAGTTGGCGGTGTCAAACAACGTCACGCCATGATCGAGCGCTGCGGCAATCGTCCGGAGCGTTTCGGCGGCGATGTCGCGGCGCCTGTCCCGCCCGAGGTCGTTGCCACCAAATCCAAGCGCCGAGACGAGGAGCCCCGTTGCGCCGAGCACCCGGTATTCCATCGTGGCAGATCATACGGCTGCTGGCGCATGCACCTGGACAATTCGTCATGCGCTCACGGTCGCATGACCGTCGCTAGGTGGTGAGCAGCGATGGCAGCGACTTGAGAAACGCGTGCACGGCAGCCACGTTGCCTGCGTCCGCGATAAACCGGAACTCGGATGGGTTCACCGTAAGCTGCTGCCGATCGCCGGACGCGCTGACGTTCGAGAGCATCACGGGACACTCGTCGAAGAGCGCCATCAGCGCCGCCCATGCGGGCAGATCGAGCGTGGCGAGGACGTCGAGCCGGCGGCGCGCGCGCCACGGCGTCCCGGTCCGCAGTTGCTGGCGCAGCTCGCGACGAAGCGCGCGCAGCTCGAACTGCAGATCCCGATCGCTTATCTGCATGCCGTCCAGCACGTGGATGACCTGCTTGGCGGCGGCCACTGACACCTCGTTGTGCAAGGTTGTCCATCCCACCCGGAACACCATGACAAGATCGTGCGTCGATGCGGCAGGCCACCGACGTGGCCAGCAATCGAGTCCCAGATTGCACGTCGCGGCGATTGCATCCGTCGCCTCGCGCGGCGTGAATGGCCTCGCTTGCACCGAAGAGCCAGCCACGAGCGCATTCGCGAGGAACGCGAGCTCCTGATTCCGGGCCACCCATCCGGCCGCGTCGGATTCGGCCCAGCCGCGCAGGTAGTCGTGCAGCGCCGGAGTGACTGGCTCCGTCACGTCGTGCGTGCCGGGGAGCAGCGCACGTGACGCATCGGCCAGCACGCCGCCCTCGCGCAGGACGTCGATCACCGCGGCCGTCGATGGCGCCGCGTCCGCTGAAGGCTCGGCGGTCTGCGCGCTGTCTGACTCGGCGGCCTGAGGGTTGCTCTCGTCCACTTCCAGCGCCCGCTGATACGCGCCGAACACGAAGTCATCGTGAGGCGGTGCGGACGCGGTGAGTGACACGCGACGGGCCGAATCGAGGAAGGCGCGCGCCTGGTCGGCCGGCAGGAACCCGAGCCGAGTCCGGCGGCCCTCCCGGCTCTGCGACAGGTCGAAACGTCTTTGCCCCGCATCCGACAGCAGATTGTCGAGACCGTCGATTTCCCACCCAGAGTCCGACAGGCTGCGGCAGCCCCGCATCACGCGATGGAACGTGCCGCTGTGCTGCTCCGCGAGTGCGACGAGCAGGGAGACGATCACATCCCACCCATCCGTCCGCCGCGCGACCACGAGGTAGCCGCCGATCTCCGCGTGCACGCCGCGCTCACGGCCGGCGTTCAGCGTCGGGTCGGCGCCGCTCTCTTCCGCCACGGGAGAGAACACCGCGGAGTCGAAGACTTTGATCTGGGGTGACAGCCCGGCGACGACCAGCGCCTCGTCCATCTTCGACACACGGTCGGCGGCGATCTCCGGGCCGGCGTCGACGAGCACCTCGAGCCACTCGCAAAAACGCGACGCGTCGAACTGCTCGTCCGCGCCGGCGCGATCGGCCTTCCACAGGTCGAGGTCGAAGACGGCCGTCAGCTGTGCGGGTGTCGCCAGCGTCAGCAGCTCACTGCAGTCCTGAAGTCCGAAGTGCGCGATCGCGAGATGCAGGACTTCGGGCGGCAGGTGTGGCACCGCAAGCGCCAGCTGCGGATCGGCAGTAATTCGGGCGAGGACGTTGGAGCGGGTGCGGTCCTCTGGCATGGGCCAGTGATGATACCGGCCGTCGGCTGCAAGAAACAGTCTTGAACTACGGAGGGCCGTGCAGGATACTAATAGTGCGAGGGGCCGCTTTCGAGCACGAGGCGGCCCCTTCGTCGTTTTCGCGCTACTGCTTGTCGTAGACCGCCAACTGGGTGACCTTCTCACCCTTCGCGTTCGTGCCGCTCGACGTCACGGTGCGCGACTTGCCGTTGGCCGCCACGACGATTTCTCCACTCAAAACCGCCTTGCCGCCTTTCTTCGTCGTGAAACCCATCATGTTCGCGTTGAGGATGGTGTACGACCGCGTGTCGGACGACGAGTCGCCCGTCACGGCGTAGTCCTTACCGTCGAACTTGCCGGTCCACTCGCTGTGGAACGCCTTCCCTTCGGCGTCGATGCCGTCGATTGCCACTTTCACGCTGTCTCCGGCTTCCGTGTAGACCACAAGAGTGTTCTTCGCCACTCCCGAGAACTTGGACTTCGCTTCATTGAGCTTCCACGAGCCGATCTGCGGACTGGCGGCGATGCCTATGGCCGTGCCCAGCACGACCAACGATAGCGTCGAAACTGCTGTACGAATCCTCATTGTCGCCCTCCTGAATTGCGCAAGCCTACGCTGGCATCGACTCACTTCGCAATCGCGGTTGAGCTGCCGCGGCGATGCCGGGCGATACTAGCGTCAACAGGAGCGTCCATGAATCAGATCGATCTCAAAGGTCGGCGTGCGGTCGTCACCGGTGGTGGCCAGGGCATAGGCCGCGCGATTGCCGAGCGGCTGCTGGCATCCGGGGCTGCCGTATCGTTGTGGGACCGCGACCGGTCGCTCACCGAGGCCGTCAGAGACGAGCTGTCGTCGCACGGGACCGTGCACCACGTTGCCGCTGATGTCTCGGATGCCGCGGCTGTCGAGGGGGCGACCCAGGCCACCATCAGCGCGCTCGGAGGTATCGACATCCTCGTCGCCAACGCCGGCATTGCCGGACCGAATCTCAAGGTGTGGGAGTACCCCGTGGAGGCCTGGCAGCAGGTCATCGACATCAACCTCACCGGCGTCTTCAACTGCTGCCGCGCCGTCCTCCCCCACATGATCCGGCAGAACTACGGGCGCATCGTGAACACGGCGTCGATTGCGGGCAAGGAGGGCAACCCGAGCGCGTCTGCCTACAGCGCCTCGAAGGCCGGCGTCATCGCGCTGACCAAGTCGCTCGGCAAGGAGCTGGCGGGGCACGACATCGCCGTGAACTGCATCACGCCCGCCGCGGCGCAGACGAAGATCCTCGAGCAGTGCACGCAGGCGCACATCGACTACATGCTGTCGAAGATTCCACGCGGGCGGTTCGTGACGGTGGAGGAGATCGCGGCGATGGTGGCGTGGCTGGTGTCGAAGGAGAACTCGTTCACGACCGGCGCCGTGTTCGACCTGAGCGGGGGCCGGGCGACGTATTAATCAGGCTGCAGGCTACAGCCTTGGGCTACGGGGCCTCCCAATCGAGCGCGTAGATGTCGTGCGTGCCGGCATCGAGTGTGGTCACCGGCCAGCCGTCCGGCGTGGTCCCCAGCCACGCCCCGAGTTGCCCCTGCGCGAGGTCAAGTCCCGCATCGCCGAAGATGGTCTCGACGTGTCGATCGGCGATCGTGACACGCTTGATGTCGTTGCCGGCGACTACGGTGATCGACGTGCTGTCGGGAGACCAGTACGGCCACCCATAAAATGACCCGGCGGGCACGAGATCCGTCCAGGTCTTGCTCGCCATGTCGAAGACGACCAGGCGCAGGGAGTCCAGCGAGAGCGCCGCGATGTGGCGGCCATCCGGCGACCACCGCGGCGAGAAGAATCCCGCCGATCCCGGGAGCGGCGCGATCTGGCCCGTTCCAACATCGAGTATCTGAATGGTCGTATTCGGAGTCGTGCCGGCCTGCCCGCCCGACGAGTTGCCGAACGCCAGCTGTCGTCCGTCCGGGGACCACGAGGGGTCGGCTTCCGGCAGCGTGCCGGTGGTGACCCGACGCGGTGTGCCGCCGGCCGCCGACATCACGTAGACCCTGAAACTCTCTGTTGAGGGGCCGCCAAAGAACGCCAGTTGCGTGCCATCGGGCGACCATCGCGGCATCAGTCCGGTCAGGGGAGCGAAGGTGAGCTGCACTCGCTCGCTGCCATCCGTGCGGCTGCGCCACAACGTGCCGTCGGGAAAAGAGGTGTAGGCCATCGACCGGCCATCACCGGAGACCGCTACGCCCTCGGCGGAGATACCACCCAGATAGTCAACGTAGTGCTTCGACTGCGCGTCATACCGTGCCAGCCGGCCCTTGCGCTGATCGCCTACCGCGAACAAGCGCTTGCCGTCCCGGCTTGGCATGACTCCCGAGAACCGCAGCGGCCCGAACGTGAGTTGCACCGGATCGCTCGAGGCCCGGCGGAACAGGCCACCCGCTTCCGAACGGGCCCAGAGGTTACCGTCCGCCTCGAAGACGTAATAGCGGCCATCTGCGGTCCATGTGCCGCAGCAGGGATTCTGCGCTCCGGTCCAGCCCGGAAGCAGAGGATGAGGGGCGGAGCCGTCGGTCCCGGCCTCCCATATTGTGAAGGCTCCGGTCTTCGCGTCGCGGACCGTGTAACGCAACCGCCCGCCATCGGGAGACACGCGCGGAGCGAACGGGATGCCGGGCGCCGTGAGCAACGTCCGCGACTCGCTCCCATCGCTCCCGACGAGCCGCATCTCCGTGCCATTCGCATAGACGATGTGTGACTTGTCGGGCGTCCACGCGGCGGAGATGCCGTACATGAACGGCTGGTTAATCCGGATATCCCCCACGCGGCGCTCGATCCCGCCGAGCACCGGCATGACAGCTAGGTCTCCGCCGGCAGTGCCCGGCGTATGCGAGACGAGCAACTCCGTGCCGGTAGGGTCGATATCGAGAATCCAGGGAGACACCGGAGCGAGCTCCACCGTGTCGCCGCCCGATGCCGATACCTGCGCCAGGACCGACCACCCACCGCGTCCGCCTCGAATGCGCGCGATGCCGAAGTAGAGGCGCGAGCCGTCCGTCATCGGCTGGGATTTCCCGGCACCGTCGGTCGTGATCTGATGCGTCGCGGTCACGCGGGGCTTCGACGGAGGCGACGCCCACCGGGCCGCTAACACGCCTGCCGCCAGCACCACGACGGCGGCGGTGGCGATCCAGATCCAACGGCTTCCGCGCCGTGGCACCTCGGTTGCGGACACTGCCGTGGCCGGCCCTGAGACGCCGGACGCCGGCGTGGCGATGGGATCCCGCCTCGCGATCTCCGCGCTGTCGCTGTCTTCCTTGAGCGCCTTCAGATCGTTGCGAAGATCCTTAGCGGACTGGTAGCGCTCTTCGGGATCCTTCGCCAGGCACCGCTTGACGATGCGGCCGAGGTCGCGCGGCAGATCGGACCTCAGATCGGTGACAAGCGGCGGCGTGTCCCTGAGCACCGCCGACAGCAGCGAAACGTTCGAGTCGCCCTTGAAAGGACGCTGGCCCGTCGCCATCTCGAACAGCACGACACCGAGCGAGAAGATGTCCGAGCGCGGATCGACGGGTTTGCCTTCGGCCTGCTCGGGCGCCATGTAGGCGACGGTACCGAGTATCTTGCCTTCCGCCGTGGCATGAGCCGTCGCCACGAGCGCAGTCTCGCCCTGGAACGAGTCCTGCGACTGTTGCTTCGCCAGGCCGAAGTCGAGCACTTTGACGCGCCCGTCGTGGCCGATCATCACGTTGGCTGGCTTGAGGTCGCGGTGCGTGATGCCCCGGTGGTGCGCCGTGCCTATCGCATCGGTGAGCGGAATGCCGATCTTGAGCAGCTGGTCGAGCGCCATCCCACCCTGCGGGATGCACTCCGAAAGCGTCCGGCCATCCACCAGCTCCATCGTGAGGAAGAGCACGCCCTGGTGCTCCTCGACGGAGTGGATCGTGACGATGCCCGGGTGGTTGAGAGCGGCGACGGCGCGCGCTTCGCGTTCGAAGCGGGCGCGGCGATCGGGGTCGTGGGCGGAATCGTGCGCCAGCACCTTGAGCGCGACCTGGCGTCCGAGCTTCGTGTCCTCGGCAAGGTACACCTCGCCCATGCCGCCGGCGCCCAGTGCGCGGAGGACCCGATAGTGAGAGACGGTCTGACCAATCATGACGGCTTCGGGTCTCCCCAGCCTTACATCATAGCCCGAGAAGCTCAGCTGTAGAGGCGATCCTTCTGCTACTCTCTCTCCGGCTTGCGCAAGCTTCTCGTCGCACTCGCCATCGGACTCGGCGCGGCGCTGATCGCGCTCGGGGCCGGCAGGCTGCTTTTCGTCAAGACCGTCGAGCTGAAATCGTACGACTGGCGCATGCGCGCCACGGCGGATCCGTCGACCGCACGCGTCGACATCGTGCTCGTCGACATCGACGAGCAAAGCATTCGCGCACTCGCGCCGTACTTCGGCCGCTGGCCGTGGCCGCGACTCGTGCACGCGCACCTGCTCGATTTCCTCGCCCGGTCACGGCCGAAGGTCGTGCTCTACGACATTCTCTTCGGCGAGCCCGATCGCTCGAAGTTCACCGTCGGCGAGGACCAGTGGACGGGCGAGCAGTCGGACAACGAGCTGGCTGAGTCCGCAAAGAAGCTCGGCTCGGTCGTCTTCGTCGGTGATGCCACCGAGGAAACAAGCAGCGCAGAGCAGCATGCAGTGACACCTGTGGCACAGGACTTTAGTCCTGTGCAGCAGAGTCCTGTGCGTCAGAGCCCCGCGCTTCCGTCCGCGCCGTGGATCGAACGTCGCCCGCGCTACAACCCGCCGATGCCCGCACTGCGCGACGTGTCACGCGGCGCCGGCCACAATCTGCTCGCGCTGGATGCAGACGGCGTCGCGAGGCGCTGCATCCCGTTCGTGCGCGTCGGCGACAGAACGATCCCGGCCCTGGCCGTGGAGGGCGCCATCGAAGCGCTCGGGCTGCGCACGCCCGACGTGCGATTCGAGGCCGGCGGATTCTGGCTGGGCGATCGCCTGGTACCGCTGGCCGCGTCGGAGGCACCGACGCTCGACGGCGGCACGCGCGTCGTGCGGCGGCTGCCCATCGCCTACCGGGGCGTGTGGCCGGACCAGCGGCGGACCTATCGGACGTACTCGTTCGCGCAGCTGTTTCAATCCGAGGAACAACTGCTGGCAGGCGAGAAAGCCGACGTCGATCCTGTGGCCTTCAATGGCAAGGTCGTCATCGTCGGCGCGACGGCTGCGGGGCTCTACGACCAGAAGGCCGTGCCCTTCGCGCAGAAGATGTCCGGCCCGGAAATCCACGCCAACCTGGTGGACAGCATCCTGTCGGGCCGTTTCATCGCGCCGGCCGCGCGGTCCACGTCGGTCCTGCTGACGCTCGGGGCCGCGCTTGGTACCGCGTGTATCGTTGTGCTCGTTGGCACATGGTCTGGCGTCATCTCCGCGGTCGTGGTGGCTACCGGTCTCGTCTTCGGCCTGACCAGCGTGTTCGGCAAGGGCACCTGGGTGCCGCTCGTCGAGCCGCTGCTCGCGGTGACGCTCGCCGCGTTCAGCGGGGTCACCTATCAGTACGTCTTCGAAGGCCGCGAGAAGCGCCGCGTGAAGCGTCTGTTTTCCAGGTACGTCTCGAAAGACGTATACCAGCAGCTGCTGTCGAGCCCCGATGACGCGAAGCTCGGCGGCGTGCGGCGGCACATGTCGGTGTTGTTCAGCGATATCCGCGGCTTCACGGCAGTCTCGGAGCGTGGAGCGCCCGAGGCCATCGTCACGCAGCTGAACCAGTACTTCTCGGCCATGGTGCCGATCGTGTTCGCGAATCAGGGTACTGTGGACAAGTTCGTCGGCGACATGATCATGGCGCTCTACGGCGCGCCTCTGGACGATCCCGACCACGCGGACCACGCGGTGCAGACGGGGCTCGCCATGGCTGAAGAGTTGGCGCGTCTGAATGGCCGGTGGGCCGCCGAAGGAATGCCGGCGCTCGACATCGGCATCGGGATCAACACGGGCGACATGGTGGCCGGTAACCTCGGGTCGGAATCGATCATGAGCTACACGGTGATCGGCGACAGCGTGAACCTCGGTGCGCGGCTGGAGTCGCTGACGCGCAACTTCCAGACGCGGATCATCATCAGCGACGCCACCAGGGCGGCGCTCAAGGGGCAGTATGAAATCCATCTCCTCGGCGAGGTGACTGTGAAGGGCAAGTCCGTGCCCGTCAAGGTGTTCGAGGTGGCGCTCGCCGACCCGGTTTCCCGCGTGCTGAACACCTACAGCCCGCTGGCCCCAGCGGCCGATAAGGAAAAGACGGTCGAAGGCCCGGGGAAAGGGCAGGAGTCATAGATATGCGCAGGATGGGTTTCGCAGGGTTGCGGTGGGTTGCGCGGGGTTGCGAGGGGTCGGCGCGGGGTTACGAGGCGGTTGCCGTCGTCGCGAGCCTGGTTTCGATACTGTGCGTCGGGTCTCCCAGCCGTCTCTGTGCGGCCCCCGGGTCGGCTGGTCAGATCGGCTCCGTGCTGAAGAAAGCGCAGCAGTTCCACGATCTGGAGATCACCGACGAGGACGAGCAGAAGATCGGCGCAGCCGTCAGCGAGAAGATCCGGCAGCGCTACGGCGTCGTCCAGGATCCGGCGATCCACAAGTACGTGACGCTCGTCGGCAACGTGCTGGCGCAGCACAGCGAGCGGCCGCAGCTTGCCTGGAAGTTCATCGTGCTCGACACCGACGGCGTCAACGCGCTGGCCGCGCCTGGCGGCTACGTGCACATCACGCGCGGCGCGCTCTCGCTGATGAGCAACGAGGCGGAGCTTGCAGGCGTCCTCGGTCACGAGATCATTCACGTCACCGAGAAGCACACGATCCGCGCCATCCAGAAGGGCAAGGCCATCCAGATGGGCGCCGACGAGACGATGGCCAACAACCCGGCGATCTTCAACAAGATCGTCGACAAGGCGACCGATGCCGTCATGGCCGGCTTCGGCCGTGGTGAAGAGCTCGAGGCCGACGAGAAGGGCATCGTCGTCGCAGCGAAAGCCGCCTACGACCCGAAAGGCCTCGGCGCGTTCCTGACCACGCTCGCTGATCGCAACAAGAACTCCACCGGCAAGCAGGGTCTCTTCGCCTCGCATCCCGAGATGGACGAACGGCTGAAGAAACTGGATAAGACCATTGCCGATCAGAAGCTGACCGGATCCGCCGTGCTCGACGCGCGTTTCCACCAGAACATGACCTACAAGCCGGTGCCGCTTGCGTCGGTCACGACGGTTGAAAAGGGGGCCGCGGGGCTCGCCGGCGATTCGGGCAAGCCGGCCGAGGGGGCCGGGGAGGGCAAGGGGGGCGAGCAGGGCAAGGGGGGCGAGCAGGGCAAGGGGGGCGAGCAGGGCAAGAGCGCTGACGCCGACGCCGGCAAGAAGAAGAAAGGTTTCGGCCTCTCGAAGCTGATGGGCGGAAGCGGAAGCGGCGGCACTGAACAGAAGTCCGCCGAGACCACGGGCTCGCAGGCCGCTCGAGGAGTCGACGCCGAGCGCAACGCGAAGGGCGGATCGAATCCGGCGATGGTCACGGTGAAGGTGACTCCGGCCGAGGTCGCTTCGTTCAAGAAAGACGGAAAGCTGAGCTGAACGCCGACGTGGGCGGACTTCCCAGCTCGCTCTCGGCGCAGGTCCTGGCCGGCCTGGTGCTCCTTGGCCTTGCGGCCGGAGTCCGGCTGATCACGACCAATCGCGTCGTCAGGAGCAGGGTCCGCCTCACGATTGCGCTGTCGCTCATCTTCATCGGCATCAACGCGGCGCTCGCATCTCCGGCGCTGCTGCAGGCCGATTCCAGGGCGCTCGCCGTTTCGGTCAGCCAGCTCCTCTTCGCGTTCGCCCTGATTCAGTTCCTCGTGCTCGTGCTGGTGAACCCGCTCCGCGCGGATCGCGTGCCCGAGCGCTTCCCGACAATCATCCAGGACGTTGCCGTCTTCACCCTGTTCGCGATGGTGGCGACGCTTGTACTGCAGGAGAAATTCCTCACCACGTCGGCCGTCGGCGCCGTCGTCGCGGGCTTTGCGCTGCAGGACACGCTCGGCAACCTCGTATCAGGCCTCGCCATTCAGGTGGAGAAGCCCTTCCGGCTCGGCAACTGGATCCGGCTGGCCGAGTGGGAAGGCGAGGTCAGCGAGATCACGTGGCGGGCCGTGAAGGTACGCACTCGCGACGGCAACGAGGTGATCATTCCGAACGGCGAGCTGGCCAAGTCCGCGCTCGTCAACTACTCCGAGCCGGCGTCACCGACGCGCATCTACGTCGAGGTGGGCGCCAGCTACGAGGACGCGCCGAATACGGTGCGCGCGGTGATGCTCGAGGCCATGCGGCGCGAGCCGCTGGTTCTGAAGGTCCCGGTGCCTCACGTGCACCTCGTCGAGTTCGCGGGCTCGTCGGTGAACTACCGCGCGTACTTCTGGATCGAGGGCCTGCCGCAGGATGAAGAGGCGAAGGACCGTGTCCGGACCGCGATCTACTACGCCTTCAAGCGGCACGGCATCTCGATCCCCTTCCCGATTCAGGTCCAGTACAACGCCGAGACGCCGGCGGCAGGGCCAAGCGACGCGGACCGCGAGCGCTGGGAGAAGCTGCTCTCGTCGACGGATTTGTTCGGCCTGGTGGCTGAGCAGGATCGCCACCGGCTAGTGGCCGAGGCGCGCGTGCACGTCTTCGGCGACGGCGAGGCGATCGTTCGGCAGGAAGAGCCCGGCGAATCCGCTTACGTCGTCTGCGACGGGCGGGTTCGCGTGACGCTCGATCCCGGCAACGTGGAGCTCGCGGTGCTGAGCGCTGGCGCCTACTTCGGCGAGATGTCGCTGTTGACCGGCGATGCCAGGACGGCGACGGTGCGTTCGGTGGGCGACTGCCGGGTGCTCGAGATCACGGCCGGCGAGTTCCGGCGCGTGATCATGGAGAATCCGGCTCTGCTCGAAAAAATGGGGGCGGCGGTCGCGAGGCGGCGCGCGGAGATTGCACAGGCCCGTTCAGCGACCGCCGGCCATCTTGCCGTCGAGTCCGCGACCAGTCTGGTCGCTCGCGTGCGGCGCTTCTTCGGCGTCTAGCACGCACCAAGTACGTAGGGCCGAACAAGTACGTGGGGCCGAACTTCAGTTCGGCCCCCCGCACGAGATCGCAACTACCTGCGGTAGCTGTTCTGGCGATAGCCTTCGTCGTACCCGCGCAGGAAGGCCTGGCGATACGCAGCGATGTACTCCTCGCGTGATCCATAGCGTTTGTTGTAGCCGCGATCGCCCTCGCGGTACCACTTCTGCCGTCTCGGATCGTACTGGTCGCGGTCGTGGCCATCGTCGCGGCCCTTGTCGAGGCCTTCACGGTAGCCCCTGTCAGAGGCCTCGCTGTACCCGTAGTTGCCGTAGCCGCCATACCCGCCATACCCCCCAGGGTAAGACGACGATGGATAGCTCGGAGACGATGGGTAGCTCGGATACGACGGGTAGCTCGGATACGACGGGTAGCTCTGAGACGACGGGTAGCCCGGATACGAGGGATATGTCGAGGAGCGTGAGCCGCGGCCGTAGAACGCCGCGTCATAGCCTGAGGCAAACCCCTGCTGGAACGATCGGCGGTAATCGTCGCGATCGCCATAGCGCCTGTCGTAGCCCCAGTTGCCGTCGCGATAGACGTTGTCGCGACGATAGTCGTAGCGCCGACCCCGCGCGTCCTGGAGCCCGCGGTCGTACCCGGCGCGGTAGCCGTAGTCGTACGCGACGCGAACCGTCGCGCCGTCCTGGTTGCGCCGGTAGCCCCAGGCATTGCCGTTCGGCTGGGCCTGCGCCGGCGCCGAGAACGCCAGGCCGGCAACAATCGCAAGTGCCGGCACGAGGCTGCGGTAAGCGGTCATTGTCCGAGTCCTCCGGGGAGTACCAAGGATCGGATCAAGCCGGGTGCCAATGCGAAGTGACTCAAAACCGTCGATTTTATTGAGTAATTTGGCTTGCCTCGGACGAGTGTCGCCAGCCGAGTACAGCCGCGCCGCCTCCAGGGGACTGTGCAGCTACTTGTACGGCGACTTCAGCAGCCGTTTCGCCTGATCGGTTGTCTCGTCGTCATTGCCCGAGATCGAAAGGCGCACGGCTTCCTGATATGCGTGGGTCGCGTCGGCGCGACGACCCTGCAGGTCGGCGATTTTTCCGCGTTCGAGCTGGATGCGCGACTTGACCCAGTCGCGCGCGGGCAATGGCGACGCCCGATCGAGATCGGAGGCCGCGCCGGAAAGATTTCGGAGTGCGACGCGCGCCGCCCCCCGCTTGTAGGACCAGAGCGCTTCCTCGCCGAACGCACGCGGCCGGGTATCAGTGGCGAAGCGAGCCATCGCCTCGCTGAGCATCCGATCCGCTTCTGCCGCCTGACCCGCCCTGAGGGCAGTGGCGCCAGCCTCGAGGTAGAAGATGCGATTGCGAGGAAAGCGCGCCGTGAGCTCCCTGGCGACCGCGACAGCGTCGGCGAACCGTCCTTCGCGGTTGTATAGAAGGAGCAGCGCCACCTTGGCGTCGATCTGGGTGTCGCTCGGGTAGCGCGCGGCCTCTTCCACCAGCCGGATGCCCAGCGCCCGGTCTCCGCCGAACCCGACGATGTACGCCATCCACCGTACGGGAAGGCTCAGGGTGCTGATGATGTAGCGATAGGTACCGACGATGAGCCCGGCATCCTTGCGCGACGGATCGAGGGCGAGGACGCGCTCGTGCGTGTCGAAGGCGCGCCGCGCCTGGCGGAACGAGCCCAGCACGCGGCCTTCGACCGTCGCGCCGTACGACGCGATGACGCCGACCGCTGCGCCCACGTCGTACAGCGCCTGCACGTTGTCGGGATGCGCGGCCAGGTTGGCTTCGGCGAGCTGCAGCGCCTTGGCGGAGTGCGTCGAGAACGACGTCGCGTCTTCGGCGGGTGGTTTGTCGAGCGTGACGTCGCCGCGCTGGATGCTGCCGAGATACTGGTCGACCGTCACCGAGCCGCGGCGGAAAATGATGTGCAGCCACGTGGTGGCGGCCAGCGCGCGATGCGTCGCCGAGTTGTTCGGGTCGGCGGCGAGCGCCTGGTTGAAGTAGCCAAGAGCTTCCGGGTAGTCCAGGTTGTACGCAGCGTCGAATGCGCGCGCGCGGAAGGGAGCGCCCGGGTCGGCCGGGGACGTCGACGTGGCCGTTGTCGTGCCGAGCAGCAGAACGACCGCAATCGAGGCTATCGCCCGCCACGCCCGCATACATGTTCAGCCTAACAGACTTGTGCGGTGCGCGCGGATGAGGCGCGCGTCCTTACAATGGAGGCGATGCACTTCAGCACGATCGACGCGCACGTCGCCGGCGGTGCCGTGCGGCTGGTGACTGCAGGATTGCCACGACTCGACGGTGTGGCGCTCCGGGAACGATCCGACTGGCTCGCACGGATGTTGGGCGCCGAGCTCGCGGGCCTGAGCCGCGAGCCTCGCGGTCACGAGGGCACTGTCGTCGCGATGCTGGCCGATCCGGATAACCCTGAGGCGGATGCAGGCATCCTTTTCTTTGCGGCCCACGGACCGATCGCGCTGTGCGGCCACGGCCTGCTTGGTGCGACGGCACTCAGCCTCGCGCGCGGACTGATCGTGCCTCGCCGCGCTGACTCCGTCGTCCTCGACACGCTGCTGGGCGGCGTCACGGCGCGGATGATGCCGGAGGCGTCGATTCCTGCGCGCGTGCGCTATTCGGGCGCCGCGGCGCGAGTAATCGTGGGCAACAGGCCCGTCGCGATTGGCCGGCGATCCGTGCACGCGGATCTCGTCGACGCGGGCGGAGATGTGCTCGCCATCGTGGACGCCGAGGCCGCCGGTGTTCCACTCGTCTCCACACGGATGCTCGAGTTGCAGCGCGGCGCCCTCGAGGTTGCGCGCGCGCTCGAGGGCGACGGCGTCGGCGGCGTGGTGTTCATCGGCATCGCACCCGAGCGCGGCGTCGACGTGCGGAGCGCCACGGTGTACGCCGATGGCATCATCGAGCGCTCGCCCGGCGGCAGCTCAACCGTCGCGCTCGCCGCCGTCCTGACCGCGATGGGCGCGCTCGCGACGGGGCAGCGACTCGTACACCAGGGCCTGTTCGGATCGACGCTCGACGCGACGGTGCACTCGCTCGTCGATGGCGAAGACGGCCCGGCGTTCGAGGTAGAAGTCGCGGGCGAAGTGTGGCCTACCGGCGATCACGAGTTCGTGTTCCACGAAGGAGATCCGACGAGTCAGCCGGACATGTGACGTGCGCGCCTTGACACCCCTGGGGGCCGCGCCTATAGTCCGGACAACCCCCGGAGAATTCTGCAGCAGGTGTGTGGATGCGTGGCGTGGCGGCGGCGCTGGCGGCGGCCTGTCTGGCGGCGATGCTGTTGCCCGCCTCGAGCGCCGGTGCGGCCGACGAACCGTTCTGGAATTCCCGTCCGCTCGGGTACTGGCTGAACCAGCTTCGCGTCGGCGACTCGGCGGCGCGCCAGTTGGCGGCGCGCGGGGTTGGCGAGATCGCGACCGAACACGGCAGCGCATCGGTCGCCGCCGCCGTTCCGCTCCTGGTGCCGTGCCTCGATGCGTCGGACGCGCCACTGCGCGCCGCAGCCGCCGACGCGCTCGCGCCGATCGGCGCTGTCGCCGGATCCGCTGGGCCACGTCTGCTGATGCTCTTCGAGCGCGATCCCGACGCGATCGTCCGCCGTGCGGCCGGCGCCGCGTCCGCGCGGATTGAGCCGGGGTCGGCCAGGCTGATCTCGACGGCCGCGCGCGTGCTGTTGCACGACGAGGAGCCGCGCGTGCGTGAAGTGGCGGCTGCGACGCTGGTCGAAGCCGGCAAAAGCTCCATGGCCGCGATGCCCGCCGCGCGCCAGGGGATGCACGACCGCGATCCGATGGTCCGCGTGTACGCGGCGGCCGTCGTCGCGAGACTTGGATCACCAGAGTCGGCCGTGCCCGTCCTGCTCGATCTATTGCACGCGTCGGACGGCGCGGTGCGCGCAGAGGCCGCGGGGTTTCTCGCCGACGCCGCGCCCGCCGACGCGCGCTCGGTCCCGGCGCTCCTGGCGCTGCTCAACGATGACGATCGGACCGTCCGGCTGGCGGCCATCGATGCGCTTGGAGCCGTGGGACGTCCGGCGCGGGTCGCCATCGAGCCGCTCTGGCACCTGATTCGCGATCCGGATGAGGAAATCCGTGAGCACGCCGTGAAGGCCATTCGCCTCATCAAGGAAGAGTCCACTCGATGACTGGACACCGTCGCGCCCTCCTGCTCGTTTTTCTCTGTGGCTTCATCACTTCCGGCTGTCTCACTTCGGTTACCACAATCAAGGTGAAGCCTGATGGCAGCGGCACCATCGAGCAGTCCATCGCGATGAAGGCCGAGGCGGCGGCCCAGCTCACGGCGATGGCATCGACCTTCGGCGACGCTGCGGAGAAGGACAAGGACAAGCCGCCGGCGCCGCCGGAGCTGTTCAGCGAGAAAGACATGCGCGAGGCGGCTGCGAAGTTCGGCGAGGGCGTCACGTTCGTCTCGAGCCAGCCGATCAAGACGAAAGATCTGACCGGCCGCGTGGCGACCTACTCGTTTGCGGACATCACGAAAGTGCGGGTGAACCAGAAGCCGCCATCCCCGAAAGGCGCGCCCGCCGAAGACGAGTCGAAGGGCAAGGCGGCCGATGACGTGGCCTTCACGTTCCTCCGGCACCCCGGAGGCACGTCCGTCGTCACCGTCCTGTTCCCGGAGCCGGACCTGTCGAAGAAGAAGGACAAGGACGCCGACACCGAGAGCAAGAAGCCCGATCCGACGCAGCTCGCGATGATGAAGAAGATGCTCGACGGCCTCAGGATAGAGATCGCGCTCGAGGTGGCCGGCGCGATCGTCAAGACCAACAGCCCTTACGTGCAGGGTTCGAAGGTCACGCTGCTCGAGATGGACTTCGCGGAATTGATCACGAACGATGCCGTGCTCGGCAAGCTCGCCAACCCCGAATCGATCGAGGACGCGAAGCAGATGCTGAAAGGCGTGAAGGGCGTGAAGGTGAATCTGGACCGCGAAGTGATGGTCGAGTTCAAGTAGGGCGGTTACGTGCCTCTCGCGGCGGACAGGGCGCTGACGTACTGCTTTGCCAGCTCGGTAATCTTCCCGTAGTCACCGGCATCGATCGCGGCTTTCGACACCAGCTCTCCGCCCACGCCGACCGCTGCCGCGCCGGCCTTTACGAACTCGCCAATCGTCTGCAGGTTCACGCCGCCGGTCGGACAGAGCGGGATCTGCGGAAACGGTCCCTTCAGCGCCTTCAGGTACGACGCCCCGCCGACGTTGCTCGCCGGGAAGATCTTGACGATGTCGCCGCCGGCGGACCAGGCGGTGAAGACTTCCGTCGGCGTCATCGCGCCAGGCAGCACGGCGACATCGCGCTCCTTCGCCACGGCGATCACATCGGGTACCACGCACGGCGTCACGAGGAACTCGGCGCCCGCGTCGAGCGATCCTTCGGCGAGCGCCCGGCTGGTCACGGTGCCGGCGCCGAGCAGCACGCTCGATCCAAACCGGTCCGAAACCGCCTTGATCGCGCCGATCGCGTCCGGCACGGTCATCGTGATCTCCAGTGTGCGGATGCCGCCGGACACCAGCGCGTCGACGATTCGCAGCGCCGTATCGGCTGAATCGGCGCGAATGACCGGGACGATGCCGCCGTCGCGAAGAGCGGCCAGCACTTCCTGCTTCTGGCGTCTGGAAGCCATCGGATACGCGCTCCTCCTGTCAGGCATCTAATCCGTGTGAGGTCGGACCAATCGGCCACGTGTGTCGGAATTGTAACGTCGGACCACCGACATCCTGCGCCGGTGGTGGGAGGGAAATCGTTGAAATCAGGCCTGAATTCGACCGCCTGAAGGCCGGCCCGCGGCTCGCATCGTGTTCATCCCCGAAGGCGGATGGTGCCGGGCGAACCGGCTGCCCACTCCCGCCGTCTACTTCATAGAAGAAAGAGGTTTCATCATGAATCGCTTTGACTGGACGTTCTCCGGAAGCGCGGAACTGGTAACCGGTATCCTGCTCGCGGCCCTCATCATCGCTGCGGCGTTCGCCTGATCGCCGACGACGCGGCACGCGCTTACTGCGTGCCGCTCGTGGGCGCCAGGTAGGACTTGCGCGCCCGAGCCGTCATCCCCGGTTTCTTCACGCGCACTTCCAGCTTGTGCAGCTTGCCGTCAGTGGCGGGCGCGAAACCAAGCACGTACTGACTGTGCAGCTCCTGCGCCACGCGCGTGAACGTGGGACCGAGGTCGTCTGTACGTTTCAGCTCGAAGTACCCGCCGCCGGTTTCGTCCGCGATCTTCCGCAGTCCCTTGTCGGGCTGTGACCGCACCTGTCGCTGGCCGTTGAAGTACACGCTCTGGAGCCCGATCGCGTAAATCATGGTCTCCGCGGCGCGCGCTTCATCCATCACCTTGCCAAGGCCAATCTTGCTGGCGGTATCGTCCCCATCGGTGAACAGCAGCACCACGCGGCGGCCGCTCACGCGCTTGAGCTGTTCGATGCTCGCCTCGGCCGCATCCCAGAGGCGGGTCGAGTTGCCGTAATCCACCTCGCGTATTCCCCCCACCAGATCGTCCCGGCTGTTGGTGAAATCCGCGATTGGGAACTGGATCTTGTCGTTGAACGCGCCGACGATGCCCTTGTCGGCGGGCATCAGCCGAATCACGAACTGCTCGGCCGCATCCTGCAGCAGGTCGATCGTCAGCGTCATGCTGCCGCTCGTGTCCAGCATGACGACGACCGAGAAGGGTTCGGGCTCGTTCTGGAACAGCGTCAGCGTGACCGGCACGCCGTTGTCGAGCACGTCGAAGTCTTCCTTTGCGAGATCAGGAACGAGCCGCTTCTCGACGTCCTGAACCGTCACGTAGAGCGGCACGATCTGCGTGCCTGCTTTGAAGGTCGGTTGCTGCGCGAGCAGGACGACCGGGACGAACGCGAGTGCCACGCCGACGAGAAGACGACGAACCGCAAATCCCATGTCCTGAGAGTAGCAACCCCGCGTGCCGGGAAGCAAACGAACTTGGCGTCTCGGATATACTGCGGAATTCTTGCATCCCGTCTTTTCGGAGGCTTCATGCGACTGACACGAGGAGTGCTGCTCCTGGCGGCAGCCATGGCATGCACACCCGCGGCCGGGGCCCAGGAACTGTGGCCCGGGGCCAAATACGACCCGAAAATCCCGACTCTGAAAGCTGTCCTTGGCCACGATGTGGGAGAGGAAATCAGCACTCCCGAGGAGATCGTCATCTATCTGCGGGCGCTCGCCGTGGCGGCGCCGGAGCGCACGCGCCTGGTCGAGTACGCGCGGACCTGGGAAGGCCGCCCGCTGAACCTGTTGATCGTCGGATCGCCGGCGCGCATCGCGGCACTCGACGCCGTCAAGGCAGACCTGAAGCGGCTCGCGGACCCGCGCACGATCGATGGCTCCGACGCCGATCGTCTCGTCGCCAGCCTGCCGGTGGTCGTCTGGCTGATGCACGCGGTGCACGGCAACGAGATCTCCTCGTCGGATGCGGCCCTCGCCGAGGCGTATTACCTGCTGGCCGCGGCAAACGATCCGGTGGCCGACGAGATCGCGCGCAACGCGCTGGTGCTCATCGACCCGCTCGAGAACCCCGACGGGCGCGCGCGCTTCATCTTCCAGAACAAGGCGGGCCGCGCGGCCATGCCCGATGGCGATCGCCTGGCCGCGGAGCGCGATGAGCCGTGGCCCGGTGGCCGCACCAACCACTACCTGTTCGACATGAACCGCGACTGGATCGCGCGGTCACAGCCGGAGACGCGCGGACGCGAGCAGATCTCGCTCGACTACTTCCCGCACGTCGTCGTCGATCTGCACGAGATGGGTGGTGAAGGCACGTACTACTTCGCACCGCCGGCCGATCCCATCAACCCCTACATCACGGCGTCGCAGACGAAGTGGCTCGACACGTTCGGCCGCGCCAACGCCGCGCGCTTCGACGAGCGAGGCTTCGCCTACTTCATCCGCGAAGTCTACGACTCGTTCTATCCCGGCTACGGCGAGTCGTGGCCGATGTACCAGGGCGCCATCGGTATGACCTACGAGCAGGCGTCCGCGCGCGGCCTGGTGCTCAAGCGGATCGATGGCTCCACGCTCACGTACCACGACGGCATCCTGCACCACTTCAATTCGGCCATCACCACCTGCTACACGGCCGCGAAGAACCGCGAGCAACTGTTGCGCGACTTCTACGAGTACCGCCGGACCGCAATCAGCGACGGCGAGAAGGCCGCGACGCGCGAGTACGTGCTGGTCGCCGGATCCGATCCGACTCTGGCCGCCAGGCTCGCCGACAACCTCGCAAGCCAGGGGATCGACGTGCGCCGCGCGGAGGAGACGTTCAAAGTGGGCACTCGTCAGGTGCCCGCGGGCGCGTACCTCGTGTCGAATGCACAGCCGTCCGGACGGCTGCTGCGCAACCTGCTCGAGGTCGACATCAAGCAGCCCGAGGCATTCGTCAAGGAGCAGGACCGCCGCCGCAAGAAGCGGCTCGGCGACCAGATCTACGACGTGACCGCGTGGAACCTGGCGGCGCTGTTCGATGTGGACGTGCTGACGAGCGGGCAGGCGCTCGGCGTGAAGTCGACACCGGTCGTGCCGGGACGCACGACGCCCCCCGCGGCGCTGCCGCCAGCGAAAGTGGCGTACTTGCTGCCGTGGAGCTCGGGCGCCGCGGCCACGGTGGCCGACGCCATGGCGGAAGGCATCAGGGTGCGCCAGGCTTCGGATCCCTTCACGATCGCCGGTCGCACCTATCCCGTCGGCACGGCCATCATCCGCACGTCCGACAACGGTGACACGCTGACCGCCACGCTCGGGCGCATCGCTGCGACCCACGGCGCGGAAGTGGTCGCCGTGAGCAGTGGCTGGGTCGATTCCGGCATCTCCCTCGGATCCGGCGACGTCGTGCCGCTCAAGGCGCCGCGAATCGTGCTCGCCTGGGACTACCCGACCTACTCCCTTTCGGCAGGCTGGGCGCGATATGTGCTCGAACGCCGATATGGCCTGAAGGTGTCGGCGATTCGCGTGGGCACGCTCGGCCGGCTCGATCTGCACGACGCCGACGTGCTCATCCTGCCGCAGGGCAACTACACCGATTTCGGCGACGACATGGTGCGCAAGCTGCGCGATTGGGTGCGCGGCGGCGGCACGCTGGTCACAATCGGCGACGCATCGCGATGGGCGGCCACCGAGCGCGTGGGGCTGCTCGATGCGCACCCCGAGATGCGCGATGGAAAGCCCGAGAGCAGCGAGGAAAAGGACAAGGACAAAAAGGGCCCGGAACCGACCAAGCCGTTCGACTTCGACAAGGCCGTCCTGCCGGAGCGCGAGCGCCCGGAGAACACGCCGGGCGCGGTGCTGCGTGTGCAATTGGACACCGAGCACTGGCTGGCGTCCGGCACCGACGGCGAGATCCAGGTGATGGTCGAAGGGCAGCGCGTATTCACGCCGGCGAAGCTCGACAAGGGTAGAAACGTCGGCGTCTACGCGAAGAAGGATCGGCTCGTCGCCGGAGGGTTGGTGTGGGAAGAGGCCCGCGATCAGCTCGCCGAAAAGGCGTACCTCGTCGAGCAATCGCTCGGGCGCGGCCACGTCGTCGGGTTCGCCGAAGACCCGAACTATCGGGCGTTCGCCGAAGCGACCGAGCTGCTGTTCATCAACGCGGTCCTGTTGAGCCCGTCACACTGACGCGTACAAGCAGAACTGAAGTTCTGCTCCGCACGGACACCTGTGGAGCAGGACTTAGTCCTGCCCGTCACCTACTTGACGCCGTCGAGGGTCTGGATCGTGGCCACCGACGGCGTTTCCTTTCCGAGGCTCTTCGCCACCGCTTCGGCCTGCCTCATCACGCGCAGGACGTTCAGCCCGAGGAGCTTCCTGATGTCGTCATCCGGCCAGCCCCGGCGGAGCAGCTCCGCCGTCAGCTTCGGATAGGTCGAGACGTCCTCGAGGCCGACCGGCGTCACGTCGATGCCGTCGAAGTCGCTGCCGATGCCGACGTGATCGACGCCAGCCACCTGACGCAGGTGGTCGATGTGGTCGGCGACCATCGACAGCGTCGCCTTCGGCATCGGATGCGACTTCTGCCACTCTTCGAGCGCGGCCTTCACCGCTGCCGGGTCGTTGGGGTGCTCATCCTGCAGTTTGTTGGCCAGCGCGAATTGCTCGATCGCGCGCGGGGCGGCGTCGGGTGCGACGAAGCCGGGGTAGAAGTTCGCCATCACCACCCCGCCGTTCGCGGCCACCAGCTTCAGGATGTCATCAGGCACGTTCCGAGGATGGTCGCAGAGAGCCCGGGCGGAAGAGTGCGAGTAGATGACCGGCGCCTTCGTCACGCGCAGCACGGCGGCCATCGTTTCGGGAGACACGTGGCTCAAGTCCACGAGCATCCCGAGCCGGTTCATCTCGTGCACGACGGCCTCGCCGAACTTCGTGAGCCCGTGATGGTCGACCTTGTCGGTGGCCGAATCGGCCCAGCGCGTGTTCTTCGAGTGCGTGAGCGTCATGTAGCGCGCACCGAGCGCGTGCATCTGCCGCAGTGTCGCCAGCGACTCGTTGATCGAATGACCGCCCTCCATGCCGATCATCGAGGCGATGTGGCCGGCCTTGAACGCGCGTTCGACGTCGCTGGCCGTGAGCGCCAGCTCGAACGTGCCGGGATACCTGGCCACCATCCGATGGACGATGTCGATTTGCTCAAGGGTGGCGGTGACCGCCGCGTCGCCCTGCATCGAGACGGGGACGTAGACCGACCAGAACTGGCCGCCGACGCCGCCGGCCCTGAGGCGTGGGATGTCGGTCATGATCGACGGCTGGCTCACCGTCAGATCGAGCACGTTCAGATCGCGTGCGGGACTTTTCTCGCGCAGCGCCCACGGGAAGTCGTTGTGGCCGTCGATGAGCGGCACCTGGCGGTGCAGCGCCTTCGCGCGCTCGAGCAACGCGTCGGGAGCGGCCTGCCGTGTTCCCGCATTCAGTGAAGCCATTGCGACGATCAACCCAGCCGTCACGCACAACGTCTTAGCCGTCATTTGTTCTCCCGCGCCGAATGTTCTCCCGCGCCGAAGGCGCGAGCCCCCGCGAGGCCGAAGGCCGAGCCCCCCGCGCGAGCAAGCGAGCGCGCCCTATTTGCACTGTCCGGCGCTCTTGAGCCGCCGCCGGTCGGCTTCGCCACGAGCGGCCAGTGCGGTCACATCGCCCGCGCCGGACGCGGCCATCGGCCGGCCCAGCTCGCGCAGCTTGTCGATGGCATCGCCCAGCGTCTTGCAATCGCGATCGAACTTCGCGAAGTTCATCGCCCAGTCGAGGGCTTCTTCCGTTTGCAGCGCCCAGCCGCGCCACGAGGTCAGCTGGTTCCAGCACTCGGCCACGCGGATCATGTCGGTGGCCGAGGCTGCCGCGCTTGCCGATTGGCGCAACATCTGGCAGCCCCCGATCGTGCCGGCCGTCGTGGCCGTCTCCGCGGTGTAGTCCGCGTATCCGGGGGGCAACGAGTACGGCGTCGGCCCCGTGGATGGCGGTGACGGCGGTAACGCTGGCATGACCGGCGACGACACGGGCGGCGGATAGGCCCCGGCGGGTCCGGGGCCAGTCGGTGGCACCGTAAGCGGACCGGGTCCCGCGGGACCGACGGGATACGAGCCCGGGCCGGCGGCCGGGCGTCCCGCGGACGCCTGGTCCGCGACGGTCAGCGAGACGTCGATCACGGCCTCGCTCACCTCACCTTGACCCGCGGCGAAGCGGGTCAGGGCCTGCAGCTCCTCTCGAGCCTGGACGAAGAAATCGCTCCGGTCCGTGCTCCCGGCTCGGGATTGCAGCTGTCCGAGCGCCTGCTCCGCGCGTCCCAGTGCAGTCGACCGCTCGCGCATCCGCGCGAACGGCACACGGTCGTTGACACGCGCCTGCCAGAGATCGGCCAGCACGGCGAGTGATTGCAGAAGCGTGTCGTCGCTCTGGTCCGCGCCGATCGGCGGCGGCGGCAACGGGGGATCCGGCGTGCCAATTCGCATCCGCTGCAGGTCCCGCCGATCGGCTGCCAGGGCCAGGCCGTCGCCCGGTGAGACCACATGGCGATGGATGTGAGCGACCAGCGCCAGCTCCCGCTCTCGCTGTTCCCGCACAGGCGATGGCGTCTGCGCGGAGACCGGCCCGGCCAACAGGACGATCGCCAGAAGCCGCGCGCGCATCCCGCTATACTAGCCCGTAGTCCGAGCCTCGATCCGGAGCCGCAAGTCCGGCGCCCGATGTCCAAACCCCCTACCCGCGTCTCGCTTCGCTGGACGGGCGACCTGGCCTTCGTCGTCCGCGCCAGGAACCACACGATTGTCACCGACGGCAACAGCGAAACGGGGCTGTCGCCCGTGGAACTGATGGCCGCCGCGCTGGCCTCGTGCATGGGCACCGACGTGGCGCACATCCTGGCCAGGGGGCGGCAGGGGCTGGAAGGTCTGGACGTGGAGATCGTCGCGGATCGCGCCGAGGACAACCCTCATCGCTTCGTGCAGCTGCGGCTGCACTTCGCGGTCAGAGGCGAGGTGAACTCCGCGCAGCTCGAGCGGGCGATTCAGCTCTCCCACGAGAAGTACTGCTCTGTCTGGCACTCGATGCGGCAGGACATCCCGCTCGAGTGCACCTCTTCGATCAATCCCAGGTGAGCACGCCGCCGAGGTTCTCACGACTCGCATATCTCGACTGGCTGCGCGGAGTCACCGTGCTGGTCATGATCGAGGCGCATACCTTCGACGCCTGGACGCTGGCGGCCGAGCGCGCGCGGCCGATGTTCGGGCGGCTTATGGTCCTCGGCGGCATGGCCGCGCCGCTCTTTCTCTTCCTCGCGGGCGTCGCCGCGGCACTGGCAGCCTCGGCGCAGATCGATCGCGGGCGGCCGGCCGGCGAGGCTGCCCGCCGCGTCGAACGCCGCGGCTGGCAGATCTTCCTGCTCGCGTTTCTTTTCCGGCTGCAGTCGTTTGTGCTCGGCGGATTCGCCAGGCCGGCGACGCTGCTGAAAGTCGACATCCTGAACGTCATGGGGCCGGCCATCGCGTGCACGGCGGGGCTCTGGGGAAGCGTCTCGACTCGTCGAGGCCGAGCCATCCTGCTGACGACGGCCACGCTGCTGCTGCTCGGGATCTCGCCGTGGCTTCGGACTACGCCGCTGCTCTCGTCGCTGCCGGACCCCATCGAGTGGTACATCCGCCCGCCAGCGGGGCAGGGCACGTTCACCCTCTTCCCGTGGGCCGGGTTCGTGCTCGCCGGAGGCGTGCTTGGCGTCGCCCTGGATGGCGCCCGGGCGGCCGGATGGTCTCGGTGGCGCCTGCAGGCATCGATCGCCGTTACCGGTCTCGCACTGGTGCTGGTGGGAGACTGGGCGGGCCATCAGCCGATCCTGATTCCGGGGGCCACCTTCTGGGGGACGTCGCCGGCGTTCTTCGCAATCCGAACGGGCCTGATTCTGTTGCTCGTTTTCGCGGCGTGGGCGTGGTCGGAGCGGCCCTGGCGGCGGACGGACGGCGCCAGCCCGCTGGTGACGCTGGGGGTGGGCTCGCTGTTCGTATACTGGGTGCACGTGGAAGTGGTGTACGGCTTTGTTACTCGACCCTTGCGGCATCGCCTGACGTTGGAGCAGTGCGCGGTGGCGTGGGCGGGCTTCTCGCTGGCGATGTATGCGTTACTGCTGAGCTGGAACGCTTCCCGCCCGACACGGCACTGGCTGCGCGAGGAAGCCGCAAAGCTCTTCAAATCAGGCAGTTGGACCCCGACACCGCTCACTAATCGGTAACGGAATTTCTCACGGTTTCACCAAACGTTTGGCCCCCCCGTTGAGATCCCGGGAGTGGGCCGTTACAATGCCGGACCTTTGGACTTCCGGACAGAGACAGCGACATCGCCATGATCAACGTTGCGGCCATCCGCATGCAGCAGTTCGGGGTGCAGTTCTACCAGGCCTCGCTCACCGCGAAGGACATCGACAAGCTCGTGCGCTTCGAGGTCCTCAGTTACGCCGACCAGAGCCACGCCCCGGTGCGCGGCGGCCGCAAGGTCGCGGGCCCCAAGATCAATTGGGACTTGCTCGAGCGTCGGATCGCGTCCAGCGACAAGGCATACCAGCGCCAAATCATCCGAAAGAAGATTGACGAGCTGGTCCAGTACTACGAGCAGTGCCGCCAGGCGCGCGACCTGCCGTCCATTGCGGGCGCGGTCATCATCTCGGCCGACGAGAAGCTGAAGTTCGAGCCCGTTGAGGCCGGCGCCAGCGTGGGCACGCTGAAGGTGCCCGAGCGCGAGGGGATCCTGCGCGCAATCGACGGCCAGCACCGGCTGCTCGCGCTGCACGCGGCGCTCGAGCAGATCGGCCAGGAAGCCTTCACGGTGCCGGCCATCATCTTCGACCAGTTGCCCGAAGACCACATCGTCCAGATGTTTGTGACGATCAACGCGAAGCACACGCGTCTGAACGCTTCGCACCTGGTGTCGCTCTCGGGCCGTCAGCTCTACCGCGACGACAACCTGGCGGCGGCGCACGATGTAGTGCGCGCGCTCAACGACCGCGACGACTCGCCGCTCAGCCAGCAGATCAAGCTGCTCGGCGTCGGGCGCGGCAAGGTGGCGCAGGCGCCGCTCGCGCAGGAACTGAAGAAGCTGTTTGCCAGCGATGCGTTCGGCACTGGGCGTCGCGCCGAGGATTTCCGCGAGGAGTCGAAGAAGTTCTTCGTGAACTACCTCAGGCAGGTGGCTCAGGTGTTCGGCGCTGCGTGGAACGGGCGCAAGTACAGCATTCGCACGGCGCCAGCGCTCCGCGCGTTCGTCCGGGTCGCGCCCGACGTCATCCGCCGGCTCGACCAGGAGCGCGCGGACCGGACAGACTTCCGGGCCATCGGCCGCGTCATTGCCCCGTGGGGCCGCCGCATCGGCGACTTGCGGTTCGAGACGGAAGGTGCCTGGAAGCGCAACGGCTCATCGGTGGAGCAGCTCGCCAAGGAGCTCAGGCTCGCGCTGCAATACCCGGAAGGCGCGGGCATCTAGCACGCGTCAATTCAGGACACTGCGTGTAGTTTGTGCATGTAAGTTCCACACGAACTGTAAGTTTGCGAACGGTCCTGCACGCGCAAACGGCGAGACTTGGAGGTTTCCCGCGGCAGAGAGGGCGGCACGGTCCTTGCTATCCTTTAGGCCCGTCAGCGGTCCGATATTACGGCAAGGGCGCCGTGATTGTGCTGGGGAGCCGGGTCGCTGGCAAAAGGGCATCGCGATTACGCGGTGCCCTTTTCTTTTGTCCGCAAGAGTTCTGCCGGAGGCCGCGAGACTTCCGTGCGGATTGATCTCAACGCGGACGTCGGCGAGGCTGCGAGCACGGATGGCCGGGCTGCCGAGCTCGCCCTGCTTGCCTCCGTCAGCTCCGTCAACATCGCGTGCGGCGCGCATGCCGGCGATGCTGACACCATGCGCCGGACGATCGACGCCGCTGGCGAGAGGGCCATCGCCATCGGTGCACACCCCGGCTACGCGGATCGCGACGGCTTCGGACGCCGCGAGCTGACCCTTCCACCTGCTGCAGTTACGGCACTCGTCCTCGACCAGATCCAGTTGCTCGCGTCGATCGCTTCAGCTTCGGGTGTCCGGCTCGTCCACGTGAAGCCGCACGGCGCGTTATACAACCAGGCTGTCCGCGACCGCGCGCTGGCGTCCGCCATAGCCGAGGCCATCCGCCAGGCCGACGCCAACCTGTGCTTCGTGGGCCTCTCGGGCTCACCGATGATCGACGCCGCCCGTGAGGCCGGGCTTTCCGCGGCTGCAGAGGCGTTCGCCGATCGCGCCTATCAGCCCGACGGCTCGCTCGTGCCGCGCAGCCGTCCGGGCGCCGTCATCGAGCACGCCGCCGCCGTCGCGGCCCAGGCAAGGATGATTGCGACGGAGCACCGAGTGATTGCCGTCGATGGATCGGTGATTCCCGTGGCGGCTGACACAATCTGCCTGCACGGCGACACGCCTGGCGCTGCCACGCTGGCGCGCCACGTCCGGTCCGTGCTCGAGTCTGCCGGCGTTGTCATCCGCGCCCTGGCGCATGCCGGCCAGTCCTGAGGCCCGCCGCGCGCTGATTGCGGCCTCGCTCGGCTGGATGCTCGACGCGATGGACGTCCTGTTGTACTCGTTCGTCCTGGATCGCGTCCGCGCGAGCTTCGGCATCGACGACCGGGTGAGCGGCCTGCTGCTGGCCATTCCGCTGGCAGCGTCCGCCTTCGGCGGCGCCCTTTTCGGCTGGATCGCCGACCGCAGGGGCCGCGTCACCGCGCTGCGGCTGTCCATCCTCGTCTACTCGGGCGCAACGGCCGCCTGCGCGTTCTCGCAGTCGGCGCTGCAGCTCGGCATCGCGCGCCTCGTCCTCGGCCTCGGCATCGGCGGCGAGTGGGCGACGGGCGCCGCGCTGGTCGCGGAAACATGGCCGGCGGAGCACCGGGGCAAGGCGCTCGGCATCATGCAGAGCGCCTGGGCGATCGGGTACGGCCTCGCGGCGGCCGTCAACGCGCTCGTGCTTCCGCGGTTCGGCTGGCGCGCGGTCTTTCTCGTCGGCCTGCTGCCGGCACTGATCGTGTTCTGGATTCGCCGTCACGTGGAGGAGCCCGCGCTCTGGCGTGCGAGCCGGCGCGAGCAGAACGCGCCCGCGGATCTTCGCGACGTCTTCCTCGGCACTCGCGCCCGCGTGACGTGGACGGTCACGGCGATGCACTCGGCGACGATGTTCGCGTGGTGGGGGCTGTTTTCGTGGATCCCGTCGTACCTGACGCGGCCGGTTGCAAACGGCGGCGCGGGCCTCTCGCTGATGCGATCGTCGATCTGGATCGCGCTGATGCAGGCAGGGATGTGGCTTGGCTACGTGTCGTTCGGGTTCGTCGCCGACCGCATCGGTCGGAAGCCCGCGTACGTGACGTACGTCCTGGGCGCCGCCGCGCTCGTGCCGGTGTACGCCAACGCCGGCGAGTCCGGGCTGATCATCGTCGGTCCGTGCCTGGCGTTCTTCGGCACGGGCTACTTCAGCGGATTCGGCGCCGTGACCGCGGAGTTGTTCCCCACTTCGGTCCGCGCGACGGCCCAGGGGCTGACGTACAACATCGGCCGGCTCTTCAGCGCGCTCGCCCCGTACATCGTCGGCAGCCTCGCTATTACACACGGCCTGAGCGCCGCGTTCCTCATTGCCGGCGCCGCGTTCCTCGTTGCCGCGACGTTGTGGATCTGGATTCCCGAGACGCGCGGCCGCGCGCTGTCGTAACGGTGACGTGCAGGACTGAAGTCCTGCGGCACTGGTGTGTTCACTCCTGCCGCAGCGTCGTTCCGGGCTCCGTGCCGAGCGCGCGTGTCGCTGGGATGAGGCTGGCCGCCAGCGTTACTGCCGTCAGCACGAGCAGGGCGGCGCCAACACTGGCCGCGTCGTCCGCGTGCACGTCGAACAGCAGGCTGGCCAGCAGCCGCATCAAGCCGAGTGCGCCTGCCAGCCCGACGCCGAGCCCAATCGCCGTCAGCCGGGCGCTGCGCGAGAGCACGAGGCGCAGCACCTCCAGGGGCCGCGCGCCCAGGGCCATGCGGATGCCGATCTCGCGCGTCCGCGCCGCGACGTCCGCGCTGAGCACCGCGTGCATGCCAATCGCCGACAGCGCCAGCGCGATCATCGCGAAACAGGTCAGCAGCAGCATCACGAATCGCCGGCGTCCAAACGACTCCTCCAGCGTGGTCCGCAGAGGCTCGACGCCGAATACAGCGAGCCCGGGGTCGACCTGTGCAATCGCGTGGCGCACGGCGCCGGTCATCGCGTTCGGCTCGCCCGTCCGGATCAGCAGCGCCTCTCCGCCGTCGGCCGACGGCGTCTGCGAAAGCGGCGAGTAGACGGCAGGCGGCGGGGCCTCGGTGATGCCGTGGAAGCGCTCGTTGCCGACGAGGCCCACGATCGTGCGCGCCGTGCCCCAGAACTGGATCTGCTGCCCGATCGGGTCGGCCTCGCCGAAGAATCGCCGGGCCGCGGCCTCGTTCACCAACGCCACGGCCGGCGCTGCCGTGGTGTCGCCGTCGCGAAACGCGCGGCCGCGGACGATCGGCACTTGGACGACGCGGAAGTAGCCGGGCGTCACGCGCCGGACGCTGATCTCGGGCCAGTTGCGGCCCTCGGCTTCCCGTCCCACGATGGTGAACGAGTTGGTGAAGCCGGCGTCCAGCGGATGATTGCCGGCGAGCGAGGCGGCCTCGATGCCGGGCACCGAGGCCAGTTGCTCGAGCAGGGACGCGTTGAAACGGTGCATCTCGGCGAAGTCGGGCCACTTCCTGAAGTTCCGCGGGTACCGGCCGGCCGGCAACTGGAACTCGGCCTTGATCACGCCATCCGCCTGGAACCCGGGGTCCACCGCTTCGAGCCGCATCAGGCTGCGAATCATCGCGCCCGCACCGACGGCGAGCATCAGCGCGAGCGCCACTTCGGCGACCACCAGCGCGCCTCGTGCCGCGCTCATGCCTCCACCCGCCGTGGCCGCGCGGCTGTCTTCCGCACCCAGCGCCGCGAGCAGATCGAGCCGTCGAGCCTGAGCGACGGGGACACAGCCGAACAGAATGGCGACGCCCGCTGCCAGCCCAAGCGTCATCACGAGCAGACGAACATCGAGCCCGGCCTCGGCAAGGCGCGGCACGTCGGCTGGACCGACGAGCGTCAGCACGCGAAGCGTCACCAGCGCGATGCCGATGCCGAGGCCGGCGGCGCACACCGCGACGAGCGCGTTTTCGATCACGAACTGGCGCGTCAGTCTCTGCACGGTGGCGCCGAGCGCGCGGCGGATGGCGACCTCGCGCAGACGTCGCGTGCCGCGGACCAGCACCATGCTGGCGACGTTCGCGCACGCGAGCGCCAGGACGAGCGCCACCGCGATCGCCAGCACGCGCAGCGTCGGCCGCACCGGGCCGAAGACCACCGACATGAACGGCTCGACGTGCGCGCCGCGGGCCTTGTTCTCCGGATATGCCTGCTCGAGCGCGAGCGTGGTCGCCGTCATCTCCTTCTGCGCGGAGGCGATTCCGGCGCCAGGCGCCAGACGGCCGAGGACGAGAATCGGATGTGTGGTGCGCGGCATCGCTGCCGGGTCCAGCTTCAGCGGCACCCAGGCGTCCACTCGCGTGCGAGCGTCGCGATCGGCAAACCCGCGGCCGTAGTCAGCGGCAAGCAGCCACTGCAGCACGCCGACGTCGGATCCGTCGGGAAGCACGCCGACGATGACCATCGGCCGGTCGTCGAGGCGCAACGTGCGCCCGATCGCGGCCGGATCGCGCTGGAACTCGCGCGCCCACAGCCGCTCGCTGATGAGCGCCACGTCACCGCCGTCGCGGTATTCGGTCCGGGTGAACAGCCGGCCGGCCACGGTTTGGGCGCCGAGCATCGGCAGCAGGTCGCCGGCGACGAGCAGCGTGGCCAGCCGGGTCGGCTCGCCCTGCGGCGGCGTCAGCGTCGCCTCGTCGGCATACAACGCGCCGAACTGATCGATCTGCCGTGCGCGTTGCCTGAAGTCCAGCAGGTCCGGCACCGACCCCGGCTCGTGCGTGGTGCTGCTGTCACGGTCGGTCTCCCACACGGCGACGAGACGATCGGCATCGGGGTAGGGCACCGGCTTCAGCAGCACGGCGTCGATCACGCTGAAGATGGCGATGACAGCGCCTATGCCGATGGCCAGCGTGAGGATCGCGGCGGCCGCGAAACCGGGGCTGGCGACCAGCACGCGGGCGGCGTATCTGATGTCCGACGCCAGGCCGGTGAGCGGGTGCGATGGCTCGGCGGCCGGCGGCGCCGGCGGTCGGGAGGACGCGGGGCGCTCGCGCCTCAGCCGCGCCCTCAATGTGTCGGTGTCCGCCAGTTCCGTGAGCGCAACGGCCAGCGCGTCCTGCTCGGACCTCCCGGCACGCCGCCGCTCCTCGAACCGCTGCTCGAGGTCGTCTGCAAGCTCCTCCACGATCTCCGCGTCGTGAGCCGCGTTCCCGGTGATCTCGCGAAGCCGGTCGCGCACCAGCGCATTCCAGTTCATCTCACGCCTCACTGATTCCAGCGACCCTGTCGAGAGCCACCATGAACTGGCGCCAGACGCTGCGCTGGCGGACAAGGACCTTCCGGCCTTCGGCGGTCAGCTTGTAGTAGCGCCGTCGGCGCTGTCCGGCCTTCTCGACCCATCGGCCTTCGACCCAGCCGCGGCGCTCCAGCCGGTAGAGCATCGGATAGAGCGAGGCCACGTGGAACGAGAGCGCGCCCTCCGAGCGGGCTTCGATCAGCTTGCTGATCTCATAGCCGTGCCGGGGACGCTCCTCGACCATCGCCAGCACCAGCAGCTCCGCGCTGCCCTTCTTGACCTCAGGGGTGAACGACGGCGTCGACATATGTGGTGACGCAATATATCACGGTGCTTGGAACTGACGCAGTCGGGTCCTCGGGAAGCTTCGTCGTGTCGAGTCCTCAGAAACTGACGCTGTCGAGTGCTCAGGGCGCTGACGGGGTCCGGTCTCGACAGTCACACCTGTGGAGCAGAACTTGAGTTCTGCTGATCGAGCCGAGTGACTGAGGCGTATATTGCAGTTATGCCTTCCGTCACGCTGACGGTGAACGGCGCCCCCCGCACGGTCGAGGTCCAGGCGGACTCGAAGCTGCTCTGGCTGCTGCGCGACACGCTGGGGCTCACGGGCGCGAAGTACGGGTGCGGGGAAGGGCAGTGCGGCGCGTGTACCGTGCTGGTGGACGGCCAGCCGGTGCGCTCGTGCACGGCTCGTGTGTCGCTGATGGCGGGTCGCCGCATCGAGACGATCGAGAGCCTCGCCAGCGGCGATCGCTTGCACCCGGTGCAGCAGGCCTTCCTCGATCACGAGGCGCTTCAGTGCGGTTACTGCACGCCGGGCATGGTCATGGCCGCGGTCGGCCTGCTGCGCGCCAGTGCCTCCCCATCCGACGCCGACATCGTCAAGGCGATGGACCATAACCTCTGCCGCTGCGGCACCTACCCGCGCATCGTCGCGGCGATCAAGCAGGCGGCCGGCGCCGGCGGAAAGTCCGGACGATGAGCCTGCACGACGTCGAGCGCTACGAGCTGGGCGAGGCCGCGCGGTACCTGTTTGCGTTCGATCGCCGCGGCTTCCTGAAGACATTCGGCAGCGGCCTCGTCGTGCTGCTCGTGGCGCCGCGCCTCGAAGGGCAGGAGTCGGGCCGCGCCCGCGGGGGCGGCGAGGCGCTCCCCGCCGACGTCAACGCGTGGCTGCACATCGCGCCGACCGGCGAGGTCACCGTCTTCACCGGCAAGACCGAAATGGGCCAGAACATCCGCACGTCGCTCACGCAGGCCGTCGCCGAGGAACTGCAGGTGCCGATCGCCGCCGTGACGCTCGTCATGGCCGACACGGCGAAAACGCCGTTCGACATGGGCACGTTCGGCAGCCGGACGACGCCGATCATGAACGCGCAGCTGCGACGGGTCGCGGCGGCGGCGAGGCAGGAGCTCGTGGCTCGCGCGGCAGAGCGCTGGAGGGTCGCCCCCGGCGATGTGCGAATCGCCGACGGTCGTGTGATGCGGAGCGGCGGCGATCCGATCACGATTGGCGACCTGGTCAAGGACGCGCCCCTCAAAGCCGTTGTCGCAGAAGACGTGCCGACGAAAGCGCCTGCGACGTGGCAGGTCGCTGGTACCGGCGTCCGCAAGGTGAACGGCGCGGACTTCGTGACCGGCCGCCACGAGTACACGTCGGACATGCGGCCGCCGGGCCTGCTCCATGGACGGATGATCCGGCCTCCGCGTTACGGTGCGGAACTGACCGCGGTGGATTCGGCCGAGGCGCAAAAGGCCGCGGGCGTCTCCGTCGTACGCGACGGCAATTTCATCGGGGTGCTCGCGTCGAGCACCGAGGACGCCGCGAAGGCGGCGTCGCTGGTGAAATGCACGTGGACCGGCGGCGGCGACCAGTCGGCCGCCACGCTGTTCGATGTCCTGCGCAAAACCGCCAATGCCGGCTCGGGGTCGCCATCAGGGGATGTCGACGCTGCCAACGCATCGGCGGCTGCGCGGTTCGAGGCCACCTACACGGTGGCTTACATCGCGCACTGCCCCCTCGAGCCGAGAGCGGCGCTGGCGGAGTGGAGCGGCGACGCGTTGACGGTCTGGACCGGCACGCAACGCCCGTTCGGCGTGCAGGGCGAGCTGGCTGACGCGTTTCACATCCCGAAGGATCGCGTGCGCGTGATCGTACCGGATACGGGATCGGGCTACGGCGGCAAACATACCGGCGACGCTGCCGTGGAGGCCGCGCGGCTCGCGAAGGCGGCGGGCAAGCCCGTGAAGCTCGTGTGGACGCGCGAGGACGAGATGACGTGGGCGTACTTCCGCCCTGCCGGTGTGATCGACGTCCGGAGCGCCGTCAACGCCGACCACCGGCTTACGGCCTGGGAGTTCCACAACTACAACTCCGGTGGCTCCGGCATCCGTACGCCGTACGACGTCCCGAACCAGCGTGTGATCTCTCACGAAGCGACCTCGCCTCTTCGACAGGGGTCGTATCGGGGCCTTGCGGCCACCGCGAATCACTTCGCACGCGAGTCGCACATGGATGAAGTGGCGGCCTCGCTCGGCGTGGATCCGCTCGCGTTCCGGCTGCAGCACCTCGGCGACGATCGGATTTCAGCCGTGCTGAAGGCGGCGGCCGAACGATTCGGATGGCATGCGCGACGACGATCCGCGGGCCGCGGGTTCGGCCTGGCTGCAGGCACCGAGAAGGGCGGCTACGTCGCCACGTGCGCGGAGGTGGCCGTCAACGGCCGCGACGTCCAGGTGGTCCGCGTCGTCGTCTCGTTCGAATGCGGCGCCATCGTCAATCCCGACGGCCTTCGGAATCAGGTCGAGGGCTCGGTCATCCAGGGGCTGGGCGGCGCCCTGTTCGAGGCGATCGCCTTCGAGGCCGGGCGGATCGAGAACGCGCGGTTCGCCGACTACCGCGTGCCGCGGTTTCGCGACGTGCCGGCCATCGACACCGTGCTGGTCAACCGCACCGACCTTCCGCCCGCGGGCGCAGGCGAAACACCGATCGTGGCCATCGCTCCGGCCATCGGCAACGCGATCTTCGACGCCACCGGCATCCGGCTGCGATCGCTGCCGCTCGTTCCTCAGGGACTGCCGTTGCCATCGAGCGCATCGAGATAGCCGCCGTCATTTCGGTTTCTTCTTCGATCGTTGATAGAGGAAGGACACGGCGAGCAGCGCGAGCCCCACGCCCATGAATCCCAGGATGCGATAGATCCCGCCGAGCACCGAGAGATCGACGAGGAACACCTTCACGACGGTGATGCCGAAGAGCACGATTGCGAGATAGCGGATCGGCACGTAGTTGCGGCGCAGGCCGACGGCGATGAACGCGGCCGCGCAGATCGTCCAGACGAACGAGAGCATCAGGCTGGCGGCGAAGCGCGCGTCGGCCGAGTAATCCCCGCGCAGGTCCCAGTACAACTGGCTCTCCGCCGACAACGCGACGACGAGCAGCGCGCTGGCACCGAGCACGGCCAGCGTCATGCCGCTGCGCTTCTCGAACAGCGTCTCCTGGTCGTGCCGGCGATACACCAACGCGACGCCGTAGAGCACGAGGGCCAGGAACACGCCGACCGCGAACGGCTCGTCCTGGAACAGCGCGAACACCGTCGGCTTCGCGGGCAGCGAGAGGCCGAAGTACCGCATCACGGCGAAGACGAGCAGGCCGGCGCCGCCGAGCCTGAACCACAACTCGCCGATCGTCAGGCCGAGGGCAACGACGAACGCGCCTTCGATGGCGAGTGCCACGGTGAGCGACGGCCCGTCGAGTCTGAGCGCACAGGCGATCGTGACCGCACCGAGGGCCACTGCCAGCGCGTGCAGGCTCGCGCGCCGATCCGGACCGCGGAGCCACCACGCCAGTCCGCCATGTACCGCGCCGATGGCCAGGGTGGCCGTCGGCGCCCAGGCCATCGCCACGTTCTCGAGCGCCAGGTAGACGGCAGCCATGAGCGCGTAGCCGTTCAGGTGCAACTGCACGCCGTCGAGCCGCGAGAGCGTGCGATCGTGGCGGAAGATCGCGTCGAGCTGTGCCAGCAGGTGGAGCGCGTAGATCGCCACTGAGGCGACAAGGCTGGCCATCAGCCACCGCGGCGAACTGTGGCCCGAAATCCAGGCCAGCAGCGGCGGGATCACCGCGCCCCACGCGACGAGCCGCCAGCGCGCGGATTCGGCTCGTACGGAGGCCGCCACGGCTGCCAGCGTCACTGCGATCAGGTAGACGAGCGGCGCAACACCGTGGCCCGACAGGATCGCCAGCGACGAGAGGTGGTAGATCACCGGGCCCAGCGCCAGCACGAGTGAAACGAGACTGCGCCAGCGGTGTCGCTTCAGCTGCTCGACGAGAATGACGAGGAAGAGGGCGCAGAACAGCGTCAGGAAAAACTCGGTGCGGCGCCACTTCTCGGGCGAGTAGAAGCGGTCGGCCCACATGCCTATGGTGAACCACGTGAAAGCGAAGCTCACCAGGTTGAGCACCGGCCAGTCGCGGCGCCGTGCCAGATACAGCGTGCCGACGCCGAGCAGCGCATCGTAGGAGAACAGCGTCACCTGGGCATCGACGCCGCTCGAAAACAGGAACGGCGTGGCGAAGCCGCCGCCGACCCCCATGAGCGCGAGGCCGAGCGCGTTCTGTCGATCGGCCAGCCAGGCCGCGCCTACCGTCACGGCCACCAGCAGCACGAACGCCGGCGTCCGTCCGATCAGCTCGTAGTACGAGAAAGCCGCGTAGATGGCGAGATACATCACGGCCAGGCCGCCGCCAGTGAGGATCTGGCCGTAGGCGCGGTAGCCGCTCGTCACGAAGCGATGCCCGGCCCACACGAGCGCCAGGCCCGCGATTACGCCGAGCCCCACGCGCACCGGCTCGTTGATCCAGTCGTTGTCGAAGGCGTACTTGAGGAAAAACGCCAGGCCGAGGACCAGCACAATGGTGCCGACCCACAGCATCACTTTGCCGCCGATCGCAGCCTCGAGAGTCTCGGGTGCTTCGGGCGCGGGCAGTGGCGGAAGGTCAATGGCAGGTGCGACAGGTGCGATAGGTGCGATAGGTGCGTTAGGCGCGTCGGGCCCTTGAGGGTACGTAGGGCCGAACTTTAGTTCGGCCGTCGGCACTTGAGGCGCGGCAGGCGCCGCAGGCTTGTCCACCGTAGCCGCGCGAGTCGCGGAAATGGATTCTTCGAGCGCCGCGAGGCGGGCGCGCAGGTCTTTCAGCTCGCGCTCGAGGCGATGCGAGCGCGCCCACGTCAGGATCGGCACCAGCACCACGAGGCCGAAGGCGACCAGCGTGAACGTGATCGACAGGAGGATGAGCAGGGGCTCCACGCGCGGAGGAGTGTAGCACCCGATCCTCCGGCGTATACTGGCCGCCGTGCGGCTTCTCCGCCTCGCGTGGCTCGCCCTCGCCGCCACGCTCACGCAGGCCTGCCTCGTCGTCAGCCTGCATCCCGTCTACGATCCCGAGACGATCGGCTTCGATGCCGCGCTCGTCGGCACCTGGGCGAGCCAGGAGGACACCGCGACGGTGACGTTCGACCGCGGCGAGTGGCACTCGTACCACATCACGATCGTCGACGGCTCGAAGACCGACCGATTCTCGGCGCGGCTCACCCGCGTGGGCGATCTGCAGTTGCTCGACGTCGCGCCGCTCGACGGCACCGACATCCCGGACCTGGTGATCCCGGTGCACATCATCTACAAGATCGCCGTGGACGCCGACACGGTGAGCCTCTCCGCGCTCAACTACGACCGCTTCTACGAGATGGCGAAGGTGGGGAAGACAGATGCCGGCCTCGTGCTGGACGCGCGAAAGAACGCGGTGCTCACGGCGCCGACGCCCGACCTGCGGCAGTGGCTGCAGGCGCACGCCGGCGAAGATGGTCTGTTCGACGCGCCGGCGACATTGAAGCGGAAAGCGGAGACGCCTGCGCCGGACTGAGGCGCAGCGCAGGACTGAAGTCCTGCGCCACAGGTGTCAGGGGAGTGACAGCTACACTTGTGGAGCGGAACTTCAGTTCTGCTCTGCAGCCCCCGTCGTCAGGCCGCCGAGACGTGCTGTCGCACCAGCTCGCGGCGCAGAATCTTGCCGATGAGGCTCTTCGGCAGCTCCGTGCGGAACTCGATCGCCTGCGGCACCTTGAACGGCGCGAGCTGTTCGCGGCAGAACCTTCGCAGTTCCTCGTCGGTCGCCTGCTGGCCCGCGCGAAGCACCACCCACGCCTTGACCGCTTCACCGCGCAACGAGTCAGGTACGCCCGCGACGCCGACCTCGGCAATCGCCGCGTGCTGCGACAGCACTTCCTCGACCTCTCGCGGCCACACCTGGTAGCCGCTGGTCTTGATCAGGTCCTTCTTGCGATCGGTGAGAAAGACGTAGCCTTCTTCATCCATGTAGCCGATGTCGCCGGTGTGCAGCCACAGCCGGCCATCGGCGCCGCGCCGGAGGCAGAGCGCCGACTCCTCGGCGTTGCGCCAGTAGCCTTTCATGAGCTGCGGCGCCGACAGCAGCAGCTCGCCTTCCTCACGCGGACCTCGTTCGGCGAGCCCGTGCTCCGTCTCGACGATCCGCGCTTCGACATCAGGCAGCGGAAGGCCGATCGACCCGATCTTGGCCTCGCCCTTCATCGGGTTCACCAGGCACGCCATCATGCCTTCCGTCAGCGAGTAGCCCTCGATGATGCGGCCGCCGGTCAGCGACTCGAACTGCTGCTTGGTCGCCGCCATCAACGCCGCCGCTCCCGAGAAGGACACCTTGATCGACGAGAAGTCGATGCGGCCCTTCTGCACGTCGGAGTTGTTGAGCATTGCCTGGAACAGCGTCGGCACGCCCATCATGAAGGCCGGCTTGACCGAGTGAATCGTCTTCAGCACGTCCGCCAGGTCTCTCGGGTTCGGGATCAGGGCGACCGGGCTCCCGGTCACGAACCCCAGCCCGAGGCCGCCGACGTTGGCGTACACGTGGCACAGCGGCAGCGGCAGCAGGACGATGTCCTTGCCGGAGTCGAAGATGGATTTCGTCCACGCCTCGATCTGTCTGCCGGCGTAAACGAACCCCTTGTGCTGGCCGACCACGCCCTTTGGCGTGCCCGTCGTACCCCCGCTCGCCAGCACGATCGCGTCGTCTTCACCCGTCAGACGAACGGCCGGTGGCGTGGCGCCGTCGTTGGCCCGGAGCAGATCCTGGAACCAGCGGTCGCCGGGGGCAAGGCTGACACGGTGGCCTTCCCTTTTCTCCTTGAACAGCGTGAAGAGCGCGGCGAGGTGTCGCGGCAGGTACTCCTTGATGTTGGTCGCGACGACCAGTTCCAGCGCCGTCTGCGGCTGCACGGCCTTCACGCGGCCGTACACTCGGGTGAGCGCGATCGCGTAGCGCGCCCCCGTCGCGCGCAGCAGCGCGCCCAGCTCGGTCTCGGTGTAGATCGGGTTCAGCGCGGCGACGACCGCGCCGAGTTTCCAGACGGCGAGCTGCGCGATCACCCACTGCGGACACGTGGGCAGGATGAGCGCCACCTTGTCGCCGGCGCGGACGCCCAGCGAGGCGAGGCCGACGGCGCAGGCATCGGATGCGCGGTCGAGCGCCCCCCAGGACATGTGACGGCCTTTGAAGATCAAGGCCGTCGCATCGGGCCGCTCCGAGGCATGTCGCTTCAGGAAGTCGAGCAGCGAGCCGTCGGGATACGTGAGAGACTGCGGGACGTCGGGATCGTAGTGCGCGAGCCAGGGGCGCGCGGACATGGTGGGTCCACTCTATGTCCACACAGCCGGTGCTTTCAACTGTTGGCTGCCTGCTGGCGGCGGCGATCGTCCTGGCCGAGGACGCGCCGTACGCCGAATGTCGGTACCTGCGGGCCGCGGGTCAGGTGCAGATCACCATGGGCTTCATGGATCGCACCGCCGACCTCGACTCGAGGAAGGCGGCGCTCGAACGGAATGGCATCCTCGTGCTCGAAACCAGCACTCCGCGCACGTTCACGCGCGCCGACCGCGTAGCCGGCCACGACCTCGTCACCACCATTTCGCTCCAGCCTCCAGTCGGCCACGGCGAAGGCGGGGCGTCGTCGTTCGCCGACATCCGGATCCTGCTGGACGGAACGCCACTGGTTGATGCGCCGCTGTCGCGCGGCTGGAGCGGCATCGATCGGATCGTCATCGATCCCGCCCGGCGATTCGTCACCGTCAGCGGCCACGAGGGGATCGTGCGCTACGAGGGCTTCGATTCGAAGCGTGTCGTGGACGAGGACTGGCTCGCCGAGCGCGCGCGCACCGTGCGCGAACTCATTCGGAAGTAGGAAGCGGCAAGTAGGAGGCGAATGTGGCGCTCCTTGTGGGAGCACGTCAGCGCATCCGGAGCGCACCTGCATGATGTACCGATGGCTCGCCGACGTCACCGTCACGATCCACTTCGCCTTCTTGTTGTTCGTGGTCCTCGGCGGTGTGATGCGACGACGCTACCGCTGGCTCACGGTGCCACATCTTCTCTCGGTTGCCTGGGCCGTCTACGTCGAAGCGACGCCCGGCCTGATCTGTCCCCTGACGCCACTCGAGAACTACCTTGCGACTCGGGCCGGCCGGGCTGGATACGACGGGAGCTTCATCGAGCACTACCTCGTCCCGATCATCTATCCTGAGAGACTGACGCCCACGCTGCAGCTCGTCCTGGCTGGCCTCGTAGTGGGAATCAACCTGATCGTCTACGCGTGGTCGCCGGTACGTCGGCGCCTCACAATGGAGCGTCGCAGCGGGGCAGCGTCATGAAACTGAATCCGTACCTCGCCTTTGACGGCCGATGCCGCGAAGCCTTCGAGTTCTACGAGAAGGCCCTGGGCGGAAGAATCTCCTTCATCCAGACCATTGGCGAATCACCGATGGCGTCCAACATGCCTCCTGACGCACACGGCCGCGTGATGCACGTGACGCTGCAGATCGGAGATCAGGTCCTGCAGGGCGCCGACGCGCCTCCGGGACAATTCACGCAGCCATCCGGATTCTGCGTGGCACTGCATTTCGATGACGTCGCGGATGGCGAACGCGTGTTCGCCGCGCTCGGGCACAAGGGCAAGGTGCAGCAGGCGTTTCAGCCGACCTTCTGGGCAAAGGGCTTCGGCATGCTCGTCGACCAGTTCGGTACCCCGTGGATCGTCAACGCCGGGCAGCTCATCGGGAACTGACCGATGCGCTTATTCGAACAAGAGCGCGAGCAGCGCCTTCTGCGCGTGCAGGCGGTTCTCAGCCTGATCGAACACCACTGACGCCGGGCTCTCGACGACCGACGCCGACACTTCCTCGCCGCGGTGCGCCGGCAGGCAGTGCATGAAGATGGCGTCCGGTTCCGCGGCGCGCATCAGCGCGTCGTTCACCTGGAAGCCCTTGAACGCTCGCAGCCGTTCGGTGGTCTCGTCTTCCTGGCCCATCGACGTCCAGACGTCCGTGTAGATGGCGGACGCGCCGCGCACGGCCTCGCGCGGGTTCGAAAACAGCTTGAGCGACCCGCCGCCGGCGGCCACGCGCGCCACCTGCTCGCGTACGCGCGTCGGCAGCTCGTAGCCCGCCGGCGACGCGACGTGGACGGTCATCCCCTGCATCGCGCACGCGTGCGCCAGCGACGTCGCGACGTTGTTGCCGTCGCCGACATAAGCAATGGTGCGGCCCTGCAGGGTGTCGAACCGCTCCTGGAGCGTGAGCAGATCGGCCAGCGCCTGGCACGGGTGCTCCTCGTCGGTCAGCGCGTTCACGATCCTCAGCGACGGGGCGGCCGTCGCGAACTCCTCGACGGTCTGCTGCGCGAACGTGCGGATGACGACGGCGTCAACCCAGCGCTCGAGGTTGCGGGCAACGTCGGAGGCAGGCTCGCGCGAGCCGAGCGACACGTCGGCCGGGATCAGCATCGGCGCCCCGCCGAGCTCGCGGATCGCCACCTCGAACGTCACGCGCGTGCGCAGCGACGGCTTGTCGAAGAGCAGCGCGATGTGCCGGCCGGCCAGCGGCGTGAACGCCGCCCGCGCGCCCGCCGCCCGCGCGGTCTTCAGCTCGGTGGCGAGCCCCAGGCAGCGTTCGATCGCGTCCGGCGTGAAGTCGAGCAGCGAGATGAACGACTGCACCCGCGACGGAGGAGGCGTAACGGAACGCGCCGCGCCCGAAGGCTTCACCGGTCGAACGCGGGCGCTGGCCCGCAACGTGGATGGTCGGTTCATGTCCGGTACTCTCCATTGATCCGCACGTACTCGGCGCTCAGGTCGCACGTCCATACCGTGGCCTCACCCGCGCCCCCCGTGCCCAGATCGACGTGGATCTCGATCTCGTCGCGCTCCAGCAGCTTCGCCGCCTCGGGCGCGTTGTCGTCGTACGGCTGCCCGTTCTGGAACAGCAGGACCCCGCCCACTTCCACCAGCGCGCGATCGATCAGGAACCGCGCGCCCGATCGCCCTGACGCCGCCACCAGCCGGCCCCAGTTCGGATCGGCGCCGTGCACCGCCGTCTTCACCAGCGGCGAGTTGGCCATCGTCTTCGCCGCTCGCATCGCGTCCTCCTTGGACGCCGCGCCGGTCACGTGGATCTCCACCAGCTTCGTCGCGCCCTCGCCGCCGCGGACGATGGCGATGGCCAGCGTGCGGGCGACGGCCTCGAGTCCCGCGACCAGCGCGGGATACTCGGCCTCGCCAATCGTGGCGTCGCTGGCCCCGCTGGCGAGGCCGACCAGCATGTCGTTGGTCGAACACTCGCCATCCACCGTGATCGCGTTGAACGTTCGCCCCGCCACTTCCCGAAGCGCCCTGTCCAGCAGTGCCGGCTCTACCTTCGCGTCCGTCGTCATGAACGCGAGCATCGTCGCCAGCATCGGCTCGATCATGCCTGCGCCCTTGGCGATGCCGCCGACGCGAAACACGCCCTTCGGCGTCTCGACCTGGACCCCGTGCTCCTTCGGGGCGAGGTCCGTCGTCATGATGCCGCGCGCGGCCGACGCGCCATCGCGCGAGAGCGCCGCGGCCGCCGAATGGACGCCTGCGAGCATGGTCTTGCGGTCGAGGTGCACGCCGATCACGCCGGTGGACGACACAAGCACCTGCTCGGAGGGGCAGCCCAGCGCCGCTCCGGTCTCCGCCACAGTGGCCCGCGCGGTCTCGAGCCCCTGGCTCCCCGTGCAGGCGTTCGCGCAGCCGCTGTTCACGATCACGGCCCGCACATGTCCGCGAGAGGCAGCCAGGTTGGCGCGGGACACCTGTACCGGCGCCGCCTGCACCTGGTTCGTCGTGAAGAGCGCCGCCGCGGACGCGGCCTGATCCGCGGCGATCAGCGTCACGTCGAGCGCGCCCGACCGCTTGATGCCTGCCGCGACCCCCGAAGCCCGGAACCCCGCGGCGGCCGTGATGCCGCCCGGGATCGCCAGGATCCTCATGCGCGCGCCCCGGTGCGCGCGGCTCCCGCCTGATCATCCAGGTGCAGGCGCATGGCCGACTGCCCGCACTGGCGGAACAGCGGGCAGCTCGCGCAGTCGGCGGCGATCTTCTCGGGCAGCCAGGCGTGCGGCACGAGCGAGAAGCCGAGACGGGCGAAGATGCCCGGTTCGTGCGTGAACGCGCAGATCACCTTGAAGCCGGCCATGCGCGCCTCGCGCGTCAACTGCTCGACGAGCAAACGTGCGAGACCCAGGCCGCGCAGGCTCTCGTCGAGTACGAGCGATCGCACCTCGGCGACTCTCGCGCTGAGCGGCGCCAGCTCCGCGCAGCCCATCACGTCCTCGCCGTCGAGGATGACCAGGAAGCGATCGGCGTGCCGCGCGATCTCGTCCTCGGTCCGCGGCAGCAGGCGGCCGGCCTCGCGGTAGCGCATGACCAGCGCGTGGATGGCGGCGGCGTCCTCGCGCCTGGCCGTCCGCATGATCGCCGGCGAGCCGGGCGTCACCGCCAGGTGCGGCCGCAACTGCGCGAGAGCGGTGGCGGTCATCGGGATGCTCCCGCCACGGCGGTCATCGCGGCATCGAGCCGCGTCACAGCCTCGTTCACTTCTTCCTCCGTCACGGTCAGGGGCGGCAACAGCCGCACCACGGTCTTCGACGTGCCGTTCACCAGCAGGCCGAGCGATCGCGCCTTGTCGACGACGTCGCTTGCGGGCCGGTCGAGCTCCAGGCCCCACATCACGCCCTGGCCGCGGACGTCCTTGACCATGGAATGACGCGTCGCCAGCTCCCGCAGCCGGCTGTCCATGTGCGCGCCGATGCGCCGCACGTGATCGATTACGCCGCCCTCGAGCAGCTGATCGACGAAGTAGATGCCGGCCCGGCACGCGAGCAGGTTGCCGCCGTACGTGCTGCCGTGGTCGCCAGGCGAGACGGCGTCGGCGATCCGCGACCGGAGGAGCGCAGCGCCGATCGGCACGCCGGCGCCCAGCGCCTTGCCTACAGCCACCAGGTCGGGCTGCAGGCCGAGGACCGGCGCGTAGAACGCGTGGCCGGTCCGGCCCAGGCCCGTCTGCACCTCGTCGGCGATGACGAGCGTGCCCGTGCGCGCGGCCGCCGCCTTCACCGCCGCCGCGAACTCCTTCGAGATCGGACGGACGCCGCCTTCACCCTGTATCGGCTCGAAAATGATCGCGGCCGTCTCGCTGGTGACCGCCGCGTCGAGCGATGCCGGATCGGCCGGATCGACGAAGGTCACCGACAGCATCGGCCCGAACGGCTCGCGGTAGTGCGGATCGGCCGTCACCGACAGCGACCCGAACGTTCGGCCGTGGAACGCATGCGTCAGCGCCACGAACTTCGTCCGCTGCGGCTGACCGCTGGTGAACCAGAACCGGCGCGCGAATTTCAGGCACGCCTCGACGGCCTCCGTGCCGCTGTTGCAGAAGAAGACGCGATCCAGGCCCGAGAGCCTCGAGAGCTTCTCCGCCAGCTCCGACTGGAACGGGTGGTAGAACAGGTTCGACGTGTGGACCAGTACCGCGGCCTGTTCGGCGATCACCCTCGCGAGGCCCGGGTTGGCGTGGCCCAGCGCCGCGACGCCGACCCCGGAGATGAAGTCGAGGTATTCGGCGCCGTCAGCGTCCCAGATTCGCGCGCCGGCGCCGCGCACCAGCACAATCGGCGCGCGCCGGTATACCTGCAGCACGTGGGCTGCCTCGGATTGCCGCACCTGTTCGCCGTTGATTGTCGTCGCCGTTGTCGTCACGTCAGTTCTCCGATGCGCCCGAGCTGAAGCTCGGACCTACGTACCGTACCGGGGTCAGACGCTGTTAAGGCGTCGATCCCTGCTTAACAGCGTCTGACCTCGTCTCGGCACCTCACCAGCAATCGCTCCGCCGAGCGCGGCGGCGTCCTTCCCGTCGAGCAGCAGCACATCGTCCACACCGCCGGCGAGCGCATCGCGGCAGGCGCCGAGCTTGGCCACCATGCCCGCCGTGGCGACGCCAGACGCGATCACGCGCTCGATGTCCTTCTCGTCCAGATCGGGGAGCGTCTTCCCCGATTCGTCCAGCACGCCCGCCGTGCCGCCGGCGATCACCAGCCGCTTCACACCGAGCCGCGCCGACAGATCCGCGGCGAGCGTGTCCGCGTTCACGTTGTAGAGCAGGCCGTCAGGGCCCGCCGCGATGCTCGCTACCACCGGCACGTATCCAGCCGCGAGAAGGTCCGCCGCGAGCGCCGGCCGGCCCTTGCCGCTCGGAGTGCCGACGCGGCCCAGGTCCACGACGGATCCGTTGACCGCCCGATGCGGCGCCGCCGGTGTCACGGGCACCAGCCCGGCATCGACACCGGTCAGCCCGACCGCGCGCCCGCCCGCATGGTTCACCGCAGCCACCAGTCGCGTGTTCACGGCGCCCGCCAGCACCTCGACGACGATCTCGAGAGTGGCCGGGTCGGTGACGCGCACGCCGTCCACCTGGTGTCTGGCGAGCCCGGCGCGCGCCAGCGCGCGATCGATTTCCTTGCCGCCACCGTGGACGACCACCAGCGGTCCGGCCGCCGACGCGATGACCCCGGCGATTGCCGCGAGACCCGCCGGCTGTTCGAGCAGCTCGCCTCCGAGCTTCAGCAACACGACGCCGGCCATCAGAGCAGCCCCGTCCCCTCGTCGAAGCCGAGCGAGATGTTGAAGTTCTGGATCGCCTGCCCCGCCGCGCCCTTCAGCAGGTTGTCGATGCACGAGACGACGACGAGCCGCGAGGTCTCCGCATCCAGCTTCCAGCCGATGTCGCAGAAGTTCGTGTGCGCCACGTGCTTGATGACCGGAAGCGCGCCGCCCCGCAGGCGGATGAACGGCGAGCCCTTGTAGGCGCGCTCGTAGACGGCGTTGATGTCGCCCTCAGTCGTGCCGGCCGGCACGCGCACGTAGATCGTCTCGAGGATGCCGCGGTCGAGCGGCACCAGGTGCGGCACGAAGGTCACCGCGACGCCCAGCTCCTGCTCGATCTCGGCGGCATGCCGGTGCGCGAAAACGCCGTAGGCTGACAGGCTCTCGTCCACTTCGCAGAAGTGCGTCCGCTCGGTCGGCGCCTTGCCGGCGCCCGAGACGCCGGACTTGGCGTCGATGATGATGTCGGTCGAGACGAGCCCCGCCTGCACCAGCGGGGCGAGCGCCAGCACGGCCGCCGTCGGGTAGCAGCCGGCGCACGCGACGAACCTCGCGTCCTTCAGCGCGGCCGTGGTCCGCTCGGCCATACCGTAGGTCGTGCCCTCGGGCAGCGCCTTGACGGCGTGATACCACCGCGCGCGGACGCTGTCGTCGCGCAGCCGGAAGGCGCCAGACAGGTCGAAAACGCGCACCCCGCGCGAGAGCAGCGGCGGCGCGATGTCGGCCGAGGCATCCTCCGGGAGAGCCAGAAACGCTACGTCGTTGCTCGCGAGGCGCTCCAGATCGAAGGGCTCGACCTCACCATCCCAGATCCCGGAAAGTGCTGGCAGGGAAGGCTTTGTTCCGGCCTTCTGAGACGCCATCGCGGTCGTCAGGCGGACCTTCGGGTGTCGGGCGAGCAGCCGGACGAGCTCCTGTCCCGAGTATCCCGTGGCGCCTGCCACCCCGACCGTCAGCGTGCCGTGCTCTGTCATGTGACTGTGAACTTATGCAACAGAGCGGATAACTATACAACAGTGGCGAGACCAGATCAACGAGTCATCGAAAAATAGGCCAACTCGGTCTTGCACGGAGTGAATACGACGTGTATACTCATGCGTCCGGCTGTATAAATATGAAGGCGCGGCGCCAGGCACTCATCCTCGAACTGCTCGGAAAAGAGCCGATCCGCAACCAGGAACAGCTCCGGCGTGGACTGAAAAATCTGGGCGTCGTGGCAACTCAGGCCACGTTGTCGCGCGACATCAAGGATCTGGGGCTGGTGAAGCGGGCCGGCGATGGCGCCTATCAGCGCCAGACCGCGGCGGCGCCTCCGCCGTCGACGGCGGCCTCCACGCTCAGCCGCGCGGTCACCGAGTTCGTGACCGGCGTCGCTCGTGTCCAGCAACTGGTGGTCCTCAGGACAGGGCCCGGCCAGGCGCACGCGGCCGCCATCGCCATCGATCGGGCGCAGTTGCCCGACGTCGTAGGAACGATAGCGGGCGACGATACGATTCTCGTGATCGCGCGCGACCCGCAACGCGCCCGATCCCTGACAGAGCGCCTCGGCGCGCTCATTGGCACGTAGGGGCGGGGGCAGGGATCAGGAACCAGGGACCAGGGATTAGGAATCAGATAACAGAAATGGCCGATACGCTTGTGCTCGCCTACTCCGGCCGTCCCGAGACGGCTCGTGAGATCGCCCGGTTGGCATCGACCGGCGCCGAGATCGTGACCGTAACGGTCGACCTCGGTCAGGCCGAGGACCTCGAGCAGATCTGTCTCGAGGCCCGCACTGCCGGCGCGGCACGGACCCACGTTGTCGACGCGCGCGATCGTTTTGCCGCCGAGGTCCTGCTGCCGGCCCTGCGGGCGGGCGCGACGGGCCCGTCCGCCGTTCGGCCCACCGCGCTGGCGCGGCCGATCGTCGCGGCGGTCCTCGCCGAAATCGCGCGCATTGAGAAAACGTCGCGCGTCGCACACGGTGGAGTGGGTGCCGACGGCGCTGCCTTCGCGCGCCTGCTGGCCGACCACGCGCCGGGCCTCGAGGTCGTCGCGCTGGACGCCGCGGCCACGGCCCGAGACGCCGCCGCGCCGCGAATCGGCGCGAACCTGTGGGGCCGCACGGTGCTGTTTCCGGCGCCGTCCGACGCGTGGACGCCGGTGCCCGCGACGCTCTTCACGCGAACCAGCGATCCAACCGCTGGCGTCGCCCAGCTCGCCCAGGTCGATCTCACCTTCGAGCACGGCGTCCCCGTCGCGGTGAACGGCATTCCGATGTCGTTTCTCGAAGTCGCCGAGGTCGTGGACACGATTGCCGGCGATCACGGCGTCGGCCGCATCGACCAGATCACGCCCGCCTTCGCCCCCGCGGGGCCTCTGCGAGGCGACCGCGAGATCACCGAGGCCCCGGCCGCGGTCACGCTCGCGACCGCGCTTGCCGACCTCGAGCGGGCGCGGCTCGATCCGCGCCTGGCGATGTTCAAGACGCAGCTCAGCGCGCAGTACGCGGCCATCGTCGATTCCGGCGACTGGTACTCGCCCACGCGCCAGGCACTCGACGCATTTGTCGCGACGGCCATGTCGTCGGTCTCGGGCACCGTTCGCGCAACGCTGTCCCGCGGCGCCTGCCGAGTCGTCGGGCGCGAGCTTGCGGACCCGTCTCCACGCGCCGTCACGTCCTCATCAGCCGGCGTCGAGCCGGCTCTCTGATTCCGTCCGGGGAAGCCTCACACAATGTCCACGCTCTGGTCCGGCCGATTCGACAGCGAGCCCAACGCCGCTGTCTTCGACTTCGGCGCTTCGTTCCGCTTCGATCGCCGGTTGTTCGAAGACGATGTCATCGGCAGCCTTGCCTGGGCCGATGCGCTCGCCGACGCTGGCGCGCTTTCGGCCGAGGACGCGGCCTCGATCCGCACCGCGCTCACCGACATCCTCGCCAAAGGCCAGGCGGAGCCGGCCTGGGTGTCGGGCGCCGACGAGGACGTGCACTCGTTTGTCGAGCGCCAGCTGGTCGAGCGCATCGGCGACGCCGGCCGCCGCCTGCACACCGGGCGGTCGCGCAACGAGCAGGTGTCGCTCGATCTGCGCCTGTTCCTCAGGCGCCGAAGCTTCGGCCTGCAGAGGACGATCCGGCGGTTGATCGCCGCCTTCGCGACGCTCGCCGAGCGGTGCGGCGGGTCGCGAATGCCGGCCTACACACACCTGCGGCGCGCGCAGCCCGTCCTCATCGCGCACTTCCTGCTCGCGCACGCCGCCGCGTTGCGGCGCGATCACGCGCGCTTCGGCACCGCGGCCTCGGAAGCCGACGCGCTGCCGCTCGGGTCGGGCGCGGTCGCCGGCACCAACTACGCCATCAACACCGCCGCGCTCGCCTCGCGTCTCGGCTTCAGCCGCGTCGTCACCAACAGCATCGACGCGTCGGCCGATCGCGACTTCGTTTCCGCTTTCCTGCATACGTGCGCGTTGACGATGGTCCACCTGAGCCGCTTCGCGGAAGACATGGTGATCTTCAGCGGCGAGGAGTACGGGTTCTTCGAGCTGTCCGACGAGGCGTCGACCGGCAGCAGCATGATGCCGCAGAAGAAGAACCCCGACCCGCTGGAGCTCGTGCGTGGCAAGACGGGCCGCGCCATCGGCCACCTCGCAGGCTGGCTGGCGACGATGAAGGGGTTGCCGAGCGGATACAACAAGGACCTGCAGGAGGACAAGGAGGCGGTCTTCGACGCGGAAGCGACCGTCTCCGGCTCGCTCGACGCCGTCGCCGTCGTCGTGGAAGGGCTGAGCGTCAACACCGACCGCGCCGAGCGCGCGGCGGCGGGCCTGCTGCTCGCGACCGACGTCGCGGACTACCTTGTCGGGAAGGGCGTGCCGTTCCGTCGCTCGCACGAACTGGTCGGCGCGATGACCCGCCGCCTGCTCGCCGAGGGGCGGGACTTCGAATCGCTGCCGCTGGCGGAATGGCGCGGCTACTCGGAACTGTTCGACGCCGACGTGATCGATCGCGTCACGACGCGCGCGTCGGTCGAAGCGCGGCGGACCCCGCAGTCCACCCACCCCGGAGCAGTCCAGGCCGCCCTCAAGGACCTTGGGGACTGGCTCAGGGCAGAGGAAAGCAGGAAGTAGGAGATTGGAAGGCAGAAAAGCAGTGAATTAACAGGAAGTAGGAAGCGGAGTTTCTTGCCTCCGACGGAAGGGCTTGCTAGACTGCTTCGGCCGCACAGACGCGACCCTTCCTTAGAGAAAAACGAGTCCTTTGGGGGCTTGATGCAGCAGCGCCAGCCTCGGCTCGGTGACATCGTGGACGACTACTGTCCCCGCGAGCGCCGAATAACCAACCACGCCGTCGTCGCCATGATTGGCGACGATGTGAAGCAGACCCGGTGCTCGACGTGCGATGCCGAGCACCAGTACAAGCAGGCGAAGATTCCTCCGCAGCGACGCAAGAAGGAGGTGCCAGGGGTGCTCTACCAGCAAGTACTGGAGGGCATGCCCCGGAAAGTGGGTGCCGGCCCTGCGGCCGCCGCCCCGGCGGAGCTCGCCGACGCAGAGACCCTCGCCTCGCCCGACCCTGTTGAGAGCCCCGAGCCCCTTCCCGAGATGGCGGAGCCGACGGCTTCTTCCGAGGCGGAGCCCGACGATCAACAGCCCGTCGAAGAGGGGCCGGTACACCGGCGTCTGATCCGCGCGACCTTGCCGCGTCTGACCGACGAGCCGCCGCCGCGCCGCGAGCCGGAGTTCACGATCAGGAACACGCAGAACGCGCGGCACGGCCGGTTCGGCAAGAACGCGTTTCGCGGGCATCGCCCTGGCGTCGGAGGGCCGATGCAGGGCGGGGCGAACGGCAACCGCCCCCCGGGTCCCAAGCGTCACGGCCAGGGACACGGCGGAGGCCGCCCCGGTGGGGGAGCCGGGCGCCCCGGCCCGACGCCGCATGGCAGTCGCGGCCCGCGGCCCGGGGGTCATGGCCCCGGCCGTGGCGGCAAGAAATCCCCCCGCTGAACCTGTTTCAAGAGACGCAATCATGAGTGAGTTCTCCGGCACCTCCGGACTGATCATCGGTGTCGCCAACAAGCGTTCGATCTCGTGGGCGATCGCGAAAGCCGTCGCCGCACAGGGCGCTCGCCTGGCGGTGACCTACCAGGGCGACCGGCTTGGCGAGAACGTGAAGGAGCTGGCCGAGGAGCTGGCCGACCCCCTGGTCCTGCCGCTCGACGTGACGAGCGACGAGCAGATTGCGGAAGTTGCCGCCCGGTGTGAGGCCACCTTCGGCGGGCTCGACTTCGTGGTGCACGGCGCGGCTTTCGCGCCGCGCGAGGAAATATCGCGCCCGTTTCTCGAGACCTCGCGCGAGGGGTTCCGCATCGCGCTGGACGTGAGCGCCTACTCGCTGATCGCCGTCGCTCGCGCCACGGCGCCGCTGCTCGAGAAGCGCGGTGGCGGCAGCATCCTCACCCTGACTTACCTCGGCAGCGATCGCGTGTTTCCCAACTACAACGTGATGGGCGTCGCGAAGGCCGCGCTCGAATCGTCGGTACGGTATCTCGCCGCCGAACTCGGCGCGAAGAACATTCGCGTGAACGCGATCTCGGCCGGGCCGATCAAGACGCTGGCGGCGTCGGGCATCGGCGGCTTTTCGAACATCCTGCAGGTCTACCGCGACCGCACGCCGCTCAAGCGGAACACGGAGACGTCGGAAGTCGCCGACGCCGCGCGATTCCTGCTGGGGCCGTCTGGCCGCGGCGTCACCGGCGAAGTGCTGTTCGTGGATGCCGGCTACAGCGTCATGGGGTTGTAGGTGCGTGGGGTGCGCAAGGTGCGCGAGGTGCGCAGGGTGCGCGAGGTGCGTGGGGTGCGCGAGGTGCGCAGGGTGCGCAGGGTGCGCGAGGTGCGCAGGGTGCGCGAGGTGCGCGAGGTGCGCAGGGTGCGCGGGGTGCGCGAGGTTCGCAATGCAGGCACTCGTAGGGCCGAGCTTTAGCTCGGCCGTGCAAGCGGACCGATGCTGCCAAGCGCCCAGAGAGCAATCAGAATCAGGTTCAAGGTAATCGCCACCACGCACGCGGCCACCATCACACGTCGCATCGCACCTTGCGCACCTTGCGCACCCCGCGCACCTTGCGCACCTTGCGCACCCCGCGCACCTTGCGCACCTTGCGCACCCTGCGCACCCCACGCACCCCGAAACATCTCCCCCAATCCAGCGACAAAGAACACCGCGCAATTCGTCAGCATCCGGTTGCCGAACGTGTGCCCCTGCGACACGAAGTACCAGCTGCTCACGAGATACCACTGCGCGGCAACCGCCACCAGTCCAAGCCGCGCCACGATCCAGCCGCGCCGCGTGCCAACAGCCAGACCGATCAACGCGAGCGCCACGATTGGCGACCATCGCAACAGCCCCACCTTCGACGAGAACAGCGTGAAGAGCAGCCAGGGGCTCGAAAGGTGCGTGAAGCCTTCGGCGGCGTAGCCGGTATGGAACGGGCTGCCGAATAGCGCCACGTTCGCGGCGAGTTGTGGTGATGCGCCCGCTACGGCGCCGATCGCGAGCGCGGGGAGCGCGAGGCCTCGCCGCCGCACGTGCAGCAGCGCGTCAAGCGCCGGCACGATCAGGAACAGCGCATCCTGATACCTGATGATGGCCGCGAGCCCGCCGATGACGCCCGTGGCGACCCACCACCCCGCGCGATCCTGCGACCGCGCGACGAGCCATGCCCGGATCAGCAGTGCGACCACCGTCGCCGAGAGCGCATGCGCGAAGAGCGGCTCGAGCGTGACGTAGAACAGCCAGGGTGTGGCCAGCGCGATGGTTGCCGCCGCCGCAACGGCAACATCTTCGGCGACGTCGCCGGATTGGCAGACGCGGATCATCGCCAGCAGACCCAGCGCCGCGTAGGCGGCCGTCAGCCACCCGGCCGCAAGTTGATACGTCCAGCCGTAACCCGTGATGTCGGCTGGAATTCCCGCGGCACTGAGCGCCAGCGAGCTCACGTAGACGCCTGCGTAGGCAGGCAGCAGCATGAGCGCCGTGCCGATTGGATACTTGTCGATGGCGCGACCCGTCACCGGATCGAGCGGCGGAGCGTTGCCGATCTTGGGGAGACCCGTGTACGACGACCGTGCCTGTTGGTAATGCGCGATCTCGTTGGTGGGATCCAGGTCGCGATCGACGACGAGCGTATGGAGATGGCAGAAGTGATAAACCGCGTCGCCCGACATGAGGCTCCCGGTCGCCATCACCCGCGCCGACTGCGCGGCCGCGAGCGTCAGGGCAGCGGCCAGCAGCAGCCGCGAGAGCCTCGTGCTCAGACGTCCTCCGCCATTTCGCGCGCGGACGCCCGGACGGCCCACTCCTCGACGCGGACCCGAAACGGCGCGATGCCGATCTCGCGCAGCATCCGCGGCACCTCGTGCACGAGGGCCTCCGGCCCGCAGACGAAGCACAGCGTCTCTTCGTCTTCGACTGCAGCCTCGAGCATCGCGCGGCTGATGCGGCCTCGTCCTCCGATCCACTGCGGGCCGGTGTGCCGCGTCGCAGTGCGGTTATACGTCAGCCGCCCGGCGGAGGCCAGCGCCGCCAGTTCGGCATCGAAAGCGAACTCGTCCGGAGTGCGCGCGCTGTAGACGAGCGCGAGCCGCCAGCCGGGATCACCCATCAGCGCGTGGTGCAGCATCGCGCGCAGCGGCGCGATGCCGCTGCCGCCGGCCACGAACAGGAAGCGGCGTTCGGACGGAGACTCGGGGAACGTGAACTCGCCGAACGGGCCCTCGACGTCGATGCGAACGCCGGGCGAGAGATCGGGCAGGTGCGGGCCCGCCGACCCGTCTTCGGCGAGGCCAATCAGGAACTCGAGGCATCCATCACGCGCGGCCTCGGCCGGACCGACCGCGATCGAGTAGGGCCGGCGGTGTCCCACTCCGTGCTCGCCGATGAGCGCCGCCTGCCCTGCGGCGAAGGGGAACGGAGAATTCGGCGTCACGCGAAGCAGCGCGGCGCGCGGCGTGGCGGGCTGAATCGACTCGACCGTGGCGGTGAGCTGCATCGGCGTCGCAACCCGCCGACGGAGGAAGGTCAGTGTGTCCGGTCTGACGCTGGTTGCTTCGGAATCTTAGCAAACACCGACGGCCGCTTGCCGGGCATCTCCTCGAGCGACCGCACCGACGTCCGCGACTTGCGCTCGGCCTTGTCCTGGTACATCCGCTTGTCGGCTGTCGCAAGCAGCGATTCGTACGCCACGCCGTCGTGCGGGAACACGGCGTAGCCGAACGAGCTTCCCAGCTTCTGGAAGCGTCCCGGCCGCACCTCGAAGGGGATGTCCTCGATGGCCTGCTGCAGCTCCTTGCGCTTCTGATCGGCGTCGGCGGCGCCGCAGCCCGAGAGGACCACGACGAACTCGTCGCCCGCATACCGGACGCAGATGTCGTATGGGCGAATCCCGTTGCGCAGCACGCGGGCCACCTCGCGCAGCGCGCGGTCGCCGATGTGGTGGCCGTGGCAGTCGTTGATCTCCTTGAACCCGTCCAGGTCCATGACCAGCAAGGACACTTCCGAGCCGAGGCGCTCGGCGCGCGCCAGCTCGCGCGTCAGGTGCACGAACATGAAGCGCGTGTTCGGCAGCCCCGTGAGCGGATCGGTCAGCGAGTCGCGCTTGGTCTGCTCGAAGACCACCGAGTTGTTGATGACGCCCGCTGCCTGCTCGGCCACGCGATCGAGGAGCCGGCGGTGGTCGTCCGTGTAGCAGCCCTGCTCGGTGTGATAGACGGCCAGCGTGCCGATCAGCCGCTCGTCGAAGAGCAGCGGGCACACCAGCGCCGACATCAGCGAGGTGACGCCGTTCACGCCGGCGGCTTCCAGATCGGCGGCAGGCCGCGCGTTCACGAGCGGCCGATGGTTGCGGCCAACCCAGCCGACAAGGCCATCGCCGTTCTGTACTACCAGCGTTTGCAGCAGCTCGGCGTCGACGCCCGTCGCGAAGCGGCAGCGGAGCAGGTCTCCGGATTCCTCGTGCAGGAACAGCGCGCACGCCTTGAGCGGGACGAGGTTGCTCAGCTTCGACGCGACCAGCGCCATCGTGTCCGCCACCCCGAGGCTCGTGCCCATCGACTGCGCGATCTCGTAGAGCGCGTAGATCTCGCGATGCGCCAGCGCGATGTCGTGGAAGACGTTCTTCTGTGCCACCTCGACCACACCGCTGCTGTTCGTGCGGCGCGACTGGAGCCGCACAGGGTGCGCTGGCTCGTCCTCGAGCGCCGCAGACGCCTCGAGCTGCGGCATCAGCCGCACAAGTGTTTCGACGACCGCGGGATCGAGCGCCTTGCCGGCTTCCTGCTTGATCTGCTCGAGCGCCTCATCGCGCGACAAGGCCTTGTGGAACGGGCGGTCCGAGCTGAGCGCGTCGAAGTAGTCCACCGCGGCGAGAATGCGCGCGCCGAATGGAATTGCCTGGCCCGAGAGTCCGCTCGGATAGCCCTTGCCGTCCCAGCGTTCGTGATGGCTCTGGATGATCGGCGCCACGGGGTAGGGGAAGGGCACGTGCGCGATGATCTCGGCGCCGACCTGCGGATGGACCTGCATCCGCTGGAGCTCTTCCTGCGTCAGCGGGCCGGGCTTCGAGAGAATGTGCTCGGGCACGGCCAGCTTGCCGATGTCGTGCAGCAGCGCGGCGGTCCGCAGGCCCTGGACCTCCGGCTCCGCCATCCCCATGGCCTGGGCAATGCCCGCCGCGTATGTCTGCACCCTGCGGATGTGCGACGTCGCCGTCTGATCCTTGGCGTCGATGGCCAGCGCGAGCGCCTCGACCGTCGCCAGGTGCAGATCGGACATCTCGCGTACGCGGCCCTCCTCGGTATCCACGCGATCGAAGTAGAGCCCGTAGGTCCGGTGGATCAGGTACAGCGGAATCAGCACCAGCGGGATCAGGCCCGCGTTGGGCGTCTCGTAAAGCGCCGCTCCCACCGCGGCGGCGCCCGCGCCGACGACGTAGCCGAGCGCGCTCCACACCGAGTGTTCGTTCCACACTTTTCGGAAGGGCTGGATCGTCTCGAGCGACACTGCCCACGCCACCAGCAGTGTGTTCAGCACGAAATAGCATGTGGCGGCCACGATGGCCGGCGTCTCGAGGCCGCCGGCGGTGGTCAGGGTCCAGCCGCCGCGACCGCCGAGCGCCTCGAACACGGCGCCGGCGCCGAACGAGGTGACGACGAGTGCCGCCATGCTGAAGACGGTGCGATGCAGCGGATTGCGCTGGCCGCGCGCGGCGGTGCCCTGCACCCACGCGCTCGAGGCGGCAATCACCATCGTCGCGTGCGTGCCGAGCATCAGCAGCGCGGCGAACTCGAACGCAAACGACAGGGACATCGTCGCGCCGTGATGCGACAGCGGCAGCTCGACTTTGAACACCGAGGCGACCGCGGCCGCCGAGAGCAGAGTGAGGAAGACGGCCGGATGCGCGTAGCTGGCGCCGGGCGGCTGCATGAACAGCGCGCCGATGCCGGCAGCGATCACGGCGCCGATGAAATAGCGCGAGGCGCTGGACCGGTCCGTGAAGGCAAGCGTCCCCGCATCGGGCTGGTTGGCCGTCTGCGACGTGACGCCGCCGGATAGCGCAAGGCTCATGACAAGGCCCGCAACGTCGTCCCGGAAAAACAATCCTGGCGGCCGCACAACACGTGCGGTCGCCACGGGGACGCAGTGCGAATATCAAGGCTTTAGCAAGGGGACTGCCACCTTGGAACAGCCCCCGGGGACCGGCGACAAGTCCAATTCAATCAGCGACTTGCTGTGAGCGATTCGGCGGGATGGACATCGGAACTGACGCGAGGAGCCCCTTCAGAGTGTCCAATTATGGCACTCATAATTGTGATCGGCCATTCAGTCTTGAAATAAGGCCTGTTTTTGCGGATTCTGTCGTGTTCCGTTTCGGAACACTTTAGTGGGTTGGGGACAGTCCCCAATTGCCCCAATTGCGCGTGGGTTTATTTGGTGCTGTTTCGGGACACGGACGGCGCGAGCGCGTACTCCTCGACCTTCCGGTAGAGCGTGCCCCGACTGATGTCCAGGGCCTGCGCCGCCTCTTTCTTGTTCCAGCCGACGCTCTCCAGCACGTGGAGGATGTGGGCGCGCTCGGCTTCCCGCAGTGTCGGGAGCCGGTTCGATTCCGCGGCCGCGGCCTGTGCTCCGGCGTGCAGGAACTCGATGTCACCGCCGCGAATCGCCCGCCCTGGCGAGGACAGCGCCGCACGCGACACGGTGCTCTCGAGCTCGCGGATGTTGCCCGGCCAGGGGTACGACACGAGCCGGTCGATCGCGTCCTTGCCGAACACCTTGCCGTCGAGCGGCAGCCCGTTCGTCGCGCAGTAGCGCGCGAGAAAACGCTGCGCCAGCACGGGAATGTCGACGGGCCGCTCGCGCAGCGACGGCAGGCGAATCGAAAACGCGTTCACGCGGTAGAACAGATCCTCGCGGAACCGCTCGTCGCGCACGAACAGGTCGAGCGGGCGGTTCGTCGCCGAGATCAGGCGGAAGTCCACCGAGATCGATCGGTTGCCGCCGAGCCGCTCGAACCGGCGCTCCTCGAGCACGCGCAGCAGCTTCGCCTGCGCGACGATCGACAAGTCGCCGACTTCGTCCATGAACAGCGTGCCTTCGTTGGCCATCTCGATGCGGCCCGGCTTCCGATCGTGCGCGCCGGTGAAGGCGCCCTTCTCGTAGCCGAACATCTCGGACTCGAACAGCGTGTCGGGCAGCGCCGCGCAGTTCATCGCCTGAAACCGCGAATTGCTGCGGCGCGACAGGTCGTGGATCATCCGCGCGACCAGTTCCTTGCCCGATCCGGTGGGCCCGAGAATCAGGACCGAGATGTCCGACTTGGCCGCCGTGCGGATCCACTCGAAGACGACGAGCATCTTCTCGTCGCGGCCGATCATCTCGCGGAAGCGCTGGACAGCGGGCGACTGGTCCTCGGTGGAGACGGCCGCTCGTCCCTCGAGGAACGTGTCGAGCAGCGGGCCAATGCCGGGGACAGTCGGCCGGACGAACTCGAACCGCGCGGGGTCGCCGCCGACCGGGCGCGCGACGCCGTAGTCGACCAGTTCACGCACGCAGTTCTGCACGTCGAGGCGCATGCGGCCGAAAGCCGCCATCAATGCGTCGAGGTCGAAGCTGTCCCCGGAGCGCGCCGCCAGAAAGCGCAGCAGTCCCGCGCGCAGCGGCGATTGCACGAGCGTCTTGAACCGCGTTTCGAGGTCCGAAGGAGTGTCAGTCCTGGACACAATTCCTGTCCCGGCGGCGTCTGGCCCTGAATTGGGCCGACAAATCAGTATATCGGCCCGTGTCCCATTTTGCGACAGAGTGGGCTGGTGGGGACAGTCCCCAGGCCCATCTCAGCCGCGCGGCGCCGACTTGTAGTAGTCCGTCTGGAACTGCTCGATGAGGCGCTTCATCTCCAGGGCGTCGGCCTTCCGGTGCCCGCGGCAGTGAATGGCGCTCTGCCCGCCCGTCGTCTCGACGAAGACATCCGAGAACATCAACTTCGTGTCGATTCGCACCGAGGCGACGTGCGCGATGTTGATCGAGTGCTCGTGACGCCCGATCCAGTGCGGCGTGTAGTGCGCGACGGTCGTCGGCGAGATCAGCACCTGCGTGGGGAACACGCGATTGCCTCTGGTCAGCCGGCTCGCGATGAACACGTGCGGGCCCGGAAGCGGCCGCGACTTTCGATAGAGATGCGTGCCCGCGAGCGCGACGACGAGCAGCGCCACGACGAGGGCGATCGTCACAAGTTCCATGGCCGCGGATGATACACTCGACCCTCGTGCCACACCGTTCCCCAGGCGCACCGGGCGACCGGAAAAAGCAGGTCCTTTCCGGCAAGCCCATCAGATACTACCGGCCCCGCGGTAGCGCCGATGTCCGCGCGCTGATCGACGACGGTTTTCAGGCGTTCAACGCCGCGCGCCTCTCGGAGGCCTGCCACATCTACGCCGACAAGATGCTGGCGCCCGACAGCGACACGACGATCGGCCTCACGCTCGCTGGCGCGCTCACGCCCGCCGGGCTCGGCGGTTGCCTGATCGAGCTGATGGAGCGCGGACTCATCGATTTCATGATCAGCACGGGCGCGAACCTCTATCACGACCTGCACTACGCCCTGAACTTCACGCTCCGCCGCGGCTCGCCTTTCCTCGACGATCGCGACCTCTTCGACGAGGGCGTCATCCGCATCTACGACGTGCTGTTCCCGGCGTCGGTGCTTCTCGAGACCGACCAGTACGTCCGCGACTTCCTCGCGCGCTCCGGCCTCGACGGCCCGATCGCCACCTCCGAGCTCCACTTCCGTCTCGGCCAGGATCTGCTGTCGCGCACGCCGGGCTGCGAAGAGTACTCCGTGGTGGCCGCGGCCGCGAAATACGGCGTGCCGATATACACGTCGTCGCCGGGCGATAGCTCGATCGGCATGAACGTCGCGTATCACGAGCTGATGAACGAATCGCGGCTCATGATCGATCCCAGTCGCGACGTCAACGAGGTCTGCGCAATCGTCCTCGACGGGAAGAAGAACGGCTGCGTCATTCTCGGCGGCGGATCGCCGAAGAACTTCTACCTGCAGGCGCAGCCCACGCTCTGGGAGGTCTACGGGATCCCCAAGGGCGGCAACGACTACTTCATTCAAATCACGACCGATCAGGTGGTCTGGGGCGGCCTGTCCGGCGCGACGCCGTCGGAAGCCGTCAGCTGGGGCAAGGTGAACCCCGGCGTGCTGCCGGACACGGTCGTGGCCTATGCCGACTCGACGATCGCGTTCCCGCTGTTCTGCGAGTACGCCGTGGGCTCGCCAAACGGCCGGCGCACGCGCAAGGCGCTCGTGCACAAGCGCGACGATCTGGTGTCGTCGCTCAAGACGCAGGCCAGGGCGGCTGCCACCTCGCGCCCGGATCTCGCGCAGTTCGAGACCATCGCCGACATCGATCGCGACCGCTGAACGACCGTGGGAACGCTAGCCGAAGAGCTGGCCACACACGCCGGGCTGCCCGACGGGCCCCGCATCTACGCCGACGCCAACGTGCCGGCCGGCGTCGTCGCTTTCATGCGCCAGCGCCTGCACTGGGACGTTCTCTACGTGATCGAGCACGATGATTTGCGCCGCGCGCCCGACCGCCGGCACTTCGCCCTCGCGCGACAGCTGCAGCGGACGCTCATCACGCTCGATCGCGACTATCTCGACGACCAGCGGTACCCGCCGTCGGAATCTGCGGGGCTGATCGTCGCCTGGGCGCCGAACGAGGCGCTGCTCTCGAACACGCTCGCCGAGCTCGACACGCGAGTCTTTCATCACGACTCCGGCCATCTGACTCCGCTGCCGCTCGAAGGGCGGAAGCTGGTGGCCGATCCTTCCTGGGTGGACCGATGACGACGATTCTTTCCGGCGCGCGGCTCGTGCTGCCGGACTCGACGATTGAACGCGGCTCGCTGGTGATCGATGACGACGGCCTGATCGCCGACGTGTGGACCGAGCCCATGCCGAAGGCGCCTGGCAGCGAGTGGCACGATCTCACCGGCCGCATCATCGTCCCCGGCTTCATCGACGTGCACGTGCACGGCGTGGAAGGGTGCGACACGCTCGCCGCTGCCGACGCCGCCGCGACGCTGGCGGCGAAGCTGCCGAAGTACGGCGTCACCGGCTTCTGCCCGACGACGGTGGCGTGTCCGCCGGCGGCGCTGCGCCGTCTGCTGGACGGGATACGCGCCGCGCGGCTCAGTCCGGTCCCCGGTCACGCGGCCGTCCTGCCCGCGCATCTCGAGAGCAACTTCATCAACCCCGACTTCCGCGGCGCGCAGCCGGTGACGTGCCTTCGCCGGCCCACTTCGGAGAAGCTTCCGGGCGTCCCGGGCGGCCTCGCGTTTTCGGGGCTCGAGATCCTCGACGAGATCGCGCAGGCGCGGCCCGAGGTGGGCATCATCACGATGGCGCCCGAGATGGACGGCGGCATGGAGCTGGTGCGGTCGCTCACCGACGCGGGACACATCGTGTCGCTCGGGCATTCCGCCGCGACGTACGAGCAGGGGCTGGCGGGAATCGACGCCGGAGGCCGACACGCCACGCACATCTTCAATCGCATGCCGCCGTTCTCTCACCGCGCGCCCGGACTCATCGGCGCCATCATCGACAGCCCGTCCGTCCGGGCCGAGCTCGTGTGCGACGGTTACCACGTGCACCACGTCGTCGCGCGGACGATCATCGCGGCCCTCGGTCCGGACCGCACGATGGCGATCACCGACGGCACCGGCGGCGCGGGATTGCCCGTCGGCACGAAGGTGCCGCTTGGCAGCCACACCATCACCGTCGGCCGCGAAGCGGCCTTCCTCGAGGATGGGACGCTGGCTGGAAGCACGCTGACGATGGACGGAGCCCTGAGACGGCTGGTGGGCCAGATGGGGGCCTCGCTGGTGGCCGCGGCCCGGATGTGCGCCACATCGCCGGCCGCGCAGCTCGGCCTGTCGGATCGGGGCCGGCTTGCGGCGGGGCAGCGGGCAGATCTGGCCATCCTGGACCATGACCTCCACCCCATCGGCACCTACGTGGCCGGCGTCGCCTGGAAGGGGTGAACCGAACCGCCTCAACCTTCGTAGAACAGTTGTGGAGAGTTGCCCATGCATTCCATCCGTCCCCGCCTCGCGCTGCTGGCCATGGTGGCATGCGTCAGCACGGCCTGCTCGATCGACCTCGACGCGGCCCAATACACGGCCAAAGAGGAGAAGAGCTTCACGGTGACGGGCAAGGCCGAGATCTCGCTCAAGACCTTCGATGGGTCGATCGCGGTGATGGCCTGGGACAAGTCGCAGGTAGCACTCACCATCGAACGGCACGCGGGCAGCCAGGCGGAAGCCGAGGCCCTCAAGGTCAAGGCTGAACAGGACGGCAACCGCATCATCATCGAGGCGGTGAAGCCCGAGGGCAGCGACGGCGTCCACGTGGGCTGGCACGCCGGCCGCTCGGTGAGCTTCGTGCTTCACGTCCCGAAACAGACGGATCTGACAGCGTCGAGCGGTGATGGCTCGATCGACGCGACGGGCGTCACCGGAACGGTGCAGCTCAAGTCGGGCGACGGCAGCATCAAGGCGGCCGACCTGGTTGGCGACGTGACCGTGCACACCGGGGACGGATCGGTCGACGCGCAGAACGTCACCGGCGCTCTGGACGTCTCGACCGGTGATGGCAGCGTCTCGATCTCGGGTGCTCCGAAGGCGCTGAAGGCCCGGACGGGGGACGGAGCCGTCACCCTGAAGGTGGCCTCCGTCGGCTCGCCGTCGGAAGACTGGGACATCAGCACCGGCGATGGTAGTGTCACGGTCAACCTGCCAAGCGGCTTCAACGCGCAGCTCGACGCGCACACCGGCGACGGCTCGATCTCGGCCGACGACTTCGGCCTCCGCCCGACCGGTGAGGAAAAGAACAACCTGCAGGGCACGCTCGGCAGCGGCGGCCGTACGCTGCGCATTCGCTCGGGCGATGGCAGCATCCACGTCGGCAAGCAGTAAGTTAGCTGCTAGCGGTCAGCTATCAGCTATCTGTGATGTGTCAGGACAGAAGTGACAGGCCATAGGATGAGCCGCGAGGAGGCGGTTCATGCCGCGAGGCGTGGCACATAGTCCGGAGACACGGTCCTTTGTGATGGGCCTGCACGCGCAAGGCCGATCGTTGAGCGACTTGAGTCGGGAGTTTGCGATTCCCGCCAGGTCCTCTCCCGCTGGTGGCACCGGGTGAAGACCGACGGCCTGGCCGGGTTGGCACCGCGATCGCGTCGCCCCCATCGGACGTCGGCGATTGCGAAGGGCACGGTCCGGCGGATTCTGCAGTTGCGGCAGCGCCGGCTCGGCCCCGGGCGGATTGCGGCGCTGGTCGGCGTCAGTGCGAAGACCGTCCATCGGGTGTTGACGCGCCACGGGCAGGCCCGCTTGCCGCGCCCGCGCCGACGCCCGTCGCGCCGCTACGAGAAGAGTCGACCCGGGGAGTTGCTTCACGTGGATATCAAACTGCTGCCGGCGCTCAGAAATGCCCGATATGACTATGAATTCGCAGCCGTCGATGATTTCAGCCGCGAAGCCGTCGTCGCGATTACGACCGCGCAGACGAGCGCTGCGGCCACGACGTTCCTCGAGCAGGTCGTCGCGCAGCTGCCGTACCGCGTGGAGGCCGTGCTGACCGACAACGCGCTGGCCTTCACGATGAAGCACGCCTGGCATAGCGAGCGCCTGACGCGCTTCGAGCAGGCGTGCCAGAGCTTGGGGATCGTCCATCATTTGCTCCGGCCTCGTCGCCCCCAGTCGAATGGCAAGGTCGAGCGGTTCTTTCGGACGGTCGACGATGAATGCTTGGCGCTGCAACGCCAGTGGACATTCCACCATCGCACCCGGGCGGTGGACCGCTTCGTTCGGTTTTACAATCACGAACGGCCGCATCTCAGCCTTTCCGGGATGACGCCGGTTCAACGTCGGGACAGTTACTTCCGCTCATTGCAGCCGGGACTTCTGTCCTGACACATCACACTTAGTTAGTAGGCGTCGAGCCCACCCATGTGCCTGCTACACTGAACCCACGCGCCCGTAGCTCAGTTGGATAGAGCATCGGCCTTCTAAGCCGGGGGTCGCAGGTTCGAATCCTGCCGGGCGCGCTTTCGCGACATCGTCGCGAAAGTTGCGCACGGCAGGATTCAGGCGCGCCGCACCTCGCTTCGCTCGGCGCGAGCGGGCACGAGCCCTGCCGGGCGCGCTTCTCTGGGCTCGAGCGCGCCAAAACACAACGGTCACCACCACCGCAGGCTGTCAGCTTCGAAATCGAACTCCAACGACCGGGCACCCAAAACGGCGGCGCCGAGATACCCGTCGAGATCGTCCGGCAGCCCGTACGGCGCCTTTGGAATCAGAAAGACCTTCGATCGCAGGTCGTCATCGCCCAGCCGAATACCTTCGAGCATCGCTTCCTCACCGACCAGCCGTCCGAGTCGGACCGGCTCGATGCGGTCCTTGAGTGTCAGGTTAGGTGCGTGCCGCTGCACGCGATCCGCGTAGAGGAGCGCCTGCCGCAGCCCGGTGTCCAGGACGAAGCGCAATGGCCGTCCTTGAACCCGCAGAGACACGGTGAAGACCGGCGACGGCTGGTCTCGTGAACGCGCAGTGCCGAAGCCGTCGAACGTCACGACGCGCCCGGCATAGTCGATGCGCACACGCGCCCACCGCTGCAGCACGTCCATCCCGATCACAGCGTCCACGTGGTCGGCGAATTCAGAGAACCTCTCGAGATCGCCGACCAGCACGTCGACGTTCCTGATGGCGATTGCTCCCAGCCCTAACGAAGACATGCGAGCCCGACCCACCTTTACGGTGCGATCGAAGTTCATGAGTCGCGCGGGCGTCTGCGCCAGCGACAGCGCATCGGCGAGCCGCCGGCCGATCACGGTCTGGGCGGCCCCGGTGTCGAGAAGAAATGAGAGGTTCGCCAGAGGGCCAGCCGAGCCCGTCACGACGACCAGGTACCCGTGCCGCAGTTCGAATGGCAGCCGCTCCCCGCTCAACTGCCCTAGCGTTCCCGCCTCCGATCCGACGAACACAAACGCAATTCCGACGGCACATACTGCCTGCTGCATCGGTCCTCCAGTGACGCGCTCGGCGTCGACCGGAGCCGTAACAGGCGGATCCTGACGAAGTCCTGAAGGAGATCTGGAGTCTTGGTGACGGGCGGAAGGCCCTCCAAATCCGTGTGGATTCGGACGCCCCGAAGCCTACAATCGCCTCGCGGCACGTCATGGCTGACCGGTTCACAATTGGCGGCTGGTTGCTGGATGTCGACGCGAACACCCTGACGGGCGAGGGCCGAGTCGTCCGGCTCGAACCAAAAGTCGTCGGCGTGTGCACCTGCCTTGCGAGCCGGGCCGGCGAGGTCATCCGGAAGGAAGAACTGATCCGCGAAGTGTGGCCCGACACCTTCGTGACCGACGACGTGCTGACCGGGGCGATCTCGGACCTGCGGAGGACGTTCGGCGATGACGCCAGGCACCCTACGTTCATCGAGACAATCCCGAAGCGCGGGTACCGGCTCATCGCGCCCGTCGCACGACAGCCATCCGGGATCCTCCATGCGGAAACGCCCTTGGCGGGCCGTGCGGCCGAGGTCATCCCGACACGCGCGTGGAGGCGCCGGTCGTGGCGAATCATCGCCGTCGCAGCAGTGCTCGCGGTAACGGCGCTCGGGGTGGCCTGGCGATCGCGCGTCGCCACACGATCACCAGCGCTTGCCGCCGACCGGCCGCTGACCTCCGTCCCGGCCGTGACCTACGGCGAAGGTCTCCATATGCTCCCGGTGTTCTCGCCCGACGGGACCCGCCTCGCGTACTCGCTCAACACCTGGGATGGCGCGTTCCTCGAAGTACAGATGCTCGGCAGCGAGAACAGACTGCGTCTGACCAAAGTGAGGACGATCTCGGAGGCAGCCCAGACCGCGTCGTCGGGCGAAGCCCCCCGGTATAACCAG
>Ga0207701_10000054_pt1 | contig 93349 bp, 70 predicted proteins | sample KBSSwiSSwithPhiX_FD_184294 | JGI IMG/M metagenome (GOLD analysis project Ga0207701, IMG submission 184294) | Switchgrass rhizosphere bulk soil microbial communities from Kellogg Biological Station, Michigan, USA, with PhiX - S5 (SPAdes) (version 2) | ecosystem: Environmental > Terrestrial >...
CCTGTCGCGCAAGATCACCGTCGACGTGAAGGGCGAGATCCTCGAGCTGAAGAACACCATCAACACGATGGTCGATCAGCTCAACGCCTTCGCGGCCGAAGTGACGCGCGTCGCGCGCGAGGTCGGCACCGAAGGCCTGCTGGGCGGTCAAGCCCAGGTCCCCGGCGTTGCGGGAACCTGGAAGGACCTCACCGACAACGTGAACGTCATGGCCGCGAACCTCACCGAGCAGGTCCGCGGCATCGCGAAGGTCGTCACCGCCGTCGCCAACGGCGAGCTGTCGCAGAGCCTGACAGTCAAGGCCAAGGGCGAAGTCGCCGCGCTGGCCGACACGATCAACGACATGACCGAGACGCTCGCAACCTTCGCGGCGCAGGTCACCACCGTGGCGCGGGAGGTCGGCGTCGAGGGGCGCCTGGGCGGCCAGGCCAACGTGCCGGGCGCGGCGGGCACGTGGAAGAACCTCACGGGCAACGTGAACCTGCTGGCAGCGAATCTGACGACGCAGGTGCGGGCGATCGCGGAAGTTGCGACAGCCGTCACCAAGGGTGACCTGACCCGGTCGATTCAGGTCGATGCGCGCGGTGAGGTGGCGCAGCTCAAGGACAACATCAACACGATGATCGACAACCTGCGGCTGACGACGGACCGCAACACCGAGCAGGACTGGCTGAAGACGAACCTCGCCCGCTTCACCGGCATGCTCCAGGGCCAGCGCGATCTCGCCAAGGTGGGCCAGATGCTGCTGAGCGAGCTGGTTCCCCTCGTCAAGGCGCACGGGGGTGTCCTCTATCAGATGAATGCTGATGCGGAACCGCACCTCCGGCTGCTGGCCAGCCACTCGGATGTCCTCGATCATCCCTATCCTGGCAGGCTGCGCCTCGGTGAAGGGTTCCTCGGGCAGTGTGCCCGTGACAAACGGCGCATTCTGGTGTCGGAGGTTCCTCCGGACACGACCCCGGTAGGCTCGGTCTTCTTTCACGCGCTGCCGCGCAACGTTCTCGCCTTCCCGGTGATGTTCGAGGGACAGATCAAGGCGGTCCTGGGCCTGGCATCGCTGTACGACTTCGTACCGTCGCACGTCGCGTTCCTGGAGCAACTGACGACGAGCATCGGCATCGTCTTCAACAGCATCGAGGCCACGATGCAGACCGAAGGGCTTCTGAAGCAGTCGCAGCAGCTCGCCGCCGATCTGCAGACGGGCCAGAAGGAGCTGCAGCAGACCAACGAGCAGCTCGAACAGAAGGCCCAGCAGCTCGCCGAGCGCAACGTCGAGGTCGAGCGGAAGAACCAGGAAATCGAGCAGGCCCGGCGCGCCCTCGAGGAGAAGGCGGCCGAGCTCGCGCTGACCTCGAAGTACAAGTCCGAGTTCCTGGCCAACATGTCGCACGAGCTGCGGACGCCGTTGAACAGCATCCTCATCCTCGGCCAGCACCTGGCGGACAACCCCGAAGGCAACCTCGTGAACCGGCAAGTGGAGTTCGCTCGAACCATCCACAGCGCCGGCACGGATCTGCTGAACCTGATCTCCGACATCCTCGACCTGTCGAAGATCGAATCGGGCACGGTCACGGTGGACGTCGAGGACGTCAGCTTCAGCATGCTCACCGACATGGTGTCGCGCATCTTCGGCCACGAGGCCGAGACCCGCGGCCTGTCGCTCGAGGTGCAGGTGGACTCGCGCCTGGGCCGCAGCCTCGTCACCGACCCGAAGCGGCTCCAGCAGGTGCTCAAGAACCTGCTGTCGAACGCCTTCAAGTTCACCTCGCACGGCGGCGTCCGGCTGAACATGTCGGCGGCGACCAGCGGCTGGTCGTCGGAGCACCCGATTCTGAGCGTCGCGCCGACGGTGGTCGCCTTCGAGGTCTCGGATACGGGCATCGGGATACCCCCCGAGAAGCAGCGGATCGTCTTCGAAGCCTTCCAGCAGGCCGATGCCAGCACGAGCCGGAAGTACGGCGGAACGGGCCTCGGCCTCGCCATCTGCCGCGAACTGTCGAACCTGCTCGGCGGAGAGATACAACTGCGAAGCACGCCGGGCATCGGCAGCACCTTCACGCTGTTCCTGCCCGCGCGGTATGCCGGCGGGCTCATCCCGCGTGCGTCCGATGCGCAGCCGGGCCTGCAGGCCCGGCCGGTCCGCATGTCCATCGCCCGCCCGCAGGAGCGGACCGTCGAGCCCGTGCCGGACGATCGCGGGCAGATCGCACCGGGGGACGCCGTCCTCCTCATCGTCGAAGACGACCCGAACTACGCGCGGATCATGGCGGACCTGGCAAGAGACCGGGGGCTCAAGGTGCTGGTCGCCCATCGTGGCGCCGAAGCGCTCGCCCTGGCGCGCGAGTACCCGCCGACCGCCGTGTCCCTCGACGTGTTCCTGCCGGACATGCTCGGCTGGAGCGTGCTCAGCCAGTTGAAGCAGGACTCCCGCACCCGACACATCCCGGTCCAGATCGTCACGCTGGACGAAGATCGTCAGCACGGCCTGGCGCGCGGCGCCTTCTCGTTCGTCGCCAAACCCACCACGACGGAGGCGCTCGGGGCAGCTATCGCCCGCATCAAGAGCTATGCGGCTCCGCGACGGAAGCGGCTGCTCGTCGTCGAGGACAACGCGGCCGAGCAGCTCAGCATCCGCGAGCTGCTGGGCGACAAGGACATCGACATCGTCACGGCCGACACTGGGCACGCCGCCCTGGCCGCGCTGAAGGATCAGCCCTGCGACTGCGTCGTCCTCGACCTGAAGCTGCCCGACATGTCGGGCTTCGAGGTGCTGCAGCGCATCGGCGAGATCGACGGGCTCGCGGACATGCCCGTCGTGGTCTTCACGGGGCGGGAGCTCTCCCCCGACGAGGACGCGCGACTGCACTCGCTGGCGCGCAGCGTCGTCGTCAAGGGAGTGGAATCGCCTGAACGCCTTCTCGACGAGACATCGCTATTCCTGCATCGCGTGGTCACCGAGCTGCCGCCGGACAAGCAGCGGATGCTGGAACGCCTTCACCGGTCTGACGAGGACCTGCTTGGCAAGTCCGTGCTCGTCGTCGACGACGACGTGCGCAACATCTTCGCCCTGAGCAGCGTGCTGGAGCGGCGCGGGATGAAGGTGCTCACGGCGAACACCGGGCGTGAGGCGATCGCTCTGCTGGAGAACACGCCCGACCTGGCCATGGTCCTGATGGATATCATGATGCCGGAGATGGACGGCTACAAGACCATGCAGACCATCAGGCAGAACCCGGCGTTCCGCCGCCTGCCCATCGTCGCGCTCACCGCCAAGGCGATGAAGGGCGATCGCGAGAAGTGCCTGGAAGCGGGCGCATCCGACTACCTGGCCAAGCCTGTCAACACCGAGCAGCTCCTTTCGACGCTGCGCCTCTGGCTCCACCGTTGAGGAGTGCCATGACGACGAAGGAACGCGTCAACATCCTCCTGGTCGACGATCAGCCATCGAAGCTGTTGACCTACGAGGAGATTCTCAAGGATCTCGACGAGAACCTCATCAAGGTTACCTCCGCTTCCGAGGCACTGCAGTGGCTGTTGAAAGAGGAAGTGGCTGTCGTTCTGGTCGACGTGTGCATGCCCGACCTGGACGGTTACGAGCTCGCCACCATGATCCGCAACCACCCGCGGCACCAGGGCACCTCGATCATATTTGTGTCGGCGGTGCTGATGACCGATCTCGACCTGCTGCGCGGCTACGAGAAGGGCGCAGTGGACTACGTGGCGGTTCCCGTGATCCCCGAGATCCTGCGGGCGAAGGTGAGCGTCTTTGCCGACCTGCACCGGAAGACACGGCAACTGGAACGCCTCAACGAGCAGCTCGAGGCCCGCGTGGCCGAGCGCACGTCTGAGCTGGAGGCGGTCGCACGACTGCTACGCGAGAACGAATCACGGCTCCAGGACGCGGATCGGCGAAAGGACGAGTTCCTGGCGATGCTCGCGCACGAGCTGCGCAATCCGCTCGCACCCATCAGGACGTCCGTGCAGCTCATGCAGATTGACGGGTTGCCGGCCGCGCAGCACGAGCGCGCGCGGGACATCATCAAGCGCCAGGTCGATCACATGGTGCGGCTCATCGACGATTTGCTCGATGTCTCTCGCATCTCCCGGGGACAGATCACGCTCAAGCGCGAGAATGTTGGCCTGAACGCGGTGGTCGCGCGCGCGGTCGAGACCGCCAGACCGTTCGTCGAGGAGTTCGGCCACACCCTCGACGTCGAGCTGCCAGCGGCGTCCGTGAGGCTCCTGGGCGATGAGACCCGCCTCGCGCAGGTGGTCGGGAATCTGCTTCACAACGCCGCGAAGTACACCGAACCCGGAGGTCGCATCGTCCTGTCCGCACTCGACGACGGCAAAGGGAACGTTGCGATCAGCGTGCGCGACAACGGCATCGGGATCGCAGAGGAAGACATGCCCAAGCTGTTCGAGCTGTTTTCACAGATCAATGCCGGGCCGGAGCACCCACGCAGGGGTCTCGGAATCGGCCTGGCCCTGGTCCGCCGTCTCGTGGAGATGCACGGAGGCAGCGTGCGGGCATCGAGCGAGGGCCGAGGTAAAGGCTGCGAGGTCGTCGTGACGCTGCCGGCGGGAGCAAGCGGGCGCGACACGGCCATCGTGCCGGACGAGCGCCTCGACGAACTGGTGCGCAATGGCAAGGCAGGCCGCCGGCTGCTCGTCGTCGACGACAATACGGACGCGGCCGAAGGGCTGGCGATGCTGCTGGTCGCGGCAGGCAACGACGTGCGCGTGGCACACGATGGCCAGCAGTGTCTGACGATCGCGCAGACGTTTCAGCCGGACATCATCTTCCTGGATCTGGGTATGCCTCGCATGGACGGCTGGGAAACGGCGTCCCGGATCCGGGCCAGTGAGTGGGGCCGTGAGATGCGCCTCGTTGCGCTGACCGGCTGGGGCCAGCCGCAGGATCGCGACCGCACCGCAGCCGCCGGCTTCGACGCCCACCTGGTCAAGCCGATTGGCGCCGCCGAGGTCCTCGTACTGGTGAACGACCCGAAGATGGGTCCGGTGCGCGCTGCCGGGCTGCGCGGCTCCGGCGCGTAGCCATCTTACGGCACCGTCACGTCGATGCTGACGAGGATGGTGTTGTTCGTCTCCACGGCTTCCGATGTCGTACCGGGCGCATCAGCCATCGCAAAGATGTAGTAGTGGCCTGCCGCGAGCCCGGCTGGCAGCGTGACGCTGGTCGTTCCCGCGGAGACGGCACCCGAGGCCAGGGGACTGACGGCCCGCGATCCGAGCAGCACGTCGCTCCCGTCCAGGACAAAGTCGGTTGTCAGGTAGAACGACGTGGTCGAGCCGCCAACTGGAGCGCCGAGATTCTTCGTCTGATCGGTCACCGAAATCGTCGCACCCGCAGCCGCCTGCCGTGGGACGATCAGCGACGCGACAGTGAGGTCCGGACCGACTTTGATGACCGCCGGCCACACGTTGTTCGACTCGGACGTCTCCGCGACGACTCCGTCGCCATCTGCAACCGCCAGCAGGTAGTACGAGCCGCCGGCCAGGCCGGACGGCAGCACCAGCGACGTGCTCCCCGACTGCTGGGCGCCAGCCGCGAGCGTGGCCACGGGGCGCGACCCGAGCGGCGTGTCGCTCGCATCGAGCGTCGCATTGAGCGAGAAGTAGAAGCGGGTGGACGAGGAGTCGGACGGGCCGCTTCCCTGGTTCTTCGTGACGTCGGTGACGCTGAAGCTGCCACCGGAGGCGAGCGGCCCTGTCACGGTCACGCTGGCGATCGCCAGGTCGGGCCCCACGCGCAGTTGCAGTGCTGACGACGTGTTGTTCGATTCGATCGTCTCAGGGACCTCGCTGTTCGCATCGGCCTGTGCGAGCACGTAGTAGGTGCCCGTGGCCAACCCTCCCGGCAAAGTCACGATGGTGGTGCCCGAGTTCGTTCCACCCGTGGCGATGCCAGGGACGGCTCGCGCCCCGAGCGCCGTGTCGCCTGCCGTCAGTTGCGTGTCGGTGGACAGATAGAACCGCGTGGAGGAGCTTCCTGAGGGCGCGCTCCCCTGATTACGCGTCGTGTCGTTGAGAGTGACCGTGCCGCCGGCGGCAGCCGTGGACGGACCGGTGATCGACACGATCAGATCCGGGCCAATACGCACCTGCGTCGCAAGCACGTTGTTCGCCTCGTTGGTCTCGGCGTTGGTGCTGCCTCCGTCCGCTACGGCCAGCACATAGTACGTGCCTGTTGGGATGACCGCGGGCAAGGTGACTGCTGTGCTGCCGGCGCTGGACGCGCCTGGCGCCAGCGGAGGCACGGCGCGCGCACCGAGGAGCGTGTCGCCACCGTCGAACGTGGTGTCGGTCGACAGATAGAAGCGCGTGCTCGAATCGTCGCTCGCGCTGCCGCCCTGGTTTTTCGTCGTGTCGTTGATCGTGAGCGGCCCGCCCGGCGTCGGCGTGCCGGTCAGCGTCTGCGCCGCGATCGCCAGGTCCGGGCCCACACGGAGCGTGACCCAAAGAGCGTTGTTCGATTCGTTGGTCTCGGTGATGACGGCCGTGCCGTCGCTCACCGCAAACAGATAGTAGGTGCCCGTGGCCGTGCCCGCGGGCACGACAACGGACGTTGACCCGTTGCTGCTGGCGCTGGCCGCCAGTGCGCTCACGGTGCGCGAGCCAATGAGAACGTCCCCCGCATCAAAGGTGACGTTGGTCGACAGGTAGAAGCGCGTCACGGACGCGGGCGCATTGCCACCGCCGACGTTCTTCGTCGTGTCAGTCACGGTGATGGGCCCGCCGGCTGTGGCGATCGCCGGCGCATTGACGGCGGCAACGCTGAGATCCGGCCCCACGCGCACCTGGCCGAAGCGAACGTTGTTGTTCTCGGAAATCTCGCTCACCACGCCATCGGGGTCCGCCTGGGCGAGCACGTAATAGATGCCGGTGGCCGTTCCGGCCGGTACGGTGAGAGCCGCCGACAGCGGAACCGCCGCGCCGACGGCAAGGGCCGAAACGGGGCTCGACCCGAGCACGACGTCCGAAGCGTCCACGGTGATGTTGGTCGACAGGAAGTAGCGCACTTGCGACGCCGGCGCCGGTCCCGTCCCGGTGTTCGTCACGGTTCCCGAAACCGCAAGGGACGCGCCTGCGCCGCCGAGGAAAGGCACTGTCAGGCTCGAAACCGTCAGGTCGGGTGCCACATCGTCGCTGACGATGGTCACCGTAGCAGCGGCCGGCGAACCGACCTGATAGCCGACGCTGCCTGCCAGCGTCAGCACCACCGTCTCGTTGCTCTCGACCTCGCTGTCGTCAATCGGTGTGACGACGACGTCGGCCGATGCCGCGCCGCCGGGTATCGTGACGTTTGCCGGCAGCGCAACGTAGTCGACGCCGGAGGTGGCTGTGCCCGCAACCGTGAAATAGACCGTGAGCGGGTGCGTCGTGTCGCCTGATCTGGCGACATGGAAGACGCCGTTCACGGGCCCGGCTTCCGTTGACGTGGCCGGCGATGCGTTGACAGTGGCAGAAGGGGGCGGGGGCGGCGCCGGACATTCGGAGCCGACCGTGAAGTCTTCGACCGTCGTGCCAGTACCGGTATCGTTCGTGTCGCGGGCGGCGGCGCCCAGGCCGCGCGTGGCGAAGACCTCCCAGATCCTGCAGTGGTTGACGCTGCCGCCGGGGTCCCCGCTCGGCTGACGCACGGCGTCAGCCTCCAGGATGGCGTCGCGCATGTCGAGCATCGTCGGCGCCGGGGGCGACAGCTTCAGCGCATCGACGTAGAGCTGGTGAACGGCGTGAACGGCGGCCTGATCGGACCCGCCGACGCCGTCCGCGCGAAATCGCTCGCGCAGGTCCCACAACGCGTCGGCCCAGACTTCGCCGTTGTCGTGCGGCTCGCAGATCACGAGCCCGAAGATCGACAGGCAGAAGAAGTCGCCGTAAGTCTTGTTATTGACCTGTCGGATGCCGCTCGGCGGCGAGGCGTACTCGGCGAGCACCGTGTCGTTGTTGATGCTGTACGCGAAGAAGTCGCTGCCGCCTTCTCCGATCGCATCGGCCTCGATGCCGGTGAAGTCCGGGTTCAGGCGGTTGCTGACGCCGTGGTGGAACTCGTGAATCACGATGTCGCTGTCGAGATCGCCGTCGAGATCCTCGGTGCCGTCACCATCCACGTCCGCCGACCAGCACCCGTGGCCATCCCAGAGGAACATGCTCATCACGGACAGCTGTCCGTCCGGATTCGGCTCGAAGGTCGCGTTGTTGCGCCCATCGGCTCTGGCGATGGCGACCAGCGCGTCTCCGGCGGCACCACTTCGTCCGAGATTGCTCGACTGGAAGTTGCCCGAGGCCTCGTCGAATCCCAGGTCGTAAAAGAAGTCATGAAGGAAGTTCGACAGGAAGAACAGATGCGTTTCCGCCGCGTCCGCCGTACCGAAGTCGTACTCGAAGTGCCAGCCGTCCTGCTGCGGTGTCCCCGACGCGCCCTCTACGCCCTGGGCGCCGCGGAACACGTGCACGTTGTTGCCGTCGAGGCGCCCGGTGTCGCTCAGCACCGTCGCGCGATCCCGAAACGGCGCGGTCAGGCTGCGCGTGAGCTGGTTGGCGGCAGGAGGGCACCCTCCAGGCGGGTCTGAGGCGCCCCCGCCTGTCGATCCGATGGGCCACGGATCGCCGAGCCTCGCATCGACGCCGGCGGCCGCATCCGACTGCAGCACCTTGCCGAAGCCCTCGATGTAGCGCACGCGGTTGCGGCGGTACAGGATCTCGCCGGTAGCGGCGTCCACCAGCACGTCGTACTTCTGCGACAAGCCGGGCGGGACGATGGTGACCTTCCACGCAAGACGACCGCCGCCCGACATCGGGAAGACGACCAGCCTGGCCTCTGGTGCGGCCTTGAGTGAACCGGCGGCGAACCGCATCGAACGGTCGGCTCCTGTGGGCCCGTCGAGCACGACAGGAGCGCTGGCCAGTTCGGGCCTCACGTCCCGAATAGCCGCCGCCACCGCGTCTGGACCCGACACACCGGCCTGCGCCAGATTGCCTACGCGCGCCGTGCTGTTGCTGACTTCGACAACCGAACCGTCGGCGCGCATGTGCACGCGGAGCGCGGCGCCGAACACGTCGATGCCGCGCACGGACTGCTTGAAGAGCACGTGCAGGAGCGGATCGCCTGTGCCCCGGTACTCCTGTGTTTTCACGAGCGTGGCCAGGTCCGCGGGCTCGAGGCCGAGCAGCGAGTGATAGCGCGACAGGAACTGGCGGGCGACCTGCTCGGGTTGTCCGGCGCGCGGGCTCGAAAGCACGCGGCCGCGAGCGGACAGGCTCCGGAAGCCCGGCTGCCATGGATTGGGCCGGACGCGCAGATCGCCGCGCTCCTGGCGCAACTGATCGAAGAGCGCGCGCGCCTCAGGATCAAGGCTCAGCGGACCTGCCGGCGTGAGCAGGCGGATGTCGTAGTCCGGCAGGACTCGATCCGCGGGATCGGGCTTCTGCGCGGAGTTGGCGCTGATGGGGAGCAGCAGCACGCCAACAACCGCGAGGGCCGCGCGAAGCCTGTAGCTCGCCATGGGCATCCTCGCTTGTGACTCGGCGGACGCCCATGACAGACCGGTAGCCTGTCAGGCGCCTTAATGCCTGGGCTGACAACAACCGCGCCAGATCGGCACGGCGGGGATTTCGGCGGGATTCCGGCGAGTGACGGTCGAGCTGAGCAGCGCCCCTGCCAAACCCGAGGCCGCGGCCACGAAAGCGTAAGCGCGGGCGGGCCCTCTAGTTGGTATCGCGGTAGTTCAGCGGCGGCTTCATGTCGGCGGGAATCCGGGAGTTGTATTGAAATCCAGCGCGACGCTTCTCGAAGCTCTCGCGCGCGGCCCCCACCTGCGTCGGATCAGTGAATAGATCCATCGCGCTCAGCGCCAGCGTCTTGGCTGCCACCACCATGGCCTTACGGCCGATGGTGCCGCCCGTGCAGGCCGTCGCCTGCCAGCTGTGGTTCGACACGCCGGGCACGTTCGTCGCCGTCATGAACCAGCCCATGGGCACCACCCAGCTCACGTCGCCGGCATCGGTCGATCCAAGGCTGGTTGGTTCATCCATGGGCCGCACCGTCTGCTGACTGCCGAGCGGCAGCGCCGTATCGGTCAGCACAGTCTTCCGCAGCGCCTCGGCGAAGGTCTGCTCCTCCGGCGTGTAGGTCACGCCGCCGACTTCGCGCAGGCGTCGATCGATCAGCGTCGTCAACGCATCGTTCGGCAGGATGTCGTAATCGCTGCCGACCAGCGTCATCGTCATGGTGGTCTCGGTGGCGAGCGCGCCGGCTTCCGCGGTCTTGATCACGCGGCTCCAGATGCCGTCGAGGACCCGCATGTGCGGGTGGCGCGCGTAAAGGTAGACCTCGGACTCGGCGGGCACGATGTTCGGCGCGTCGCCGCCGCGGCTGATGATGTAGTGCAGGCGCGACTCCTGCGGGATGTGCTCGCGAAGCATATCGACCGCATGCCCCATCAGCATGGCAGCATCGAGCGCCGACCGCCCCTTCTCGGGCGCCGCTGCCGCGTGCGAGGCGGTCCCGTGGAACCGGAACTTCGCGCCCATGAGCGCCAGGGTGCTCTGCAGCGTCGCGATGTTGCGATCGCTCGGGTGCCACGTCAGCACGACGTCCGCGTCGCTGAAAAGCCCCGCGCGGATCATGTAGATCTTGCCGTCGCCGCCCTCCTCGGCCGGCGTGCCGTAGTAGCGAATCGTGCCGGGGATCTTCGCCGCGTCGAGCGTCTCTTTGACCGCGACGGCTGCCAGCGCCGCGCCGCTTCCCAGCAGGTTGTGCCCGCAGCCGTGGCCATAATCGCCGGCGACACGCGGCTTCTTCACCGGTTCTGTCTCCTGCGACAGCCCCGGCAGCGAGTCGAACTCGCCCATGATACCGATCACCGGCTTCCCGCTGCCCCACTCGGCGACAAAGGCCGTCGGCATTTCTGCCAGACCCTCCCGGACGCGGAAGCCCGCCTGCCGCAGCTCCTCCACGAGCAGGCCCGCGCTCTTCGCCTCCTTGAAGCCTGGCTCGGCAAACTCCCAGATTTGCCGAGACACGTCGCCGAAGCGCGCGGCGTGCGCCTCCACCCGGGCGAGAACGGCCGACGCCGGCGCACCGGTCTGACCGGAGGCGACCGACAAGGTGAAAATGAAACCCAGAGCAAGGGACGGACTCGATCGCATCTCGACCTCCGACAGCCGTGGTGGCGTTCACTAATATCACGAACGGTTGAGGTACACCCCCTGACCAGACGCACACGGTTGGGTTAGCATGCCACTGCAGGAGCCTTGCTACGTGATTTCATCCCTCTCGTACGTTCTTCAAGCCGTCGCTCTCGTCTGTTCCGCCGCGCAGGCCGCGCCGCCCGCTCCGCAGACCTCGCAGACGCCCGCGGGCCCCGCCCGCGTTGTCGTCACGATCTCGCTGGAGTCGCTGCGGATCCCGCAGGTGAACGTCGAGCTGCGCAGCGCGGATGGCAACGTCGTGATCGCGCGGACCATAAGCGACGGCGTCGGCCAGGCGACCATCCCCGACGTGCCGCCCGGACACTACGTGATCCGTGCCACGCGCGACGGGTTTGCCGACACGACCACCTCACCATTTGGCGTGCGACCGGGTGAGCACGAACAGGTGCTCGTCGAGATGCGGCTCGCGTTCGTGCGCGAAAGCGTCAGCGTCGTCGCATCCTCCAATTCGCCGACGCAAAGCATCCAGCCGGTCGCGGTCAGCGACGTGTTGAACGGCTCGAAGATGGACGTCCAGCCGCTCGCCGGCGACGACTTCCAATCCCTGATGGCGACGCTGCCGAGCACCGTCCGCGGACCGGACGGGCGGCTGCGCATCAAGGGCGGCACGCCCACGACGGGCGCCCTTCAGTTGAGCAGCGCCAGCCTGAATGATCCGTCCACGGGCGACTTCGACCTCGAGCTGCCGAGCGGCGCAGTGGAATCAGTGGAAGTGCTGTCGAACCCGTTCGCAGCCGAATACGGGCGCTTCTCGACCAGCGTCACGCAGGTGCGGACCAAGCGCGGCACCAACCAGTGGCAGATCAAGCCCGACAACCTGATGCCCGGACTAGGCCGCGGCTTCGTGGACAAGTTCGAGCCGCGACTCTCGATCTCGGGGCCGCTCAAGAAGGACCGGCTGCTCTTCGGCCAGTATCTTCAGTACCGCTACGTCCGCACGCCGGTGAAGAGCCTGCCTGGTGAGCCGGCGCTCGGGCTGGACAGTTTCGACTCGTTCACACGGCTCGATGCCGTCATCTCGTCGCGGCACTCGCTCACCGGCGGCGTCATCTACTTCCCGCGGAAGATCACCAACCCCACGATCTCGACCTTCCGGCCTCCGGACACGACGCCGAACTACACCCAGACGGGGTTTTCGGCCGGCTTTGTCGATCGCGTGATCCTTTCGGCGCACGTTGTGCTCGAGTCCACGTTCGCGCGGCGGCTGTTCGAGGTGGACGAGAAGACCAAGGGCACCGACCCGATGGTCTACGCGCCGCAGACCCAGAGTGGGAGTTTCTTCAATCGCCAGGAACGATCCGTCAAGAGCTACCAGCTCGTCGAAGCCTTGACGATGTCGAAGGACTTCGCGGGCCAGCACGTGTTCAAGGTGGGCTTCGACCTGCAGGACTCGCGGTACGACGGCGACGACTACAGCCAGCAGCTCGATGTCCGGCGTCTCGACGGATCCTTGGCCGAGAGAACCACCTACAGCCCTGTCCTGACGCATCCCGAGGTGAGCGGCCTCGAGTTCGCCGTCTTCGGCCAGGATCGCTGGCGGCTCAACGATCGCGTGATGTTCGAGCTCGGCCTTCGCGTCGACCGCGACGACATCGTGGAGAAACTGAACTACTCGCCGCGCGGCGGGGTGTCGATTAGCGTGCTCCCCGAGGGCCGCGGCATTCTCCGAGGCGGCGTCGGCAAGTTCAATCAGCGGACTCCGCTCGATCTGGGCGCATTCACCCAGTATCAAACCCAGACCGTCACACGTTTCGATGCATCGGGCCAGATGCTCGCACCGCCGATCACGTTTGCCCACGTCCTGTCGGCCTCGCTGAAGACACCGGAAAGCCTTGTCCGCAGCATCGCATGGGATGAGCGGTTCGCCCGCAAGATCTTCTTCAAGGCGGCGTACTTGTATCGCACCGGATCGCATGAGGCGATCGTGGACCCGGACATCGCACACGGCCTGCTGACGCTCGCCCCCAGCGGCGCGTCGAAGTACTGGGAGTTCGAGGCGACGGGCCGGTACCTGGCCAGCGAGCACCGCGACCTCACGGTCTCGTACGTCCGCTCGCACAGCACTCGGGATCTCAACGACTACGACCAGTTCTACGGCGCCTTCCGCAATCCGATCATCCGGCCGAACGAGAACTCGCTCAGCCCGACAGACGTACCCAACCGGATCATCGTCCGCGGTGTGCAGGCCGTCGGCGGCAAGTGGGTCTTCTACCCGCTCTTCGAGTGGCGCTCGGGCTTCCCGTGGTCAGCGGTGAACGAGTTCCAGGACTTCGTCGGCGAGCGCAATCGAAGCGGACGCCTGCCGACGGTGGCAACGCTCGACTTCTCGATCGTGCGACCGTGGAAGTTCAGGAAGTACAGCTTCGTCGCAGGCGTGAAGGCCTACAACATCTTCGCGAACAATGGTGACCGGGACGTCCAGAACAACATCACGTCACCGGACTACGGCACGTTTTACAATCCAATCAAGCGATCGATCGGGTTCGTGTTCGGGACGCCCAAGTAGGATGCCTGCAGTCGCAGGGCCGAGCTTCAGCTCGGCCGGACCTTGCGCTGCTGCCTTTCCTCGCGGCGCTTGAGCTCGGCGGCGTAGGCGTCGCGGGCGGCGCGGGACCCGAGCACCCAGCCGATGACGACCCCGACCATCAGAACCGAGGGGATGAAGATCAAGTGTGCCGCGCCCATGCCATCCATGGCCGCTCAGTTCCTGGCCTGCCTCTTGAGCGCGTCGATATCCTTCTGCACGGCCTGAAGGCGTCGTGAAAGCAGGAAGACATAGACGAGCACGACGGCCCAGATGAACCCGTAGGCGCCAAGCACGAGCGGACCCGCGGCGATCTGTTCGGCCGCCGGCAAATCCTTCACGGGCACGAACTCGTTCTGAGCAGCCTGTGGCGCCGGCTGCGTCGCCGGTGCTGCCGGCTCTTGCTGACGGGCGTCCACGCGCAGGCCGGCGACCAGGCTGAGCGCGCACACACAGACGAGCACACGACGTTTCACGAACAGCTCCCTGGCGCGGACTTACACGCCGACCGATCCCTCATCGAGATCGCGATACAACGACTCCAGCTCCGACTGCTGGGCCGCCAGGCGCAGCCGCACGGCGAGCAGCGCGACGAACAGCAGCAGGAAGATGAGCACCGAAAACCAGAACGGCTCGCGCATGCCCGGGCCGAGCGACGGCACGACGGTCGTCTTCGGGTGCAGCGTGCGCCAGACGTTCACCGACACGTAGACGAACGGCACGTTCGCGGCGCCGAACAGCGCGACGACGGCCGCGAGCTTGTCCGAGCCTGGCCCGCCATATTTCCGCACGAGGAGGTACGCGACGAAGACCATCCAGACGAGCAGCGACGACGTCAGCCGGAAGTCCCACTGCCACCACACGCCCCACGCCTTGCGCGCCCAGAGCGGCCCGGTGACCAGCACAATGAGGCCGAAGAGCACGGTCAACTCGGCGGCCGCGAGCCCGAGGCGATCGGCGGCCGGGCGTCCCTTGAACAGATAGACGGCGCCCGCGCCACCGCTCAGGAACGCCGCGAGGAACATCATCATTCCCGACGGGGCATGGAAGTAGAAGATCTTCTGCACCAGCCCCATCGTCGACTCGTACGGCGCGGCTGCGATCAGGAACGGCGCGGCCATGAAGCCGGCGATGGCCGCAACGACGACGAGAGGAAATGTGCGGGGAGACATGTGAGACCAGGACCTCAGTCGACCATCAGCGGCTCGAACGTCCAGAGCGAAAGCGTGACGAACACGGCGTCGAAGGCGGCGAGCAGCATCAGCCAGAACAGCGCCATCGGCTGATCCGGCACCGGCTGGGCCAGCGCCGCGGTGCCGCGTACGCCGGCAATCATGACGGGAATCGTGATCGGATACAACAGCACCGGCAGCAGGACGTCGCGGCTGCGCGCCCGCACGAGCATCGCCGCAAAAAGCGTTCCGACGGACGCGAAGCCGAGCGTGCCGAGGACGAGCAGGCCCGCGAGCATCGCCGGCCGCTTCAGGAATGCCGCGTCGAACAGGAACGCCACGAGCGGAACCAGCACCACTTCCGCGGCGAGGATCATCGCCAGGACGGCGGCGAGCTTGCCGGCGTAGATCGCCGGGCGATCGGACGGCGCAAGCATCAGCGCCCGCAGCGTGTCAGTGTAACGCTCGCGCTCGAACGTGCGACCGAGCGCCAGGGTCCCCGAAAACGCTATCGCGATCCAGAGGATCCCCGCCGCCGCGTCCGCGACGACGCGACCTTCCTTCACCAGGGCGAATGCGAACACGAGCACCGCAGACACCGCGAAGAACAGCGTCGTGGCGATCGTCTCGCGGCTGCGGACTTCGACCGTGAGATCCTTGCGGAAGATCAGCCACGCGGTGCGCGCGAACATCGGCTCAGTGCTCCCGCCGGGTCGCCGCACGGTACGCCTGGCGCCATCCCGCACCCGCCACGACGTCGGTGAGCCGGCCGCTTTGCAGCACCATCGCGCGATCGAGCACTTGGTCTGCGAGGTCGACGTCGTGAGTGGCCAGCAGCACGAGCGTCCCGGCCTGCGCCAGCGCGCGCAGCCGCAGCGCGAGGGCGTCCGACGATGGCCCGTCGAGGCCGGTGAAAGGTTCGTCCAGCAGGATGAGGCGCGGCCGATGAATCAGCGCCCGCTCGAGGGCCAGCCGCTGCCGCATGCCGCGCGAGAAACCCGACACGGGCTCCTCGGCGCGCGATTCCAGTCTCGATGAGGCGAGCGCGGCGGCCACGGCGGCGTTTTCGTCGGACACGCCCATCAGGCGCGCGAAGAACTGCAGGTTCTCTCGGGCCGTCAGCTCCGGATAGACCTGCAGCTCGTGGCCCAGCCATCCAAGCCGGTGGCGCAGGAGTGCGCCGGCAGACCGCGCGGTGTGCGAGCCGTAGCGGACTTCCCCGCCGTTCGGTGCGATCAGCGTGGAGATGACGGCCAGCAGCGTCGACTTGCCGGCGCCGTTCGGCCCGAGCACTGCGACGACTTCGCCCGCGCCGCAGCTGAAGGTGACGTTGTGGAGTGCCCGTCGACGGCCGTAGTAACGCGTGACGCCGTCGATCTCGAGCCTGTCGAAATCGATCGTCACGCAGCCAGTCCCTGACCACCGCCAGGAAGGTCGCCTCCGCCGTCGAGCTCGCCGTAGACCCGCTCGAGCTGATCGAGCAGCTGCGAGCGGCGTGGACCGTAGCGCGCCTCGTCCACCGTGCCATTCCTCCGCTGGGCATCCAGCGCGGCCAGCGCGGCCAGGCCACGTAACCGCCTTGCCTCGAGCTCCTTGCGACGAGCGGCCAGCTGCTTGTCATCGGCCAGCCCGCTGCTGGCGCCCCAGGCGCCCCACAGCGCAATCGCGACGGCGAACGCGAGCGTCAGGTACACGGGCCAGCGGCTTCGATGCGGCACGCCGGACACGGTCACCGACAGTGCCGTGCCCGCCGGCAGGCGGCTTCCGGTCGCCAGAATGAACGGCGTCCCCTGCAGCGACGTCTCGCGAACTGTCGGCGTCTGCGCGCTCTGCAGCCGCATGTCGCCGAGCTTCTGGACCGCGAGCGCGACGTTCTCGATCGGCAGCGGGAACGTCTGCTCCAGCACCCACGGATCGGTCCACGTCTCGAGGCGGAAGGCGATCGGCACCTGCGTGACGCCAGGCGGCAGCGGCCCCCTGATCGTGGCTCGCGATCCCTTCACGACGGCCAGCGGCGAACCGCCCTCGAGCAGCGCCGCGCCGGACGCGCCCGCCGGCAGATCGATCACGAGCGGCGAGGCCGGCATCACTGGCTGGCGCGCCCGGTTGACGATGTCGAGCAGGTAGAACACCGTCAGCGTGTCGTCCTGGAACTCTGTGGCGAAGCGCGTGTCGCCGGCAAGGACCAGCGTGCCAGCCGTCGCAGGTGCGGCAGGTGCTTCAGGTGCCGCAGGTGCGGAGGTCGAGGCGCCGCTAACCGGCGTCCCCACGCCGACGCCCGCGGCGAGGATCGTGCGCACGCCGCCGGCGGGCGGCATGTCGAACTCGATTGACGTGAGGCGCTCGTTGTCCACGACCGCCACGGCGTGCACGTGCGCGCCGGCAGGTACGCTGGTGAAAACGGCGCGGCCATCAGAGCCGCTCGTCGCATGCCGAACGTCACCGGCGCCGTGGAGCTCCACGTCCACGCCGGGAATCACGTTCATGATCGCCTGCCGGATGATCCGAACGGTGACCGTGCCAGCGGCCAGCTCCGGCGCGGGCATGATCTGACCCGACATCATGCGCGGATCCGGCATCTGCGCGCCGGAGGGCGAGGCGGCCCCGAGCACCGCGCCCGCTATGCAGACGAAGGCGCCCAGTCTCATGTGCGTCCGCGCTCCGCACCCTGCGCACCTGACGCACCCGTGATGCTCTTCCCGCACTGCTTGCAGAAGCGCGCGTCGTTGTCGTTGACCGTTCCGCAGGACAGACAGGTGTCGGGGGAAATAGGTGCGTTGGGTGCGTTGGGTGCGTTGGGTGCGCTAGGTGCGTGAGGCGGGCTGAGAGTCGCGAGGTCGCGCTCGATGAGCGTCTTGTAGACCTCACCCCCTTCAAGCTGGCGTATCAGCCGCATCGCGCGCTGGCGCAGGAGCCCGCGCATCTCAACGAAGTCGGGCTCAGCCACCTTCCCCATCGCGCGATCGAACTCGAGCTCCTTGAGGGCCCGCAGCGTGAGCCCCTTGTCGCGCTCGAGCGCCGCACGCGCGCGGCCGTGCACCGTTGGCCCCCGTTCCGGCCCGAGCCCGGCGAGCGGCGCCAGCAGGCGCAGCGCTGCCATCCCGACCAGTCCGGCCGCCGCGACGCTGAAGATTACCAGGCCGATTGCCGCGGGCGGCCGTCCGCGCAGCAGCACCACGGCCGCGATCGACGTGACGAGCCCCGCAACGAGAAAGAAGGACCCGGGGCCGGGCTTAGTCAAGGTCGCGGAGTTCATCGTCCAGGCGGGCCTCGAGCGCGGCGTCTTCAGCGGAGGCAGGAGCCGCCGCCGCGTCCGGCGAATCGGCGCCGGGCTTACGGCGCGACCACTTCACGGCCACCGTGCCAACCAGCACGAGACCGCCCGCGCCGAGCAGGTACGGGAACGCCCACGCCAGCCGGTTGAAGCCCCTGTCGATCGGCGACGCCAGCGGCTCCTGGCTGCCGTACTTCGCGATGTAGTAATCGACGATCTGCTGTTCGGTCCGGCCTTCGGACACCAGCTTCGCCAGCTCGGCCCGCATGCTGACCGCGAGACTGCAGCTGCACTCGGAGAGCAGTTGCCGTCCGCACGTCCCGCACATGCAGATGATTTTCTTCTGCATCGCCCGCTCGAGCGGGGTGCGCGCGATCACCGGCACCGTCGTCCCCGATTCGACGTGCTGCGCGCGCAGCAGGGCGGGAAGCCCCGCGAGCATCATGACGATGAGCAGCGACGTCGTGGTATTGGCCGCCTCCGGGAACCGCAGCCTGGCCGCGGCGAAGCTGAAGGCCGCCTCCGGCATCAGCGCGATGCCCGTGCCGAGCGCGATGATGGCGAACCCGAACCAGATCCAGTTGACGAGCGGGTTGATCACGATGTGGAGACTGGCCGACTGATCCTTCAGGTCGGAGGCCGGCATCACGATGTAGAGGTCCTCGCTGATGCTGCGGCGGATCGCCACTTCGGTGGTCGGCTCTTCCTCGTGCCGGCGGAAGAACCACTTCGCCGGGTACATATGACCGATGGCCTTACCGTCCTCGAAGACCGACAGGTGGCCCGTGATCATCTGCTTCTGTCCGTCGTCGCTCACTTCCACGCCGTCCAGACGGACCATGAAGTGTCCCACCGTCGTCTGCTGGCCAGGCTTCAGCAGGACCTGCTCCTCTCGCTTGAAGCCGTCGCCGGCGAAGCCGAGGAAGGCCAGCACGATTCCCAGGTGGACGATATAGCCCCCGTAGCGGCGCTTGTTCCGATCGACCAGCCCGATCAAGGCCGTGAGGACGTCCGTGCCTGTGCCTTCCTGCCGGACGCGCGCGCCGCGCCAGAACTCCTGGACGATCGACGCCGTGACGAAGAAGCACAGGGCGAAGCAGATGCCCGCCGACCAGACCCGGACGCCGGCCGCCAGCAGCGCAGCGGCGCCGCCAGCCATCGCTGCGGTCGGCCACAAGAACTCGTCCCGCAAGTTTGCGAGCGTCGTCTTGCGCCACGCGAGCAGCGGCGCGACACCAGTCAGGAGCAGCAGGATGAGCCCGATCGGCGCCATCCACTTGTTGAAGAACGGCGGCCCGACCGTGAGCCGCTGGCCGGTCAACGCCTCGCTCAGCGTCGGGAACATCGTGGCGAACAGGACGAACAGCGCGGCGAACAGCAGGATCCAGTTGTTGACGAGGAACGCCGCCTCGCGAGAGGCCCACGAATCCAGCTCGTGCCGCGATCGCAGGAGCGGCAGGCGATAGATGACGAAGCCGAAGCTGATCACCGCGATCGCCACCATGAACACCGTGAACATGTAGGCGAGCTGGCGATCCTCACCGAAGGCGTGCACCGATTGCACGACGCCCGATCGCGTCATGAACGTCCCGAAGATCGTCAGCATGAAGGTGACGATCACGAGCGTGACGTTCCACACGCGCAGCATCGCGCGCCGCTCCTGCACGATGACCGAATGCAGGAAGGCAGTCGCCGTGAACCAGGGCAGCAGCCCGGCGTTCTCCACCGGGTCCCAGCCCCAGTAGCCACCCCAGCCCAGTTCCTCGTAGGCCCAGATCATCCCGAGCGTCAGGCCGAAGGTCAGCACCAGCCAGCTCACCATCGTCCAGCGGCGGACTGCGCGCAGCCAGGCGTCGTCGAGATATCCGGTGATGAGCGCCGCCATGCCGAAGGCGTACGGGATGGTCATCCCCACGAAGCCCGTGTAGAGCGACGGCGGGTGGATGACCATGTACGGGTTCTGCAGCAGCGGGTTCAGCCCACGACCTTCCGCCGGCACCTGCGCGAGGAACGTGTCGAACGGATTGCGATGGATCACCATCAGGAACAGGAAGAACGCCTCGGTGATCGCGATGATGGCGACGACGTACGGGATCAGCTCACGGTGGCGTTCACGGTTCGTCGAGACGGCGATCGCGCCGAACACCGACAGCAGGAACACCCAGAACATGATGGAACCGTCGAGGCCGCCCCAGTACGACGTGATCTTGTAGAACAGCGGCTGGACCGTGTCGGAGTAGTGCTGGACGTACTTGATCGTGTAATCACCGACGACGAACGCGTGGACGATGATGCCCGACGCCACCGTCATCAGCGCCGTCGTCAGGTACAACGCGCCGACGCCGGAATCGATGAGCCGGCCGGACCCGCGCCGAGCCCCGGCAATCGAGGCCGCCGCGGCGTAGATGCACACCACGAACGTGGTGAGCAGGATGATCGCTCCAAGTGTGGCCATGGGAAAAGTTGCATGCGGGCCGCCGGCCCGCCGTCAGACGCCGGGGCCCTTCGGCCCGAGTGCGCCGGGCTTGGGTTCGTACTTCGACGGGCACTTCGCCATCACGCCGTTCGGTTCCACCGCGAAGCCGTCGTGCGTGAGCGTGCCCTTCAGCACGACTTCGGCATCGCTCTTGAACGTGTCGGGCACGATGCCCGAGTAGTTGGCCGTGACGACCTGCCCCTTGTTCTGCACCTGGAAGCGATAGTCGAGCGAGTCCCTGCGGCGCAGAATGGAGTCGGCGACCACGAACCCGTGCAGCTGCAGGCGCTTCCCGTACCACGCCTCGGGTTGCGTCATCACCTCGTCCACGTGCTTGTAGTACTCGGTACCGTCACGCAGCGTAGACCACAGCAGCCCGCCAAAGGCGGCCACCAGGACCACGGTGGTGAGCGCAATCTTCAAACCCTTGCTTTGCATCAGGATGCCCGTCTCCGAGCATAGCGCTGTAAAAACGGCTGGGTCAATGGCGCGATTTCACGCACAGACCTCGTCCAGCCAGCCGCACACGAGGGCCACCGGCAGGCCGACGACGTTGCTGTACGAGCCGTTGATGCGGCTCACGAAGCGGGAAGCCAGGCCCTGGATGGCGTAGGCGCCGGCCTTGTCGGCCGGTTCGCCCGAGGCGACGTACCGGTCAATCTGCTGGTCGCTGAGCGCGCACATCTCGACTTCCGTGACGTCGACGGCATCGCGGATGTCGCCGTCGCACCACAACGCGACGCCGGTGTAGACCTGATGGACGCGTCCCGAGAGCCGGCGGAGCATGTCTCGCGCGTCCGCCGCCGCCGCCGGCTTGCCGAGGATGTGCCCGTCGATCACCACGACCGTGTCGGCGCCAAGGATGATGGCGTGCGGCTCGCTGCGCGCGACCTCGAGCGCCTTCGCGCGCGCGAGTCGCCTCACGTGCGCGGACGGCGTTTCACCGGGCTCCGGCGTCTCCTCGACGTGCGCCGGCATGACCCTGCAGGTGACGCCAGCCGCCTCGAGCAAGGCCTTGCGTCTCGGTGAGGCGGAGGCGAGAACGAGCTCCACAGGCGCGATGATACACTCGACCGATGGAGCCGCTCGGATCGCTCGTGGACTCGGTGATTCCGCGTCTGCTGGCGCAATCGCCGATGACGCCCGAAAAGGTGAACTTCGCGTGGCGGATGGCCGTCGGCGTGGCCATCGATCGTGTGACCAGCGCGCGCCTGGCCGGAGTGACGCTGATCATCGACGGCGAGCCTCAGTGGCTCCGCGAAGTTGACCGCTCCCAGGACCTGATTCTGCGCCGCCTCCAGCGCCTGCTCGGCGCCGGCGTCGTCCGCGGCATCAAATGCAGCATGTAGGAGTACGTAGGGCCGAGCTTCAGCTCGGCCGGTCGCCGGGCACGGTCAGCGATGCCCGAGCTAAAGCTGGGGCCTACGTACTTCCATAGCACATCGCAATGGCAGAACCCGTCATCCTGGGCGCCGCGCGCACGCCGACCGGCAAGTTTCTCGGCGTGCTGAAATCACTGAGCGCACCTGAGCTCGGCGCGATTGCCATTCGCGAAGCGCTCGTCCGCGCGGGCGTAGCGCCGGACCAGGTCGACGAGTGCTTCATGGGCAACGTCGTCTCGGCCGGCATCGGCCAGGCGCCGGCCCGCCAGGCGGCACTCCGCGCCGGGCTTCCGCCGACGGTCGGCGCGATGACGCTGAACATGGTCTGCGGATCGGGGCTCCGCGCCGTGATGCTCGCGTCGCAGGGCGTCCAGACCGGCGACATCAACGTGGCCGTCGCCGGCGGCATGGAGTCGATGTCGAACACGCCGTACGCGCTGCCCCGCCTGCGCGAAGGCCTGCGCATGGGCAATGCCCAGATGCTGGACTTGATGATCCACGATGGCCTCTGGTGCGCGTTCGAGGATTGGCACATGGGCCAGTCGGGCGAAGTCGTCGCCACCGAGTCTCACGTCTCGCGCGAGGATCAGGACAAGTACGCCGCCGAAAGCCATCATCGCGCCGCGGCCGCGACCGAGGCCGGCTGGTTCAAGGACGAGATCGTCCCGATCTCGCTGCCGCAGAAGAAGGGCGACGCGCTGGTCGTCGATCGCGACGAGCCGATCCGTGCCGACACCACCGTTGAAGCCCTTGCGAAGCTGAAGCCCGCCTTCAAGAGCGACGGCACCGTCACGGCAGGCAACGCGCCCGGCGTGAACGACGGCGCGGCGGCGGTAGTCGTCGCCTCCGCAGATTGGGCGCGCCGGCACGGATGCCGACCGATCGCCCGCATCGCGGGTCAGGCGATTAGCGGCCTGCCGCCGAAGTACGTCCTGATGACGCCGGTCGACGCTGTCAGGAAGGTGCTGGAGAAAACAGGCTGGGCCCTGGCGGACGTGGATCTAATCGAGCTGAACGAAGCATTTTCCGTGCAGGCAGTGGCCGTGATTCGCGAGCTGGGCCTGGATGCGCGAAAAGTGAACGCACAGGGCGGCGCCGTCGCACTCGGCCATGCCATCGGCTCTTCCGGCGCTCGCGTCCTCACGACCCTGCTGTACGCCCTCCGCCGCACCGGCGGACGCCGCGGCATCGCGACGCTGTGCCTGGGCGGCGGCAACGGCGTCGCGCTCGCCGTCGAGCGGAGCTGACCGACACAACCGATCAAGGCCTGTGCGGCGACTGGCATCACCTCAATATATCGTGTTACGATATATATTCCGTGCCCGCATTGTTATCCGACGCTGACTACCTCGCGCTTGCCGACTTCCGCTACGCCATCCGTCGATTCGCCGAATTCAGCCAGGCCGCAGTCAGCGAGGCCGGAATCACGCCGCAGCAACACCAGGTGTTGCTCGGCATCAAGGCGCTCAGCCTGACGCAACCGGTCGTGATTCGCAGCCTGGCCGAGTGGCTCCGCCTGCAGCATCACAGCGTGATCGGCCTGGTCGATCGGCTCGAGCGGCGCAGCCTTGTGCGGCGCGCGCAGAACCCCAGCGACCGCCGGTACATCGTCCTGCGCCTTACGCGGGCCGGCGAGACGCTGCTCGGCGAGCTCTCGAAAGCCCACCGGCACGAGCTGCGAGCGGCAGCGCCGGCGCTGGTGGCCGCCCTCTCCCGTCTCATCGCTCAGCGATGAATCCAGAGCCATGTCAACGACGTCCACGTCAGATGCGCCCTTCGCTTCGCCGGTCGATCCGCACGCCCTCGGCGATTTCACCACGGACCGCCGCGTCCTGCTGCTCTCGCTCATCGCCGTCGGCATCGGCACGCTCGCCTCGCTGATCGCCGTCGCCCTGCTGGATCTGATCGCGCTGTGCACGAACCTGTTCTTCTTTCAGCACTGGAGCATCGCGGCCGTCTCGCCCGCGACGCATCAGCTCCGATGGATGGTGGTGTTCGTGCCGGTGACCGGCGCGCTCATCATCGGCGTAATGGCGCGGTACGGGTCGGAACGCATCCGTGGCCATGGCATCCCCGAAGCGATCGAGTCGATCCTGATCAATGGCAGCCGGGTCGAGCCGAAGGTCGCGGTTCTCAAGCCGCTGTCGGCCGCCATCTCTATCGGCTCAGGCGGGCCGTTCGGCGCCGAGGGACCGATCATCATGACCGGCGGCGCGTTTGGATCGCTGGTCGCACAGGCGTTTCATCTGACAAACGCCGAGCGCAAGACGCTGCTGGTGGCCGGAGCGGCCGCCGGCATGTCCGCCACGTTCGCCGCGCCTCTCGCGGCGGTGCTCCTGGCCGTTGAGCTGCTGCTGTTCGAGTGGAAGCCGCGCAGCGTGATCCCGGTCGCCCTGGCGAGCGCCACGGCCGCGATTCTGCGCAGGGGCCTGCTCGGGGCGGGCCCGATCTTCCCCACCGCCGTGCACCACCCGATTCCCACGGCGGGCCTGTTCTTCGCGGCGCTGGCCGTCGGGATTGCCGCGGGCGCCTTCTCGGCGCTTCTGACGGCGGGGGTGTATGCCGTCGAGGACCTCTTCGGCCGGCTGCCGTTCCACTGGATGTGGTGGCCAGCGCTCGGCGGGCTGACGATTGGCCTGGGCGGCCTGGTCTTCCCGCAGGCCCTCGGCGTCGGCTACGACGTGATCGCCGCGCTGCTCCGCGATGATGTGCCCGGACGCATCATCCTCGGCGTCCTGCTCGTGAAGTCGGCGATCTGGATCGTCGCCCTGGGCTCCGGCACGTCGGGTGGCGTGCTCGCGCCGCTGTTGATGATGGGCGGCGCGCTCGGCGGCCTCGAAGCCGGAATATTGCCGACAGTCGGAGAGGGCTTCTGGCCGCTCATCAGCATGGCCGCCATTCTCGGCGGGACCATGCGCGTGCCGTTCACCGCGGTCGTGTTCGCCATCGAGCTGACCGGCGATTTCAGCAGCGCGTTGCCCCTGCTTCTGGCCGTCACCGGTGCGTACGCCTTCACCGTCCTCCTGCTGCCACGCTCGATCCTCACGGAGAAAATCAGCCGCCGCGGGTACCACCTCAGCCGCGAGTACGCAATCGACCCGCTCGAGATCCTCTTTGCCCGCGAGGTCATGCGCACCTCCGTCGTGGCGCTCCCGATCGATGCGCCCATCCAGGCCCTGGAGCATTCCCTGGCGCACGACGACCGCCGGCAGCGACTCTATCCAGTAGTCGATGCAGACGAGCACTACCTCGGCGTGGTAACGCGAGCGGCGCTCCACGATCTGGTCGCGAAAGCCCGCGCGACCGGAAGCGATGTGCGCCTGGTCGACGCGATCTCCCTGCGCACCGCCGTCGCGTGGCCGGACGAACCACTGCGATCCGTGGCTCAGCGGATGGCCGAGTCGGGCTTGACCCGCTTCCCCGTCGTGACCCGGGAGCAGCCCCGCAAGCTGCTCGGGATGATTGGACTGCCCGATCTGCTGCGGGCGCGCGCACTCAACCTGGATGCCGAACGGCGCCGCGAGCGCGTACTGCCGCTCAGAATTGCACTGCCTCAGCGACTGAGGTTCCTGACGGGAAGCGGCGGCCCGACGGGCTGATAAGATGGGCGTCTCGCATGCGCCCACGACAGATCGCCGTCATCGGCTCCGGAACCATGGGCTCCGGCATCGCCCAGGTGTTCGCGCAGTCGGGACTCTCCGTCGCCCTGCACGACGTCTCGCAGCCCGCGCTCGATCGCGCCAGGACCGGTATCGACAAGTCGCTCGCGAAGTTCGTGGAGAAAGGCAAGCTGACCACCGCCGATCGTGACGCCACGCTCGGCCGGCTTGCCGTCACGACGACACTCGACGACCTCGCGTCGGCCGACTACATCGTCGAAGCCATCGTCGAAGACGTGGACGCCAAGCGATCGCTCTTCGCCCGGCTCGACGAGCTCGCGCGGCCGGACGTCATCCTCGCCTCGAACACGTCGTCGATTTCGCTGACACTCATAGGCGCGGCCACGAAGCGTCCCGACAAGGTGCTCGGGATGCACTTCATGAACCCCGTGCCGCTGATGGTGCTGGTCGAGCTGATTCGGGGACAGGCGACCAGCACCGAGTCGATGGCCGTGGCGACAGACCTGACGCATGCGCTCGGCAAGACACCGGTCGAGGCGAACGACTACCCCGGGTTCATCGCCAACCGCATCCTGATGCCGATGATCAACGAGGCGTTCTACGCGCTGATGGAAGGCGTCGGCACGGCGGAGGCGATCGACGCGGTGATGAAACTTGGGATGAACCACCCGATGGGACCGCTGACGCTGGCCGACTTCATCGGCCTCGACGTGTGCGTCGCCATCCTCGACGTGCTGCACGAGGGCCTGGGCGACCCGAAGTACCGCGCCTGTCCTCTCCTGCGCCGGTATGTCGCGGCGGGACAGCTCGGCCGCAAAACTGGCCGGGGCGTCTATACGTATTAGGACTACAGACTTCAGACTTCAGACTACGGGCGACGGGCCACGGGCTACGGGCCGGACCGCGTTCCGATGTTCACAAGGAGTAATTCGTGATCAGCGCCTTCCGTTGCCTTCGCCTGCTGCTCATTGCGACGGGCATGGTCGCTGCTTTCGCGCCGCTCACGGCTGGCGCCAGGCAGTCAGCTCCGCCGCCCGCGCTCAACATCCCGTTCGAGAAATACGCGCTGCCGAACGGCCTGACGGTCGTGCTCGCCGAGGACCACGCGACACCCACCGTATCTGTGCTGATGATGTACCACGTGGGGTCGAAGAACGAGGAGGTTGGACGAACGGGTTTCGCCCACCTGTTCGAGCACGTGATGTTCACCGGCTCCGCGCACGTGCCCTATGGCGTGCAGGACCGGCTCACGGAAGGCGTTGGCGGACAGAACAACGGCGGCACCGGCAACGACACGACGACGTATTACGAGCAGGTGCCTTCGAATTACCTCGAACACCAGCTGTGGATCGAAGCCGACAAGATGGGCTGGCTGCTCGATTCGCTCGACATGACCAAATACAACGCGCAGCGCGACATCGTGAAAAACGAGCGCCGGCAGCGCGTGGACAACCAGCCCTATGGACGCGCAGGCGAATTGATCGGCGCGGCAATCTACCCGCCGAGTCATCCCTATTCCTGGCCGGTCATCGGAAGCATGCAGGATCTGGCCTCGGCGAACGTCGATGACGTGAAGAAGTTCTTCCGGCTGTACTACGCGCCGAACAACACGACGCTCGTGGTATCCGGCGACTTCAAGCCGGAGACCACGAAGGGCTGGATCAAGAAATACTTCGACGAGATCCCACGCGGCCAGCCGATCACGCGGCCCAAGGCGCCGCCCGTGACGCTCGACGCCGAGAAGCGCCTCTATTACGAGGACCGAGTGCAGGTGCCGCAGCTGTATCTCGTATGGCCGTCGGTCGGCTCGCACGACGACGACAACCACGCGCTCGACATCCTGGCCTACATGCTCACGGGATCGAGGACCGCGCGACTCACCAAGTCGCTGCTCTACGAAAAAGAGCTCGTCTCTGATGTCACCGCGTCGCAGAACAGCAGCGAGGATGTGGGCCAGTTCCAGATCACGCTGACGCCGCGGCCCGGCCACACTCTGGCCGAGATCGAATCGGCCGCCGACGCCATCGTCGAGCAGCTCGAGAAAGATGGGCCGACGGCCGACGAACTGGCGCGATCGAAGGCCGGCCTGCAGTTCGCGTTCGTGTCGCAGCTCGAGTCGAACCTGGGCAAGGGCTTCAACCTGGCGCTCGGGCAGACGTTCTACGGCGACCCGGGATACGTGTTCGCGGTCGACTACCCGCGCTACCAGGCCGTCACGACCGCGGACGTGCAGCGCGTGGCGCAGCGATTCCTCGGCAAAGGTCGCGTCGTGCTGAGCGTGGTGCCCCAGGGCGCCAAGGACCAGGCGTCCGGAACGGCGCGCGACGTCACGCCGAAAGACGAAGGTACGATGGCTCCCGCGGCGAAGGCCGGAGACGCGTCGCCCCAGACGACCGCTTCGAATCCGACATCGTTCGATCGGACCGTCATTCCGACGGCCGGACCTCGCCCCGAGCTGCGCATCCCGTCGTGGACGAAGACCACCCTCGCCAACGGCGCACAACTGGTGGTCTCGGAGCGCCACTCGCTGCCGCTCGTGGCGGTCTCGATCAACCTGGTTGGAGGCGCCGATCAGTTCGAACCGGCCGGCCGGACGGGCGTGAGCGCGCTGGCGTCGGGCATGCTCGAGGAGGGCACGACATCGAAGACCGGCGACGAGATCGCCAACGCGATGCAGTTGCTCGGCTCGGGCGTGGACGCCTCCGTTGGCGGCGAGCAGGGCTCCGTGGGCTTCGTGTCGATGAGCGACAAGCTCGAGCCGATGCTCGCACTGACCGAGGATCTCATCGTCAACCCGACGTTCCCCGCTCCGGCGCTCGAACGGCGCCGCGCAAACATGCTCGTGGAGCTGCAGCAGGCGAAGGACGTCACGGCCTCGGTCGCCGACGTGGTCTTCCCGAAGGTCGTGTACTCGACTGCGCATCCTTACGGGCGGTCCGCCACGGAGCCCTCCGTCAAGGCGATCACGCGTGACGACGTGCTGGCGTTCCACAAGCAGTTCTTCGAACCCCATCGCGCGATCATCACGGTGGTTGGTGACGTCAAGGCCGACGAGGCCAGACGGATCGTCGAACGCGTGCTCGGGCCGTGGACGGGATCAGTCGATGCCCGCGTTCCGTTCGACTACCCCGCTCCGCCCGCGCCGGCGGCCACGACGATCTACCTCGTGGACAAGCCCGGCGCCGCGCAGTCGAGTTTCCAGCTCGGCGAAGTGGGCCCGCCGCGCAAGACGCCTGACTTCTTCGCCCTGCGTGTCATGAACACGATGTTCGGCGAGCTGTTCCAGTCGCGCCTCAACGCGAACATCCGCGAGGAGAAGGGCTACAGCTACGGCGTCGGATCGGACTTCCAGTTTGGGCGCGGCCCCGGTCCGTTCCACGCCGGCGGCGACATCATCACGGCCAAGAGCGACGCGGCCCTCACCGAGTTCATGAAGGAGATCAATGGCATCCGCGGCGCGCGGCCGGTGACAGACGACGAGATGGACGCCGCGAAGAACTCGCTGGTCCAGAGCCTGCCGCAGCGCTTCAGCAGCGTCAGGGGGATCGGCAACGCCATCGCCGGCCTGTACGTGCAGGATCTGCCCGAGAACTACTACACGACCTACGGCGCGTCGGTGATGGCGGTGACAAAAGACGACGTGGTCCGCGTGGCCAGGAAGTACATCGACCCGGACCACCTGGCCATCGTCATCGTCGGCGACGCGAAGGAGATCGAGGCGCCGCTCACGGCGACGAAGATCGCGCCGATCGTGCACCTGGACCTGGACGGGAACCCGGTGTCGCGCTAAGGGGACGGTACACGTCACAGCGGCCGTCGCCGATAAGCCACGCGCATCGCGAGCCACGCCACCGGCCAGAGGATCAGCGCCTCCTTGACCATCGCCCGAAGGTTGCCCCAGATGAACTCCAGCGGCAGCCAGTAGCGCCTCGAGATCGCGTCGAAGAGAAACACCGACGACTGGTAGAAGCCGTCGGTGAAGGGCCAGAGCGCCATGATCCCGATCGGCGGCGACGTGTCGCTGCCGAGCCAGTCGAGCAGGATGTGACTGCTCCACGCCGCGGCCACGCCAAGCGCGAGCCTCGGTGCACGGCCGCGCGTCAGCGAGAGCGTGAGGCCGGCGGCGAGGATCACCGCGCCCACGCTGTGCGTGTAGGTGCTGTGCGCGCCGACCAGCAGGTCCAGGTCGGGGAGCATGGCAACGGTGCCGAAGAGGATGGCCTCGAGCCCGCGTCGAGTGAATTCGACAGCCCGTGGCGCCGCCTGACCGCTGAACGGCAGGAAGATCGTGGCGTGACGACCTTCTCGAAGGCGCCCGCCGGCCAGCCAGGCGGCCGCGGCGCCGCCCAGGGCGTGGCCCAGTGGACTCGGCATCAATCTGTGGCGGCGCGACTCGAACCCGTGGTACGAGCCGGGGGCCCGCGCGGGCATTGAAGCAGTTCGTGCGACACCCCGCAACCAGGGGTATGTGAAATTCTGCGCACCAAACTCTGCAATGCAATTTTGGCGACGGCATACAAACCACTATTTATCAACCTGTTACACGTGGATAGCCGCATCACTTTCGCTTGACTTTCTCCCGGCACGATCTTAGAATCTCTTCCGGTCGCCGGCCCCCGCCGGAGTCTCGATTCCCCAAGCCTTTGAAGGAGCGCCATGCCGCTTGAACGTGAAGACCAGAAGGAACGCAACAAGGCCCTCGAACTGGCTGTTGGCCAGATTGAAAAGCAGTTCGGCAAGGGGTCGATCATGCGGCTCGGCCAGAAGGGCGGGGTGACGCCGATCGAGGCAATCCCGACAGGCGCCATCAGCATCGACTACGCGCTCGGCATCGGCGGCATGCCCCGCGGACGCGTCGTCGAGATCTTCGGGCCCGAGTCGTCGGGCAAGACGACGCTGGCGCTGCAGGTGATCGCGCAGGCGCAGAAGACTGGCGGCATGGCGGCCTTCGTGGACGCCGAGCACGCGCTCGACGCCGCCTACGCGCAGAAGCTCGGCGTGGACCTCGATGGCCTGCTGGTGTCGCAGCCCGACAACGGTGAGCAGGCACTCGAGATCGTCGAGGTGCTCATTCGCTCGAACGGCGTGGACGTCGTCGTCGTGGATTCGGTGGCCGCGCTGGTGCCGCGCGCCGAAATCGAGGGCGAGATGGGCGAGGCGCAGATGGGCCTGCAGGCGCGCCTGATGTCTCAGGCGCTGCGCAAGCTCACCGGCGCCGTGTCGAAATCGAAGACGTGCCTGATCTTCATCAACCAGTTGCGCGAGAAGATCGGCGTGATGTTCGGCAATCCGGAAACGACGACCGGCGGCCGCGCGCTGAAGTTCTACGCGTCCGTGCGCGTGGACATCCGGCGCATCGCCAGCATCAAGGAGGGCGACGTCGTGGTCGGCGGGCGCACGCGCGTGAAGGTGGTGAAGAACAAGCTGGCGCCGCCGTTCCGCGAGGCCGAGTTCGACGTGATGTACGGCGAGGGCATCTCTCGCGAGGGCGATCTGCTCGACCTGGCCGTCGAGCACAAGGTGATCGAGAAGAGCGGCGCGTGGTTCGCATACGGCGGCGAGCGGCTCGGCCAGGGCCGGGAGAACGTGAAGCAGTTCCTGAAGGAGCACGCCGAGATCACACGAGCCATCGAAGAGCGCGTCCGGCGCGAGCTTGGTCTCGTCCGCGAGGCCGAGGTCGCCGCCGTTTAGCCGCATACGTGGAGCAGAACTTCAGTTCTGCTTTGCTCTGCAGTCGCAGGGCGGAACTCTAGTTCCGCCCTGCAGAGCCATCCCATGCTCGACTGGCTCCTGGCGCGCGACGCCGCGTTGCGCGCCTTTCTCACCGGCTATCACCGTCCCTGGCTGGACGGCGTCTTCTGGACGCTGAGTGCGCTGGGCACCGCGGGCGGCGTCTGGCTCGCCATGGCGGCCGTGATGGCGGCGTGGCGCCCGCGCCTGCGCGCCGCGGCATGGCAGGTGGTGCTCGCCCTGCTCTGCGCCCAGTTCGTGGTGGAGTGGGTGATCAAGCCGCTCGTCGCGCGGCCCCGGCCCTACGTCACGGACCCCATGTCACTCGTCGTCGGCCATCACCCGGTAACGCTGTCGTTCCCATCCGGGCATGCGGCGCTGTCGATGGCAGCCGCCTGCGTGATGGCGCGCGCGTTGCCGCGCGGTCACGTGTGGCTGTATGTGCTGGCCGTGCTGATCGGCGCATCGCGCGTCTTCATCGGCGTGCACTACCCACTCGATGTGGCCGCCGGCTGGCTGGTGGGCCTGGGTGTCGGCACGGTCGTGACGGGCCGACGTGCGTGGTATATTGAAGGTTCGTCCGGAGCGGCTCCCGCCGTGCCGAGGTAGCTCAGTTGGTAGAGCATACGACTGAAAATCGTAGTGTCGGCAGTTCGATTCTGCCCCTCGGCACCAATCATTCTTCAAACTGAAAACGGCACGTAGAAGTGGGGCTGGGAGTCCGCTGTCGGGGCGCCCTCAGGCCGAACTGAAGTTCGGCCCTACGACCGTCTCGCTCTTACCCATCACGCGCACCTTACGCACCTCACGCACCTCACGCACCTTACGCACCGCGCCCACCTTACGCACCGCGCCCACCTTACGCACCCTGCGCCACCTGTCCGTACAGCAAACGGGCGGCGCTCCCTTGCGGAAACGCCGCCCGTCGGCTTCACGAATCGAACGATCGACTACCGCTGCTTGAAGTGGATGCGGATGCCACCCCAGAAGTTGTAGTTGTTGTCCACCGAGTCGATGTTGTCGAAGAACAGCCGGCCTTCACCGATGAAGTACACCGGGCGGCTCGGGTGGTGACCCAGCGGGATGCCGAAGTGGATCAGCCACGCGGGCGTGAACGTCTCGCCGCGCGTCAGATCCCAGAACGAAATGCCCGTGCCGACGAACGCGTCGCTGCTCATGTACTTGTTCGCCTCGATATCGGCCAGCAGCGTCGTCGGGTTGATCTTATCGACGCCGTTGCCAAGCTGGCCGGACGACAGGTTGAACGCCACGCCGACGTCACCCGCGGCCTCCCAGTTGTTCTTGAAGCGCTTGGCATAGCCGACCTTGAACCCGAGCAGCGGCGAGCACTGGCCGAACATCGTGTCGGCCGCCGTCGCCGAGGTCAGCCCCAGAGCCGCCAACTGCTCCGCCGAGAGGTCGTACTCGCTAGCCGGACGCTGACGCCGCTCCTTGCCGAACAGACCATCCACGAAGATCGAGGCCGTGCTCGGCACTGCGACGACGGTGTCGGTCGCCTCGCAGTTGTCCTTGCCGCCGTACTGCTTGCAGTCGGCCACCGTATTCGGGCTGCTGACGGTGCTGGTGACCTTGTAGCTGCCTTCCGCCTTCTTGAACGGCACGGTCACCGTCGTCTTCATGTCACCAGTCAGCGTGACCGGCTCCCCGATCGCCGCGCCCGTCGGACCATAGAGCTGCACGACGGTCGTGGCCGGCACGTTCGGCGACCCGCTCGTCGTCCCGCTCGCGTCGATCAGGAAGTCGTAGCCCTTCTTGCCCTCGACGTGCGTCAGCTTGATGCTGCAGGTCTGCGCGACCTTCGATGGCGGCGGGCACGCATCCACGCGGATCGAGCTCTGCGTGAACATGTACTGATCGTCGCCGCTGCCGTCGGCCTGGAACGTGTAGGCGCCCGGCCGATCGCCGTTCATCGACCACGACGGCGCGGTCAGCTCGCCCACGGCGTTGCCATCCACCAGCACGCGCACGCGCTGCAGGTTGGCCGTGTCGCCCGTGACGCTCACGGTCGCTGTCAGCTTGCCGTTGGTGCAGTCGCAGGTGGACTTCACGCTCGGAGTCAGCGAATGAGACTTCGTCTGCTCCGTCTGCTCGGCCATCTGCAGGAGCGACAGGTTGCTGCAGGCCTTCGGAAGCACGAACTGATACGAGCGCGTAGTCTTGCCTTCCTTGCGGACGATGCGGAAGGCGAACGCGGGAAACGGCTTCTTGCCGGCCCACTCGACGCTTTGGAACAGCGTGACCTGTCGCTTTCCAGCGATGGCCTTGCGATACATCATCCACTCGATGCCCGCCCCCGGAGAGACGGTGCACTCGACGAGGACGCCTTCCTGCAGCGAGGGACCGGTCGCGTCGCTGCACTCACCACCCTTGGTGACCTGCATCGGGCTCGTCAGCGTGCCGATGGCGCTATCCGCCAGGCTGCCCAGGCCGGCCTGCTCGAATCCCTTGCGGAAGTCCGCCGCCATCTTCTTGTTGGCCATCAGGCGCTTCAGACTCGCCGCGTTGGTGAGCGGCGGCACGTGCATCGCGCTGGCGGGAACCGCGCCGAGCCGCGTGAGCTTGTGCCGGTTGTTGGTCTGGGCGCTCGCCGCCGGGACAACGGCCAGCAGCGTGGCCGCCGCAGCCAGAGCGGTGAACGATCGGAGCATCGGGCGGATCATCAGGGGTCCCTCCTCGTGGCGCCAAGCTACTGATGAGCTAGATGCCTTTGCTTGCATGAACTTACACAACGCGTACACCATGAGTTAAGTACCACAAATTGGGCGGTTTTGGCCAGTCAGCCATTGGTCCAACACCTGTCCGGACGACGACCAGGGTCGTCTCTTCCATCATCTCAGAACGTTATCGGTGCGCCGACAGCGGATCAGTTCAATACAGCACAGGCATCTGGATGGTCCCATGACGCCTCCAGATGCTCGCGGATGCACGCCGATTCGCGTATCCTGTGTCGGTCGAATCACTTGCCGACCACAGCCGCTCAAGTCGTCCACGGCCCTGCCCGATATTGTCCGAAGGGCGCGGGAGTGTCTTCCGTCGCGCACTGAACCCGATGGGTCTGTTCATTCGACGTCCGCCGAAGCTGGTCGTCCGCACCCTCGTGGCGACCTCCTCCGCCATCGGCCTGGTGCTGGTGGCGGTGTTCGTCGTGCTGTCGATGGACGCTCGTAACCGCATTGCGGGCACGACCGGCGAGAGCCTCGACGTCGCCGAGCGCGCGTTCGCGGACCTCGATCAGCACCGCCAGCAGGAAACCTTGATCAAGTTGAACGCGCTCGCCGAGAACCGCGGCCTGGGCGATGCGCTTGCGCGCTATCGTCCGGTGTCAGGCAGTCTCGATCCCGTCGAGCGCGAGATGGATCGCCTCGCCGGAAAGCTGGGCGTCGATGCCCTGGTCCTGACCGACGGTGCCGACCGTATCCTGGCCAGCGCGGGTCCGCGACGCGCCGCGTGGCCGCCGGATCAGCCGATGCACGGGACGTCCGGCGCCTCCGCGCCGCGCCAGCCCGAGGAGTTCATCCCGCGGCCGTCTGCCCTGTTCCGCGCGTCCGGCATCAGCCTCACGGCACTGAACCCGGGGATCGGGTTCGTCTACGTGGTGACGGCGCTCGACGATAGCTACGCGCAGCAGCTCACGTCGCTGGTGCGCACGCCCGTTACGATCATGCGCGGCGGCGACGTGCTCGCCAGCGCGCTGTCGGCGACCGAGCGCAGCGCGCTGTTGCGTGAAGGCGTCGAACTGCCAATCGACGGCACGATCGATCTGGCCGATGAGCCGCACGCCGTGCGTCGCCTGACGCAGACGGGGCCGATCTCGTTCTACGGCATCGAGTCGCTCGGCCTCTCCACGCATCGCGCGACCCGCAACGCCCTTCAGATCCTCAGCATCGTCGCCATCGGCGCCGTGGCGCTCGGGGCGCTGGCCAGCCTCTGGCTCGCGCGCGCGCTGGCGAAGCCGATTGACCAGCTCTCGCAGAAACTTCGCCACATCGCCGAGGCGCACGATTTCTCGTCCACGGTCGCGCGCACCGGTTCGAGCCAGGAGCTCGACGCGTTCACCGACACCTTCAATCAGATGGTCAAGTCGCTGCAGGCGGCGGAAGCGCAGACTGAGCTCGCTTACGTCGGGTCGATCAAGGCGCTTGCCGCCGCGCTCGACGCGCGCGACACCTACACCGCGGGCCACTCCGAGCGCGTCAGCACGCTGTCGGTCCTCATCGGCCGCCAGCTGGGGCTCGAACAGCGGCAGCTGGACATCCTCCGCCTCGGCGCCCTGCTGCACGACATCGGCAAGATAGGCGTCGCCGACCGGGTGCTGCAGAAGAACGGGCCGCTCACGCAGGATGAGTTCGAGCTGATCAAGATGCACCCGACGCTCGGGGCGCACATCCTGCGTCAGATCCCGTTCCTCAGCGATCACATCCCGATCGTCGAGCTGCACCACGAGCGGCCGGACGGCCGTGGGTACCCCAAGGGCCTGCTGGGACACGCCACTCCGATGCTCGCCCGCATCGTCCACGTCGCCGACGCCTTCGACGCCATGACGACGGCCCGCGCGTATCGCCCGGCGCAGACGACGAGCCACGCCATCTCCGAGTTGTGGCGCTACGCCGGATCGCAGTTCGACAGCGAGGCCGTCGAGGCATTCGTCGCGGCATGGTCGGCCATGCCGGTCGGCGAAGGTCAGAACGTGGCGACCATCCTGGCCGGCGAATCCGCGACGGTCCTTCCCTTCGAGCGCGGCACCGACCCGGGTGCGCGCGCGGCGAGCTAGAGAGAACGAGCCACCGTCGAGCCGCAACCCCCCGGAACCCCGTGTGTTAACATTTCTACGCTGACGGAGACAGCCCACCGACCATGCCAGTGCGTTTGTTTGTAGGGAACCTGTCCTATGACGCGACCGAAGCGGAACTACGCGAGCACTTCGGCACCATCGGACCGGTCACGTATTGCTATCTGCCCACCGATCGCGAGACGGGTCGCCCGCGCGGCTTCGCCTTCGTGGAGTACGGCGACGATAAGAACGCGCAGGACGCCATTGCGCAACTGAACAACCAGACGTTCCGCGGCCGCCCACTGGCCGTGAAAGAGGCGCAGCCTCGCGAGAGCCGCCCGCCCGGCGCCGGTCCGCGGCCCTATGGCGGAGGCGGTGGCGGTGCTCCGCGCCCGTTCGCCGGTGGTTTCGGTGGCGCGCGTCCGTCCTACGGTGGCCCGCGCGAGGGCGGCTTCGGCGGCGGTGGCGGCGCGCCATCGGCGCCAGGGGCGCGCCAGCGCGACTTCGGTCCCGACGCGCCGCCCAAGGGCAAGAAGAAGAACGTATACAAGAGCGCCGCGGAGCGCGGCCCCAAGGGCCCGATCCGCACGAAGACCGACAACCGCATCTACAACGCATTCGGCGATGAGGCCGAGGACAAGGACGCCGCCGTCGACTTCGACGATTTCGCGACGAGCAAGCCAAGCGACGAGCCTGCCGATAAACCCGGCGACGAACCTGCCGACGACGAGTAAACCCTGCGAGGAACTGATTTCGTGAGACGTCTTTGCGCGCTCCTGCTGGTGGCGGCAGCCTTGCCCGGTTGCCAGAAGGCCGCCCAGCCCGGTTCCACATCCACGGCGTCCGCCGCGACAACCGCGCCGGCGCCGTCGGGCGCCCGGGCGCCCGTTGGGCCGGCCGCGCCACCTGCCGTGCATTCACCGGTGCCCGCGGTGCTGCCTGACACGTGCGCCACGGTGAACGGCGTGACGATCGGCAAGACCGAGCTCGAGACTGCGATTCGCAGCATCGAGGCGCGCAACCACGCGGCCGTGCCCGCCGAGAAGCGTGACGAGGTGTACCGGGGCGTGCTCGACGATCTCGTCAGCTACACACTCCTGAAGCAGGAAGCGGTTCAGCGGCACGTGGTCGTCGCGGATTCGGAGGTCGAAGCGCGCCTGGCGGAGCTGCGCAAGCAGTTCGGCAACAACGCCGCGTTCGAGAAGGCGCTGACCGACCAGAAGATGACGGTCGACAAGCTCCGAGACAACGCGCGCACCGATCTACTGGTCAACAAGCTGCTCCAACAGGAGGTCGTCGCGAAGGTGCAGGTGAAGCCGGCCGACGTGAGCGCGTTCTACGAGAAGAACCCCGACAAGTTCAAGCAGCCCGATGCCGTCCACGCGAGCCACATCCTGATAATCGTGCCGCCCGAGGCGGACGCGAACGCGAAGGCCGCGCTGAAGGCGCGTGCCGAGGAAGCGCTCAAGGCCGCCCAGTCAGGCAAGGACTTCGCGGCGCTGGCGAAACAGTACTCGCAGGACTCGAGCGCGTCGCGCGGCGGCGACCTCGGGTTCGTCCCCCGCGGCCAGACGGCCCCGGAGTTCGACAAGGCCGCCTTCAGTCTGCAGCCCGGTGAGATCAGCGGGCTGGTCCAGACCCAGTTCGGCTACCACATCATCAAGGTCAGCGAGCGTCGCAACGGCGGCGTGGTCCCCTTCGCACAGGCCGCGGCGCAGATTCAGCAGTTCCTCGAGCAGCAGGCGCAACAGGACGGCGGCCGCGCGTTCGTCTCCACGCTGAAGTCGAAGGGCAAGGTCACGATTTTCATTTGACGCTGCACGAAGTTCGGTTGGACGTCTGGCTGGACGCGTCGTGCCTGTTCAAGACGCGTTCGGAAGCGCAGCGCGCGTGCAAGGGCGGCAAGGTAGACGTGAACGGCCAGCCCGGGAAGCCCCACCGGATGGTGCGTGCCGGCGACGAGCTGCACATCACACGGGGATCCGGCGGGAAGCAGACCGTCGTGATCAAAGCGCTGGCGGACCGATCGATCCCGAAAGCCGACGCGCGCCTGCTCTACGAAGATCGGACGCCGCAGAAATCCCCCGAAGACATCGCGCTGGCCCGTGCCGAGCGCGTGTTTCGCGCCGCCCATGCCGCTTCCGGCCCGCCTGACAAGCGCCAGCGCCGGGCGCTGCGCCGCGTACGCGGGTATTAGGGCAACGTTCGGACGCGTTGAGTGAGGAGGTTGGGGTAGGTTCCAGGAGGGTTGCTGGCAACCCCACGTAACCTCACCCAACCCGTCCCAACGAATAGCTAGTCCTCTTCGATCTCTTCTTCGTCCTCATCGTCTTCGCCAGCTGCGCCCCTGGCCGCCCGCTCCTTCGCCAGCCGCAGGCCGACGGCCACGCCGAGGTGAAACGCGCCCTCCTGCTGCAGCCAGACCTGCGCGGCCTGGTTGTCCACGAGCTCGTCGACCAGCGCCTGCAAGTGCTCGGGCAGCGCCACCTGGATCGTGCGGACGAGCTCCTCCTGCCGTTCGAGATCAGCGGGCGCGAAGACTTCGTCCTCGTGGATGTAGGAGAGCAGGTCCTCGTACTCGTCGGCACACTGCTCCTCAATCTCGGCGAAGCTGGGATAGCGCCGGACGCGCCGCGGCAGCGCGACGCGCTCCGCGCACGCCTCGGCAAGCTCCATCACGTCATCGGAAGTTGGCATGACCGCTCCCTGTGGCGGGGGCATCGGCGGCGCCCGGGCCGGCGCTCGTGGCGAGCGCCCGGTCCAGGAACGCGCCGACGTCGTTCCGCAGCCGCGCAAGTTCGTGCACGTCGATGTACATCATGTGGCCGGCCTGGTAGCGCTCCCCCGCCACGCGTTCGCGCAGCACGGGCTCGAGGCCGAGATGGCTGACCGTGTATGCCGTGGCGAAGTACGGCGTCGCCAGATCGTAGTAGCCGGACGCGATGAACAACCGCATGTGCGGGTTGTGCGTGAATGCGCGCCGCAGCGCCTCGGAGGTGTCGACGAAGCTGTTGTCCCGATTCCACGCCCACTGCGTGAAGCCGCCACCGAGGATATGGTACTGCTCGTCGGAGGTGTACCCCAGCTCCGTCGCGACGTAGTGCTGGAACGCCGCGGTGTACGGCGGGCGGATCGCCGCCATGCTGGGGTCGTATTCGGGCTCGCCCGCCGCGCCGTCGCCGTCGATGCCGGTGAAGCGGCTGTCGAGCCGTCCCACCGTGCGCCGGTCGGAACGCAGCAGCTCCTTGCAGAAGCGCTGGATCTCGATCCGCAGATTGCTCAGCGCGACGTATTCGGTCGAGAGCCCCGTGAAGCGTGACACCTGGGAGGCGATCGTCGCGCGATCGGCGGCCGGTAGCTGATCGCCCTGCGCCAGCGCCGTCGCGTACGGGCCGAGCGCGAAGGCTTCTGCCTGCTTCAGCGTCGACTGGAGATCGGCCTGCAGATCGGGAGGGAGCTTCTTGTGATACCAGGCCGTCGCCGTGTAAGTCGGAAGATATAGAACATACGGCAGGTCGTTGCCCTTGGCGAACTCCGCCGTCTGGAAATTGAGGATCGACGACACCAGGACGATGCCGTTGAAGGCAACGCCGCGATCGATGAGATTGCCCGCCAGGCCGGCGGCGCGAGTCGTGCCGTAGCTTTCTCCCACGAGGAACAGCGGCGACGCCCAGCGGTGCGCGCGAGTCAGATACAGGCGGATGAAATCGCTCACCGACTGGATGTCGCCATCCAGGTTCCAGAACTTCGACCCGAGCTCGGGCTTGCTCGCCCGGCTGTAACCGGTGCCGACCGGATCGATGAACACGAGGTCGGCCTTGTCCAGCCAGGTCTGCTCGTTGTCGACCAGCGCGAACGGCGGCGCAGGCAGCCCCCCGTCGTCCAGCATCTTCACGCGCCGCGGCCCGATGGCGCCGAGATGCAGCCACACGGAGGACGATCCCGGGCCGCCATTGAAAGAAAACATGAGCGGCCGGTGCGCGACGTCGGTCACGCCCTCGAGCGTGTAGGCCATGTAGAAGATCGAGGCCTCGACGTCCCCCTTGTCCGACTTGATGGGCAGCCGCCCGACCGTCGCGGTGTAGCGCAGCGTCCTTCCGCCGGCACGAAGCTCGTGGTGCGTGACGATTGGCGCCTCTTCAGGCTTCTCCGCAGGCTTCTCCGCAGGCTTCTCCGCGGGCGCCGCGGCCGGCGTCGGCTTGTCCGCTGCCGCCGAGGGCTGCTGGCCAGCGCCCAGGGAACCTGGCGTCATGAACATGACGACCCCCAGGATTGCCGCCCACTCCGGCACCTTACGCACCTTTCGCACCTCCGCGCACCTCACGCACCCTTCGCACCCTACGCACCTTGCGCACCCTACACACCTCGCACCAGTTCGCCGGTCATGGTACAACGATCCCGTGCCCCATCTGCTTCGCTGGCTCCTCCTCGCGTTCGTGGCGGCGGTCTTCTTCCTGCTGCCTGCGTTCGCCGGCGTGTACACCGATTGGCTCTGGTTCGGCGAGACCGGCTATACGCAGGTGTTCGTCACCGAGATCACTACGCGCGGGTCCCTCTGGGCCGGGGCGCTCATTGTCGCCTTCGCGGTGCTGGCCGTGAACCTGCAGGTGGCGCTCGCGACGATGCCGCTCTCGCCGGTCCTGTGGGTCGGACAGCCCGGCGCGCCGGTGACGCTGCCTGGACGGACGCAGCTCCGCCGGCTGGGTCTGGTGGCCGCGGCGGTCGTCGCGCTGCCAATGGCGTTTCAGGCAGCTTCGAACTGGCTGCCCTTGCAGCTCTGGCTCCATCGCGGCAGCTTCGGCCGTCGGGATCCGATCCTCGGCTACGACATCGGCTTCTACATCTTCACGTTGCCGCTCATCGACGACCTCGCCTCGTGGCTGCTGGTGCTGCTGGCGCTCTCCGCGGCGGCCAGCATCGCGATATACATCCTCGGGGGCCGCCTGGGCGTGACCCCACGCGCCGGCCTTTTCGTCGCGCCGGGCCCGCGACAGCACCTGGCGATCCTCGCGGCGGTGGCGTTCCTCGTGCTTGCATTCGATACGTGGTTCACCCCCGCCCGTGAACTGCTTTCGCCGTCGGGCCTGATCTTCGGGGCGTCCTATGCCGACGTCGCGGTCCGCATCCCAGCCGCCCGCGTTCAGTTCGCCGTCGCGCTGCTGTGCGCCGCGCTCGCGCTGGTGGCGGCACGCCGATCGCTCGGCCCGATGGTGGCCGCCATCGCGCTCTACGTGATCACCGCGATCGGCGCCGGCGTGATCGCCGGCGCCGTCCAGCGTTTCGTCGTCAGCCCCAACGAGCAGGCGCGCGAAACGCCGTACATGACCTACAACATCGCGGCGACGCAGCAGGCGTACGGGCTCGATCACGTCGAGGAGCGGGAACTCAGCGGCGATGCGACGCTCAGCTCCCGTGACATCGCGACCAACGCGGACACGCTGACCAACGTCCGGCTCTGGGACCACCAGCCGCTGCTCGACACCTTCGGCCAGCTCCAGGAGATCCGTCCGTACTACGACTTCAGCTCGGTGGACAACGACCGCTACGTCATCAATGGCGTCTACCGCCAGGTGATGCTGTCGGCGCGAGAGCTGAACTCACAGGCATTGTCGAACCGGACGTGGATCAACGAGCACCTTACCTTCACGCACGGCTACGGTCTCACACTGGGCCCCGTCAACCAGGTGACGGGCGAGGGGCTGCCGGTGCTGTTCGTGAAGGATCTGCCGCCGGTCTCGACCGCCGACCTGGTGGTGACCGAGCCGCGGATCTACTTCGGCGAGCTGTCGAACGACTACGTCTTCGTGGGTACCAGCGCCCCCGAGTTCGACTACCCGCGCGGCGACGACAACGTGACGTCCCACTATCAGGGCCGCGGCGGCGTCGCGGTGGACTCCTTCTGGCGGAAGCTGCTGTTCGCCTCGCGCTTCCGGTCGCAGCAGGTGCTCTTCAGCAACGACCTCGGCCCTGGGACGCGTGTCCTCTACCATCGCCGTATCGACGAGCGCCTGGAACGCATCGCGCCATTTCTTCGCTACGAGGGCGATCCCTACATGGTGGTGTCCGAGGGCCGGCTGTACTGGATGGAGGATGCTTACACGACGTCCGACAGCTATCCGTACTCGACGCCGGCCGCGAGCGACCTGAACTACATCCGAAATGCGGTCAAGATCGTGGTGGACGCCTACCACGGCACGACGACGTTCTACCTGGCGGACCCGGCCGATCCGATCGCGCAGGCGCTCGCGCGCGTCTTCCCGGGACTCTTCCAGCCGCTCGACGCCATGCCCGCCGGCCTGCGCGCGCACATCCGCTATCCGCACCGGCTGTTCGCGATGCAAACGGCGATGTTCGCCACGTACCACATGACGAATCCCGTAGTGTTCTACAACAAGGAAGACCAGTGGGAGCTGCCCTCGATCGAACAGGGCGAAGAGCGCGCTCCGATGCAGCCGTACTACACAGTCATGAAGCTGCCCGGCGAGTCCCGCTCGGAGTTCATCCAGATGGTGCCGCTGACGCCTCGCCGCAAGGACAATCTCGCCGCCTGGATGGCCGCGCGCAGTGATGCCCCGCACTACGGCCGGCTGATCGTGTTCCGGTTCCCGAAGCAGAAGGTCATCTTCGGCCCACGCCAGGTCGTCGGGCGGATCAATCAGGACCAGGTGATCTCGCCTCAGATCACGCTGTGGAACCAGCAGGGTTCCGAGGTCATCCAGGGGACGCTGCTCGTGGTTCCGATCGAAGAGTCGCTGCTTTACATCCGGCCTTTGTACCTTCGGGGCCAGGGCGGCCGCATTCCGGAGCTGAAGCGGGTCATCATCGCGTACCAGGGCTCGATCGTCATGGAACCCACGCTGGAAGCCGGGCTCGCGCGCCTGTTCGGGCCCGGCGGATCGGAGAAGCCAGCGGCGCCTGAGCAGGCGGCGGCGCCCGCGCCAACCACATCGACCGGAGACGCTGGATTGGACGCCGTACTGGCCGAGGCGCGCGACCACTACGAACGCGCCATCGCGGCTCAACGTGAGGGCGACTGGGCGCGTTACGGCGAGGAGATCCGGAAACTCGGCGACACGCTTCAGCGCGCGTCAGCTCGCGGTCCGAAGCGCTGAAGCGTCAGCCTCGGGATTGCTTGGAAGGGCGAGCAGGCCTAGCGGGGCGAGCAGGGCTAGCGGGGCGAGCAGGGCTAGCTGGGGCGAGCAGTGGCTGGCAGGGCTAGCAGGTAAACCACCCGCTCGGCCTTGCCAGCCCTGCTCGCCCTTGCTTGCCTCGAGCTAAACGGCCACCGGCACCGGCTTCTCCCAGGGGAGCCCGGCCTTGCCGAAGTGCCCGTAGTTGGTCGTCTTCCGGTAGATGGGCCGGAGCAGGTCCAGCTCCCGGATGATGTTCGCCGGGCGGAAGTCGAAGTTGTCGTAGACGAACTTCACGGCGCGCGCCTCGTCGCCCGTGCCGAACGTGTCGACCTTGATCGACATCGGCTTGGCGCGGCCGATGGCGTACGACACCTGCACTTCGGCTCGCTTGGCCAGCCCTGCCTGGACGATGCGGCGAGCGACGTAACGACAGTAGTAGGCGCCGCTGCGATCGACCTTTGACGGGTCCTTGCCGCTGAACGCGCCGCCGCCGTGCCGGCCGGCGCCGCCGTACGAGTCGACGATGATCTTGCGTCCCGTGACGCCGCAGTCGGCCGACGGGCCGCCGTGGACGAACGAGCCGCTCGGGTTCACGATCACTTCGGCGTCAGCCGAGAACCACTTGCCGAGCACGCGTGGCGCCAGCACCTTCTCGACGTACTCGCGGATGGCGGCCTGGTTGATGCTGTCGGCGTGCTGGGTGGAGACGAGGATGCTGGAGACGCGAACCGGCGTGTTGCCTTCGTAGACGACCGAGACCTGCGACTTGGCATCCGGGCGGAGCCAGTTGAAGGACCCGCTGCGCCGATCGTCGGCCAGCCCATGCGTGAGGCGATGGGCCAGGACGATCGGCAGCGGCATGAGCTCGTCGCTCTCGGCGGCGGCGTAGCCGAACATGATGCCCTGGTCGCCGGCGCCCTGCTCCTCCTGATCGTCGGTGGCCTTCACCACTCCGGCGTTGATCTCGCCGGACTGCTTCGAGATCAGCATCAGCACCTTCACGCTGTCCGCGTTGAACTTCTCGGCCGGGTCAGTGTAGCCAATCTCGCGGATGGCGCGGCGGGCGACCTGCTCGTAGTCGAAGGTCGCGTTCGTCGTGATCTCTCCCGCCAGCACCACGTGGTTGTCCTTGCACAGCACCTCGCAGGCGACGTGGCTGTTCGGGTCCTGCTCGAGGCAGGCGTCGAGAATGGAGTCCGCGATGTAGTCGCAGACTTTGTCCGGATGGCCTTCCGACACCGACTCGGACGTGAACGTGTAGGTCTGTTCGCTCATGTGACTCTCAGTACTCCTGCGACTCCGGTACAAACAAAAAAGCTCGCCGACTTGGTCGTCGCGAGCCTTTGAAGAGCGCGACTTAGATGGTGTTGCCGGCAGCGAGCGCCGGACACGCGCGGCCCATCAAGTCGAGGAAATCGCCACGCATATTCGACTATGGGGGAATCCGCTCCGGATGTCAAGTCGAGCTGGCCGTTTTTGCGCCCTCCGGCCCGGCTACACTGAGCGCGCATGCCGCGCTTCAAGCTGCTGATCGAGTATGCGGGCACGCGCTACAGCGGCTGGCAGGTCCAGAAGAACGCCCGAACGGTGCAGGGCGAACTGATGCGCGCCGTTCACGAGGCCACCGGTCAGCCGCCTGTCGAGCTCTACGGCGCCGGCCGTACCGATGCGGGCGTGCACGCGCTCGGGCAGGTGGCCCACCTCGAGGTCCGGACGGGCCTGCCGCCCGAGAGCCTTCGTCGCACGATCAACGACGCGCTGCCTGCTGACATCAACATCCTGAGCGTCGAGAAGGCGCCCCACCGCTTTCACGCACGGCACGATGCCGTATCGCGGGCCTATGTGTATCAGATCGCGCGGCGGCGCACCGCGTTCGGCAAGCCGTTCGTGTGGTGGGTCAAGGACCCGCTCGACATCGCCGCGATGCGCGCGGGCGCCGCGAGCTTGACAGGCCGGCGCGACTTCCGTGGATTCACTGATGACGACCCCGACGAGAAGTCCACCATCGTCGAGATCGGCGAGGTGACGACCGATGAAGACGGAGACGCGGTGATCATCAGCGTCGAGGGCTCGCACTTCCTGTGGAAGCTCGTGCGGCGAATGGTCGGCGTGCTCGTGGAGGTCGGCAAGGGGGGGCTCGCGCCAGACGACGTCGCGCGGCTGCTCGACGAGCCGAAGGGCCTGCCGGCGACGTTGACCGCGCCGGCGTCAGGTCTCTTCCTTGCGCGCGTCATGTACCCCGGAGATCCGCGAGGTCCGATTCCGCGACCGCCGGTTGCACTGCCTGCACCACGGTCGTCAGCACGTCGTCCATGAGCCGGTTCGGGCGCAGGTAGCGTTCAGGGGGCGCCGCGAGCAGATCCTGCTCGGACTGCACGTAGCGATCCGGCGTCAGCTCGTGGCGGCAGTACTCGACCATGGCAGCCACCGTCGCGGGCGTCGCTTCCAGATGGAACTGCAGCCCCACGACGCGGTCGCCGATTTGGAACGCCTGGTTCAGGCAACCCTCGCTCGATGCGAGCCGGATCGCCGCGGATGGAAGGTCGAACGTCTCGCCGTGCCAGTGGAAGACGGTGAGCTCCTCCGGCCAACGCAACGAGACCGAGCCGGGCGCGGGCACGGCAGTCACCGGGAACCAGCCGATTTCCCGAGCAGCGTTCCGGTAGACGCGGCATCCAAGCGCGCTCGCGATGACCTGAGCGCCCAGGCAGACGCCGACGACCGCTCGGCCGTTCTCGATCGACTCCCTCACGAGCGCTTTCTCGGCGATCAGCCACGGATGCCCGGCTTCATCGTTCACGCTCATCGGCCCGCCCATCACGACCAGCAGATCGAAGTCCTCCACCGGCGGCAGCGCGTGCGGCTCGAAGAGCCGAGTCGAGGCGACCATGGCGCCGCGTTGCGCCAGCCAGGGCAGGATGCTGCCAGGACTCTCGAATGGAACGTGCTGCAGGTAGTGGGCGCGCACGGCCGTCACTGGACCTGAACGCGTGCGGCGGCGGGCGCCACGCTCGGAGGGACGCCGGCCGGCGCCGCCACGGCACGACGCCGCTCGCCCACCTGCTGGCGCCACATCGCGTAGTAGAGGCCGCGCTGCGCCAGCAGCTCGTCGTGACCGCCCTGCTCGACGATGCGGCCGCGCTCGAGGACGTAGATGCGATCCGCGTGCATGATCGTGGAGAGACGGTGCGCGATCAGAATCGTGATCGCGTCACGGGCACGGTCCACCTCGCGGATGGTCAGGCTGATCTCCTCTTCCGTGATCGAATCGAGCGACGACGTCGCCTCATCGAAGACGAGCAGATGCGGCCGGCGCAGCAGCGCTCGGGCGATCGACAGTCGCTGCCGCTCACCACCGGAGACTTTCACGCCGCCTTCGCCGATCACCGTGTCGAGCCCGCGATCCGCCCGCGCGAGCAGGCTCTCGCAGGCCGCCGCGTGAAGAGCGGCGAGGCATTCCTCGTCGGTGGCGTCCGGCCTGACGAACCGCAGGTTCTCCCGGATTGACCCCGAGAAGAGCTGCGTCTCCTGCGTCACGAACCCGATCCGTTCGCGCAGGATGTCCAGGTCCACCGAGTCGTGCGAGTGCCCGTCGTACAGAATCCGTCCGCTCTGCGGCCGGTACAGCCCGACCAGCAGCTTCACCAGCGTCGTCTTTCCGGCGCCCGATGGGCCGACGAAGGCGATCGTTTCGCCGCGCGAGACCTCGAAGGTGACGTCCGTCAGGGCCGGCGCGGCCGCCGTGAGGTGCGAGAAGCCGACGCCCTGGAACTCGAGCCGATTGAGATCCGCGACCGGGACGGGATGATCGGGTCTGGGCTCGAGCGGGATGTCGAGGATCTTCTGGAACCGTGCGAGCGAGGCTTCGGTCTCGCGGTACGTGTTGATGACGTTTCCCAGCTCCTGCAGCGGCCCGAAGATGAAGAACGAGTAGATGAAGAGCGAGAAGAACTGCCCCACCGTGATCGCCTGCACGTAGATCAGGTAGAGCATCAGGAACATGATGCTCGTCCTGAGCGCGTTCACGGCGGTGCCCTGCACGAAGCTGAGGCTGCGCAGGTAGCGGACTTTCTTCAGCTCGAGCGCCAGGATGCGATCGGTCGTCGCATTGAGCCGCGCGACTTCCTGCGGCGCAAGCCCCAGGCTCTTCACCAGCTCGATGTTCCTCAGGGATTCGGTCGTCGAACCCGCCAGCGCCGTCGTCTCGGCGACGATCGTCGTCTGAATCGTCTTGATGCGACGGCTGAGCGTCGAACTCAGGACGGCCAGCAGGGGCACGGTTGCCAGATACACCGGCGCGATGATCCAGTGGACGCTGAACGCGTAGAGCATCACGAAGATAATGCCGACCAGCGTGGTGAACAGCAGGTTGATGGCCTGCGAGATGAGCTTCTCGACGTCGGTTCGCACCTTCTGCAGGATGCCGAGCGTCTCGCCGCTCCGCTGGTCCTCGAATACCTGATACGGCAGCGCCAGCGAGTGGCGGATGCCGTCGGCGTAGATCTCGGCGCCCAGCCGCTGCGTGATGACGTTGATGAAGTAGTCCTGGAAGTTCTTCGCCACACGCGAGACGAACGCGACGCCCACGGCCGCCAGCAGCAGCATGCTGACGCCGCGGAAGAACTGCGCGGTCGTGTAGAGCTGGTATTGCGTCGCGTAGCGATCGATGACGTACCGAAAGATCAGCGGATCGAGCAGGGAGAAGATCTGGTTGATGGCCGCCAGCATCAGCGCGAGGCCGACGAGCCCACGATATCGTCTCAGGTAGGACCAGAGGAGAGACATAGACTTTTTCTAACGGTACACGAACTGTCGGGTCCTACGGGAACTGACGATGTCGCGTCCCGTGGGCCGGTATGATTCTCGCGATGTCCAAAAGGCATGACGTGGCCGTCGTCGGGCTTGGTGCGGTGGGCGCGGCGGTGGCGTGGCGGCTGGCGTGCCGCGGGGCCAGCGTAGTCGGCTTCGATCGTTACCATCCGCCGCACACGCTGGGGTCCACGCACGGCCGGTCGCGAATCATTCGCGAAGCGTATTACGAGCATCCGCAATACGTGCCGATCGTGCAGAGAGCCTATAACCTGTGGGCCGAACTGGAAGAGGTGGGACGCGTCCGCCTCTTTCAGGCGTCCGGCGGCCTGATGATTGGTACGCCAGAGTCGCGCTTGATGACCGGTGCCAGGGCAAGCGCTGCGACGCACCATCTGGCCGTGCAGGAGTGGACGGCCTCCGAACTGCGTGCGCGCGTTCCCGCCCTCACGCCTTCGCCCGGAATGATCGCGTTGTTCGAGCCGCGGGCCGGCGTGCTGGATCCTGAGCGCGGGGTGACCACCATGCTGGCTCAGGCTACTGCGCAGGGCGCCGATCTGCGGTTCGACACGGCGATCGCGCACTGGGAGACCACGACGGACGGAGTGGTCATGGCCACTACAGCAGGAGACGTGGTCCGCGCCGGTCAGGTGGTGTTCGCGGCCGGTGGCTGGCTGTCTGAGCTGCTCCCCGAACTGAGCTCCGTGCTCACGGTCGAACGGGCAGTGCAGTACTGGTTCCCACCCGCCTCCGACGATCGCTTCACTCCCGCGAAGCTGCCGATCTTTCTGCTGGAGACTCCGGATGACCGCTGGCTCTACGGGCTGCCGGACCAGGGACACGGCGTGAAGCTGGCCGCTCACCATGAAGGCGAGATCACGAGCGTGGACTCCTTGCGCCGCGAAGTCTCACCTGACGAGCGAGCTGCCTTCAGGGCACTCGCCGCCCCGTATGTTGCAGGTCTGGCTCCGGCACCCATCGACGCCTCGGTGTGCTTCTACACGAACACCCCTGACGAGCATTTCCTGCTGGACCGTCACCAACGCTACCAGAGCGTCTATATCGTGAGCGCATGCTCCGGCCACGGCTTCAAGTTCGCCCCAGCCCTGGGCGAGCTGGTGGCCCATGAAGTCCTCGAACAAACACCGACTTCCGAGCTCGCGCCGTTCAGACTGTCACGGTTCAAGCAGGAGCAAGGGGCTGCAGTGCGGCCGAACTAAAGTTCGGCCCTACGTACGCGAAGACCCGACATCGTCAGTTCCAAGAACCCGATATATCCTTTCATCTCCATGTCACAGCGACTCGTCGTGAAGTTCGGCGGTACGTCGGTAGGCAGCGCATCAGCAATGGGCCAGGCCGCCGACATCGTCCGCACGCTGCAGGGTGAGGGACATCAGGTGGCCGTTGTCACCTCCGCGATGAGCGGCGTCACCGACGCGCTGTTGAGCGGCGCCTCGATGGCCGTCTCGGGAAAGGGCGGCGGGCTCGCCTCGGTCAGCGATGCCCTGAAGGCGAAACACGAGAAGGCGGCCGAGGAACTGGGCCTCTCGGAGACCGAACGCGCGGCCGTGATGGAGCCGATCCACGCGAGGCTGTCCGAGTTCGCTCTGCTCGGCGACGCGCTGGCCGTGCTGGGCGAAGCGTCGCCACGCGCCATGGACGCCATCGGCGCGCTTGGCGAGCGCATGAGCATCCACCTGCTGGCGGCAGCGTTGCGCGCGCGCGGGGCCGACGCTGTTCCCATCGAGGCGTCGACTGTGGTCCGCACCGACGCCACGTTCCTGGCGGCCGTGCCCGACATGACCGTCACAGAGAAGCAGGCGCAGGCGACGCTGATCCCGCTCCTCACGAAAGGCGCCGTCCCGGTCATCACCGGCTTCATCGGCGCGACGCCCGAGGGCGTGATCACGACCCTCGGCCGCGGGGGCAGCGACTACTCGGGCGCGATCATCGGCGCCGCCCTGCATGCGGACGAAGTCTGGATCTACACCGACGTGGACGGCGTCATGACGGCGGACCCGCGCATCGTCCAGGGCGTTCGCACCCTCGACACGCTCTCCTACCGCGAGATGTCAGAGCTCGCCTACTTCGGCGCGAAGGTGCTGCATCCGAAGACCGTGCTTCCCGCCCTGGAACGCGGCATTCCCATCCGCATCAGGAACACGTTCAACGCGTCGCATCCCGGCACCCTGGTGCTTGGAAAGGTGGACGATGGGGATCGGCTGCTCAAGGGCGTGACCGCCATCCGTTCGCAGAGCCTGGTGACCATCGAGGGCCGAGGCATGCTCGGCGTCCCCGGCATCGCGGCCCGCGCCTTCGGCGCCGTGGCGCGCACGGGGACCAGCGTGTCCATGATCTCGCAAGCCTCCTCCGAGCAGAGCATCTGCTTCCTCGTGTCGTCCCATGCCGCGGCCACGGTCGTCGACGCGCTGAAACACGACTTTCGCCACGAGCTCGAACGTCACGACATCGAAAGCATCTGGAGCCTCGAGAACGTCGTCATCATCACCGTCGTCGGCGGCGCGATTCAGGAGACGCCAGGCATCGCGGGCCGCGTGTTCGGCGCGATGGGCGCGGCCGCGATCAACGTGATCGCGATTGCGATGGGGTCGTCGGAGTGCAGTATCAGCCTGGTGGTGGCCGCGGCAGACGCCGACCGCAGCGTGCGCTGTCTCCACGAGCTGATCGACGTGTAGCCCGGGAATGGTCCTTGCAGCGAGCTGACCGGAGGTCAGCGGATGCTGGGATCGATCGGCTTTCCGGAGCTGCTCGTCATTTTCGTGATCGCCCTGATCGTGTTTGGGCCGCGCCGCCTGCCGGAAATCGGCAAATCGCTGGGACAGGGCATTTCCGAGTTCAAGCGGGCGTCGAAGGAGCTGCAGAACCGGATCGAGGACGAGATCGAGAAAGACAGCGCCCGCACCCGCACGACCGCCACGCCTGAGGCGGCGGCGCAGGCCAATCCGCCTCAGACTCCGCCCCCTGACACCGAAAGCCGTCAGGCCTAGTTCGTCCCTTCCTTCGAGACGTCGATCCCCGCGTACTCCTCCTGGAGCACGTTGCCCTTGTACTCCAGCTCGTCGTGGATCCCGATCTTCGACGTGTAGTAGAAGTGGCTGGTTCTTCGCTTCAGTTCGTTGAAGAACTTCCCCTCGACCGACGCAGGCTTCGCTTCTTCCGAAGCCATTATCGTCACCACCGCCTCGCGATCCTCGGGAGTGAGCTGCATGAAGGCGCCGCCCTTCTTTTCACGCGCGAGCGCATCGACACGCGCGAGCCCCTCGACCCATCGGTTCTTCGGATCGGGCTCGAAGGCCTCGGCGAGCCAGCCATCGATCGCGTTCACGACTTTCGCGGCCCGCGCGCCGCCCGAATGGTCGTCGGCCGGAATGATGATCTCGGCGAGCTCGTCGACCAGCGCCCACTGGCCGCGCGTGAAGAACTTCGGGGCCTCGGCAGCGGCAGCCGCCGCGGCGGCAAGCGGTTCGCCGACAACCAGCGGCGCCGCGATGGCAGCGACGCCGGCCGCCTTCAGCAGGTCGCGGCGCGTGACTTCGATGCGACGGTCCTCCATCACAGGTCTCCCTTCTTCATCTGATCCGCGAGGTGCTCGCAGGACCTCATCGCGAGCGCCATGATCGTCCACGTCGGATTCTGGCACGACGCATTCACGTGACTGCTGCCGTCGACGACGAGAAGATTGTTGACGTCGTGGGACTGCTGGAATTGGTTCAGCACCGAAGTCCGGGGATCGTCGCCCATCCGCGCCGTGCCGAGCTCGTGGATCGACCAGCCCTCGGTGAGCAGGTTCTTGCCGACGCTCACCACCTCGATGCCGGCGGCCTCGAACATCTCCTGAGCCTGCTGTGCCATGTCGGCAGCCATCTTCCGCTCGTTGTCACCGAACTGATAGTCGAACTTCAGCACCGGGATGCCCCATCGATCCTTGATGAGCGGGTCGATGCTGACGCTGTTCTCGTAGCGCGGCAGCACTTCGCCGAAGCCGCCCATGCTGATGTAAGCGCCCGCGTAGTCGCGCACGTGCTTCTTCCACGCCTTGCCGAAGCCCGGCGCGTCGGCCCCCTCGCCGGGACCGATGCCGAAGCCGCCTTCGCCTTCGAAACCGTAGCCGCGGATGAAGTCGGGCTGCTTCTCCGTCAGGTTGCGGAAGCGGGGCACATAGAAGCCGCCGGGCCGGCCGTCGTCGAGCGTCGGCGTGGCGCCGACGCGGTCCTTCACGAGGCCGGTGACGTGCGGGCCCATCAGGTGCTCGCAGAAGTGATGACCGACGAGACCGCTCGAGTTGCCGATGCCGTTCGGATGCTGCCGCGATTTCGAGAGCAGCAGCAGGCGCGCCGACTCGAGAGTCGATGCGGCAAGCACCACCGCCTTGGCGCGGGCCTCGTAGGACTTGCCGGTAACCGTGTCGATGAAGCCGACACCGCGCGCCTTCCCTGTCGCCGGGTCCACCGTCACCTCATGCACGGTGGCGTTGGTGCGAATCGACAGCCGGCCGGTGTCCTGAGCCGGGTAGATCAGGCCTGTAGGCGAATCGAATGCCGCGTGGATGTCACATCCGCCCACATGACGGCTGCACGCACCGCGGCCGAAGCACTTACTGCGGTACTTGTTCGTCACGCCGTCCGTCGTCACGCCGGCGCGATACGGGGTGGCCGTGCGGCCCATCTTCTGCAGCGCGTGCCGAAACTGCACTTCCGACGGCGTGAGCTTGTAGGGGCGCTGAAACTTGCCGTCTGGCAGTTGCGGCAGGTTCTCCTTGACGCCGGAGATGCCGAGCAGCAGGTCCACCCTGTCGTAGTACGGCGCGACGTCCGCGTAGCTGATCGGCCAGTCCTCGCCGTACCCATCGTGTGATTTGCCTTTGAAGTCGTAGTCCGACAATCGCAGCGCGAGGCGGCCCCAGATGTTCGTCTTGCCCCCAAGCGCGCGTGCGCGCACCCACGCGTACTTCGTGCCGGAATACGGGTGGTCCTTCTCGTCCACGACGAGCGTCTTCGAATAGTCGGACCCGCCCCAGCCCTGCACGTAGGAGAAGACCTTTTCGTACTGCGAGTCCTGAGCGTACGGGGGGTTGCGGATGTTGTATTCGTTCCGCGACAGCGCGTGGAACTTCGGCGACATCTGGCCGCGCCTCGGGTGGTCGTACGGCCACTCCATCGAGTGCAGCACCTCGGTGGTGTTGACTTTCTTGCCTGCTTCGACGAGGAGCACGTTGAGGCCCCGCGACGTCAGTTCCCAGGCGGCCATGCCGCCGCCCGCGCCAGATCCCACGACGATGGCGTCGTACGTCTTTCGCAGGTCCGGCTCTGGTATCGATGAAGATTGAAGAGGCAGGATGCGCATGGCAGCAGTCTAACGCCATTCCCGGCGCCTTTACCGTTGGGGTGACGTCTGGTAGCGTGGCGCGGTGACCAACGCCACGCCCGCTGAGTTCATCGTCGATCTGACGCCGTCGGGCGCGATCACCGCGAGGCACTTCGCCTCGGCTGGCGTCGCGTCTCCGCTGCTCGTGCTGGCGCATGGCGCCGGGGCGGACCAGCGGCATCGCTGGATGGTCGACATGGCACGACGGATCTCCGCTCGAGGCGTGGACGTCGTGACCTTCAACTTTCTCTACACGGAGCAGCACCGCCGTACGCCCGACCGCGCGCCCGTGCTCGAGCAGACCTGGCGCGCCGTGCTGGAGGAGGTCGTTCGGCACCTTGAGCCGCCAGGACGTGTGGCAGTCGGTGGCAAGTCCATGGGCGGCCGGATCGCGTCGCACATGGCCGCACATGTGCCGGAGGATCCGGCGTGGCAGAAGGTCAACGGCCTCGTGTTGCTGGGCTATCCGTTGCACCCGCCGGGGCAACCCGCCAAGGCGCGAGTCGCCCACTTGCCGGGCATCCGGATGCCCATCCTCCTCGTGCAGGGTGCTCGCGACACGTTCGGCACACGCGAGGAAGTCGAGCCAGTCTTCAGAGCGCTCGACACCCCGGTCGACTTCGAGTTCATCGAGGGTGGTGACCACAGCCTCGCGGTGCCCAAGTCCTCTGGCCGGACGGAGGCAGACGTTCACGACGCCGTCGCCGACCGCATCTCGGCATGGCTGCGATCGTGACGATGCTGGGTCTCAGGGTCCGTGCGGTGGGCGGCGGTGGTGTCGCCGCCGCACGTACGCCGCGCGGCCTGCTCTGCGCCTCGGCAGCGACCTCAAAGCTCTCCGTGCTCTCCGAGTCTCCGTGGCGACCGTTCCCTCTGTGGTCTCCGCGGCGCAGGTCTCCGCGGCGGAATCAGCTCCACAAGCGATCGTTGCTGCGCTCCTTGTCCCAGTCCGGCGTCGGCTCGAAGTAGCCCGCTCCGGGGCGAAGGTGGGCCTTCACTACCTCCTCGTTCAGCTCCACTCCCAGGCCAGGCGTATCGGGCACGGGGGCGAACCCGTGATCCACCAGCGGCTTTCCGTCGCCCGTTGTCACCAGCGTCTCCCACCACGGGACGTCCAGTGAGTGGTGCTCGAGCGCGATGAAGTTCTCCGAGGCGGCCGCGGTGTGCACGTTGGCCATGAACGACACGGGCGTCCCGGCGAAGTGCATCGCCATGGGCACGCCGTGCTCGTGGGCGTAATCGCCGATCTTCTTTGTCTCGATCAGCCCTCCGGCGCTCGCGAGATCCGGATGGATCATGTCGATGGCGCCCATGTCGATCAGCCTGGCGAAGTCTTCCTTGAGGTAGATGTCCTCGCCCGTCAGCAGCGGGATGTCCACGGCGTCACGGATCTGCTTCAGCAGCGTGCCGTACTGCCATGGCACCATGTCTTCCATCCACGCCAGGTTCCACTTCTCCATCGCGCGCGCCAGCTTGATGCAGCTGTTTACCGTGATGTGACCGTAATGGTCGGAAGCGAGCGGGATATCCATGCCGATGACCGACCGGATCGTGCCGATCCAGTCGGAGAGGAACGCGATTCCTTTGTCCGTGATCTGCACGGCCGTGAACGGATGCGGCAGCGAGTCGCCGCCCCACGGGACCTCGCCCGACGGCATGCTGAGCATACCCGGCTTGTCCTTCAGCAGGTCGATGCCGAAGTCCTGTTTCAGGAACGTGAGGCCGCGGTCCATCCGCGCCTTCAATCGCTGGCCCTGCTCGTTCGGATCCTCGGTCTCGGTCGTGTCGGCGTAGAGCCGCACGCGATCTCGAAACCTGCCGCCCAGCATCTGCCAGCACGGGACGCCCCATGCCTTGCCCGCCAGATCCATCAGCGCCATCTCGACGCCGCACACGCCGCCGGCCTGGCGGGCCGGCGCGCCGAACTGCTTGATCTTCCGAAAGATCTTGTCGACGTTGCACGGGTTCTCGCCGAGCAGGCGGCTCTTCAGGATCAGCGCGTACGTCTCGCTGGCTCCGTCGCGCACCTCGCCCCAGCCGACGAGTCCCTGGTTGGTGTCGATGCGGATGATCGGGCACGTCATCGGTGCCTTGACCACCACCGCCACGCGCAGGTCCGTGATCTTCAGGGCCGACGGCTCCGACGCGCGTTTCACGTTCGACTGCACGATCGCCGCGCTCTCCGCGGCCCTGGCCTCGGCCGGGCGCGCGAAGGTCGCCGCGGCCGCGCCGCCAGCCGCCGTGCCCACGGACCTGAAGAAGTGCCGCCGGCCGAGCAGCCGCCGCATTGATTGCTTCATCGCACGCCTCCCGCGCCGGCGCCGTCCGGCGCTTCGATCGGCCGCTTGCGCCACCAGGAGGCGAGCACCGACCCCGAGATGTTCATCCACGGCCCGAAGATCGCGGCGGCCAGCCCGGCATCGGAGCTGTGCAGCACGCTGATGGCCAGCCCGGACGCCATGCCGGCGTTCTGCAGGCCCACTTCGATGGCCACCGTCCGCGCGTCCGCTTCCGCCATGCCGAACCCGCGCGCGCTCCAGTAACCGAAGAGATACCCCGCCATGTTGTGGAGCGCCACCACGGCAATCAGCGACAGGGCGATCGAGAGCAGCTTGTCGCGCGAGAGCGACGTGATGATGGTGATGATGATGCAGATGGCCGCCATGGAGACGATCGGCAGCACGCGATCGAGCCCGCGCACGCGCTGCAGGAACAGCCTGTTTGCGATGAGGCCTGCCACGATCGGGACGACGATCATGTTCAGGATGTCCCACATCATCTTCATCGCATCGATGGGGACGTATTCGCCGGCCAGGTACTTCACCGCCAGCGGGCTGAGGAACGGCGAGAGCAGCGTCGAGACCGCCGTGATCGTCACCGACAGCGGCACGTTGCCGCCCGCCAGGTAGGTAATCACGTTGGACGCGACGCCGCTCGGCATCGCGCCGACCAGGATGATCCCGGCCGCGACCTCGCCCTCGAAGCCGAACAGCCTGGTCAGCGCATATCCGGTCGACGGCATGATGACGAAATGCAGGGCGACGCCGATGATGATCGAGCGCGGGAAGGCAAGGACGCGCACGAAGTCCGCGACGCTCAACTTCGTCCCCATCCCGAACATGATGATTTGAATGAGCGGGACGATTAGCGCGCTCAGTTTGAAGCCGTTCCAGGCAATGAACAGGTGCGGGAAGAACAGCGCGGCGGCGACGCCGGCGAAGATCGACACCGTGAATGTGTAGGCACCGAAAATCGGGCTGCGCCGAATCGACAGCGCGAGGACCAGCAGGCCGGCGATCGTGGCACAGCCCACCAGGTTGTAGGAATCAAACGGCGAGGTCATCGTTGCGCGGCGCGTATGATATCAATTCCGCGGATTCGAGGACGTTGGGTAACGTTCGGTGGCGTTGGGTGAGGTTGGGTGGCGTTGGGTGAGGTTGGGTGACGTTGGGAGGGGTTGCGTGAGGTTGGGTGACGTTGGGAGGGGTTGCGTGAGGTTGTTTGCTTCGTCCGTTCTCCTTGCGCCGATCGTCGCGGCGACGCTGGTGGCGCAGGGCCCGTCGGCAGCCGACCCGGGCGCCCGGTTGCACATGCTCTTCGATCGTGAATGGGAGTGGGAGCTTCAGCAGAGCCCGCTGACGGCGTCGTCATTGAGCGACAAGCGGTGGAACGACCGCTGGGACGACATGAGCCTCGCCGCACTCGACATGCGGCAGGAGCACCGGAAGAAAGTGCTGGACGAGGTCACCGCGATTCCGCGCGCGCAATTGTCGGTGGCCGACCAGGTGAACTACGACGTCTTCCGCTACCAGTACCGGATGTCGGTGGAGGGGTACCAGTATCACTACCAGTTGATCCGCACCGACGTCTACGGTGGCGTGCAGAATACCGAGCAGGTCATCGACACCCTCAGCTTCACCAGCGTCAAGGACTACGAGGACTGGCTGGCCCGGCTCGCCGGATTCCCCGCCTACATCGACCAGAACATCGAGCTGATGCGCGAGGGCATGCGCACGAACGTGTTGCTGCCGAAGAGCATCGTGAACCGAGTGAAGCAGCAGCTGGATCGCATGGTCGACGGCAAGCCCGAGGACAGCGGCTTCTACCGTCCGTTTCGACGATTCGCTGCAGCCATCCCGGCTGCCGATCAGGCACGCCTGTCCGCAGGTGGCCTCGAGCGAGTGCGCGCGAATGTCATCCCGGCCTTTGCGCGCCTGCGCGACTTCATCGCAAAGGACTACTTGCCCGCCTGCTACGACCAGGCGGGCTGGTGGCAGACGAGCAGCGGCCTCGCCGGCTACGCCTACCTGGCGCGGCTGTACACCACGACCGACCTCACGCCGCAGCAAATCCACGAGATCGGACTGAAGGAGGTCGCGCGCATCAAGGCCGCGATGGAGCAGGCCAAAGCGGAGGCCGGCTTCACGGGCACGCTGCCCGAGTTCTTCACGTACCTCAGGACCGACCCGCGGTTCTACTTCAAGACGCCCGAAGACCTGCTCGACGGTTACCGCGCGGTAGCCAAGCGCATCGATCCTGAGCTGGTGAAGGTGATTGGCACGCCGCCGCGGCTCCCGTACGGCGTCACGCCGATTCCGGACGCCGTCGCGCCGAACGTGACCACCGCGTATGCCAACGCCGGCGCGCCCGACGGCTCACGGCCGGCGTATTTCTTCGTGAACCTGTACAAGCCGGAGACGCGGCCGAAATGGGAGATGCTGACGCTGGCGCTGCACGAGGCCGAGCCGGGCCACTGCCTGCAGCAATCGATCGCCCAGGAGCGCACGGACATGCCGGCCTTCCGGCGCAACGCGGGCTTTACAGCCTATGTCGAAGGATGGGCGCTCTACTCGGAGTCTCTCGGCGAGGACATGGGTCTCTACAAGGGCGACCCCTACTCACGCTTCGGCCAGCTCACTTACCAGATGTGGCGCGCCGTGCGCCTGGTGATCGACACCGGCATGCACGCGATGCACTGGGACCGGCAGCGGGCGCTCACCTACTTCATGGAGAACGCGGCAAAGACCGAGCTCGATGTCACCAACGAGACCGATCGCTACATCGGCTGGCCTGGCCAGGCGCTGGCCTACAAGATCGGCGAGCTGAAGATCAAGGAGCTGCGCGCGCGCGCCGAGCAGAAGCTCGGTAGCCGCTTCGACCTTCGCAAGTTCAACGACGTCATCCTGCAGATGGGCGCGGTCCCGCTCGAAGTGCTCGAGCAGCAGGTCGACGGTTGGATCGCCGGGCAGGCTCGCTAGGATCTGATGCTCATCCATACACGAATCCGACGAATGCCTTCAACGTGATCGGCCCCCTGGGCGACACAGTCGTGCCGTCGGGACGTCGGAAAGCAACGTCGCGCAACGTGACGGTGGCTTGGTACGCGGATGGCGGCTTGCCTTCCGCTTTCACGGGACCAGGCTCACCGACTGTGATCAGGAGCGTTCCAGAGGTCGCTTCGAGCGTGTTGTCCGGACGCTCCCATTCCAGCAGGCGGACGTCGTTGCAGTAATAGTCCGGCAGGCTCGGCTGCGTCCTGGCATATATCTCTACCTGGACCTGAAGGCCCGGCCGACCAGGCGCCACGTTTACCGTGTTCACACCGGCATGCAGCCCGAGCTTATCGCGATCCGCCCGGACGATGATGGCTTCGGTGTGGTCCTCGGTCCAGCCGTAGAGGACGACGTTACCGCAGCCGTTCGAGCTGACGTACGTGAGCTGCTGCGCATCAACGGCGCCGACGGAACACCCCAGCGCGAGCAGCAACAACCAGCCAATACGCACCGACGTGACCATTCGCTACAGTCCTCTCTCGAGTAATGACACGATCCACCCCTGCGAACACGCGTTGCGGACCGTCTTGCCGTTGCGATCGCTGTCCATGCCACTGGCGCCGGCCTGCAGGAGGATGGCAATGATCTTCCGCTGCTCCTCGCGTGCGACCTCGGAGCCCGACCCGCGCCGGCCCGTGTCCTGCACAGCCAGGTGCAACGGCGTTGAACCGCTTCCGTTTTGCTTACACACGTCGGCGCCACCCTTCAGCAACGCTCGAACGGCTTCCGAGGAGCGCGTGCGCACCGCACGGTGAAGAGGGGCGGTGCCGTCGTTGTCGATTGCGTTCGGATCGGCGCCGGCGCTCAGCAGATACTCGATCGTCTCGAACTGCGCCGCAGGAGCCGAGTGGTTCGTGTCCGTCGCATAGTGCAGCGGCTCGGCGCCGCGACGATTCCGGGCACGGCTGTCGGCGCCATGTCGAATCAGGACCTCGACGATCCCGCGCTGGAATGCCGCCGCGGCCATATGCAGCGCCGTGTCTCCTTCGTAGAGTTGATGCGTGGCGGCCTCGACGAAGTATTCCGCCTCCGAGCGTGCAGTCGACAGTTCACCATCCGACGCAAGCAGTTGCGACACGACATCGGCCCGGCCTCTGACCACTGCGTCGACCAGTTCCGCGAACGGGCGTTCCTGAAACATTTCGGGATCAGAGGTCAGACGTTCGGTAGCGGACCGCCACCATCTGCGACCCCATGCCGCTCGCGACGAAGGCGAGCCGATGATTCGATGTCAGCGTGCCGAGCCAGTTGAATGCGCCGCCGTCGATGAGGGGGTGCGGCTCGCCGCCATCGGGGGGTCGCGCGGTGATCGTAAAACGGAGGCCATCGTAATAGGGATGCTCGAGCACGTCGCGCACGACGGTGATTCCCGTGCACCGCGCGGCGATACGATCGGCAGCGCCGGCGCGCTCCGGGGCCGCCAGCACGTGTATTCCCCTGTCAACGAACCCGTAGCCGTTCGGCTCCAGCCGATCGAGCGCCGCGAGATGCGTCTGGATGTGCTCGACCAGGTGTTCCACGACGAAGCCGTGGTCGACGCGTTCGCGGCCGGCGGTCGCCAGGCAGAACAGCCGGAAGTGCTGCGCGTAGCCGGGCCCTTTCGGCGCCGGCTGCGCGCGCACGGCGCGGTGCGACGCCGCCAGCCGCACCGTCTTGGCAGGGTCGTCCTTGAGGCGACGCGCGCACTCGAGTGCCAGCACGTTTGTGGGGTCAGCGACGACCTCGGTGCCGCGCAGGGCGGAAACCACCCGGCGCTGGCTGGTCGGCGCCATCCGCGAGCAGACGCCCAGCGGCGCCAGCGGCGAGAGTTCGAGCGCCTCGAAGCCCGTCGCGGCCTGGAAGAGCACCGCATCGATCGCGAGCATCCGGCGCGGATCGATTGCGGCCGGCTGGGTGAATCGATCGTGTGCCCATTGCGCGCGCAAGTCCCTGGGTGCGCGGCGCGCCGCGCGACGATCCACGATCTCCAGCAGGAGCGTCCAGACCTCGGACGCCGGCAGCTCTTCGGCGAGCGCCGCCAACGCTTTCTCGTCGATCCCGCTGGTGCTCCAGGAGCGGTCGCCGCTCATCGTGGCTCGTCGTTCAGCTGATGACCACGCGGCCGCGCGGTGTCTCGAGCGTCGCCGTCAGCACCGTCCGCTGGTCGGCCCGCACGGTCGTCGAAATCCCGAGACGCGCCAGCGTGTCCTGCAGTTTCGATGGCGACGGATGCGACGCGTCGAGCGATACCAGCCGGCATCCCGCCGGCGCGTCGGCGGACGGGTGCACGGATCCTGATGCCCACTGGATGAAGAACGGCACCGGATCGATGTCGTCTTCCGCCAGCCCGGCCTGGATACCGGCGCTGCGCCACTTCAGCGTGACGCCATCAGGTCGCACCCGCGACCCGTCGCGAGGCCCGAACACGCCGAAACCCGAGGCGCGGGCGCGCGACACCACGTCATCGAGATCCAGCGTCGACGCCGCCCATGTCACGAGCCTCGGCGCCGTGAGCTTCCGGAGATCGACCTGAAAGTTGAATGAGGACTGCGCCGGGTCCGGCGCAATGATTTCGAGATAGTGCCGCTCGCCCAGCGACAGCAGCGCGTTTCGCGTACCGACGCCCGGATGGCTGCCGCCCACCTGCGCCCTCACGCCAGTGCGCTCTTCCATCCACGCGATGCCCTTGTCCAGATCGGGCGCACCCAGCAGCAGGTGATCCACCGCGTCCCGCATGGCTCGTCCTTCCGCCGCGGCCGTTGTCCGCGACTGCGACCACGCGACGGCAGCGCCGCCGGCGGCCCGCGCGAGCCATTCCCGTCTCGTCATCGTCAGGAGCGCGGCGCCCTGATGGCCGTCGGGTGCTTCGGTTGATACAGACCCAGCTCGGTCCCGCCGGGAAGGCGGATCGTCGTCACGAGGCCGAAGCCCTGGTCGCTGATCGGCCGCGAGAAGAACACGCCCTTCGCACGCAGCTCCTCCACCGTTCGATGCACGTCGTCGCACATCAGGTAAAGCTCGTGCTCGGTGCTCGTCTCCGACGGATGAACACCCAGCTCCGTCGGAGGCGCACCGAAGATCAACCAGCCATGACCGGCGTCCACGGACGGCCACTCGAGCACGTCGCGGAAGAACGCGCGTACCTCGTCCGCTTCGGACGTGTACAGCAAGGCATGAATTCCGGTGATCATGAAGCCGTTTGAAAGGCCGGGGCCGTCAGACAGTCGCCAACAGTGTCGCGTCGAGGGTCATCTGCACGCTGCTCGCGAGCGCGCGCGAGACGATGCAGTTCTGCTTGGCGTCGTCGGCGAATCGCTTGAAATCAGCGTCGGAGATGCCCGGCACGACGCCTTTCAGCGTCAAGTCGATGCGGGTGATCGAGAACTTGTCGCCCACTTTCGCAAGCGTGACGGCCGCGTTCGTGTCGAGGCTCGTGGCGACATGGCCCGCGTTGGCGAGCCCGGCCGAGAGCGCCATCGTGAAGCAGCCTGCGTGCGCCGCGCCGAGTAGCTCTTCGGGCGTCGTGCCCGGTGCACCCTCGAAGCGCGACTTGAACGAGTACGCTCCTTCGAACGCGCCGCTGCCAAGGCGAATCTTGCCCTTGCCGCTCTTCAAGTCGCCTTCCCAGTGCGCCTGTCCTGTCTGTGCCATGGTTGCCTCCAAGCTCGACCGTTGTGCTGGGCTCGGATTTCGAAGTCTAGCAGACAGGTTTCGCGGAGCCATCACAGGCGAAGAAGCGCGCCCCTGGCGTGCTTGCCCGTCGCGCGCTCGATCGCCGCCGCGTAGAAGCCCACCTGACGGCGGTACCGCTCCAGCCCCTCGACGCCGATCTCGACGTCGGTTTTGAAGTCGACCACCACCCACTGCCCGTCGTGCTCGTAAGCCAGATCGACAACCCCCTCGATCAGGCTGCCGTCGGGGCAGCCAAAAGTCACCGGTGTCTCGCGCCGGCAACGGCCGGCAGCTGCTGCCGCGGCCGCCTGGCGAAGGAGGTCATGATCGAGCGCCCCGCGAACCAGCGCCTGTGCGGCCGCCGCTTCGTCGGATGGCGCGCCGAGGACGCGGCTCTCGACCTCCGCGAGGTCGGCCAGAGCCCCGGCGTCGGCGGCGAGAGATGCCGACGCCAAGATGGAGTGCACCAGCGTGCCGAAGCGCCGGCCCGATGGCATATCTCCCTCGCGCGGCACGGTGAGAACATCCACGGGAGGCAGTTCGAAGCCACCTGGCAGTCCGAAGCCCGACGCCGCCCACTCGCCCGCTGTCCGGACAACGACGGACGGCTCGGCGCCGGCGATCAATGCCTGATCGCGCCGCTGGCGCCACTCGTAATACGCGTGCAGCTTCTCCTCGAGCACCGCCGGCGCCACGTCCTTGGCGATCAACTCCTCGCGCCGCAGGCCGAAGCGCTGTTCGACCTCGAGGCCGAGACAGCCGGGATCCCACCACGTGACGTCGTAGGCCTTGCTTCCAGATCCAAACCGGTGACGACCAGGGCAGACAGTGTCTGCACGCGCCGGATCGCCGTCGGTCCGTTTGACGACGGAGTCTTTGCCGAACGTGAGAGCGCCGACGCCCCCGGGCGGCTGCGCGTCGCGCCGCGCAAGAGGCTGGGGATAGATAGCGTGATTGAGCGGGCTGACCCAACCCTCTTCGAAAGGCTCGTCGCCGACAGCCGGAACGACCAGCAGATCGCGCGCGCGTGTGGCGGCCACGTACGCCAGGCGCACGCCTTCGGCGGCTTCGCGCGCCCGCTCGTGATCCTGATGATCGACCAGGTCCTGCGGCATCAGGCCCGCAATGCGGACGGCGCAGCGACCGGCCTCGACGTCGAGAAAGCGCGACGCCTCGCCAGGCGCGAGCCGCGCCGTGATGTCCGCGAGAATGACGACCGGGAACTCGAGGCCCTTGGCCTTGTGGACCGTCATCAGCCGGACGCCGTCGCTGCCCTCTTCCAGAATCGGCGCCTCGGGGGCCTCGGCGCGCCCCACGGCCTCACGCAACTGCTCGACAAACCCGCGGAACGAGATGCCACCATCCGCCTCGTACTGCCGCGCCAGCTCGGCGAGATGCAGCACGTTCGCGAGTGCCTGCTCTCCGGCCGGGCGCAACACCAGGCCGACATGCGCGCGGGTGGCGTCGAGCAGCGTGGTGATCGTGTCCGCGACCGGCCGATCGTTGCGCCTGCGATGGAGCCCGGCGAGCACCTGGAGCGCGTCGGGGACGTCACCGAGGTGTGCAGGCACGTTTTTCGGAATACGGAAGGGATGAATGCGTCCGCACGTCAGGCGGTACTGGAGCAGCTCCTCTTCACCGACGCCAAACAGCATGCCGCGCAGTGTCCCGTAGACGCTCAGCTCATCATCGGGCCACTCGATCGCGGTGAGCGCCAGTCGAAAGGCTTCCACCTCTTCACGATCGTGGAACGCCTTGCCGCCCACGAGCAGATGCGGTACGCCGCGGGCCTCGAGCGCGTCGACGTAGGGCCGCGTCATGTCCGTCTGCCAGCTGGTGAACCTGCGGAACAACAGGCAGATGTGACGGGCCTCGAGATCTCTTGGTTCCTCCCCCGCCCGTTCGGTGACTTTCCACTTGCTCTCGTTGACGAGCCACGCGACAAACGCCCCAACGGCGTCGGGCAGCGAGTCCTCGATGGCGTAGCCGGCGATGTACTTCCCACGGCCGTACGGGGCCGGTACCGGTAGAGCGATCACGGAGGGCCGATCGGGCCAGTCGCCACGGACCTCACTGAGCTCCGCGTAAGCCGCCTGCAGCGTCACTGGATCGTCCTGCATCACGGGGGCGAACGCCGCGTTGATCGCACGCTGCATCGTCGGCGTCGCACGAAAGCTGGCGTTCAGCAGCAACCGGACCGCACCGCCGGCCACCAGCTGATTGCACACGTCCCGATAGACGCCGACGTCTGCGCGACGGAAACGGTAGATCGACTGCTTCGGATCACCGACGATGAACAGGGCGCCGGGCCGGACCGTTGCAGTTCGCCAGTCGGGGCTCGACCGGTCGAGGCTCGACTCGTCCGCGGACAGCAACACGAGCAGCTCGGCCTGAAGCGGATCGGTGTCCTGAAATTCGTCCACGAAGATGCGTCCGAAACGCCTGTGGAACCCGACCCGCACGTTGGCATTGTCACGCACCAGATCGCGGGCGCGAACCAGGAGGTCCAGAAAGTCGAGCGCGCCCTGCGCCTGCTTGGCGTCCTCGTACGCCGTCACGAGATCTGCGAGGTCGTCGTGCAGTCTGGAAGCGAGATCCGCGTCCGCGGCCTGCTGGAACGATGTCAGGGCGCCCGTCAATTGCTCTCGCGCGCCGAGAATCTGCTCCCTCGAGACGCCTGGCGCATACGCGCTCTTGCCTCCCTTGTGCTTGCTGATCTCCCGGTTCCGCGAGAGGTCGACGAGCGTCGATTCCCAGCCGTCGTAGTCGAGCGGGCCCTCGAGGCGTGCCCGGGCGATCTCGGCGCCGAGGGCTCGCACAGCGGTGAGGTTCTTGTAGACGGGATCCTCCCGCCATGCGGGCCTGGCGGAGAGCGCCGCGACGATCTCGACGGCCTGCAGCAGCGCGTCGATCGCACGGTCGCGGTCCCAATCCGGATCGCGCGACCACGCTGCCGGATGGTCTCGCCACTGCAGCAGCGTACGGCCGGCCTGTCGCAGGCGTTCGACCGGTCCGTCCTCGTCCACGTCCCGGCCGAAGTTCCGTCGCGCGGTGCGCCGGAGCGATCGACGCACGCCTTCTCTCGGCGCCAGCAACTGCGCGTGCAGCCATGTCCGGAAGACCTCGTCAAAAACGCGATCCGCCTGGCCCTCGGTCAGGACGACGAACAGCGGATCGACGCGGGCTTCCACGGGCCGCTCGCGCAGCAGGTCGGCACACAGCGTGTGAATCGTGCTGACGTGCGCCTCTTCCAGGTGTCCGAGCGCGTTCTCGAAGGCGGCCAGCGCCGCGGCATCGCCAGATTCGGACGCCTTGCGGCGTTCCTGTTCGATTTCTTCACGCAGCCGCAGCTTCAACTCCCCGGCCGCTTTCTCGGTGAACGTCACCGCGACAATGTCGGCGACGTCCACGCCAGAGGCGATGACCCGGAGAATCCGCCTGACGAGCGCGGTCGTCTTGCCGGTGCCGGCAGCCGCCTCGACGACCTGCGTCTCGTCGAGGGCGCCCTGGATCCGGTCGCGGGCGTCCTGATCGGCCAGACGTGGCGTCATGGGCGGCTCCTCAGTTCCTGGAGATCTTCGAGGAGCGCGGGGTGCTTGCGGCGCGTGCGCTTGAACTCGCTGGGCCCGCACACCGGCCGGAAGTCACACCACGTGCACACGTCCCGGGCCGGCGCGGCCATCAATCTGCCCAGCTCGATCGCACGATCCACGATCGTCAGCGCCTCGATGCCCAGCGCGCGTGTGCGATCGACGATGGGTATCTCATGCGACGAGTAGCCGCCGGCGGACGTGCAGAAGAACAGGCGGCCGGATTGCACCGGTTGATCGAGCACGTTCTCGAGGGCTTCGGCGTAGAGCACCGGTTGGAGCACGGTGCCGCCGTTGATGACCTGATCGCGCGTGGAGCGGTCCTTCCCCGTCTTGTGATCGGTGACGCGCAGTCTGCCGGTCGGCGGGTGCCGCTCGACGAGATCGACCGAGCCGCGCAGCAGGAAGCGCCCGCCCACCCGCGCCGGTTGACTCACGCTCCGCGGGTCGCGCTCGCGATCGTCCGGAAGACCGAAGGCGAACTCGAACCGCCACGGCTCCCAGCCGTTGGGATCCGGGCTGATGTGATCGAGCCAGCGCAGCAGGTCTCGTTCGAGCACGCGCACTTCGTCGTCCCACACGCGCGCGACGGCTGGCGCCAGCTCGTCACGGTACGCGTCGGCCACGTCGCGTACAGTCGCGGACAACGTCTCTCTGACCGATGCTGCCGACCGGATCGGAAGCCGGCCTTCGCGCTCCAGTGTCCGGAAGAACGCCGTCTGAATGGAGTGAAACAGGCTGCCGCGTGTCAGCGGATCCATGCGCTGGAGCGGCACGGGCTCCTCCACTGGCGCGAGGCGATAGATCGCCGACAGCAGGAACTGATAAGGACAGGCGGCGTACCGTTGCAGCGCAGACAGCGAGTACGGCCGTGCCGTCAGCCGATGCTGTTCGAGCAGCGGCCTGGTGGCGTCGGTCGTGCGCATCACCCCGTCGGCCGGCGACCACTGCTTCATCGAGCGGCTCCACCGCTCGATCACCGCCCGCTTCAAGTGCGCGTTCAACTTCAGCAGGTAGTGCGCGTGCCCCCTCGCCGCGCCATTCTTCTCTCTGAAGAGCCGTGCAAGCACCGAGAGGTCGTGCTCGAGATCGTCGAAGGCCTCCCGCGGGTCGAGCGGCGCTGGCCACGCGAGTCGCGCGCCCGAAGCCGCCGCGGCCTTGCGGGCCAGCGTGTCGTGTCCCGGCAACCTGCCCGTGACGGCGCGGACGACGTCGAGCGCGTAGAAGGACGGGACGCGCGGCCTCGACTCGCCCAGCTCGAGGCTGGGAAACGAGATGTAGAGCCGCTCTGTCGCCGCGCCGGCGGCCAGTTGCAGCAGCAGGCGCTCGCGGGCGCCGCGCGTGGCCTGCAGAGCGAGGGCGGCATCCACCTGCTCGCGGCGATCGTCGAGCAGCAGGGGATCCTCGTGCGGGCGCCGCGGAAACAGCCGCTCGGCGAGGCCGGGGACGAACACCACGCGGAACGATCGGCCGCGCGCCTGGTGCGGGCTGCCGACGAACACTCGCCCGTAGCGCCGGCTCGGTGGCTCGACGTCGAGCAGGCTCAACCGCTGAGCCAGGACGTCGCTGACCTCGCGCAAGGTGACGGGCCCTACCTCGCCGAGCGGCGCCAACTCCGCCAACACGCGCAGCACGCGCGTCGGCCGGCGCAGCACTTTCGGCACCAGCGCGTGCAGGCGCGTCAGCCATCCCGCCCAGCGATCGCTTTCGGGCCAGCTGGCGAACGTGTCGACGAGCGGCAGGGCGAAGTCCTGCAGCGAATGCAGATTGTCGCGTTCGCGCTCAATCGCCGGAATCCGCGGCGACTCGGGCTCCTCGGCGATCAGCGCCTCGAGCTTGCGCGCGTATTCCGCATCGAGCCCGTCGAGCCGGCGATGCCACCGATCGCGGTAGTGAATCAATTTCGCGTCGACGAGCAGCCGCTCCCACCGCCACGGCGTTCGCAGCGAACCGCCAGCGATCGGCGCGGCCGGATCCTGCTCGCCCCGCTCGCCCTCCTCGCCTCGCTCCCCCTCCTCGCCCTCCTCGCCCTCCTCGCCCTCCTCGCCCTCACGCTCCGGTGCCACCCAGATGGCGCTCGCCGCTTCCGTTTCGCCTGAAGTCGGCACTTGCCCAAGCGACAGGTACTCGGCGAACCGCCGAGCGGAGAGGTCCTCGTTCGCGCAAGCCAGCAGCGCCAGCAGCGCCCGGCCGGCTGGATCGGGCCGCCGCGTTCCCCGGTCGAACCACGCGGGCACGCCGGCACGCGCGCAGGCGTGTTCGAGCAGGCCAATGTACTGCTGCGGGGACCGGACGAGGACCGCCATTTCGTCGAAGCGCACGCCGTCGGCAGCGCGCTGCAGGATTCGGCGGACGATCTCCAGGCACTCCCGGCCCTCGCCAGGGGCCGAGAACAACTGCACCGACTCGTCTTCCCCTACCTCCGGCGGCGCCTCGGTCGAGAACAAGTAGGTGCCCAGCCGTCCGAGCGCGCCGACGGGGCCGCCATCGCGCACTGCGTCGACCGGGACACCGAGTGTCTTCAGAGCGTCCGTCGTCGCACGATCGTCTGCCGTGACGGTGAAGAGCGCGCTGCCCGCGCGCGCGAGGAGCGCACCGACGAGCGAGGTTTCAAGGGGTCCATCGATTGGGACGTCGAGCAGAACGATCGGCCGGCCAGCCGCAACGAGGCTGCTCGTCGCGACAGCCGCGGACGCCGCACGGAGTACGTCAGCGCGACCCACCAGGCCGGATCGTTCGGTCTCGGCACGCAGCCCGCGCTCGAGATCCGCCAGGTCGGCACCGGAGTCGCCAAGAGCAGCGAGACGTGCTGTCTCGACGCCGGCAAGCGCGAGCTCGCCGAGCGTGCGTGCGACGGACCGCGGGAAACCCGGCATCCGCGCAACCGGTTCGAAGTAGCGCAGGTCATCCGCCTGCTCGAACGACGCGCGCGCCGCCACGGCCTCGAGGCTCAGGGGGGAAGCAGGCGCGACGCGGGCACGGGCGAGCACAGGCGCGGCCAGGCGGGCCACGAGCTCGTTGAACCCATACCGGCTGACGCCGAAGGTCGCGCCGCGCGCCGCCACGAGCGCGCGCGCCAGTTCGTCGGCAGCGCCACGGGAGGCCGCCACGATCGTGAGCTCCGCGTCCGCCGCGTGATGTGTGAGGAAGGCCAGCGCGGCCTGGATTCTGGCCCGGCTGGACGTACTGGAAATCGCTCTCGCCATCGTGACCTCCCGGTTCGCCTTGCCGGGCGTTCTGCGTGACGACACCGCGCCGGTGCGTCGAGCGCAGTTTAGCACGACGCTACGCAGCTTCGTGATCGCTGCGGGCGCCTTTTGCAGAGCAAGCTTCGCGCGATCGGGGTGACCGCGGCGCGCCCGCGGCCTCAGTACTCACGGGCGCTGCACGTCGCCGCACGGCCTGCCGTACCGCCATTACAAAAGTCTTACACGACGGATCCGCCCGAATTCGGCCGGATTACACAACTCTTACAGACGGCCGGGCTTGCCGTTGCTAGTCTCAGATGGCCCAAGCGCCGATGAACGGGCCGAAGACTTCTGGAGGATCCGTCGTGGTGAGTGCAGAGACCCGCCTGGTTACGCCGTCAAACGATCGCTACAAGGTGATCAACTGGATCACCTGCGTCGCCATGGTCGGCTTCCACGCCGGCGCCATCGCCGCGCTGTTCTACTTCTCGTGGACCGCCGCGGCCCTGACGGCCTTCTTCTACTGGATGTGCATCGGCCTCGGGATCGGGATGGGCTACCACCGGCTGCACACGCACCGCTCGTATCGCGTGCCGAAGGCGCTCGAATACTTCTTCGCGGTATGCGGCGCGCTGACGCTCGAGGGCGGCCCGATCTTCTGGGTGGCCACCCATCGCATCCATCACCAGAACTCCGATACCGATGATGACCCGCATACTCCGCACCACGGCGGCTTCTGGTCGCACATGGGGTGGATCCTCTTCGGCCAGGGCCATCACAACGACACCGCGCTGATGTCGCGCTACGCGCCCGACCTGGCCGCCGACCCGTTCTACCGCTGGCTCAACACGTGGCACTGGGTGCCGCTCACCGTCTTCGGCTTCACCGTGCTCGCCCTCGGCGGCTGGCCGATGGTGCTGTGGCTGGTCTTCTTCCGCGTGACCGTCGGCCTGCACGCCACCTGGCTGGTGAACTCGGCGACGCACATGTGGGGCCAGCGCCGCTTTGCGACGAAAGACGACTCGAAGAACAGCTGGTGGGTCGCCATCCTGACCTTCGGCGAGGGCTGGCACAACAACCACCACGCGCACCCGACCTCGGCGCGTCACGGCCTGGCCTGGTACGAGATCGACCTGACCTGGATCCAGATCCGCCTGCTGCAGCTGCTCCGCGTGGCCGACCGCGTCCGCCTGGTCACCGTGGACGGCAAGCAGCGCGGCGAAGGGCGGCGCGCCGCGTAATCCTGCTTCCCACTTAGGACTTGGCACTTCCCACTTAGCACTTCCCACTTGGCACTTCTCATGTGGCATCCTAGCCACATGATCACGGCGCCGAAGCGCAAGTCGATCGTCTTCGCGACGCTCGGTATCTGCCTGGTCGCGGTCGCCGTTGCCCTGAACGTCAGCTGGATCGTCATCAACTGGCGCGAAGGCCTGCTGCTCGCGCTCGGTCTCATCCTGTTCCCCCTCGTGATCGCAGGCCTCGTCCTCAACACGATCTTCCTGGTCCGCGAAGTGCGGCGCACTGAGCAGCACGACGCGTTCATCAACGCGGTGACTCACGAGCTCAAGACTCCGGTCGCGTCGATCCGTCTATACCTGGAGACACTGGAGCGCCGCGAGCTGCCTCAGGAGAAGCGGCGCGAGTTCTATCGCGTGATGATCGACGACTCGGATCGGCTGCTTCAGCTGATCGAGCAGGTACTGCAGGCGGGGCGCACCAGCGCGCGGGCGGTGGTGCTCCACCAGGTGCGCGTCGACCTGCGCGACACGGTTCGCGAGTGCCTCGATCTGGCGCGCATGCGTCATCATCTCGAGCCCGACGCGCTCGCGTACTCGGATCGCCTGGGCAATCCGCAGCAGGCGACCGTGCTCGGCGACCCTGACGAGCTGAAGGCGGCGCTCTCGAACCTGGTGGACAACGCGATCAAGTACTCGAACAACGGCGTGCGCGTGGAGGTGGAGTTGGCCCCTGTGGACGAGCGCCGAGTGGCCATCCGCGTCACCGACCAGGGGATCGGCATCTCCCCTGGCGAGTTGAAGCGGGTCTTCCGGCGCTTCTACCGAATCCCGGAGGCAGTCGCGATGCGCATCAAGGGCACCGGCCTCGGCCTGTTCATCGTCAGCTCCATCGCGCGCAAGCACGGCGGAAAGGTTTTCGCCGAAAGCCCCGGCCCCGGCCGCGGCAGCACCTTCACCCTCCAGCTTCCGGTGGCGCCGCCGGCATGAGCCGCATCCTCGTCGTCGAAGACGAACAGCACCTCGCAGACGGGCTGCGGTTCAATCTCGAGGCCGAGAGCTACGACGCCGAGGTCGTGGACACTGGCGAAGCGGCGCTCGATCGGCTCTTCGGCGACGGCGATCCCGTGGATCTCGTGGTCCTCGACGTCATGCTCCCGGGGCTGAGCGGATTCGACGTCGTCCGCCGGCTGCGCGAGTCGGGACGCTATCTGCCTGTCCTGCTGCTGACCGCGCGTGGGCATGCGGACGACGTGGTAATGGGGTTCGAGGCGGGAGCTGACGACTACCTGCCGAAGCCGTTCGACCTGAGCGTGCTCATCGCCCGCATCACCGCGCTGCTGCGGCGTCAGGCCTGGGGTCGTCGCGGTGAACCGCTGTCCGAGGGGAGCGCCCCCTCGACGCCGGACCGGTTCGAGTTCGCCGGACGTCTCGTCGATTTCGCGGCCCTGGAGATCCGGCGCGACGACCGCGTCGCCCCGCTGACGCTCATGGAGGCCAACCTGCTGCGGTTCCTCGTCCAGCGTGAAGGCCAGATCGTCTCGCGGAAGGACATCCTCGAGCAGGTCTGGGGCGTCCGAGAGGACACGGACACCCGCGCGATCGACAACTTCATCGTGCGCCTGCGGCGCCTCGTGGAAGACAATCCCACGCAGCCGCGCCACCTGTTGACCGTGCGAAGTGTGGGCTACCGCTTCGTAGCCGCGCCCTGATCAGGACCCCTGATGCTCAACGCCGATCGCTACTTCAGCCCGGTTCCCGTCGTCCGCGAGGCCGCACGCGCGTTGTATGCCGAGTGCGCGGGGCTGCCGCTGGTCTGCCCGCACGGCCACGTCGACCCGCGCCTTCTCGCGCACGACGAGCCGTTCCCCGATCCCGCGACACTCATCGTGGTCCCCGATCACTACATCGTCCGGATGCTGTACTCGCAGGGCGTCCCGATGGAATCGCTGGGCATTCCTCGCGTTGACGGCGTCGCGGTGGAACAGGATCCGCGGCGGATCTGGCAGCTGTTCGGCGACCACTACCACTTGTTCCGCGGGACCCCCAGCGGCGCATGGCTCGGCCACGAGTTCGAGGATGTATTCGGGGTGACCCAGCCGCTCAACGGCCGGACGGCGATGGCGATCTACGACCAGATTCAGGAGCGCCTCGGTCGGCCCGACTTCCGGCCGCGCGCGTTGTTCGATCGCTTCAACATCGAGGTCCTCTGCACGACGGACGCCGCGACCGACACGCTGGAGCACCACGCAGCCATCCGCGCATCGGGTTGGAAGGGCGCCGTGCTGCCGACGTTCAGGCCAGACCTCGCGATCAACGTTCGTCACCCGGGCTGGCACGCGGAGATCGATCGGCTGCGCGCGCAGACGAAGGAAGCAATCACGTCGTTCGACAGCTACATCCGGGCACTCGAGCACCGGCGGGCGTTCTTCAAGTCGATGGGCGCCAAGGCGACCGACCATGCGGCAGAGACGCCGTTCACGTGCCGGCTGTCGGCCGCCGACTCCGCCGCGCTGTTCGATCGCGCGGTCGCGGGCAAGGCCTCGGCAGAGGACGCGCGCCTTTTCACGGGCCACATGCTGACCGAGATGGCACGGATGAGCGTGGAAGACGGGCTGGTGATGCAACTGCATCCGGGATCGGATCGCAATCACAATGCGCTGGTCTTCCAGAAGTTCGGCCCCGATCGCGGCTGCGACATCCCGCTGCAGACCGAGTACACGCGAAACCTGAAGCCGCTGCTCAACGCCTTCGGCAACGACGCCCGGCTGACGCTGGTCCTCTTCACGCTCGACGAGACGACCTACTCGCGGGAGCTGGCGCCGCTTGCCGGCCACTACCCGAGCCTTCGTCTGGGACCGCCGTGGTGGTTCCACGACAGCATCGAGGGGATGACGCGCTTCCGGTACCACGCGATGGAAACGGCCGGCATCCACAACACCGCCGGCTTCAACGACGACACGCGCGCCTTCCCGTCGATCCCGGCCCGGCACGACCTCTGCCGCCGCGTCGACGCCAACTTCCTGGCCGATCTCGTCTGCCGTCACGTCGTGTCGATGGATGAGGCCCGCGAGATGATGCGGGCACTTACCTACGACCTGGTGAAGACCACCTACCGGTTGAACTGAACACTTCGGACCTCCCCTGTCCGGTGGTCGGTCAAGACTCCCTCACCAGTGGCACAGGACTTCAGTCCTGTGCGTCAGCCACGCCTGTAGCTGATGAGCAGAACTGAAGTTCTGCTCCACATGTGTCGCAGAGGGAGGTCACCATGCTGGCACTGGTTCTTGGAGACGTCGTCGAGTCGGTGAGAGCGCACGGGTTGCACGTGGCCACTCGGCCACGGCGTGCCGTCCGGAAGATCTGCGCGGGCTGCGAGCGGCAGCGCGCGCTGTTCAGGTATCACGGCGTGGTGAAGTGGGACCGCTACCACACGATGTGCTTCCGCTGCTTCCGCGCCCAGGTCGATCGGCTGCGGCGCGTCAGGCCGGACCTTCACGCCTGAGCGAGCGATCGAGGTCGGCCAGCGCGGCCTCCAGCATCTGCCGGTGGGCCGGCTGCGTGGCCTGTGCAAGGTCGGCCGCGACTCGCGCCCGGGCCAGCTCCATCGCCATTCGAGCGGGGTCTGGCGGCGTGACCGCTGCTCGACGCTGCTCGCGAGCAGCACGCAGATCGTCCTGCTGCGACTCGACGGCCTTGCTGTCAAACCCTCGCGCCACAGGACGGCTCCGTCACTGTCCCTTGATCCTGGACCACAGCTTGCCGAGCAGGCCACCCACGACGCGTTCGATCACGCGTTCCGCCTTCTGGCGGAGGTTGCCGCCGTGGATCTGGCAGTGCGCAGAGGGTACATCATCGCCGGCCTTGAAGTACTCCGTGTAGGTCGGACAGCCTTCCACCGGGCGTAGATAGGAGATCCGGCAGAGCTCGACGGCGCGCATACCGTCGGGCGGAGCGAACGCGCCGGGACGGACCATGCGGCTCGCCCGGCGCATGAACTCGGCCCAGATCGGCAACGCCACACGCGCGCCAGAGGCGCCATTTCGGATCGTCGCGGGCTGATCGAACCCCACCCACACGCCGGCGACGAGGTGTTGGGAGTAACCAACGAACCAGGCATCCTTGAAGTCGTTCGTCGTGCCGGTCTTTCCCGCAACCGGAAATCGGACGCCCCACGAGCGCACGGCGGTGCCCGTGCCACGATCGATGACGTCGGTCATCAGCGAGACGACCTGAAACGCGACGTCCTCGGGCATGACACGCTGCAGGTCGTCGGACTCCTCCAGGGCGACGCCGCCGGCATCGTCCACTACTCGTAGAATCGCGTGTGGCGCCACGGCGTTGCCGCCGTTGGGAAACGCCGCGTAGGCGGCGGTGAGCTGCAGCGGCGTGACGAGCCCCGTGCCAAGGGCCAGCGATGGCACATCAGGCTGGTCCGGCACGCCGAGCGACGAGGCGAGCCTCAGCACCGGCCGTGCCCCCACCTTCTGTTGCAGCGCGACGGCGGCGCGGTTGTTCGACTCGAAGAACGCCTGGCGAAGCGTCAGCCGGTCTTCGATCTGTCCGGACACGTTGCGCGGCGTCCACTCTTCCTGGCCCTGTGGAGCAAGCGCCGCCAGTCCGTGGAGCACCGTGGCCGGCGTCATCCCGCGCTGCAGCGCTACGGCGTAGACGAACGGCTTGAACGCCGAGCCGGGCTGACGCCTGCTGCGGGCGGCGCGGTTGAACGGCGAGACGCGGAAGTCGCGTCCCCCGACGATGGCCAGGACGTGGCCGGTGTCGGGATCGAGTGCGACGAGCGCGGCCTGGAGGTCCGGAATGCCGAGCCGGGCGAGACCGTTCGCCACCGACTGCTCCGCGATGTCCTGCAGCGCGGGAAGCACGGTTGTGTGGACCTCCCAGTCCGGCGGCTGGTCGCCACCGAAGCGGTCGCGGAACTGCTGTCGCAGATATTCCTTCGCATACCCCTGGCGCGCCTCGAGCAGCGCCGGGTAAGGCCTGATCTTCAGCCGCTGCTGCTTCGCCGTCTTCAAATCAGCGTCGGTGATGAAGCCGGCAGCCCGCATTCGGGCGAGGACGTGATCGCTTCGTCGGACCGCGCCATCGAAATTGGACCACGGAGAGAGCGCTGACGGTGCCTTCACCAGGCCTGCGATGAGCGCCGCCTCGGCAAGCGTCAGGTCCGATGCGTGCTTGCCGAAGAGGCTCGTCGACATGGCCTCGACGCCGTACATTCCGGCGCTGAGGAACACGCGGTTCAAGTACAGCTCGAAAATCTGCGATTTGGTCAGCCGTACCTCGAGCATCAGGGCGATGACCGCTTCCTTGCCTTTACGGCCGACCGTCCGTGCATTCGAGAGGAACAGGGTGCGAGCGAGCTGTTGCGTCAGCGTGGACGCGCCCTCGACGGCTTCGCCGCGCCTCACGTTGTCGCGCACGGCGCGCAGCAGGCCCACCGGATCGATGCCCGGGTGATAGTAGAAGCGGCGATCCTCGGTCGCGATGAGCGCTTCCTGCAGGTAGGGCGAGATCTGCTCCAGCGGCACATCGCGCCGACGTTCGTCGAGCCGGAACCACGGCCGGCCGTCGGCGCCGTAGAACGTGACGTCGCCGACGCCGCTGGCGAGACGGTTCACCGCCAGCGCATAGCGCACACTCCAGACGACTGCCACGATTCCCCCGGCGAGGACGCTGACGAGCAACAGAAGCGCGACCACATCGAGGGGCCGCCGGATCGCGCGAGCCAGTACCGTCAGGTCACTGGCGACGTCGCGAGCGCGTTGTCGCGCGCGCTGGAGGATCACGCGCCTCCGTCGTCTGGAGGCTCAGCGCCCCCTTCTGCTGCCGCATCCATCGGGACGGCATGACGCCGCGCATAAAGGTAGGCGCCGGCAAAGATCACGATGATGAGGCCGAGCGAGAACCAGCGGGGAATCTCGAAAGCGATCCACTCGCGGCTGTGAGCCCACTCGAACAGGAGCTTGATGCCCACCCACGCGATGATCACGAAGGCGCCGTCCACGAGCGGCGGGTAACGCCGGACCACCGTCAGGAGCTGCCCGATCACCAGGCGCATCGCGACGATGCCAAGGATGCCGCCGGTCAGAACGACCCACAGCTTCGGCGACATCGCGACGCCGACGAGAATCGAGTCGATCGCGAAGACGATGTCGGTGAGCTCCACCTTCACCACCGTCGCCCAGAACGCCGTGAGGCCCAGCCACGGCCTCGCCGGCGGGGCCGTCCGGCGCGTCGCCGCATCGCCCTGCAGGAAGAAGTGCTGGTATGGCAGCCAGAGCAAGTACGCCCCGCCGAGCAGCTTCACCAGCGACAGCTGGATCATGTGGACCGCGAGCACCGTCGCCACCGTCCGGAAGACGAAGGCGCCGATGATGCCGTAGCGGAGCGCCGGCTGCTGTTGATCGCGCGGGAGGCCGAGGACGAGGACCGCCAGGACCATCGCGTTGTCGGCGCTCAGCAGACCCTCGAGCACCACAAGCAGCAGGACGGTCAACAAGTCAGACGGAGCAAATGACATCGATGCCGTCGAGTATGACCGATTCGGGATCGCGGCCCGGCCGACTGTGCAGATCGGCGGAACCCATAGTTGACACGACTCGTATCAACTACTAGACTTGTCATGTAGCAAGATTGACCATGGCGCCCGTTCAGGATTTGTATCTGATCAGCATGGCCGCTCGGATGCTCGGCATGCACCCGCAGACGCTGCGGAAGTACGAGCGGCTGGGACTCGTGCGACCGAGCCGGACGCTGGGCAGCATGCGCGTCTACACGCACGACGAGCTCGAGCGCCTCCGGTTGATCAAGCATCTCGTTGACGAAGTGGGCGTGAACCTCGCCGGCGTTCAACGATTGCTCTCGGTCGCGGAGATCGTGGAACGAATGCGGCCGCTGCTCGGAGACGAGGCCCCTTCGCGCGCCGATGCACGCCACCGCCTGGCGCGTGAACTGGAAGCGCTGAATCGGATTCTGGGGCTGTAGGTATGGACTTCAAGGACTACTACACGACGCTCGGCGTGGCCAAAACGGCTACGGACAAGGAGCTCAAGCAGGCCTATCGCAAGCTGGCCCGCAAGCACCATCCGGACGTCAACCCCGGCGACAAGTCGGCGGAGGCGCGCTTCAAGGAGATCAACGAGGCGTACGAGGTGCTCGGCGATCCCGAGAAGCGGCGGAAGTACGACGAGCTCGGCGCCAACTGGCGCGCGTACGAACAGGCGCAGCACTCGGGCGGCCCGAACCCGTTCGAGCAGGGGCGGTGGACTGTCAACACGGGTGGCCAGCCCGGCGGCTTCCACACCATGTCCGAAGAGGAGATGCAGCAGATCTTCGGGACGGAGAACCCGTTCTCGGACTTCTTCAACACTTTCTTCGGCGGTGCCGCCGGCGACACCGGCGCGCGGCGCGGACGCGGCGGGCGCGCCGGCCGGACCCGCAAGGGCGGCGACCTGGAACACGAGATTCCGCTCACGCTCGAAGAGGCCGATCAGGGTGTGACGCGCCGGCTGTCGATCAAGCACGACGGCCATGCGCGGACGGTGGACGTTCGCGTTCCCGCCGGCGTCGGCGACGGCTCGCGCGTACGCGTCAGCGGCGAGGGCGAGCGCGGCACGAACGGCGCGGCAGCAGGCGATCTGTACCTGCGCGTGCGTCTCCAGCCGCATAGTGTCTTCGAGCGGCGCGGGCGTGACCTCTACACGCGCGTGTCGCTGCCGGTCCCGCTCGCGGTGCTCGGCGGCGAGGTCGACGTTCCCGCGCTCGGCGGCCGCACGCTGCGGCTGAAGGTGCCGCAGACGACGCAGAACGGACAGGTGTTCCGGTTGCGCGGCCAGGGCATGTCGATGGTCGGCAAGCCCGGCGAGCGGAGCGACCTTTACGCCACGGTCGAGATCCAGGTGCCTCGCGAGGTCTCGGCCGAAGAGCGCGCGCACTACGAGGCGCTCGCCAAGCTGGCGGGCACGAATCACCCGGCGGCGTGATGCTGCTGGTGGCCGAACTAAACCTCGGCCCTACGACTGATCAACGAACTCTTACGTAAGTAGGACAGAGCTTTAGCTCGGTCGGCAACACATCATGAATCTGAACAAATACACAGAGAAGGCCCAGGAAGCGGTCCTGGCCGCACAGAATCTCGCTGAGAGCGAGAACCACCCGCAAGTCGAGCCCGAGCACTTGCTCCTCGCCCTGGCGCAACAGCAGGACGGGGTCGTTCCCGCACTGCTCCGCAAGCTGCAGTTGGATCCGGCGGCGATCGCACGAGACGCACGGCACGCCATCGGCCGGCAGCCCAAGGTGCACGGCGGCTCGGCGGCGTCGATCTCGCCCCGGCTGAAGCTGGTCACGGATCTGGCGAGCGCGGAAGCCGAGCGGCTGAAGGACGAGTACGTCAGCACGGAGCACCTCTTCATCGCCATCGCCGGCGAAGAAGGCCGCTCCCCCGCTGCCCGTCTGCTCAAGCAGGCAGGGCTGACGCGAGACAGGATCTTCGAGGCACTGACGTCCATCCGCGGGAGCCAGAGAGTCACCGATCAGAACCCCGAGGGCAAATACCAGGCGCTCGAGCGCTACGGGCGAGACCTGACTGCCCTCGCCCAGAAGGGCAAGCTGGACCCGGTCATCGGCCGGGACGACGAGATCCGGCGCGTGATCCAGGTCCTCTCCCGCAGGACGAAGAACAACCCCGTCCTCATCGGCGAGCCCGGCGTCGGCAAGACGGCCGTCGTCGAAGGCCTGGCGCAGCGCATCATCCGAGGTGATGTGCCCGAAGGTCTCAAGGAAAAAAAGGTCGTCGCGCTCGACATGGGCGCGCTGGTGGCAGGCGCCAAGTACCGCGGCGAGTTCGAGGAGCGGCTGAAGGCCGTACTCAAGGAAATCGTCGACGCCGAAGGCCAGGTTGTCCTGTTCATCGACGAACTGCACACGGTGGTCGGCGCCGGCGCGGCCGAAGGCTCGATCGATGCCTCGAACATGCTGAAGCCGATGCTGGCGCGCGGCGAGCTGCACACGATCGGCGCGACGACGCTCGACGAGTATCGCAAGCACATCGAGAAGGACGCTGCCCTCGAGCGGCGATTCCAGCCCGTGCTGGTCGGCGAGCCGACGGTCGAAGACACCATCAGCATCCTGCGCGGCCTGCGCGATCGGTACGAGATCCATCACGGCGTCAAGTTCAAGGACTCGGCGCTCGTCGCCGCGGCCGTCCTGTCGCACCGCTACATTGCCGACCGATTCCTTCCCGACAAGGCAATCGACCTCATCGACGAAGCGGCCTCGCGCCTGCGGATGGAGATCGACTCGATGCCGGCGGAGCTGGACGAAGTCGAGCGCCGCGTCATGCAGCTCGAGATCGAGCGTGAAGCGCTGCGCAAGGAGAACGACAAGGCCTCGAAGGAGCGACTGCAGAAGCTGGAGCGCGAGCTCGCCGACCTCAAGGAAGCGCGCGGCCGCCTCAAGACCCAGTGGGAGCAGGAAAAAGAAGGCATCCAGACGACACAGAAAAAGAAGGAAGAGCTCGAGGCCGTCCGGCTCGAGATCGAGCAGGCGCAGCGATCCGGCGACTACGCGAAGGCGTCTGAATTGCAATACGGCCGGGTGCCCGCGCTCGAGCGCGAGATCAAGGAAGCCGAAGTCAGGCTTGCCTCCGGTCCGCAGTTGCTCAAGGAAGAGGTCGACGAGGAAGACATCGCCGATGTGGTCAGCCGCTGGACGCACATTCCGGTCAGCAAGCTCATGGAGGGCGAAATCCAGAAGCTGCTGAAGATGGAAGACCGTCTGCACGTGCGCGTCGTCGGCCAGGACGAGGCCGTGATCGCGGTCTCCAACGCGATCCGCCGCGCGCGCGCCGGCCTGCAGGACCCGAACCGGCCGCTCGGAAGCTTCCTGTTCCTCGGGCCGACCGGCGTCGGCAAGACCGAAATGGCTCGCGCGCTGGCCGAGTTCCTGTTCGACGACGAGCATGCGCTGGTGCGCATCGACATGTCCGAGTACCAGGAGAAGCACACCGTCTCGCGGCTGATCGGCGCGCCTCCGGGCTACGTGGGGTACGATGAGGCAGGCCAGCTCACCGAGGCGGTGCGCCGGCGGCCCTACGCCGTGGTCCTCTTCGACGAGGTCGAGAAGGCCCACCCCGAGGTCCTCAACGTCATGCTGCAGTTGCTCGATGATGGGCGGCTGACCGACGGGAAGGGCCGGACCGTGGACTTCCGCAACACCGTGGTGATCATGACGTCGAACATCGGGAGCCAGTACTTGGGGACTGTCCCCGTCGTTGAAAAAGGGGGACAGTCCCCTGGTACTCTGCCCGAAGGCGTGCGCCGCCAGGTGATGGACGCGTTGCGTGCGCATTTCCGGCCCGAGTTCCTCAACCGGATCGACGAGACGATCGTGTTCCATCCGCTCAGTCGGACGGACCTGGCGTCCATCGTCGACATCCAGGCCAGGCACTTGCTCAAGCGGCTCGAGGATCGCAAGATCCACGTCGAGTTGACGCCGGCCTCGCGTGCACTGCTGGTCGATCAGGGCTTCGACCCCGCGTACGGCGCGCGGCCGCTGAAGCGCACGATTCAGCGCCTCGTGCTGGATCCGCTGGCTCACAAGGTTCTTGAAGGTCAGTTCCGCGAAGGCGATCGGGTCAACATCGACGCCGACGCCGGAGCGATCGTCTTCCGCAAGGCCGCCGTGCCGGAGTCCGTCTGACGTTATGGCCCCACTCTCGCCTCGCGATCGCAAACCGGGAGACCGGCGGACCCTGTCGTCGCAGCGGCCGGCTTTCTCGATCTGGTACGTGCTCGGGCTGCTGTTGCTGCTCGCCCTGGCGCAGGCGTGGTTCCTCACGCCCGCCGGGCGCCAGATCCCGTACAGCGAGTTCAAGACGCTCGTCCGCAACGGCCAGGTGGTCGAGGCCACGGTGGGTGACCAGACCATCAACGGCAAGCTTCGGGAGCTGCAGGGCGAGGGCCGGCAGCGCTCGGACCTCTTCGTCACCACGCGCATCGAAGATCCGAAGCTGGTCGAGGATCTCGACGGGCACCAGGTCAAGTACACCGGCGAGACGGTCAGCCGCTGGCTGCCAGAGATCCTCGGCTGGATCATCCCGCTCGTGCTCCTGATCGCCGTGTGGAGCTTCTTCTTCCGCCGCATCGGCGGGGCCGAAGGCGGCGTAATGTCATTCGCCCGCAGCCGGGCGAAGATCTACGCCGACGATGACGTGAAAGTGAGCTTTCAGGATGTGGCCGGCGTGGACGAGGCCGAGGACGAGCTTCGAGAGATCGTCGAGTTCCTGAGGAACCCCAAGAAATACACGACGCTCGGCGGGCGCATCCCGAAGGGCGTGCTGCTGGTGGGCCCGCCGGGAACGGGCAAGACGCTGTTGGCGCGTGCCGTTGCCGGCGAAGCAAAGGTCCCCTTCTTCTCGCTGAGCGGGTCGGAGTTCGTCGAGATGTTCGTCGGCGTGGGCGCCGCGCGCGTCCGGGATCTGTTCTCGCAGGCCGAATCGAAATCGCCCTGCATCGTGTTCATCGACGAGCTCGACGCGCTGGGCAAGGTGCGGGTGCAGAGCCCGATGGGCAGTCACGAAGAGCGCGAGCAGACGCTGAACCAGTTGCTGGCCGAGATGGACGGCTTCGATTCCCGAAAGGCCGTCATCATCATGGGCGCCACCAACCGCCCGGAAGTGCTCGATCCCGCACTGCTCCGCCCCGGCCGCTTCGATCGCCAGGTGCTGGTGGACAAACCCGACATCAAGGGGCGCGAGGAGGTGCTGCGCATTCACACGCGGCAGGTGAAGGTCGGTCCAGACGTGGACCTGAGGAAGGTCGCCGCGCGCACCGTCGGCTTCGCCGGCGCCGACCTGGCGAACCTGGTCAACGAGGCAGCGCTCCTGGCCGCACGGAAGGACAAGACGGCAGTCCAGATGAGCGACTTCGAAGAAGCCATCGACCGGCTCGTCGCGGGCCTCGAGAAGCGCCGCGTGATGAACGCGCGCGAACGCGAGATCGTCGCTTACCACGAGGCCGGTCATGCGCTCGTGGCCACGGCGCTGCCGGGCCTGGACCCGGTGCACAAGATCTCGATCGTGCAGCGCGGCTTCGGCGCGCTCGGCTACACGATGCAGCTGCCTCTCGAGGACAAGTACCTCATGACGCGCACCGACCTGCGGCACCAGCTCGCCGTCCTGCTGGGCGGGCGCACGGCCGAGGAAATCGCGCTTGGCGAAATCTCGACGGGTGCCCAGAACGATCTGCAGCGGGCCTCGGACATCGCCCGCGCGATGGTCACCGAGTGGGGCATGAGCGACATTATCGGCGCCATCAACTACGCGGGCGACAAGCGCCCGCGGTTCCTCGAACTGGGCCTGGGCCAGGAGCGCGGACTCTACGCGGAGGAAACGGCCAGGCTGATCGACGCGGAAGTGAAGCGCATCATGACCGAAGCGCACGACACGGCGCGTCGAGTGCTGACCGAGCAGCGCGAGCAGCTCGAGGCGGTGACGCGGCGGCTGCTCGAGCGCGAGGTGATGGAAGGCGACGAATTGCGGCGGATCCTGGGTCTGCCGGCCCCGGAAAATCCGGCCCCGCAGTCAGCGCCGTCCGCTCCGGCCAACGCCTGATCGGCGTTCCGCGCCGCGGCTCCCCTCTTTCAATCCTGCAAGGCCGCTGTCCCATTTCAGCACAACTCAGTCGCGTGCGTCGGATTTCGCTTTTGGCTAAATGACAGACGGCGCGCGGCTTGGCACCGGCGCACAGCTCGGGCACGTGCCTTGCGGTCAGAGGGGGTGCCCCCAGCCGTGGAGAGTCTTCGATGCACGCACGATGGACCCTCACCGGCGTCGTGGCCCTGGCGCTCGTCGCCATCGGCCCGTCACACGTCGTTCAGGCTACCGGTCCTACGGTCACGATTGAGGACCTGGGCCCTTCCGGATTCACGACGGGCGCGCGCGGCGTCAACGGCGGCGGCTTTGCCGTCGGCTACGGCAATGACGGCGTCGCGGACTTCGGCTTCACGCAGCAGGCCGCGCCGCTGGACGTGCCGCTGCCGGCCGGTGGCACCGCCTTGCGGGCCCTCGCGGTCAACGACGCAGGCGTGGCGACGGGCCGCTACATCGCGTCGGACGGTTTCAACCATCCCTACCGCTACGACTCGGTGACCAACACCGTCACAGACGTGCCGCTGCTCGCGACGGCGACCAATGCCACCGGCAACGCGATCAACGCGAGCGGCGTTGTCGTCGGGTTCTCGAACCCCGGTGGCAAGACGCACGGATTCATACAGGCGCCGGGAGGCGCCGTCGTGGACGTGGGCGATCTGGGCGGCGCGTTCAGCTCGCTTTCCGGGATCAACGCGTCCGGGGTCGCGGTGGGCATGGCGACCCAGGCGGGCGTTCTCAAAGCCGTGCGCTACGACGGGACACTTCACCCGCTGGCTACGCTCGGCGGCTTCTCCACGACGGCCACGGCCATCAACGCGGGTGGATTGATCGTCGGGTACGGGACCAACTCGTCCAATCAGACGTTTGCGACGCGATGGACGAACGACTCCACCGTCAACGCGCTCGGCACGCTCGGCGGCGCGTGGAGCATGGCGTGGGCGGTCAATACGTCCGGCGACATCGTCGGACAGTCACCGAACGCATCCGGCACCCCGCACGCATTCTTGTGGAAGGGCGGCGTGATGCAGGACCTCAACGACCTGGTCGATCCGGCGTCGGGCTGGGTACTGGCCGTGGCCTACGGCATCAACGACAACGGCGTGATAGTGGGCGACGGGTATCTCAATGGCGCCGCGCGCGGCTTCCGGCTGACGATCAGCGACGAGACGGTCGATACGACGGCTCCGACCGTCAGCTGGGTAAAGGCGTCACCGGACGTGCTGTGGCCGCCAAGCAACCAGATGGTCGCGGTGACCCTGACCGTGAGTGCGACGGACGATTCCGGGGCCTCACCGACCTGCGCGCTGGCGCATCTCTCCAGCAGCGACCCGCACCCCGGCGACATGCTCATCACAGGACCGATGACCGCGCAGCTTCGCGCCTCGAAGTCCAGCGGCGGCGAGCGTCTTTATACATTGACGGTGCAGTGCACGGACGCTGCCGGCAACACCACATCCTCGTCGGCATTCGTGAAGGTGCCGAAGAGCGCAAGCGGCAAGTAGGAAAACGGGAACGGGAAGCAGGAAACGCGGAGCGCATGTCTCCGGTTCCTGCTTCCCGTTCCTGCTGCAGTTTCCTGGTGCTATCTGTGCGGCGGCGGGGTCGGTGCTGGTGCCGGGATCGGCATCGGCGCTGGAGCGACGACCGGCGCGGCGTGCGGATGCCCGTGATTGGATCGGTTGCCATCGGCAATCTGCGAAAGTGCGAACACGGCCTGCTGGCGCACCTCGGCGTCAACGTCCTTCAGCGCGGCGGTCAATCCCTCGAGCGCAGACTCATCGCCAATCTGACTGAGCGCAAACGCGGCCTGCTGCCGCACGCCGGACTCCTTGTCCTTGAGCGCGGCCACCAGCGCCGGCACGGCCTTCGAGTCGCCAAGCTGGCTCAGCGCGAACGCCGCCTGCTCGCGGACGTTCCCGGCCTTGTCGGTCAGCGCTCCCGTGATCGCGGGCACGGCGCTCGCATCACGAATCTGTGACAGCGCGAACAGCGCCTGTTCGCGCACGTCGTCATCGGCATCCTTGAGCGCAGCCGATAGTGCCGGCACGGCTTCCGCCGATCGCACCTGGCTGAGCGCGAAGGCGGCCTGCTGGCGGACGTCCGCGTCCGTATCCTTGAGCGCGGCGATGAGCGACGGCACGGCGCGCTGGTCGCGCATCTGTGACAGCGCGAACGCGGCCTGCTGGCGCACTTCGGCATCGGGGTCCTTCAACGCCTGCGAGATGACGTCGTACATCCCGGGCGCGTGGATGCGGGCCAGGGCCTGCATCGCCTGTTTCCGCACTTCGGCGTCGCTGTCTTTCAGCGCCTCGGTCAGCCCCTGCAGGACGGCCGGTGGAATCTCACGGGCAGGCTCGCCTTCCTCATGTCGCGCGCGCGGAGTCGGCGAAGCGTCCTGGTCACTGTCAATAGCGCCAGCGATGGCGGTGGCAACACCGCCGCGGACGCCATCTGACACGCCGGACCCGACGCCGCCGCTGACACCTGCGCCAACGCCGTGGCTGATGCCGTGGCCCACGCCGCCACTGACGCCCTTAGTCGGCGCTGCGGATGGCGGAAGGAGAGGCGTCGGAGTCCTGGTCGAATCCGCCTGTGCCACGACGGTCTCCTGACGATCGGCCACGATCTGGTCAGGCACCACGGCACGCGCCACCAGCTTCACGCTGGCCAGCGGCAACACGACGATCGCCGAAAGCACGGCCACCTTCCAGAGCAACCCGCGCTCGGCCCGGGCGCGATCGCGGCCGCGATCGAGAATCGCGAGCAGCCGGCCCTCGAGCTCCGACGGCCGCGCCATCGCCAGGGCGGCGACGGCCATGCGCGGCGTGCCGGTTGCGGCCCGCGCGATGTCGAGCAGGTGCTCGGCATACGCAGCACTGCGCGTGCCGGCCGCCAACACCAGGTCGTCGCACGCGCGCTCCCGCTCGGCGCGGAGATGACGCGCGCCGACCCAGGCGAGCGGGTGGAACCAGTAGACCGCGCATGCCGCCTGCACAACGGCCTGCACCAGGCAGTCGCGACGGGCCACGTGCGCCAGTTCGTGAAGAAGCACGACGCGGATGCGATCGTCCGTCCAGGCGAGAGCCGAAGACGGAACGACCAGCGTCGGACGCAGGAACCCGCACGTGAACGGCACGGTGACGCGATCGGTCATGACGAGACGCGGATCGCGCGTGAGCCCGAGGGCCGCGGTCGTCACATCCAGCGCATCGCGCCAGCGAGCGTCTCCGACGATCTCAGCGCGCCGCGTCAACGCGAAGACCGCCACGAGGCTGACGACGTAGCGCAGCAGCAACGCGAGGCCGATGACGCCCCACGCCAGCAGTACCCAGCCCGTCGTCGTCACGTCGGCCAGCCAGTTGCTCCCGGTCGGATCGATCGTGGGTGTGGGATGGCGGTTTGCGCTGTGCGGCGCACGAACATCGATGCCCGGCAGCGCGTGGCCCGCCGACGGCGGCGTCACGATGCCTTCAGCCGCGGGCGCGGCCCGCTCGAGGACTGCAGTTGGCAACACGGCCAGCGACCAGCGAGGAACGGCGCGCGCCGCGAACGGCAGCGCAAGCGCGGCGATGAACCCGGCGGCCCACACTGCGTGACGCGTGGACGCCGATCGGCGCATCGCGATTCGCGCGCCGAGCCACGTCAGCGACAAGACGATGGTGGCGCGCGCGACGAGCGCGGCGGCCTCGGAGAGCGTGAGTGCTTCGGCGGAGATCATGCGTCCTCCCTGCGCGTGTCGGCGATGATGGCGGCGAGCCGCTCGAGTTCCTCAGGCGCCATGCGCGCGCCCTCGCTGCCGAGCAGCGCCGCCACGGCGTCGCCGGCCGAGCCGTCGAAGAAGGTCTGCACCAGGTGCCGCATGGCAGACTGGCGCGCCTTGTCGAGATCCAGGCGAGGCAGATAGACGTAGCGCGGCCCGTCTACTTCGTGCCGAGCGTGCCCCTTCTCCTCGAGGATGCGCAGCAGCGCCCGGACGGCCGAATAGCTGGGAGCATCGGGCAGGGCCTCGAGCACCTCGGCGGCCGTCGCGCGGCCGCGCTGGAACAGTACGTCCATGATTTGCCGCTCGCGGCGGCTCAGATTTCCCAACTGGCTCTTTGGCACGCGTCACCACTCCCAGCCGGCCTCGGCAGGCGGTCACCCGCCGTGCCGGCACTGCTAACAATTTAGCAGACGAGAACCGGTCCCGTCCAGTTCCCTATTCCCGCCCGTGGCCGTCCGCCAGGCGGGCCAGGGCCATGGCGGCCTCTCGGCGAACGTCCGGTTCCCGGTCCTTCAGCGCGGCGGTCAGCGCGTCCGCCGCCCGGACCTCGCCGATGGCGCCCAAGGCGCTCGCGGCCTGCGACCGCGCGTCGCCATTCGGGTCGCTCTTGAGCATTTGCATGAGTGGATCCACCGCGGAGGCCGCGCCACGTTCGCCGAGTGCCCAGCAGGCCTGAGCCCGCACGTCGGCGTTCTCGTCCTTCAGCGCCGACAGCAGCGCTTCGGTTGCTCCGGCATCCTTCGAATGGGCCAGCACTTGCACGGCCTGCTGCCGGACGTCGGCGTCCTTGTCGCGCAGGGCCGCGGCGAGCGCCGCCGGGGGAATGGGCGTGTCGAGCCGCGCAAGCAGCGCGAGCACCTGTGACCGGACGTCGGCATCCTCGTCCTTCAACGCCTCGACCAGCGCGCTGACGGTCGACGGCGGCAGAGAGGCGCTCCCCTTCTCCCACTGGCCGTGGCCGTCCCAGTTGATGTGAGGTGTCGGCGTCGGGGTCGGTGTAGGCATGGGCATCGGCCGTGGCATCGGCGTGGGCGTTGGCGTCGGGGTTGGCGGCCCCGAGGCGCGCGGCGCGGCCACACCGGCCAGCGCGAGCGTCCCGGCCATGACGATGGCAATGCGAGTGTGGCGAAGTATCTGATTCACGATGTCCTCCCTCAGTGTTCGCTGACTTCGGCCAGCGCCCACGCCGCCATCTGGCGGACTTCGGCTCGTTCGTCCTTGAGGCTGGCGGCCAGCGCGTCCGCCCCGCGCCCATCGGCGATCTCGCCGATGGCCCACGCCGCCTTCGCGCGCACCTTCCACTCCGGATCCTTGAGCGCGCCGATCAGCGCGTCCACCGCCGTCGCGCTCCCGATTTCGCCGAGTGCCCACGCGGCCATGTCGCGCACGTTGCCATCGCGATCCTTTAGCGCCGCCGTCAGTCCAGGCACGGCGCGAACGTCGTCGACCTCGCCAAGCGCCCAGCAGGAGATCTCGCGCACCGAGCCGGCCTCATCCTGGCGGATCACCGAGACGAGCGCGTCGATGCTGGCCCCGTCCTTGATCTGGCCGAGTGCCCAGACCGCCTGGTGCCGCACTTTCGCGTCGCGATCGGCGAGCGCGTGACGAAGGCCGGGGGCGGCCCGGGGGTCTTCGATCTCGCCAAGCGCCCAGGCTGCCATCTGCCGCACTTCCGGATGCTCGTCGTCCAGCCGCTGGATGATGGCGTCGACCGCTTCGCTTGCGTGTAGCTGTCCAAGGCCGTGAACGACTTCGCGGCGAACACTCCACTCGGGGTCGCCGAGGGCGCCCGTCAGCGCACTCACGGCGCGATGGTCCTCCATTCGACCCAATCCACGTGCGGCCATTTCCCGCACGCGCGGGTAGTCGTCCTTCAGCCGGCCCGCGATGGCGCCGAACGTCGAGGCGTCCCCACTTCCTGCCAGCGCCCACACGGCGCTGCGCCGGACCTGCCAGTCGCTGTCGCCAAGTGTGGTCTCGAGCCGAGCCACAGCGGGCTTCACTACCGTGTGGTCGTCGATGAGGCCCAGCGCGATTGCCGCGTAGCGCCGCATCGTGGCGCGCACGTCGCCCAGGGCGGCGACCAGCGGCTGCACGGCTGCCGCGCCGATCCGGCTCAGGGCACGCGAGGCTTCGCGTGCGGGTGATGTCGGGCGGTCGATCACGTCGTCGACACGATCGAGGCCGCCGTGCCACTCGCCATCGTCGATGCACTCCGGCATGGAGACGATCGTGTCGTCGGCCAGGAGCGTCACCAGGCCGGGGACCGACGCGATGGATTCCACGCCGCGTGCGCCGAGCTCCCGGGCCGCGCATGCGCGCGCCGCCGGATCAGCGGACAGCAGATCCGAGCCGCGCGCTGTTACCGGCAAGGACGCGCCGGCGTCGGGTTCCGACGGCACGACGGCGTTCGCGCGAGGCGTGCCTCCGCTGCCGACGAGAGACGGCAGCGCGGCGGCGAAGCTCAAAGTGAAAATCCAGAGACCGGCGCGACGTACCACGGTGTTCCTCCTGGCCAATGGCGCGGCCCCGTTTCCACGCGCCGGATCGGCGAAGTGCTAAAAACATAGCAGCGCTGCCCGGGCCTGTCCAGAGAAAAATGCTAATTTTTTAGCGGTGCCGCGAATCGGGCGCGTTTTCTGCCCAAACTCAGAGTTGCGGCGTTGCAGAGGACCCGGCAGCGTCAGTTCCCGAGGACTCCGATAGCGTCACTTCAGCGGGGAATTTGACAATGTCTACATTGCAGGCGTAGTATGCCTGCATTGCAGACATGGCTCTCTATCTTGGTGAATTCGAATACGCCGTCCTGTTGGCCGTCCTCCACCTCCGCGAGGAGGCGTATGCCGTCCCCGTCCGCGGCCTGATCGAGACGCGTACCGGCCGCACCATCGCACGCGGTGCGCTCTACACCGCTCTCGAGCGCCTCGAGGAGAAGGGCTGCGTGACCTCCGCCATGCGCGACGCGACCGAGGCACGAGGGGGGCGGCCCCGCCGCTACTTCGCGCTCACGACGCGCGGGCTCGAAGCGCTGCGCGCAACGCACGTGGCCCTGCGAAGCCTGTCCACGGGCCTCGAAACGATCCTGGAGCAGCCGTGATCGCCACGCCTCCTCGGCTCGCGCAGCGCCTGCTGGCGTGGTCCATGCCCGATCCCTCGTGGCGCGAGAGCGTCCTGGGCGATCTCTCCGAGGAGTTCAACACGATGACGACCGAAGCCGGCGTTCGCAGCGCACGGTCCTGGTATCGCAGGCAGGCCCTCGGCCTCGCCGCGCGACGGTTCGCCAGTCGCCTCACCGGACGATCGGTCGTTCCCGATCGTCTGCCGGAGCCGCAGGAGCCACGCGCCGGCCTCTCCGGCGCGCTCTGGCACGACCTGCGCCATGCGTGGCGCGTCGTGCGGCATCAGCCAGCGCTGTCGCTGACCGTCGTGCTCGTGCTCGCGGTGGCGATTGCCGCCAATGGGACCGTGTTCTCGGTGGCGGACGCACTGGTGCTGCGTCCGTTCCGTTATCCCGGAGTGGATCGCGCCGTCGTAATCGCTTCGGATGGCCACAAGCGATTCTTCGCGCGTCAGTCGGTGACGCCCGGTGACTTCATGGACTGGCGCGAGCAGGCCGGCGACGCATTCAGCCGGCTCGCCGCGCTCGAATGGTGGGATCCCGCCTACTCGCACGATGGTCCGCCGCAGCAACTGGCGGGTTTTCGCGTCACGGCCAGCCTGTTCGACATTCTCGGCGTGCGCGCGGAGCTGGGGCGGACGCTGCTCGAGTCGGACGCCGCGGGTGATGCGGCGGTGGCCGTCCTGAGCCACGACTTCTGGGTGCGGCAATTCGGCAGCCGCGCAGACGTGATCGGCAAGACCGTCTGGCTGGACACGAAGCCTCACCGCGTCGTCGGCGTGATGCCGCCGACCTTCACGGTGCCGTTCGGCGCCGAGGTGTGGGCGCCGCTGCCGTTCACGCCTGAGGCGCGCGCCGACCGCAATGACCAGCACCTCATGGTCGTCGCGCAGCTTGCGCCCGGCGTCAGTGCCGAAGGATCGGAGCAGCGCCTGCTGGCCATCCTCGCTCAGCAGAAGAAGGCGTATCCGGAGACGCACGCCAGGCGCGAAGTCAGCGTGCGATCGTTTACCGAAGGCTTCGGCGACCAGGGCTCGGGCCCGTTCATCGCCGTCTGGCAAGTGGCGTCGTTCCTGCTGCTCCTCGTGGCATGCGCGAACGTGGCCAACCTGCTCCTTGCCCGCAACACCGAACGGCAGCGCGAGCTGGCAGTACGACTGGCGCTTGGCGCGAGCGCTCGCCGCATCGCCTGGCAGCTTCTGCTCGAAGCGCTCATCCTCGCAGCTGCTGCGAGTCTCCTTTCACTGCCGCTGATTTGGGCCGGCCTGCGGGCCATTCGAGTGTCCATGCCCGACGCCGTCATCCGGTTCGTGCAGGGCATCAACTACATGGAGATGCAGCCGGCCACTCTCGTTGCGACGACGGTGCTGGCCGTGTGCGCAACCGTCATCGCGGCCATGATTCCCGCGCTGCGAGCCTCCCGTGGGAGCATGGTGGAATCGCTCCGGCCGGGCACGCGTGTCAGCGACGGTGCGAGTCGCCAGCGCGGCCGCGCGGTGCTGGCCACCGCGCAGATCGCCTTGACGCTGGCCCTGCTCGCCACGGCGGGCCTGAGCCTCTCGGGGTTGTATCGCGTGAGCAGCGGACCGATCGGGTTCGACACCGTGGGCATCCTGACAGGAAGCGTTTCACTGCCGGACTCGCGCTACGCGGAGGTCGAGAAGCGGCGCCAGTTCATCGATTCCGTGCTCCGGCCACTCTCGGCGCTGCCGTCGGTCGTCGACGCGGCCGTCATCACGAGCCTGCCGTATAGCGGCGCCTACAGCTACGTGCACTTCTGGCCCGAGGGTGTCGCGCTGCGCGAATCGACCGCCGTGGACGTCCTCCGGGAGGCCATCACGCCTACGGCACTCACACTGCTGAAGGTCCCGCTGCTGGATGGCCGGATGCTCGCCGCGACCGATCGCGAGGGATCTCCGCCCGTGGCGCTGGTCAACCGGGCCCTGGCCGAGAAACTGTGGAAGTCCGCGAATGTCGTGGGCCGACGCTTCTACCTGCGACCCGATGCGCCGCCGGTGACCGTGGTCGGCGTTGTCGGGGACGTCGCACAGGACTGGATCGTCGCGACTCGCACGCCGAACGTCTATCTTCCGGTAGCGCAGCACCCGCCCGCTTCGTTCGACGTGCTGCTGCGAACGGTTCCCGATCCGAACCAGCTCGCCGCCAACCTGCGGGCGGCGGTGCAGTCGGCCGACTCCGATCAGCCAGTGCTGAACGTGCGGACGATGGAGAAGGTGGTCGAGGACAAGACAGTCGGGCTGCGATTCGCCGCGAACACGCTGGCGATCATCGCGGCGGTGTCGTGCCTGCTGTCGTCGGTGGGCCTGTACAGCATGATGTCGTTCCTCATGTCGCGGCGCACGCGCGAGATCGGTGTGCGAGTCGCGTTGGGGGCCACGCGCTGGGACATCGTGCGGTTGACGGGAACAACCGCGGTGAAACTGACGGCGGCCGGCATCATCGTCGGCCTCGTCCTCGCTTACGCCGCGGGGCGGTTGATGGAACAGGCGATGTTCGGTGTCGTCAGCCCGAGCCTGACGCTCGCGATCGGCCTGGCCGCGCTGCTCGCGCTGGTGAGCCTGGCCGCCAGCTACATTCCCGCGCAGCGGGCGGCGACGGTCGACCCGACGACCGCATTGCGAGCCGAGTGATCTAGCCCAGCTTCTGCATCGCCGACAGGAAGTCGGCGTTGCTCTTCGTCTTGCCCATCTTGTCGAGGAGCAGCTCCATCGCCTCGACGGGTGACAGCGGCGTCAGCACCTTGCGCAGGACGTACACGCGATTGAGGTCCTCGCGCGCCAGCAGCAGCTCTTCCTTCCGGGTGCCGCTCTTCTGGATGTCGATCGCCGGGAAGACGCGCTTGTCCACCAGCTTGCGATCCAGGTGGATCTCCATGTTGCCCGTGCCCTTGAACTCCTCGAAGATCACGTCGTCCATTCGAGACCCGGTGTCGATGAGCGCGGTGGCGATGATCGTGAGCGACCCGCCTTCCTCGATGTTCCGCGCGGCGCCGAAAAAGCGCTTCGGCTTCTGCAGCGCGTTGCTGTCGAGACCGCCGGAGAGGATCTTGCCCGACGGCGGAATCACCGTGTTGTACGCGCGGGCCAGGCGCGTAATCGAGTCGAGCAGAATCACCACGTCCTTCCGGTGCTCGACGAGACGCTTGGCTTTCTCGATCACCATCTCGGCCACCTGCACGTGCCGCTGAGCCGGCTCGTCGAAGGTTGACGAAATCACTTCGCCCTTCACCGAGCGCTGCATGTCGG
>Ga0207701_10000055_pt1 | contig 92418 bp, 73 predicted proteins | sample KBSSwiSSwithPhiX_FD_184294 | JGI IMG/M metagenome (GOLD analysis project Ga0207701, IMG submission 184294) | Switchgrass rhizosphere bulk soil microbial communities from Kellogg Biological Station, Michigan, USA, with PhiX - S5 (SPAdes) (version 2) | ecosystem: Environmental > Terrestrial >...
CAGGCGGGCCCAGTCGGCGGTCATCCCATCCTTGCTCTCGACGGCGCGAATCGCAATCGTGTACTCGTAGGTCCGCGCGTCGCCCATCACCCCGACGCTCTGGACCGGCAGCAGCACCGCGAACGACTGCCACAGCCGCCGGTACCAGCCGGCGCGCTTCACTTCCTCGACCACGATGTGATCGGCGCGGCGGAGGAGGGCCAGCCGGGACTCGCTGACCTCGCCGAGGATGCGGACCGCCAGCCCGGGACCCGGGAACGGCTGCCGCCACACGAATTCGTCCTCGAGCCCCAGCTCCGTCCCGAGCACGCGGACTTCGTCCTTGAACAACTGACGCAGCGGCTCGACCAGCTTGAAGCGCATGCGCTCCGGCAGACCGCCGACGTTGTGATGGCTCTTGATCACGTGCGACGGTCCGATCACGGACACGCTCTCGATGACATCAGGATAGAGCGTCCCCTGAGCGAGGAAGTCGAACGAGCCGATCGCTCGGGCCTCTTCCTCGAACACGTCGATGAACGCCGCGCCGATGATCTTGCGCTTCGCCTCAGGATCGGTGATCCCGGCGAGCCGATCGAGAAACAGCCGCGAGGCGTCGACGCAGACGAGCGGCAGCTGCAGCCGCTCGAAGCGCGTCTTGATTTGGGCCGGCTCGTCCTGGCGCATGACGCCGTTGTCCACGAACAGGCAGGTCAGGCGATCGCCGATCGCACGGTGGACGATCATGGCCGCGACCGTGGAGTCTACGCCGCCGCTCAGACCGAGCACGACCCGTCCGTCACCTACCTGCTCGCGAATCCGCGTCGATGCTTCCTCGACGAAGGAGCTCATCGTCCAATCGCCGGTGCAGCCGCAGACGTCGAACGCGAAATGGCGCAGCATCTCGGCGCCGTGCTCGGTGTGCGCGACCTCGGGGTGAAACAGCAAACCGTACAAGCGGCGGTCGGGCGCCGCCATCGCTGCCACCGGGGCGTTGGCACTGGTCGCGGTGACGTCGAAGCCGGCCGGCGCGGCCTTGACGAAATCGCCATGGCTCGCCCACACGCGGAGTGTCGACGGGATCGACTCGAACAGCGGCGCCCGCGGCGCCACGCTCACCGTGGCCAGGCCGAACTCGCGATGCGGCGCAGCGGCCACTTCCCCACCGAGCGCGTGCGTCATCAGCTGCATGCCGTAGCAGATGCCCAGGACGGGGACGCCGGCGCCGAATATCGCGGCATCGCAGTGCGGCGCGCCGGTTTCCGACACGCTCTTGGGGCCGCCCGACAGGATCACCCCGGCCGGCTTGCGCTCGAGCACCGCCGCCAGGGGCGTGTCGAAGGGCAGAATCTCCGAGTAGACCGACAGTTCGCGCAGCCGGCGGGCGATGAGCTGGGTCAGCTGCGAGCCAAAGTCGAGGACGATGATGGTCTGATGGGTCACGGGGAGAGCGCTATTATAGGGTGTGCATTTGCCGGGCACCACCATATCTTGTAGGTTCAGCGCCCGAATTGTGCTCGCACTCATGCTCGCCGGCGGCACCGCCGAGGTCGCGTTTGGTGCCGCGTCCTTCGATCAGCAGCCCCCCACGGTCCAGGTTCCGGTTCCGGCTGCGCCCCCCACGCCGCCCCCCGCGCCGCCACCCGCGCCCAAGGCAGCGGAGAAGGCTCCGAAGGCTCCGGCCGCGCCCGCTCCGAAATTTCCGAGCGCCACGAAATGGTCGGCGACGATTGACGCCGCGCCGATCGCCCCACCCATCGTCGCCGATGGACGCGTGCTGCTGGCGCTGCGCTCGGGCGTTCTGATGGCGCGCAAAGTCGCGGACGGCGCCGAGCTCTGGACGGCCAAGCTGCCGATCGATCAGCCCGTGGCCGCCGACGACGGCCGGGTGTTCGTGGTGACGGGCGATCGGCTGCATGCGCTCAGCGGCGACGCCGGGGCGCCGCTCTGGGAGGCGCCGATCGGCCAGCCGAGTGCCCCGATCGTCGCGCGCGGCGGATGGGTCATCGCCGCCAGCGACGGCGCGGTGACGGCCATTCGCGCGGCGGATGGGGAGCGCGTGTGGAGCCAGGCGACCGGAAGTGTCAGCGAACGGCCAGCGATCGAGGGCGACGTGCTCTATCTGCCCCTCGCCGAAGGCCGACTCGCCGCCCTCGATCTGAAGACCGGCACGCTGAACTGGAGCGTCGAAGTCGGGCCATCGCCGACCGAACCGCTGGTCTACGCCAATCGCGTTTACCTCGGGTCCGATTGGAAGCGCTTCCAGTGCCTCGATGCCGCGAACGGCGACGCTCTGTGGAACTGGAACATCGGCATGCGCATCATCGGGCCGGCGGCGGCGGACGAGGCGCGCATCTATTTCACTGCGATGGACAATCAGGTGCGGGCCCTCAGCCGCGACAATGGCGGCCAGCGCTGGAGGTTTCCGCTCGCCTATCGCCCGACCCGCGGTCCGGTGGTGCTGGGACCCCAGGTCGCGGTACCAGGGATCACGAATGAGCTGCCGGGGATCAACGTGATCACCGGTAAGCCCACCGGCAAACTGACGCTGTCCGTCCTGCTCGCGATCGGACCGTCATTCGTGCCGCCTGAAGGCGCGGACGGCGTTCCCGCAGTGGTGGCGATTACCGGCGGCCTGACCAACCAGTGGACGCTGTCGCTGGCAGTGCCGGCGCCGGACACGCCGGCGGCTGCCGCCCCTCCGAAGTAGCTACCCCGCCGCGCGGGTGGCGGCGCGCTCCGCCTGCACCGTGTCCGCCAGCCGGCGCACGCCTTCCTTGATCCGATCTTCCGTCGGTCCAGAGAAGGACAGGCGGATGTACTCGGCCCCCTCGGCGTTGACGTAGAACGCCTGACCGGCGACGTAGGCGACGCCGTGCTCGATTGCCCGCGGGATCATCGCGTCCGCGTCGAGTCCGGGCGGTAACGTGGCCCACAGGAAAAATCCACCGCGCGGTTCCGGCCAATGGAGGTCCGATCCGAACGCTTCCCGCAGAGCGGCAACCATGACGTCGCGCTTCCGCTGGTAGTGCGCGCGCAGCAGCGGCAGCCCGCGATCCAGCACCCCGCGCCGCCAGGCCTGGTAGACGACGCGCTGATCGAGACCACCGGTGCAGAGGTCAGCCGCCTGCTTCGCCAGTTCCAGTTTCGCGGCGATCGCCGGCGGAGCCTCGATCCAGGCGACCCGATACCCCGGAGCCAGCGTCTTGGAGAAGCTGCTCAAATAGATCACCCGCCCGCTCGCATCGTCGGCGCGGATGGCGCGGACATCGGCCTCCGACGCGGAGTCCTCGAAAAAGAGATCGCGGTAGGGGTCATCCTCGATGATCAGCACGTCGCGGCGCTCGGCCCACTCGAGGACGCGCTGACGTTTGTCGCGGCTCATGAGCAGTCCGGTCGGGTTCTGGAAGTTCGGCACCACGTAAAGAGCGCGAACGCGCCGGCCCGCCGCGCGCTGCTCGTGCAGCACGTCGTCAAGGTGATCGAGCGACAGCCCGTCGCTCTCCTGCCGCACGCCGATCATCCGGGACTGATGGTTCCGGAAGGCGACGATGGCGCCGGTGTAGCTCGGAAGGTCGACCAGGATGACGTCGTCGGGATCGAGGAGGACCCGGGCGACGAGGTCGAGTCCCTGCTGGGATCCGGTCGTAACCAACAGCCGCTCCAGCGCTGTGGCTGCACCGCGGGCCGCCATGATCGCGCCAATGGCCTCGAGCAGCGGCCGGTAGCCGCGCGTGGCGCCGTACTGCAGCACTGCGCCATCCTTACCGGACAGCAACGTGGCGGTGATGTCCTGGAAGTCCGCCCAGGGGAACATCTCGGGCGCCGGGTAGCCGGGTGCGAAAGACACGATGTCGCGGCCCTGCGCGAGCAGCGTCCCCATCTTGCGGATCGCGGACTCCTTCATCGCCTGTGCGGAGCGCGAGAGGAACGCGTCGTAGTTGATCATGCCGGACGTTGTCCCGGAACCGCGGCCATGGGCGGTGCGCCGCGCAGATAGTGTTGATACTCCGTCAGGTAGGCGCCGAGCGCGGTGAGCGCCAGGTACTGGAACACGAAGCCGCGCAGCAGCCAGCCGGCCGCGGTGAGCGGGAAGACGACGAAGCCGGCGAGCGGGACGAACGCGATCAGTCCGAGGCCGGCGGTGGCGAGGATCGAGGCCACGGTAGCCAGCGCGACAAACACCAGGACGACGCCGAAGATCCCGGCCACCTCGCGAAGGCTCGTCCGGACGAATTTCGCGACCCCGACCAATGCCTGCCGCACGCCCACGTCCTCGACCGCGATGACCATCTGGGTCAGGAGGTAGATCAAGTTGACCAGCGTCAGCCAGACCAGGACGATGCTCGACGCGGTCGCGGTCACGAGCGTCCATCCGAGGAGGATGCCGGAGTTCCAGGCCAGCGCGAGGCCGCCCAGCACGGGACCGAAGTAGGCCACGGCGGTCCCGACGTAGACGAGCAGCAGGCAGCCACCCAGCTTGACGTATCGGACCCACAGTCGCTCACAGCCGGCGAGGAACGGCTCGATATCGGTGACGTTGGCGCGGCGAAGCGCGCGCAGGCTGAGCGGCGGCCGCTCGATCGCGCCCGCGGCGGCTTCGGCATTCGCCAGCACTGCGACTGTGCCAGCTTTGACGACGAAGGTCAGCGCCGAGCCGCCGGCCATGACCAGGAGGAACGCGGCGACGAACGCGACCAACGCCGGCGGGCTGGCCCGCATGGCGTTGAACACCGCCTGGACGATCTCACTCGGGCTGCCGCTGATGAGCTCTCCCACATCGGCGTCCATCAGGAGCGCGACGAGGAAGATGCCGCCGAGGACCGGGACCGCCAGGAGGAGTTTGAGAGTGGATTCGGCGATGAACTGCGCCGCCACGAGCGGCCAGTTCGCTGCTGCGATCAGTGCGCCACGTTTGAGAGCGACTTTCAGTCCGGGCGCGTGGGTCATCTGACTCTCTCAGTTTACCTTTGCGATATCCTGCTTTACGAGTGTCCCGCCTGGTGCCGTACGAACGCCCGGTCAGTTGGCGCCAACTGACGGCGGCTGGCGCAATCGCCGCGGTGATCCTGTTGGCGATCGGTCTCCTCTCCGAGCTGCAGCGTTTCGGCGTCACCGATCAGGCTGCTGCCACCCGGATCGCCGAGCGCGTCCAAGGTGATTTCGCCGACATCACGCGCGTGCTGTCGGCGGTCGCCTCCCAACTCGCCTCGAGTGAGACCGCAGACCGCGGCCTGGCCCGCGGAGACGACGGTCAGCGCGAGCTGTTCGATCTGCTGCGTGACGCGCGAGGCACGCGGCGCGACGCGGTCGGCATCACGATCTACGACGCCGCGCACGTGGCTCGCGCCTGGGCCGGACGGCCGTCAGACCTGCCCGCCGATCGGATCAGCGACCAAGCCGCCCTGTTCGTCACGCGCGCGCCGCTGGGGCTGCGGCTGGTCTACGTGCAGCCGATTCTCGATGCGACGTCGCGTCATGTCGGATCAGTCGCGGCCGAAAGCACGTTGGCACCGACGCCGGCCAGCGCGGTGCTCACGCCGCCGGAGTTCATGCTGCCGGATCCGATTGCGCCGGTCTCGGTTCGGATGCGCTTCGATAGCGGCGGCGAGGAGACGCCCCCGGGCGCGTTCCTGCTGCGCTCGCCGTCGGGCGCCGCGGTTGCGGAAGGGTCGGTCGCGCTCGAGGCGATTCACGAAGCGCGGCGGGCGTGGCGGGCAATGGTCGCCGGGCAGCTGCTAGCGTGTCTCGCGATGACGTGCTGTCTCCTCGTCGGCCCGCTGCTGGACCGGCGCGCGGCCGCCGCCGATCCGCGCACTTTCGTGGTCAGCACTATCGCCGCGTCGGCGCTGCTCCTGATTGCCGCGCTGCTCCTCCGCACCTCGTTCGTCGTCGCGGGCGGCTCGGCGCCGGGCATGCCCGGCACGGTGGTCCTCGGCGGCGTCACGGCCGCAGCACTCGCGGCGTTATGGGCGGCCGCCGCCGCTCGGCTGCGCCTCCGGTTCAAGGGCACGCGCCGCGATGCGGCGGGCGCGCAGATCGGGTTGATCCTCTGGCAGCTCGGCGCCGGTGTCGTTGCCGCGGTGATCTTGATCCTCGCGGCGCGCGTCGCGGCGCTGATCGTCGACCGGTCCACGATCGACCTGCGCCACTTCTCGCTGCATCCCTGGAACGCGACGCGGTCGGCGCTGCTGGGCGGGTTGTTGGCCGTCCAACTCGCCGCGGTCTGGGCGGCGACGCTGGTGATGGCCGCCGCGCCGTCCGGATGGCGTGTGCCCTGGGGACGCTGGAGCACACGCGCTCTGCTGATCGCCGCGTGGGTGCTGCCGACCGCCCTCGCCGTGCCATTCCTGACCGCGCGCGGCGTGCCGCTGGCGTCAGCCGGCGTCCTCGTCACCTGTGCCGCGTGCGCGGTGGCGGCCGTTTTCAGCCGCCGGGTGGTCGTCTGGTATCGGCATGCGACCGCGGTGGCGCGGATTCTGGCGTTGTTCGTGGCCTTCGTGGTCCCCGCGCTGCTGCTGTACCCGTCGATCAACTTCCTCGCCGAGCGGGCGACGCGCCGGTTGATCACCACGCAATACAGCGGCGAGGCGCAGAATCATCTGCGCCACCTCCAGGCCCTGACGCTGCGGGCGCGGGACGAAATCGACGCCGACCCGGGGCTCGCGGGCCTGGTGACCGCGCCGCCCGATCCGTCGGATCCGGCGGCCTTCTCCGCCGGCGCGTTCGCGGTGTGGCGGCGGACCAGCCTCAACTACGAGCGCCTCACGTCGGCGATCGAGCTGTACGACCGTTCCGGCGATCTCGTGAGCCGCTTCGGCCTCAACTTCCCCGAGTACTCCGGCGGGGCTCAGGAGTCGCGGACCTCCACGTCGTGTCAATGGAGTCCGTTGTTCGGCGAGGCGCAACCGTTCGGCTCGGAGGAGCGCAACATGCTCCACGCCGAGCGCGGGGTCTGCGAGGACGGCGAGATCGTCGGCACGGTCGTCGTGCACGTGATGCTCGACTACCGCAACCTGCTCTTCATCAGCTCGCAGAGCCCGTACTTCGAGCTGTTCCGGGCGAGCGGCAGCCGGGCGCCCGGCGAAGGCACGCCGGGCAGCGATGTCGACGTGGCGATTTACGGCTGGGGCCTCCATCCAATCTACAGCTCGGCCCGCATCGCGTGGCCGATAGACGAGTCGCTCTTCCAGCGCCTCTACACCAAGGACCGCGCGCCGTTCTGGGCCGACATCGAGCGGAGCGACGGCAAGTACCGCGTCTACTTCTCGAACGATCGCTTCTTCATCTACGCCATAGGCTATCCGGCCTTGACCGGGTTCGATCACCTGGTGCACCTCGCAGAACTGACTACGCTGGCCGGGCTCACGTTCGTGCTGGTCCTGATCGGCACCGCGTTTTACACCCGCGTCGCCCGCGAGCGGCCGCGGGTCGGCCGCGCCCTGTTGCGCGAGATCCGGGCGTCGTTCTATCGCAAGCTGTTCTTCGCCTTCGTGCTCGCCGCGGTGATCCCGGTGCTCACGCTGGCATTCGTCTTTCGGGCCTACTTCGCCGATCTGCTGCGGGACGCGGTGCAGTCCGAGGCGGTCCGCACCACCGCGGTGGCCCGCCGGGTCATCCAGGAATGGAACGCTCTCGGGCGCGGCACCACCGAGGAGATCGGTCCGGGCCGCGACGACAACGTGCTGGTCTCAATCAGCCAGTTGATCGAGCAGGACGTCAACATCTTCGACGGGCCGAAGCTGTTTGCGACCAGCGAGCGCGACCTCTTCTCGTCCGGTTTTCTTCCGACCCGAACACCCGACAACGTCTACCGCGCGATCGTGCTGGATCGGCTCCCGAGCTTCGTTGACGAGGATCAGATCGGCACCGTGCCGTACATCATCGCGGCGGCCCCGGTGCGGATCGGCGAGACCAACGCGATCCTGACCGTGCCGCTGGCCAATCGCCAGCGGGAGATCGAGCGGGAGATCGACGATCTCGATCGCGGCGTGCACCTCGCCGTCCTGTGTTTCGTGCTGCTCGGCGCGGGCATCGGGCTGTGGCTGGCCGAGCGCATCGCCGATCCCGTCCGGCGCCTGACGCGCGCCACGCGGCGCATCGCGGCCGGCGATTTCGACGCGCGTATCGCCGTCAAGTCCGCCGATGAACTGCGGCGGCTGGTCGATTCCTTCAACAGCATGGCGTCAGAGCTCAAATCGCAGCGCACCCAGCTCGAACGCACGCACCGGCTGGAGGCCTGGGCCGAGATGGCCCGGCAGGTCGCGCACGAGATCAAGAACCCGCTGACCCCGATCCAGCTCTCCGCCGAGCACCTGCTGCGCGTACACGCGGATCGCGGGGCGCCGCTCAATCCGGTGCTCGAGGGCTGCGTTACGACGATCCTCGGTCAGGTGTCGCTGCTCCGGCAGATCTCCGCTGAGTTCTCGAACTTTGCGTCCTCGCCGACCGCCCGGCTCGTGCCCACCGATCTTCCCGCCCTGGTGGCCGGCGTCGTCGATCCATACCGCACCGGCCTGACCGGCCGGATCGAGATCGACAACCGGGTCGGGCCGCCGCTGCCGCTGGTCGTCATCGATCCCACCCTGATTACGCGGGCCCTCGCCAACATGGTCGAGAACGCGCTCCACGCGATGCCCGGTCAGGGCCGTCTGACGCTGGACGCGCAGGTGGTGGACCGTCGCGTGCTGCTGCTCGTTCGGGATACCGGCGTGGGAATGGATGCCGAAGCGCTGTCGCGGGTATTCGAGCCGTATTTCTCGACCAAGACGACGGGCACGGGGCTCGGCCTGCCGATCGCCAGACGCAATGTGGAGTTGAGCGGCGGAACGATCGAGGTCGAGAGCGAGAAGGGCGCGGGAACGACGGTGCGGGTGACGCTCCCGGCCGTCTAAGCGCTACTCCATCGTCCGGCCGTGCGGCTCTTCGAGCCGGGCCGCGTCGACCGCTGGACGCCTGGTCGCCTTGGTGAGCCCCCACATCAGGAATGCGAACGACACGTAGGTGTACGACATGATCACCAGCGCCAGCCGCGGATGCGAGGCGATCAGCGCGATCACCACCGCCGCCAGGAAGAGCGCCAGGTAGGACCGCCGCCAGCCCACGTCGATGGCTTTGACGCTGCGGAACCGGATGGTGCTGACCATCAGGAACGCCGGGACCAGGACCATCGCCAGCGCCGGCCACGCCGCGCGCGGCTCCTGAAGCCCGTCCGGCCACAAGTACACCGTCGAGGCGATCACTGCCCCGGCCGCCGGACTCGGCAATCCGACGAAGTGCCGCTTGTCGGCCGCGGTGGTGGTCTGGATGTTGAAGCGCGCCAGCCGCATCGCCGCGGCGGTCACGTAGATGAAGCCGGCCGCCCACCCGAGCCGCTTGAGCGGCCACAGTCCCCAGGTGAACGCCAGGATCGCCGGGGCCATGCCGAACGACACGACGTCGGCCAGCGAGTCGAGCTGCACGCCGAACGCGCTGGTCGAGTTCGTCAGCCGCGCGATCAATCCGTCGAGCGTGTCGAGCACCATCGCGACGCCGATAAAGAGCGCCGCAGTGTCGAAGTCGGCCCGCGTGGCGTAGACCACGCAGGCGTAGCCGCAGAACAGGTTGGCGACGGTGAACAGCGACGGCAGGAGGAAGACGCCGCGTCGAAAGCGGTGGGGCCGATCCTCCCGCCGGCGATGCGGCAGGCTACCGAGCACCGGGCGGCCCCAGGATGGCGAGGACGGTCTCGCCGCCGACCACGCGATCGCCGACGGCGACCTGGAGCTGGGCATCCGTGGGAAGGAACACATCCATGCGCGAGCCGAACTTCATCAAGCCGACCCGATCGCCGCGCTGGAGGTCGTCCCCGACCGAGATGCGGCACACGATGCGACGCGCGAGCATCCCGACCACCTGCCGGAACACCACCACGCGGCCGTCGTGGTCGAGCCAGACCTCGTTGAGCTCGTTGTCGTTGGAACTCTCGTCGTAGGCGGGCAGAAACGTGCCCGGCCGGTAGTGGATGCGGGTGACCCGCCCGCCGACTGGTGTGCGGTTGATGTGCACGTCCACTGGCGAGAGAAAGATCGTGACCTGCAGCCAGTCGCCCGGCGGAGCCCAGCGGCCATCGCTCGGGCCGGCGATCATGACCCGGCCGTCCGCCGGCGACACTACGACGCCGGGATCGGTCGGCACCTGCCGCTCGGGATCGCGAAAGAAGTAGGTCAAGAAGCCGGTCAACAACGCGAGGCCCGCGCTCGACTTGTAGCGCCTGGCGGCGGCAAGACCGACCGCCGGCACGAGGGCCGCGGCGATGAACGGAAACCCGGCGCGGTCGATCTTCATGGATAAAGGGGGACGGAACACAAAGGGCCAGCACCGGCGCTGGCCGGCGGCTGGCCCTGAAATCGGTGGTGTCAGCGGAAGCCCGTCAGCGGTTCGCCGTCTGCGCGGCATATCCGCCGGCGCTGCGCCGCAGGATCATTTCCATTTGATCCTTGAGCTGGAGCTTACGCTTCTTCAGGGTGACTTCTTGGATTTGTTCGGGTTCCGACAGCGGGCGGGCGGCCATGTCATGTATCTGCTCGTCGAGGTGCTGGTGCTGGCTGGCGAGCTGACGATACTCCTCATCGCTTTGCAGAAGCTTTCGCTTCAGCTCTTCGAAGTCTGCGGGCATCTTCGCCTCCTTTGAGAAGGATTGAGCCGTCTGTCGGAACGCGCCTGCCTCGAACGGTAGCACAAGAAATTTACACCATCAAGGACGGCCGTCCGGCCACTTCCCGGCCTGCGCGGCGGGGCTCCGGCGCCACAGGATCAGGGCGTCCTCCTCAGGATGCGAGTAGTAGTTGCGGCGCTGCCCGGCCACCGCGAAGCCGAGTCGTTCGTAGAGCCGCTGCGCGGCCAGGTTCGAGCGGCGCACTTCGAGCGTCGCGCGGGTCACCTCCTCCTCTGCGACCTGTGCGAGCACGGCCTCCATCAAGGCCCGGCCGAGACCCCGGCGGCGACGCGCCGGATCGACAGCGATGGTGTTGATGTGCAACTCGTCGCCGATCACCCAGCACGAACAGAATGCCGCGACCGGGGCATCGGGAAGGCGCAGTACGTACACGCGCGCCGCCGTCGGCTCTTCGAGCTCCCGCACCAGCATCTCGCGCGACCACGGGTTGGTGAACGAGGCCGCTTCCAGCGCGACCACCGCGTCGAGGTCGGCGTCATCGGTGAGACGTTCGATGATCATCGGGATAAGGGGGCAGCTACGGGCCGCGTTCGGGACGGGCACTCACGCGGGCCGGGCGCGGCGTTCGCGCGTGAGCTCGACGTCCGGACGACGGACATAGAGCGGCGCGACAGCGTGAGGGGCGACGGCGCGCTGAGGTGCGGCGGCCGCGATCAGCCCGATGGCGCCGGCCAGCCGCGGCACGGTCTCGGCAACCTCCGCCTCGCTGGCCATCGCCAAGCGGATGCGGTGGGCGTAGCGTGCGGCGCCATCGCCGAGGAAACGTACCCGCCGGCCGGCAGCGAACGTGGCGATCCGTGTCACGGTTTCCTCGGGCGGGAGCGCCGTCGGTTCGAGCACGGGACTGCTCTCGCCGGTCTCGTACAAGGATGCGAAGACCTCGCCGCGCTGGGCATCGACCCACGGCGCGATGAGCTCTCCGGGTGTCGCCGGTACGACTCGCGCCAGTGCCTCGAGGGTCGACACCGGGACGATCGTTTTGCCCAGCGCCATGGCCAGCCCCTGCATCGCCGCGATGCCGACGCGCAGACCGGTGAACGAGCCCGGGCCGGCGGCCACGGCAAGGAGGTCGACAGCCGCGAGCGACAGGCCGGCCTGCGCCAACAGATCGATCAACTCGCCGGGAAGGCGCGCGGCGTGCGTGATCGCCGGGTCACCGGAGGCCTCGGCGAGGACCTGATGATCCCGGACCAGGGCCACGCTCCCGGCCCGTCCGGTGGTGTCGAGTGCGAGCACAATCATAGGGAGAAAGCCAATGGGCTCAATGTTATACTCGCGGCCACGACGCTCCGCCAGCACTTCGTTCCAGCACTGATGACTTCCCCCGCGTTCTCCGAGCCGGCCGGCGCCACGCCGGCGATGCGGCAGTACTTCGACGCCAAGCGGCAGCACCGCGACGCCATCGTGTTCTTCCGGATGGGCGACTTCTACGAGATGTTCTACGAGGACGCCTTGACCGCGGCCCGCGCGCTGGAGCTGACGCTCACCTCGCGCTCGAAGGATGCCAGCGGCGGCGCGATCCCGATGTGTGGCGTGCCCCACCACGCCGTCGACACTTACATCGCCCGCCTGGTGCGCAAGGGGTTTCGCGTCGCGGTCTGCGAACAGGTCGAAGATCCGCGCAAGGTCAAGGGGCTCGTGCGCCGCGAAGTCGTCCGCGTCGTGTCGCCCGGGACGCTGACCGACAGCAGCTACCTCGAGGCCCGGGAGCCGGCGCTGATCGTCGCGCTCGCGCCGTCGGTCGACGGCCACGGAATCGGCGCGGCGCTGCTCGACCTGTCCACCGGCGAGTTCACGACCGCCGAGTACGCCGGTGACGCCGGGCGCCAGGCGCTCGTCGATGAGCTCCACATCCTGCAGCCGCGCGAGTTGCTCCTCCCCGAGGCCGCGGGCTCTCCGGCGGGGCTGCTCGGCGACGTCGAGCTCGCAGCGCGCGTCACCCTGGTCGACGGCTGGGCGTTCGACTTCGAGCCGGCGCGGCGGTGCCTGATCGATCAGCTGCAGGCGCACAGCCTCGACGGCTACGGGCTCGAGCCCCATCCGGCGGCGGTCCGCGCCGCGGGCGCGATGGTGCACTACCTGCGCGAGACGCAGAAGGCCGATCTCGCCCACGTCCGGGCGATCGGCTATCGCACGGGTGCCGACTGCCTGTCGATCGATCCGATCACCATGCGCAATCTGGAGGTGATCGCGTCCTCGGCCGGGACACGGGCCGGCTCGCTGCTGCATGAAATCGATCGCACGGTCACCCCAATGGGCGGACGGCTGCTGCGCGGCTGGCTGCTGCGCCCGCTGGTCGCGATCGAACGGATCCAGGACCGGCTGGACGCGGTCGAGGAGTTCGCCTTCCGTACTACGGAGCGAGCCAAGGTCCGCGACACGCTCAAGGCGGTCCACGACATGGAGCGGCTGGTCGGGCGCGCCGCGCTCGGTACCGCCGGTCCGCGCGACCTCGTCTCCTTGCGTCAGTCGATGGCCGCGGTGCCGCGCATCGCGCTGCTGCTGGGTGACCTCCAGGCGCCGCTGGTCAGCAGCCTCACCGCGGAGCTCGACGATCTCCCGGACCTGCGTCGGCTGCTCGAGGACAGCCTGGTGGACGAGCCGCCGGTCTTCGCGCGCGACGGCGGGGTCATTCGCGACGGCGTCGATCCCGAGCTCGACGATCTGCGCGGCATCAGCCGCCATGGCAAGCAGCGCATCGCCGAGATGGAGGATGCGGAGCGGGCACGCACCGGGATCTCGTCACTCAAGATCCGCTACAACCGCGTCTTCGGGTACTACATCGAGATCTCGAAGTCGAACCTGGCCAACGTCCCGGCCGACTACCATCGCAAGCAGACCATCGCCGGCGGCGAGCGCTTCATCACCCCGGCGCTGAAGGATTACGAGGAGAAGGTGCTCGGGGCCGACGAGAAAATCGCCGACCGTGAGCTGGCCCTGTTCGAAGCGGTGCGGACCCAGGTCGCGGCGGCGGCGCCGCGGATTCAGGACACGGCCCGGGCCCTCGCCGCGCTCGACGTCCTCAGCGCGCTGGCCGACACCGCCGCCGCGCTCAACTACACCAAGCCGATGATGCACGCCGGCGACGAGATCGCCGCGCTCGACGTGCGTCACCCGGTCGTAGAACGGCACGTCACCGACGCGTTCGTCCCGAACGACGTCACGCTCGACGGCGCCAGCCAGCAGGTGGTGATTCTCACCGGCCCGAACATGGGCGGCAAGTCGACCTACCTCCGGCAGACGGCGCTTCTCAGCCTGATGGCCCAGGCCGGATCGTTTGTCGCCGCGCGATCCGCCAAGCTGCCGATCATCGATCGCCTCTTCGCGCGGGTCGGCGCCTCCGATAACCTGGCGCGCGGCCAGTCGACCTTCATGGTCGAGATGCAGGAGACGGCGAACATCCTGCACAGCGCAACATCCCGCAGCCTGGTGATCCTCGACGAGATCGGCCGCGGCACGGCGACCTTCGACGGCCTCAGCCTGGCCTGGGCCGTAGCCGAGCACCTGGCGTCGAACCCGAAGGCCCGCCCCAAGACGATCTTCGCCACGCACTATCACGAGCTCACCGACCTGGCGGACGCACTCCCCTCGGTCGTCAACTTCCACGTCGTGGTGCGCGAGTGGAAGGAAGACATCGTGTTCCTCCGCAAGGTGGTGCCTGGACGGTCCGATCGCAGCTACGGGATCCAGGTGGCGCGGCTCGCCGGGCTGCCGCTCCCGGTCGTCACGCGTGCGCGCGAGATCCTGAACGGGCTCGAGACCGACGAGCTGTCGCGCGGCGGACGTCCGTCGCTGAGTGGCGCCGGGCAGCGCGGTCAGCAGCTCGGGTTGTTCCAGGCGCCGGCGATCGAGGACGACCCGATCCGGGTGCGACTGCGCGCGGTGGACGTCAACCACCTGACACCGATGCAGGCGCTGACGCTGCTCGCGGAGCTGCGGAGCCAGGCCGAGTGAACGCGTCCCGCGGGCGCGCGCATCGCACCGCCGGGACCATCCTGATCGCCGCGGCGGCGCTCGCCGCCCTCGCGCTGAGTCTGGGCTGCAGTCGGCGTCGGTCGGCCGACGGGATGATCGTCGTGGGGATGGCCAACGCTGCCGTCAACCTCGATCCGCGGGTCGGGACGGACGAGGCCTCGCAGAAGGCCCACCAGCTGCTCTACAACTCGCTGCTGCGGATTGACGATCAGCTGAAGCCGGTGCCCGACCTCGCCGAGTCGCTGGAGATCGAACCCGACGAGCTCACCTACGTGGTCCGCCTTCGCCACGGAGTGAAGTTCCACAATGGCCGCGAGCTGACGTCCGAGGACGTGGCGTACACCTTCAACAGCTTCCTCGACCCGGCGTTCCGCGGCCGGTCGGCCGGTTACCGGATCGTCGCGTCGGTGAAGGCGCCGGATCGCTACACGGTCGTGTTCACGCTGAAGGAGCGTTCCGCCCAGTTTCCGATCAACCTGGTGATGGGGATCGTGCAGGCCGGCTCCGGCGCGGCGAACGCGCGCACGCCGATCGGCACGGGACCCTATCAGCTGTCGGAGTTCGTCCAGGACGATCGCCTGGTCCTCAAACCGTTCGCAGGATATTGGGGCGGCGTGCCGAAGAACAGCGGCCTGGTGCTGAAGGTCGTCCCGGACGACACGATGCGCGGCCTCGAGCTGCGCAAGGGCACCGTCGATCTCGTCGTCAACGACCTCGCGCCCGACATCGTCTGGCAGTTGCGCGAGGAAGGGCGGCTGCAGGTCGTGACCGCCCGCGGGACCGACTATGCCTACGTCGGGCTGAACCAGCGGGATCCGATCCTGAAGCATGTCGAGGTGCGGAAGGCGATCGGGTTCGCTATCGATCGGGACGCGATCGTCAAGTACCTGCGCCGCGGTTTGGCGGAGACGGCGGTCGGAATCGTGCCGCCGATGTCCTGGGCCTTCGAGCGGAACGTGTTCGACTTCACCTACGATCCGGCGCAGGCCAAGCGGCTGCTCGACGCCGACGGCTTCCCCGATCCCGATGGTGACGGCCCGCTGCCCCGCTTTCGCCTGTCGCTCAAGACCTCGACGTCGGAGGTCTACCGGGTCCAGGCGGCGGTGATCCAGCAGGACCTCGCGCGGGTCGGGATCGCGGTGGACGTACGGTCGAGCGAGCTGCTGACGCTCCTGTCGGATGCCGCGCGCGGCAATTTCCAGCTCTATACCCTCCAGTGGGTCGGCGTGACGGATCCCGACATGCTGCGGCGCGTGTATCACTCGAAGCAGGCCGCGCCGGCCGGCTTGAACCGTGTCTTCTACACCAACCCCGCCGTCGATCGGCTGATCGACGCCGCGGCGGCGGCCACTTCCGAGGCCGAGCGCAAGGCACTCTACGCGGACGCGCAGCGGCGCATCGCCGCGGACGTGCCGTACATCAGCCTTTGGTACAAGACCAACGTCGCCGTCGCGCAACCGGATCTCCGGGGCGTGCGCCTGTCTCCGATTGCCGACTTCACGTTCCTCAAGGACGTGAGCCGGGTGCCGCCGGTCTCCCCGGCTCAGGAATGACGCGGGTCCAGTCCTCACGCCGGCTGGCGCTGGCAATCGCGGCCGTCCTGCTGGTTCTGCCGTCCGCCTCGGCGTTGGCCTCGACCCGCTACGATCCGCGCCTCCAGTTCCGGACCTTGCGCACACCCCGCTTCGAGATCCACTTCCATCAGGGCGAGGATGCCGCGGCGGCCCGGCTGGCGACGATCGCCGAGGAGGTTGCGAGCGCGCTCGATCGCACGCTCGGTGCGGCCTCGGGCCGCGTTCATGTGATCCTCGTCAACCAGAGCGATCAGCCGAACGGGTGGGCGACGCCGGTGCCGTACAACCTGATCGAGATCACTGCCGCCGGCCCGGGCGGGGAGAGCCTGATCGGCAACACGGATGACTGGCTGCGGCTGGTGTTCACGCACGAGTACACGCACATCGTGCACCTGGGCCGCTCGGCCGGATGGATCGGCGGCCTGCACCGCGTGTTCGGCCGCAACCCGGCGCTCTTTCCGAATCTGGCGCAACCGCTGTGGGCGATCGAGGGCATGGCGACCTTCGAGGAGAGCGTGGGCAGCGGGCGCGGGCGGGTCAACGCCGGCGACTTCCGCCAGATCGTCACCCGTGCCGCGGCGAGCGGCCGCTTCGAACCCCTGGATCGCGCCGGTGGCGGGCTCGACGAGTATCCCGGCGGGAACGCGCAGTACGCCTACGGCGGCCTGTTTCACCGGTTCCTCGCCGATGTCTACGGCGAGCCGGCGCTGCGGGCACTCACCGACGAGACGGGCCGCCGCCTGCCGTACCTGGGATTCCCGGCGTACCGGAAACTGTTCGGCAAGTCGCTGGGCGCGTTGTGGGCCGAGTTCGAGGCGAAGGCCCGCGACCAGCATGCCGCGGCCACCTCGGGCGGTCAGCGGCTCACTCATCACGGCTTCACGGTGACGGGTCCGCGGTTCGGCCCGGACGGCCGACTGTATTACTCGATCGTCAATCCAGACGGCTTTCCCGCCCTGATGGCGCTCTCGCCCGGCGCCGTCGGGCCCCGGCAGATCGCGGAACGGTACCTGGGCGAGCGCACGTCGGTGAACGGCGACCTGGTGGTGTTCGATCAGGTCGACCTTGCCGCGAGTGTTGCCGCCGAGCGTGACCTCTACGCGCTGGAGAGCGGTCGCGCCCGACTGACCCGCCTCACGACCGGCCTGCGGGCGGCCGACCCGGACCTCTCGCCCGACGGCGGGCGGGTAGCATTCACGATCCAGCGGAGCGACCACCGTGAGCTGGCCATCGCCGCGCTCACTCGGACGCCGCGCCCATCGCTGTCCACGCCGGCGGCGCTGGTGTCGGCCCATGACACCGAATTCGCCGCGCCGCGGTGGTCGCCCGACGGCCGGTGGATTGCCGTCGAGCGGCATGTACGCGGTTCACTGTCAGCGATCGCGATCGTCGATGCCGCAACCGGCGCCCTGCGCGTGCTGGCCGCGTCGCCGGACACACGCTGCGTGACCCCGGCCTGGTTACCCGGCGCACAGCGGCTGCTCTTCGCCGCGGCTCGCGGAGACTCACCCTTCACGCTGTTCGCGGTCAACGTGACGACGGGAGCCATCGAGCGTCTCGAAGGCCTCTCCGACGGACGCTCGCCCGACGTCTCGCCGGACGGCCGCACCCTCGCATACGTCGGCTACACCACCGATGGCCACGATCTGTTCACCCTGCCGCTCGCGGCGGCGACGTGGGCCCCGGCGTCATGGACGCCGGTGGACGAACCAGCCGCGCCAGACGCGCCGGTCGTGGACGGAGCCGCGCCGTATCGGCCGTGGAACACGCTCGCGCCCCGCTTCTGGACGCCAACGCTCGGTACTGACAGCGGTGAAGCATTCGGCGGCGCCGCGGTCGCGGGCAGCGACGCGCTCGGCCGCCATACGTACGGCGCTACCGTGTCGTGGTCGTCGCGCGCGCGTCCGGACTGGCAGGTGGCCTACACCTACGATCGCTGGTGGCCGATCCTGTTCGCCTCGATCGCCGATGATACGGATCCGTTCCGCAGCGGCGAGGCGCGTTCGACGGAGCTGAATGGCGGGGTCCTGCTGCCGATGCGCCGCGTCCGCCGCGTGCAGAGCCTGTTCGGTTCGGTGCATGCGTCCACCGACACCGTCCGTTGCGACGCGTGCAATCAGCCGGTTGACGCGCGCACGGTGAGGCGCGCCTTGCGGGCCGGTTACACGCTCAACACCGCGCGCTCGTACGGCTACTCGATCAGCCGCGAGGACGGCTGGGCCCTGACGACCAGCTACGAGGCGATCCGCCGCGCGCTCGGCAGCGACGGGGACGCTGGATCGGCGATCGCCGACGTGCGACGCTATCAGGACGCCGGGGTCGCACATGGCGTGCTCGCCGCGCGGATTTCCGGCGCGGCGTCGTGGGGCGACGAACGGGTCCGGCGCGAGTTCACCGATGGCGGCGACGGTCCCCAGCCGGGCACGATCGACTTCGACGCGGACGCAATCGGACTGGTACGCGGGTTCGCGGACGATCGGCGCGGGGCCCACACCGTCGTGGCTAATCTGGAGTACCGCCTGCCGTTGTGGCGCGTTCAGCGCGGCCTCGGGACGTGGCCGGTGTTCGTGCGCAGCGTGCACGGCGCGGTGTTCGCCGATGCCGGACAGGCGTGGCGAAGCGAGTTCCGCAGCCGCGACGTGCGCCAGTCCTTCGGGATCGAGCTGTCGGCCGACACGGTGCTCGGCTACAGTCTGCCGGTGACGCTGACCGCGGGCGCCGCATGGCGCCACGATGGAGTCGAGGATCGGCAGAGCGGGGCGATGTTCGCCCGCATCGGCCGGGCGTTTTGAGTGCTGACCGCGTGAGGCAAGACGACGAGATGACGACCAAGCCTTTTCCGTTCGAATACGACTACGGTGCGCCCCTGGCCTTCGGCGGCGCGATGCCCGTCACCCGCTCCTTCGCCGATGCCAAGGCGGTGATCTTCCCGGTGCCGCTCGATCGCACCACCTCCTACGTCGCCGGCACCCGCAACGGCCCGCACGAGATTCTCCAGGCATCCTCGCACATGGAACTCTGGGACGAGGAACTCGGCGTGGACATCCACTCGGTCGGCCTGTTCACGCTGCCCGAGATGGAGTTTCCGTTCGGCGAGCTGGCGCCGGTCATGGAGGAGATTCAGCGGCTGGCCGGCGAGATCCTCGCGCACGACAAGTTCCTCGTGACGCTTGGCGGCGAGCACTCGATCACCCCGCCGCTCGTCGCCGCGGCTTCGGCCAGGTATCCGGGACTGTCGGTGCTGCAGATCGACGCGCACGCCGATCTGCGCGACACCTACATGGGCACGCCCCATAATCACGCCTGCGCGATGCGCCGGAGCCTGGATTACGCCCGGCTGACGCAGGTCGGCATCCGCAGCATGTCTACGGACGAAGCGGACGCTGCGGGGTCCCTGAATACGACCATCTTCTACGACGTCGCCATGCGCAAGGATCCGAACTGGATCGAGCGCGTGGTGGACAGTCTGGCCGAGACGGTCTACCTGACGATCGACGTCGATGGCCTGGATCCGGCGATCATGCCGGCGACCGGCACGCCGGAGCCGGGAGGGCTGTCCTGGTACGAGATCCTCGCGCTCCTCCGCGCCACCATGGCGCGCCGCACCATCGTCGCCTGCGATGTCGTCGAGCTGAGTCCGATCCCTGGCCTGGTGGCCCCGAACTTCCTCTGCGCCAAGCTGGTTTACAAAATCCTGGGCTACCGGTTCGCGACCGGCAAGAGCTGATCAGGCAGGCGGAGTCGCGCCTGTATACGCGGTATACTCCCGGCCGTGCCGTCGTCGGACCTTTACGCGCAAGCCCAACAGGCCCTGGACCGCGGCCAGGGCGCCGAGGCGTCGTCGCTCCTCTCGCGGCTGTTGAAGCGCGCCGGACTGCCCCGTAACGAACAAATTCAGGTTCGCTGCGCGCTCGCCGAGGCCTGGCTCCTTCAGGACGACGTCCGACAGGCCACTGACGCACTCGGCCGACCGCCTGAAGCCCGGGAGCGGCTGGAGCCGACCGAGCTGTCGCGGCTGTGGCGAATGCACGGGCGGCTGGCCACCGCCCGCGGCGAGCCGTCGCGCGGCATCGCCTTCCTGACCAAGGCGGTCAGCCAGGCCGAGCGGGCGCACGACTCGCGGGCCATCGGCCTCGCGCACTATGAGTTGGGGCTCTGCTACCGGCAGGTCGGGGACACCACCATCGTCCGCGAGCACATCACCCAGGCGGCGTCCGCATTGCACGCGGCGGGCGACAAACGTCATCTGGCCATGGTCCATTCGCTCTCGGGCATCACCCTGGCGGAGGAAGGCCGGCTCGACGAAGCCATGGCCGCCCTGCGGCACGCCGAGCGGCTCGCACTGCTGGTGGATGCCGGTGACGTGCTCGCGACGATCTGCGGCAACCAGGCCAACGTCGCGTTGATGCAGCATCGCCCCGAGCAGGCCCTCACGCTCGCGGAGCGCAGCGTGGAGCTCCAGGAAGAAGCCGGGACGCCGCACGGGTTGGGTGTCGCACTGGCGTCGCTCGGGCAGATCTGTGTCCGGCTTGGGAACGTGCGCCGCGCGGAAGAGGTCCTCAACCGTGCGCTGGACGTCCGCAGCCCGCAGCAGTTCATGCGCGAGACGACCGGCGGAGTGTTCGATACGCTCGCACAGATTCATCTGATCCGCGGCGAGTACGAGTCAGCCAATCGCTACTTGCAGAAGGCCCACGAGGCCTACGGGGACCAGGAAACGGCCGCCTCGCGGTGGTACCAATGGTCCCTGCGCGTGCTCGTCGCGCGGCTGGCACTGCGGAAAGGCGAGCATGGCCCGGCGGTGTCGCTGGCGTCGGCGATTGCCCGCGCCCCCGAAGCGCCGCCGGCGTATGCGCGCCAGGCGGAGTTGATCAGCGTCGAAGCGCTGCTCGCCTCGAACCTCACCCAGCCCGCCCAGGAGCAGCTGGACCTGCTCGCCAGCCGCGTGCCGCCCGACGCGATGAGCGCCACGTGGGGCGAGCTGTTGCGCCTCCGCGGCCGTTTGCACGCCGCGGCCGGCCGTCTCACCGACGCGTATCACGACGTGAGCCAGAGCGTCAGCGTGTTCGAGCTGCTGGGTGAGCGGCACCAGGCGGGTCTGAGTTATCTCGAGCTCGGGCGGCTCTCGGTTGCCGCCGGGGCGAGCACTCGGGCCGGGAGCTATCTACGCGACGCGATGGCGATCTTCGAGGCGCTCGGCGCCGCCCCGGACCTCGCGGACGCGCGAGCCGCGCTCGATACGTTGCCGCCGCACGACGCGCCGACCCCCATTGGGGCGGTTGCGGAGGGCGACGATGCGATCGTGCGACGGATCGTGGACGCGGCGCTGCTGCCGGCGTTACTGCCGCGAGAAGCGGCGACCGCGGTGCTCGAGCTCTGCCACGGTGAGGCCGCGGTCATCTGCGTCCAGCCGCCGAACGCGCGGCCGCGAGTAATCGCCCACGCCGGTTGCGATGCGGACCTCGCCCGGACCCTCGCGGTCGAGGCGGCGCTGCCGCACGGCCGGCCGGACCCGCGCCTGACTGTTGAAGCACTGGGCCACGACCACGAAGGCCCGCGCTTCGTGGTGGTCTCGACTGCGCGACCGCTCAATCCCGGGACGCTGCGGCGGCTGCGGACGATCGCCGCGGTGCTGCGTCAGGGCTTCGATCTCTGCAGCGCCCGCGAGCGGCCCGTCGAAGCGTCGAGCGGCATCGTCGAGCGTCAGCTCGAGCCGCTCCTGCCGGGATTCGTGTGCGCCAGTGCGGCGATGCAGCGCGTCGCGGATCAGATCCAGCGGCTGCAGGGCAACGATCTGACGGTGCTCATCACCGGCGAGAGCGGCACCGGCAAGGATCTCGTGGCCCGCGCGATTCACGCCGGCTCGTCACGCCAGGGGCACATGTTCCTGCCCTACAACTGCACCAGCGCCACGCGCGAGCTGGCGGACAGCCAGTTGTTCGGGCATCGCCGCGGCAGTTTCACCGGCGCGGTCGCCGATCAGCCCGGGGTGCTGCGGACAGCCGTTGGCGGCACGCTGTTCCTCGATGAAATCGGCGACCTGCCGCTCGATGTGCAGCCGAAGCTGCTGCGCTTTCTGGAGCAGGGTGAGGTGCTGCCGGTCGGCGACACGAGGCCGCAGCGGGTCGACGTCCGAGTCGTCGCGGCCACCAACGCCGATCTCGAACAACGCGTCGCCGACGGCAAGTTCCGCGAGGATCTGTTCTATCGCCTGAGCGTGATCCGGATTCATGTGCCGCCGCTCCGGGAACGGCGGGAAGAGATCCCTCACCTCAGCACCTTCTTCCTGCGCGAGGCTTCGGAGCGCATGGGGAAACCGGGCGTCAGTCTGGCGCCCGACACGCTCGACATCTTCGACACGTTCGGTTGGCCAGGCAACGTCCGCCAGCTGCGAAACGAAGTTCAGCGAGCAGTGGCCATGGCGTCCAGCGACGGCGTGATCACGCCGGACCTGCTCTCGCCGGCCTTCGGCCTCGCCCTGGACCAGGTCGACTCTCCGGCCAGAGCCCGATCGGCGCGCACGACCCTGGCCGCGGCGGTCGAGAAGCTCGAGCGCCAGATGATCGAGAACGCGCTGGAGCGGGCGGCCGGCAATATCTCGGAGACCGCCCGCATCCTCGGCCTCACGCGGCGCGGCCTCTATCTGAAGATGGAACGGCTCGGCGTTTCTTCGTTTCTGTAGATAGAAGTGTCGAAGGGCACCCGGGGGCGCCCCTGCCCGGCCCGCGCACAACGGCCAAGGGCAAAACATGGATACGTAATATGCAGCAAAAATTGCGACTGCATACCGGCTATCCAAGCGGGGTGACCGCCAGCACGTCAATACAGCGTGGTAACTACTACTAGAACAGCAGTTTAGTTCGTGAAAACGGCATTCATGGGTCGACTGTTCTCGCGGGCCCGCCGCTTGATACATAGAGCCACCGAACCACGTCGGAGGACCCAGACACATGGAACAAAGACTTCGCCTCGTCCAGGGTGGTCAGCCCCGCACTGATAAGCGCCTCGCCGAGCGCCGGCGCATCGCGGTGCCCGGACAGATCGTATGGAAGGACGCCAAGGGCACGACCCGCATGGCGGCCGTCGTGACGCGGGACGTCAGCGAGCACGGCGTCAGTGTGGACTGCTTGGGCGGCATGCCGATTCCGCTGTTCCGCCTCGTTTACTTCCAGGTGGACCGAGAGGCCCGCAACCGGCTGGACCTCCCCGCGGCGCTGCGCAAGTCGAGCGTCCTGTCGGCGGTGTTCCGCGTCGGTCCCTGCCGTCAGGCCACCGGGGCGCCGAGCGAGTATGCGCTGCGCATGCTGGTCGAGCCCGAGCGCGTGTCTGCTGCGGGGCCAACCGTTACCGAAGCGACCCGCACCGCCTGATCACCCGCGCTCACACAGGGCGTCGGGCGGCGGCCGCCGGGAAGTCCGCCGGCGCCGCGCGGTGCTGGGGGGCTCTCCTTGGGTGGGCGGCGTTCACGCGACCTGTCGCGTGCGGCTCGACGTGCGATCCGCTTACATGACGCGGCGATCGCCGGCGTCGAACGACCGCGCCCCGCTCATCCCTCTCACGCCGCCGTCCATCCCGGCCCCTCCTCCACCCGCGGCGCCTCGATTCCCCCAGCGAGCGAGTGCGATACGCTGAGACGCACGCCAGCGCTTCGCCTACCATCCGGGTGACGAGCCGCCGGCGCTCCCCACTTTTCGAGGTCCGACCATGATCGACCGACGGCGCTTCGTGCAATCCATGATGGTCCTGGGTGCCGCGGCCCGCATCCGTCCGATCACAGTGCTGCTGGCGCAGCCGCCGTCGGGCGACCTGCGCCACCTTGCGGATGCCGCGCTCGACGCCGCGCGCAAGGCCGGGGCCTCGTACGCGGACATCCGAATCAATCGCTATCGCAATCAGTTCATCTTCACTCGCGACCGTCGCGTCCAGAACATCGTCAACACCGAGGACTACGGGTTCGGCGTGCGGGTGATCGCCGGCGGCACGTGGGGCTTCGCCAGCAGCAGCATCGTGACGGCTGACGAAATCGCCAAGGTCGCGGCGCAGGCGGTCGGCATCGCCAAGGCCAACGCGGCGATCAACGCCGAGCCGGTGAAGCTGGCCCCCGTCGACGCCTACAACGAGACGTGGAACACGCCCGTCGCCAAGAACCCGTTCGAGATGCCCCTCCAGCCAAAGCTCGATTTGCTGCTGCAGATCAACGAGGAGGCGCTCAAGGTGCCGGGCGCCAGCTTTGTCTCGGCGTCGATGCTGTTCGTGAACGAGCACAAGTACTTCGCCTCGACGGAGGGCTCCCATATCGAGCAGTCGCTGATGCGCTCGTACCCATCGTTCTCGGTGACGGCCGTCGATCGCGCCTCGGGCAAGTTCTACTCGCGCGACTGCCTCGCTGCGCCGAGCGGGATGGGGTACGAGTACGTCGAGAGCTATCCGCTGCTGCAGGAAGCGAAGGTCGCCGCCGAGGAAGCGGTCGCGATGCACAAGGCGAAGCCGGTGCAGCCGGGACAGAAGACGTTGATCCTTCACCCGACCAACCTGTGGCTCACCATTCACGAGTCAGTCGGCCATCCGACGGAGCTCGATCGTGCGCTCGGCTACGAGGCCAATTTCGCCGGGACCAGCTTCCTCACCACCGACAAGCTCGGGACGTTCGCGTTCGGTTCGAAGCTGGTGAACATCATCGCCGACAAGACCCAGGAGCGCGGCATGGCGACCTGCGGCTTCGACGACGACGGGGTGAAGACCACGCGCTGGCCGCTCATCAAGGACGGCGTGTTCGTCGACTACCAGACGACCCGCGACCAGGCGCACCTGATCAACCAGCAGGCTTCGCACGGCTGCAGCTACGCCGACAACTGGTCCTCGGTCCCGTTCCAGCGCATGCCCAACGTGTCGCTGCAGCCTGGCGACAAGGATCTGAGCGAACAGGACATCCTCTCGGCAACCGACGACGGGATCTACATCAAGGGTGACGGCAGCTACAGCATCGACCACCAGCGCTACAACTTCCAGTTCAGCGGACAGACGTTCTGGGAGGTCAAGAACGGCAAGATCACCACCCAGCTGCGCGATGTCGCCTATCAATCGAACACGCCCGAGTTCTGGAAGTCGTGCGACCTCCTCGGCGGCCAATCGACGTACCTGCTGGGGGGCGCGTTCAGTGACGGCAAGGGTCAGCCCACCCAGACCAACTCGGTCAGCCACGGCTGCCCGATCGCGCGGTTCGCGCGCGTCAACATCCTGAACACCGCGCGCTGAGGCTCGCGTCACAGCCGAGAGGACTCCATGATCTGGACACGCGAACAGGCCAAGGCACTGACCGACCGGGCGCTCGGCTTCAGCAAGGCCGAATCGACCACCGTCACGCTGACTGGCGGCGATCGCGCCAACGTTCGATTCGCCCGGAACAGCGCCAGCACCTCCGGCGCCAGCTCCGGCTATAGCCTGGCCATCGCGGCCGGTTTCGGGAAGCGGTCGGGCACCGTCACCACCGCGGAGTTCGACGACGCGTCGCTCCAGCGGGCGATGCGGAGCGCCGAGGAGATTGCCCGGCTTTCACCGGAGAACCCCGAGGCGATGCCGCCTCTTCCGCCCCAGACGTACCCCACGGTCAAGGCCTTCTTCGACGATGCCGCGAATGCGACGCCGGAGTGGCGGGCATCGGCAGTGGCGACAGCGATCGACGCGAGCAAGAAGAAGGACGTCGTGTCCGCGGGCTTCGTCGAGACGCAGGCGGCCGTCCAGGCGATCGCGAACTCGAAGGGTCTGTTTGCCTACGACCGCTTCACCGCGGCTGACTTCAACCTGACCGCCCGCACCCCTGACGGCACCGGCTCAGGATGGGCCTCGAAATCCTTCAACGAGCTGCGCCAGCTGGAGCCGGCTGCGCTCGCCGCGGCGGCCATCGAGACGGCCGCGCGCTCCAAGAGTCCGGTCGGCATAGAGCCGGGCAAGTACACGGTCGTGCTCGAACCGGCGGCGGTCGCCGACCTGCTGGCGAACATGATCTTCGCTGCGAACGCCCGCGAGTCGGACGAAGGCCGCAGCTTTTACTCGAAGCCGGGTGGCGGCAATCGGATCGGCGAAGCGGTGTTCGGGGACAAGGTCACCATCATCTCGGATCCCAACCATCCGCTCGCGCCGACCGTCGCGTCCGACGGCGAAGGCCTGCCGCTGTCACGCCACACCTGGGTCGAGCGCGGCGTGTTGAAGGACCTGCTCTACTCGCGCTACTGGGCGGAGAAGCAGGGGAAAGCGCCGACCGCCGGCCCGGCCAACCTGATCATGGAAGGCGGCCGCGCCTCGCGCGACGAGCTGATCGGCGGGGTCGAGCGCGGCGTGCTGGTCACGCGCTTCTGGTACATCCGTACGCTCGATCCCCAGACCATCATGGTCACCGGGCTGACCCGCGACGGCTTGTTCCTGATCGAGAAGGGCAAGGTGACGCGCGCGGTGAAGAACATGCGCTGGAACGAGAGCCCGATCGTCGCCTTCAACAACATCGAGGCGATGACCGCGGCGGAGCGGGTCGTGAGCGGTGAGGGGATCGGCGGCGCGGGCCTGTCGCTGGTCTGCCCGGCGGCCCGCATCCGCGAGTTCACGTTTTCGAGCGCGTCCGACGCGGTGTGAGCCGCGCCGGCTATCTCAGGACTTGCGCGCCGTCTCGAGCTCGCGCTTCGCGTCCGCCGCGTAGATCGAGGTCGGGAACTCCTGCACGACACGGTCGAAGGTCCGTGCCGCTTCGGCCTTGCGGCCGGCCAGCACATAGGCTCGTCCGAGCTGCATCAGCACGCTGTCGACCGGGATCTGTGACGCGGTGTCGCGGCTCATCTCGGTGTAGATGGTGATCGCCGGGTCGTACTTGCCCTGCGCGACCTGTGTGTCCGCCAGCCCCAGTTTGGCCGTACGCGCGTAGATGCTGCTGCCGGCCCGATTGATGACGTCCTGATACGCCTTCTCCGCTTCCGGATACTGCCCGAGCGCGGCGAGGATGCCGGCGAGATGGAACTTGGCGACCAGACCCGGGGTCGAGTTCGGATACCGTTCGGCGGCCTCGCGGAATTTCGGCAGTGCAGCCTGCAGCTTCTCCTGCTCGGTGGTGAACGTCCCGGCCTGCGGCAGCGGAGCCGGGCTGCCCGGGGCGGGCGCGGCGAGGGGCACGACCGGCGCGTCGTACACGGCAATAGCCGACGCCAGCATCTCGTTCGCCTTGACGTCCTTGGTGGCGCGCCAGTAGAGGAACCCTCCGATCGCGACCACGGCGATCGCGATAGCAATCAGCGCTGTCGTCAGCGTCTTCTTGCGCGCGTCGAGCAGCTCGCGAGCCTGGGCGATGGTGTGCGCGAACTCGTTCTCTTTCAGCTTGTGCCGTTCGATGCTCTTCATGATCCTCGTCGTGCGCGTGTGATCGGCCTGTGCCGGCACGGCGGCGGCTGCCCTCGGTCCCGCGGGCCTGCCGGCCGGAGTTGCCCGTCCGTACTTGGCTCCCCAGTCGACACTCGCCTCTGTTCACGTGGTGAGCGAAGTCTGGTGCGCCCGGCAGGTCTCGAACCTGCGACCCCCGGTTTAGGAAACCGATGCTCTATCCTGCTGAGCTACGGGCGCGGGGAAAAACACAGCATTATATCAGCCGCGGACGCGTAACCGAGGTCTCGAGGCCCCGACGGGGTCAGTACTCGAGCACGGTGGTGACGGTCTGGCCGGCCAGCTTGGCCCGCCCGCCCAGCTCGACGAGCTCGATGAGCACCGAGACGCCTACCACCGAGCCCCCACCCTGTTGGACGAGATCCACCGTCGCCTTGGCCGTGCCGCCGGTCGCCAGCAGGTCGTCGACGATCAGCACCCGCTGCCCCGCCGCGATCGCGTCGTCGTGCATCTCGAGGCTGTCGGTGCCGTATTCCAGCTCGTAGGTGGCGCGGATGGTCCTGCCCGGGAGCTTCCCGACCTTACGCACCGGGACGAAGCCGGCGCCCAGGCGATCGGCGACCGCCGCCCCGAGGATAAACCCGCGGCTCTCGACGCCGACGACGAGATCGATGCCTTTGCCGACGTGCGGTGTCGCCAGCGCGTCGATCGCCAGCCTGAAGCCCTCGGCGTCGCGCAGCAGCGTCGTCACGTCGTAGAACAGGATCCCCGCCTTGGGGAAGTCGGGCACGTGGCGAATCTTCGTTTTCAGTGCGTCCATCGATCCTCGGGAATGAGTGCCGGCGTGAGCCGGCGATGTGGTCAGCGTACCGCGAATCCGGTCGCGCGTCCGGTCGGCGGGACCGATTCGACGGCGACGTGATCGATGCGGGCGCCGCCCGGCCCGCGCCGCAGCTTGGCCTCGGCGCGATCGACCGACTCGGCGTCGCCTTCGAACAGCACTTCGACCTGGCCGTCAGGCAGGTTCTGCACCCAGCCGTGCAGGCCTTCGACCGCCGCTTGTGCCTCGGTGAAGGCCCGAAAGCCGACGCCCTGGACCCGGCCGCTAATCAGATACCGCCGCGCGATGCGCATGGAAGCGGAGATTATGTCACGGGGCTGCGAGTTCAGGGTCTGGGCGTATTCAGGCTACAGGCTACAGGCTACAGGCTGCAGGCGGTTCTGCCTGGTTGGCGCGGAACCTGTCGAACCCGTAGAACCTTGGAACCAGCACCCTCCGAACGCTGGAACCATCGAACCTTTAGAACCGACTCCGACTGAAACACAGATAATCCCCCCATGCCCCGCATCACCAGCAGTAACCACGGCGAGTCCCGATTGCGGCTGCTGCGCGTGGTGCGCCGCGGTGATCGCCACGATCCGAAGGACCTGACGGTCTCGTGCCGGCTGGAGACCGCGGCAGCCGCGTCGCTGGAGGAGCCGGCCGGCGCGATCGTGCCTGGGGAGGCGGTCAAGAATCTGGTGCACGCGACCGCGCGCGAGGCCGCGCACGGCGAAATCGAGCCGTTCGCGCTGGCGGTCTGCCAGCGTCTCCTCGACACCTTCAGGCAGGTGACGCGCGTGCGGCTCGAGGTGACGGAACAGGTCTGGTCGCGGCTGGAGATCGGGGGTAAGGCGCAGGGGCAGGCCTTCGAGGCCGGCGGGGCGGAACGGCGAACGACCGCGGTGACCAGCAACGGGCGGCAGATCGCCGTTGTCTCGGGAATCGACGACCTGCTGCTGCTGCGAACCGCGGGGCTGCGTGCCGCCTCGCCGCGGCAGCAGGACGATCCCACCGGGTTGCAGGACGGCGTGCAGCGCTTGCTGGCAGGGGCGCTCGGCGCCCGCTGGACCTACAGCAGCCCCGACGTCACCTTCGGTCCGTACCGCCAGGGCGTCCGGCACGTGATCGTCGAGACCTTCGCGGCGCATGCGCGCCACTCGGTGCGGCACACGCTGGCCGCGATCGCCGAGGTCGCCCTCGCCTCCTTCCCCGAGATTCTCGATATCACGCTGTCGATGCACGAGCGGCCGTACCGGCCCGCTGATCTCTTCAGCGCTGGCGTCGAGAATCCCGACGATGTCTTTCTGGTGCTCGACGAGCCGCTCGGGATGGTGGAGATCACCGTCGAGCGAAGCTGACCGCCTACTGCGGTGGCTGACGCGGCGGCACACGGTCCTCGAGCGGCTCCAGCTTCAACCCGGTCAGTTGAGTGTTGATCGCCGTAACGTCCGACTTGGCGATCGACTCCAGCCGGGCGAGCTGCTGATCGAGCCGCGCCGACAAGTCCTTGAACACCGCGTACGACTGATCGGTCGGCTTGTAGTCGCCGCTCTCGACGATACCCTGCAGTGCCGCCAGCTTGTTGTTCAAGCGGATCGGATAGTTCAGGGGATCCTGGCTGCTGCGGTTGCGGTATTGGTAGATCTCTCCCTCGACCGCGGTCAGCTTGTCGCTGAGGGCCTGGGCCGCGGTCTTCAGCCCCGCATCAGGGTTCTTGTCGGTCCGTTCGGCAAGCTGGGATTTCAGATACCGGATACGCAGCACGGCCTCGTTGGCGGTGGTCACCTTGTCGCTGATTGCCTTCGCGAGCTTGAACTGCTCTTGGAGATCGGCATCGGTCACGCCGGGAATGGCCGCGTTGCGCTTGATCGTGAAGTCCTGGGTCCTGGTCGCGCCGGCGGCGGTCAGCTTGACCTGATACCTGCCGGTCGGCGCCTGGGGCCCGCGCGTGCTGCCGGCCCACATGATCAGTCCCGGAAAATCGCGGGCACCGGGATACCGCATGTCCCAGGTGAAGCGGTTCATGCCCTGTTTGGCCGCCACCCGCGCTGGTGCCGCACCGCGACCGCCCCCCTCCTCGTCCGGTTCGGGCGGCGGCGCCCCCTCGCGTCCACCCGTGGGTGATGCGGGCGGCGGACCGGTGAAGGTGGCGATCGTCTTTCCTTGGGCGTCGGCGATCTCGATCGAGATCGCCGTGACGGGCTGCTGCAGGTAATAGTCGATCGCCACGCCGCGAGAGATCGAACGGGTCGCGTCCGACGGGCGGAACAGCACGACCGGCTGGTTCGTGGTCTCGCGGCCGATCTGCCGCAGCACGCCGATGTTGTCCATCGAGTAGAACGACCGGCCGTGCGTGCCGATCAGCAGGTCGTCGTCTCGCACCTCGATCCCGTGCACGGGCGTGACCGGCAGCTCGAGCTGCAGCGACTGCCACATCGCACCATCGTCGAACGACACCGAGATGCCGTTGTCCGTGCCGAGGAACAGCAGGCCCCGGCGCTTCTTGTCTTCACGGATCGCGCGGGCGATCTCGTCGGCGCCGAGACCGGCCACGATCTTCGTCCAGGTCTTGCCGTAGTCCGCGGTCTTGTAGACGTAGGGGGCGCGGTCGCTGCGCTGGTAGCGATTGCCGGCCAGGTAGGCCGTCCCCGCGCCATGCGGCGACGCTTCGATCAGGCTGATGCGGGTGAACGGCGGCAGATCCTTCGGCGTGACGTCCTGCCAGTTCTTGCCGCCGTCGCGGGTGACGTGCACCATCCCGTCGTCCGAGCCGGCCCAGATGACATTGCCGTCCACTGCCGACGGGGCGAGCGTGAAGATCGTGGCGTAGGTCTCGACGCCGGTCTGATCGAGCGTGATCGGACCGCCGGACGGGCCGAGCGTGGACGGGTCGTGCCGGGTGAGATCGGGGCTGATGCGGGTCCAGCTCTGGCCCTCGTTGGTCGACTTCCAGACGTGCTGCGAGGTGACGTAGAGGACGTCGGGGTTCGTGGGCGCGATCACGATCGGATAGGTCCACTGGAAGCGCTCGGTGATGTCGCCGGACGAGAAACCCATCGGGTTGTCGGGCCAGACGTTGATCGCGCGGCGTTCGCCGGTGCGGATGTTGGTTCGGGTCAGGAGACCGCCGTAGCTGCCGGCATAGAACACGTCGCGATCCTGGGGATCCGGCGCGATGTAGCCGCTCTCGCCGCCGCCGACTTCGTAGAGATCGCCGCCGGTGCTGGGCACGCACGCGGTGCTGTTGTCCTGCTGCGCGCCGCACACGTGATAGGGCACGTGCGCCGTCGTGAAGACGTTGTAGAACTGTGCGGTGGGGATGTTCTGCGCCGTCCACGTCTCACCGCCGTTGGTCGAGACGTTGGCGCTGCCGTCGTTGGCGTTGATCATCCGCTTGGGATCGTTGGCGGCGATCCACAAGTCGTGGTTGTCGCCGTGCGGAACGCGGATGGTCCGCAGCGACTTGCCGGCGTCCGTCGAGCGGTACACGCCGGTGTTGAGCACGTAAACCGTGTCCTTCGCCTCCGGGTCGGCATAGATCCGGCTGTAATAGAACGCGCGCTGGCGCAACCGGCGGTCGTCGTTGGCGAGCGTCCAGGTCGCGCCGGCGTCGTCGGATCGGAACACGCCGCCGTCAGCGGCCTCGATGATCGCGTAAACGCGGCTGCCGTCGGCCGGCGACACCGCCACGCCGACCTTGCCCCAGAGCGGCTTCGGCAGTCCGGGATTGCGGGAAAGCTCGGTCCAGTGTTGGCCGCCGTCGGTGGTCTTGAAGAGCCCGCTGCCCGGCCCGCCACTCGAGAGCGAATACGGGGTGCGGAACACTTCCCACAGGCCGGCGTACAGCACCTCCGGGTCTTTCGCGTCCATGGTGAGATCCACGGCGCCCGTCTTGTCGTCGCGGAACAGCGTCTTCGTCCAGGTCGTGCCGCCGTCGGTGGTCTTGAAGATCCCGCGATCAGGGTTGGGGCCGTAGGGGTCGCCGAGTGCGGCGACGTAGGCGACGTCGGGATTGGTCGGGTGAATCCGGATGCGCGACACGGCGAGCGTCTTCTCGAGCCCGACGTGCGTCCAGGTCTTGCCGGCGTCGACCGACTTATAAAGGCCATCGCCTTGGAGCACGTTGCCGCGCAGCTCGGTCTCCCCCATCCCGACGTAGACGACGTCGGGGTTCGAGTCGGAGACGGCGACCGCGCCCACCGAGGAGCTCTTGAAAAAGCGATCAGAGACGGCGCGCCACGTCAGGCCGCCATCCGTCGTCTTCCACAGGCCGCCGCCGGTGGCGCCGAAGTAGTACTCCAGCGGCCGGCTGGCGCTTCCGGCGACCGCCTGCGATCGCCCGCCGCGCGCAGGGCCCAGCGATCGCCAGCGCAGTCCCGCCAGGAGCGCGGGATCGACGCCGGAGGCCGGCGCCGTGGCGACCGCGGCTTGCGCGTGCAAACGCGCCGGCAGTTCCAGCGGGTTTGGCACCGAGGCCGCCAACGTCACGGCGAGCGCCAGCCAGCCTCGCCTCACGTTTGATCGATGACCCATCCAAGTAACTCCTCTGCACCACCGCCCACGGGTGCGCCCGGGACAGGAACTCGAGAACCGTCCGGAGCCAAACAGGCGCCTGGGGGGGCGCCAGACGCCGTTTGGCTCGCGGGAGCCTAGCTGTCGGGCGGTGTATGACGCAACTCGACCGTACGGAACGCCAAAGTGAGCAAGCCGTGCCACACAAAGTGTAGGGCGCACGGCGCATTCCTGGTTCCAGGCGCTGGACGGAGGCGGCACGCCTCGTGCTGTAGCGTAGGGATCAGGAGGGCTAAAAAATGCTGTTTACGATTGCGGTGATTCTGTTGGTGCTGTGGCTGCTGGGTCTCGTGAGTGGTTATACGCTCGGCAACTTCATCTATGTGCTGCTGGTGATCGCGCTGGTCCTGTTCGTCGTCGGACTGGTCAGCGGGCGCCGAACGGTCTAACGCAGCGGATGGAGAGGCGCGCCCTCCCCATGGGGGTTGCGCCGCGACGGGGACCCTTCCGGCCGCGTTCGCGTGGCGGGAAGCGATACGCGCCGACTGCGGAAACCAGACCGGTCACCCTCCGGTCTGACGGCCAAACGCGTGGCCGAGGTCGGCGCGTCTGTTTACTTCGCTGTCCTCGCACGGGCTCCGGCCGGTTGGAGGCGGACTACTGCGGCGTCTCGTCTGTCTCTTCGTCCGGCTCGGGCGGCAGCAGACCTTCATCGCCCCATGGGCTCGGCTGCGGGCCCGGTACGATCCCGGCAATGTCCGGATCTTCCCCATCGGCCGTGCGCGCCACGCGCACCTTGCCGCTCTTCGCTTCCTCGCGCCGTCTGGTTTTTTCCTGCTGGCGCTCCTGCTTCGCGCGTTCGCGCGCGCGCTTCTGTTGAGTCACTTTTGTTCGGTTCGCCATAGGCAGGTCCCTTTCAGCTCGGCGCCCGGGCGAGGCGGCGGGCTCATCAACCAGGTCGCGGTGGTGCGACCGTTACATGAAAGTCGAAGCGGACGTCCCGTGCACAGTGGACGTCTGGTCAGCATACCACGCGCGCTCAACCGTAAGCCGCGCGCGAGGGGCCGTCTATGCCAGCCACGCGGGCCGCAGACACCGCGCTCGCGGCCGGGCGTCGCGCGTGAGATGATCGGCGGCACACGATCGGGAGGCACCGCATGGAAGGCGTCAACGGGCTGCATCACGTCACGGCGATCGCGGGACCGGCACAGGAGAACCTCGATTTCTACGCCGGTATCCTTGGCATGCGGCTGGTCAAGAAGAGCGTGAACCAGGACGATCCTGGCACTTACCACCTGTTCTACGCCGATGCCGCCGGGCACCCCGGGACCGACCTGACCTTTTTCCCATGGGCCCATCTCGCCCCGCCGCGCCCGGGACACGGTCTGAGCACCGAGGTGTCACTGACCGTCCCGCCGGAGAGCCTCGAGTTCTGGGGGCAGCGGCTCGAGAAATACGCTGTCACGGTCGGCGCCATCGAGACGCGCTTCGGCGAGCGGGTCCTGCCGCTCACCGACACCCACGGCCTCAAGGTGGCCCTCGTCGAGAGCGGGTCCGGCATGCGCCGCACGTTCACGCCGTGGGACGCCAGCCCGATTCCCCCCGCTCATCAAATCCGCGGGCTCGAGGGGGCGCGCATGATGGTGCGCGATGTCGGGCCGAGCGCCGCGTTCCTGACCGGCGTGCTGGGTTTCTCCGCCCTGCGGAACGAGGGCGGCTGGCAGCGCTACGGCGTGCTCGACGGGACCTCAGGACGCTATGTCGATCTCCAGGAGGCGCCGGGCGCGCGGCGCGGCGCGTGGGGCGTCGGCAGCATCCATCACCTCGCGTGGCGCGTGGACGATGAGGACCATCAGGAACGACTGCGCGAACGGATCGCCGCCGCCGATCGCCGGCCGACCCCGATGATCGATCGCTTCTGGTTCAAGTCGGTCTACTTCCTCGAGCCCGGCGGCGTGCTGTTCGAGCTCGCCACCGAGGGGCCCGGGTTCGCCGTCGACGAAGACGAAGCGCATCTCGGCGAATCGCTGGTCCTGCCGCCCTGGCTCGAGCCGCAGCGCCAGGCGATTGCGGCCAACCTGCCGTCGCTCAGTCTGGCGGCGCCGACGCCCAAACCGACGCTCGCTGAGTGATCGCCGAGTAGTAGCCGCATCCCGACTGATCATGCGGGTGATCAGCGCCGAGGAGCGCACGCGCTCGATTGGCCTGGCGAGATTGTGCCCGACCAGTGGTGACGTTTCCGGGCCGCGGGTCACCCGCGATCCATCAGGAACACGCGGACGTTGCGCGGCGTGATGTAGAAGCGCTCGCCCGCCGCGGGCTGCAGCTCGAGGAATCGCTCCCGGCTCAATTCGACCTGGATCGGCCTCCCCTCCGCATCGGTGAGCTCGATGCGCGCGACGCTCCCGGCCTGGGCCACGACTGTCACGGTGCCCCACAATCCGCCCGACAGCTCGGTGCGGCTCAAGTCCAACTCGTACGGGCGGGCGTAGCCGGCCGCCGTCTTCGGCGTGGAATCGGGGTGCGCGGGATAGTCGAGCGCCAGCGGCCCGAGCAGCGCTTTGCCCGATTCGACGCGGCCGTGGAAGATGTTCACGTGGCCGAGGAAGTTCATCACGAACGGCGTCGCCGGCCGCTCGAACACCTCCTGCGGGCTCCCCTGCTGCTCGATCTCGCCGTGGTCCATGATCACGACCCGGCCCGCCAGCTCCAGCGCTTCTTCCTGATCGTGGGTGACGAACAGGCTGGTGAGGTGAATCTCCTCGTGCAGCCGGCGCAGCCACCGCCGCAGCTCCTGGCGCACTTTGGCGTCGAGCGCGCCGAACGGCTCGTCGAGCAGCAGCACGCGCGGTTCCACGGCCAGCGCCCGCGCCAGCGCGACCCGCTGCCGCTGGCCACCGGACAGCTGCGACGGGTAGCGGGTTCCGAGGTAGTCGAGCTGCACCAGCTTGAGCAGGTCGTTGACCTTGCCGGCGATCTCGTCGCGCGACGGCCGCCGCAGTCGCGGCCGTACGCGCAGCCCGAAGGCGACGTTCTCGAACACGGTCATGTGGCGGAACAGGGCATAGTGCTGGAACACGAAGCCGACCGCGCGGTCCCGCGCGTTGGTGGCGGTCGCGTCCTGCCCCTCGAGGATCACCGACCCGCTGTCGGCGGTCTCGAGCCCGGCGATGATCCGCAGCAGCGTCGTCTTGCCCGACCCCGACGGCCCGAGCAGCGCCACGAGTTCCCCAGCGGCGACCGAGAAGGACACGTCCTTCACCGCCGTGAAGCTGCCGTACGCCTTCGTTACGTGACGGACGTCGATGGCCATTCTTCGAGCTCCTCCCGCGCCGTCTCCACGACACTTTCCACGACCCGCCGCTCAACCACCGCCTTCAGGATCAGCGTGACGATCGCCAGCGAGGCGAGCAGCGACGAGACCGCGAACGCCGCCTGGAACGCGTACTCGTTGTAGAGAATCTCCACGTGCAGCGGCAAGGTGTTGGTCAGGCCGCGGATCTTGCCGGACACGACCGACACCGCGCCGAACTCCCCCATCGCCCTGGCGTTGCACAGCACCACGCCGTAGAGCAGGCCCCATTTGATATTTGGGAGCGTCACCCGAAAGAAGATCTGGAGCCCGCTGGCCCCCAGCACCCGTGCCGCTTCCTCCTCGTCGGTGCCGGTCGCCTCCATCACCGGGATGATCTCCCGGGCGACGAACGGGAACGACACGAATACGGTGGCCAGGACGATTCCCGGCACGGCGAACACGATGCGCAGGCCGTGATCCATCAGCCACGGACCGAGCAGGCCCTGACGGCCGAACAACAGCACGAACACCATGCCCGAGATGACCGGCGACACCGCGAACGGCAGGTCGATCAGCGTCGTCAGCAGGTTCTTGCCGCGGAACTCGAACTTGGCGATGGCCCAGCCGGCGCAGACGCCGAACACCAGGTTCAACGGTACCGCAATCGCCGCGGCGAGCAGCGTGAGCTTCAGCGCCGCAATCGCGTCCGGGTGCGTGATCGCCTCCTTGTACGCGCCCCACCCGCGTGAGAACGCTTCGGAGAAGACGAGCGTCAGCGGCAGGACCAGGAAGAGCGCCAGGAACGCGAGCACGACCGCCGTGAGGGTCCAGCGGAGCCAGACCGGCTCCGACAGGTGATTCGGACGGGTGGTGGCGCGAGACGAGTGGATCGGCAGGGGTCCGGCCATGACTCAGTTCGCCAGGTGGCGGCCGGTCCAGTGCTGGAGGGCGTTGATTGCGAGCAGCAGCAGGAACGAGGTCGTCAGCATGACCAGCGCGATCGCCGTTGCCCCGGCGTAATCGAACTGTTCGAGCTTCGTGATGATGAGCAGCGGCGAGATCTCGGTGACCATGGGCATGTTGCCGGAGATGAACACCACGGAGCCGTATTCGCCGATGGCGCGGGCGAACGACAGCGCAAAACCGGTGAGCCAGGCGGGAAAGAGATACGGCAGGATGATCCGCGCGACCACGTGGACGCGGTTGGCCCCGAGGCTCGTCGCCGCCTCCTCGATCTCCGGATCGAGGTCCTGGATGACCGGCTGCAGCGTCCGGACCACGAACGGCAGCCCGATGAAGATGAGCGCGATGGTGACGCCGAGCGGAGTGTAGGCGACTTTGATCCCGTAAGCATCCAGCGGTCGTCCCAGCCAGCCATTCGGGGCATAGATCGCCGTCAGCGTGATGCCGGCGACGGCGGTCGGCAGCGCGAACGGCAGATCGATCAGCGCGTCGACGATTCGCCGTCCCGGGAACGTGTAGCGCACCAGCACCCACGCGGCCAGGAAGCCGAACACCGCGTTAATCGACGCGGCCACGAGGGACGCGCCCAGGCTGAGCCGGTACGACGCGACGACGCGGGGGTCGGTGATCGTGCCCCAGATCGTGGCCCACGAGGACGCGAAGGTTTTGATCGGGAGCGTGCACAGCGGGATCAGGACGATCAGGCTCAGATACAGGATCGTGAACCCCATCGTCAGCCTGAAACCAGGCAGTACACGGCGGCGCGTGGAACTGCGGCTCGACACGTGTGCCTAGCGGCGCCCCCCCGGCTTGTAGATCTGGTCGAAGGTCCCGCCGTCGGCGAAGTGGGCCTTCTGGGCCGCCTGCCATCCGCCGAACGCCTGGTCGACGGTGAAGAGGGTCACGGTCGCGAACTGTCCCTTGTGGTTCTCCGCGACCTTTGGGTCGCGCGGCCGGTAGTGATGGCGGGCCGCGATCTCCTGGCCCTCGGGCGAGTAGAGATACTGCAGATAGGCCTCGGCCACCGCCCGCGTCCCCTTCTTGTCGACGTTCTTGTCGACGATCGCGACCGGCGGTTCGGCGAGGATGCTGAGCGACGGCGTGACGATCTCGACCTTGTCCTTGGCTTCAGTGAGGGCGAGGTACGCCTCGTTCTCCCAGGCCAGCAGGACGTCGCCGATGCCGCGCTGGACGAACGTGGTGGTCGCGCCGCGCGCGCCGGAGTCCAGCACGGGAACGTTACGATATAGCTGCGCGACGAAGTCCCGGGCTTTGGCGTCGTTGCCGCCAGGCTGACGCTTGGCGTACTCCCACGCCGCGAGGTAGTTCCACCGCGCGCCGCCCGACGTCTTCGGGTTCGGAGTAATCACCGCCGTGCCGGGCTTGACCAGATCGGACCAGTCCTTGATGCCCTTCGGATTGCCCTTGCGCACCAGGAACACGATCGTGGAAGTGTAGGGCGCGCTGTTCTGCGGCAGCCGCTTCTGCCAGCCCTGGGCGATGAGGCCGCTCTGCTGAATGGCATCGATGTCGTAGGCGAGCGCGAGCGTGACGACATCGGCGTCGAGCCCGTCGATGACCGCGCGGGCCTGTCCACCCGAGCCGCCATGCGACTGTTGGATCGTCACGGTCTGCTTCGTCTTGCCCTGCCAGTACTTCACGAACGCGGCGTTGAAATCGGCGTAGAGCTCACGGGTCGGATCGTACGACGCGTTCAGCAGGCGTTGTGCGGCCAGCGGCGTAGCTGCCGCGGCGATGACGGCGATCGTGGCGACCGCCCGAATGAAACTCCGCATCACGTTCTCTCCTCGATCAAAAACTGACCTGGGCCCGCAGCGCCAGGGCATTCTCCGGGCGGCGCGCGACGGGGAGGTTATCGTCGAAGGTGGTCCGCTCGAAGTTGACGACGTATTTGAGGTTCGGGTTGAGATACCAGTTCACACCGGCGGTCCAGGCCCGGACCTGGCGGCTGGAGCCGGCCGAGGCCAGGCCGAGCGCGACCGCCTCCTCGTCCACGGTCAGCGTGTGATAGCGCGCGCCGACCTGCAACGCCCCGAGATGCCCGCCGCCGAAATCGAAGTTGTGAGCCGGCCTCACGCCGCGTTCCGTGGCGACGTCGCCGCGGGTCAGCAGGAACGTGCCGGCAATCTGCCACGCGTCGTTCGCGACGTCCGCGCGGGCGGGCCCGCGACGAACAGGCACCGAGGTGTGGACGTACTCGGCGAGCGCTGCGACGCGATGGAAGAAGTACGAGGCCTGCGGCGAATAGCGGTTCAGCCGTCCGTCGGCCGTCGCCCCGGCATACGCGACGAAGCTCTGGAGCAGGCTCGAGGTGCGCAGGGTCGCCAGCGGGCCGGACTGGTTGCCGGTGGTGCCCGCGACGGCGACGGTCAGGCCGCTGCGCGGATCCTTCGGCGCTCCTCCGAACGGGTGCACGGCAATCCGTCCCGCGAGGTCCTTGCCGTCATTGGTATCGAGATCGGCGCTGGCTCCGTCGGGCACGCCGTTCAGGAACCCGGCGGCGTAACTCACCCGCCCAGCGGCGAGATCGCCCAGAACCTGGACGCCGACATCGCGGTTGGGCACGAGCGCGCTCGGCAGCGCCCGCTCGAAAAACAAGAGGCTGGCGGCGGATTGCAGGCGCTCGAGGCCGAACGGGGTCTTCGCCTTGCCGAACCGGACGATGAACTTCGGGGAGAACCGCGTGTCAAGGTAGGCATCCTGCACCACCAGCGTGCCATTGGCGAAGTCCGGGTTGACGTAGAACTCGAAATGCTGGGCCACCCGGCCACGCAAGTAGGGACGAAGGCGCCGGATGCCGAAGGTGTCGACGACCACCTCCGACTCGTCGTCGAGGGAGAAGCGGCCGTCCGCCTGGAGCAGCAACCCGATCTGCAGCCGGTAGTCGCCCGTGGCGGACTGCACGACGAAGCCGTCACTCCACCCCGCGGTCGTCGTGCTCTGGCCGCCTGGCGAGGCGCCACGCTGCGCCCCTCCCGCCGACTGCGATTGCGTCTCGATGCGGGGCTCGGGGGCCGCGTCCGGCGCACGCTGGGCATGGCCGGTGACGACTGACGTTGCGGCCATAGCCAACGCTGACAGCTGCGCCGCCACGGGGCGCCGCGACGAGTATGGCAAACGAGTCGAGCCGAAGAGCTCCGTCAAACAGGCACTCCTGGAGCGGTACGAAATTCGAGCGGATCAAACCAACGATGTCGATGTCGTGCGGTGCCGACGGCCGGAGCAGCAGAACCGGCCAGGAAGGAATTCGGGGCTGGGCTCTTACCTGATCGCCGTCGGCACAATACAGCTGCACCGACACGAGGGCCGGGAGGTATTGCGACAGCAACAGCGATGCGAATACATGAGGCGACAGCAGTTGTACCAGCAGCCTGTCGGTGCTGTCAAGGCAACGGAACTCCGCTGATGGGCAGGTGGCGGCGGCGCGTCACGCCGTCGAGGAATGGACGGTCGGGCCCAGCCCCAGCCATATGGCGATAGCCGTCAGGACCACCATCACGACCACGAAGAGGATGATGTGCCCCCCGACGGTTCGGCCTCGCGATGTCATGACATCTCTTTTCGTGCTGCGGTCCGCGCAATGAAGATTGCGCATCACGAGCCGGCCTCTTGGGCGATGACATCGGCCGCGACGACCGAGCCGCCACGTTCGCGATCATAGCGCGTGTCGAGTGCCGGTCTGGAGGCCACGCGCCCCGTCGCCGGTCGTTGATCTCACGAAGCGTCAGCTCCGCGTCACGATAGGATGGCGTCGGAGACTTGTGTCGATGATGCCACCTGCCCGGCCGCTGCGCCGTCTTGCTGCGACCCTCACCGCCGTCACGGTCGCGGCCGTCACGCTTCTCGCGCAGCCGGCGCCGCCGGTGCTGCGGCGCATCGCGATCTTCGGCTCGTCGGTGGCCAGCGGTACCGGTGACGAGACCGCGAACGAGGGCTACGCCGGCATCCTGCGAGACCTGCTGCAGCCGCGCGGCTGGGAGGTCGTCAACCGGTCACGGGGTGGCGATGACACGGCCAAACTGCTGTCCCGGTTCGACCCGGGCGACAAGCCGGAACCCGGCATCCGGTATCTGGTGCCGGCCCGGGCCGGGTATGTCGTGATCGCGCTCTCGCTCGGCAACGAAGGCATCCGTGACGTCGAGGGGTCGGCGGCCAAGGACGCGCGCGTCGAGCAATACCTGCGGGGGATCCAGGCCCTCATCGCGCGCAGCCGCGCCGCCGGCATGATCCCCATTGTCACCCTCTGCTACACCCGCAACGATTTCACTGACGTCGAGTACGGCTACACCCGACGGGTGAATGCCACGATCAATCAGTGGGATGTTCCGAGCGTCAACCTGCTGGGCGCGGTGGACGACGGGACTGGCAAGTGGGCGCGCGGCTTCTGGTGGGACAGCCTGCATCCGAATGCAGCCGGCCACACCGAGCTGGCCACCACGTTCGTGCCGTCGCTGTTCGACGCGCTCGAGCACGGCAAGCCGATTCCCACGCGCGAGACGGCTACCGGGTTCGCCACGCTTTCTCCGGGCGCGGCGCTCACCTACTCGCCCGATACGACCATGCATCCGTTCGCGATCGCGGCCCGGGTGCGTGTCACCGGGAACGGACCGGCGATGACCATCTCCGGCACATTGCTCGGCGCGTCGACGAGCAGCAAGACCGTCACCCGGCCCGGCCAGGCGCCGGTCACCAGCGAATCGACGTCGCTGACGCCGGGAGCGCCCACTGCCGCGACCATCGGCGTCCGCAACGGCGTCTGGGCCTACACCTCCAGCGCCGGAACTGTCGTCTCGTCGTCCGTTCGGGCCGATAGCGCCTGGCATCATCTGCTGGTCAGCCACTACACCGCGCGCGGGGAATCGCTCTTCTTCGTGGACGGCATCCTGGCCGGCCGGACCGCCGAACGCTACGCGCCTGGCCGGTTCATGATCGGCGGGCCAGGACAGTCGCGGAAGATGGACGTCAAGGATGCGCTCGTCTACCGCTCGGCGCTGAACGGCGATGAAGCCGCCGCGCTCGCCAAGGGCACGTTGTTACAGGCCAGCCTGGAGATCTACGCCCCGCTCGCCGACCCAAAGTTGACGAAGGGCGCCGCGGTCGCGAATCGCGCGCAAAGCCTCTCGGCGTTCGTCCTCGAAGCAGGCACGGCCGGACGTGGATTGAGATAACAGGAGAGGTTCGACTGCTCAGGTCGCGCGGAGCCGATCGGCGAGCAGGATGCGCTGACGGGTGACGTGTTCCGTAATCGCTGTTGTCACATCGTCGGGGCGCTGGAGCCCGTCGATGATCGCGAACGACGGGCGATCGCGGTAGTAGGCGATCAGTGGCTCGGCGACGGCAGCGTAGTTTTCGAGGCGGCGCCGGATGGTCTCCGGGGCGTCGTCCTGGCGGCGGACCAGGCGTCCACCACAGTACGGGCACGCCACGTTCTCCCCTTCGCTGCCGACGAAGACCGACTGGGTGATCCCGCACGCCTCACAGATGCGGCGGTTGCTCAGGCGGTTGACGATGGCGTCGCTGGCCACCGACAGCATGGTCACGATGAGCGGCGCGCCCCCAAGCAACTCATCGAGCGTGTGGGCCTGCGACACCGTGCGCGGGAAGCCATCGAGAAGGAACCCGTTCTGGGCATCGCGCTGCTGCAGACGCGAGCGGACGAGATCCGTCATCAGGTCGTCGCTCACCAGCCCGCCCCCCGCGAGCGTCGCTTCGACCTGCCGGCCCAGAGGTGTGCCCGCCTTGACGGCGGCGCGCAGGATGTCACCGGTCGAAATATGCGGGATGCCGTATCGGTCGGCGATGCGGACTGCCTGAGTGCCCTTCCCCGACCCTGGCGGACCGATGAAGATCAGGTTGACGCGCGCCTGTCGGGAGGCGCGTGGGGTGGGTGGCGTGGTCATGTGGTGAGGGAGGCCGCTCGGCCGGGCCGAACAGGATACTCTGCTTTGCCACGAGTCGGAAGGCGGCGCGCCACGGCGAGCACGGCTCGCGATCAGGCCGGCACTTCGGAGGGTTGCGCCCCCGCGGCGGCGTTGGACGCCTCGATGCGGCGGCCGCTCCGGAAGAAGATCAGCACCAGCAGCATGATCGCGAACGACATCAGCGCCGAGCTGGTCCAGAAGCCGGTCCAGTTGCGCCTGCCTGCGGCGTCCGTGAAGTAGTCGAGTGCCGTGCCGGACAGCAGCGATCCGATCAGCATGCCGACCCCGTAGGTCACGAAGGTGATGAACCCCTGCGCGGTGCTGCGCAGGTGCGCTGGCGCTTCCTGATCGGTGTAAAGCTGCCCGGTGACGAAGAAGAAGTCGTAGCAGATGCCGTGCAGCAGGATGGCGACATAGAACATCCAGACGCCGCTGCCGGGATTCCCGTAGCCGAGGAGCAGGTAACGCACCGTCCAGGCGAGCAGTCCGGCCAGCAGGATGCCGCGCACCGACAGGATGCGGAAGACCAGCGGCATGGCCAGCATCAGCCCGACCTCGGAGACCTGGCCGAGCGTCATCTTGCCGGCCGCGTTCACCACCCCGATGTCGTTCAGATACGCGTTGGTGAAGGAGTAATAAAACGTCAGCGGAATGCACGCCAGGATCGAGGCAATCACGAACACCAGGTACGACCGGTCCTTCATCATCGCCAGCGCGTCGAGCCCGAGAATCTGGCGGGCGCTGACCTTCTGCCCGCGGGCGCGCGGCGGCGTATGCGGCAGCGCGACCAGGCTGTAAACGGCCATGACGATGCTGGCGCCGGCGGCGAGGAGGAACTGCGAGCTGTCGGCCTCGATGCGGAGGAAGCCGACCACGAGATTGATGGCAATCCAGCCGAGCGTCCCCATGACCCGGATCGGCGGGAAGTCCCGCCCGGGGTCGGTCACCTGCTGCATCGTGATCGAGTTGGTCAGGGCGATGGTCGGGAAATAGCACAGGCAGAAGGCCAGGACGAGCGTGTAGACGGCCGGGAAGCTGCTGACCTGCGTGACCATGAAGAGCAACACGGCGTTGATCACGTAGAGCGTCGCCATGACCCGCTCGGTGGCGAAGAAGCGATCGGCGACCAGTCCGACGAAAAACGGCGACACCAGCGAGGCCACTGACGCGGTGCCGAAGACCGCCCCCGCCGCCGTCGCGGAGAAGTGCAGCGTGGTGGTCAGATACGTCGTGATCGTGACGTACCACGCCCCCCAGATCACGTACTGGAGGAACATCATGGCCCCGAGACGGGTCCGCAGGAATGTGTGCATAGGACTGAACCGAACGTCCGCGACTATACGCATTCAGGGCGGTCCAGCGCAACGGCAGTCGCAGTAAACTGGCGCGGAAGGAGATCCCCGTGCGCAACTACGTTGAAGGTGAATGGCGGCAGTCGGTGGCCACGGAAAGCCTGGCCGTGCTCAATCCCGCAACCGGTGAAGAGCTTGGGCGCACACCGCTCTCTCCTGCCGCGGAGGTCGATGCGGCGGTGCAGTCGGCGGCGCGCGCGTTTCCTGGCTGGCGCCGCGTCCCGGTCACCGAGCGCGTGCAGTACCTGTTCAAGCTGAAGGATCGGCTCGAGGCCAATTTCGAAGAAATCGCCCGGACGATCACCATGGAGTGCGGTAAGACCCTGGTCGAGTCGCGTGGTGAGATGCGCCGCGCCATCGAGAACGTCGAGGTCGCGTGCGGCGCGCCGATCCTGATCCAGGGCTACAACTCGGAGGACATCGCGTCCGGGATCGACGAGATGATGATCCGCCAGCCTCTCGGGGTCTGCGCGATCATCGCGCCGTTCAACTTCCCGGGGATGATCCCCTTCTGGTTCCTGCCCTACGCCATCGCTTGCGGCAACACCGTGCTGGTCAAGCCCTCCGAGCGCGTGCCCCTGACGATGCAGAAGGTGTTCGAGCTGCTGGACGGGTTGGGCCTGCCGCCCGGAGTGGTGAACCTGGTCAACGGCGGCCGCGAGGCCGTCGATGCGATGCTCGATCACCCGACGATCCGGGCGGTCAGCTTCGTCGGCTCCAGCAAGATCGCGCGGCACGTCTACTCGCGCGGCGCGGCGTCGGGCAAACGTGTCCAGTGCCAGGGGGGCGCGAAGAACCCGGTGGTGGTGTTGCCGGATGCCGACCTGGGGTCCACGTCCGAGATCGTCGCCGACAGCGCGTTCGGCTGTGCCGGCCAGCGCTGCCTGGCCTCGTCGATGGCGATTGCTGTGGGGGACGCCGCGGGTCCGTTCACCGACGCCATGCGCGATCGCGCCGCCAGCCGCGTAACCGGCTACGGCCTCGAGGACGGCGTTCAGATGGGGCCGGTCATCAGTCCCGAGAGCCGCAATCGCATCGAGACGCTGATCGAGGCCGCGGTGAAGGACGGCGCGCGCCCGGTGGTGGACGGCCGGCGGCCGGAGATCGCGAAGTACGCGCAGGGGAACTTCGTCCGCCCTACCGTTCTCGAGGGGCTGCCGTTCGACAGCGAGATCACCCGGACCGAGATCTTCGGTCCGGTGCTCTCGATCCACGCCGTGAAGAACATAGACGAGGCGATCGCGTTCGTGAACGGTGGCGCGTACGGCAACCAGGCCTGTCTCTTCACCAGCAGCGGCGCCAGCGCCCGCAAGTTCCGCTACGAAGCCGAAGTCGGGAACGTCGGCATCAACGTCGGCGTCGCCGCGCCGATGGCCTTCTTCCCGTTCAGCGGCGCCCGTGAGAGCTTCTTCGGCGACCTGCACGGCCAGGGGCGCGACGCGATCGAGTTCTTCACGGTCGCGAAGGTGGTGGTCGAGCGCTGGCCCAAGGACTGGTCGCGCAAGTTCTAAGAGACCGGCCGGGTACCGAGCGGCCGAGTGCGGCGCGCGCACGACACACAAAAAAACGGGGTGCCCGCATCGCGGACACCCCGTTCGTCTGTACGGCGGATCGCGGTTACTGCTTGGTGCCGCCGGTCGAGCCCTTGGCGCTCGGTGTGTCGTCGGCCTTGAGGTCGCCGAGCGCGTACTGGATTCCGGCCAGCAGGTGCTCGAGCATCGGCTTCATCGCGTAGATGCGCTCGCTGTGGCCGTGAGCTTCGTAGAACACGCGTCCCTGGCCTTCGCGCCGGATGTAGCTGAGCGCGAAGTCGTGGTCGGTGCGGGCGCTGGCGGCCGGTTCCTTGGCCTTGTCCTCGTCGCTCATCTTCGCGTAGTCGATGCTGGTGAGGACGTGGACGTTGGCGCGCGAGAACGAGTCCTGCTGGAAGGTGTAGGTCTCGTCGCGGATCTCGAACTCCTGACCGTGGAACATCGCGGTCAGCGGGCTCTTCGGGTCGTCGATCTTGACCGTGATGAGCTGCGGATCGACCCAGTGGAACTTGAAGTAGCCACCGATCATCCTGTTGAACTCAGGCCACAGCGGCTCGTTGACCTGCGGCCCGGCCGGACCGGCGCCGCGGCCTGCCGCGGGAGGCAGCGCGGCGGCGAAGCGGGGCGCGAAGTCGGCCTGCGCGACCTTGCCCGCCTTGTCGGCGTCGACCTTGTCGAACAGGGTGTCCGCCAGCCCGGTGAACTCTTCCTTGCTTAGCTTCTGGTCCGAGTTCTTGTCACCGGCGGCCATGAACTGCATCGCGAGCCCCGTCCCCTGACCGCCGCGTCCGGCGCCGCCCGCCGCGGGCGGATTCGGGTTGCCGTGATACGAGTCAGTGGCGGCGTGAATGCCAGCGAGGCCCTTGCCGCCGCGGACGAAGTCGAGGAGCGCCTTGCGCCGCGCCGCGGTTGCGGCGGGATCATTCGGGTCGTCCAGGAACGTTCCGGTCGTGCTGGCGAGGAACACCGCGTCGTACTGCTTCAGGTTCTCGGCGTTGATGTCCGCCGGATCGTAGGTGATCGTCGTCGACCAGGCCTTGGTCTTGTCGCCGAGCGCCTCGACCGTCTTGGCCGCGAGCGGAATCGACGAGTGGACGAAGCCCTGGGCCTTGCCGAGGACGAGCACCTTGCGCGGCTTCGCCGGCTTGGCCGGCGCCGTGTCCGGCAACGCCGCCATCATCGCGGCGAGGTCCTCGGGCTTGGGCGTCTGGTTCTGCGCCGCCCCGCCGCGGCCGCCGGCCGGCGCCTGCGGGAAGATGCCGTTCAGGCCGGTCGCAAGCTGCTCCTGCGTCAGCGCTCCGGTGCCGGCACTCCAGGCCGAGAACCACTTGTCGAACGCGGACTTGAACTCGTCCCGTGTGACCGAGCCGTCCTTGTCGGCATCAGCCGCGCCGAACACCGCTCCGCCGGCAGCGCCGCCGCGGCCGCCACCCCGTCCCGCTCCGGGCGCCTGCCCGGCGCCCTGCGGCTGGGGCGGCGGGGGCTGCTGAGCACCGACTCCCACCGCGAGCAGCGTCGCCGCGCAGACCGCGGTCGCCAGCGGGCTGCTCCAACCAGTTCGTGCCATACATCCTCCTTGGGCGTCAGTCCAGGCGACGCGCAACCGTTACAATACGCCACACCGGTGTAATGCGTTTCGCAGACCGGGCTTTGTGCCGGCGTGCGATTCAGCGTTCTGCCGTGTCGGCCTTCTTCGCCTGGTCCATCTCAGCCAGGAAGGCATCGGCTTCGGCCACTGATTTCTGGAGGTCGGCGATGAGCGCATCGACCTCGGTGGTGACACTGTCGAGCTCCTTCGACAGCGCGCCCATGGCCCGCGCGTTGAGATTGTGCTTGAGGAAGAGCACCCGATCCCGCAAGGGCTTCAAGACCGGCTCGACCCGCTGCTGGGCGCGCGCCATGGCCTGAATCAAGGTCTCGGTCCGCGCTTTCGTCGCGCGGAGCTCGCGCTCGCTCTCCTGCCGCATGCGGCGATCCGAATACTTGCCGAGCTCGTTCTGCCACTCCTTGAACAGATCGGATGAGACGTCACGGACCGCCTTGATCCGGTCGTCGACCTTCCTGGCCCGTTCCTCGCTCCGCTGCAGCGCGTCATTGAGCTTGTTGTATTTGTCTTCGAGCGACCCCCCGTCGACGTCGACGATTTCCTTGAATCGCTCGAGCGTGGTCTTGATCTCTTTCTGGGCGTCGGCCTGCGCGCCGCGCGCCTCCACCACCTTCTTGACCAGGATGTCCCGCTTCTCCCAGCCGAACTTCTTCATCGTCTTGTAGTAGATCGAGTCGCAAGCGGCGAGCGCGATGGCGGCGAGGGCAATCCAGGCCAGGGCCCTGGACGACAACCGGCGGCGGGGCATGATGGGGTTCCTCCGGGAAGGTGCGATCTCTGTTGCGGCTCACTCGTACTCGGCGGACGGGACCGCACCTCGGAGTATAGCGTTCAGGCGCGAGGCGACCGAAGTCCCGACCTTGAGCTCCTCACGCCGAGGCGCAGCGAAATCAGCTCGCGAGGCGCCGGGCGCGAAGCAGCGTCCAGCCGGCGGCACCGAACACCGCAAGGTTCGCCACGACCACAGGCGAGGCGCCGATGCAGAGACCGTAGACGACCCACAGCAAGGCCCCGGTCATCTGCACTGCTTTGAGCACGCTGCTGCGGGTGCAGAAATACGAGGCCACGAATACCGTGGTCGCGGCCCAGCCGAGATACTCGATCGTCATCGCATGCAGTCTCAGGCGACAGCCTCGCGGGCATCACCCGTGTCGCGGAGCGTGATGCGGTCGGTCCGGGCCTTTTCCCACGTCTGGAGCGCCAGGCCGTTGGCCTCGAACAGGGAGCGGATCTCGCCGGTGTTCCAGTGGAGGACCCGTTCGAGGACCGGGGCCATGATCGAGAACGCGTTGTCGCTCAGCACTGTGCTGCGGGCGATCCGCGCGAGCAGGCGGTTCTCGGATACCGCGATGGTGAAGCCGTCGCGGTTGTTGACGTGCAGCATCACGTGGACGTCGGAGCTGCCGTCGCCCACGTAGATCGTCCGATCCGGGACAATCCCGAGCCGGCTCTCGATCTCCTCGAGGACCGCGACCTTTCCGTACCCGGCGGGGACCCGTCGCACCGAGCGCACCTCGCCGGTCGCCGCGTCATAATCCAACTCGGTCCCGAAGATCCGATCGTGCGGCACCACGCCTTCGAGTGCCGACTGAATGACCTCCCGAGGCGCGGCCGAGATGACGAAAAACGAGAAGCGATGCGGCCCGATGCCGCGCTCCAGCAGATCGACCAGCGCTGGAATGTGGCTGCGCAGGCGAACCCGCCGGCCGGTTTCCTCCAGGTGCTCGCGACGGACGCCGCGGAACTCGGGATCGTGGCGGATCAGATACGCCAGCTCCCCACCCTGCTGGACCAGATTGCTCTCGGCTAAGCCGCGAACCTTCTCGTGAAAGTTGGACGCGCCGAGGATCTCGCTCAACACCGCTCCCGAGTCATTGAAGCTGAGGGTCTGATCGAAATCGGAAGCAATCAGGTAGTGCGTCGGAGGCTGGCTGGGTCGCGCGTCGATAGCTTGTAATGTCATATCATCTTCCTGCCAGCAGCATAGCAGGATACGGCGTCGACGGCAACTGACGCTTGCCGATAGAATCCACATTTTCGCAGTTATGGTGGGTATTTGGCGTCAATTTTGTCGCGCCAGCAGTGCAAGTTGATATAACATTTACGCCGATGACATCAGTAGTGCCCAAGCACCGGCAGATCTATGCAGCCCTGCGCCGGGATATTCAGTCAGGGCGTCTTGCCGATGGGGCCCGGCTGCCCAGCGAAGCGGAGCTCGGGCAGACGTTCGGCGCGTCGAGAATCACCGTGGGCCGCGCGATGCGCGACCTGCAGGTCGCCGGGCTCATCGAACGTCGGGCCGGTTCCGGCACGTTCGTCCGTGGCACGCGGTCGCCAGCGGCGCTGACGTTCGGATTGCTCATTCCCGATCTCGGGGAGACCGAGATCTTCGAACCCATGTGTCAAGGGATGATGGCATCGCCGCTCGCGCAGGCGCACGCCCTGATCTGGGGAAGCCCCGGAAACGCGGAGAGTAAGGCCGAGCGGGCCTGGCTGCTCTGCCGTCAGTACATCGATCGCCGGGTCGCCGGGGTGTTCTTCGCCCCACTCGAGGGCATCGCCGAGCAGGATGCGGTCAATACGCGGATTCTGTCCGCCCTGGACGCGGCCCGCATCCCGGTGGTCCTGCTCGATCGGACCGCGCTTCCCTACCCCGATCGCGGCACCCACGATCTCGTGGGCATCGACAATCGTCGCGCCGGCTTCGTCGTCACCGCCCATCTGCTGGCGCTGGGCTGTCGGCGGGTTGGCTTCGTCGCCCGGCCGCACGCGGCAGCCACTGTGGCGGCGCGCGAGGCGGGGTATCGCGAAGCCGTGTTCGCCGGCGGGCTCGACGCGGCGCGCGACCTGATCGCCCGCCTGGATCCGCTCGACGACAAAGCCGTCAACGCCTGGATCGCCACCGCGCGTCCCGACGCGATCGTCTGTGCCAATGACCGCACCGCCGCGCACCTGATGCCGGTGCTCCTCCGCCTCGGGTACGCGATCCCCGGCGACATCCGCATCGTTGGCATCGACGACGTGGAGTATGCGAGCCTGCTGCCGGTGCCGCTGACCACGCTGCGCCAGCCGACGCGCGCCATCGGCGATGCCGCGTTGAGCGTGATGCTGGACCGCGTCGCCCGGCGCGATCTCCCGCCGCGCGACGTCCTACTCCATTGCGAGTTGATCGTCCGCGAGTCGTGCGGCGGGCAGGATGCTGAATAGCGCATCCTGGATGGCAGATGGCAGATGACAAGGCGGCGTTGTTCGTACTTCGGCCATCTTCCATGAGACATGAGCGCCGATTGTTTTCAGCGGGCCGGGACCACGCACCGCGCTGTGATGAACTCTCGACCTGTTACTGATGGCGCAGCGCAGATGCCGCATCGACGCGGCCGACCTGCAGTGCCGGCATCAGGCAGGCGACCAGGGCGATCGCGATCACGACGGCCGTGGTGATCACGTACAGGACGGCGTCCGCGGACTGGCCGATGGGTGTCGCGCGCAGGCCGGGAGCGAGCGACAGCGTCAGGGTGATGCCGGCCGCCAGGCCGACGCCGGCGAGCGTGAGCGCGCGGCGCATCACCAGGCGTGACAGCGACGACGGCTCCGCGCCAAGCGCCAGGCGCACCGCGAACTCGTGCATGCGCGCGGTCACGTGACAGGCGATGACGCCGTGCAGACCGATCGCCGCGAGCCCCAGCGCGAGCGCGGCGAACCCGCCGATCAGCACGCGATAGAGCCGCAGCTCCCACAACGAGTCCGTCACGATCTGCGCCATCGTCCGCACGTTGAAGACGGCGATCGAAGGGGCAACCTCGGCGATCGTGCTGCGCGCGGCGCTCACCACCCGGTCGGGCGGTCCGACGGTGCGCAGGACCACCGACATGCCGATATCCGGGGAGGTAGCCACGTTCTGGGCGACGGCGTAATAGATCTCCGGCTCGGCCGTCTGATCGAGCCCGGCCTGGCGGACATCGGCGACGACGCCGACGATCACGCCCCGATCGAGCTCGACGCCGACGGGATCCTCTCCCGGGAAGTAACGCCGCGCCAGCGCCTCGTTGACCACCAGCACCATCGGCGTCCGTTCGCCATCCTGATCCGTGAACGTGCGGCCGCGCACGACGCGGATGCCGAGGGTACGAAAGTACCCAGGTGTGACGTAGCGAAGGCTGGCGAGCGAACGGCCGGGGAACGTGCGGCTGCCTCCCTTCACCGAGAAATCCGCGCGCCAGCCCCAGTTCTGAAGCGGAATCACCTGGGTGAGCCCGACAGCGGTGACCCCGGGAACGCCGGCCAGCCGATCCTCGATCGCCTGATACTCAGCTACCGTCGCGCGCGGCGTAAGGTGCATGGTCAGCACGTTCTCGGTCGCCATGCCGTTGTCCAGCCGCTGGAGGCGGATCAGTTCACGCACCACCGTGACGCCGCCCGCCGCGAGCACGAACGCCAGCGCCACTTCCACGATCACCAGCGTGTTCCGCAGACCGCCATAACCGCCGGCGCCGGTCGGGTGTCCACCCGACTCACGGGTGATCCCGTGGATGTCGAGACGCGTCGCCGCCAGTGCGGGTGCGATGCCGAAGACCAGCGCCGTGCCGACACACAGCGCCGACAGGAAGGCAAACGCCTGCCAGTCGAGCGCGACTTCGTCCGCGCGCGGGATTCGCGCCGCCGCCAGCGCAGCCAGGAGCGGCGTCCCCCATCGGGCGATCAGCGCTCCGGCCGCGCCGCCGAGCACGGAGAGCAGCACGCTCTCCACCAGGAACTGGCTGACCAGCCGGCGGGGGGTCGCGCCGAGCGCGGCTCTCGTGACCACCTCGCGGGCGCGGACGCTGAGCCGGGCCAGCAGCAGGTTGGCCAGATTCGCGCATGCTGCGGCCAGCACGAGCCCGACGGCGGCGAACAGCATCCACAACGACTGGCGCACGGGACCGGCCACCACCTCCTTGAGCGGCGCGACACGGACCTTGATGCGAATCCGTGGATCCTGGAACCCACGCTGCACCTGCTCGGCCATGCCACCCAGCTCCGTCTGAAGCGACGCGACAGACGAGGAGGGGGCCAGCCGGGCGATCACGTGCGTGCGGCCGCGGCGGCGCGGGGCGCCGGTGGCATCGCGCAACGGGAATGGCAGCCACACATCGGTGCGCATTTCCGGCAGCGCGGTCGGGAGCACCGAGCCGGCGCCGTACGGAAACTGGAACGACGGTGGCATCACACCGAGGATCGTGACCGAGCGGCCGTTTAAGATCACGACCCGCCCGGCCACGGTGGGGTCCGAGCCGAACTGGCGCGCCCACCACCCGGCACTGACCACTACGACGTCCGGTCCGTCGGCCGGCGTGAACACCCGGCCGACCAGAGCCGGCACACCGAGCACGTCGAAGAACGCCAGGTCGGTCTCCACCGAGGTGAGACGCTCGAGGCGCCCGGCGCCGATCAGGTGTGCGGTCGAGAGTCCGTAGGCGGCCATGGCGGCGATTTGGGGGCTCCGGCGGTATGCGTCGATCTCCTCCCGGCCGATCGGCGCGCTCATGTTGTCGGTTGCCACGCCGCGGTCCTGACGCCACTCGCTCCCGAAGATCTGGACCAGCCGGTCGGGCTCGTGGAACGGCAAGGGCCGCAACAGCACGCCGTTGATGACGCTGAAGATCGCGGTCGTCGCGCCGGTCGCCAGCGCGAGCGAGAGAATCGCCATGGCCGCGAACCCGGGCGAGCGCACCAGCGTCCGCGCGGCGAAGCGGGTGTCCCGGCCGAGATGATCGAGCCACTGCCAGCCCCAGACGTCGACCGCGTCTTCTCTCAGCCGGCGCGCGTTGCCGAACCGGCGCGGGTCGTCCATCATCGCCCGGTGCGACTCCATCTCCTGGTGAAGCTCGTCCTCGAATCGCCGGCGATGCAGCAGGAACCACACCCGGCGACCCCACTCGGCGATCAGGCGCATCGTGGTCCCCTCATGCCGTCTCGAGGACGGCGGCAATCGCCGCGCTGACACGCTGGTAATTCGCGCGCTCGATCTCGAGCTGCCGCTTGCCGGCTGCGGTGAGCCGGTACTCGCGAACCGCGCGGCCGGTGTCCGACACCGCAGCCTCGGCCTTGACCCATCCCTTGAGCAGCAGCTTCTGGAGCGCAGGATAGAGGGAGCCCTCCTCGACGCTCAACTCGTCGCCGGAGAGCTGGGCGATGCGCTGCGCAATTGCATAGCCGTGCAGCGGCCGAGTGGCCAGCACGCGCAGGATCAGCAGCGCCAGAGTGCCCGGTGGCAGTCCGTCGGTTCTAGGCATAGTTTGTCTATGCCTAGGTTGCCATGGCCTCGACGCGGTGTCAAGGTGCGATTGAGTGTGACCCGAGCGTGCGGTCGGCCTCCCGCATCAGCGCCGCTTCGTGCCGGCGCACGAACCACAGGCCGCCCACGATGCCCAGCACACCGAGCACGATCCCGGCGATCGCCAGCCGCCCTTGCAGATGCGTGAAGCCCTCGCCGAGCGTGTAGGCGCCGAAGCCAAAGATCGCCGCCCACACGACGCCGCCGGCGGCGTTGAAGGCGAAAAAGCGTGGCCACGGCATGCCGTTGGTGCCGGCCAGGAGCGCCGCGAGCGCCCGGAGCAGCGCTACGAACCGGCCGAAGAACACGACCTTGCCGCCGTGTCGCGCGAAGAGATACTGCCCGAGGCGCAGCCGCGCCGCGTCGATCCGGACCAGGGGCCCGTAGCGCACGAGTAGCGCGTGGCCCCAGCGCCGCCCGATCCAGTAGCCGGCGCTATCCCCGGCAATCGCCCCCAGCGCGGCAGCCGCGACGACGACGCCGATGTGGAGCCCGTGGCCGGTGCCCGCAACCAGTGCCGCCGTCACCAGGGTCGTCTCGCCCGGCACAGGCAGTCCCATGCTTTCGAGCGCGACCACCACAGCGACCAGCAGCGGGCCGTGAGCGACGATCCAGGCAGCAAGGGTGTCCGGGTGCATGCGCTGGGCAGGTTAGCATTCGCCATGCCGGAATTCGGCAGATGGCGAATGGCAGATGGCAGAGGGCAGATCGCAAATGGCGGAGGGCAGATGGCAAATGGCAGATGGCAGAGGGCAGATGGCAAATGGCAGATGGCAAATGGCAGATGGCAGATGGTAGAGGACAGAGGACGCCTGGCGGATGGCGGATGGCGGATGGTAGCCGGCAAGGCCAAATGGCAAGTGGCGGATGGTACAGCGCAGCTGGTTCGCTGGCTCGCGGCAGGAGCGAGACTCGGCGAAGCGGATGATTGCCAGAACGCGCAATCGTCCAACCGAAGGAACTTCCGAGGCTTGGAACCGATACACTGGCCCCGCGAATGGCCACGCCCGCGCTGATCGTCAGCCAACTGCGCAAGTCCTACGACGATGTCATTGCCGTCAACGGGCTCGAGCTGCACGTCGATGCCGGCGAGTGCCTGGGGCTGCTCGGCCCGAACGGCGCCGGGAAGACGACCACGATCGAGATCTGCGAGGGGCTGACCGATCCGGACTCGGGCGACGTACAGGTGCTGGGGCTGCGCTGGAAAAGCGACGCGCCGGCGCTGCGTCAGCGGCTCGGGATTCAGCTCCAGGAGACCCAGCTGTCGGACAAGCTGACGGCGCTGGAAACGTTGACGCTCTTCCGCAGCTTCTACCACCAGGGGCCGGCGCCCGAGCAGACCCTCGGGCTCGTGCAGCTGCGGGAGAAGCGCGACGCGCGCGTCGGAACGCTCTCCGGTGGGCAGAAACAACGCCTCGCGCTGGCCTGCGCGCTGGTCGGCGATCCTGACCTCCTTTTCCTGGACGAGCCGACGACCGGCCTCGACCCGCAGGCCAGGCGCCAGCTCTGGGACCTGATCGTCGAGTTCAAGACGGCGGGCCGCACCATCTTGCTGACGACGCACTATATGGACGAAGCCGAACAGCTCTGCGATCGCGTCGCCATCATGGACCACGGCGTCGTGATCGCGCGCGGCACGCCCCGCGATCTCATCGCGTCAATCGGCGTCGAACACGTGATCGAGTTCTCGACCGGGGCCGCCTCGCAGCAGCTTGATATCGATGCCCTGCGTCGGCTGCCGGGCGTGCGCGAGAGCGGACGGCAGCACGACGGCAGCATCCGGGTGCAGGCCTCGGAGCTGCATCATGCCGTTCCGGCACTCCTCGCGGAACTAGAGCGCCAGGGCCAGCCGTTGACAGAGCTGCGCACGCGTTCAGCGACGCTCGAGGACGTATTCGTCGCGCTGACCGGACGGCACCTGCGCGATGAGTAGTCCGGCCACGCACCGCCCATCCGTCGCGAACCATCCGCTCGTCCAGCTCACGCTGGTCCGGATCCGCGAGTTCGCGCGTGAGCCGGAAGCGGTGTTCTGGGCGATCTTCTTCCCCATCCTGCTCACCACCGGGCTCGGCGTGGCGTTTCGCAGCCAGCCGCAGCCGGTGCTCCAGATCGCGACCACCACACCCGAGCTCGCGGCATCGCTCCGCCTCGAGCCGGGCCTCGCCGTCGACCTGCTGCCGCCGGCAGAAGCCGACCGCGCGCTGCGGTTTGGGAAGGTGGCGCTGCTGGCGGTGCCGCAACCGGACGGTGGCGTCGGCTATCGCTTCGACCCGACGAACCCCGAGGGCCGCACCGCGCGCCTGCTCGCCGACGCCGCGATCCAGCGCGCCGCGGGCCGCAAGGATCCCGTCCGAGCCAGCGACGCGCTCACCCGTGAGCCCGGATCCCGCTACGTCGACTTCCTTGTACCGGGCCTCGTGGGCCTGGGGATCATGAGCAACGCCGTGTGGGGGATCGGGTTCTCGATCGTCGACGCCCGCCGCCGCAAGCTGACGAAGCGGCTGATCGCGACCCCGATGTCCAAGGTCCATTACCTCGGGTCGTACCTGGTCTGGCGGCTGCTGATCCTGTGGTTCGAGGTGGGCTTGCCGATTGGGTTCGGCTGGCTGGTATTCGGAGTCCCGGTGCGCGGGACCCTGATCGAGATGGCCGTGCTCGTGGTGTTCGCGTCGATGTCGTTCAGCACGCTGGGCCTGCTGATCGCGACCCGCGCCCGCACCATCGAAGCGGTGTCGAACCTGATGAACCTGCTGCAGGTGCCGATGTGGATCCTGTCGGGGGTGTTCTTCTCGTCGCAGCGGTTCCCGGCGATCGTGCAGCCGCTCATCAAGGCGCTGCCCTTGACGGCGCTCATCGACGCGCTCCGCGCGCTGATGCTGCAGGGGGCCAGCCTCGCCCAGCTGACCCCCCAACTTGCCACGCTTGGCGCGTGGCTGATCGTCTGCTTCGGCCTGTCGCTGAAGCTGTTTCGCTGGCGCTGACCGCCGCTACTGGCGGCGCCCGCCCTTCACGTCGAGGTTCTGGGTCAGATCCTCGGGCGTGATGTGGTCGACTACACCGGTTGGCGGCACCTCGACTTTCGCCAGCCACAGGAGCCCGTTCAGGAAGATGCGTCGCTCGTTGACGTCGCCCCAATGCGCGTGCGTGTGGCCGCCAGTGAAGCCGAGCCCGCGGCCGCCGTCCGCCCTTGTGAAGGTCCACATCATCGTCTCCGCCTGACCGCTCGCCGCGACAATGTGATCGTAGGGACCCTTCGGGCTGACGTACGGCCCTTTGCGCACCTCGTCGCTCGGCGTGGCGACCAGGATGGGCGTCACCCGCTTCTGCACCGCGGGATCGCTCGACCAGCGCATGTTGAAATACCACTCGTCCAGCGTGGAGAACGGTCCGACGCCGCGGGTGATCGGATGCTGCGGCAGCTTGTCGAAGGGCGGCGACCACATCGGGTTCACCGAGTAGTGATCCTCGTAGTAGCCCCCGATCCAGCGGTGCATCGCCTCCCCCGGCTCACCTGCCGGGACCTCGACGCCATAGTGTGCGAATCCCAGACCGACGCCCTTCGCCGCGAGCGCATCGATGACTTTGATCCGGTTGCCTTGAATGGCCGGGTTTCCCTTCCCGCCATCCGCATAAATCATCACCGCGTCCGCCCCGTCCAGCGCCGCATCGTCGTCGACGCGGGCGCCGTCGACCATCTTCGACGGCCAACCGCCGTCGTAGACCTGGACCGTGACCCCGGGAAATCCAGCGAGTGCCTTCTGCATGAGCAGCGAGCCGGCGCGAAACTCGTGCATGCCGGGCGGATGGCTCGGCTTGCCGGCGATGAGGACGATGCGTTTGTCGGCGCCACGCACCGGCATGGCCACGGCCACGGCGGCAGCGAGAACGACGAAACCTGATAGACGGCGAAGCGTGCGGCGTGTGCTCTGCATGGTGTGCATCGTATCGATCCAGCGGCGGAAGTCGATCACATTTTGAGGTCAGCGGGTGAACCGGGCTACGACCGCGGCCGCGGCGATGAGGAGCGTCGGTGACAGACGGAAACGGACCAGGAGGATCAGGCTGGCGACGGCTATGGCCACCGCCATCGGCGTAAGGAGTGTACTGCGGGCCAGCGTCACGGTGACCGCAGCCATCAGCGCCAGCGAGGCAACATTGACCCCGTCGAGCATCGCCCCGGCGAGCGGCGATCGGCGGATAGCGGGAATGAGCGGCGCGCTGATCCAGACGAAGACGAAGGCCGGCAGGAAGATGCCGGCGGTGGCGATGGTCGCGCCCTTGAGCCCTCCGAGCACGTACCCGATGAAGGTGGCGGTCGTGAACACCGGGCCGGGCGTGACCTGACCGACGACGATCGCATCGACGAGCTGAGCGCTCGTCAACCACCCGAGACGCTCGACCAGGTCGGCGCGGAGGAAGGCCAGGAGCACATAGCCGCTGCCGAACAGCAGCGCACCAGGCTTGAGGAACACCAGGAAAAGCGTCGTGAGGGAGACCGGCACCGGCACGAGTCCCGGCGCGGTCGGGGCGATCAGGCCGGACAGGGTGAACGCGGCGACGCCGCCGATCCGTCCCCCACCGGCGCGAATCCACCGGATCAGCCCGACGCCGAGGCCGACGGCGAAGAGAATCGCGAGCTCGTTCAAGGGCCGCATCAGCGCGGCGACGAAGGCCAGCACGGCGGCCATCGCGAGCAGCCGGCTGCGGATCGCCGTGCGCGCGAGACCGATCAACGCCTGCCCGACGATGGCCAGCATGACCGGGGTAACGCCGCGAAAAACCATCATCACGGCGGGCAGCCTGCCGGCACGAACGTAGGCCCAGGCGACCGCGCAGACGATCACGAAGGCGGGCAGGATGAACGCGGCTCCGGCGACCAGCAGCCCGGGCACGCCCGCACGCAAGCGGCCGAGATGAATCGCGAGCTCGGTGGAGTTGGGGCCCGGAATCAGGTTCGTGGCGCCGACGAGATCGAGGAAGGCCTCGCGCGTGATCCAGCGGCGGCGGCGCACCACCTCGTCTTCCATCAGCGCGATATGCGCGGCCGGACCGCCGAATCCGATCGTGCCCAGCTTCAGGAAGACGACGGCCAGCTCACGCAGCCGTCCGGCGTTCATCGGGCCGTCTGACGCGCAGGTCCGGTGAGGAGGAGCAGCAGCCCGGCGGCGACCGCGGCGAGCGACGCGAGGTGCGCGACCGAGAGGATGCCGAGCACCCGCACGTCGATGCGGATGAACTCGATCGCGAACCGGACGGCGCCGGCGAGAACCAGATAGAGCCCGAGCACGCGGCGATCCGGATAGCCGGCGCGACGCGCATACACGAGCAGCAGCGCGATCGGCACCAGCGCGGCCGCTTCGTACAGTTGCGTCGGATGCACCGGAACGGTCGTGGGCGGGAGGCCTTCGGGGAACGCCACTCCCCATGGAAGCGTGGTCGGGCGGCCGTAGTCGTCACCGACCAGGAAACAGCCGATGCGCCCGATCGCATGCCCGATCGCGAGCGCCGGCGTCGCGGCGGCGAGCACGGCAATCGGCGGCAGCCGCTGCCGCCGCATCACGACGTAGCCGGCGAGAATCCCGCCGGCGAAGCCGCCGAACCAGCTCAGGCCGCCGCGGCTGAAGAGCAACGACGTGAACGGTTCTTCGCCGAGATGTTCGAAGACCCAGAGCAGCTTGGCTCCGGCGATGCCGCCGGCGAGCCCCGCGACCGCGGCATCGACGCCGGCTTCGGGCAGCCGTGAACGCAGCAGTTCGCGCCGGAAGATCCACAACCCGACGAGGGCGCCGACCGCGACCATCGCGCCGAAACTGGTGATCTCGAAACCGCCGATACGAAAGAGAACTGGATACATCGTGTGCGCCTCGCCGCACACGCCATTGTGCGCGGGAACCCGCGGTTCGCAGATAGAATCCTCGCACATGGCCGACCACAGAGGCCGCGGATCCAAGCGGTTCACGTCCGCATGACGTCGTCACGCGGCCATCTCACGGTGTCACGGACCGCGGTCGTCGTGGGACTCGCATTCCTCGCCGGCGGGATCGTCCTCGCCTTGTTGCCTCCTCGAGACGTCCCCAACCTGCACGCGATCCTCGACACCAGCTCGATGCTCTGCTGCGGCCTGCTTGCGTGCCTGCTGTGGGACGTCGGCACGCGGCTCGAGAATGGGCTGGCCCGCTGGTTGGCAACAGCCTTCGGCGTCGCGGCGTGCTGCGAGCTCGTTCACGTCCTGGTGACGGTCGAATGGGTCGGCCTGCTGGCCCCGGTCACCGCCGTCGCTGATGTGCTCCGTCCAGGGACGTGGCTTCTCGCGGCGTACATCCTGCCAGCCGGCATCGCCCTCACCGCCTGGCGGGGCGTCCGGCGCGAGGCGTCGCTCGCGGCCTTTGCCGCGGGCTTGATGGCGGTGCTCGTCGTGCTCGTGGCGTTTGCCTTCCGTTCCCCGGCGTACACGGCGCCATGGTGGCTGGGGACGACCCGCCCGGCGCTGCTCGGGGTCCCGGCCATGTGCCTGCTGGCGGCAGGCGCCTGCTGGTCCCGGCGCACCGACGATCGGCTGTTACCCAATGTCGCGGCGACCGCGGCGCTGCTGGCGGCGTCACACGTCTTCATCCTCTACTCGCAGGCTCCGCACGATACGACTTCGATGGCCACGCACGCCGCCAAGATCGGTGCCTACGTCGCCCTGATCGTTGCGGTGTGGCAGATGGCCTCGTGGGACATGCGCGAGCTGGCGCGTACCGAACGGTCGCTCGCCGAGTTGAATCACGAGCTCGAGGCGCGCGTGCGGGCGCGGACGGCCGAGCTCGAAGCGGCCAATCAGTCCTTGCGGATGGAGGCCGATGCGCACGCCCGGACCGAGCGGGTGCTCGACGAGAGCCGGATCCTCCTCCAGTCGATGACCGACAATTCCCCCTCCGTAATCTACGCGAAGGATCTCGAGGGCCGCTACCTGTTCGTGAATCCGCGCTTCGTCGAGCTGTTCGGCGGCACGATTGCCGAGACCATCGGCAAGACGGACTTCGACGTCGCCCCGCGCGAAGCCGCCGAGGGCTACCGCGAGATGGACCGCCGGGTGATCGCCTCGAACGTCGCGCTGGCCGAGGAAGAGAGCGTCACCCTCGACGGCATCGTCCACACCTACTTGTCCGTGAAGGCGCCGCTTCGCGACAGCTCCGGTGCGCCCTGCGGCGTCTTCGGCGTGTCGACCGACATCTCCGATCGGCACCGGGCCCAGGCCGCGCTCCGGGCCAGCGAGGCGCGGACGCGGTCGATGATCGACGCCGCCCTCGATGCGGTCGTGACGATGGATGCCGGCGGGTTCATCACCGGCTGGACGGCGCAGGCGGAGAAGGTCTTCGGCTGGCCCGTCGCCGACGTGCTCGGCCGCCCGTTGGCGGAAGTCATCATTCCGGAATCGCTGCGCGCCGCGCACACCGAGGGACTCGCGCGATACCTGGCGACGGGCGCAACGCGCGTGCTCAATCGCCGGCTGGAGCTTCACGCGGTGCGCCGTGATGGCACCGAGTTCCCGGTGGAGATTTCGATCGCGAGAATTCACTTCGGCGATGCGCCGGCCTTCAGTGCGTTCGTGCGCGACATCAGCGAACGGCACGAGGCCGGACAGCGCCTCGAGGCGCAGCTCGCGCGCGTCAGCCTGCTCGCGCGCATCACCCGTGCGATCGGCGAACGGCAGGACCTCGCCAGCATTCTCCAGGTGGTCGTTCGTAGCCTCGAAGATCACCTGCCGCTCGATTTCTGTTGCGTCTGCCTGTACGACCAGGTGCAGCAGGCCCTGGTGGTCACGCGGGTCGGCGCCCGGAGTCAGGCTCTCGCGTTCGAGCTGGCGATGCCTGAAGCGGCGACGATCCCAATCGACGAGAACGGGCTGGCGCGGGCAGTGAGCGGGCATCTGGTGTGCGAGGACGGCCTGGATCGCTCGTCGCATCCGTTCCCGAGGCGTCTCGCCAGAGGCGGCCTGCGCTCGTTCGTCGCCGCGCCGCTGGTCGTCGAGACCCGGATGTTCGGTGTGCTGATCGCGGCGCGGCGGCAATCGCCGGGCTTCAACAGCGCCGACTGTGAGTTCCTGCGCCAGTTGAGCGAACACGTCGCGCTCGCCGCGCATCACAGCGAACTGTACGGGGCGCTGCAGGAAGCGTACGACGATCTGCGCCAGACCCAGCAGGCCATCCTGCAGCAGGAACGGCTCAAGGCGCTCGGTCAGATGGCCAGCGGCATCGCCCACGACATCAACAACGCGATTTCGCCGATCGTGCTCTATACCGAGGCGATGCTCGAGAGCGAGGAGCAGCTCTCGGCGCAGGGCCGCGATTACCTGGCGATCGTCCAGCGCGCCGCCGACGACGTGGCGCAGACGGTGGCCCGGATGCGCGAGTTCTACCGCCAGCGCGAGCCGCAGCTGTTATTGCTGCCGGTGGAACTGAACGCGCTGGTCCAGCAGGTGATCACGCTGACGCGGGCCCGGTGGAGCGACATGCCGCAGCAGCGCGGCGTGGTGATCGAGACCGTTCTCCAGCTCGAGCCCGGGCTACCGTTCATCCTCGGCATCGAGAGCGAGCTGCGCGAAGCGCTGATCAACCTGGTGTTCAACGCGGTCGATGCCATGCCCGACGGCGGCACCCTCACGGTCAGGACCCGCACGGGCGCGACCGCCGGAGCGCCCGGCCAGGTGCTGATCGAGATCGTGGATACCGGCGTCGGCATGAGCGCCGAAACCCGCCGCTTGTGCCTGGAACCGTTCTTCACCACCAAGGGCGAACGGGGCACCGGTCTCGGGCTGGCGATGGTCTACGGCGCGCTGCAACGACACGCCGCGACTGTCGAGATCGACAGCTCGCCCGGCGCCGGTACCACGATGCGGCTGGCCTTCGTCCTGCCACCCCCGGTGGGCGCGACCGCCGCGGACAAATCGGGCACACCCGTCGCACGGCGCCCGGGCCGGTTGCGGATCCTCCTCGTGGACGACGACCCGCTGCTACTGAAGTCGCTGCGCGACACCCTGGAGGCCGACGGGCATGTCGTGACGATCGCCCACGGCGGACAGGCGGGGATCGACGCGTTCCGGGAGGCCCACGCGCACGATCGGGAATTCGCGGTGGTCATCACCGACCTGGGCATGCCCTACGTGGACGGACGGCAGGTGGCGACGGCGATCAAAGCTACGGTGCCGGCCACGCCGGTTGTGATGCTGACCGGTTGGGGCCTCCGCCTGGTCGACGATGGCGACGTGCCTCCGCACGTCGACCGCGTGATCGGGAAGCCGCCGCAGCTCGCCACCCTGCGTCAGGTGCTCGGCGAGCTGACCGGGGACCTGTCGCAGCCCTGACTCTGCGTCCCGAGCCGCATCATCTGGTGTGCCTGCCGGGGCGCTCGCCACCGTGCGAATGGTCGCCCTGCCTGGCCGATGCTCGTGATGGCGAACACATCGCGGCCTGCGGCCTAACGGGTCACGCGGTGCCGGCGCGAGCCCGATGGAAGGCCTCGAGCGCCTGGTTCGCCGCGACGATCGTCGCCAGCTGCGCTTCGACCACTTCGAGTTGTGAACCGGGGATCGCGTAGTACGCGTCGTTCTCGTCGGCCCCCGTGTAAACGCGGTTCCCGACACAGCCGAAGCTCGCGGCCGTGCGCCCGGCGTTGATCGCCGCCGGGATCACCGCACACGTCGGCCGCCCCATCGTCGCGCCATCGGTTGCGACTCCGGCCGCCTGCGCGGCTTCGGCGAGCAGCATCAGCTGCCGTGCGTTCCCGCGCACGAGCACCACGTCCGGCATCAGCGGAGCGTCAGCGAGCGGCGAGTACACGGCGACCTGCAAGGGCGTCTGGCGCGTCGGGATGTTCGGCACTTCCTCCATCTTCAAGTACGACAGTCCGACCATCGTTTCGATCACGCCCATCAGCTCACGCTGCTCCCCCGGCGATAGCGGCACGTTGTGGGTGTGCGCCCCGACCGGGCACCGCTTGTGGTCGTCGGCGACCGTGAAGAAGGTTTCCCCGTTCGCGGCGCGTCGCCAGTAGCCGCACCCTGCCGGCTCTGTCGCCTCGACGTGTGCGACTCCCGCGGGTGCCACGTCGGTGAACGTGATGGCCACGGGCGTGGAGGTGAGGTGAAGCAGATCGATCAGCGAACTCTGGGACACGCGGATTCTCCGGTGCGAGGGAGTTGGTGGGGGGCGTTCACGCGCGCGCGACGGCGATGCGGACGCCTCCAGGGCCATTACGCTATCACCGACTCGGACGCACACACAGAGCACTGGCAAGCGTCAACGGAAATACGCGCGCGCGCCAGCCCACAAAAGGACGGCTGACAGCGCGCCGCACGCAGCGCCCCAGAACCAGTACGGCAGGAACAGGGCGTCGGCCATGACCGCCACGTCCGAGGGCATCGGTCCCGACCGAGTCAAGGCCATGCTCGTGAACAGGTAGTCGGCCCGCGAGAAGACCGACAACGCGAGCTGCACGGCCAGGAACACGAGCACCGCCTGCGACGCGCCGGGAGCCCGCTGCGCCACGGCGAAGAGCGCGCTGGCGAGCAACACGGTGAACGCAACCCCGAAAGGATTGCGGACGAGCCACACCGCGATGACGAGCAGCAGGACGCCGATGATGGTCAGTGCGCGTCCCGCCCGGACCGCGCGGCGGCCGACCAGCAGCAGAACGAACGCCGCGGCAGCCGGTCCCACGAGTCCCGACGCGGCGACGAGCGCGGTCGAAATTCGGCCGAGCGGACCGCCCCAGAGAGCGACGCCGCTCGCGTCCGGGTACAACCGCAGCGAGTAGAAGTGCCCTCCGAGGACCGCGGCTGCCAGGCCGTGACCGAGCTCGTGCGCCAGCGTCGAGATGAGGACCAGCGGCCAGCCGATCGTCCGGCCGAACGGGATCGCATAGAGGACCGCGGTCACACCGACGCTCAAGGCCAGGACGCGCGGGGCGCGGCGATCGACTCTCGTGGACAAGCCCGGCATGCGTGCGCACTGTATCAGGCATGAGAGGACGCGGCCGGCTCGCCTCTCCCATCGCGCGGAGCGCGGCGACCAGGCTCAGCAACGTGCGCCGATCACATGACAGCCTTCCTTCCGTTCGACGGACGCAGCGCCCAGGACGACGGCGTCCAACGTTCCGGCGACCCGCGGGGTTGTAGAGGCGATATGCTGACGGCGTCGATCACGCGCAGAGACGGTTGGGCCACCGAGGGAACGACTCTGGTCTGGAACTCCAGACTGGGTCTCCGCGACCGTCCGGCACCGGGCGTATGAGAGGCAGCGGACATGCAGCGCAGCTTCGGGCAACGAACCTGATGACGACAACTCACGACGCGATCATCATCGGTACCGGCCAGGCCGGCCCCTCACTTGCCAGGCGGCTGGCCACTGCCGGACGGCGGGTGGCGATCATCGAGCGTCACCTCGTGGGCGGCACGTGCGTCAATACCGGCTGCATCCCGACCAAGGCGATGGTGGCGAGTGCCTACGCGGCGCACATGGCGCGCCGTGCTGCGGACTTCGGGGTGCGGGTCGCCGGGCCCGTCAGCGTCGACCTGGCGGCGGTCAAGGCGCGCAAGGACGCCATCTCGGCGCAATCGCGGGTCGGCCTGGAGAAGATGCTGAGTACGACGGAACGGTGCGAGTTGATCCGCGGCCATGCGCGCTTTCGCAGTCCGCACGAGATTGCGATCGACGGCGGTGTCCTCTCGGCGCCGCAGATCTTTGTCAACGTGGGCGGCCGCGCCCGGGTTCCACCGCTGGGCGGGGTCGAGACGACGCCGTTCCTGACCAACACCAGCCTGCTCGGGCTCGACACCCTGCCCGAGCATCTGGTGGTGATCGGCGGCAGTTACATCGGGCTCGAGTTCGGACAGATGTTCCGCCGCTTCGGCAGCCGGGTCACCATTGTGGAAATGGGATCGGCAGTGATCGGGCGTGAGGATCCGGACATCTCGGCCGCGATTCTCGACGTGCTGACCGGCGAAGGCATCGACGTCCGGTTGAATGCTGAATGCGTCGTGGTTTCAGGGACCGAGGGGCACGTCACCGCGGCGCTGGAGTGCGCGGAAGGCGAGCCGGCAGTCACGGGCACGCACCTGCTGATGGCGACCGGACGCCGGCCGAACACCGATGACCTCGGTCTCGAGGCGGCCGGGATTCGCACCGACGATCACGGCTACATCGAGGTGGACGACCAGCTGCGCACCAGCGTCGAGGGCGTCTGGGCGCTCGGCGACTGCAACGGCAAGGGTGCGTTCACTCATACGTCCTACAACGACTACGAGATCGTCGCCGCCAACCTGCTCGACGGCGGATCGCGTCGCGTGACGGATCGGATCGTCGCCTACGGTCTCTACGTGGACCCGCCACTCGGACGCGCCGGGCTCACCGAGGCCGAGGTGCGGAAACGGGGCCGTCCGGCGCTCGTCGGCAAGCGGCCGATGACCCGTGTGGGCCGCGCCGTCGAGAAGGGAGAGTCGAAAGGGTTGATGAAGATCGTCGTCGATGAGGAGAGCCGCGAGATCCTCGGCGCCGCGGTGCTCGGTCCTGGCGGCGACGAAGCCATTCACTGTGTGCTGGACACGATGTACGCCAAGGCTCCATACGACCTGCTGACGCACGCGGTCCACATTCACCCGACCGTCGCCGAACTGCTGCCGACGATCGCCGGCGAGCTCGAGCCGGTCAAGTGATCCGGCGCGGATAGAATGACCGCTATGCGCTTCGCGACGTGCAACGAGCAGTTCGAGGGCTGGACGTTCGATCGGGTCTGCCGGTTCGTGCGCGAGGTCGGCTACGACGGACTCGAGGTCGCCCCGTTCACGCTCGCCGACCGCGTCACCGACGTGTCTCCCGCGCAGCGCCGCGATCTCGCCGATCAAGCGGCGGCGAGCGGCATCGAGATCCTCGGCCTCCACTGGCTGCTCGCGAAAACCGACGGGCTGCATCTCACCTCGCCAGACCGGGATGTCCGCCGCCGGACATCCGAGTATCTCGTCGCGCTCGCCCAGGCGTGTCACGATCTCGGGGGTGATGTCATGGTCTTCGGCTCGCCGAAGCAACGCTCACTCCTGCCCGGCGTGTCGCTCGATCGCGCCTACGAGCTCGCCGCGGACACCTGCGCGGCGGTGGCGCCGTCGCTCGCGGATCTCGGCGTCACCCTGTGCATGGAGCCGCTGTCAGCGAACGAGACCGACTTCGTCAACACGTGCGACGATGCGCTGCGGCTGGTCGGCATGGTGGCGCATCCCAACTTCGTGCTGCACCTGGACGTGAAGGCGATGTGCAGCGAAGCGACGGCGCCCGTGGAGTTGATCCGGCAGCATGGGGGCGAGGCGGGGCACTTCCACGCCAACGACGCGAACCGCCGCGGGCCGGGCTTCGGCGACGTCGACTTCGTGCCGATCTTCGAGGCGTTGCGGGAATCGGGCTACGACCGGTGGGTCTCGGTCGAGGTCTTCGACTACACGCCGGATCCCGAGACGATCGCGCGTCGCAGCCTGGAGTACATGCGTGACTGCCTGGCCCAGGCCGACGAGCGCCGAGGCGGCGGCTCCAGCTAGCCTTCCGGCAGCGGCTGCCCTTTCGTTTCGGGCGCCCAGATCAGGGCCACGACCCCGATCAGGTAGACACAGGCCATGGCAATCGCCGCCTCACGGAACGACATGCGGGTGGAGAGATAGCCGAACAGGATCGGCGCCGGCGCCGCCAGATAGCGCACCGTGTTGTAGCAGAAGCCCACGCCGGTGCCGCGCAGCCGGGTCGGAAAGAGCTCGGGGAAATAGATCGAGTATCCCGCGAAGAGTCCGAGCTGCGCGAACCCCATCATCGGCAGCATCCAGTACGCGTCACTCGCCGACTGTAACGAGGCGAACACGAACATCGTCACGCCCATGCTGAGGAGCAGGGCGATGAGGAACGCGAGCCGCCGGCTGAGGAACGAGGCGATGAGCGTGAAGGTCATCATCCCGAAGAACGAGCCGACGTCCTGAAGCGCGGTGCCGAGCGCCCGCACCCGGTCGACGACCGACTGGGTCTCGCCGCGGAGTGCCGTGGAAATCAGTTCCGGCGAAAAGAAGCCGATGCCCCACAGGCCGATCATCCCGGACACTCCGAGCAGCAGCCCGATGATCGTGTTGTGGCGCCAGCGCGGGTGGCGAAACAGTTCCACCGGCGAGCCGATGGTCTTGCCGCTGCCCCGCCCGGCGGCCGCGTCGGCGCGGGCGCGCAGCCACGAGTCCGGCTCCTTGAGCACGAACATGATCGGCACGATCAGGATCGAGGGGACGATCCCGACGAAGAACAGCACCCGCCAGCCGCTGTAGCCCGCGGCGAACGCGGCCGCCCCAGGCGGGATCATCAGGCTGGCCAGCGAGCCCATGATGTTGCCCAAGGCGGACAGCGCCTGCAGTGACCCGAGCGCAACGGCGCGGAACTGGCCGGGCACGCTCTCCGCCACCAGGGTGGTCGCGGCGCCGAACATGCCGCCGACGCCGAGGCCGACCAGAAATCGGTAAAGGGTGAAATCGACCCATGTGGTCGCCAGGCCCGACAGACCGGTGAAGCCGGAGTAGACGAGCAGCGTGATGACCATCGTCTTCACGCGCCCCAGCCTGTCGCTCATCATCCCGAAGATGATGCCGCCCGTCGCCCACCCGAGGATCATCGAGGTGGTGGCGTAGCCGCCGACGGTCTTGAGCTGCGCCGCGGCTTGCGGATCAGTGCCGAGCAGCTCGCGCAGCGCCGGCTCGCGCGCGAGGATGAAGATCCGCTGATCCATGCAGTCGAACAGCCAGCCGCACGATGCGATCACGACCACGAGCCAGTGGTACGGCGTGACGCCGGCGAACAGACCGCGGTTGGACATCTCGACGGGCGCAGTAGGCTGATGCACGCGAACCCTTCGTGAATGGACGAGCGCCGACAGGCGCGTGCCGCATCTTACTCCGAGGCCCGTGCCGCGAAGCCGGCTGGTCAGCGCGGCGCGGCGACCAGGTCGCGCAGATTTCTCCCGCAGATGAGGCTGGCGTCGAGGCGGTTGCCGTCGTTTCCGCGCCAGTGCGTTTCGAGGCTGATCGCACCGGCATAGCCGTCGCGGGCCAGTGCCCCGATCTGCCCCGACCAGTCGATGGCCATCTCGCCGAGCGGACCCCACGCCGGGGTGTGGCCGTTTACCATGCAGTCCTTGGCGTGGACGTGGATCACGCGCCCGCGCGGGAGGGCGGCGTACCCGTCAGGGAACGGCTCCTCTCCCAGGATGGACGCGTTGGCAGGGTCCCAGATCAAGCCGACCCCGGGGTGCTGAACCGCCGCCAGCATGCGGGCCGCCTCCGCACCCGTGCCGACGTTGCACGCATGCTCGTTCTCGAGGCCGATGGTGACGCCGTGCCCGTGCGCCCGTTCGGCGAGGCCGCGCAACTCGGCGGCGATGGTCTCGGTCAGCGCCGCGGGATCGACCGTCCGCCACCCGGAAAAGACTCTGATCAGCGGGGCACCTAGGCGTGCTGCGACCTCGAGTGCGCGGGTCGCGAGCCGCGGCTGATCCTCGTAGGTGTACGCCGAGCCGAACACGTCCTGCTGGAATCGGGCGTCGATCGGCGGCCCATTCGGCAGGACACACTTCAGCACGGGTGAGGCAATGCCGAGCACGCGCATGCCGCGCGCTTCGACGGCGGCCCTGGCGCGATCCAACTCCGTATCCGTGAGGTCGACGACATTGCGTCCGTACACCAGGCGCAGCTCCGCGCCGGTCATGCCCACCGACAGCATCGCGTCCAGCGCGGCGTCGAGATCGTCTGTGGAGAATTCGTCGGTAATCGCCGCAATCGGGAAGCGCAAGGGTGGCATCCTGGCAAGGATACCCCTGGTAGCGCGGAATCGCGTGCTAAGCTCGGCGACTCGTCTCGGCGCCTGTGGAAAGGACGATGCGAATGCCGCCGTCCGCGCCACACGGGAGGCGCTGGCGCAAGTGGCTCCGGACCTGGCGCCCGAGGTGTCCGGCCCCGCGGGCGAGATCCTCGCCGGCCCGTTCGCGCTGGTCAGCACTGCTGGCGTGACCGCCCTCAGCCTCGGCGCGCTGACACTCGCGCTGGCAATGGTCGGCCTGTATGGGGTGCAGTCGCATCTGACCGCGGCCCGGGTGGATCCGAACGTGGCGCTGCGTTACGAATGACGCGAGGTCAGGACGGCTTCACGCCGGCCGCCTGGAGGTAGCCGGTCATGACGCGGGCGTAGTGCGGAAATGCGACCTCCGGCTCCTCGATCTCGGGGTGCCACTTCTTCTCCCACTCGAAGCAGTAGTATCCGGAATAGCCGTGGCCGGCGAGGACCCGCACCTGCTCCTGCATCGGCACCTCCCCTGTCCCGGTCAGTACGTAGCGGCGATCGGTGCCCGCGGGAACCGAATCCTTCAGATGGCAGTGCTTTACCCAGGCGCCGAGCGTTTGCCATGTTGCGGCGGGCTGCTCATGCCCGGCAACGAAGGTGTGATGCGCGTCCCACAGAATAGCGAAGGCGCCGGAGTCCACTGCCTCGTGGATGGCGACCACGTCAGGGGCGTGCGTGAAGTCGCCGTGCGTTTCCATGATCACCGTGACGCCAGCGGTGGCGGCATGGGCTGACAGCGTCTTGAATCCCTCGGCGACGCGCGCGAATACCGCGTCGCGCGGCTCGTCCGGAGGAATCTGGTCGCCAAAGACCCGGACGTACTTCACGCCCATCGTGTGCGCCAGGTCGATGAAGCGCCGTCCCTCGTCGAGCGCCGCCTGCCGCGCCGCTCCCGTCTGGTGCATCGCGGCCGAAGCGCCCAGGTCCGAGATGGTGACGCCGATGGCGGCCAGGTCCGCGCGCGTGCCGGCCCACCGGGTGCCGGTGAGCTCCGGCACCTTCGTGAGGTCCATCTCGCCGGCCACCCCTCGCAGTTCGAGCGCGGCATAGCCGAGCGTGTCCGCCTGCTGGAGGATCGTCTGCCAGCTCCATCCCGGGCACCCGAGCGTCGAAAACGCCAGCGGATACCGGGCGCGAGCCCGGCTACGCAGGAGGCCCGGGGCGGCGGCTGCTGCCAGCGCGGTGGTCATGAAGGTGCGACGATCTGTGCGCATAGCCTGCTGTGGGGACTGCCTCTCGCGGCGTGCGGAAGGCCACTCAAAGGAAACGCCCGGCCCGGGTGCATGACCCGGGGGCCGGGCGTTTCGTGTTTCGCGTGTTGCCACGCACCCTGGCAGGAGCCAGGCTACAAACGTGCTTCCGTCTCGCGTGCGCAACGCGGGTCGTCGATCAGGCCGGACTGCGATGACCGATGATCTGGTCCCCAGCCTCAGTGCTCGAACCGCGGTGCGCCTCGTGAACCCGGTGGCGTGTCCATGGGACCTCCACGTCGGAATGGCGTGACAGCCATCAGAGATACGCCTCATTCGGGTTCGTGTCAAGCACCTCTATTACGGCTTGATGATCATGAACGTCACAGCCGCGGGAAGCATGGAGAGCGCCATGCCGCCAGCGGATGGCACATCGATCACACGCGCCGGAACCCAGTCAACGCCTCCGCTCCAAAGGCGCAACAGTATGTTGCGGAATTCCCCGAGGTGCTGCCGCCTGAAGTCGGAGTGGTAGCCTGTGACGCATCGAAACTGTTGTCCCTGCCCCGCTCCGTGACACGCGGCCGGTGGTCTCTCCGGACGCTACTACGTCAAGGCGTTCCCGGTTCGAGGGTCGGCCGCGTCTGTCCGCGCGAGGAACACGCGGTCGTCGCGTCTTGCTCGTCGTCCTCGCACTGAACATCCTGATCGGCGACCTCGCGGGAGCGGCCCCGGTCGTCGATCGCGTTCCGGTCACGCGCTGGCCTGACCGCGTCGCCGAGGATCTCGTCCGAACCTACCGGAGCGGCAAGACCGACGAGGCAATCGCCGCGCTGATTCAGCGTCTGACGGACGAACAGGGTGACAATCGAGGGGACGCGGTCGAACGCATGGTGCTGTGGGTCCGCGACGCCGGTCAGCAGACGCGCACCCGGATCCGCTCGTGGCGCGGCGAGCTCGAGGCGCTGCTGCTGCTCACGACCGACGCCCTGATCGAGACCTGGCCGGAGCGCTCGCTGTTCGCGCCGGAAAAGAACAACCTGTGGCGCCCGCTCGAGACGCTGTACGACACGCTGAAGGGGCTCGATCAGACATCACCGTTCCTGCGCCAGTGGTATCTGATCTGGGAGGCGTTCCGGCAATCGAACATCCTGGACGGCTGGCGCGGCTGGCCGACGTACTTCAACGACGCGCTCAACGCATTTCCCAGGGACTCGCAGGTGCTGCTGGCGGCGGGAGCACGCCAGGAGCTCGAATGGTGGATCCGGACCAACCCGCGCCGAACACTGTCCGACATCCCCGCGACGCGTCCGGCCGATCTCCATGCCGCACTGATCGCCAGCCGCAACTACCTTCGTCGCAGCCTCGAGGCGAATCCGGCTGAATCGGAAGCCGCGCTGCGGCTGACCCGCGTCCTGATTGAGCTCGACGACCTCGATGCGGCGCGGCAGGTGCTGGCCGCACGCACCTGGAGCCGCGGCGAGCCGGCATTCGAGTACCTGGCCCACCTGTTCGAAGGAGAACTGGCCGAGCGGCACGGTGACTGGTCGTCGGCGATCGCCGCCTACGATCGCGCGATCGTGCTCGTGCCGACCCCGCAATCCGCGCTGGTGGGCAAGGCGCACGCTCTGCATGCCGCCGATCGCCGCGCCGACGCGCTCCAGGCCGCGACGCAGGCGCTCAGCGGGCCGGACCAGCCGCCGGACCCCTGGTGGGTCTACTCGCTCGGGCAGTCATGGCGTTTGACTCCCTACCTGCGCGCGGCACGAGCCTGGATCGCCCGATGATCCGCGTCCTCGTCATGACGCTGGCGCTCGTCGGATTCGGGTTGCCGGTCGCGACGCAATTCCGGAGCAGCGTCGCTGGAGTGCGCGTCGACGTGCTGGTCACGGATGGACGCCGGCCGGTAACCGGCCTCACCGCGCAGCATTTCGAAATCCGGGACAACGGCGTCCGCCAGGACATCGTGGACGTGCAGTACGAGACGCTGCCGCTGAACGTCGTGTGCGTCCTCGACCTCAGTGGCAGCGTCGCCGGCCCGCCGCTCGAGCACCTGAAGCAGGCCTACACGTCCGTCATCGATGCGTTGGCGGGCGGCGACCGCGGCGCGCTGGTGACCTTCGCCACCAAAGCCACACTGCACTCAGCCTTGACCGACGACCGCGCCCGGCTGCGTACGCTCGCGGATCGCCTGGGCTCCGAGGGCGCCACCTCGCTGTACGACGCGGTGTTCACTGCGCTGGCATTGCGTGAAGCCGATCAAGGGCGCACGCTGCTGCTGCTTCTCAGCGATGGCCGTGATACCTCCAGCTGGCTGACGGCGCGCAAAGTCGTCGACGCCGCTCGCCGCACCGACGTCGTGGTCTATCCCGTGACCGTCACCGCGGCGCCCCCCGTCCGCAGCCCCGGCCGCGTGGCTTTCACGCCACCCGACGAAGTCGCCGCCAATCAGTTCCTGGGTGCACTGGCGGATGAGACCGGTGGCCGGGTCGTCTCCGCCGATCGCGAATCCAGGTTGCCGGCGACGCTCCTGGCCATCGTGAAAGAGTTCCGCGAGCGCTACGTTGTCAGCTACACGCCAACCGGCGTCGCCGCCGGCGGGTGGCACGCGATTGACGTGCGTGTAAAGGGACGGAACCTCACGGTCAGGGCTCGACGAGGATACGGCGCGAATTAGCAGGATCGTTGGCCGGCGTCGAGCCGGTGAGCGCGACCGCCGGCTCAACACGCGGCCGCAGCGGCGCGAGCGTGACCGATGCGGACCTGTTAGAGTTTCGCAGAACATGGCCCGCAACGTCGCGGGCGAAGGCCCGGGGCCCGCGGCGGCGCCCGATTGCTGGAGGTAGCAATGGCCATCAGGCCGAGCGAGGCGAGCGTGGCGCGGATCACGACCTTCATCGCCAAGTATTGCGAGAAGAGCGGCACGACGACCCATCCGGATCCGGCGATCACCGAGGCGGTCGCGCTCGGTCTTGCGGGACATCTCGACACGCTCGGCAAGCCGCTCTGCCCCTGCCGGTTCTATCCGAGCAAGCAGGAGGAGATCACCCACCGCACGTGGATCTGCGCCTGCGACGACATGCAGATCTACAAGTATTGCCACTGCCTGCTGTTCGTGAACGCCGAGGGGCTGCCGATCACCGAGTACCTGCCCGAGGGGCACGACGGTCGCGTCGCATACGGGCTCGTGAAGGACCCGACGCCCGACAAAGGGCGGCCGCTGCGTCACAAGTCGGAAGAGCGGGAAGAGGAGCGGCGCCAGCGGCGATCCTGACGGTTCCGACGCCACTGTACGCGAGAACTCAGTGTCGCTGTTCAGTGCCGTGGCGCTCCGGCGCTCCCGCCACATCCGTCCACAGGTTGACGACATGGCGGAAGCGATCGGCGGAGGCCAGGTCGGGCACCAGCGCCCCGATTCGCGTTCCGTCGCCTTAGATCGCAAACACGCTCGGTCCGGCGTGGTCGATCAGGCGCGGAGCGGACCAGACCCGCGGTGCACCGTGGACGAACATCCCCTTCCTGACTTGGCCGCGGAGTTGCCTTGCCTCAAGCTGAGGAGCAAGGTCGTCACCTGTCGCCTCCGCTCCTCCCGTCCTCGAGCGTCGACCGGGCTCGTTGCGGTCAGCATTCTAGTCCTGCAGGGCGTCGAAAAAACTTCTAGGTCCATGCCAGATCCGTCCGGCTTTTTCCGCCTTTCTGGATGCATTCGCCGGCCGGGGGCGTCGCCACCGACCGCCACGAGCACGCACACCGTGTATCTACACAAGGAGCCACCAGCATGACTGCCCGACGACCCTATCTGCGTTTCCTGCCTGCGCTCACCCGTGTGCTGGGCATGGTCTTTATCGGGGCCACTATCGCTCCGATAGCCGAGGCGGCGCTGCCCTCTGGCAATCCGGTCCAGCAATGGAACCAAATTGCCGAGGATACGGTGGTAGCTTCCGGGGCCTTCCAGAATGAAGGGCTGATCTACATGGCGTACGCCGCGGCCGCGGTCTACGACGCGGTGACGGCGATCGAGGGAGGATACGAGCCTTACGCCATCAGAGTCCCCGCTTCGCCAAGCGCCTCGGCGGCCGCGGCGGTCGTCGAAGCGGCTTACACAGTCCTGCGCTACCACTTCCCTGCCCAGGCTGCCTCCCTGGACGCCCGGCACACCGAGGCGCTCGCACTCATCACGGACGGGCCGGCCAGCATCGCCGCCGGCCGGGAGGTGGGCGTGGCCGCCGCGAACGCGATCATCGAATTGCGGAGCGGCGACGGCCGCCTGACGCCCATCGGCGTGACCTCTCCCGTCGACGCGCACCAGCCGGGACCGGGGGTGTGGCGGCGAACGCCTGCGCCGATGGCTCCATTCGCGCCCCCGCAAACGCCGTGGGTAGGGGACGTGCAGCCGTTCGTCCTGCACGAGCCGGGTCAGTTCCATCCCGCCCCGCCGCCGCCCCTCCAGAGTCAGCGCTGGGTGGAGCAGTTCGAAGAGGTCAAGGTCCTCGGTTCGGCGACGAGTCGCATCCGCAGCGCCGAGCAGACGGCCATCGCAAGGTTCTGGACGGCGAACGTCATCAGGCAATACAACCGTCTGGGGCGGGAGGTCGCCTCGGCGCACGCACTGACTCTGGTGGACACCGCTCGCCTCCTTGCCATGATCAACGTCGTCGGCGCCGACGCGCAGATCGCGGTAATGCACTGGAAGTACACCTTCCTGTTCTGGCGGCCGGTCACGGCAATCGATCCATCGGCGGTCGTCGCCGACGGCTTCGGGCCGGTGCCTGGTTTTGACGATGGGAACAGGAGGACGGTGGAGGAACCGAACTGGCGTCCGCTCATCGCAACGCCGAATCACCCTGAATACCCTGGCGCCCACGGCTCAATCACGGCCGCGGTCTCGGAGGTGCTGTCGGAGGTGCTCCAGACGGACGCGATCGACGTCGACGTGCATGGCTTCGATCCGTCCGGGCCGATGGGAAACCTGAACGCGACGCGCCACTTCGAGACGGTCGCCGATCTGCGCGACGAGATCGTCAATGCCCGGTTGTGGGCTGGCCTGCACTATCGAGGCTCGAGCGAGGCAGGCGTGGATCTCGGTCGACAGGTGGCACATTACGCCCTGAATCACGCGTTCCGGCCGGAGCGATAGCCTCCACACGTGGATGCTGCGGGACGGCTCCCAGCGGGGTCGCCCGCAGCATCACCGTCACGTTCGGGCAACCGCGCTGGGATCCGAACGTCCGGCTGTTCTAAAATCCGCTGCCTGACCGTGGCGGCGGAACCCATGAGCACACCCAACTCCGGAAACCATCGCCTTGCGGCGAGATTGCGCACCACCGCGCGGCTAGCGGTGTTGATGATGGTTCCGCTCGTCATGTACTTCACAACTCGTGGCACATGGGACCCGCGCGAGCAGAACCTTGATGCCGCGTGGAGCGCCGGGTTCTTTGCTTCACAGGCGGAATCGATGCTCCACGGGCGGCTCGACGTGCCGCCGGACACGATCATCGGCGAGTGCTTCGAGCGGGATGGCCGCTGTTACGGCTACTTCGGCGTGACACCCAGCTTTGTCCGGCTTCCGCTGCTCGGGGTCCTCCGCTACCTCCGCTCGGCACTGACCCCGATGTTTCTCGCGCTCGCGATCCTGCTCGCGTATTGGGCGGCGCTGCAGATGATCCAGCGATCGCTTCGCGAGTCTCCGCAGGCGGGGCAGTCGCCGCGTCTGGCGCTCGGGTATCTCGTTCTCGCCGCCGCCGCCCTGGGTCCGGGTGGGTCCCTCATCTTCGTGACCCGGCCCGCCGTGTACGAAGAAGCCATCGCGTGGGGTGTGGCGTTCGTCCTGTTGTCGTTGAACCACGTCTGGGCGTGGCATTCGGGCGAGCGCCGCAGTCTCGTGCCGGCCGTGATCTTTGGCGTGGCCGCCGCCAATGCCAGGCCTACCGCCTCCATCGTCTGCGCCGTGCTCGGTCTGACACTGGCGGCCATCTCGTATCGGGCGCGCAAGCGGCCCGCCGATCCGATGATCGCCAGGTCCCGACTCGGAACACGTGGCGTGCTGATCGCCGCTCTGTGTCTCAGCCTCGCGCCCGGACTCACGGCGGCCGCCGTCTTCTGGCTGAAGCTCCGATCGCCGATGCCGAGCCCGCTGCTGAATCAACAAGTCGCGCAGGCCCCGCACTGGCAGGCGGTTCGGGAACGCAATGGGGGCAGGACGGCCGGGCTGCTGTTTGCGCCGACCGAGTTGGTCGCCTACTTCAGGCCGGACGCGGTGGTCGGTCGCCGTGAATGGCCGTACTTCGACTTCAGGTTTCCGGATGCGTCGATCCTCTGGGTTCCTCCGCTGCCAGCAGGCGGCGCCTACGTCGAGCGGGTCAGCAGCCTGACGACGACGATGCCGTTGCCGTGGATGGTGAATCTGCTGGTGGCGGGCTGGCTGGCAGTTCACGCCTGGAGGTTCGCCCGGAACGTCAGAGGTGAATCCTCCTCGATCTCCGTCGACTTCTGGCTGCTCCAAGCCGGCCTGCTCGTGAGCGCGGCGTCGATGCCCGTGCTGATCGTGACGACGCATGGCATCACCAATCGCTACCTGAGTGATTTTTTCGCGATTAGTGCCGCGGGGGTCGCGCTCGGACCTTGGGTCGTGCTCCCTTACTTCGCGCGGCACCCTCGCCTGGCGGCGGCGGCGGGACTCATGGCCCTGCTGCTGGTCATCTGGTCCGTCGTCCTGACCTTCTCGCTCAACACCCGCCTCGTGTTTTAGTCCCCCTTCACAATCTTTCCTTCAGGCGTGACCTCCACCTCACCCCGCGAGAACTCCGCCTCGTACACGTACTTCGGCACCGGCAAGGTCGAGATTCGCGCCTTCCCGCCCTCCTTCACGATTTCCGCACGCATCTCTGATCGCTCGAGCTGTTTGATGGCCTTGCCCTTGCCGGCAGCACGGATGGCCGCCGCGGCCGCCTCGGGCAGGTCCTTCATGTCGATGATCGTCGCGATGTCGAGCACGGTGCCGTCTTCCGCGATGTCCATCTCGCCCTGCCCGGCCTTGAACTCGATGTCGTACACGACGATGCCGTGTTCCTTATCGACGTCCAGCTTGTCGATCTCGGCGCCGGGGCGGTTCTGTTGAATGGCCTTGGTGACCGCCGCGGGAAGGAACTTCCTGCCCTGGTGTGCGCTCTGGCCCTGTGCCGCTATCCCGATCGCCGACGCGGCAAGCGCAGTCGTGATCGGGATGGTAAGCAGCACGTGCGAAAGTCCGGTCATCGTGTACTCCTGTGTAACCCGCAGCCCCGCGCATGGCCCGGAGAATAGATCGAGATGGGCGCCGCCGCCCTCTGCGTTTCGTTGGGTGGACACGACGCGGCCACCCTGAGCGCTCCGGGACCGTCTGCCGCCGCCCTGCTCAGAAACGAAGGATCAGGCCGAGCGAGGCCCGCGCGAAATCAAGGTTCCGGGGCCGGTCGAGCACGTCGGTCAGGTCCAAATGGAGATCGCCGAACGTGCGGAAGTAGCGAAGGTCGGCACGCAGGCCCACATGCGTCCCGAAGAAGAACATCGCGCCGCCGCCAAAGTCCCAGCCCAGGTTGTTGACGTCGCGGCTGAGTGCGTTGCCGAACGCGTCGACCTGGGATCGAATCAGCCCGAGGCCGACCAGGGCGTAGGGGCGAAATCCGACGCCATGCTGCCCGCCGATCGGAATGCCGACCAGCAGATTGCCAGTCGCGGTCAGGACGCTGCTGCCGCCGAGGTCGGTCCTGCCGAAGAAATCCGGGCTATGCGCGACATCAGCCTCGAGGCCGAGCACGCCATTGCCCATGTAGGCGAAGCTGCCTCCCCACGCGACGCGCTTGGCGTCGATGGCCGCCGAGAGCTGACGGCCCGACCCGCCGCCGAAGTTCACGCCGATGAACGGGATGAACAGCCCGTCGGCGTGCGCGACCGCGGGTACCGCGATTCCGATCAGCAGGCTCAGTGCGAGTGTTCGTCTGAGAGACATGCCCATTCCTCCCCCGAGCCGGACTGAGACCCGGTACGCACGTCAGTTATACCGGTCCCCACGAGTCTTGTCGCGTGCCGGCCGACCAGCTGATCAGTCCCGCTCGGCGGATCGCGTCGCATGTTCCAATGGATCATGCCACCGGTACTTCGCGCCGTCCTCGTGCCTCTGTTGCTATGCGCTGTGACGGCCTGTCACCCTCGCGTGTCGCCGAGGACCCTGCCGCCCCCGCCATCCGCACCGGACGCGCCCGTCGTCATCGTCACCGGCAATCCCGAGTCCGCCGACGGCGCGACGTGGACGATGAGCGGAACGCTCGAGGGCACGCGCGTCGAGCTCCAGGGCATTCTCTTGAAGCCGCGCGGCCGGGGACCATTCCCGGCCGTCGTCCTCAGCCATGGCGCGGGTGGTAACGCTCAGACGTATGGGCGCGCGCTCGGGACAGTGATGCGAAAGTGGGGGCTGGTCTGCATCGCGACCAACTACACCCACGGTTTGGGCGTGCCACTTGGGACGCCGGGACTGCGGATCGATCAGGGCGCGAGTCCGGAGAACGCGTTTCGCGCGCACGCCGCGGTCACCGTCCTGGCGCGCCTCGGCTACGTCGATGTCCGGCGCGTCGCCGCCCACGGGCACAGCATGGGCGCCTTCGTCACGACGGAGTTCGTGGCCACCTATCCGGGCGAGATTCGCGTCGCGTCACACACGGCCGGGGGCGTGCTGGACGGGTTCCCCGATCGTGGCGTCCCGATCCCGAGCGTGGCGGAGGGCCGGCGCATCGAAACCCCTTATCAATGGCACCATGGCCTCAGGGACTTGGCCGTGCCGTTCCTCCTTGACAAGCGCTTCGACTCGGTCCTGACGGCGCCGCATGAGGGCTACATCTATCCCCGTCTTGGTCACGCGGAGGTCGCCGAAGACGCCAAGGTCTTGAAACGCATCAGGACCTGGTACGCCACACATGGCCTGTTCTGATCGTCCGCTGTCCGGGCATGCTGCACGGTCGCTCGAATCGCTTCCGGAGGGCACGCCGGACCCAGCCGAATCCAGGTATCACGCTGCGCCGCGTCTGCCGGTGCGTCGCAGACGGAGTCGAGCCAATACTTTGTTTGGATCGACGGACGGGTGTAACCGACGCGATGCGGGCAGTTGCAGGACAACCAGGAAGCCGACTGCGAGCACCCCGAGACCGGCGGAGTGGATCCGAATCGCTCGAAGGATCTCGCACGAGAGGAACACATACACCGAGAAGCGGGCCCGCTCGTGCCGTCGCAGCATCAGCACGCCGACGATTGGGGCGATGAGGAAGTAGACGAATCCGTCCCACGGCCTGACACTGCCGAAATTCAGCCACCGGGTGTGCAGCAGCAACGCGACCGCGTGAATCAGGGGGCTGGCGAGCAGCGCCAGCGTCAAGATCCACAGAATGAATGGGCGGCCTGGCTGCCTCTCGGCTGCCTCAACCGACCCGCTCGTTGGATCCGGCGCGTTGGCCCGCGCTATGCCGCCCTGCCCTGTGTCCATCCGTCGATCCTACTTCGCTCCGCGCGTGGCCGCGGACGACTCTGCCGCGCTGTGCTCGTACTGCCACGCGCACGCGCGCGTCCGCCCGTTCGAGGGAAGCGGAACACGCCAGCGAAACATCCTGTTGTGCGATTGACGGTCCACGCCACGACCGTTAGATGCCTATTCGTGCCAGTAACCTGAGCATCTCGCGCTACCATCGGCTCCGCGCCCGGGCCCTGAACCCGAGCGCTGCTCGGCGGCGTTAGGCCGTCGAGACAACACAGGAGGGCTGATGCGACTCCACTTCTCTCGCGCCTATCTGTCGGCGGCCTACGCGGCATTGTTCGTCTGTGTGCTCGCGAGTTCGGTATTCGCTCAAGCGCCGGATCCGCACCTCGGTGTCTGGAAGCTCAATTTGGCGAAATCGAAGTATGACCCTGGCCCCGCTCCCAAGAGCGCCACATCGACATGGGAGGTGGTCGCGGCGGGCACGAAGGTCAGCACAGATGGTATCGCCGCCGATGGGACGCCGAGACGTTGGGAATCCATTACCAAGTACGACGGCAAAGACTCCCCGATCACCGGCGCGAACCCGGAGGGCGATACCGTCGCCCGAACGCGCGTAGATGAAAGAACCGTCCGCAGCGTTACCAAGAAGGGCGGGAAGGTCACTATCACCCAGACGTCTGTGGTTTCGCCTGACGGGAAGACACGCACCGTCACCACGACAGGCGTGAATGCGGCGGGCCAGAAGGTCAACAACATCGCCGTGTACGAGAGGCAGTAGCCGGCGCACTCGCGACGGGTGCCGGGAGCGCGTGCAATGAATCCCGGCACCAGCCTTCAGGAGCGGCGCGCGTCTCGGCCTCAGGCGTCTCGAACGCTAACCGCACTGACCGTCGTTGCGGTGTTCGCCACGCTGGCACTCTGGCCGGGGTTTACGCCGTTGTACGACGAGGCCGCCGCGCCGGGCCAGCGGCTCACGCCGCCGTTCGCGGTCTGATTCCCGGGCGCCGGCTGCTCTTTCTCGCGACTGGCTCGGCCTACGGCGCCGCCGTCGGCACGGTCCGATCCTCGCGCCATCGTGGCGCTGATGGAGAAGGGCCTGGTCGGCCTGTTGCCGTATCTGGTGCTGGTATTCTTCGCCACCCTGTCCGGTGCCGAGGGGCCGAGTCCAGGGCGGTCGCTGTCGTCCCGCTCGCCGGAGCGATGAATCGATAGCCCCGCCGCTGGAGTGTCTCGACGAATCGCGGCGACTCCGCGGAATCGGCCAGCGTTATGCGCAGCCTCTTGACGGCCGCGTTCACCGCTGCTCGAAGTCGACGGACGCTGGCGCAAGGCTTCTCGGGTGACAAGCTCGTCGGGTCGCTCCAGCAGGCTTACGAGAAGGGGCAGGGCTGGTCCTGCGGCGAGACCCCGGCTTTCGCCGATTATAACGGCTCGCTCGGCGAACATGGGGCCTGTCAGGCCAACGCTCGAGCGGCTTACTACCCTCTCATCTAATGGGTCAATCATCTGACGCCGAGGGCGCCAGTGACGGCCGCGCTACTTGTCCTCATCGAATCGACCGACCTGCGCGAGGCACCGAGGTAGAACTGCTGCCCGCTCGATCCCGGGCTGGCTCAACGAAGACGGCCGCGCCGCGCTCCATCGAGCGTGTCGTCTCTGCCGACGTGATTCTTCGCGAACCTCGGTGGCCTTTGAAGAATAAGCACGACACGTAACGCTGCCGACCGACATCACAAAGCAGCACTCCGTCAAGAGAGGACGCCGAGCGCACCGGGACGGCCAGGAGAAAACCACCCCCTGCACCCCCTTTTCACCTGGTAGCGCCACTGGGCGCCTCCCGGGAGTCTCTGCACCAGCCGGGCGCTCCTTGGTCAACGATTGCCGCAGTGCTTCGGGGCTACGGCTGCCGTGCCACGAGTGCAATCGTTACGGATCTCACCGGATGAGAGCAACTGTCGAGAATGCCCGTGTGCCGACGGCGAATGACAACGCCGGCGAGACCCGAGTGCGGCGAGTTCTTCCCCTTCGCAACAAGGAAGGACGACATCATCATTGAGTGCCATGTGATCCGTGTGATGTCACAAGTTGGTTTGAGCTGGTCGAACACGACCGCCACCTCTGCGGGCTACCAAACCTAAACGGGCGTATACTGCGCCCACGAAGTAGAGCGGAGCTCACTAGGAAGCCGTCAGAACGGGCGCGCATGCGAGTTGAATGTGCTGCGTCATCGAGGCTGGCGACGATTGCAGTGTATGCGCTCTTCCCGTGATGGCTGTCGCGCGTGCCGAGGGCGGCGAACGCCGACCACCAAGCGTTACTGCCGCTCCTAACCTGCCCGCGACAGTCGCCAAGTCGTCGCCGGCGTCCTCTCCTCGGAGCGACAGTCAACGTCACAAGGGAGTGCTTCGGTTTCCGGGACTCGCGGGTTCGTTCTGCACAATGACCGCCTGTGACCCCAAGGCCGTCGAGGTCGGTCAAGAGTTATTTACCTGTAGCCACAGGGATCTGCCACAAACGAACGCGGGGGGGCGGTCACATCGGAAGCGTCAGCCAACAGCCGGTAGCAACACAAGGGGGAATTATGAAACTCACGACGGCGGATCAGCGAGAGATGGTTCTGCGCAGCATCGTCACTGCCGCGGTTGCCGGGATGCTGATAATCGTGCTGGGATCCGGAACATCCGTTGCTGCGGGCGGTCGGCAGGATTTCACGTTCGAACTGCCGGCGGGTAGTGCATGTGACGGGTTTGCGGTGAGTGTTGCCGGTAGTGGTGGCAACCAGATAGTTAGGGAGTTCCGGGACACGAACGGGAACGTCGTACGGACACTTTCTGCCGGCACAGGCTCCGCGCTGACGTTCACAAATCTGTCAAACGGTGTCACGTTCTCGTCAACATCTAACGGAGCGGTAGGACGGGCAACGAAGAACACCGACGGTTCAACAACGTGGACCCGTATGGGACATAATGTGCTCATTCTCTTTCCAAGCGACGTGCCGACCGGCCCGTCGACGACGCTCATTGTCGGCCGTTTTGTCTACACCGTCGACAGCAACGAGGTCTTCAAACTGGAAGAGGTGAGCGGACACACGACCGACATCTGTGCCATCTTATTATAGTGAACTCGGGTTGAGCGACGACACTCGCGTCAGCCGACGTCAGTATCCTATGCAATCTTCAAAGAGAGGAGCGCGGCCTTAACATTACGCGCTGGGCACGAGTATCCGGCGCGTGAACGGCGGCCACCGGACGTCGACGACGGCGCCCGTGCGGTAGTCTGTCAAAGCGGATTTCAAATCCCTGCGCGCGCATTTCGCGCAGCCACGCTGCCGCCTTGCTGTCCGGCAGCCGCAGGATCACCTCGTTGAGCACCTGCAGGTGTGCCCCCAGGCGTCCAAGCAACCGACCTCGGTCGGCACGCGCGTTAGGGCACCGATCTGCGCCTCCGGATCGGTCCAGTCGGTCTCCAGTGACGCTTACCAACTGGCGGCCCCCAAGCAGTGTCACCCCGGCCTTGCGCAGCACCTGGTGCCGCGAGATCCGCAGCGTCTTGGCGGCGCGGGTCGCGAGCTTGCGCAAGGCCCGGCTCAACGGATTCCACGTATCTTCGACGCGGCGCGCGCCGGTCAAGCGCGACGAGTCGAGTGCCATGGCGTACCAGTTCTGAGATCGGAAAGGCCGTCATGATCCCGGCGCGTTCATGAATCTCACCGACCGGTCCTCTGACCGCCGCTTCCTGACGTTCGCGATCTCTGATCTGTCGAGAGGTCGGTTAGACACGCTGCCTCTCGAGGGCAGCGGCGAGCGCAGGCCCGTCGAGATCTTTCACAGCGATATGCGCATCTTCGACCCGAAATTCTCACCCGACAGCCGCTTCCTGTCGTACCTGATGATCGATAAGGCGAACAAAATGGAAGTCTTCGTCCGCCCGTTGATCCGGCGGCGGCTGGTGGACCGTGGCAGGTTTCTTCAGGCAGCTCCAGCGCGGAATCTGGCGCCGCGACGGCAAGGAACTCTATTATGTGGCACCCGACCAGGCCGTAATGGTGGCAGACGTGCGCACGTCGCCGACGCTTTCGTTCACGACACCCAGAGTGCCGTTTCGTCAGGACGCCAAGCTTCCGGACCGCGTGAGCTATGTGAGCGCCGACGGCGAACGATTCCTGGCGCCTCCGCCGGCCCGCGGGCCGCAGCTTCAGCAGCTCACCATTTTCGATCGGCACGGAGCGCCAGTGCAGAAAGTGGGTGATCCCGGGTTGTATTCGGGACCGTCCTTCTCCCCGGACGGCACACGCCTGCGCGTTTTGCGAAGCGACCTGCAGAGCGGCCAAACGGATCTCTGGACGATGACCTCGCCAGCGGCACACACACTCGGCTCACGAACGACACCTTCCCGAGGGTCAGTCCGCTCTGGTCGCGGGACGGGAAGTGCATCTATTTCGCGTCATTCAGGAACGGCGACTGTCCGGTCTATCGGAGACTCTCGGACGGAAGCGGCGTCGAGGAGTTGGTGTTCCGCGACACACCTGGCGCGTTTGTCGCGCCCAGTGACATTTCCCCGGATGGAAGGGCCTTGGTGCGCGACTCGGGCGGCGTCATCCTGGTTGTACCGCAGACCGGCAATCCGGCGGCACGTGAGGGAATCGAGTTCTTATGCGAGGAATATTCTGGAGGGGGGTCGGCAGGCTCTCCCCCGACGCGCGGTTCATGGCATTCCGCTCTGATGAGGCCCAGCCGGAACGAGCTGAAGTCTACATTCGGCCGTTCGACGCCTCCAAAATGCAGCCCGGCGAAGGGAAATGGCGGGTATCCAAGGATGGAGTGATGGCCATGCTGCATTGGCGGGCAGACGGAAAGGAGATCTTTTTTCCGGGGCCAGAATCTCGAGTCCAATGAGCTGCTCGTGATGTCGGTCGAGGTTGCGACCTCGCCGACGTTCACCGCTGCAGTCCCCAAGTTTGTTTTCAAGCTGCCTGGGCCGCTCGGCGGCAACTTAGGCAACATCAGCCGCGACGGGCACGATTTGTCTTTGCAATCAACGTCCCCGCCAGAGGGACGCGATGACGTTCGGTCTAGGACGAGATCGTGTTCACCGGCACCACGGTCGGTGTTCGCACGGAGCAGCGGTTCGGCCGTCCGCACCGCTCAAACGACGTCATCAGCCCCGAGCCCGGCGCCGGCAAGCTCACGAGCGCTGCTATATGAACTCTGCCGCAGGCCCCCCAGGCGTCGTGGCTCTCGAATCCGGCCGAGATCCTCCGCTGGTGGCGGCGAGCGATACCGCCCGCATCAGGACGGGCTTCTGGATTCTCAACGGCTTCGACGGTGGGCCTTGCGACGGGTGGATGCTCGGATGACCAACTCCGGCCGCAGTATCATCGTTTCCGGTTCCGGTGGCACGCGGGAGCCGAGAATCCCGAGCGCAATGCGCGCCGCCCCTTCACCGATCCGTCGGCTGTGTTGATCGATGCTGGACAGACCGACTCGCAACGAGTCGTCGTAGTGCAGGTTGCCGCAGCCAATAATCGCCACATCCTCCGGGATCCGCGACCCCTTTTCGAGGGCATAGTCCATCGCCCCGGTCGCCAGCGGATCGTTATAGCAGAAAACGCCGTCCGGTCGTGGCTTGAGGCGCAGGAGCTCAGCCATCGCTTCCGCACCTCGCTGTTTGGAATCTACGTCGACCTTTCGCACAGACGTGATGTAACGGTCGTTGATCGCGATTTTCCGGCGCGCCAGGGCCTGTCTGTATCCCGCCAACCGGGCGAGTCCAGGACTGGTCTCCGGCCCGCGGATGTGCGCGATCCGCTTGCATCCGATCGCGATCAAGTGCTCAGTCGCGAGCCGGCCGACGGCAACATCGTCGACCCCGACATAGTTTGCAGAGGCACCAGGGATGTTGCGATCAATCAGAATGTACGGTGTCTTGTGGTTCTCAATCCGGACGACCAGCTCCGCGGTCGGGCGGCAGGAGGCGATGATCAATACATCCAGCTGCCGCGCCAGCAGCTGATCGACTTCGTGTTGCTCGAGATCGGGATCCTCCTCGGAGGAGGCAATGATCAGATAGTACCCACTCTTCCTCAAGACATCGGAGAGAGACTTGGCGACCTCCGCGAAGAAGGGATGGAGGAGATCCGGGACGATCAACCCGACCAAGTAGGTGCGGCCCGTCACCAGACTGCGCGCCGCCAGGTTCGGCCGGTAGTCCAGCTCCTTCACCCGCGCCAGCACACGTTCCCGCGTGTCAGGTCCGACCTCAGGATGATTGCGCAGTGCCTTGGACACGGTGATGACCGAGACGCCAAGGTCCTTCGCGATGTCCCGCATTTTGACGGTCATTACTCTCTCGGTCCTCCACGTGTGCCCGTCACTGAATGCAGAGCGGTGTCCCGAACGCGCTGCACGGCGCCCCAGCACACGCGCCGACGCACGCGACCCTTCTGCGCGGTCAACGACCGCGGACTGCAACGCGGACTGCGGTCCGCGAGGTATGCGAGCTCCCCGAGATCGGCTCGGCGGTCGCGTGTCGGATCGGCGTACGGTGCCACAGTACCAGCAACTCGTACAATCCCGGGCCGGAGCGCCTTGCGCGACGCACGGCGCCCCCCAGTATCGCGCCACACGACTGCCGCACCCTCCCTCGGAACTCTCGCGCGACTGCAGCCGGATATCGCCACTCCCAAGAAACCGCTTGACACGGTCTGCGCGGCGGCTAAAATCCACGCGTTCCAGTTCAGTTACCGGTAACTTCACTGCGAGTTGTTCCGCGGCTCGGGTCGCAGGTGGCCGTATCGCAGCAGCGAGGCAGCGCGAAGGAGACCGACCGGATGGGGCGCCGGCACGGGCGGGTGGCGACACTGTCCAGTACCAGGCGCGCGCGCGACCGTCTCGTTCCGCCGCCGCAGCGTTCGGACGACCGGCACGGTCTCGGCACCAGGGCGGACCACCTGGCGGACAACGACGAGGACTCCTGACATGAAGACACGACTGTCGATTCTCGTGGCCGCACTATGCTCGTTGGCGTACTTCTCCTACACGGAACGCGTCGCCGCCGCCGATCAAGCCGACTCGAGCCGGCCTTCGGCGAGCGCGCGCCCCGCGCCGAGCGACTTCTTCGACCCCATGGGGCTTGTCTCGCCGAGTCGCCACGGCGAGTTGACCACGTTGGGAACAGGATTCAGCTTTACCGAGGGGCCGGCCGTCGATAAACACGGGAACGTGTTTTTCACCGATCAGCCGAACGATCGGATCTACCGATGGGATGCCGGGACCGGTCAGATCAGCCTCTTCCTGCAAGGGACCGGCCGCGCCAACGGAATGGCCTTTGACAGTGACGGCAACCTCATCGCCTGTGCTGACCTGCATGGCGAACTCTGGAAGATCCATCCGGATGGCAGCCATGAGGTGTTGGCCAACAACTACGGCGGCAAGCTGTTGAACGGGCCGAACGACGTCTGGATCGACCCGGCCACTGGTGGGATGTACATCACGGATCCGATCTTTCCGCGGAGCTATTGGGACGATACCGATCCGCGGAAACAGGCGTGGGAACCGACCCACTCGGAGCAAGCGGCGACTGGCAAGGGTGGTCACGTGTACTACCTCCGTCCCGGCGGCGGTCCACTGGTGCGGGTGACGAACGAGGCCATGGGCTGGGACGCGGATTCCTGGCCCAACGGTGTGGTCGGCACGCCTGACGGCAAGAAGCTGTACGTCAACAAGTGGTACTACGACAACAAGGGCGGCACGTGGGTCTTCGATATCAATCCTGACGGCACCCTCTCCAACATGCGGAAGTTCACCGACTGGGGCGGCGACGGCATGTCGATGGATGAATTGGGGAATATCTATATCAGCAACGGCACGGGCGTGATGGCCTTCGATCCCAAGGGCAAAAACATCCTGCGGATTCCTATCACCGGCGGCGCGACCAACAACACCTTCGCCGGACGGAACGACAAGACGCTGTTCATTACCGGTCCGGTGAACAGCGTTACGGCCGTCAAGATGACCGTGAAGGGCGCGCCCAACTGGTGACGTAACTGCCGTTCCGGCGCCCGACCCGCGACGGAACGACCGTCGTGATCAGGCGCGCGCACAACACGGACGGCACGTCACGCCGCTCGTTAGGGTTCGTCAGGAAATAAGTGCGCCATCTCTGGGTGTCGAGGCGCCGTCGGGCAAGGCGCGAAGAGCGCGCATACCGGGTGTATGAAAGCGATGAGCAACGCCGCCCGCCGGGATGCATCGGCGGCCAGGATGGCACAGTTATTTCCTGACGGGCCCTTAGACACGCTCACCAGAGAGGCGGGAGGAGACGATGACCCACAGTTCGCGGTTGGTCGCACGTGTGCTCGGCGTGGCGATGCTGCTCGCGGCATCGGTCGTGCCCAGCCGGGCGCAGACACAAGGCGGGATCAGCGGCCTGGTAACGGACTCGTCTGGCGCTCCTGTCCCGGGCGCGACGGTGACCGTGACCAACACGGCCACTCGCGGCACGCGCAATACCACGACCAACGTGGAGGGGCTCTACACCTTCCCCGCGGTGCCTCCCGGCACCTATGCACTGAAAGTCGAGCTGCAAGGCTTCAAGACCGCAGAGATCCGGTCCTTCAAGGTCGACGTCCAGGAGACGGTGCGAGTGGACGTGCCGTTGCAGGTCGGTGCGCTCGACGAGACGGTGACCGTCATCGGTGAAACCACCCTGCTCAACACGCAGAGCACCACGATCGGGACGGTGATCGAAAACAAGGTCGTGACCGAGTTGCCGCTGAACGGCAGACAGTACCTGAATCTTGTCGCCCTGTCCCCCAACGTCAACGTGCTTTCGCCCGCCGCGGGACAGGCGGCCGCGCGATTGGGGGGCGAGCGTGCCGCGCAGTCCATCTCGACCGGTGGACAGCGCATCTTCTTCAATTACTACACGCTCGACGGCGTCAGTAACACGGACCCGAACTTCAACAACTACATCGCCCTGCCGTCGATCGATGCGATTCAGGAGTTCAAGGTCCAGACCGGCGTCTACCCGGCCGAGTTCGGTCACCAGAGCACGCAGGTGAACGTCGTCACCAAATCCGGCGGCAATGCTTTCCACGGCTCGGTCTTCGAATTCCTCCGCGACGAGAAATTCGACGCCAAGCCCTACGCCTTCACCAGCGTCCACCCGGCCAAGTCGCCCTTCAAGTGGAACGACTTCGGCTACGAGGTGGACGGCCCCGTGCTCCGCGACAAGTTGTTCTTCATGACCAACTTCGAGAAGTTGCGGCGCCGGCAGACCACCCAGTCCACGTTCACCGTGCCGACCGAGAAGATGTTCGCCGGCGACTTCAGCGAGATTCTTCCCGGCACCGTCATTTACGACCCGACCACGGGCCAGCCGTTCCCTGGCAATCTCATTCCCGCAGGCCGGATCGATCCGATTTCGAAGAACTTACTGTCGTACTACCACGCGGCGACGCTTCCGGGTCTGCAAAACAACTACGTGCAGGACAACTCGGCGCCGTTCGATCGCACCGGCTATGTCGTGCGCGCCGATTTCAACGAATCGCCATCGTCACAGTGGATGGGGCGCTACAACTGGGGCGACGACACGCAGTCGAGCCAGGGCCTCGGTCTGGCGGGTTCGAAGACCATTACGAACTACAAGCAGTGGGGCGCCTCGAACACCCGGACGCTCAGCTCCACGCTGGTCAACGACGCGCGGTTCGGCTACACCACGTTCTTCAACTCGATCGGCACCCTCTCGGCCTATACCAACGACGTGGTCTCCGATGTGAACATCCCGAACCTGAACGCCGGCGCCCCGGTTTCGTGGGGCATTCCGGACGTCTCGTTCACCGGGTTCAACGACATCGGTGATGCCAACGACGGCCCGTTCGCCGTGGACAACAACACGCTGCAGTTCGTCGACAAGCTGACGTGGGTGAAAGGACGCCACACCCTCGGCATGGGCGCTGAGTACGGCCGGCAGCACTTCAACGAGGTCGGCAACCAGTTTTCCCGCGGGATCTTCTCCTTCCAGGCGAATACCACCAAGAACGCGCTGAGCAACACCGGCGGCTACGCCTTCGCCGAGTTCCTGCTCGGCCAGCCGTTCCACACGACCGCGGCGCTGGCCGTCGCCGAAGGAAAATTCGTACGCAACGTCTTCCACGCGTTCGTCGACGATAACTGGAAGGTGACGAACAATTTCACGCTGCTGGCCGGCCTGCGCTACGAGCTGACGCCGCCGTTTACCAACACGCTGGGGAACTATTTCACGGTGGCGATCAAGAAGATCGACTACAGCCTCGACCAGCCGCAATCCGACTGGCCGGTGCTGGCGCGCCAGGGCGACGATTGCACCGATCCGTACGCCGGTCTGAGTCTCCGCTGGACCGTCACGCCGGTCGTGTGTGGCAATACGCTCGGGCTGAACAACAACCTGCGGGAGACGAAGCATTTGAACTTCGCGCCCAGGCTCGGTGGGACCTACGCGCTCGGGGAAAGGACCGTCATCCGCTCCGGTGTCGGGCTCTACTACATGGAAGACATTGGCAACGCCGAGTACTTCGACATGGCCCGCATTATTGGAGCCCGCGTGGACAATCAAGCATCGACGACAAATTTGCTCACCTGGGATAATGCCATTCCCGGCGGAGGTTCGCTCACCCAGGTGAATCCCCCGTTTACATCGTGGGCGGCTGCCTACGATCACGCCACCCCCCGCACCTGGCAATACCTGGTGAACGTGGAGCGCCAGCTCGCCACGAACTGGGCGCTGGAGCTCGGTTATCTCGGATCGCAGAGCCGCCATCTCTATGGGTTCCAGACCCTCAACCAGGCCGCTCCGGGCCCGCTGAACAGCATCCAATCGCGCGTGCCCTATCCGACCTTCGGCGTGATCTCGTATGTGAGCGACTCGCTCAAAGGGCACTACAACGCGTTCAGCATCAAGGCGACGCACCGCTACGGTGACGGTCTCAGTCTGAACACGAGCTACACGCTGGCCAAGTCGATCGACAACTCCAGCGGAACCCGCACGCAGGGCTACGACACGCTGTTCCCGCAGGATAGCCGCTGCATGGAATGTGAGACCGGCCCCTCCTCGTTCGACGTGCGCCATCGCTGGGTGATGGGCGCCGTCTACGAGCTGCCGTTCGGCAAGGGCAAACCGGTGAACATCGACAACGCGGTCCTGGACGGCATTTTCGGCGGGTGGCAGTTGAGCACGAACACCACGATCCAGAGCGGCGTTCCGCAGACGCTCTCCGCCGGCAAGGTTCAATCGGGCACCAACAACCTGGTGAACGATCGTCCGAGCTACTCGGGCGTGGGCGACGGCTATGCCGCCGACCCCTCGCCGGCGCGCTGGTACGACCCCGCTTCGTTCGTCTTGTCTCCTGAGGGCGAATTCGGGACCGTCGGGCGCAATTCGATGACGACGCCACATCTGCAGCAGATCGACGCGTCGCTGGCGAAGAATTTCCGGCTGCCGAATGGCCACCGCATTCAGGCCAGGGTCGAAGCCTTCAACGTGTTCAACCATCCGGTGTGGGGCGCACCCAACGGAAACATCCTGGCGGGCGCGGCATTCCCGGGCGCGGCCGAGAACGCGGCGCATCAGGGGTTCGGCGTCATTACGTCAACGGTCCTCCCGATGCGCCAGATTCAGTTCGGGTTGAAGTATTCGTTCTGAGCTGGAACCGTATGGATGCCGTCGAGAACCACACCCGGTGTGGTATCCAAACGTCCCCGTGGGCACGACTCGGGCTGCCACGGGGACGGCGGCGTCGATAGCGGTGGACGTGATGGCTTCGTCGGCCGATGAATGGCTTTTGAAGGGGCCGAGAGGCCTGTCGGGCATCTCGACGGCCGGCAAACAAACGAAAGGCGCCCGCTGTGGCGGGCGCCC